>Ga0207708_10000015_pt1 | contig 194337 bp, 158 predicted proteins | sample KBSK5101metaG_FD_184340 | JGI IMG/M metagenome (GOLD analysis project Ga0207708, IMG submission 184340) | Corn, switchgrass and miscanthus rhizosphere microbial communities from Kellogg Biological Station, Michigan, USA - KBS K5-10-1 metaG... | ecosystem: Host-associated > Plants > Roots >...
CAGCTTCTCGGTGAACGGCTCGCCGACCTGCACGGTCGGGCGCTTCTCCTCCGAAGCCTCGTCGAACTCGGCGGACGCCATGGTCGCGCCGTGGATGCCGTCGCGGCCGGTCTTCGAGCCGACGTAGATCACCGGATTGCCGACGCCGGTCGCGGTGCCTTTGAAGATCTTCTCTGCCTTCGTCACGCCGAGGGCGAAGACATTGACGAGAATATTACCGTTAAATGATGCATGAAAACTCGTCTCGCCGCCGACGGTCGGGATGCCGATGCAGTTCCCGTAACCGCCGATCCCGCGCACGACGCCGTCGACGAGGTACTTCATGCGCGGCGCGTCGAGATCGCCGAAGCGCAGCGAGTCGAGACAGGCGATCGGCCGGGCGCCCATCGTGAAAATGTCGCGCAGGATCCCGCCGACGCCCGTGGCCGCGCCCTGGTACGGCTCGATGAACGACGGATGGTTGTGCGACTCCATCTTGAACGCCGCCACCCACCCGTCGCCGATGTCGATCACGCCGGCGTTCTCGCCCGGCCCCTGCACGACACGCGGTCCGCTGGTGGGGAACTTGCGCAGGTGCACGCGCGACGATTTGTACGAGCAGTGCTCCGACCACATCACCGAGAAAATCCCCAGCTCCGTGTAGTTTGGCCTGCGCCCGAGGATCTGCACGATGCGGTCGAATTCCGCCGGGGTGAGGCCGTGCGAGGCGATGACTTGCGGCGTGATCTCGGGATCGTGCATGTGCGCGCGATTCTAGTGCGTTGACGCCCCTGCCGCGCTCCCGTACTATCCCGCCAGCGGTCCGGTCCAAATAAATCTCAAAACCGCGGAAAAACAGGGTCCCTCCATGCGACTTCTCGCTCGTTTTGCGCTGCTGGTGTGTGCTGCCGTTCCTCTCTTTGCCCGCGATCTCCCGCCCATCGACGAATTCGCGACCGGCGCGATTCACGCCGATGCCCAGGCCTCCGTCGCCGGCCGCGCGCGCTCACTCGCCGCGAACAGCGCCTCGATCCCCGTCGAGCCGCGGCTGCGCGTGCCGACGTTCGTCTGGGCGCAGCGCCCCGAGCAGGCGCTCAGCGCCGTCGCGAACGACGCCGCGAAAGGGACGCCGCGCAAGGGAAAGAAGGAGGAAGCCGCCGCGCGCGCGCACCTCGGACGCAACGCCTCGCTCTACCAGCTCGACCTCGCGGACATCGACGCGGCGAGCGCGGTCATGACGCACAACACCGGGCGCGGTCCGGTGATCGTGAAACTGCGCCAGCAGGTCCGCGGCATCGAGATCTTTCGCGAAGAGATCAACATCGTCATGAACCGCGGCCTCGAGCTCGTCGGCATCGGCGGCTACATCAGCAGCGCGTCCACGCCCGACGTGCGCGGAAAAGATCTCGCGTTCGAACTGAACGACCGCGCTGCCGCGCTGGCGGCGGTGTCGGATCTCACCGGCATCACCTTCCGCAACAACGATCTCAAGAACACTCCGGCGCGCGACGGCTACGACTATTTCACGCTGGATGCGTCCAGCGGCATTCAGCTCGAGGAGCCGATCCGGCTCAAGAAGGTCTTCTTCCATCTGCAGAACGGACTCGAGGCGGCGTATTACGTCGAAGTCGCGGCGCGCGACGTCGCCACGCTCACGACCGACTACTACGCGTACGTCATCTCCGCCGGCGACGGCCGCGTGATGTTCCGCAACACGCTCGGCGCGGACGCCGGCACGGCGTACACCTACCGCGTCTGGGCCGATGCGCTGGGCTATCCGTCGGATACGCCGGCGGGCAACGCCGCGCATCCGAAAGTGAATGCGGCGCCGGACGGCTATCAGGCGCCGCTGGTGGCGCAGACGGACATCACCGTCGCGAACTATCCGTTCAGCATGAATGATCCCTGGCTGCCGCCCGGCGCCACGGAGACGATCGGCAACAACGTCGACGCCTACTCCGACGTGACGTCGCCGGACGGCTACAACCCCGCGGTTCCCGCGACGCCGCCCACCGGCGATTTTCGTGCGAAGACGACCGGCTTCAACGCGTTTCAGCACACGTACGACATGCTGGATCCGTTGCATCACGTGCAGCGGCAGGCGGCGACGACGCAGCTCTTCGTCGACATCAACTTCCTGCATGACTGGTTTTACGACGCCGGCTTCAACGAAGCCTCGGGCAACGCCCAGTACGACAACTTCGGCCGCGGCGGCGCGAGCCTGGACAGGATCAAAGCCGAGGCCCAGGACTCTGGCGGCTCCAACAACGCCAACATGTACACGCCCGCGGATGGCGTGAGCCCGCGTATGCAGATGTACATGTTCACGCTCTACGGCGGCTCGATGTTTTTCGACGTGGTTTCCCCGGCGGCCGCCGCCGGCAAACGCTCCATCGGGACGGCCTCCTTCGGCCCGCAGACGTTCGACATCACGGCGCCGATGATCTTCCCCGCGCCGCTGACCGCCTGCACGACGCTGACGAATGCCGCGCAGGTCGCGGGAAAGATCGTGATCGTCGATCGCGAGCCGACCAGCGGCGAAGGCGCCTGCGCCATCGCCACGAAGCTCACGAACATCTCCGCCGCCGGCGCCGCCGGCATCATCCTCGTCAACCTGTCGAGCTGGCCCTACTACGTTCTCTATCTCAGCGACCCGATGCCGGGATTCGCGACGCCCGTCCTGTCGATCTCGTGGAACGACGCCGCGTCGATCCGGGCGCAGCTCAACGCGTCGAACCCCGTCGTCGGCCACATGGTCCGCGAGCCGTACTCCCTCGCTCCGCGCGACGCCGCGATCGACAACCAGATCGTCGCGCACGAATGGGGGCACTACCTGTCGAACCGCCTCATCGGAAACGCCGGCGGACTGACGAACAATCAGGGCCGCAGCATGGGCGAGGGGTGGGGGGACTTTCTCGCGCTGATGCTGACCGTGCGTCCCGACGACGTCGCGACGGCGAGCAACACGACGTGGAACGGCACCTACGCGACCGGCACGTTCGCGACGAGCGGCGGCGCGGATGGCGGATTGAACCAGGGCTATTACTTCGCCATTCGCCGCTACCCCTACTCGACCGATCTCACGAAGAATCCTCTGACGTTCAAGCACATTCAGAACGGCGTCGCGCTTCCCGCCGGCGTGCCGGTCAACAACAACGGCTACGGCAACCCCAACGCCGAGGTGCACAACAGCGGCGAGATGTGGGCGAACGTGCTGTGGGAGTGCTACGCCTCGCTGCTGCGCGACACGCAGGGCGGTACGCCGCGCCTGACGTTCCAGCAGGCCCAGGACCGGATGAAGGAGTACATCGTCGCGTCGCTCAAGCTGACGCCGGTCACCCCGACGTACATCGAAGGGCGCGACGCGCTGCTCGCGGCCGCCGCCGCGAATGACCCCGTCGACTACACCCTCTTCTATCAGGCCTTCGCGCGCCGCGGCATGGGCGTCGGCGCGATCGCTCCCGATCGCTTTTCGAGCACGCACGCCGGTGTCCAGGAGAGTTTCTCCGCCCTCGGATTCGCGAGGTTCGCCGGATCGACCCTCTACGACTACGAGCCCGTCACATGCGACGCCGACGGCATTCTCGATCATGGTGAGACCGGGAAATTGAGCGTTTCGCTGAAAAACACCGGCACCGTCGTTCTGAATGGCATCACCGGCACCATCACCACGACGACTCCCGGCATCACGCTGTCAGGCGGAGGCGCGGTGACGTTTCCCGACGTCGCGCCGGGCGACACCACGACGGGAATCGTTGAGGTGACGATGGCCGCCGGAGTCACCGCGATCACCGACATGGATTTCACGCTCCAGTTTTCGCATCCGTCGATCGAGGCGGGTGCGCAGACCGCGCTGATGCGTTATCGCGGGAACGCCGACGTGATTCCGTCCATGCTCGCCACCGATACGGTTGACACGCCGGCCACGCGCTGGACGGCTTCGACCGGCATCGGCGGTCCCCTGTCACCCTGGGTGCGGAGGTCGGTGCCCGCGACGGTCTGGCACGTTCCGAACCCCGGGACCGCCGCCGACGAGCGTCTCGAATCGCCGCCGGTGACGATCTCCGCGGCGGGTACGTTGAAGATCGAGTTCGACCACCTCTATCAGTTCGAGTACTACTGCTGCGGCCAGGGGTGGGACGGCGGCGTCGTCGAGATGTCGCGCAACGGCGGGCCGTGGAATGACATCGGCGGCTCCGCGTACACGGGCTACATCATCGATGAAGAGGATGGTGGAAACCCGCTGGAACTGCGGCCGGCGTTCGTCGGCTCCGCCGGTCCGCTGCACACCGTGCTGACGCCCACGGTCGCCGCCGGCGACGTCGTGCGGGTCCGGTTCCGCATGGGCAGCGACTACATCATCGGTGCGTATGGTTGGGACATCGACAGCATCACCTTCACCGGGATCGTCGAGACGCCGTTCGACGGGCTGGTCGCGGACGCAGGTTGTCCGACGAAGACCACGACGACGCGGCTCACATCGAATGCGAATCCGCTGAAGCTCGGCTCGACCCTCAATCTCGTCGCGACGGTTCTGGTTCCCGGCACCCCGACGGGAACGATGACGTTCTACGACGGCGCGACGAACCTCGGCACGGTCGCGATCCTGGATCGCGTCGCGACGCTGAGCTCCTCGTCGTTCACCGCCGGCACGCACCTTCTGACCGCGCAGTACAGCGGCGCGGCCGGCTTCACGCCGTCGACCTCCCCGACCCTCGCGCAGGTCATCGACGACTGCTCGGTCGCGCCGGTCATCAGCTCCGTCTCCGCGCCGTCGTCGATTCCCGCCGGCGGGACCGCGACTCTTTCCGTCACCGCGACCGGCGGCGTGTTGTACGAGTGGTTCAACGGCACCGCGCCGAACGTTTCGAATCCCGTCGGCACCGGAGCCACGCTCAACGTGATCCCCCCCGCTTCGCCGACGCTGTACTGGGTCCGCGTGTCGAATGCCTGCGGCTCCGTGAACAGCTCCAGCGTTCCCGTCTCGCTGGTGGTGCCGGCGAAGTTCTATACGCTCACTCCGTGTCGCGTCTATGACTCGCGCAACGGCGGCAGTCCGCTGCAGGGCGGCCAGAGCCGCTACGTCGAGGCCTATTGGTGCGGCGTACCGTATGGCGCACGAGCGGTCGCGGTGAACGTTACCGCGGTCTCTCCGCCTGCCGGCGGCTGGCTGACGCTGTTCCCCGCCGTGACGTCGATCGTCCCCGCGACCAGCACGCTGAATTACCAGATCGGGAAGACGCGTGCGAACAACGCAATCGTCGCGGTCGGCTCGTACGGCTCGATGTATGTGAACAACGGAGGCTCACAGCCGGTACACTTCATCATCGACGTCAGCGGATACTTCTATTGATGACTATGCGAACACTGCCTGCTTTCCTCGCTCTTCTCGCTCTCTTCGCGCCGCTCGCCGTTCTCGCGGATCACGATCATTCCGATCACGACCTCGGCAACATCGGCAAGGCGCACATCGAGACGTCGTGCAATGAGGCGGCGGCGAAAGAGATCGACCGCGGCGTCGCGCTGATTCATTCGTTCTGGTACGCGCCGGCGGAGAAGGCATTCCGCAGCGCCGCGGCGCTCGACGCCGGCTGCGGGATGGCGTGGTGGGGCGTGGCGATGTCGAACCTCCATCCGCTGTGGGCTCCGCCGACGCCGGATGAGTTGAAGGCGGGGAAGGAAGCGGCCGGGAAGGCGGCGGCAGTCGGCGCGCCAACGGATCGCGAGAAGCAGTACATCGTCGCGATCAACACGTACTACGCGAATTCCGAGACCGTCGATCACCGCACGCGCCTCGTCGCGTATGAGACGGCGATGGCGGCGCTGGAGCGCGATCAGCCGAAGGATCGCGAGGCCGCGATTTTCCACGCGCTCGCGCTGATCGGCACGGCGCTGCCGACGGACAAGACGTACGCGAATCAGAAGGAGGCGGCGGCGATTCTGAATCGCGTGCTGCCCGAGGAGCCGGAGCATCCTGGCGTCGCCCACTACCTCATCCACGGCTTCGACTCGCCCGCGCTCGCGGAGCTCGCGCTGCCGGCGGCGCGCGTCTACGCGAAGCTCGCTCCCGGCTCGCCGCACGCGCTGCACATGCCGTCGCACATCTTCACGCGCCTCGGACTATGGGACGAGTCGATCGCCTCGAACACCGCGTCGGCGGAAAAGGCGCGGAGCTACGTCGCGCACGTCATGCCCGGCGCGACGGCATTCGACGAGCTGCACGCCGTCGACTATCTCGTGTACGCGTATCTGCAGCAGGGAAAAATCGGCGAGGCGCGGAAGCTCGTCGACAAAGTTCTCAGCGTGAAGAAGGTCGACAACCCGAGCCAGTTCGCCGCCGCGTACGCGATCAGCGCCGTCCCCGCGCGCTTCGCGCTCGAGCGACGCCAGTGGAAAGACGCAGTCGCGCTGACCATCCCGACGACGATCTCGTGGGACAAAGTCCCGTACGCCGAAGCGAACATCCATTTCGCGCGCGGCATCGGCGCCGCGCACACCGGCCAGCTCCCGCTCGCGCGCGAAGCCGTCGCGCGCCTCGCCGCGATCCGCCAGACGCTGCTCGATCAGAAGAACGCGTACTGGGCCGATCAGGTCGAGATCCAGCGCCTCGCCGTCGCCGCTTGGCTCGCGCGCGCGGAGAAGAAGGACGAGGAAGCGCTGCAGCTCATGCGCGCCTCCACGGACCTCGAGTCCTCCACCGACAAACACCCCGTCACTCCCGGCCCGATCATCCCCGCCCGCGAGCTCCTCGCGCAGCTCCTCCTCGAAACCGGCAACCGCCCCGCCGCCCTCGCCGAAGCGCAACTCGTGCTGAAGGACGCGCCGAACCGCCGCAACGCGCTGCTGCTGGTGAAGGACGCTACTCCGCGCTGATCTCGCGCGACCCATCCTCCAGCACCCGAATCGTCACCTCGACGTGGCCGTTCTCGAACTCGTCGAAGGCGCGTTTCGGCCATTCGATGAGTTTCACGCCGGGGCCGGAGAGGAGCTCGGGGATTCCGATCTCGAGCCACTCGCGGCGGTTTTCGGAGAGGCGGTAGCCGTCGATGTGGATGATCGGCGGGGCGGCGGGGCGGGGGTATTCGTGCACGATCGCGAACGAGGGGGAGGCGACTTCGTGCGGGTCGGCGCCGAGCTCAGAGGCGATGGCGCGCGCGAGGAAGGTCTTGCCCGCGCCGAGGTCGCCGACGAGGTGCACGACGGCATCGGGGGCGAGCGTTTGCGCGATCGCGCGTCCGGCGCGCTCGCTCTCGGCCTCGGTCGCACAAACGTAGCGCATCACAGCGTCCGCGCGCGCTGAATCGCGCGCGGGATCCGTTCCGCGACGTCGCTCGCGGCGAGGCCGGTGTCGCCGATCTCGTCCTTCAGCAGATCGCCCGCGAGTCCGTGCAGATACACAGCCGTGCAGGCGGCGTCGAGCGGATCGACGTCGCGCGCGAGGAGCGCCGCGACGACGCCGGCGAGCACGTCGCCCATGCCGCCGCTGGCCATGCCGGGATTGCCGGTCGGGTTCACGAAGACATGTCCGTCCGGCTCGGCGACCAGCGTCTGGTGTCCCTTCAGCACGACGACGCAGTTGCACGCGCGCGCGGCCTCGCGCGCGGCGCCGATGCGGTCGGCGTTGATCGACTTCGTGTCGCTGCCGAGGATGCGCGACAGCTCGCCGGGATGCGGCGTGATCACGCGCGGCAGTCCGCGCGGGTTGATCTCGCTTGCGCGCGACGCAAACGCATTGAGGCCCGACGCGTCGAGGACCAGCGGTACCTCGATCGCGGCGACGATCGCGCGCGCGTTTTCGTATGCCGCGTCGTCATCGGGCAGACCCGGACCGACGAGCACCGCGGTCTTGCCGTGCAGAAACGCCGCGAGGTCCGCGCGCGAGTCGGTCATCGACTCGATCGAGCCGGCGTGCACGAGGCGCGCGGTGTCGGCGTCGGTCATCACGGTCACGAGTCCCGCGCCCGCGCGGATCGCGCCGCGCGCGGCCAGCACCGCGGCGCCGCTGCGACCGGGCGAGCCGGCGATCACGCCGACGTGTCCGTACGTTCCCTTGTGCGTCGCGGCGAGGCGCGGCTCGACGTGCGGCTGGATGCTCTTCGGCGTGATCAGCGCGAGCGTCACCGACTCCTCGTCGAGCGCGGCTTCCGGAATCGAGATGTCGGCGACGATCACTTCGCCGCAGTACAGCGCCGCCGGCTCGAAGATGTGACACACCTTCGGGGCCGCGAACGTCACCGTGACCTCGGCCTGCACGCACGGATCGAACGGCTCTCCCGACGACGCGTTCGCGCCGCTCGGCAGATCGATCGCGAGGACGGGGATGCGCAGTTCGGCGATGCCGCGGATCACGTCGGCGTACAGCCCCTGCGGCGCGCGATTGAGGCCGGTGCCGAAGAGCGCGTCGACGAGCAGGTCCGCGTCGGCGGCATGCGCGAGCGCGTCGTCGATCTCGCCCGGCTCGCGAATGTCGTAGATCGGAATGCCGAGCCGCTCGCACACGCTGAGGTTCGTGCGCGCGTCGCCGGTGATCGCGCCGCGATCGCCCGCGATGAGCAGCATCGGCACGACGCCGCGATTCTCGAGATGCCGCGCCACCGCGAATCCGTCCCCGCCGTTCGCGCCGGTGCCGCAGAAGAGTGCTACCCGCTCGCTGTTCGGATAGTGCTGAAAGATCGCGTCGACCACCGCGATGGCCGCGTTCTCCATCAGCACGATCGACGGCACACCGAAGCGCTCGGTGGCGCGGCGGTCGATGTTGCGCATCTGTTCGGAGGTGAGGATCTTCATGGTTGCTGGGTTGCTGGGTTGCCGGGTTGCTAGGTTACTAGCTTCGCCAGCAACTCAGGAACCCAGCAACTCAGCAACCAATCGCCCCAGCTCCGTATCGTGCCCTTCCACCGCATACCGTTCCAAATCAGCGACGGTGTCGATGTCATACCTCTCCGGCAGCAGCGCGACCGACTGTCCCGTCGCGCGAATCTTCGCGAGCGTGTCGGCGAGGACGCGCGAGGTGCCCCACTCGATGCCCTGGAACATGTCGGGATCGAACGACGCGCCGCGGCAGCCGATGAGGTAGTAGCCGCCGTCGGCGGCGGGGCCGGCGACCCATTCGACGGAGTCGAGCAGCGCGAAGGCGTGCTCGATCATCGCGCGCGAGAGCGTGGGGTCGTCGACGCCGATGGCGACGATCTTTTCCGTCTGATGAAAGTAGAAGCGCTCGGAGAACGCCATCGCGAGGCGGTCACTGAGGTCCGCGCCGGTCTGCATCGCGACGGCGTGATGCGCGAACGCGTGGCGCAGCGCCGCGCCGTTCGCGCCGGGCGTCGGCGGCCAGAGGAACTCGATCTCCGTCTCCGGCGTCGACTCGCCGATGGCCGCGATCACGTCGCGCAGCATCGCCTCGTAAATCGCCAGCGCGCGCTCGTCGCCGACCGCCGCCGCGAGCCGCGTCTTCACCTTCCCCGGCTCCGGCAGCCGTGCGAAGACCAGCAGGCGCTGGGGCGGGGGAGGGACGGTGGGGAACACTCGCGCCGAGTATAGTTCGGCGCGTGGGAGCCATCGCTCTGCTGACGGACTTCGGCACGCGCGATCCGTATGTCGCGGCGATGAAGGGCGTGATCGCGTCGCGCTGCGAGACGCCGATTCACGATCTCACGCACGACATCCCGCCCTACGACGTCCTTGGCGCGGCGTGGTTCCTCAAGTCGGTCGCCGCGTTCTGGCCCGCGGGCGCGATCTTCGTCTGCGTCGTCGATCCGGGTGTCGGCACGTCGCGGAAGATCGTCGCGCTGGAGCAGGATGGGAGAATCTTCCTCGCGCCGGACAATGGGCTGCTGACGTTCGTGTGGCGGGCCGGAGGCCCGCCGTCCTGGAGCGTCGAGAACGAGGCGCTCTTCCTGCCGGGGAGCAGCACCACCTTCCACGGGCGGGATCGCTTCGCGCCGGTCGCGGCTGCGCTGGCGAACGGATTGGCGCTCGCCGACGTTGGGCCGGTGCTGGGGCGCATCACGACACTGCCGTATGAGCCGCCGTCGTACGGCGACGTGGTGCGCGGGACGATCGTCGCGATCGATCGCTTCGGCAACGCGATCACCGATATCGAACGCGCGCGCGTGCCGTTCGCGCCGTTCGCGCTGCACGCGCGCGACGTCGTGATCGACCGCCTCGAGACCGCGTACGGCGACGCGGCGCCGGGGCCGTTTCTCATCGTCGGCTCGACCGGCTGCATCGAGATCTCCGTCGCGAATGCGAGCGCGGCAGAACGCTTGCACCTCCGGCGGCTCGAGCGAGTCGAACTATGCAGGAACGACGGCGAGTCTTCGCGTACCTGATCGTTGCCCTCGCCATTCTCGGCACTCTCCTCTTCGCGCTGCTGCACAAACCCGAGCCCGCGGCACCGCCGCCGCGGCGCGATCTCCTCGATCGCTATCGCGCCGTCGCGCTCGAGCGACGGAGCGGTACGTATCCGTTCGTCTTCGATCGCAAAGGCCGGCCGATGGTGTCGTACACGATCGCGACGAAGGCGATCGCGCCGGTGGCGATCGAGTTCGCGCCGCTGGCGTCGTGGAAGACCGGCGCGAAGAATCGCATCGAGACCACGCTCGACGCGGACGTCCAGCGCGTCGCACGTAACGCGCTCGGCGAGCTGAGCGCGTCGCTGGTGGCGATCGATCCGCAAACGAACGACGTCCTCGCGATCGCGAGCACGGGGCCGGATGCGCTCGCGCGGCAGTACGAGCCGGGCTCGGTGATCAAGGTGCTGACCTTGCTCGCGGCGCTCGGCAGCGGCGTCGACGTCGCGTCGATGTTTCCATACGACTGCGGCGGCGCGCTCGAGATTGACGGCCGCAGTTTCGGCGACTGGTTCCAGGGCGGACATGGGCGACTGCCCGACCTCGACGAGGCGCTCGCGCGCTCGTGCAACGTCGCCTTCGCCGCGATCGGCCTTCGCACGGGACGCGATCGCCTGCGCGAGTTTCACCACCGCGCGGGCTTCGACACGCAGGCCGATCTCGGGCTGTTTCAGCTGCCGCTCGGCAAAACGGTGGGCGAGATCTTCAACAACTTCGAGACCGGCTTCTACTCGATCGGTCTCGAGCACGAGACCGTGACGACGTTCCATCTGGCGATGCTCGCGTCGATGGTCGCGAATCGCGGCGCAATGTCGACGCCGCGGATCTACAGCGCGCGCCGATCGATCCTCGGCGACGTGATCTCGAGCCCGCCGCAACAGAAGACCGATGCGCTCGTGCCGCGGGAAGTCGCGGAGCGCGTGATCGCCGCGATGGCGGCGGTGGTGACGCGCGACACCGGCACGGGACGCCACGCGCGCGTCGAAGGCGTGACGCTCGCGCTGAAGACCGGCACGGCCGGCACGCGCGAGGATCGCTACGACGCGCTGATTTTCGGGTTCGCGCCGGTGGAGCGCCCGAGGATCGCATTTGCGGTGATCGCGGAGAACGCGGGCAGCGCGGAGGGCGCCGGCGCAAAGGTGGCGCACGATTTCATCGAAGGACTGCGGGCGGGCGGACATCTATAATCAATTCGATGTCTGCGAAGGATCGCCGCAAATCCGAGCGCTATCCGACCGCGTCGATTCCGGTTCAGCTCTCGGATGTGAACGGTGAGCTCATCGATCTGAGCCTCCACGGCGCGGCCGTGATCCATCGCTCGCCGGTGAAAGCCGGCTCCTCGGCGACGCTGATCTTTCCGAGCTACGGCGGGATTTACGTTCCGTGCGAAGTGCTCCGCTCGATCGTGCAGGTGCGGCGCGGCGACAAAGGTCCGGAGTACGTCTTCCGCTCCGCGATCTCGTTCAACGCCATCCCGTCGGATCAGGAAGAGTCGCTGCGCGAGTTCCTGCAGATCCAGATTGCGCGGCTCGAGGAGAAGCGGCGCGAAGCGGACGAGGCGTCATGACACCCCTGAGTACTCGCTGAAAATCCCGAGCTCCACGTGCCGCTTCGGCTCGCTGAATCCCGCGGCGCCGAGTGCGTCGAGGATCACCGCGGGGCGCACGCAGTCGCGCGTGGTTTCCCAGTAGTAGCGGAGCATCTCCGCCGCGCGCGCGTTGCGCGAGCGGAGGCGCATCGCCATCGGCACGAAGGTGCCCATGTACCCGCCGAGCAGCGCGCGCGGGATGCGCGACTCGGGGGCGGTGATCTCGAGGATGAGAATGCGCCCGCCGGGCTTGAGCACGCGATGGCACTCCTCGAAGACCGCGCGGAGATCGGCGAAGTGGCGGAGCGCGAAGCCGACCGTGAGCGCGTCGAAGGACGCCGAGCGGACAGGGATCTGTTCCGCCTTTCCCTGAACCTTCGGACTCGCGGTGCGTCCCGACGTCAGCATGCCGCTGCTCGGATCGACGCCGATGACAGCGCGCGGATCGCCGGTCACTTCCGCGGCGGCGCGTGCGACCGGACCTGTGCCGGTGGCGAGATCGAGCACCTTCATCCCCGGCGCGACGCCGACACGCTTGAGCGCCTCGCGCCGATACCACGAGCCCGAGCCGAAGGACATGAAGCGGATCGCCCAGTCGTACCAGGGCGCGGTCTCGTCGAAGATGTTGCGGACGTACTCCTCGCGCTTCGAAGGCTCGTAGAACTGAGGCAGCGGCGGGTGCGGGGGAATCGGATTCATCGCACCCATTTTGCGGGCTCCCTTCGCCAGCGCTGCGCGATCGGCATGTCGCGTCCGCTGCCGAATGCTTTCTCCGACACGCGGATCGTCGGCGCGCCCTGGCGGCGTTTGAACTCGGCGGAGTCGACCATCTTCAGGATGCGCTCCACGAGAGCGCGCTCGTAGCCGGCGGCGTTGATCTCATCGACTTCCTTCCACTCCTCGATGTACAGCTTCAGGATCCCGTCGAGGATGTCGTAGGGCGGGAGCGTGTCCTGATCGGTTTGATTCGGACGCAGCTCCGCCGAGGGCGGCTTCGTCAGCGTCGACTTCGGAATCACCTCGCGCTCGCGGTTCAGCCAGCGCGCGACGCGATACACCATCGTCTTGTACACATCGCCGAGGAGCGCGAGACCGCCGGCCATGTCGCCGTAGAGCGTGCAGTAGCCGACGGCGAGCTCCGACTTGTTGCCGGTCGACAGCACCATCGCGCCGGTGCGGTTCGACCACGCCATCAGGATGTTCCCGCGGATGCGCGCCTGCACGTTCTCGTTCGTCGTATCGAACTTGTCGCTGTTGAACATCTTCTCCATCGCGCGCTCGTACGGCGTGTAGATGTTCGCGATCGGAATGAGCTGGAACGCGATGCCGAGGTTGCGCGCGAGCGTGCGCGCGTCATCGACGGAGTGCTGCGACGAAAACTGCGACGGCATGGCGATGCCGCTCACGTGCTGCGGACCGAGCGCCTCCACCGCCAGCGCGGCGGTGACGGCGGAGTCGATGCCGCCGGAGAGGCCGATCACGATGTCCGTGAACCCGCACTTGCGGAGATAGTCGCGGAGACCGAGGATCAGCGCGCGGCCGATCTCCTCCTCCTTGTCCAGCGCCAGCACCGACTCGCACGGACTCCCCTGCAGCTGCACGAGCGAGCCATGCTCCTCGAACGCCGGCGCGCAGAAGATCGTGCGGCCCGACGAGTCGAACACGATCGACGACCCGTCGAACAGCAGCTCGTCGTTGCCGCCCACCTGGTTCACGTACACCAGCGGCACGTCGTAATGCGACGCGATGCGCGAGAAGATCTCGTAGCGCGCGGCGCGCTTGCCGGCGTTGAACGGCGACGCCGAAATGTTCAGCAGCACCTCCGCACCCTGGCGCATCAGCTCCTCGACCGGATTGCGGCAGTAGAGCTTCTTGTCGAAGATCTCGTCGTCGTACCAGAAGTCCTCGCAGATCGACACGCCGACGCGGTGTCCGGCGATCTCGACGATCGATACGCTCTTCGCCGGCTCGAAGTAGCGCAGCTCGTCGAACACGTCGTACGTCGGCAGGAGGTTCTTGTGCTGCTCGAGCAGCACCTTCCCGTTGCGCGCGACGATCGCGGCGTTGTGCAGCGGCTTGCCGCACCACATCGGGCTGCGCACCGGACAGCCGAAGATCAGCGTCGTGTCGCCGGGTGTTTCTCCCGTGAGGGCGACGAGCGAGTCGCGGACCTCGAGCGCGGCGTCGATGAAGAACTTGCGGTCGAGCAGATCGAGCGGCGGATAGCCGGTGACGGCGAGCTCCGGGACCATCACCACGTCCGCGCCGGCGGCGACGCCTTCTTCGTACGCGCTCCGGATGAGCCCGGCGTTGGACGCCAGCGCGCCGACGGTCGTGTTGATCTGTCCGATGTAGATCTTCATATCCGGTAGCGGCCTGTTCACAAGTTTGTTTGTCGATCCGGCTAACTTCGGCCCTGCACCTTCGTCTTTAGCCATTGAAGCCACAACCTATCTCAGTCGTCGTGCGAGGAAAAGATGCAGCACAAGCGTATCCGCATCGCCTTCACTCTGCTTCTGTCCAACATCATTGTCGCCGGTTCGATTCGCGCCCAGGAGGCGAAGCCGCGTCCGGCCTACCAGGCGGTCCGCGCCGCGAAGGCGCCGGTCGTCGACGGAGACCTCTCCGATCCCGTCTGGGCGAACGCCCCGGAGATCACCGGATTCACGCAGATGGATCCGGAAGAGGGGAAGCCGGCGAAGAACCAGACGAAGGTGAAGGTCGCGTACGACGACGACGCGATCTACTTCGCGGCGATGATGGAAGACGACGGCAAGCCGACGCCGCTCCTCGCGCGGCGCGACAGTGACCTCAACAACGGCGACTACATCCGCATCAGCATCGACTCGCAGCACGACCGTCTGAACGGCGCGGCGTTCGTCATCAGCGCCTCGAACGTGCAGATGGACATGATCCTGTACAACGACATCTACAACGACAACAGCTGGGACGCGGTGTGGGACTCGGCGGCGAAGATCGTCGCCAACGGCTGGACCGCCGAAGCGCGCATCCCGTATTCGCAGCTGCGCTTTCCCGACAAGGACGTGCACACGTGGGGCTTCAACATCAGCCGCTGGAGTCCGCGGACGATGGAGAGCACGCGCCTCGTATACACGCCGAAGACCGAGAGCGGCTTCGTTTCGCGCATGGCCGATCTCACCGGCATCGAAGGCATCAAGCCGAAGCGCCGCTTCGAGATCATGCCGTACGGCGTCGCGCGCACGGACCTCTACAGCCGCGAAAGCAATCCATTCATCAATCCCACCGGACATCGCATGGATGCCGGCGTCGATGTGAAGTACGGCCTCACGTCGAGCCTCACGCTCACCGGCACGATCAATCCCGACTTCGGCCAGGTCGAGGTCGATCCGGCGGTGCTCAACCTCAGCCAGTTCGAGACGTTCTTTCCCGAGAAGCGCCCGTTCTTCACCGAAGGCGCGGCGGTGTTCAACTTCGGCAGCGGTCCCGCGAACAGCCGCTGGGGCTTCAACATGACGTTCCCGACGTTCTTCTATTCGCGGCGCATCGGCCGTTCGCCGCAGGGTTTCGTGAACGCCGACTGGGGGAACCCTCCGGTCGAAACGACGATCCTCGGCGCTGCGAAAATCACCGGCAAGATCGGCAAGGGCTGGACCGTCGGTCTCCTCGATGCGCTGACCGACAAAGAGCGCGGCATGTTCGGCAACTTCGTTCGCACCGCGGCGGGAGGCCAGGAGTTCCAGACCTGGAGCGCCGACGTCGAGCCGATGACGAACTATCTCGTCGGCCGCGCCACGAAGGAGTACGGCAAGGACTCGCGCGCCGGCTTCATGTTCACCGCGACGAACCGCCGCGTCTCCGGCGATCTCGAACAGTCGCTGCGCGCCAACTCATACTTCGCCGGCGTCGACGGCTACACGCTGTTCAGGGACAAGAGCTGGATCCTCGAGTGGATGGGCGGCTCGTCGATGGTGCAGGGCTCCGAGCAGGCCATCGCCATCACGCAGCGCAGCCCCGCGCATTACTTCAATCGTCCCGACGCCGGTCACGTCGACTACGACCCGACGCGCACGTCGCTCACCGGCTGGATGAGCCGCGTGATGCTGGCGAAACAGAAGGGCAAGTGGCGTCCGAACCTGCAGATCCAGGCGCTCTCGCCCGGCTTCGAGCTGAACGACGTCGGCTTCCTGCCGCGCGTCGACGCCATCGCGACGCACGCGGTCCTGCACTACCTCGACACCGACGTGAAGAAGTACACGCGCGAGATCAGCATCTGGGGCGGCAAGTGGCAGAACTTCAACTTCGACGGCGACAACACCGGCAACGGTCTGAACACGAACGCCTATTTTCAGTTCAAGAACTACATGTGGGCGGCGGCGTGGCTCGGCGGACGCGTCGACGCGACCGACGATCAGCGCACGCGCGGCGGACCGGCGGCGATCAGCCCGGGCAATCACTTCTATGGCGCCGAGGCGGGGACCGACAGCCGCAAGAAATTCTCGTTCAGCGCCGGCGGGGAAGTGGTGGATATCGATGACGGCGGCTGGTCGAACTGGGTGTGGTCGTCGATGACGTATCGCCCCGCGCCCTCGCTGCGCCTCACGCTCTCGCCGACCTACGCGGACATGCGCACGAACGCGCAGTACGTCACGCGCCAGTCCGCCGCCGACTACACGCCGACCTTCGGCAACAAGTACGTCTTCGCGCAGCTCGACCAGAAGCAGCTGGAGCTGGGCATCCGCGCCGACTGGACGATGAGCTCGCGCCTCTCGCTGCAGATGTACCTGCAGCCCTTCATCGCCAGCGGCCACTACACCGATTACAAGTTCCTCACGCGCCCGCGCGACGACGACTACACGCCGATCGCCTCGGTCGGCTTCGATCCCGACTTCAACTTCCGCAGCGTGCGCGGCAGCGCCGTCGTGCGCTGGGAGTTCCGTCCCGGCTCCGCGCTGTACGTCGTCTGGAACGAGAACCGTTCCGACGTCGCCCCGGTCGGCGACTTCAGCCTCCGCCGCGACTTCAGCGCATTGCCCGACGCGCCGTCGCAGGACGTGTTTTTGATCAAGTTCTCGTACTGGCTGCCGATGTAAAATCACGATTGATGTCCGATGACTTCGGAACCGTGAGCGTCAACCGCGCGGAGCGGAAGCGGGAGCTCGACGCGCTCCGCCAGCAGTACCGGCGGCATCGCGAGGCGCTGAGCCACTTGATCGCGGACGCGCCGACGGAGCAGTTCGCGTCTCAGTATCGGGCTCTGATCTCGGAGCTCGACGCCTCGGCGCTGAAGCTCGACGAGCTCGAATGGCAGGCGTCCGGCGCATCCGAGCCGGGCCTGCGTCCGCTCGTCACCTCGCCGCAGCCGGCGTACGACGAAGGGCAGGGCAGCAACTCCCGCATGAGTCTCGCGCTGATCTTCGTCGCGGCGCTCATCGCTCTCGCGGCGATCGGCTGGCTGATCTGGCGCGCGAGCTCCGATCGCGATGAGCCCGGCACAGTCGTCGCCACCACCGCGCCGGCGACGGTCACCGAAGACGCGACCATCGCACCCGCGGCGACGGTGGAGACGCTGACGGCATCGCCGCGCTCCGCCGACTACGGCGCGATTCGAAAAGGCACACGCGCCACGCGGCAGTTCGAGGTGACGAACAGCAGCGAGCAGTCGGTGTCGATTCAGGTCGCGCGTTCGACCTGCCGCTGTCTCTACTACGAATACGTCGAGCTCGTCCCGCCGAAAGGGAAGGAGACGATCACCGTCACCATCGACGGCGCGCGCGCGAAGGCGGGATCGCTGCAGGAGACGGTGAAAGTGACGGCGAAGAGCGATCCCGCCGTTGCCACATCCTTCGACGTCATCGCCACAATCCGTTGACATCCGCTGACATAGAAGTGGAAACCCGCGTGTTCTAATGCGGACCGTGAAGCGCCCCCTGGTTTTCCTCGCTGTACTCGTGTCTCCACTCCTTTCCGCGCAGGACGCTCCGCTCACGATCGAGCGCGCCGTTCAGCTCGCGGTGGAGCGGAACGAGCGTGCGGCGATCGCCGATACGACGGTGGCCGCCGCCGAGGCGCGCGTACGCCGCGGACGGACCGCGTTTTTGCCGCGCATCGACATCAACGGAAACCTGCGAGCCGACTACGACAACGGCACCGACCGCACGCTCTCCACGTCGGCGCTGCTCACGCAGACGCTGTTCGACGCGCGCATCTTTCCGCTCTATCGCCAGCTGCGCCTCGAGCGCGATGCCGCGCAGTTCAGTGCCAAAGGCAGCCGCCGCATCCTCGCGTTCGACGCGGCAGCGGCGTTTCTGACCACGCTCAGTTTCGAGCAGGTCCTGCTCGCCGCCGAGCATCGCCGCGCGTTCGCGCAGCAGAATCTCGACGACGTCCGCGCGCGCTTCGAGGCCGGGCTCGTGAGCTCGAACGACGTGACGCGCGCGGAGCTGGAGCTCGCGACCGCCGTGCGCCTGCTCGCGCAGGCCGCCGGCGACGTGCAGTCGTCGCGCATCGATCTCGAGACGCTGCTGAAGGCGGAGGTCCCCGGACCGCTTGCCCCTCCGGACTCGCTGCTCCAGGCGGCGACCGCGCCTCCCGCGATGAACGAAGCGCAGATCTCCGCCGCGCAGCAGCGTCGCAGCGACATCGCCGCGACGCGCGCGCGCGTCGAAGCGTTGCGCGCGTTTGCCGAGGAGCCATCGAAACGTTTCATCCCCTCGGTACTTCTCAACGCGCAAACGCGCAACATCAATGATGGTGCGATCCGCAACCGGAACAACGAGGGTTTTGTCGGAGTTACCGTCGCATGGCCCGTGTTCGACGCGGGGACCCGGAGCGCGGAGACCGCGGAGCGCAACGCGCTCGTGCGCGGCGCCGAGCTGCAGCTCGAGGCGGCATTGCGCGACGTCGCGCAGCAGATGCGCGGCGGCGCCGTCCAGCTCTCGACCGAGCAGGCGGCCCTGCGCGAAGCGATCGCCGGACTCCGCGCCGCCCGCAAGAACGCCGACGAGACCACCGCGCTCTATCGCGAAGGCCTCGCCAGCGCTCTCGAGCTCGCCGATGCGAACCAGCGCCTGTTCGAAGCCGAAGTGGCGGAAGTGACCGCACGATATCGAATGGCGCTGGCGTACCTCGGATTGCGAGAGGCGGAGGGAGCGTGGCCGGTGGGAGAGAAATGAATGCAGAACGCAGAATGCAGAATTGAGAATGCAGAATTGAAGGCGCGAAGAATGCGGAAGCTGATTCTCACTTCTGCATTCTGCATTCTGCATTCTGCATTCATCTCCTGCTCAGGCGACAAAGCCGACGCCTCCAAGGGCCCCGCCGCCGGCAAGGGCCCCATCGCCTTCCCCGTCGAGGTCCGTCCCGTCGAGTCGCGGCGGGTCGAGTACTCGGTCACGGCGGTGGGATCGCTCGATGCGTTCGAGCGCGTTGCGGTGACGGCGCGAGTCGCGGGCGCGATCGAGAAAGTGCTGTTCCGCGAGGGGCAGGTCGTGCAGACGGGGCACACGCTGGCGGAGATCGAGCCGCAGCGCTATCGGCTCGCGGTCGACGCGGCGGAGGCGACGCTGCAGAAGGCGCAGGCGGGGCGCGGCGAGGCCGAGGCGGGATTCGCGCGGCGGCAGGCGGCGAGCGCGAAGAATCCGGGACTGATTCGCGGCGAGGAAGTCGAGACGTGGCGCACGCGCGTGCAGACCGCGGCGGCGGAAGTCGCGCAGGCGCAGGCCGCGCTCGCGCAGGCGAAGCTGAACCTTCGCGACGCCTTCGTCCGCGCGCCGGTCGCCGGCATCATCCAGACCCGCACCGTCGAGACCGGACAATACGTCCCGGTCGGCACCGTGCTCGCGACGCTCGTGCGGCGCGATCCGCTGCTGCTGCGCTTCCAGGTTCCGGAACAGGACGCGACGCCGCTGCACACCGGCGTCATCGCGCGCTTCACCGTCGCCGAGGAGACGACGCCGCATGAAGCGCGCATCATGCATGTCGCTGCTGCCGCAAGTCAGGCCTCGCGCATGGTCGACGTCACCGCGTACGTCCTCAACCCCAACCGCCCCGAGCTGCGGCCCGGAGCCTTCGCCCGCGTCGTCGTTCCCATCGGCGCCATGCGCGAAGCCCCGGTCATCCCGCAGACCGCCATCCGTCCCAGCGAGCGCGGATTCCTCGCGTACACCGTGGCCGACGGCGTCGCGCAACAGCGCGTCCTCACGCTCGGCATGCGCACGGCGGACGGACAGGTCGAAGTGAAGGATGGACTGCGCATCGGCGAGACGCTCGTCATTCGTGGGGCGGAGGCGTTGCGCGACGGGGCGAAAGTGAAGGTGACGAAATGAAAATCACCGAAGCCTGCATCAAGAATCCTGTTTTCGCGTGGATGCTCATGCTCGCCACCGTCGTCTTCGGCGGAGTCGCGGCGACGCGCATCGGCATCTCGCAGTTTCCCGACGTCGACTTCCCCACGATCAGCGTGAGCGCGGCGTGGGAAGGGGCGGCGCCGGAGGTGATGGAGCACGACGTCGTCGAGCCGATCGAAGAAGCGCTGATGCAGGTCGAGGGCGTGCGCAACATCACCTCCACCTCGCGCCAGGGCTCGGGCAACGTGACCGTGGAGCTCGACCTCGCGCGCAACGTCGACCTCGCGCTCCAGGACGTGCAGACGCGTGTCGCACAGGTGCAGCGCCGCCTGCCGCGCGACATCGAGCCGCCGGTCGTCTCCAAGACCAATCCCGAAGACCAGCCCATCCTCTGGATCGGCCTCGCCGGTCCGTACTCGCCGCAGGTGCTCGCCGACTACGCGCGCTATCGCGTGAAGGAAAAGCTGCAGACCGTGCCGGGCGTCGGCGAGATTCAGGTCGGCACCGTCGAGCGCAACATCCGCATCTGGATTGACTCCGACAAACTCGATGAGCGCCGCGTCACGCCGGCCGAGGTGCTGCGCGCGATCCAGCAGCAGCACGTCGAGCTGCCCGCGGGACGGCTCGAGACCTCGGGACGCGAAGTGAACGTGCGCGTCCTCGGCGAGGCGTTCAATCTCGAAGAGTTCCGCCGCCTCGTCGTGAAGGACGATCAGCTCTCGCCGGTCTATCTCAGCGACGTCGCCATCGTCGAAGACGGCTTCGAGGACATCCGCCGCATCTCGCGCGTCAATGGCGAGCCCGCACAGGGCATGGGTGTGCGCAAGCAGCGCGGCTCCAACGCCGTCGCCGTCGCGCAGGGCGTGAAGGCGGAGCTGGTGAACATCCAGAAGACGCTGCCGCCGGGCATGGAAGTCGGCATCAACTTCGACTCCACGCAGTTCATCGAGGAGTCGGTGCACGAGATCGAGTTCGAGCTCCTGCTCTCCGTCCTGCTCACCGCCTTCATCTGCTGGCTCTTCCTCGGCTCGTTCGGCGCGACGCTGAACGTGATCATGGCCATCCCGATGTCGCTCCTGGGCACGGTGGCCTGCATCTACTTCTTCGGCTTCACGCTCAACACCTTCACGCTCCTCGGACTCGCGCTCGCGGTCGGCATCGTCGTGGACGACGCGATCATGGTCCTCGAGAACATCTTCCGCCACGGCGAGATGGGGAAGGACCGCGTGCGCGCGGCGCGCGAGGGGACGCAGGAGATCAGCTTCGCGGCGCTCGCGGCGACGCTGGCGGTCTGCGCGATCTTCCTCCCCGTCATCTTCATGAAGGGCGTGATCGGGAAGTTCTTCCTGCAGTTCGGCGTGACGCTCTGCGTCGCGGTGCTGCTGTCGTACGTCGAAGCGGTCACGCTCGCGCCGGCGCGCTCGGCGCAGATGCTGAAGACCGGCGCCGCGCGGCAGACGAAGCTCGGACATCTCGTCGACGTCGCGTTCGACAAACTCGCCGCCGGCTATTCGAGGATTCTCGGATTCGGCCTCCGCCGCCCGCTCTCGGTGCTCGCGCTCGCGGTGATCGTGTTCGCCTCGTCGGTCTACATCTTCCGCAAGCTGCCGAAGGAGTTCGTGCCGTCGCAGGATCAGAGCCGTCTCATGATCCGCCTGCAGACCGCCGTCGGCGCGAACCTCGCCGAGACCGACCGCGTGTTCCAGCGCGCGGAACAGTTCCTCATGAAGCAGCCGGAGATCCTGCGCGTGTTCGGCAGCGTCGGCGGCTTCGGCGGCGGCGGTGGCGGCAGCGTGAACACCGGCATCGTGTTCGTCACGATGGTCCCGCCGAACAAGCGCGAGAAGTCGCAGCAGGACATGGCGACGATGATCCGGAAGGAGTTCAACTCCTATCCCGGCGTGCGCGCGGTGGTGCAGGATCTGTCGCAGCAGGGCTTCACCGCGCAGCGCGGGTTCCCGATCGAGTTCTCCGTCCGCGGGCCGGAGTGGGAGAAGCTGATCGAGATCTCGCATGGGATGCGCGAGAAGCTCGCCGCGAGCGGTCTCGCGACCGACGTCGACACCGACTATCAGGTGGGCATGCCGGAGCTGCGCATCGCTCCCGACCGCGACCGCGCCGCCGACCTCGGGGTGCCGGTCGAGGAGGTCGCGACGACGATCAACGCGCTCGTCGGCGGCATCCGCAGCGGCAAGTACTCGACCGACGGCCGGCGCATCGACATTCGCACGCGCCTCCTCGCTTCCCAGCGCACTCGCCCCGAGGATCTGGCGAGGCTTCGCGTGCGCACGTCTTCGGGAGAGCTCGTGCCGATGTCGTCGCTGGTGAAGGAAAGCGAGCGGCCGGCGCTGCAGTCGGTGACGCGCCGCGACCGCGAGCGCGCGATCTCGATCTACGGCAACGTCGCGCCGGGCAAGTCTCAGAACGACGCGCTCGCGTACGTCGAGCAGCTCGGCAGGGAACTGCCTCCCGGCTATCGCGCGGTGCTCGGCGGATCCTCGGTGGCGTTCCGCGAGTCGACCGGACAGCTCGCCTTCGCGCTGATCCTCGGCATCATCGTCGCGTACATGGTCCTCGCCTCGCAGTTCAACTCGTTCATGCATCCGGTGACCGTGCTCTCGATCCTGCCGCTCTCGATCGCCGGCGCGATGTTCGCGCTGCTGCTCACCGGCAAGACGCTGAACATCTTCTCGATGATCGGCCTGCTGCTGCTGATGGGCATCGCCAAGAAGAACTCCATCATCCTCGTCGACTACGCCGTCCAGGGCCAGCGCGAGCACGGCCTCAGCGCACATGACGCGATGATGAAGGCCGGACCCGTGCGTCTCCGCCCGATTCTGATGACGACGATGGCGACCATGATGGCCGCCATCCCTCCCGCCCTCGCCCTCGGCCCCGGCGCCGAAACGCGCGGACCAATGGCCGTCGCGATCATCGGCGGCCTCGTGATCTCGACCGCGCTCTCGCTCCTCGTCGTCCCCGCGTTCTTCGTCGTCGCCGATGCCGCGAAGCAGAAGATCGCGTCATGGACGCGGCGGGAGCATGACGTGGAAGTAGAAGAAGAAGTGACGGCGCATTAATGGGTTCCTGAGTTGCTGGGTTGCTGAGTTGCTGAGCCTGCGATCGCCTGATCGCAGCTTGCGAACTTCCGACGGAAGCTCGCGAACGTCCAACCGAAGCTCGCGAGCTTCCGGTCGAAGCTCGCGAAGGTCCGATCGAAGATCGCGAAGGTCCAACCGAAGATCGCGAAGGTCCGATCGAAGATCGCGAAGGTCCGATCGAAGATCGCGAAGGTCCGATCGAAGATCGCGAAGGCCCGACCGAAGATCGCGAAGGTCCGATCGAAGATCGCGAAGGTTCGATCGAAGATCGCGAAGGTCCGATCGAAGATCGCGAAGGTCCGATCGAAGATCAATCGCTTCGGATCGAAGATCAATCGCTTCGGATCGAAGATCAATCGCTTCCGATCGAAGATCAATCGCTTCCGATCGAAGCTCGTGAGCTTCTGTCCGAAGTTCATCAGCTTCGAATTGAAGCCCGTGTCCTCTCGCGGTGACGCAGCTGAATTGCCCAGCAACCCAGCAACCCAGCAACTCAGGAACCCTCTGCGAAACCGATCGCGCGCAGCGCCTCCGCGGCCCGCGGTCCATCCTCTTCCTTTACGAAGAACAGGTCGCGCGAGAACGTCGACAGGGCGAGGATGTCGATGCCGGCGGCGCTGAGGCGCGCGGCGACTTTCGCGATGAAGCCGACGCAGTAGAACGGGCTCGCGCAGTCGATCGCGATCAGAACCCAGCGGTCGCGGTTCACGTCCAAAACGTCGAGGGAAGCGAGATTCTCCGGCGACGTGACGACGGTGGTCTCCTTCTCGTCGCGCGTGATCATCAGGTGCCGCCCGTCGTCACGCGCGTCGCGGACCCTCGCCCATACGTAAACGTCCGCGCCGAGGCGGAAGGTACTCCGTGCGATCACCTGTTCTGTCGATTCAGGAATGACGAGGTCACTCATGCGCACGATTCTATTCGCGTTGCTGCTCACCGTTCCCGCGGCCGCGGCGCCGGTGCAGAAGATGATCGACGGTGCAAAGGCGCAGGTCGGACAGACGCTCTGGTACGACTCGGGCTATCACAGCCTCACCTATCCGGGCGGCGACGTACCGATCGAGCGCGGCGTCTGCACGGACGTCGTGATCCGCGCCTTTCGCGCGGCCGGACTCGACCTGCAGGTGCTCGTGCACGAGGACATGAAGCGCAGCTTCGCCGCGTATCCGCGTAACTGGGGACTGCGCCGTCCCGACACCAACATCGATCATCGCCGCGTGCCGAACCTCGCCACGTTCTTCAAACGCCGCGGACGCGCCGTCCCGGTGACGCGCCGCGGCGCGGACTACAAGCCGGGCGATCTCGTGACGTGGCGGCTGTCGTCGGGCGTGCCGCACATCGGCGTCGTCTCCGACGTCCGCCGCGGCGAGCGCTATCTGATGGTCCACAACATCGGCAGCGGCGCGCAGCTCGAGGACGTGCTCTTCGCGTACGAAGTCACGGGCCACTACCGCTGGTTCTAGCTCACTCGCGCCAGCGGAACCGCTCCGGGAACCGCGCGCCGCGCAACCCCTCGCGGAGGAACGTTCGCTGCAGCTGCTGCATCGCGCCGGCCTCATTCATGCGCGTGAACACGTGGTTGTCATCGGCGATGAAGAGCGCGGCGTTCGGATAGCTCGCCGCGAGCGCGATCGAGGTGCGGTAGTCGACCGCATCGTCATAGCGCGCGGCGATCACGAGGATCTCCGCCGGCACGCGATGCGACGCCGTCTGCTGGCAGCGCGGCGCCGGGATCGCGCCGTCGCGTACGAGCGCGAGCAGCGGCTGCAGCATCGTGTACTGGCTCTCGAGCAGCGGATACACCGCCTCGCCGCCGAGCTTTGAGAATTCGCCGGTCGGGTAGAAGAACTCGAGCGCGCGGATGCGCTGTGCCATTCCTTCCGGCTTCGCGTTGAGCTCCGCGATGTCGTCGACCTGGTACTCCTTCCTCGCCGCCGCGAAGCGCGCCGCGTCCCCCGCGTCGAGCGCGCGGATCAGCGCCGCCCGCTCCTCGGCGAGCCGGTCGGCGGGAATGAAGAAGTGCTGCCGCTGCAGCGTCACGAGGGTCGCCTGCCGGTCCGCCGGCCGCTTCGCCAGCGCGCGCGTGAGCGTCGTGCGAATGTCGGGCGAGAGCTCGTTCCAGAAATCGTCGATGCTGATGGCGAGCTCGCGGTTGAGGCATGGCTGCACCGGCGACGTCGTGAACGCGCGCGCGACGTGCTCGCCATGGCGTTGCAGATATTGATGTGCGAGGTACGCGCCGCCGGAGCGGCCATACAGCGAGATCTTTCCCTCTTTCCCGACGACCGCGCGCCGCACCGCGTCGATGTCTTCGATCCACTGCGAGCTGTTGAAGAGCTGCCACGCCTTCTTCCAGTCCGGCTTTCCGTCGGCGTCGAGCGCCTGCTGGATGAACGCCTCGTTCGCGCCGCGGCCGACGATGGCGACGACGTTCACCTCATCGCCGAACAGATCCTTCTGCAGTTGCGCGGCCGCGCCTTTGCGGACGTAGAACTGCTGCCCGTCCGCAATCACGAACACGAACGGCTTCGCGCGGTCGACCGCCCCGCCGAATTCGTAGTACAGCTCCGCGCGTCCGGCGGCAGGGTTCGCGTGGTCGAGTGGGACGAGGAGCGTGAAGAGGACGAGAACGAGCATGATTGATTAACGAATCAGCGTGTTCCGTGTTCCGGAACCCGGAACACGGACCCCGATCCCCTGCTACGATCCAAACCCGTGCACCCTCTCGACGCCGCGATCATCGCGCTCTACCTCGCCGCGGTCATCGCCTCGGGGCTCGTGTTCGCGCGGCGGCAGCAGACCACGACGCGCTACTTCACGGCGGGACACGCCGTGCCGTGGTGGGCGATCGCGGCGTCGATCGTGGCCACCGAGACGTCGACCATCACGTTCATCTCCGTCCCCGGAATCGCGTGGGCGCGCGGCGGCGACTTCCGCTTCCTGCAACTCGTCTTCGGCTACGTCATCGCGCGGGTGATCATCTCCGCCGTCTTCATGCCCTGGTACTTCCGCGGCGAGCTGGTCACGGTCTACGAGCTGCTGCAGACGCGCTTCGGCGCGCCGGTGAAGGCGCTCGCGGCCTCGCTGTTCGTGGTGATGCGCACGATCGCCGACGGCGTGCGCCTGCTGCTCACCGCGTTCGTGCTCGCGGCGGTGCTGAAGAGCGTCGGTATCACACCCGCGATCATCGGTCTCGGCGTGGTGATGATCCTCTTCACGCTCATCGGCGGCATCGAGGCGGTGGTGTGGATCGAGGTCGTGCAGCTCGCGATCTACGTCGGCGGCGCGATCGCCGTCGCGGTGATCCTGATTCAGGACGTCGGCCTCGGCCACGCGATCTCGGTCGGCATCGCGAACGACAAGTTCCGCCTCTTCGACTTCTCCTTCGACCTGACGAAGACCTTCAACTTCTGGGCGGGTGTGATCGGCGGGACGTTCCTCACGCTCTCGACGCACGGGACGGATCAGTATCTGGTGCAGCGATATCTGTGCACCGACCGCCCGCGCAGCGCGGCGAAGGCGCTGCTGGTCTCGGGCGCGGTCGTGCTCGTGCAGTTCGCCGGATTCCTCTTCATCGGCGTGCTGTTGTTCGCGTTCTACGGCGACCGCGCGCCGGTCTCCGCGCCCGACCAGATCTTCCCGCACTTCATCGCCAACCACCTGCCGCCCGGCCTCTCCGGCCTCGTCGTCGCGGCGATTCTCGCGGCGGCGATGTCGTCGTCGCTGAGCGCGATCGCGGCGACGGTGGTGTCGGACCTGCTGCGCCCGCGCGACGAGCGCCGCGCGATGCGCGCCTCGCGCGCGATCGTCGTGCTCGCCGGCGTCGCGCAGATCGCGGTCGGCGTCGCGCTGCAGCACACGCAGCGTTCCGCGCTCAACACCGCGCTCTCCGTGGCCTCGCTCATCAATGGTCCGATCCTCGGCGTGTTCTTCCTCGGCGCATCGAAACGCGGCGGAACGGCGGCGGCGCTGACGGGCATGCTGGCGGGGCTCGCGGCCGTGCTGCTCGTCGCGTTCCGCACGCCGGTGGCGTGGCCGTGGTACACGGTGGTCGGATCGTTGACGACATGGAGCGTCGGTATGATTGCCGCGCGGATCTGGACAAGAAAAATACCGGTGACGCTGTGAGCAAACGCCTCCTTCTGTTTCTCATTTTCTTCCTTGCGGCCTGCGCGACGGCGCCGCCGCCGAGGGCGTTCGACCGCGCGAAGCTGCGCGAGATCGACGCCGCCATCAGCACCGCGGTCGTGCATCACCGGATCCCCGGCGCCGTGCTCTGGATCGAGCGCAACGGCGAGGTGTATCACCGCGCGTACGGCCATCGCGCGGTCGAGCCGTCGTTCGAGACGATGACGAAGGACACGATCTTCGACGCCGCGTCGATCACGAAAGTCGTCGCCACCGCGCCGTCGATCTGGCTGTTGATCGCGAGCGGCAGGCTCTCGCTCGACGCGCCCGTGCGATCGGTGCTGCCGGAGCTCAAAGACGAGACGATCACGCTGCGCCATCTCCTCACGCACACGTCGGGTCTGCGTCCGAGTCTCGATCTGCACACGCCCTGGAACGGCTACGAGGCGGGGCTCGCGCTCGCGCTCGCGGAGACGCCGCGGAACCGCCCCGGCACGATCTTCCGCTACTCCGACATCAACTACATCCTCCTCGGCGAGATCGTCCGCCGCGTCTCCGGCGAGTCGCTCGAGGAGTTCGCGCGGCGGCACATCTTCGAGCCGCTGGAGATGCGCGACACCGGTTTCTGGCCCAACGGCAATCCGCGCATCGCGCCGACCGAGCGCGTGCAGGACGATCCGCTCGCGCCTGAGCCGCTCGTGCTGCGCGGCGTCGTGCACGACCCGACCGCACGGCGCATGGGCGGCGTCGCCGGACACGCCGGCGTCTTCACGACCGCGGAGGATCTCGCTCGTTTCGCGCGCGCGGTGCTGCGCGGCGATTTCTTTCCGCGCGCGATGACCGAGGTCGCGACGCCGCCCGGTGTCGCCGTGCGACGCGCGGCCGGATTCGACATCGACTCGAACTACAGCCGGCCGCGCGGAACGCATTTCCCGCCCGGCACGTCGTTCGGTCACACCGGATGGACCGGCGGCTTTTTCTGGATCGATCCGGCGTCGCACTCGTTCTACGTCTTCCTCTCGAACCGCGTGCATCCCGACGGGCGGGGGAGCGTGGTCGCGCTGCAGAAACAGCTGGGCACGCTCATCGCGGAGTCGTTGATCGGGGTGCCGCCGTGTGGAGGACAGGCAATCCTGCCTGTCGGGACAGGCGAGATCGCCTGTCCTCCACCGCGTGTCGGCTGGGTCACCGGCGGCGCGGATACGCAAAACGGAATCGACGTGCTGTATGCGAGCGGTTACGAAGCGCTGCGCGGACTGCGCGTCGGATTGATCACGAATCACACCGGCGTCGATCGCGCCGGCAATCCGACGATCGACCTGCTGCGCGGCGCGCCGGGCGTGACGCTCGCCGCGCTGTTCAGTCCCGAGCACGGGATTCGCGGCGACGCCGATGAGAAAGTCGGCGACACGGTCGACGCCGTGAGCGGCCTCCCGATCTACAGTCTCTACGGCGAGCGCCGCAAGCCATCGCCCGAACAACTCGCCGGCCTCGACGCGCTCGTCTTCGACATCCAGGACATCGGCGCGCGCTTCTACACCTACATCTCGACGATGGGGCTGGCGATGGAAGCGGCGGCGGACGCGAAGATCAAGTTCATCGTGCTCGATCGCGTGAACCCGATCGGCGGCGCGGTCGTCGAAGGTCCGCTGCTCGAGGGCGAGACGAGCTTCACCGCCTGGCACTCGCTGCCGGTGCGTCACGGAATGACCGTCGGCGAGCTCGCGCGCATGTTCCGCGAAGAGCGCGCGATCGACGTCGACCTCACCGTCGTTCCGCTGCGCGGCTGGAACCGCGAGTCCTGGCAGGACGACGCCGGCCTGCCGTGGGTGAACACCTCGCCGAACATTCGCTCCCTCAACGCCGCTGGCCTCTACCCCGGCCTCGGCCTCCTCGAGCGCGCCCTCTCCGTCGGCCGCGGAACTCCCACGCCGTTCGAGATCATCGGCGCGCCGTACATCGACGGCACCCGCCTCGCCCGCGAGCTCGGCCCCATCCCCGGCGTCCTCTTCGAGCCCATCCGCTTCACCCCCACCGCGAGCATCCACCAGGGCGAACCCTGCGGCGGCCTCCGCATCACCATCACCAACCGCACCGCCCTCCGCCCCGTCGACCTCGGCATCGCCCTCGCCGCCACCCTCGCCCGCATGTACCCCGCCCGGTTCCCCGTCGACGAAATGCAACCGCTCCTGCGCCACGCCGCCACGCTCGAAGCGATCCGCGCGGGGCAGCGCCCCACGTGGGATGTGAGCGCGTTCATGGCGCGGCGCGCGAAGTACCTCTTGTACTAGTTGAAATTCCAGACCTGACCCCCGGCTAATTCAGCGCGAGGTTCACGGCTTCGTCGACCTCGCACTCCACCACCCCGGCGGCGGCGACGTCGGCGTCGTATTGCGCGCGTTCGCAGGGGGGGACGGGGGCGCGGAGGGCGGTGCGGAGGGCGGAGGCGGCGCCGAGGAGGCGAGGGTCGCGGGTCACGCCGCCGAGGGCTTCGAGGACGCTGGCGCTGCGCCAGCGGTCGCCGAGCTCCCAGTGCAGGTGGAGGCTGTCGCGGAGGACGCGCTCGGCGCGGGCGGAGTCGCCGCGCGCGCGGAAGACGCAGCCGAGGAGGTTGAGTGACCAGGCGATACCTTCCTTGAAACCGCCGGCGCGCGACCAGCCGAGGCATTCCTCGAGGCGCTGCTCGGCCATCGGGAGCTTGCCGGAGTAGAGCAGCGCGCCGGCGAGGTTGAGCAGCGACCACGCGACGCCTTCGGTGTCGCGGCGGTCCCTGAACAGCTGCAGCGTGCCTTCGCACAGCTCGAACGTGCGCGAGAAGTCGTTGTTGAGCCACGACGCGAAGCCGACGTAGTTCAGCGAGCGCCCGACGTTCGCGCGATCCTCGAGCTCCAGCCAGATCGTGCGCGAGAGCAGGTGCAGATCGATCGCGTGATCGTACTCGCCGCGCTCGCGCGCGATGCTGCCGCGGAACTGCAGCGAGCGCGCGAGGCTCTCGGGATCGCCGGTCGCGCGAGCGAGCGAGATGCCGTCGTCGAGCAGCTCCGTCGCGCGGTCGTAGTCGCACTGCAGGAACGCGAGAGCGCCCGCGCCGGTGATCGCCTTCGCGCGGACGGACACCGACTCGCCGCCCGGAACGGCGAGCACTTCGTCGAGCCAGCGCCGTCCCTCGCTGTACGAGCCGCGCACGTACCACGACCACCACAGCGCCGCGCCGAGGCGCAGCGCGAGGTCCGCGTCGCCCGCGGACATCGCCGACTCGAGCGCGGTGCGGAAATTGTCCTCGTCGATGGCGAGGCGATCCATCTCCAGCTCGTTCTCCTCGGCGATCGCCGTCATCAGCCGCGCATGCGCGAGCCGCACGTCGGTCTGCCGTCCCGCTTCGGCGAGACACTCGAGGCCGTACTCGCGAATCGTCTCCAGCATCGCGAAGCGCGGATCGTCTTCGCGCGACGCGGGGTCGCGGCGCAGAAACGCCTTGTCGAGCAGCGACGAGATGCCGTCCAGCACATCATCCTCGGCGAGACGTTCCGCTTCCTCCAGCGAAAACCCGCCGCGAAACACCGACAGCGTCGCGAAGAGCGTCTTCTCCGATTCGTCGAGCAGCTGATAGCCCCACGAGATCGCCGCGCGCATCGTCTGCTGCCGCTCGGGACGATCGCGCGGACCGCCGGCCAGCAGCTTGAGGCGGTTCTCGACGCGCGCGAGCATCGCCTGCGGCGGCAGCAGCTTCACGCGGGCGGCGGCGAGCTCGATCGCGAGCGGGAGCCCGTCGAGACGGACGCAGATCTCGGCGATCGCACGCGCGTTCTCGGCGGTGATCGCGAAGTCGTTCTTCACCGCGCTCGCCCGCTCGACGAACAGCGCGACCGCGCCGTAGCCCGCGAGCGCCTCCGGCGTCAGCGGCAATTCGAGCGGCGGCAGCGTGAGCGGCGGCACCGCGTATTCGCGCTCGCCGTGGATGCGCAGCGGCGAGCGGCTGGTCACGAGCGCCTTGACGCGCGGCGCGGCCGCGAGGATCTGGCCGACGACCGGCGCCGCCTCGAGCACCTGCTCGAAGTTGTCGAGGACGAGGAGCATCGTGCGGTCGCGCGTCGCGCTGCGGATCGCGTCGAGCAGCGACACGCCGCCCTCATGCACCTCGAGCGCGGCGGCGATCTCCGACAGCACGAGGCGCGGATCGAGGATCGGCCCGAGCGAGATCCACCACACGCCGTCGTCGTACTCGCGCAGCAGCTCGCTCGCGACGGCGAGCGACAGCCGCGTCTTGCCGGTGCCGCCCGGCCCGGTGAGTGTGACCATGCGCACTTCGTCGCGGCGCAGCAGGCTGAGGATGTCGTCGCGCTCCGCGTCGCGGCCGACCAGCGCCGTCAGCAGATGCGGCAGGTTCGTCGGTGCCGCGATGTCGAGCCCGAGCTCCTCGGTGGTGGTGGTCTGCGCTTCTTCCGTTCCGATGACCGCGGAGGCGTTGCGCTCGAGATCGGACTGGAGCTGCCGCAGATCCTCGAGCAACTCGCTTCCGCTCTGATAGCGCTGATCGCGATCGCGCGTCATGGCGCGCTGCACGATCGCCGCAAGCCGCGGAGGCGCCGAGCCGCCGCCGCGCCGCGTGAGGGGAGGCGGGTCTGTGCGGAGAATGTTCGCGGCGATCTCCGCGCCGTTCAACCCCTCGAACGGCAGGCGTCCGCTGATCAGCTCATACAGCACGACGCCCGTGCTCCAGATGTCGCTCCGCGAATCGAGCTTGCTGCCGCGCAACTGTTCCGGCGACATGTAGAACACCGTGCCGCGCACGACGTACGGATCGGTGCGGCGGCGATCGGGCTCGGGCGATTTCCTGGCCGTGCGCGCGAGTCCGAAGTCGAGCAGTTTCAGGTAGCCGTCCGCGCGCAGCATGATGTTGTCCGGCTTGATGTCGCGATGCACGAGCCCCACGGCTTCGGCGGCCGCGAGCGCCGACGCAATCTGCGACGCGATGTGCAGGATCTCGCCGAGCGACGCCTCCGCGCGCGTCATCCGCTGCCGCAGCGTGACGCCGTCGACGTACTCCGTGGCGATGAAGTGATCCTCGCCGAGCTGCCCGACGTCGTACACGGTGAGGATGTTCGGATGATTCAGCGCCGACGCCGCCCGCGCCTCATGCTCCAGCCGCTTGCGCAACTCCGGGTCATCCCGCACTTCCCCCGCCAGCACCTTCAGCGCCACCGGCCGCTGCAACTGCGAGTCATGCGCGAGATACACCTCGCCCATCCCCCCCGCGCCGAGCAGCGAGCGGATTTCGTAGCGGCCGAGTCGTGAGCCTGGCTGGAACATCGGTGGTTGGTGGCTGGTGGTTGGTAGCTCGGGGCATTCTGGTCTGGCGGGCAGTCTCTCGCAAGCCGCAAAAGCCCCAGCCACCAATCACCAGCAACCAGTAACGATTCTGTCACCTCCGCTGACCCGAAATTCTGATGTACTGACCGTGCGTTCAGTGCACTAGCCGATGAAGTCCAAGGAAGAAGTCGTTCAGGAATTCAGGATCCAGTCGATCCAGGAAGCGACGATGCGCGTCATCGCCCGGAAGGGGATGGCGGCCGCGACGATGCAGGAGATCGCGGAGGAGGCGGGCGTGGCCAAGGGCACGCTCTACCTCTACTTCCGCGACCGCGACGAGCTGGTCGAGAAGACGTTCGAGAGCGCGATGGCGCAGCTGATGGCGCAGATCGACGCCGCGCTCGACGCCGACGTCGCGTTCGAGCAGAAGATCCGCGACGTCATCTCCGCGCAGCTCTCCTTCTTTCGTCAGAACCGCGAATTCTTCCGGCTCTATCTCTCGCTGCGCATGCCCGAGGGGACGCCGGAGCGGCAGCGGAGGCAGAAGCGGACCTGCCAGCCGCAATACCGCGTCCGCGTACAGAAATTCGCGACCGCGTTGAACGAAGCGATGGAGCGGGGCGAGCTTCGGCGCATGGACTCGTACCGCCTCGCGCTGTTCATCATCGAAGGAAGCACCGCAATCATTCTCGAGCGACTCACCGAAGAGTCTTCACCCGTCGAGGACGCCGACGTCGAGCTCGTCGCCGGCCTGATCCTCGACGGAGTCCGCAAACGGAGCTGATGTTGAAACGAACGATCATGATGCTGTTCGTCGCGCTCAGCGCGGCAGCCACCCACGCACAAACCACCCTGACCTTCGACGGCGCGCTCAGGCGCGCGCTCGAGGTCAACAACGGCGTCGAGCAAACGCGCGAGAGCATCGGCCTCGCCGAAGCGCAGCGCTCGCAGCTCTTCTCCGCGGTCATGCCGCGCATCAACCTCGTCGGCGACCTCACGCGCAACTCGATCCAGCAGACCTTCGGCGGCGACGGAGAAGACTCCGTCACCATCCTGCCGCGCAACAACTGGGGCTACCGGCTCATCCTGCAGCAGCCGATCTTCGCGGGCCGCCGCGAGCTGCGCGCGTACTCGCAGGCGAAGCTGAACGTCGAGAACGCGCGGCAGAACACGCGCCTCGCCGAGGACGCTACGCTCCTGCGCGTCGCCTCGAACTACCTCGCCGTCGTCAACGCCGACCGCCGCATCGACATCGAGAAACGCAACGTCGAGCTGTCGCAGCGGCGGCTCAAACAGGCCGAGGCGTTCTACTCGGCGGGAGAAGTCACGAAAGTCGACGTCTTCCGCGCGCAGACGGCGATGAAAGCCGCGCAGCGTTTGATGGAAGTCGCCAATCAGACCCGCGAGCACGCCGCCGCGGCGCTGCGCGAAGACCTCGACCTCCAGGGACCGCTCGTCGTCGAAGCGCCGTCGCAGACCGCGCTGGCGACGCCCGACGAAACGCAGCTCGTCGCCAAAGCCACCGAGTCGCGCCCCGACGTCGAAGTCGCGGAGAACAACCTCCGAATCGCGAAGCTCGAGGTCCAGAAACAGCGCGGCTTCTGGTGGCCGACGGTCTCGTTCGAAGGCGGCTGGATCAATCAGAAAACGCCGTTCCCCGCCGACCAGTACAAATACGGCACGCTGCACTTCAACGTCCCCATCTTCCAGTCGGGCGAAGTGCAGGCGCGCGTCGCCGGCGCGAAGCATCAGGCGAAAGCGGCGGAGCTCGAGGTCGAGACCGTGAAAGCCGGCGCGCGCGAGGACGTGCACACCGCGCTCGCCGACCTGCACGCCGCGCAAATCGGACTGCAGCTCGCGAACGAACAGCTCGAAGCCGCGCAGGCGGAGTACGACCAGGCGTTCGAGCTCTATCGCGCGCAGGAAGCGACGTCGCTCGACGTCGCCTCGTCGGAGACCTCGCTCGCCGACGCGCGGCGCGCCGTCGCTGAAGAAACCCTCAACCGTGATCTCGCCGAGCTGCGCGTCTGGTTCGCCGCCGGCGCGATGAAAGATGCCGTGGGAGTGAATCGATGAAACGCGTATTGATCCTGATCCTTCTGACTGTTGCGTGCGGACAAAAACCCGTGGCGGAAACAACCACGAGCGCCGAAGCCCCGCCTCTGCCTGCCGACGTCGCCTCGGCGGACACACCGACCGCCACGTCGATCACCTCACCGGTGACCGAAGCGCCGGTCGCGCAGGCGGCAGGCGACAAGATCGTCGCCACCGGCGAGTTCATCTCGCCGACGCGCTCCGAGCTCGCGGTGAAGACGCCCGGCCGCGTGGCGCGCATCTTCGTCCAGGAAGGGACGCGCGTCTCGAAGGGACAGGCGGTGCTGGAGCTCGAGAGCGACTACCTTCGCCTCAACCTCCGCCGCGCCGAAGCCGACGTCGCGCGCGCGAAGGCGATGGAAGGCGACGCGGCACGCGATCTCGAGCGCAAGAAGGACCTGATCGCGAAGGACTCGATTCCGCGCGCGACCTTCGACCGCTCGCAGGCGAACTACGAGCAGGCCGCGGCCGCGCGCCAGTCGGCGGAAGCGCAGGCGTCGCTGCTGCGGCAGCAGATCTCCGACGCGACGCTGCGCTCGCCCATCAACGGAGTCGTCGCCGAGAAGCGCACCGACGTCGGCCAGCGCCTCGGCGACAACAGCGTCGCCCTCGTCATCGTCCAGACCTCGCCGCTGAAACTGCGCTTCCGCGTGCCGGAGCGCTACCTCGCGACGGTTGCCAAGGGCGATGAAGTGCAGGCCACCGTCGATCCGTATCCGAACGAAGTCTTCTCCGGCCGCGTCACCACCGTCGGCGGCGTCATCGACTCCGCCACCCGCTCGCTCGCCGTCGAGACCGAGTTCGCGAATCGCGACGGGAGGCTGAAGCCGGGGCTTTTTGCGAGAGTGGAGATGGCTGTCAGATGAAAGGGTCACGCGGTCACGCAGTCACGCGGTTGGAATGCCGCGCGACCGCGTGACCGCGTGACTGCGTGACCGAATATGCACAAATTAGCAGCCCTCTGCGTCCGCCGCCCCGTCTTCGCGACGGTGCTCGTGCTCTCGCTCGTCGTGGTCGGGTACTTTGCGTACCTGCAGCTCGGGGTCGATCGGTTTCCGAAGATCGACTTCCCGACCATCACCATCACCACCACGCTCACCGGCGCGGCGCCGGAAGAGATCGAGACCGACATCACCGACAAGATCGAGGAAACGGTCAACACCATCAGCGGCATCGACCAGCTGCAGTCGGTCTCGTCGGAAGGCGTCTCCCAGGTCATCGTGCAGTTCGTCCTGGAGAAGAACGCCGACGTCGCCGCGCAGGAAGTGCGCGACAAGGTCAACATGATCCTGCGCGAGCTTCCGGTCGACGCCGATCCGCCGATCATTCAGAAATTCGATCCCGACTCGGTGCCCGTGCTCTCGATCGCTCTGAGTGGACCCGCGCCGATCCGCGACATCACCGAGTTCGCCGACAAGAAACTGCGCCGCCGGCTCGAGTCGCTGAGCGGTGTCGGACAGGTGCTCATCGTCGGCGGCCGTCCGCGCCAGCTGAACGTCGTCGTCGACACCGAAAAGCTCGCCTCCCTCGGGCTCACGACCGCGCAGGTCATCGGCGCGCTGCAGTCGCAGAACGTGCAGATCCCCGGTGGCAAGGTCGAGCAGGGGCGGCAGGACCTGACGCTGCGCACCTACGGCCGCGTGACCTCGCCGGCGGAGTTCGCGAACATCGCGATCCTCTCGAAGAATGGCTATCCGGTGAAGATCGGCGACGTCGCGCACATCGAGGACAGCGTCGCCGAGCCGGAGTCGGTCGCATCCGTCGACGGCAAGCCGGCAGTCGTGCTGCAGATCCGCAAGCAGTCCGGCACGAACACCGTCGAAGTCGTCAACGCGCTGAAGGAGCGCACGTCCGAGCTGCAGAAGAACCTGCCGAAGGGCTGGACGATGCGCATCATCCGCGACCAGTCCGAATACGTCATCGCCGCGGTCACGGCGGTGAAGGAGCATCTGATCCTCGGCTCGCTCTTCGCCGCGCTGATCGTCTGGTTCTTCCTCTCCTCGCCGAAACTGAAGACCGCGCTCGCGCTCGTCGCGGCCACGCTCGCGGTCTACGTGCTGCTGTTCGGGTTCCACGAGGTCTCGCCGAAGATGGTGATTCCGCTGCGCGTCGGCGGTGTCCTCGTCGCGCTCGGGATGCTCACGTATTTCTTCCGCCGCTCGCGTCCGACGGTCATCTCCGCGGTCGCGATCCCGAGCTCGATCATCGCGACGTTCGCGGCGATGCGCTACGAGAACTTCACGCTCAACGTCATCACGCTGCTCGCGCTGACGCTGGCGGTCGGCATCGTCATCGACGACGCGGTGGTCGTGCTCGAGAACATCTTCCGTTACATGGAAGAGAAGAAGCGGACGCCGCGCGAGGCCGCGGTGGAGGGGACGAAGGAAGTCGGCCTCGCGGTCATGGCGACGTCGCTCTCGCTGATCGCGGTGTTCCTGCCGGTCGCGTTCATGGGCGGCATCGTCGGACGGTTCATGAACTCGTTCGGCATCACCATGGCGATCGCGATCGCGGTCTCGCTGCTGGTCTCGTTCACGCTGACGCCGATGATGTCCTCGCGCTGGCTGCGCCCCGAGGACCTGCATCACGGGACGGCGACGCGCGAGCATGGTGTGTACGGATTCATCGAGCGCACGTATCTGAAGCTGCTCGACTGGTCGATGGCGCACCGCTGGGTGGTCATGCTGGCGATGCTCGGCGCGCTGTTCTCGATTCCGTTCCTCGGCAAGGCGGTCAACAAGAACTTCCTGCCGTCCGACGACGAGTCGCAGTTCGCGGTCTCCGCGCGCGCGGCAGAAGGCTCGAGCCTGGCGACGACGCAGACGATCATGGAGTCGATCGCGGCGCAGGTGCGGAAGATCCCCGAGGTGCGGACGACGGTGGTCACGATCGGCGACGATCCGCAGATCACGCAGAACCTCGGCGGCGTGTACGTGCAGCTCGTGCCGGTGGAGAAGCGCAAGCGCAGCCAGTTCGAGATCATGGCCGAGGTGCGCGAGAAGATCATGCCGCAATACCGGCGGCTCAACCTCCGCACGTCGGTCTCGCCCGTCAACGCCTTCGGCGGCGGCGTCAACGCCGAGATCATGTACTGGATCGGCGGTCCCGATCTGAAGCAGCTCGAGAAATACTCCGACGTCCTGCTCGCGAAACTGAACGAGGCGAAGAAGGACGGCATCGTCGATCCCGACACGACGCTGATCACCGGCAAGCCGGAGCTCGGCGTGCGCATCGATCGCGAGAAGGCCGCGGACCTCGGCGTCCGCGTGCAGGACATCGCGTCGACGCTCAACGTGCTCGTCGGCGGCCTGAAGATCACCGACTACTACGAAGGCGGCGAGCAGTACGAAGTGCACGTGCGCGCGCAGCACGAATACCGAAAGGACCCGCAGGGCATCGGCCAGGCGCAGATTCCGTCGTCGAAGACCGGCAGCGTGCAGCTGCGCGACGTCGTGAACATGACGCCGGGCTCCGGCCCGTCGTCGATCAACCGCATCTCGCGCCAGCGCCAGGTCATGCTCACCGCGAACATGGCGCCGGGCCATTCTTCGCAGACGGTCATGGACATGCTGACCGCGGAGACGAAGAAGCTGAACATGCCGAGCGAGTATCAGGCCGGCTTCACGGGCCGCTCGCGCGAGCAGGGACGCGCGTTCACGAACTTCATGTTCGCGTTCCTGCTGTCGATCGTGTTCATGTACCTGATTCTCGCCGCGCAGTTCGAGAGCTGGATCCATCCGGTGACGATCCTGCTCGCGTTGCCGCTGACAGTGCCGTTCGCGCTGTTCTCGATCCTCGTGCTGAATCAGTCGCTGAACATCTTCTCGATGCTCGGCATCCTCGTGCTGTTCGGGATCGTGAAGAAGAACGGCATCCTGCAGATCGATCACACGAACCAGCTGCGTGCCGAGGGACTGCCGCGCGCGCAGGCGATCCGCGACGCGAATCGCGATCGGTTGCGGCCCATTCTCATGACGACACTCGCCTTCGTCGCCGGCATGATCCCGCTCGTCGCCTCGAGCGGCACCGGCGCCGCCACGAATCGCGCGATCGGCTCCGTCATCATCGGCGGTCAGACGCTCGCACTGCTGCTCACGCTGCTCGCAACGCCGGTGATGTATTCGGTGTTCGACGACCTGGGAGCGAAGTTCAGCCGGCGGAAGGCGGTCGAGGATGACGAGGGTGCGGTGGCGTTAACGGGTGCGGAGGCTTTGCCGCCGCACTCCTAGCGCGAATCGCGATTCGCCGAGATCGATCCCGCTCCAGTACAACTGCTCCGTCGAAATGACGAGCGCGAGTTGTTCGGTGATCGGGAACCCCACCGCCAGCTTCAGCGCGGGGGCGATCTCGGTGCTGCCGGTAACGGCTCCCAGCAACTGATGCTCGTCGGACCAGTCGGCGAGCTCGGCACCGGCGCCGAGCTCGACGAAGTAGCGCGGCGTGGATGCGAGGTCGAAGGTCCAGTCGACGCCGAGGCCGTTGATCGTCTTGCCGCGCTCATTTTCGGGATAGCCCATGAACACGCTCTTTTGCGTCGACTCGTGCGCGGCGGTGATGTACGTGATGCCGACGGCCGAGCGTTCGCCGATGAGGCGCGCGGCCGTGAAGCGGGTGAACGGCGCGCGCGATAATCCGAGATCGTCGCCGACGAGAAGGCCGGGCGAGGAGATGCCGGCGCCGGCGCTGAATCGCCAGGGCGCCGCGGAAGGCGTTTCCGTGAAGACCATGAGGAAGGCCGTGTCGCGGGAACGCAGCGACTCACCGCTGAGGAGAAACGCCGACTCGCGGTGAGCGACGCGGAATCGCACCCCGTTCGCCAGCGGCACTTCCGCGGAGCCCTCGGCGAGGAGCGCGCCGCCCGCGTGTCCGTCATCGCTCGCGCTCACGCCGGCACCGCCGCGCAGCCCCCACGTCACGTGAAAAAAATCCGCCACCGCGCCGGCGGTCACTACACCGGAGCCGATGTACAGATCGCGCTGGCTGATGTTGTATTCGGTACTGTCGACGCTCAGTTCCGCGCCATAGACGAGCCAGGAGCGGCGTTGCTCGGCTCCAATGCGAAACCCGATCGAGTTATCGAGATTGGCGCGGGCGAAATCCGAGGTCTCGCAACGGTCGTGCCGCTCGTCCGGCGGACAATCGACGTCGTGTCCGTGATGGCCGTCCGTCGTGCGCCACGCCGTGCCATAACCGCCCGTGTAAATGCGCCAGGAAGCGCCGGCGGTGCTCGCGAGGAGGAGGGAGAGGAAAAGGATGATGCGCCGCATTTCGGCGGCGCATCATACCCGAAAGGGCGCGACTGCTATTCGAACCGCGTGGAGCTCGTGCGGTTGTTGAAGCCGAAGTCGTCGAGGTCGCCGACGATCAGGCCGCCTTCGATGTACAGCCGGTCCGGATCCTGGCAGCTGCCGCTGTAGGTCATGTCGAAGTAACGACACGCGTAGAGGGTCGTCCAGTACCAGTCGCACGCCGCATAGACGCACGAGATGCTGTTGTTCCAGCTGATGCTGTCGAGCTGGGAGTACTCGCCATAAGGCGGATACATGCTGAGCCAGGAGTAGTCGCCGCAGAAGCGCGACTTCTCGAACCGGGTGTAGCTGTAGGTCCAGGAGCAGCCGCCCGGCCAGTTCGGCTTGAGCTCTTTGTCGCCGACGCTGTTGGTGGTGGCGCCGTCGGTCCGCTTCTTCATGAACGCCTGCGCAGCATCCTTCGACGAGAAGACGTGGAAGGTGTTGTTCTTATGGTCGTCCCGCGTGACGACCCACGTCAGGGTGAGGTCGGGCAGGCGAGTGCCGGCCGGCATCGCCACGCCGTCGAAGATGAACGCTTTCTTCGGCGTGCGGTCATACACGTCCGCCAGCTGGGCGCCCTTGCTTTCGGCATTGCGGAGCGCGGCTCCGGGGACGCGGTCGGGATCATCGGCGAATGCGGAAACGCTGAACAGAAGAACTGCTGCGACGACGAGCGCAATACGAGTTTTCATCGCAAAAATCTCCTTAGTTACAGTGCAGTCCGTCCGTAATGTCCGCTCCCCACCGGTGAAGGAACGGCTTACGGCGGCAACACCGTACAAAAGGCACTATCGCACGGGATGAAACTCGCCGGATGTGCCAGGTTGTGCCGCGCCAGGTTGTGCAGCGCCACTGTCGTCGCGCGCGGCGCTCGTGCGCAAATGCAGCAGGTGCACGCGCGTGAGAAATGCGGCGGGAGTCTCGCGAATGTCGTCGTTCCACGATCTGTAGAAGGAGCGTCGCGACGAACAGGCGGCAAAGAGCTCTTTCACAGAGGGAATGGTCTCCCGCTCACACAGTCGCATGAGCACTTCCTGCGTGCGCGGCGTACAGGAGGCGAGGTCGATGTTCAATTCCGCGAGCGCGGCATAGACGGCCGCGGCGACGCGTGCCGCAGATGCATGGCTCCAGCGCTCGAACTCCGCGGAGGTGGAAAAACGCATCACAGGCGCATGTGCGGCGCGGACCTGTACCGGAACATCCGTCGGCGCGATCACAAAGACCGCCGGCTGCGATGGCAAACGAAAAGACATCGAACTTCCCCCTTTGACACACGTCTCCCCACTGGTACGCCGCCAGGGCTGACGCGCTGAGATTTGTTCGTTGTGCTTCTATCGACGGCCCACGCGCGGATCAGGCGTGTTGTGGTGGCTGGCCATCAGTTATTCATTGGTTCAGTTCCGTAAGTATCGATCCGTCACGGAAAGTTGTCAAGATGTTCGGGGGGCATTATTCGACGGGCATTTCCGGCCGTCTCAGCTCCTGGCTGAGGTCGCTTACTCGTGTAACTGCATCGCTCCAAAGGGCTAATGCGCCAATGGGGGCGGGATAAGCACCAGGCTCATACCAGCGGCTGCCGACGAGCACGCGATCATTGTGAAAAACCGTATACATACCGGGCACGGCAATTTCGAACGTTCCGTCCTTTCGGACGTACTGTCCAGCGACGCGAATTGCGCCGAACGGGACGAAGTAGCGATTCAGAAACCGCCGCGACGCGGGCGGGATCCGCGACGAGTCGCGCACCGCGACATGGGCACGCGACGCGACGATGTCCGCCGCGATCGTGTCGGGCAGCGTCCCCGCCTCCAGCAGCGTGCGCGCAACCGACTCCAGTGCAATATAAGTGGCACGGTGCCGGAAGACCATCTCTCCTTTTTGATCGAATACCGGATCAGTGGCCGAGGTGAAGCGCAGCGTATCGGCGATGAGCCGCGGGTAATACGGCAACTGCGGCTGCCACAGGCGCGTTTCGGCGATTGTGAGCAGGATCAGTAGCATTGCCGCGACGTGACGCGTCATCGGCCCCAGAAACGCGAAGACGAAGATCCAGAGGAACGGATACGTGGGCAGCAGATCGCGCGGCCCGATCAAAGGGGACGTCGCGAGAAACAGCGCGATGTACAGCGCCGCAATGAGCGCAACGAAACCCCGATTGCCGCGGGGCAGCCGCACGGCGAGCCAGATCGCGGGGACGGCGATGCTGAGAGCCGCGAGAATGGCCGCCAGGCGCCGGCCCGGGTCGACCGGCATTGTGCCGTTGGCGAAGACGCTCCAGCGGAACAGCTCATCGGCCGCGCCATGGAAGGCGAAGAACGCGAGGACGATCGCCGGTACGACGACGCTCCCCGCAATCAGCCGCATCAGCCGCACGAGCGAGCCGTATCGCGTCACGAGAAACGCGATCGCGAGAGCCACCGCGAACGGCGCGGTCTTGATCGAAACCATCAGTGCAATGCCGAGAACGATCCCCGCGGTGAACGACCGCTCGCGCAGGATCAGGAGAATGGTGGCGAGGAGCAGCGCGATCCAGAGCGTGTCATTGCGAAACTCGACCATCGTCGGCAGCAGGGGCACGGAAATGCTCGCCGCCAGCGTTGCCCACCACGCCACCGTCGAGTCGTAGAGCCGCGCCGCCAGCAGCCAGGTCAGCGCCAGCACGCCGAGGACCACCGGGATCATGAGCAGGCGCGCGTACAACAGAATGTGCGGCGTCTCGTCGACCGCGGCGATCCAGGGCGCGACCAGCATGTGGAACAGCGGCAGGTGATTGTCGTAGAAATCGCGATAGGCGATCAGGCCGCGCGACCACTCCCACGCCACGTGCAGATGCTGCGGCTCGTCGGTGTTGTAGCGGCTGCGGAGGATCAGCGCCGCGCGAAGCGCGAGGGCGATGAGAACGTAAAGGAGGGGCATCGCGCCGACCGCGGGCGTCCGAACGCGATGCTCGTTCATCAGGGCCGCTGCCTATAGCACGAGAAACCGGGGCAGGTAAATGCCGCGGGTGTATTCTTTCCCGCATGATCGCAATCCTTCTTCTCGGCACGCTCTTCGGCCTTCGCAACCCTGGTGACGGCGGCCGGCAGGTGATCACCATCGATCCCGCCACCGCGGCGATCGCGCCGGTCAGCGCGAGCGTCGATCCCCCCAACGGCACCCCCTCGGGCGTGGTCGCGCTGGACGCGGGCGGCGGCCGCTTCTTCTTCGCCGGCACTCCGGCGGCGGACACCGACATGCGCATCTACAGCGTCGACACGACGACGGGTGCGGTGCTCAGCAGCCCGACGATCGCCGGCGGCAGCGTGCTCGGCCTCGAGTACGACGAAGTCGAGGACGTGCTGTACGCCTTGCAGACGCCGGTGGCCACCGGCAGCAAGCGCATCGTCACGCTGAACACGGCGACCGGCGTCCCGACCGCGGTCAGCGGCAATCTCGCGGCGGCCATCGGCATGCCGTCGGGCGCGACGACGCTCGATCCGAGCGGCAACCGTTTCTTCTTCGTCGGCACGCAGGACGCCGAGACAACGCAGCGCATCTACAGCGTCGACACCTCGACCGGCGCGCTGCTCGCGTCCCCCACGATCATCGGCGACGTGATCACCGGACTCGAATACGACGATGCCGCCGGCATCCTCTACGGACTCCGCACGCCGCCCGACGGCGGCAAGCAGGTCGTGGCGCTCGACCCCGCCACCGGCGGCACGACCAACGTCAGCGCGAACCTCGCGCCGTCGCTCGGCATGGCGTCCGGCGTCACGGGACTCGACGCGGCCGGCGATCGCTTCTTCTTCGTCGCCACACCGAACAGCGAGACCGACTCGCGCATCTACACCGTCGACACGAACACCGGCGCGCTGGTCAGCAACCCGACGATCGCCGGCAGCGCGTTCCAGTTCATGCAGGGACTCGCGTTCTCGCCGTCCGCTCCGCCGCCGCCGGGCGCGATCACGGTGACGATCGATGTCAAGGGCGGCATCAATCCGCGCAGCAGGGGCGTGATCCCGGTCGTCATCTTCTCGACGCCCACGTTCGACGCGACGACCGTCGATCCGCTGAGCGTGCAGTTTGGTCCGGGCAATGCCGCCGAGGCGCATGGGACGGGGCACATCAGCGACGTGGATGGGGACGGCGATCTCGACCTCATGCTGCACTTTCGCACGCAGGACGCGGCGATTCCGTGCGGCGCCACGTCGGCGTCGCTGACGGGCATGACGTTCTCCGCGCAGGCGATCGAAGGCTCCGACACGATCACGACGACAGGCTGTCCTTAGTGCGCCGCACGCTCGTGCTGCTCCTCGCCCTGCTCTGCTCCGTCGCGGCGGTGGCGCAGAACCGCGCGGTCGACGTGCTGCATTACCGCATCGAAGTCGACGTCCCGTTGCAGGGCGAGGAGATCGCGGCGCGCGCGGAGCTGACGGTGAAGCCGGTCGCGACGCCGCTCGCATCGCTCGACCTCGACTTCGCCGGCTTCACGATCGACGAGGTGTCGGTCGACGGCGTGTCCGCGAAGTTCACGCGCGACGAACAGAAGTTGCGGATCGAGCTCGATGGAAAGAGCGAGCCGTTCCGCGCGCGCATCCGCTATCACGGCAAGCCGAGCGACGGACTCTTTCTGCAGAAAAACAAGCACGGCCGCCGCGGTGCGTTCGCCGACAACTGGCCGAATCGCGCGCATTACTGGTTCCCGTCGGTCGATCATCCGTCCGACAAGGCGACGGTCGAGTTCTTCGTCACCGTTCCCGCGGCGTACGAGTCGATCGCGAACGGCGTGCGCGTGAAAACGACGACGCTGCCAGGCGGGCGGCAGCGGACGCACTGGAGCGAGGCCACGCCGATTCCCGTGCACTGCATGGTCATCGGGGCCGCCGAGTTCTCCGTCGTCCACGCCGGCCAGGCGCTGGGGACGGAGATCACCTACTACCTCGATCCCGACGATCGCGACAAGAGCCTGAGCCAGATCGGGCGGACGCCGCGGATGATCGAGGTGTTTTCGTCGCTCATCGGGCCGTATCCGTACGAAAAGCTGGCGATGGTCGAGTCGTCGACACGCTTCGGCGGAATGGAGAACGCGACGGCGATCTTCCTCGACGAGAAGCGCCTTGGCGGCGACGTCTCGCTCGAGGGCCTCGCGGCCCACGAGATCGCGCATCAGTGGTTCGGCAACTCGGTCACGCAGACGGAGTGGAGCGATCTCTGGCTCAGCGAAGGCTTCGCGACCTACTTCGAGCACGTCTTCTTCGAGCGCGTCGCCGGCCGCGAGGTGTTCCTCGTTCGCATGCGCGGCTCGCGCGACGACTATCTGAAAGCCAATCGCGAGCATTCGCGGCCGATGCACGACGCGTCGGTCACGGATCTCTTCAAGCTGCTCAATGCCTTCAACTACGACAAGGGCGCGTGGGTGCTGCACATGCTCCGCGGCCTCATGGGCGACGAGGCGTTCTTCGCCGCGATCCGCGACTATTACGCCGCCTATCGCAACCGAAACGCCACGACCGCCGAGCTGCGCCTGATCATGGAGCGCCACGCCGGACAGCCGCTCGACTGGTTTTTCAGGGAATGGGTATTCGAGGCCGGCCATCCGATCTATGCGCTGGACTGGCAATGGAGCGACGGCAAGGTCGGCGTGACGATCGAGCAGAAGCAGGAAGGCACGGTGTTCCGCATGCCGGTCGTCCTCGAGCTGCGCCACGACTCCGGCGTGCAGCGCGAGACCGTCCTCGTCGACGAGCGCCGCGAGCGAATCGAGATCGCCTCGGAGCAGCGCCCGACCGCCGTGGTGCTGGATCCGGACGAGATGATCCTGAAGGAGATGGTACCGTCTCAATGATGGTTGCGCAGTCACGCGGTCACGCAGTCACGCGGCATTTCGCAGCCGCGGGCCGGGTGGGACCGCGAGACCGCGTGACTGCGTGACCGCGCAACCGGAGGTTTTCCATGAACGCTCCCTGGCTGAACCACTACGACCCCGGCGTGCCGAAGACCATCGGCAGCTATCCCGACAAGACGCTCGTCGACTTCGTCACTGAGCGCGCGCAAAAGAATCCCGGCGGGACGGCGCTCGTGTTCAAGGGGAAGAAGATCTCGTGGGGCGAGATCGATCGTGCCAGTGACGCGTTCGCGCGCGGGCTGCGCGAGATCGGCGTGAAGGCCGGCGAGCGCGTGGCGCTGGTGCTGCCGAACGCGCCGCAGTTCATCATCGCCGAGCTCGCGGCGTGGAAGCTCGGCGCGATGATCGCGCCGCAGAACCCGATCTACACCGAGCGCGAGATGCAGGAGTCGCTCGCCGCGACGTCGCCCGAGACCGTCATCGTGCTCACGCCGTTCTACGAGCGCGTGAAGCGCGTGCAGGCGAAGACCTCGGTGAAGCGCGTCATCGCCACCAACATCAAGGAGTACCTGCCGGGCGTGCTGCGCGTGCTGTTCACGCTCGTGAAGGAGAAGAAGGAAGGGCATCGCATCGAGCTCCAGCCGGGCGACTTCTGGTTTCAGGACCTGTTGAAGCCGGGCGAGCCGGTGCGGTCGGCGGCGACGCCCGAAAGCGCCGCGGTCGTGCTCATGAGCGGCGGCACCACCGGCACGCCGAAGGGCGTGCTGAGCGATCACCGCGGCCTCGTCACCGCCGGCACGCAGATCGCGACGTGGCTCGACGCGGCGCTGCAGGGCCCCGAGGCGTCGATCATGCTGCCGCTGCCGCTCTTTCATACGTACGGATGTGCGGGTGCGCAGGTCATCGCGTTCATCCGCGGGATCCCGCTGATCCTCGTGCCGAACCCGCGCGACCTCGACGACGTCGTGAAGAGCATCCAGCGCGACAAGCCCGCGCTCTTCTGCGGCGTGCCGACGCTGTTCAACGCGCTGCTCAATCATCCCGACGTCGTCGCCGGCAAGGTCGACTTCCACTCGATCCGCGCCTGCTTCTCCGGCGCGGCCGCGCTGATGGCGGAGACGAAGAAGCGCTTCGAGGAGCTGACGGGCGGGCGGATCGTGGAGGGCTATTCGCTCACCGAGGCGACGATGGCGTGCGTCGTCAACCCGCTGGGCGGGCCGAACAAGATCGGGTCGGTGGGCATGCCTGTGTCGGACGTCCACGTACGCATCGTCGATTCCGACGACGCCGCGAAGGAGCTGCCGGCGAAGGAAGTCGGCGAGATCGTGATCCAGGCGCCGCAGCTGATGCGCGCCTACTGGAACAATCCCGACGAGACCGCGAACATGCTCCGCGAAGGCTCGCTCTACACCGGCGACCTCGGATACCTCGACGAGGACGGCTATCTCTTCATCGTCGATCGCAAAAAGGATCTCATCAAGACCAGCGGCTACCAGGTCTGGCCGCGCGAGATCGAGGAAGTGATCGCCTCGCATCCGCAGGTCGCCGAGGTCGGCGTCGCCGGCGTTCCCGACGCGCGGAAGGGCGAAGTCATCACCGCGTGGGTCGTGCTCCGTCCTGGCGAGAGCCTCGACGCCGAAACGCTGCGCACCTGGTGCCGCGATAAGCTCGCGCCGTACAAAGTCCCCGCGCGCATCGAGCTGCGCACCGAACTGCCGAAGACGATGGTGGGGAAGGTGCTGCGCCGGGTTCTGGTGGCGGAGGCGAAGAGCGCGAGCTAGTGCCAGTTCGTAATGACGCCGATGCGCATGCCGCGGCGGCTCGCGACCGGCTCGAGCAGGAGGAAGCGCTGGCCGTCGCGCATGGCGACATACTGATTGCGATCGCCGGTGATGGTGGTCGGCGTGATCTCGGTTGCGAACAGGGCCTTCGGATCTTCGGACGAGAGCTCCGCGCCATTCATCTGCACGCGCACGCCGTAGAGCCTCGCATCGGGGCCGAGGTAGAAAATCTCCCCGCCATCTCCGCGCCACTGCGCCTGATCGCCGCCGTTCGACGTCACCTGCCACTTCCCGCCCGTCGGCGGCACGGTCTGCACGAAGATCTCGCTGCGCCCCAGCTCGTCGGAGCTGTAGGCGATCAGGCGTCCGTCGGGCGACAGTTGCGCGTGCGACTCGTTGGCCGGCGATGCGAGGAGCGGCCGGAGCCTGCGCTCGGGAAAGCGCAGCAGCCAGAGATCCGATTTCGTCGCGCCGCTCTTCGCTTCCCCTTCGAGCACGAGCATCGTTCCGTCGCGGCTGATCGAGTTGGGCCAGAGCGGGCGGTCGAACGTCGTGACCAGCCGCGGCACCGACGTTCCGCGCCGCAGCTCGAAAAGCGCGTCGCGCGTGCCGGACGGCGAGTAGAACAGGACGCTCGTACTGTCCGGCGTCAGCACCGGTGTGGCGCTCATGCCCATGCTCTCCAGCGCGAGCCGGGTCACCCGTCCGCGCTCCAGATCGACCTCCCACATCTGATTCCGGCGGCCGGGACGCGTCTCCGTCAACACGACTTTCTTCTCGGCGGAATCGAGCGCCGGCTCGTGAAACGCTCCCTCGCGTCCGATCACGCCGAGCGATTTGCCGGAGCGGTCGCGTAAGGTCAGTCGGGTGCGGTTCATCGGCTCGGCGACGAACAGCAGGATCCCGGCGCCTGCCGCGGCAATCGCCTGATAACGCCGGTCGCCGCCTTCGCCGACGTCCTGAGCGACCTGACGCGCCTCGCCGGTCAGTGCCAGCCTTCCGAGATCGATGCGCTGCGTCATCAGAGCGCCGTTGTGCACGAACACGATTCGGTCGTTTTCCGCCGCATGAGCGGACGCATCGATGAGCAGCAATTGGTTTTCGGTGTGCTTCGCGAGCGATGCGACGTAAACGGCGCCCGGATTGAGCGTGTTTGTCGCGTAGTAGAGCAGATGCTCGCCGTCCGGGAAGAACGAAGGAAACCGGTGCGACTGCTCGCCGGGACGGAGCCGCGTCACCGGTCGTACCTCGCCACCGCGCGCGGACACCCGGAGGAGCGACGAGGCGATCGTCGGCGCAAACACGATCTCATCGCGCGACGACCAGTCGCCTCCGCGTCCGTCGGGCGCGTCCGCAACATCCGCCGGTGCGCCTCCGCCTGTCGCGATGCGCTTCAGTTTCCCTGCCGCGAAAAACCCGATCTCATCCCCGCGCGGAGACCAGAACGGATACGACGCCCCCTCGGTGCCGGCCAGCGGCCGCACCGCGAAGCTGTCGAGACCGCGCAGATACAGCCGCACCGCGGCGTTCGCATCGCGGCCCGCGAAGACCACCGTCCGTCCATCCGGCGAGATGTCGATGCCGCCTCCCGTATTCGAATCGACCATGCGGATGTCTTCCGGCGCGTCGATGGCGGCTCGCAGCGACTCCTTCGGCGGGGCGAACCGGAGCCACAGCCCCACCGCCACCGCCGCGGCTCCCGCGGCTCCCGCGGCCGCCGCGGCGATCAGGCCGAGCCGCGTCCTGCGGCTCGCTGCCTTCCTCGTCAGCGGCTTCGCCGTCACGCCGCTCGTCATCCAGCGGAGTTGTTCCGCCACGTCGTGCGCCGACTGCCAGCGCGCGTCCGGCTCCTTCTGGAGGCAGACGTGGACCACGTGATCGAGCGCCGGCGGCAACCCCGGAACATGCTCGGTCATCGGCGTCGGATCGAAGCGCTCGATCGCCGCGATGAGCATCGCCGCCGGGACCGAGCCGTCGAATGCCGCGCGGCCGGTGATCATCTCGTACAGCACCGTGCCGAGGGCCCAGATGTCGGCGCGATGGTCGGCGCGCCGTCCTTCCAACTGCTCCGGCGCCATGTGCTGCAGCGTCCCGACGATCATCCCTTTGCGCGTCAGCACGTCGGTCGCGCCGTCGGGTGAGAAGCCGACGATCGCGCTCTTCGCCAGGCCGAAGTCCAGCAGCTTCGCGCCGTTCTTCGTGATCATGACGTTGCCGGGCTTGAGGTCGCGATGCACCACGCCGCAGCGGTGCGCGGCCTCGAGCGCATCCGCGATCTCCGCGCCGTAGCGCACCACGTCGCGCAGCGGGAGCGGTCCATGATGTGCGATGCGGCTCGAGAGCGTCTCGCCGTGCAGCAACTCCATCACGATGTAGTCCTCGCCGACGTCGAAGAGCGTGCAGATGTTCGGATGGCTCAGGCCGGAGATGATCTGCGCCTCGTACCGGAAACGGGTCTGCAGATCGCGATCGGCCGCGAACTCTGCAGCCAGCATCTTGATCGCCACGCGGCGGTTCAGGCGGGTGTCGTTGGCCACCCACACTTCCCCCATTCCTCCCGCCCCGAGCCGGGCGAGGATCTCGTATGGTCCGAGGCGTGAGCCGGCGGCGACGAACACGGGATGGATGGACCCGGAATCATGCTACCTAAACCGTGCACCTCAATCCACCAGCTCCACGCGCTCCTCGAACAGATGCACCTTGCAGCGCGAGCCGCGGTAGATCGGTAGCACACGCTTTGTCATCCCGAGCGTGAGCGAGGGACCCGGGCGGGCGGTGCGCGAGGCATGAGCCGTCTCGCGCCCCCCTTGACAACCCGCATCCACCGACTTACTGTATTAGCGATCTAATACAGTGCTGCAGCGGAAAGAGGACATGTTCGACATCAACCCGGCCCAGGCCGCCCCCATCTGGCGGCAAATCGAAGAGGGGATGCGCAGGATGATCTCCCTCGGCTCGCTCGCTCCGGGGGACACGGTCCCCTCGGTCCGCGAGCTCGCCCAGCAGCTGCGCGTCAATCCCAATACCGTCGCACGCGCGTATCAGCGGCTCACCGATGCGGGCGTGTTCGCGGTGAAGCGCGGCGAGGGGACGTTCGTCAGCGACCAGCCCACGCAACTCAGGAAATCCGAGCGCAACGAGACTCTTCGCGACGCCGCCACGCGCTACGCCGGGACGGCGGTCGCCGTCGGCGCCTCGCTCGAGGAAGCGTCCGGCGAGCTGGAAAACAGCTTCCAGAAGCTCGTGCGCGAGCACAGGAGGAAGGTATGACCGCGATTCGCGCGGCAAACGTGACGATCCGCTATGGAAAGCGGACCGCAATCGATGATGTATCGCTCGAGGTGGCGCAGGGCTCGGTCTACGCGCTCCTCGGACGCAACGGCGCCGGCAAGTCGTCGCTCGTGCGCGCCATGACGGGACAACTGCGCGCGGACCGCGGCAGCGTCGCGATCCTCGGACAGGATGTCTGGCGAAAGCGCGCCGCGCTGATGGAGAAAGTCGGCGTGGTCGCCGAGGAGCCGGATGCGCCGCCGGAGATGCGGGTTGCGGAGGTGGCGGCTTTCTCGGCGCGGCTCTACTCGCGCTGGCGGCAGAACGCGTTCGACGACCGCATCGCCCGCTTCGGCATCCGCGGCGACGCGAAAATCGGCGAGCTGTCGAAGGGGCAGAAGAAGCAGGTGACGCTCGCGCTGGCGCTGGCGACCTCGCCCGAGCTGCTGATCCTCGACGATCCGACCCTCGGGCTCGACGTCGTCGCGCGCAAGGCGCTCTTCGAGGAAGTCATCGCCCACATGGCCGACTTCGGGATCACCGTCTTCATCACCACGCACGATCTGTCGTCCGTCGAAGCCGTCGCCGATCGCGTCGGCATCCTGCGCGACGGAAAGCTCGTCCTCGACGAAGAGACCGAAGTGCTGAAGTCGCGTTTCCGCCGCATCCGTTTCGCAAGCCAGCCGGTCGCCCTCGGGACGGCGAACCTCATCGCCGCGACGGTGCGGCAGTGGGGGAGCGGCACCGAAGCCGTGATCAGCAACTACGACGACCTCGCCTTCGAGCGCTTCCGCGACTCGGCGCAGATTCAGACCGCCGACGTCTCGCCGATGTCGCTCGAGGAAATCTTCATCGCCGTCGCCGGCGAACAGGGAGCATGACCATGAGTCACACACTGATCATCGCGAGCCGCGAGCTGCGCGAACGTTCGCGGATTTTCCTGGTGGCGGCGGCGATGGCCGTGCTGCCGTTCTTCATGATCGCCATTCCCGCCGCGCGCGAGAACCGTCCGGAGATGATCGCGATGCTGGCGGGGTTCCTGGCCGTCGCGCTCTCCCTCGGCGTCGCGATCGCGCTGGGCGGTTCGACGATCGCCGGCGAGCTGGCTGCGAAGCGGCTGTCGTTCTACTTCTCGAAGCCGGTCTCGCCGGCCGCGATCTGGTTCGGAAAGGCGATCGCCGCGCTGCTGACGAGCTTCGTCTCGTTCGCGATCATCATCCTTCCGTCGATGCTCTACGTCGGCAACCGCTGGAGCTCGACGTGGGATGGCCCGCAGCTCCTCGTGTGGTTCGCGCTCGCGGTCGTGGTCCTGTTTCTGGTCGCGCACGCGATGGCGACGATGGTGCGATCGCACTCGGGGCTGATCGGGATCGATTTCCTCCTCGCTGCCGGCGCGGTGGCCGTGATCCTCGCGATCCTCAAGCCGCTGTTCTTCGGCGCGGGAGTCGAGATCGCCATTCGTCTGCTGGGGATCATCGGCATCATCGTCGTGGCGATTCTCTTCGCCGCGCCGGTATGGCAGCTCGCGCAGGGACGGACCGACCTCCGCCGCAGTCATGCCGCGCTTTCACGCGCGCTCTGGATTCCGCTCGCGGTCGTGTTGCTCGTCGCCGGCGGGTACGTCGCATGGCTCATGAGGGTCGAGCCCGACGATCTCACAATCATCAACCATCTCCAGCAGGGACAGAGGAACGCCGTGTTTCTGAGCGGCGCCGCGGCGGGCACGGGCCGCGGCCACTACGGCGCCTCCTTCATCGTCGACACCGCCAGCGGACACTTCGCGCGCGTCTACGCGACGAAGTGGTGGGGTGCGCAGTTCTCGAAGGACGGCAGGGTCGTGGCGTGGCTGCAGCCGACGTCGATGCTGAAGCCGATGCAACATTTCGAGCTGGTCACGCGCCGCGTCGATGACCTGAACGCGCCCGCGGTCGCGACGGGGATTCGGCTGCAATGGTCTTCGTTCGCGCTGTCGGACGACGGGTCGCGCGTTGCGGTGATCACCGGCGGTACGGTGGCGGTTCACGATCTCGCGGCGAACCGGATTCTCGCGTCGGCCGGCATCCCGTCCGGCGCTTACGGCCGCTCGATGTATTTCGCGACACCTGACGTCGTGCGGATCGCCGAAACGGACACATCTTCACGGCTGAAGCTCTTCGAGCTCGATACGAGAGCGCGGACGCTGACGAAGACCGGAGAGATCGACGCGCCGACCACGAGGTATCCCGGCCTCCGCATCTCGCCCGACGGCACGCGCCTCTTCCTCGCGGCCAGCGGAATCCTTGCCGACGCGCACACGGGTGCCACGCTCGCGACGCTGCCGGTCACGACGAAGATCGCATTCGCGACTGCGGTCCTGCGCGACGGTTCCATCGCGATCATCAAAGACTCGCGCGTGCACGTGTTCGCCGCGAATGGAACGCCTGTTCGTCAGATCGCGCTGCCCACGCGGCGCGGCTGGATCTCCGGCGAAGTGGACGGCGGGAAGCTGATCGTCCTCGGCCTGGACGCCAGCAACGACGAGGGGAGCGGCAGCGGCCGGCGGATGTTCGTGATCGACGTCGCCCGCGGCGTCGTCGAGCGGACGATGAACGATCTCAAGGGTCCGGTCCCCGACTGGAGCGACTTGTCCACGCCTCAGTTCCGCGCGAACCAGCAGTTGGCAGCCGTGAACGCCGAACGAAAGCTGGTGCTCTGGAATCCGTCGACCGGCGCCGTCACCGCGTTTCCCTCTCCCCGGTAACGGGGAGAGGGCAGGGTGAGGGGCGTTACTTCGCGGTCGCTGCTTTCGCGCTCTCGACGAGCGCGGTGAACGCGGCAGCGTCCTTGACGGCGATGTCGGCGAGGACCTTGCGGTCCAGCGTGTTGCCGGCCGCCTTCAGACCGCTGATGAACTGGGAGTACGACATTCCGTTCAGGCGGGCGGCGGCGTTGATGCGGGCGATCCAGAGTTTGCGGAAATCGCCCTTGCGGTCCTTGCGGCCGGAGAAGGCGGAGTTGAGCGCCTTGTCGACGGCCTGCTTGGCGATCCGGTGCCCGCGCGACTTCATCCCGTAGAAGCCCTTGGCGAGCTTCAGGATTTTCACGCGGCGGTTCTTTCTCTTCGGACCTCGTTTGACTCTTGCCATTTGTGTCTCCTTGTTTCCTTCGTTCGTGAGCAGCCGGGCCAGGAGGTCTTTCGCCTCGGCGTGCTCGTGATGAGCTGTCAGCTCTTAGCTGTTAGCTCTTAGGCCCACCCGCCCTCGCTCTCGGTCTCTTTTCGGTTTTCCTAAGAGCTGAGAGCTAAGAGCTATGAGCTACTTGTACGGCAGCATGCGCTTCACGGTCTTCGCATTCGCGGGCGAGACCTGGACCTCGCCGGCGAGCTTCGACTTCCGGCCCGGCGACTTCTTGGTCAGGATGTGCGAATGGAAGGCGTGATTGCGCTGCAGTTTGCCGGTTCCGGTCTTCTTGAACCGTTTCGCGGCACCACGATGCGTTTTCATTTTAGGCATAGCTTTTCCCTAAAGGCTTGCTGCGTAACCCTGTTGGCGCCAGGTTGATTCCCTATTTGTTCGGGGCGATGACGATGGTCATCCGGTTGCCCTGCACGTCGGGATGCGGAGCCTCGGCGGCTCCATGCTCCTTGATCTCGGCGAGCAGGCGGTCGAGGACGGCCCGGCCGAGCTCCATGTGCGTCATCTCGCGGCCGCGAAAGCGGACGCTGGCCTTGACCTTGTCGCCGTGCTCGAGGAAGCGGATGACGTGGTTTTTCTTGAAGTCGAAGTCGTGCTCGTCGATGCGGGGGCGGAACTGCACCTCCTTGACGACGATCACCTTCTGCTTCTTCTTCGCCTCGCTCTGCTTCTTCTTCTGCTGGAAGATGAACTTGCCGTAGTCCATGATCTTGCAGACCGGGGGCGTTGCGCTTGCGGAGATCTCGACCAGGTCGAGGTCTTTCTCCCGAGCCATCTCCTGCGCCTGAACGATCGGAACGATTCCTACCTGTTTCCCCTCGGAATCGATCAGACGCACCTCATTGGCGCGGATCATGTCGTTGATGCGGTTTTCGGGCTCGGCGGGTCTCGGGGCGAATCTTGGGTTACGGCGTGGTGGGAAAATACGAAGTTCCTCCTGTTGTTGGGTCGATCAAGATACGGACAAGTGCCTCGGAATGTCAAACGTACGGGGATTCGAGGCATCTAACGCTGCGGCGACCCATCTCATTGCGCCGGTTCCTGATCGTCCTTTTCTTCGTCGCCTGCCCTCCGGCAGTGAGACACACTTCGTCGGGGGAGGCGGCACGTGCGCACCCGTGCAGCACCGGTGCACCCCCGGTGTACACGTGCGCACCCGCCGTGCAGCACTGCTACACCCGGTGTACCGGCGAAACGACGTTCACGAGCTACTACCGCGTCACCGACTCCGTCGTCACGGCGACGGAATCCGGCGGCGCGCTCGTGCTCAAGAATCCGGCGGGTGAGCGGGTGGTCATCACAGAGTTTTGACCTCGAGGGATTTACCCCTTCGGCAAGAGGGTGCGCGCGAGTATCGTCCTCGATGCAGGCGAACGCGCCGTTCCGCCACTTCGATCCCTCAGCGGCGAGTCTTTCTGCTTCGCTTCCGGCCGCGCTTCGCCAGCGTATCCGTCGGCTCCGGCACGTTCCAGATCCTGCGAATCGCGGTCGCCAGATCGGGATCGATTCGCTGCAGGTACGCTTCTTTGTCGGCGGCCTCGTGGAATCCGGCGAAGGTTCTAAGCCGTGCAGTGACGTCGCTCTCGGTATTGCGTTCCTCGAGTAGGAGCGCCACATCGCGCAGCAAGCCGGCATCCGTGCTCGTAGTCACGAGTCCGTCCATTAGTCCCGCAAGTGCGTTCGGCAATCGCTGCGCCTCGGACTCGCCATCGCGAAGCGGGATCAGGGCGATGGCTTTCTCGATCGAAGGAAGAGCGTTCGCGATTCGCCGATACGTCGCTGCCCGTCCATCCGATCCCGCCATTTTTCCCAGGATCTTGCCTGCATCGCCGAAGTCGTCCCGCTGCCAAGCGACCCTTGGTTTTGCAATCTCCGGGTAGCATTCGAACAGCGCGACGAGCTCAGTCCATGTGTCGTTGCGGGCGGACGCCGCCAGAATGTTCTCTAAGAAGTCGTACGGAAGCTCTAGGGTGGGCAGACTCGAGTCAGAGAGAATCCGGCCCACGATTTCAAGCACGTCCGGCCAGGAGGATTCCTTGGCGACGAGCAAGGTGTTGCTTAGCGCCTCGGAGATGAGATTGGGATTCCGACTTTTGTGTGCAAATTCGAGAAAGAGACCCGCCGCATTCCTGGCCTCCTGCGCGGACTCCGGACGGCTTGCGAGGATTCGGCTGCGTAGTTTGGCTGCCCATGCGGCCTGACTCCAGCTTTCGGGCCACGCAGCGGTCGCAATCGCGATGGCTCGTGCCGCAGCCTCCAGTGCCGCGTCGCTCTCGCCTAATTTTTCGAGGCTCCAGCCCAATCGATAATGAATCGCAGCCCGATTTCCCTGTCCGGCAGCCTCGAAAGTCTGATCGGTGATCGCCAATCGAGCCGCTTCTATTGCCTCGCGATCCCGATCTAGATTTTCAAGTAGCCAGATCCTGCCGTCGATCGCTTCCCATTTCATTGCTACATTACCGATGCCCGAGGCGAATGAGATGTACTGATCAGTTGTCGCCAGGGCACTCTCAGCATTCCCCATCACGTACTGTGCTCGAATCAGTGTCCAGAACGTATTCGCTCGAACCCCGTACGCCTGATGGGCCGTCGCTTCTTCGGCCGCGCGCCGCGAATCATCGACCGCTGCGGCTTCCTGTGTCGGAAACGCCAATCGCACCCATGCTCGGAGAGCAAAACCCCGCGCGTGGGCTACGTGGTCGCCGTTGTCCTCTGCCAGCTCGATGAGCTCGTTAGCAGCAGTCAGGGCTTTGTCGGGTCGGTTCAAGCTCATGCGGGCGTAAACCAGTACTTCGAGAAGCCACTCTCGGATAAACGGCTCTGCGCTTAGTGCAATGCCAGTCATTGCCGACGATTCGCTGTCGAGGAAGCGGTTCGCATACCACGCGAAATCAGCGTCATCAGCGAGAGCCAGCGCTTTCACCAAAGGGTTTTCCGCCCGATCCGCTAAGGCGGACGTCTCTTCGAGAATCTCCAGAGCTCGTACGTTGTCGTTGGCCCGGTAGCGATGAAAAATGCTCCGGGCGTGAAGGGCAACGATCAACGCATCCGGCGATGACGCGCTGTGAGCCCGTTCCACCGCGGCGTTCAGAATGCTCGCCGCCATCTGATCGTAATCGTTGCGGGATCCGGCAACTGCCTGCAGAACTAGAGCCGCGGCGCGCTGCACCTCCGTTGTTGCGGTTGCGCCGCGTTCGGCCCAACGCTTGAACGCATGAGCGGGGTGATCCCGCAACTCGACCCGAAGCGATTGAACGTCTTCACCGATCGCGGCAGCGAGCGCAAATTCAGGTCGGGGAGGGTTCGTTGCAACGCCGGCGTCGCGAAAGCGACAATAGCCGCGATCATTCGAACCTGCCGCCAATGGCAGTCTCCCGAATGCGCGAGCGTCATCGAACTCACCGCGCTCCAAATGAGCACGGATCTGCAACTCGCGCTCTCGAGGGGTGAAAAAGCGCTCCAGGAGTTCGGCGATCGGCGCAAGACCGCGGGAGCCGCCGTATCGCCGACGGTAGAAATGCACGAAGAGCCGATCCCTGACGCGATAGAGCTGGCTCGAGCCTCCCCGTTCGGCTTGGGCATGAACGATGCGGCTTCGCACGAGAAAACTGAACGCGTCCGCGATTTGCCGCTGCTCGCTCTTCATTCGTTCCGCTAAACCGGTCTGGGAGACCGGCTCACCGCCGCGAATCAATTCGTCCAACACGGCCGCGGCGGCCGGAGGCAGCGCGGTCATCCGTTGGCGGTAGTAGTCGGCGAGCTGGTCGACCAGTTCGTCCAACGTATCCGCGATCGTGCGCGCGCTAGGGGAGCCGAGCACTCCGCCAAGCAACTGAGCGAGACGGGGATTGCCGCTGATGAACTCCACGATCGCCCGCGCCCGGGCCTCTTCGATCTCGCTGAGCGGCGGCCCGCCATCCAGCACGCGGCGGCGGTTGAAGTATTCGATCGCGGTATCTGGCGTCCAGGTCTGAAGATCGACCGGTTTGAACGCTTGAAACAACGGGCGTTCGTAGTCCATGTCGACTGTGCCGGTTGCGGTGGCTATGAGCAGGAAACGCCCTCCAAGAGCGTTCATCAGTTTCCGGAGGCGCTCTTCCGCCTGGCGGCGCGCGACAGCCACACCGCTACGCACCCCCTTCGAAGGCATCGCGCCGAAAAGCTTCTCCGTCAGCGCGTCGAAGTTCTCGAGCAGGACGACGGCGATGCCGCGGCCGGTCCCGAAACGGCGATCGAGCGCTTCGTGCATTTCGGAAACCGCTTCTTCCCATGCATCCTGCGGCTCGCGTTCGTCGTTTTGCCAACCCATCCCGGACCAGTCATCGCCTCGTACATGCGCCGCGACGATCCGCAGAATCTGCGGAGCACTGCGGATGTTGTACTGCTCCTCGGGCAGAAGAACGCAAGCCACCCCGGGGATGCTCGCGCATTCGATCTCCACGAGTCGCATCAGAAACGATTTGCCTGATCCGCGTTCGCCGTAAACGATGAGAGCGGGCATGGGCCGTTCCGGTGAAACAGATGCTTGTCGAATCGCCGGCATGATCTCGGCGAGCTCCTCGTCGCGGCCGGTCGCAACCGCCCGGACGACCGCGTCGGTCATCCGGTGCGTGTTGAATGTTTCAAAACGCCGACCCTCGATCACGCGAATGCTCCGCCACGCCTCTGCCGCCACCACGCGGTGACGAGCGTGGATGCGGGCCGCCACAACTGCCCCTGATCTCGGGGCGCGCGCATCTGCAGGAAACCATCCTCCCGCAACATCGCCAGTGCGTCGCCGAGGTCGGCGTCATCGACTGGGTCGTTGCCGCGAAAGCTTTGATACTCGACCGGTTCATCGCTGGAGATCACCGTCTGCAGCAAACGCGTGAGCAAGCCCGGTAGGGGCTCCGGCAGTTCGCGGTAAAACGGCAGCCGGCGATCGAACTGCTCGTAGAACGTGGCGTCGAGATTGGGGCGAATCTTCTCCGCGAAAATGTCCGAAATCTTCTCCAGCGGCGCAGCCCGGCCTCCTACCGTCAGTTGTTGAAATCCTCGCTGCAGGATCGATGTATAAAGCGCGGCACTTTCTTCGATCAGCCGCTCCGTGTGCTGTTCGGTCCACCCGCTTACCCCTCCGCCGGCCGCAAGACGTCGCACGAATGCGCGCGCTTCATCGTCGCCAAGCGGCGGAACTTCGAGCCTCGTCAAGTCGATCAGATGGCTGAGGTCGAGGCCATGGCGGCGGCCGAGCGCTGCCATTCCCACCGACCCGAGCAGCAGCATTCGTACACCCTTCGCGCGCCAGCGCCGCATGGCAGCGAGGAAAAGGTCGACGCGCGAGCGTCCTTGCGCAGAATCGCTTTCGAGGATATTGCGGCAGAGCCACGGAAACTCGTCGATGATGAGAACGACCTGTTCCGAGCGGTCAATGGAGCTCTCGAGCGCGTCCATGATCGGCGACAAATACGCCTGAATGTCGGCTTCTTTTCCCGCAAACTTTTGTAAGGCGTCACGAGCGGTCGACGCGATCGCGTTGTCATCGGCGATCAACTGTGTAACCCGCTGACGCCACCCCTGCGGAGGAAGTTGCTTGAGAATATCAACCAGCAGTTTGCTCTCGGAACCGCACCCTTGAGCATCCTGATAGAGAACAAGGTACGGCGGCTTTCCGCCACGCAGGCGCTCGGCACAGGCCAGCACTTCACTCGACTTGCCGATCCGCCTCAACCCGAACAACGTGCCGCCATTCGTGCCGGTCATGACGCTGTCGAATTCTTCTTCAAGTGCCGGCCGAGCGAAGCGTCTTTCGCCGGTAACGGCAGTTCCAAAGTGCGGTGAGATCGGGGGTTCCGTCATCGTTAGATCGCGCTCCTTCCGCTCCCGAATGGTATCGCAAATGTCAGATATCGCAAAAGTGCTATACCTATTGAGCGTCGAATAGCCACATCGATGCGCCCGATGTATCGATTGGAGCGGGAGACGGGATTCAACCCCGCGATCAAGAGCTTGGGAAGCTCCTACTCTATCAACTGAGCCGCTTCCCCCCGAACCGCGAACCTTCACAACAACAACGCACGCGAAGAAATCAGCTCCTTCGCCATCGCGATCAACTCCTCCGCCGTGAGCGTCGGCTGGTCGCCGCCGCTGCGACGGCGGAGCGTGACGGTGCCGGCGGCGGCTTCCTTCTCGCCGACGACGAGCATGAACGGGATCTTCTGCATTTGCGCGTCGCGGATCTTGGCGCCGAGTTTCTCGTTGCTGTGGTCGACGCTGACGCGCAGGCCGGCGGTTTTCAGTTTGGCCGCGACCTCGGCGGCGTAGTCGACGAACTTCTCCGACAGTGGCAGGACGATCGCCTGCACGGGCGCGAGCCACAACGGGAAGGCGCCGGCGAAGTGCTCGATGATGATGCCGATGAAGCGCTCCAGCGACCCGAGGATCGCGCGGTGGATCATGACCGGGCGGTGCTCCGCGCCGTCGGCTCCGATGTATGCGAGCTGGAAGCGCTCGGGCAGGGTGTAGTCGAGCTGCACGGTGCCGAGCTGCCACGGACGTCCGATCGCGTCGTGCACCTGGAACTCGAGCTTCGGCCCGTAGAACGCGCCCTCGCCGGGGTTGATGTGGTACTCGAGGTTGTTCTTCTTCAGCGCGCCTTCGAGCGCGCTCTCGGCCGCGTCCCACAGCGCGTCGTCGCCGATCCGTTTCTCCGGACGGGTGGAGAGCGCGATGCGGACGTCGGCGAAGCCGAACGTGTCGTAGATCTCCTTGATCAGCCGCAGCTCGCGGTCGATCTCCGGCTCGATCTGCTCCGGTGTCACGAACAGATGCGCGTCGTCCTGCGCGAACGAGCGGACGCGCACGAGGCCGTGCGTCACGCCCGACCGCTCGTAGCGGTGCAGGCGCGCGAAGTCGGCGAGGCGGATCGGCAGGTCGCGATACGAGCGGCGCTCCATCGCGAAGATCTGCGTGTGGCCGGGGCAGTTCATCGGCTTCACGCCGTACTCGCGCTCCTCGATCTCCGAGAAGAACATGTTGTCGCGGTAGTTGTCGTAATGCCCGGAGATCTTGAAGATCTCGGTGTCCCAGATCAGCGGCGAGATGACTTCGCTGTAGCCGTCGCGCTGGTAGTACTCGCGGACGAAGTCGATCAGCTCGTTGTAGATGGCCGCGCCCTTCGGCAGGAAGTTCGGCATCGACGGAGCGAACTGGCTGAACATGAACAGCCCGAGCTCTTTGCCGAGCTTGCGGTGATCGCGCGCCTTCGCTTCCTCGACCTGTTTCAGATAGGCGTCGAGCTGCTCCTGATCTCCCCACGCGGTGCCGTAGATGCGCTGCAGCATCGCGTTGCGCTCGTCGCCGCGCCAGTACGCGCCGGCGACGGAGGTCAGCTTGAACGCGCCGAGGCGGCTGGTGGAGGGGACGTGCGGCCCGCGGCAGAGATCGAACCACTCGCCCTGCCGGTAGACGGACAGCGCCTCGTCGCCCGGGATCGCCTGAATGATCTCGACCTTGTACTTCTCGCCGAGCTTCTCGAACATCGCGATCGCCTCGTCGCGGCTCCACACCTCGCGGCGGACCGGCAGGTCGCGCTTCACGATCTCCTGCATCTTCTCCTCGATGCGGCGCAGGTCCTCGTCGCTGAACGGGCGATCGGTGCCGAAGTCGTAGAAGAATCCGTTCTCGATCACCGGGCCGATCGTGACCTGCGTGCCGGGGAAGAGCTCCTGCACCGCCATGGCCATGAGATGCGCGGTCGAGTGGCGGATCGTGTCGATCCCGGCCTCGGATTTCGGGGTCACGATCTCCACCTTCGCGCCGTCGGGGACGGGCGCGTAGACGTCGACGACTTTGCCATTCACCTTGCCGGCGATCGCGTCCTTCGCCAGGCGTTTACCGATCGACGCCGCCACGTCGGCGACGGTGGCGTTGTCGGGCACTTCGCGGAGAGATCCGTCAGGGAGTTGTACGTTCATCGCTAACCTCGCAGAAAACAAAAAAGACAGGGCCGAAGCCCTGTCTTTCGATCATTCGTTCGTCTTCAGTGGACGATCATCGACAGGGCGCGAGCAGTAGGGTGCTCGTCGTTCGCGTCTGTCCCGTGGTCGTCGTTCGGCTCATAAAGGCTGAAGAGTATAGCACGCCCGCGCCCAATGTTATCTGGACTTTCGAGCGCTGCCATGTCACGATTCGCGCGGTCCATGTCCCTGTTCCTCGCCTCCGCGATCGCGCTGTCCGGCCTGCGAATCGTGAATCCGCATGAGGTTCGCGTCGATGCCGTCGTGCGCTGCGGCAGCGTCTCGAGCGCCTTGCAGCTCGAGCCGCACGATGCCGCCGATCTCGCGGGGCGCGACGCCTGCGCGCAGCCGGTGATCCTTTCCGCGAAGCCGCTCCTCGCGTTCGAGACGTTCGAGGAGGAGGGGGAGTCGCAGCGCATCATCGCGCCCCTGTCGAATGTGCTGACGAACGCGGACTGCGATCCGCTGCCGATGGCGATTCCGCTTTTCGGGTGCGAGCGCGGCACCGCGACCGCGTCCGTGAAGCCGATCGACGGCGCGACCTATCTCTGGAGCGCGGAAGAAGCGACGATCACGAGCGGACAGGGAACGCCGCGGATCACCGTTGCTCTCGGCAGCAGCGCCGCCGCGCGGCTCACCGCCGTCGTCACGGCTCCCGGCTGCAGCCGGACGGCGAGCGGCGTCATCGCGGTGCGCAAGCCGCTGTCGCTCGTCGAGCTGAAGGCGCCGGCGTCCGTGGACGCGGGAAAGAGCTTCACGATCGAGTGGACGTACGCGGCCGGCAGCGAGCCGGTGTCGCAGGTGCTGAAGGGCAACGCGTTTCCCGCGCCGGTCGTGCTGACGCGCGAGCAGCGCAGTTACACGTTCAAGCCGGGCGTCGCGGGATCGAACACGGTCGAGCTGATCGCGTCGTACGCCGCCTCGATTCCGGTGACGACGCCGAAGAGCGGCGGACGCCGCCGCGCGGCGGGATCGACGTACGTCACCGCCAGCAACTGCGCCGAGGTGCGTGCGTCGAAGCAGTTCGTCGTGCATTGCGACGCGACGGCCTCGGCGATCGACGCGCCGGCGGACACCGAGAGCGGCGCGATCGTGAACGCGCGCGTCGCGCTCGCGCCGGGCGAGACCGCGAAGTGGTCCGTCGAGAACGGCCGGTTCCTCACCGTCGACGAAGGCGAGAGCGTGCAGGTGGTCGCGGACGACTTCGTCCCGCGGATGTACCTCGAAGTGAGCGTCGCCCGCGCCGACTCGTGCGTCGTGCGCTCGACCGCGGAGATCGCGGTGCGTCCGCGCGCGTCGTGCACGACCGTTCCGCCCACCGCGGCCGTGGCGCTGCTGTCGCAGTCGTGCGCGCTCGCCACGGTGCAGGCATCGTTCACCGGCACGCCGCCGTTCCGCGGCGCGTGGTCCGACGGCACGACTTTCGAGACCTATCAGCCTTCGCTGACGCGAGACTTCAACACCTTCGGCACGTTCACGATCCTCGGATTCAGGGACGCGACCTGCGACGGCGTCGTGACGGGCAGCGCCGTAGCGAAGAATCCGGCTCCCCAGGCCGTCATCACCGCCGAGGATTCGTGCACGGAGACGAAGCTGACCGCGCATCTCACCGGCACGCCGCCCTTCCGCGGACGCTGGATGCCGGGCGAGTGGTTCGAAACGAACGACACCACGATGACGATGACGATGCCTCCGGGAGCGACGTGGTCGCAGATCATCCATCTCACCGACGCCTCCTGTCCGACGGGCGAGGGCTCGTATTCGAACGAGCTCGTGCTTCGCTGGCGTCCGAGCCTGCAGGTCGAGGCGCCGAGCGTCGTCTGCGTCTCGGAGGTGCCGTCCTTCGTGACGGTGACGTTCGGCAGCGACATGCCGCCGTACTCCGTGCAGTGGTCGGACGGAGTCGTCTCGACCTCCTCGTCGCCGCAGCGCTTCGTCTATCGCGAAGTCACGACGAACAAGTGGAGCGACACCGTCGGGATCGTGCGCGCGTGGGACCGCGACTGTGACGTCACCATCGCCTCGCCGGTCGTGAATCTCTCGTATCGTCCGAAGCCGCGCATCGACACCTTCTCCAACTCCGACATCGTGGTGTGCGCCGGCACGCCGGGGAAGATCGTGCTGGAAAACATCGCCATGCATCCCGACACGATGTTCACCTGGTCGGCGGTCGACGCCGAGATTCTCAGCGGCCAGGGGACGCGCGAGATCACGTTCAAGGCCACGAAGCCGGGTTGGTCGGGGTTGATCACGGTGCAGGCGTCGTTCCCCGACGGCGGGTGCGATCCGGTGGCGTATCGGCAGACCGTCGGCGTCTACGTCGCGACGCCCGCGGCGATCTCGGACTTCGTCGTGACTCCGTCGACCATTCCCGCCGGCGGAAGCGCGGTGATCTCGTTCCGGACTACCGGCGACGTCGAGTACTTCGACCTCGGCACGACCGACAGCGCGCGTGCGAACGACATCCAGGAATCGCAATTCCAGTGTGCCAACGGCAAGTGCACCTTCCCGTACCGTGATACGAAAGGCGCGGGAGCGGTGACGCTGGAGCTGGTCTACGGCGGCAGGTGCAACTGGACCAATCCGCCGATGACGACCTCGCTGACCATCACGCCATGATCGCCGCCGCAACACGTTTCGAGCCGTAGTACGATGCGCGCATCCCGAAATGGAGCGCGCCCGCATGCAAGTCCGTCGTGCGTTGTGCAGCATCGTGCCGCCGCACATCCTGCGGAGTCTCGCCGCCCGAGGCGATGACGAGGATCGTGCGCGCGCGCTCGCCGCGCTCGAGCTTTCCGCGCGGCCGCGAACCGAGCGCCAGGCGCTGGTGATGGTCGCCGGCCCGCTCGTGCTGCCGCCGCGCCGCAAACGGCGCACGGTCTACGACGCGCGGCACGGCGGCGAGTTGCCGGGACGCATCGTGCGCGGCGAAGGCGCTCCGCGCACGCGCGACGAGTTCGTGAACGAGGCCTACGAAGGCGCCGGCCGCACGTACGATTTCTTCCGCCGCGTCTACGGGCGCCGCTCCGTCGACGATCACGCGCTGCGCCTCGACTCGACGGTGCACTTCGGCGACGGCTTCAACAACGCGCACTGGAACGGGCGGCAGATGATCTACGGCGACGGCGACGGGAAGTACTTCCGCCGCTTCACCTCTCAGCTCGACGTGATCGCGCACGAGCTGACGCACGGCATCTCGCAGTACACCGCCGGCTTTTCGTTCAGCGGGCAGTCGGGCGCGCTGGCCGAGCATTTCTCGGACGTCTTCGGCGTGCTGACGAAGCAGTACTGGTCGCGGCAGACCGCCGCGCGCGCGGACTGGCTCGTCGGCGCGACGCTGTTCACGAGCCGCGTGCAGGGCGAGGCGATCCGCTCGCTGAAGTCTCCCGGCTCCGCGTTCGACGATCCGATCCTCGGCCGCGATCCGCAGCCCTCGCACATGCGCGGCTACGTGCGCATGTCCGGCGACGACCGCGGCGTCCACATCAACTCCGGCATCCCGAATCACGCGTTCTACCGCGCGGCGACGCTCCTCGGCGGACGCGCGTGGGAGGTCGCGGGACGCATCTGGTATCGCGCGCTCACGCGCGAGCTCTCGCCGCGCGCGCAGTTCCAGCAGTGCGCCGACGCGACGTGGCGCGCCGCCGGAGAGCTGTTCGGCGACGGCAGCACGCCGCAGGACGCGGTGCTCGCGGCCTGGAAGGACGTCGGCATCGAGGTCTCGCCGCCGCCGCGGACTCGCGGTCCGCGCCTGCGCATCCGCGCACGCCGCCCGCGCGAGGTTTTCGCAGCGCCGACCGCGGCCGCGGAATTGCCGTATTTCGGCTGATGATTTGAAATCCTTCAGGAGGTTCTCAAGGCAAACACGACGCGCAGTCTCTCAATCTCCCGTTCGAGATTGCCGATGCGATGGTCGCGCCGATCGATCCAACTGCAGTTCACTTCTCATCGGGCTGTAGACAGATACGCTAATGGCACGGGGTGAGCGAGCTTGCTTCGTCGGGCGACGCATTACCGTATGCCCACGTGCGGCCAGAAGCATCCTGATAGACCACTCCGCGGAAGGTCCGCTCGTGGTAGAAGTGTTCGACGCCCCCGTCATAGACAGCATACGCTCCCCATCCGTTATGCATGGCCTCAATCATCGAGTCTTCCATATTCACGCCGAGCTTGATGATGAGAAGAGAGCAATCCAGTCCAGCCGCTCGCGCTCGGACATTCCAACCGGCAAGCTTTGAGCTGGAATATCGACTTGTGAAGAGGTTCGCCGCCGTGACGCGAACGTCTTCTCCCATGGATCGTTGAGACGCCGTGCCGGTGGATGGCCCATTGGCATCTCGCGGCACACCAAAAAATCTTGCCAACTGACGCGGGTTTACTCCGCCACAGTTCAGCGTTGAAGGCTGTGACTGCGTACGCCCACAAGGCATTCGGAAGCGAGAACACCAGCAAGTCTGGAAGTACGCCTCGAAAAGGCTGCATCCAGGCACGTAAGCGCATGACCGATTCGATCAGCCCGACGCGATCTACCCAATGAAACAAGAGGAGCGTCGGGGTGCGCCACGCGAGATACATCGTCGCGCCGATGAAGATTGGCATGGCGACGCGGACCGATATCACGGCCGCTGTTCGATAAATGGAATGAGACGAAAGAATAGCGTGACGCATTCGTCGTTCTTGAAACTGGAACCCAGGCTACACGAAAGCCAGACACGATTCTCCGGGATCCGGGGCGTCCGCCGGTCTCCGCTACAACTAACACCGGAACGTTACTGAGTATCCGCCTTCGAAAGACGCATTGTTAATGGCTTCCGCGGTCGTGTTCCGCGGATCTCGCATACGAGTTGCGCGGATCTCGCGGACAGTTCCGCGGATCTCGCATGTGAGTGGCGCGGAACTGCATGGTGAGCTCCGCGGATCAGGAAGTTGAGTCTCGCGGATCAGATTTCGAGTTGCGCGGAACTGCATGATGAGTTCCGTGGATCAGCAAGTTGAGTCCCGCGGATCAGATTTCGAGTTGCGCGGAACTGACAGGTGAGTTCCGCGGATCAGACGAGCAGTCCCGCGGAACTGACATGCGTGTTCCGCGCAACTCGCATGCGAGATCCGCGGAACATGACACGAGCTCCGGGGATCACTCGCGCCAAAAGCGCCGTTACCGTTTCGGAATGTGAAGCTGTCGCGGCCCGCGTCTGTCCGGTGGTCGTCGTTCGTCTCATCAAGGCGGTAAAATATTGCACCCATGAACAACATCGACCACGTCGTTCACGTGATGTTCGAGAATCGCTCGCTCGACAATCTCCTCGGCTATCTCTACGCGCCGGGCGATCTGCCGGCGCACAACGTTCCGCCCGCGAATCCGACGACGTTCGACGGCCTCGCGTTCGGCGGGCCGTATTTCAACGTCGGCAGCGGCGGCACGCGCTTCGACGCGGAACAGCCGACGACCGGGTTCGACGGTCATAGTCCGAACGTCGTGCCGTGGCCCGATCCGGGCGAGCCGTTCGACGACGTGCACGAGCAGCTGTTCGACGGCGGCGCGAGCATCACCATGGGCGGCTTCGTGAACAACTACGCGGCGCAGAGCGGCGTCAACGCCGGCAACACGCGCCAGATCATGCAGAGCTACGCGCCGCAAACGCAGTTGCCCGTGCTCAGCACTCTCGCGCGCTCGTTCGCCGTCTCCGACGCCTGGTACTGCTCGATGCCGACGCAGACGTGGCCGAATCGCGGGTTCGCGCATGCCGGCTCGAGCGACGGACACGTCGTCAATGCGCCGCACATTCCGTGGGGCATCGACACGATCTTCACGACTCTCGAGCAGCAGAACATTTCGTGGGGCGTGTTCCATCACACGCTGTACACGCCGGCGCTGGCGCAGATCCAGTTCCGCAAACACTGGTCGTTCAGCATGGACCGCGGCTTCCGCGGCTTCGACGAGTTCCTCAGGCGCTGCAATGCACACGCGAATGCGCCGGCGAGCATGAAGCTGCCGTCGTATTCGTTCGTCGAGCCGCGCTTCATCGCCGAGCGGCTGTTCTTCACCGTGCATCACAGCGAGGACTACCATCCGCCGCACAACGTGCAGCACGCCGAGCGTTTCCTGGCCTCGGTGTACAACGCCGTCAAGAGCTCGCCCTACCGCGACCGCATCCTGCTGATCATCACCTTCGACGAGCATGGCGGCACATACGATCACGTCGTCCCGCCGTCCGGGGCACAGCCGCCGCTTCCGGAGCCGGTCGCGAAAAACGGATTCACGTACGACCTCTTCGGCGTGCGCGTGCCGGCGATCATCGTCTCGTCGTGGGTGAAGCCTGGGACGGTGTTCCGCTCGACTACCGGAGCTCCGTATGATCACACTTCCGTGCTCGCCACGCTGCGCGACTGGAAGCAGATCCCGCAGGATCAGTTCCTGCCGAGTCCGCGCATCGCCGCGGCGCCGACGCTCTTCGGGCTCGTCGCCGAAAGCGTGGCGAACGATGCCTGGCCCGACGTCGTGCCGAGGTGGGACGCGCAGGCGCCGGAAGCGCTGTTCGGGATGGAAGCAGACGGCGCGGCCGAGGACGAGGAGCTGATGGCACTCCCTCCGGATGACCTCGAGCAGAGCATGGTCGCCGCCAGCCAGTATTTCGTCCAGTATCGCGAGACGCCGGGCGACCTCGCCGTGCTGCCGGAAGATGCGGTGATGGCGCTGGCGCCGGAGCTGGTCATTCCGACGCGCCGCGATGCGATGGAAGAGCTGCGCCGGATGATGCTCGGCGGCTAACGTTTGGCCGCGAGAAACTCGCGCACGACGGCGGCGACGTCGCGCTTCTGTCCGTCGACGGCGTAGTTGAGCCGGCGCATCGTCGCGTCGTCGATCGTATCGCGCAGCGACTCGAGCGCCTTCGACGCGCCACCGCAGCGCGCGTCGAGATCGGCGCGCTGCACGACGGCGGCGTCGTAGGGCGGGAAGAAGCGGCGATCGTCGGCGAGGATGATCAGTCCGAGGGAGTCGATCAGGCCGTCCGTCGAATTGCCGGCGATCAGATCGACTTCATTGCTCGCCAGCGCCTTGTACGTCAGGCCGAGGTCCATCGTGCGCGGCTGGCTCGCGAACGCGAGGCCGTACGCGCGCTGCAGCCCGGGCCAGCCGTCGGGGCGCTCGGTGAACTCGTAGCCGAAGCCGGGACGGAAGGTGGACTCGACCTTCTTCAGATCGGAGATCGTGCGCAGCGCGAGCCGCTCGGCGTCCGAGCGCCGGACGATCATCGCGAACGTATTGTTGAACCCGAGCGGCGGCGACCAGCGGAGCCCTCGCTTTTCGTACTCGCGAGCGACGTCCGCCTTCGGCTGTTTCAGGATCGCCGTCAGCGCCGTGCCGGAGTACTCGACATACGCGTCGATCGCGCCCGACCGCACCGCCGAGTCGCACACGAACGTCCCGCCCATGTTCAGCCGCCGGTCGACTCGGCATCCTGCGGATTCGAGTTTCTGCGCGACGAGCTCACCGAGGATCACGGACTCGGTGAAGTTCTTGGAGCCGACGGTGAGGGGCTTTTTTTCTTCGGCACTACAGAACGTGAAAAGAAGGAGACCGAGTGTCATCCCGAGCGTAGCGAGGGACCTGTGCGGGCGGCGCGCGAGGTACATGCCTCGCAGCCCCACCCGAGCCCCGGGTCCCTCGCTCACGCTCGGGATGACACACCTCATGCTTCACCTCGCCGGCGCGCGAACGCGCGCTCAACGCGCGTCAGCACGAGATCCGCTCCGATCGCGAGCAGTGCGGCGGGCAACGCGCCGGACAGGATCAGGCGCGTGTCCACCATCGCGACGCCGCGAAAGATCAGCGTGCCAAGGCCGCCGCCGCCCACCGCCGCGGCGATGGTCGCGACGCCGATCGCGGTCACGGCGGCGATGCGGATGCCGGCGACGATCGCCGGAGTCGCGAGCGGCAGCTCCACGCTCCACAGCAGCTGGCGGTCGGTCATCCCCATCGCCACCGCCGCCTCGCGCACGTACGGATCGACGCGCTCGAGGCCGACGAGCGTGCTGCGCACGATCGGCAACAGTGAGTAGAGAACCAGCGCGACGATGGCGGGACGCGCGCCGATGCCGCCGATGAACGGGAGCGGGATCAGGAAGCCGAACATCGCCAGCGAGGGAATCGTCTGCACGACGTCGGTGATGCGCAGCGCGATGCCGCCGGCGCGTTTGCGGCGATGGGCGAACGTGCCGAGGGGGACGCCGGCGATGATCGCGACCGAGACGGCGATCGCGACGATCAGCACGTGCTCGCCCGTCAATCGCAGCAGATCGTTCATGCGTCGACGAATCGTCTCACGAGTGGATGCTCGTGCGTCAGGAACGCGTCCGCGCTCGTGTCCGCGACGACGCGCCCTTCGTCGAACACGATGACCCGTTCGGCGATGCGCAGCGCCTCGCGCACGTCATGCGTCACGAACACCAGCGTCGTCGCCGCGCGCTCGCGCGTCGCATCGCGGAAGAGCGTCTGCAGCTCCGCGCGGATCAGCGGATCGAGCGCGGAGAACGGCTCGTCGCACAGCAGGATCTCCGGCGCCGCGATGAGTGCGCGCGCAATCGCCACGCGCTGCTGCTGCCCGCCGGAGAGGCTGCGCGGAAATCGCGATCCGAACGTCGCGGCCGGAAGCTCGAGCTGATCGAGCAGCCGCACCGCCTCCGCGCGCGTCCGTTCTTCGGGCCAGCCGAGGAGCTGCGGCACGGTCGCGACGTTGTCGAGCACACTCCGATGCGGAAAGAGCGCCGGCTGCTGCATGACGTAGCCGATGCGCCGCCGCAGCTCCGGCAGCGGACGCGCCGCGATCGGCGTGCCGTCGATCAGCAGCTCGCCCGACGACGGCGTGACCAGTCCGTTGATCACCTTCAGCGCCGTCGTCTTCCCCGCGCCGCTCCGCCCCAGGTACGCGACCCGCTCGCCCGTCTCGATGCGCAGCGAGACCCGATCGAGGATCGCGTTTGAACCCGCGTTGACGGTGACGTCGCGGTATTCGATCACGGCGACATTATCGGTCACGCAGTCACGCAGTCACGCAGTCACGCAGTCACGCGGTCACGCGGCGAAACCAGGCGTTGCCTACCGCGTGACCGCGTGACCGCGCAACCGTCACGGAATCAGCAACACCTTTCCCGCCGTCGCGCGGCTCTCCAGCAGCCGATGCGCGTCCGCGGCGGAGCGCAACGGCAGCTCGCGGTCGATGCGGAGGCGCAGGCTGCCGTTCGCGATCGCGTCGAGGAGCTCGCCGGCGCGCCAGAGGAGCTCGTCGCGGGTGACGATGTAGTGGGCGAGGCTGGGGCGGGTGAGGTAGATGCCGCGCTTTGCGAGGCGCGCGGGATCGACGGGCGGGACGACGCCGCTGGACTGGCCGAAGAGGGCGAGGACGCCGCGCGTGCCGACGCAGTTCAGGCTCTTGTCGAACGTGGTTTTGCCCACCGAGTCGTACACGACGTCGACGCCGGCGCCGCCGGTCGCGTCCATCACGATGGCCTCGAAGTCGTCGGACGTATAGTCGATCGCGACGTCGGCGCCGTCGCCGCGCGCGATGCCGAGCTTCGCCGCCGAAGCCGTCGCGAACACGCGCGCGCCGCGCTGCTTCGCCATCTGCACCAGCAGCCCGCCCACGCCGCCCGCCGCGGCGTGCACGAGCGCGCTGCTGCCGGCTTTCAGCGGATACGTGCTGACGGCGAGGTAGTGCGCGGTCATACCCTGCAGCATCGCCGCGGCGGCGTGCCGCGCGTCCATGCCCGCCGGAATCGGCACGAGCTTGTCCGCCGGCACGATGGCGTACTCCGCGTACGAGCCGCGCACCATCGCGTACGCGACGCGGTCGCCAACGTTCACGCCGGTCACGTTCGCGCCGACCGCATCGACGACGCCCGCGGCCTCGGAGCCGGGCGTGAACGGCAGCGGCATCGGATAGAGGCCGGTGCGGTGATAGACGTCGATGAAGTTGACGCCGATGGCCTCGACGCGCACGCGCGCCTCGCCGTCCTTCGGCGAAGGGGTATCGATCTCGACATACTCGAGCACTTCGGGACCGCCGGTCTTCGTCACTCGGATCGCGTGCATCGCCGTCACCATGCCGAGCGGAGCTCGCGCTTCGCCGCGGCGATGCGCTTCTCGTCCCGTTTGTAAAACGTCCATTGTTTGATCCGCTTCGCGCGGATCAGCCCCGCCTGCACGAGCACGCGCAAGTGCTCGCTGGCCGTCGGCGCGCTGACGCCGAGCTTCTGCGCGATGAACAGGCCGCACACGCCGTCGCGCACGAGATCGCCGTCCACCTGCGGCGGGAAGTGCTCCCGCGGCTCCTTCAGCCACGCCAGGATCTGCAGCCGCTTCTCGCTGGCCAGCGCCTTGACGGTTTCGATCATTAGCATATAAGCTAGTTTGCCAACATGCTAATTAATAGTCAAGGCATTCGCGCCGTCGTCATCTGCGGCGCGAACGTCACGAGGTGAAACGATGTCCGTCTACGAGAAACTCGAACAGCTGAACATCACGCTTCCGACGGCCACCGCACCCGTCGCGGCCTTCGTGCCGTTCGTGCGCACCGGCAATCTTGTCTTCGTCTCCGGCCACATCGCGAAACGCGACGGGAAGCCGTGGACGGGCAAGCTCGGCGCGGAGCTGACGACCGCCGACGGCCGCCTCGCGGCGCGCGCGGTCGCGATCGATCTCCTCGGCACGCTGCACGCCGCGACCGGCGATCTTGATCGCGTCCGGCGCATCGTGAAGCTGCTGGTGCTGGTGAACAGCGATCCCGCGTTCACCGAGCAGCACCTCGTCGCCAATGGCGCGTCGGAGCTGTTCGTGGAGCTCTTCGGCGATGCCGGCGCGCACGCGCGCAGCGCATTCGGCGTCGCGCAGATCCCGCTGGGATCGTGCGTGGAGATCGAGCTGATCGCCGAGGTCTGAGTCAGCCGGCGATCATTCCGAAACGCGCGGCTCCGGCAGCGAGGAAATGACGACCCACGGCTTCCGGAGGTCGACCTGCTCGGTGTCGGCCGGCCAGAGGCCGATCGGCAGATAGAAGTCGCCGTCGCCCGCCGTGCGAGCCTTTCGCGACAGCTCGGTCAGGCTCCTGCAGCAGCCGCGGCTCCGTCGCACTTCGCTGCGCGCGAACTGCACGCCGGTGCGCTCCGCAACGCCCTCATACACGCGGATCTCATCAAACAGTTCGAGTGATTGCATCAGTAGATCACCACCTCATCCCCGACGTTCGCGAGGGAATAGAGAGTTGCAATGTCCTTGTCGCCAAGCCGCACGCACCCATGGGAAACGGAACGGCCGAGCTGTGTCGTCTGCTGCGTGCCGTGCAGCGCGTACCCATCGCCGAGGTTCAGGCGGTAACTGCCGAGGACCTTGTCGAATCGCCGCTGTTTGACGCCAACCGGCGGAATCACGAGAGTGTTCCCTGCCACGATCATCTGTCCCGGCGGAAGCTCGCGTGCGACGCCATCCGCGATGGCGAAAATCGTGTCGCCTTTCACCTGCAGCACCGCCGCGGGCGCGGGTCTGGTGCCGCCGAGCAGGTCCCACACTCCCGGCTCGCGGGCCGGCGCCGCGGGGTTTCCCGTCGCCGCGTCGATGGAGTCGCCGCGGTTGAGACGCACGACGCGCAGGCCGCTCTTGCGAGCCTCCTCCACGTAATGCCAGTCGGGCGGAACCCAGACCGGATTCTCTTCCTTCGACACGATGTGGAACTTGCCGATCGGCGTGTCGAACACCATCGTCCTGCCCTTGTCGACGAGCGTCGTGCCCTTCCCGGTCGAGCAGATGGCCTCGAAGATGACGTTGCGGTCGCGCCGCACGTACACCTTGTTCTCGGCGGTGGAAACGAGGATGGTCTGGTCGGTGTCCTCGAAGTCGCGCAGCGTCGTATCGGCATCCGAGAGCTTCGAGTGAGCGGCATCGATGGCGGCCCGGCGCTCCGTTTCCTGCTGCTGCAGCGCGCTGAACGTGGCCCCGCGATTTTTGGCGATCAGATCGTCGACGACTTCGAAGCGGCGGAAGCGGCGCATCTCGCGCACGTTCATCACTTCTCCGGCGATGGCGATGGAGCAGATCGCGAGGCCGGCGATGAGAAACGCCCATGATGCGAGAAATCCCAGCGTTCGTTTCATGTCATGGCCCTCAATAGATGTACACGCGTGTGGTCGTCGAGATGCGCGGCCAGATCGCCCGCATCTCCTCCTCGGCGATCATGAACGATCCCGATTTCGCGCCGGCCGGCGCGCTGCCGGCGGGCGGCGGTGAGTGAATGGCGTACCCGTTCGGCAGCTCGATCACGTACTTTCCCAACGGCTGATCGACGAGCGTTCCGATGACGGTCACCGCGGCCTTCATCGGAACGGACTGTTGGATGACGACGTCGGTCTCGCGCACGGTCTCGGGTCCGAACTGCAGGCGCAGCCGGCGATTCGCGGTGTCGATGGCGAGATAGAACTCCGCCGCCTCGAAATTGAGCGCCATCGCGAGGCGCTCTTTCAGCTCGGTGTCGAGCGCCTCGCGCGTCAGCTCCATCGACGCGAGGTCGCCGCGGATCTTCGCGATCGGATACGGCGAGCCGGCGTGCGTCTGCACGATCCGCTCGAACTTCGAGTCGAGCTGCAGGCGATGCTGCCGCGCGCCGAGCAGAATCGTGAGGCCGAGAACGAGAATCAGGACGTTGAGCCAGAGCGCAGGACGGCGCATGCCGCGGCGCGACGGCGACCCGGGACGAGCTTCACTGCGGCGATCGGATGTGACCATGTCTCCCTTTGTGTCTCAGAATCTCTTCATCGCGAACAGCGCGGCGCCGGCGATGAGAGCGATGAAAATGGCGATGCCGGCGAAGTCGAGCGTCGGCGCGCCCTGAACGCCGCCCGCTGCGAGGATCGTCAGCGTGTAAGGCTGCTCACCGACGCAGCCGGCCGCGTCGGTCGCACGGACCCTGAAGTTGAAGAGGCCCGTCTGCAGAGGCACGCCGCTGATGCTGCCGGTCGCCGAATTGAGCGACAGTCCGATGGGTAGCGCGCCGCTGGGGAGGGTGTACGTGTACGGCGCGGTTCCTCCCGACGCGGTGATCGACTGCGAGTACGGCAATCCGATCGCACCCGGCGGCAGCGTGGCAGGACTCAGCGTGATGGCGGCGCAGCCGGGAATCGCGCTGGCGATGATGATCGTGTACTGGCGGCTTCCCGAGCAGCCGTTGGCGTCGGTCGCCGTGATGGTGAACGTGAACGTGCCCGGCGTCGTCGGCGTGCCGGTGATCGCTCCGGTCGTAGAGTTGAGGAGCAGGCCCGTGGGCAGCGCGCCGCTCGAAACAGCGAACGCGTATGGCGCCGTTCCGCCGGACGCGGTGACGATCTGATTGTAGGGAGTGCCGGCCATGCCGTTCGGCAGCGTCGCCGGATTCACGGTGATGATCGGGCAGATCACACTCGGGCCGCAGGTGTTGACGTTGTTGGTATCGAGCGTCACCGCGCCGTTGCGCGCCAGTGTTCTGCCGGTAGTGCTGGCGCCGGTTGTCAGAGTGATGCTCGTGAGCGCCAGGATGTCGCCGGCGAACGAAGTGCCGGTTCCGAGCGTCGCGGAGCTGCCGACCTGCCAGTACGCGCTGTTGCAGGCGGCGCCGGAGGGATTGATGAACGTGACCGCCGCGCCGCTGGCCGTGGTGAGCGTGCTCCCGATCTTGAACAGGAACAGCGCATTCGCGTTGCCCTGCCGGTCGAGCGTGAGCGTGCCGGTGAGCTGTGCGGAGGAGGAGAAGCAGTAGACGCCCGGCGTCAGCGTCAGTCCGCCGAGGTCCTGACCCGTCAGATCGACGTTGCACGGCGTCGCCGCGATGTTGTTGTAGGCGGTGGTGAGGTCGCTCTGCGCCTGCATCGCCACTGCATCGTTGCTGTGGATCGCGCCCCCGATGATGACGCCGGGAGGAAAGCCGGTGACAGCGGTGCCGGGGCTGACGCCGACGTTGGCGTTGACGACGGTCAGCCCCGTGTTGGTGACGGCGGAGCCGCCCAGCGCACCGAAGTTCTGCGCGGTTCCCAGGGAAATCTGTGCGAAGACGGACGACGGGACGAACAAAAACGCGGCGACGACGAGAATCGCGAAAGCTCGCTGTTTCAAAATCGGACCTCCTGACTGGCTGCTCGGACATCACAGTTACGGCAACGCCAACCGTGTGCAATGAGCTGGAACGGACCGTCATCCTCGTCGCGGAAGAGGGTCCGGGTCTCGCGGCACCAGGGGCAACGAACGACGTGAGGGTTCCCGTACGCGGGGTTCGCGCGGAGGATCCCCGCGGCAACTTCTTTTTCATCTCCGGCCAGGTCTTCGCTGCGAAGAACCCGGCCCGCGGTCAATCGAACGATTTGTCTGCTCATGAAGGCTCCTCGGATTTGCGTGCGGCGCGACGACCGTCGGCGCGGCGGGATTTGCCGGACCGGCGGCCGACGCGCGTAGCGGTTGCGACGGCGGCGGCCGGAGCGGCCGGCAGCAGGGGCAGCGTGACGATGAACGTCGAGCCGCGGCCGAGGCCGGGGCTTTCGACGCGCACGGTCCCGCCGTGCAGCTTCACGATCTGGGCGACGATCGACAGACCGATCCCGAGTCCCGGGAGATGATCTCCGCTGCCATCCGCCTGGCGATACAGCTCGAAGACGTGCGGTGCGAACTCCTCGGTGATTCCGGCTCCGGTATCCATCACCGACAGCCGCGCGTCACTGCCGTACAGCTCGAGCCAGACGTCGATCTCGCCATCGGGCGGCGTGAACTTGATGGCGTTGCTGAGCAGGTTCCAGACGACCTGCAGCAACCGCACGCGATCGCCGTGCACGGGCGCGGGGTTGAGCTCCAGGTGCAGGCGAACGCGGGTCCCGCGGCCGCTCGCGCTGAGCGCGGTCATCTCGAGCGCCGAGGTGACGATGGCGGCGAGATCGACGTCCGCCGTGTCCATGCGCAGCTTCTGTTCGCGGATGCGCGTGACGTCGAGCAGGTCTTCGACGAACAGCCGCAGCAGGCTCGCGCCCTCGTCCACGCGCGCAAGCGCTTCGCCCGCCATGCCGGGGTTCGCCTTCGCGAGCTGGACCCAGCCGATGATCGAGGTGAGCGGAGTGCGCAGCTCGTGCGCGACCGTGCCGAGGAAGGCGTCCTTGTAGCGGTTCGCGCTCTCCGCCTCGCGAAAGAGCATCGCCGTATCGATCGCGATCGCCGCGCGCTGCGACAGCTCCTCGGCGAGCTGCAGATCGACCTCGTCGTAGCGCCGGCGCGAAGAGGAGAACGTCGTCGTGCCGAGGACCTTGTCGCGCACGATCAGCGGCACGCTGATGAGCGACCGCACGCCGAGCGCGCCGATGAGCTGCATGATCTTCGCCTCGGGCTGGAGGCCGGTCAGATGCGACTCGGCGATGTCGGTGAGCAGCACCGACTTGCGGAGCAGCAGCGCCTGCGGCGCGCCCGGCGCGTGCTCCGGCTCGCGGAAGGCGACTTCCTGGAACTGCAGCGCGAGATCGCGCAGCACGGGATTCGCGTGCGAGACCGTGAGATGGCGGATCGAGCCGTCGGGGTTGACGAGATCGACGGCGCACCAGTCGGCAAACGCCGCCGTCGAAAGGCGCGTGAGCGACTCGAGCGTCGTCTCGTAGTCGAGCGACGACGCGAGCAGCCCGCTGGCCTGCGACAGCATGTCCGCCGCGCGCGTGGCCTCCTCGGCGACGAGCACGCTGCGCTTCAACTCGTTGATGTCGACGACGGCCACGATCGCGCCGTCGATCTTTCCGTCGCTGGTGCGGTACGCGCGGATGCGCAGCAATCGCCAGTCGCCCGCGGAGTCCTGTACTTCGACGTCGGCGGCGGTGGCCGTCTCGATGACCGCGCCGACGAGCTTTTCGAGATGAGAAATGTCGAGCGTGGACTTCGCCTCGCGAAGCGGCCGTCCGATCGCGTCGCGGCGAAGGTTCAGCAGCGTTCCGGCGGTGACGTTGAACCTGCGCACGCTGAGATCGACGCCGACGAAGAGGATCGGGATCTCGACTGCGCCGAGGAGGTTCTCGATGTCGTCGCTGACCTTCACCAGCGCGGTGTTGCGAAGGCGGAGCTCGTCGTTGAGCGTGCTCAGCTCTTCGTTCGCCGACTGGAGCTCTTCCTTCGCCGTCTCCAGCTCCTCGTTCGTGCTGCGCAGTTCCTCATCGCTCGACTGCGCTTCCTCGGCTGCGGCGGCGGCCTCGTCGGCAAGCAGCTCGCGATCGTCGATGGCGGCGGCGAGCGCCTGCCGCAGGCTGTCGATCTGCGTTCGTTTCGCGGCCGACTCCGCCTTCGGATTCCCCGGCTCGGGAATGCTGTGGAACACGATCCAGCAGCGGTCGTGCTCCGGCGGCGGATTGCCGTACGGAATCACCTCGAACGTCACGCAGCTGCGGACGTCGCCCTCGACGACGAGGATGTCGTCGCGTGTCACCATGATCCGTTCGCGGAACGCGCGCCGGACCGCGGGCCGCAGCTCCGCCAGGACTTCGTGATGCCGGACCAGCGCGAAGAGGTTGAGCGACGCTTCGCCCGGCTCCAGGGCGATGAACGGAGCAATTTCGCCGCGGATCCGGAGGATCTCCATCCGCTCGTTGACGAGCACGCCGCACGGAGCGAGCTGGCCGGCGAGGAACGCGGCGTCCGCGTCGTGCGCGTTCGCGGCGCGGCTCGCCGCCGGCGCGGCGGCGGTGAGGCTCGCGTGGAGCGAGCGGCGCTCGACGCTGAACGTGGCCAGTGCGCCCGGCACATGGCCTTTGCGGTAGATCAGCGGCTTCGACGAAACGGTGGTGAGCTGATGCGTCGCGCCGCGGAGGTTCTCCGAGCTGCCGAGCATCAGGAATCCGCCCGGCGCGAGCGCGTACTGCAGCAGCGCGACCGCTTTCTTCTGCAGCTCCTGATCGAAGTAGATCAGGACGTTGCAGCAGGTCGCCAGATCGATCTTCGAATACGGCGGATCGCGCGTCACGTCGTGCGCCGCGAAGACGCACAGCTCGCGCACGTCCCTGGCGATCTTCCACCCTCCCGGCGCGGGAGTGAAGAACCGATCGAGGCGCTCCGGCGAGACGCCGCTCACCGCGCGCTGCGAGTAGAACGCGGTCCGCGCCGTCTTCAGCGATTTCTCGTTGATGTCGGTTCCGTAGATCGTGATCGGCGGCGCATTCGCGCGTCCGTCGAGGAACTCGAGCAGCGTGATGGCGAGCGAATACACTTCCTCGCCGGTCGAGCAGCCCGCCACCCAGAAGCGCACGTTGTACCCCGCGGCGCGGTTCTCGAACAACGCCGGAAAGACAGTCGTCTTCAGCGCTTCGAAACGCGCCGGCTCGCGGAAGAACGAGGTCACGCCGATCAGCAGATCCTGGTAGAGCGTCTCGACGGCGACGCTGTCGTTCTCGAGCGTGTCGGCGTAACTCGCCAGACTGTCGTGATTGCCGAGGAGGACGCGCCTCATGATGCGGCGCTCGACGCTGGCGCACTTGAAGTGGCTGAAGTCGACGGGGTACTGCGCGCGCAGCAACTGTTGCACGCGGTCGAGCTCCGCAGTTTTGTCCGCGCCGTCGGCGCGCCCGAGGCTCACCAGCCGTTCCGCGATGCCGGCGGGCGGCAGCACGACGTCCGCCGCGACCGCGGCGGCGCGCGGCATGACCTCGAACTTCGCGCTCTCGGGACTTTGCGCGAACGTGATGCCTCCGGCGTCGCGGATGGCCTGCAGCCCGAGCGCGCCGTCCGCGTCGTTGCCGGAGAGCACGACCCCGATCGCGTCGCTGCCGCGCTCCTGCGCAAGCGAGCAGAAGAACGTGTCGAGCGGCCGATGCGGCACCTTCGGCGTGCGGGGAACGAGTCGGAGCACGTCGCCCTCGATCGTCATCTGCGTATCGGGCGGAATGACATGGACGCGATTGCGCTCGATGCGCATCCCGTCGGTCACTTCCTGCACCGGAATCGCCGTCGCGCCGGAGAGGATGTCGACGAGCATGCTGTCGTGATGCGGATCGAGATGCTGGATGAGAACGAAAGCCAGACCCGTATCGACGGGGACGGCGGACACGAGCTCGAGGAACGCGTCGAGACCTCCGGCTGATGCGCCAATGCCGGCGACGCGAACCGCACTCGGGACTGCCATGGATTCCACCCTTTCCGGAGTTCCGTCTGAGGATGAAGGCGGTTTGCGGAGCGCGTACGGGGTATGCCGAAGTGGCACGCCGGACTCGTGCGCGCCTGTCGCAATCGACTGGATCAGGCGTGTACTGAAATAACGAATTCAGCATACGCCGCTATTTCCATTTTGGCAATGAATGAAATCAGTATTTCCTGATTGGCGAGAGTCGTGCAGAGGCGCCCGACGCGCTCCAGGCTCGTTCGCTCTGCAAGTGGCCTTGGCGGACACAAGCCGGCGACCGAACTACTGGCGTGCCTGAAGGCGCGCAACACCTGCTTCCGTAGATTGCGCGAAACGGGCGCACCGATCTTAGGGAACTCTGCTCATCGTAGTACGCAATGTGTTCTTGAAACTCGGCTTCGGCTTCCTCGAGGAATCGATACCGCTTCACCGATTCCTCGCTCGCGCACGAGCAAACACTTCGTCTCCGTCAATGGCGGATGTCTTTCCAGCCTGGAAGTCGGCATACCGCGCCTCGGCTTCTTCGATCCAAAGCGCTTCGCACTCTTCTTCCGTCAGGTCTTCGAGGCTTTCGAGAAGACTCTTCGCCAGAGCGGCCCGCGCGTGACGGTCGAGTTGCAGAAGTTCCGACTCGATGTCTTTGATGGTGCGTGCCATGACGCGATTCTAACTCCAGGTTCGCCGTGGTCACCCGACAGCGATCGCGCGGAGGATCTCCTCCACGAGCACCATCGGGTCCAGCGGCTTGGCCACGAACCCGTTGAACCCGGCCGTGCGGACGCGATCGCGGCTGGCGTCGTCGGCGTAGCCGCTGACGGCGATCGCGGGCAGGGCCGCGCCGGTCATTGCGCGAAGGCGGTGGAGCAGGGACAGGCCGTCGTGGCCGGGCATTTCGATGTCGGTGATCAGGATCTCGGGGTTGGTGGCGGCGAGGGCGGCTTCGGCATCGCTCGCGGACGACGCGGTGGTGACGTTCGCGCCGTAGCGGGTCAGCACGGTTGCAAGCAGGGTCAGTGTGGCGTCGTCGTCGTCGACGAGCAGCACGCGGAGCGACTGGAGTCTCTGCTGCGAACGTTCGGCGTGTCGGATGAGGCGTTCGGCTGGCTTGCGGTGCTCCGCGTGGATCGGCAGCGTGACGGTGAACGTCGAGCCGGAGCCGTGGCCGCCGCTGTGCGCGGCAATCGAGCCGCCGTGCATCTCGACCAGCTCCTTCGCGATCGCCAGGCCGAGGCCGAGGCCCGTTCGGCCGCGCGCGGCGGTGGAGACCTGACGGAACCGCTCGAACACGAGCGGCAGCAGCTCCGCCGGAATCCCTTCGCCCGTGTCCTCGACCGTCAGCACGACGTTCTCGCCATCGCCGTCGAGGCTCACGCACACCGTGCCGCCGGGCGGCGTGAATTTCACGGCGTTGCTGAGCAGGTTCCAGAACACCTGCTGCAGGCGCGACGCATCGCCGAGAACGCGCGCGTCGCCGGTGCGAATCTCCACTTTCAGCTGCTGCCGTTTGGCATCCGCGGCGGGGCGGATCGCCGCGACCGCGCCGCTGACGATCTCGGAGAGCACGACCGGAACGGGATTGATGTGCAGTTTGCCGGTGATGATGCGCGAGACGTCGAGAAGCTCGTCGACGAGTCTCGCCTGCGCTTCCCCGCTCTGGCGGATGGTCTGCAGGCCGAGCGCGGTCTGCTCGCGGTCGAGATCGCCGATCTGCAGCAGGTGCGCCCATCCGAGGATCGCGGTCAGCGGCGTGCGCAGCTCGTGGGAGAGGTTCGCGAGGAATTCGTCTTTCGCGCGATTCGCTTCCTGCGCGTTGCGATAGAGGCGCGCGTTGTCGACGGCGAGCGCAACGCGCCGCGCGACCTCCTCGGCCAGCGCGACGTCGGCGGGCCCGAAGCGCGTCCGGGTGTTCGTGCCGAGGAACGTGATCACGCCGAACGTCGTGCCGTGACTCGTCATGGGAACGGAATTGAAGCAGCGGATCCCCATCGCGAGGAGCGCATCGCGATGATCGTCGTCGCGGCTCACCGCGGTGAGAAACTCGTCGGAGACCTCGTTCATGAAGGACGTTTGTCCGGCCGTCCCTCTCGGCGTATAGGAGCGTTGCAGCCGCCGCGCAATCAGATCGTTCTCCGGCCCGGGAGGATGGGCGACCGCGACCCGCCGGAACCCGCCGTCGGCCTCGACGGCATCGATGAAGCACCAGTCGGCCAGCCGCGGCACGACCAGCGCGCTGATCGCGCGCAGCGTTTCCTCATAATCGAGCGAACGGCTGAGGATCTCGCCGGCTTCTGCGAGAAATCGCGCGCTTCGTTCGGCGGCTTTGCGCTCCGTGATGTCGTGGACCGACGCGAGAAATCCCTCCGCGGCGCCTGGCTGGTTCAGGCGCGAGATCAGCACGAGCGCGTCGAAGCGCTCCCCGTCGCGCCGCTGGAACCGTAGCTCGTAGCCGGCGGGATTCACTCTGCCGGTGATGACCTCCGCGAGCGCGGCTTCGATGGCGTCGCGCTCCTCGGGTGGCCAGTAGGGAAACGGCGGCGTGCATCCGATCAGCTCCGCTTCGGGCCAGCCCACCATCGCCGCGAATGCGCGGTTGACGTAAGTTTGCCGCCCGTCGCTGTCGACCACCGCGACGCCGGCCACCATCGACTCCTCGATGGCGCGGCGCAGCGACGTTTCTTCGGCGACCCTCGCCTCGGCGCGCTTCCACTCCAGCCACGTCGCGGCCTGATTCGCGGCGACGCGCAGGATGAGTCGCTCGCTCTCATTCGGGAAATCGGGCCGGCGTGCCGCGACGACAAAGCGGTCGATCGCGTGGAACGACAGCGGCAGCGGAAACGTACGGAGGACGGATCCGCCGGCCCCGGTGAATGTCTGCACGTCGCCGACTGCAGCTCCGCGGGCGGCAGCTCGCAGCTCACCCTCCGTCTCCGCATCCTCCTGGCGCTTGAGCCGGAGAAGCTCGGGGCATCCGTTGGCCGCGGAGACGAGGTACACGCCGTCCGCGTCGACCATGCGAGCGACCACGTCCACGAGATCCGCGCAGATCTGGCGCGGCTCGTACCCTGCCCAGACCGTGGGCAGCATCGTGAGCGCCACCACGTCGCGCAGCGAACGGCGCAGCTCCGGATCGTTAGGTGTCATCGACGGTACGACGCCGCCGCAGCTCGGCGAGCATTTCGTCGGGCGGAACGAAGAAGGGATTCTCCTGCAGGAACCCGCCGATGATCACCATCGGGTGCGTTCTCATGATGTCCATCACTACGCCTGCGCCAAACTTGGCGAGATCGTACGTTCACGTGACGGCGTCGTCGTACTTTGGCAGCACGTAGTTCAGGCGCGTCTCGTACTCGACGATGTCCTCGACGCCCGGCCGGTCCTCGAGCGCCCATTCCATGTTGGCCACCAGCCGCGTGAGCGGGAATCCCTGCGCCTTGCCCGCCTGGAGCACCTCTTCGATGAGCGCCAGCATCGCGTTCTGATCGAAATGGCCGCCGCGGAGATACGCGTCTTCCCAGCGCATGACGGTGAGCTGGCCGCGGGCCTCCGCTGACTCCGTATCGATCCCGGCTTCGCGCAGACGGCTTCTGTGGTCCTCGCGATGATCCGGATCGACGATGTGAAATGCGCGATCGCCGTGCTCGAACCCCTCGGTGATGAAGGGCATCAGGACGCGGTACTCCTCGTCACGGGTATGGAAGAACGCACAGACGTGGCGGGCGCGATCGAGCACTGATCCCGCCAGATGAACGGCACGTGCGTTTTGAGAGGTCCCCATGAAGCGATCCCAGCGATGCAATTCGCGTGCTGAGGAGTCGTAATTTCCCCATTGGCATGACTCATTGACAAGTTGACTCTTTGGCAAGCAACGTGCTGGAGATTTCGCCATGTACGGTCGCATCCTCAGGCAGCTCCGCGAATCGAAGGGCCGCGGTCAGGCCGAAGTGGCAAGAAGCGTCGGGATCTCTCCGGCGCAGCTCGCCAGACTCGAGGCCAACCAGCGCGGTCTGTACGTCGAGGATTTTGTCCGCATCGTCGAGGCTCTCGGAGACAAGCCGGGCAATCTCCTCCCCAACGACATCGGCGACATCGGCCGCCTCAAGCCGATCATCGATCGCCTCGCGGCGGTCAAGCCGGAGTTTCTCGCGCGCGTGTCGACGATCATCGAGAAAGTCGTGCTGCTGACCGACGACATGGCCGCCGTCGCGCGCCTGCCGGTCAGGAAAGCGCTTCCGGCGAAACGCCGCCGCTCCTGAACGCGGTCTGCGCCGCGCCGATCCAGACGCGGAACTCGTTCGCGGGAAGCGGCGGGCTCACGAAGTATCCCTGCGCCATGTCGCAGCCGAGGGTCTTCAGGATCTGCCACGCCTCGGCGTTCTCGACGCCTTCGGCGATCACGCGCAGACCCATGTTGTGACCGAGCTCGATCGTCGAGCGGACGATCACGATGTCGTCGGTCGCCGCGTTGCGCAGGTTCAGCACGAACGACTTGTCGATCTTCAGCTCGTCGACCGGCAGGCGCTTCAGATGCGCGAGCGATGAGTAGCCGGTGCCGTAGTCGTCGATCGCGAGCGTGATCCCGCGGTGTTTCAGGTCGCGCAGGATGCGCAGCGCGTACGACGGGTCCCTCATCACCGCGCTCTCCGTCAGCTCGAGCACGAGCTTCGATGCGGGGAGCCCGACCTCGCTCAGCAGACCGCTGATGTACGTCGGCAGCTCCGCGTCGAAGAGATCGAGCGCGGAGAGGTTGACCGCGACCGTGAGCTCGACGCCGGAGGCGTTCCATTCGCCGCAATCGGCGATCGCCCTGCGGAGCACCCACTTGGTGATCATCGAGATGTTGCCCGACTGCTCGGCGAGCGGGATGAACTCGTCGGGCGGCAGCTTGCCGTGCACGGGATGGTTCCAGCGCACGAGCGCCTCGGCATGCACGGCGCGGCCGGTGCCGACGTCGATCTTCGGCTGATAATGGAGCACGAGCTCGTCGCGCGCGACGGCGTGCCGCAGCTCGGAGAGGATCGCGAGGCGGCGCAGCGAATGCTCGTCGCGGCCCGGCTCGTAGATCGCGAACGAGGAGTGGTTCTTCTTCGCCTCGTACATCGCGATGTCGGCGCGCTTCATCAGCGTGGCGGCGTCGCCGGCGTGCTGCGGAAAGATGGCGATGCCCATGCTGCCGGCGATCTCGATGGAGACGCCGCCGAGGACGAACGGCGATTCGAGCGCGGACTCGATTTTCTGCGCGACGTGCTCGGCGTGACGCGGGTCGGTGACGGCAAACATCACCGCGAACTCGTCGCCGCCGAGGCGCGCGACGGTGTCGCTCTCGCGCAGCGTGTGATTCAGGCGGCGCCCGATCTCGATCAGCAGGTCGTCGCCGAAATGATGCCCGAGGGTGTCGTTGATGTCCTTGAATCGATCGAGGTCCATCATGATCATCCCGATCCAGCCCGCGCTGCGCTTCGCGTCGGCGATGGCGTACGAGAGCCGGTCGAAGAACAACGTGCGGTTCGGCAGTCCGGTGAGGCTGTCGTGCGTCGCCTGCAGGCGGATCTGTTCCTCGCGCTCGGCGATGCCGGTGCGCATCCGGTTGAACGCGCCGGCGAGCTTGCCGATCTCGTCGTGCTGCCGGATGTCGACGGCGGTCGAGTAGTCGCCGCGCTCGATGCGCTGCGCTTCCTCGGACAGGCGGTGCAGCGGACGCGTCACGCCGCGCGCGAAGAAGAATGCCGCGATGACGGCGGCGATCAGCGCGAGCATCGACATCGCGAAGATCTGCAATTCGAGACGCTGATACGGCCGCTGCGCCTCGGCCACGGAGCGCTGCAGCAGCACCTCGATGCGCGACCCGTCGGCGGTCTTCAGCGGATGCAGCAGCACCTGATAGTCGCCGCGCTCCGCGCCGGGATTCCGGAGCGAGACGTCGAGCGACGTCAGCCGGCTCACGTCGTTCAGCAGGACTTCGTCGATCGCGAAGCCCATGCACACCCACGCGATCGGACGCGGCGCGAGCACGGGCACGAGCACGAGCTGGTACGGACGTTCGTCGAACGTCGCGATCGCCGCCGCTTCGCCGCGCTCCTGCGCTTCGCCGAGGAGCGACGGCAGCGGGAAGCGTTTGCCGACGTAGCGGCTGTTGAGCGTGTCGGCCACGACATGGCCGTCGAGCGAGACCAGGAACACGGTGTCGGCGTTGATGCGCGACCCGTGATTCGACAGCGCGTCGGTGATCGTCGGGCGCTCGCCGATCGCGACGGCCTCGCGGAACGCGTAATCCGAGGCGAGCGCGCGCACGGTCTCGGAAAGCTGCCGCCCGCGTACGGCGAGGATGCGGTCGAGGACGCGGCTGCCAACGCGCAGCTCGTCGGCGATGCTGTCGCGCATCGTGCGCTGTCCCGCGAAATGCACCGCGATCAGCGTCGCCGCCTGCAGCAGCACGAGCACCGCGACCGTCAGATATACGAGCTTCGCCTGGAAGCTGCGCGGGGTCATGGACTATTTCCGAACCGTCACGGTCAGCGCCTTCGTGTCCGTCGCGGCGAGCGTCAGCGCAACCGGCGGCGGCGCGTCCTTCATCTCCGGATACCAGACGTGCAGCGCGTAGCGCCCCGCGCCGACCGACGCGATCTCCGTGCGTCCGTTCTTCGTGACGGCGAAGTGCGGCGTGTCGACGATGACGATGTACGCGCTCATGCGGTCGTGGATGTTGCAGCCGAGGGACACGACTCCGGACTTGTCGAAGCGGACGGGATTCGCGGGCGTGCCTTTGTACAGCGGCAGCTGAAACGTCTTCGCCGACGAGAACGAGTAGACCTGATGGCGGATGTCGTCGCTGTTCGGAAAGCGCACCGCGGTGCCGGTCTGGATCGCCAGCACGTGCGGGATGAACGTGCGGTTCTTCTGATCCATCACCGCCGTGCGCGACGCCGGCGGAAACTGCCGTCCCACGGGGAGCGCGTAGACCACCGCTTCCGTCACCGCCGCGCCGCGCGCGTCACGGACGTCGACGACGAGCGTCGCCGCCGATGCCGATGTCGACAGCAGGGACAGCAGGGGCAGGAGGACCAGGAGGAGGAGCCGGCGCATACCGGAAGGGAAGCATGCAAGCCACGCGCAGATTCCCTCAACGGCCCGCGAAACTGTAGCGAAGCTCGATGATTGCGCGATGTTCACCGCCGGACGTCGCGAGCTCGATTCCAGGCCGAAAGTGTCCCGGCGGCGTCCAAAGGTACGCGACGGTCAGCGCCTGCCGATCGTTGTCGTCGACGCTGAATGCATCGGCGCGCACGGCCGCGCGTCCATGCGCGAAGAGGCGTGAGACGAGCACGTAGCCGGTCTGCAGATCGTTCGTGAACTTCTCGCCTTCCACGATGAGAAACGTCGGCCCCCATCCCGCCTCGGCCGCGATCGTCCAGTCGCCGGCGGTGTACTCGCCGCTGAGGATGTCGAAGCGCGTGCCCCAGTTGAACAGCCGGCCGTATGCGAGACCATCGGCGCGATTGTCGATGTGCGTGAGCTGCACGAGCGCGTTCGCGCCGTTCCATGCGCCGCGCGCCGACCATCCGAGGCGATCGTCGTTCTCGGCGGAAACGGAGGTGAAGTATTCGGGATCGACCGGGATCCATTCGCCGAGAGTCGCCCAGTGATCGCGCAGCGACCAGCCGCGCGCCGGCGGCACCGCACCGAACGTGTCGTTGCCGCGATAGATCGTGGCGCCGGCCATGAGGCCGCGGCGCGTGTAGCTCGCATCGATCCCGATCGGACGAAACTCCTCGCCGAGCCACGAGTTCAGCGCCGAAGGCGTGATCGTGTACGCCGTCTCCCACAACGCGTCGACGTTCTCGCGCGACGTGGGGAGAAAGAACGCGCCCGCGCGCAATCGCAGACGCCCGCCCGCGGGGACGAAGCTCGCGTCGACGTATGCCTCGGGGATCCCGAACGTCCCGCGTCGCGCGCCCGCGTCGTCATCGCGCGCGAGAAGGTGCAGATGCGCGCCTACGAACGGCGACGGAGACCAGTCGATCCCGACCTGGACTTGTGCTGACGCTTTCTCCTCGCGCAGCGGCCCGCTCTCGACGCCGTTCGACGCGCGCAGCAGCGCGAAGCCGCTCCATTGCAGCGCGTCGTCCGCGCCTGCGGTGGAGGCGAATGCGAGGCATGCGATGAGGACGCGTGCTGAAGCGCGGGGCACTGCAAACTAGGATAACCTCATCCCAATGCAGTTCCACGGCTACAGCGTCGACGCCGTGCATCGCACGATCACGAGTCCGGACGGGCGCGTCGTGCGTCTCGAGCCGAAGGCGTGCGATCTCCTGCTGTACTTCGCGGCGCATCCGAACGAGACGCTGAGCCGCGAGCAGCTCATCGCCGAAGTCTGGAACGGGAAGTTCGTCACCGACGATGCGGTAATGGTGGCGGTGTACGCGCTGCGCCAGGCGTTCGAGGATGACTCGCGCGCGCCGCGATTCATCGAGACAATCCGCGGCCGCGGCTATCGCTGGATCGCGGTGGAGGACAGGCAATCCTGCCTGTCCAGTGAGCCGGAATTGGGACAGGCAGGATTGCCAGGACAGGCAGGATTGCCTGTCCTCCACTCGCGATCGCTGACCGCGCTTTGGGCGCTGCTGATCGCGGTCGGCACGGCGGCGTTCTTGTGGGCGGTGGTGAAGCCGCCGCAGCCGATGCCTTCGATGGAGCGTACGAACGCGCTCGTGCGAGCGCATGCGCGCGGACTCTTTTTCAGCGAGCGGAGAACGCGCGCCGATCTCGAGCAGGCGAGGACTGAGTTCCGCAAGGCGATCGTCGTCGACGAGCGCTTCGCCGAGCCGCACGCCGCGCTCGCCGAGGTCTGCGTGCGGTTGATCGAGCTCGGAGCGAATGATGTTGCCGCGCATGAGGCCGAGGCGCGGCGGGAGGTGGCGCGGGCGCTGGAGCTGGCGCCGGAGCTCGCAATCTCGCATGCCGCGCTCGCGTCGACGCAGTTCGTGCTCGATCGCGACGTCGAGCGCGCGGAGCAGAGCTTCCGCCACGCGATGCAGCTCGATCCGTCGCTCCCCGGCATCCGCCGCCGCTACTCGTACCTCCTCGGCGCGACCGGCCGTTTCGCCGAAGCGACGGAGCAGGCACGCATCGCCGCTAACCTCGAGCCGACGTCGTCGCCGGCGCTGAGCGATCTCGCGTGGACGCACGTCCTCGCCGGCAGGCTGGCCGAGGCGGAGAAGGCGTATCGCGAGGCGCTGCGCCTCGATCCGGCGAACGTCGAGCTGCTGTTCTCCCTCGGATACTGTCTGGACCTGCGCAACGAGCCCGCGGAGGCCATGCAGTCGTACCGCCGCGCGCTGCAGATCATCGGCGCATCGGACGCGACGATCGCGCGCTTCGACCGCACCTTCGCTTCGTCGGGACTGCCCGGCGTGTACGCCGCGTGGCAGGAGCGATTCCAGACCAGCGAAGGCGCGCCGCGATTCGTGGTCGCGTTCTATGCCGCGCGCGCCGGCCGCTCGTCCGACGCGCTCGCGCTGCTGCGCGAATCGAGTGCGCGCCACGAAGCCGGAACGCTCTGGCTCGCGGTGCATCCCGCGTTCGCGTCGATGCACGGTCAGCGCGAGTTCGACGCGCTCGTGGCGTCGTCGTTCCACGCCAGGTGAGTGCCGCCGGCGGCGATCATCGCGCTTTTGTCCGTCAACGCCAGCACGCCGCGCGGCACGCCGACCATCACGCTGCGCTCGTCGCCTCCCATTGCGATGACCACGTCCGTCGCGAGCTTCATCAGCCGCCCGCCGCGCGCGCCGTCATCGTCGGTCACGCCCGCGATTCCGGAGTAGCGATCGCCGTCGCGCGTGATCCACGCCGTCACGAGCCGATCGAAGCGGAACGTCGAGCCGTTGCCCCACCACGGCATGCCGGTCGACGGATCGCCGTCGCGATCGAAAATCAGATTCACGCCGAACGAGCGCGGCAGCGGCTCGCGGAACGAGACGCGATACCAGAGTCGATCGCCGCTGTCCGCGCGATCGACCGCGATCACATCCGGCGATTTCGGATTGCTCCCGTCGCCGCCCGCGTCGGTGAGCACGCGCTGCCATTGCACGTTCGGCGCGCCGGCGAAGCGCCGCTCCGCGAGCTGGTCCGCGATCTGCCGCCCCAGCGCGAAATCGGGCCGCTGTTCGAGCAGGCGCGCGGCCTCGGGGCGCAGCATCTCCGGATGCGGATCGTCCGTCGCCATCCGCACGAACAGCATCCACGCGTGCGCGTATGCATCCCACAATCCGAAGCGCCGTCCCGTCGCCGCGCGATCGGCGTCGAGCCGCGCCGCGAGCTGCTCGAAAATCCGCACGCCTTCCGCGCCCGCGGGACCGGCGGGATTGAAGGACCGGATCATGCCGTGAAACGTGGCCACGCCCGGCGAATTCGGGTCGAGCTCCACGGCGTGCAGCAGCCGGCTCGGCGACCCCGGCGGATCCGCCGGCACGGCCACCCCCATGCGCCGCGCCGATCCGCGCAGCATCGCCGAGATCATCCACCCGTCCGCGAATTTCGGATCGAGCTCGATCGCACGGTCGGCGTGACGGATGCCCGTCGCGATAAGCGCCGCGCTCGTGGCGAGGTTGCGCTGCCCGCTGAACAACTCGAGGTTCGTCGACAGCGCGACGAGGTAATGCGCGTCGCGCAGCACCGTCCGATCGTCCGCCTCCGCGATCAGCCGCAGGACCCGCTCGCGCACGAGCCGCATCCCCTCCTCATCATTGCGAATGACCGCGTCGTCGAGCAGCTCCCGCGCAAGCGTCAGCTCGCGCGCGTCATCGGCGGAAAGGGTGCGGGCGAGGAGGAAGAGCGCGAGGAAGAGTTTTCTCATGCGCGCCACGGTGCATCGAGAGGCGCGCGCGCGTCCTGAGGACTCGCTGAGGGTTTGTTGAGGAACCTCGGACTTGCCGCTCCACGGCCAGGGCACTATCTTTTCGGGCATCCGGCAGTGGACATCATTGACGTGATCAAGACACACGGTGTCCTGATAGCGGGGAGGAGTCTTATGCCCGGCGCGCTCACGCAGGATTTTCAGGTCGAGCAATACATCACGTCATTCCGCGCGTCTTCCGATCGGGTGCGCTGGGTGCTCTACGCGCTGCTCCTGACCTCCGCGGTGCTGGTCATGCTGACGTGGAACACCCGGCCGGGAGGTTGGGTCCAGCGACGGCTGGATCGCGCGGCGCCGTTGCAGCGTCTGGCCGCGACGTACCAGTTTGCCCATGAGGCAGCCGGCCGCGACCAAAACCCCGCCCTGATGAAAAGCGCGATGACCGCGAAGCAACTGCGCCAGCTCGAGGAGAACTATCTGCGTCTCAAACTCTACGAGGAGTATACAAAGCAGGTCGTCGCACGCGATTGGCTGGTCACCGTGCCGCCGCTCTTCGGCGTCACCATCGATGCGAACGAGCTTGGCTGGGTGAGCGGGCAGGTGCTTCTCGTACTGATGCTGCTCCTGTTCATCTGCCTCGTCCGGCAACACGAAAATCTTTATCTCTGCGCTTTCAAAATCCGCCGGCTCCATGCCGCGGAGGATGGCGAGAGCGACGCGAATTTCCTCTACCACGCGCTGGTCATGGGCCAGGTGCTCAACCATCCGCCAACGCTGGCGCGCTGGCAGCACGGGACCGGCGCGCTATTGCTCACGCTCGCGCGCTTCGTCACGATTTTTGCCCCGGTGCTTGCCTACTGGTATGTCGTGCACACCGATGTCGTGGGCATCATCGAGCAGGGCCTGCCGATGCGGAACGCTGTGATCAAGCTCGTAATGCTCGCCGGGCTCGTCGTGCTTGCATTTTTCGCGATGCTGTACGTGACCGCATGCGAACGAAAGTGGCGGCACGTGTTCTTCGACATCAACCCGTCCTTGCGCAGTCAGTCTCAGCGCCGCTGGAGTCAGTGGGTGGACTGGCCGCGCCTGCGGATGAAGCCTCGTGAGCTCCTCGCATTCAAACAGCTCAATGTGCCCAACGAGACGAGCACCCACGCTTTGGACGAGGCCCCGCTGGTCGTGACCCAGGTTCTTCGACTCGGCAGACCTCCGGAACGAGCGCCAAAATGGTATCGGAAATTCTGGTACTACCGCGCCCGTCGTCGCATGGCGTGCCTGCTGTATCGCGCCGCCCGCCGAAAGCTCCGCGAGTCGGCTAAGACCCGCGACTATCGGCTCACAGCCGTTGACATCGCCGAGAGCTGCCTCATCGAAGGACGCTGGACGGTTACCGCATCCTGGTCCTGCCAACGCGACACGCCAACTGAGTAAATGAAAAAACGCCGCTCTTCGAGCGGCGTGCGGGTGATCGGGTTGGTAGACCCCAGCGGACTCGAACCGCTGACCTCTACCGTGTCAAGGTAGCGCTCTAACCAGCTGAGCTAGGGGTCTGTACGTGCGTCTATATGCCGGCCCGAAGATATCCTGGGGCCGTCAGCGGCTGCAAGAACTTACGAGGTGGGCGGGAGATTCCCGAGGGGGGAACGGCCGCCCGAAGGCGGCCGTCAGGGCTGCGATTACGCGCGGGCCATGCGGCGAACCGTCGCCTGCACGTCGTCGACGGTCTCGCCCGCCTTCTCGATGAGATCGCCGGTGACGCTGGCGAGTTTCTTCTGCATCTTCTTGCCGGTCAGCGGGGCATAGAGGAGCGCGATCACGGCGCCTGCAACCGCGCCGATGCCGAACCCTGCTGCCACCTTGCCAAACGGGTACTTCTGCTTACGAGAGAACATGAAAACTCCTTTCAGGGTGGTAGGACTCGCGAAACGCGAAAAGGTTTCACCGCAGAGCGACCTCGTCCACCTGAAACGAGAACGCTCCCGCCGCCGGTCCGCCCGCGAAAATCACCGCCATTACGTCCGAACCGTCGACGCCGAACGCCTTCCACGGCATCGTGAAGTCCTGCCATTCCGGCCCGGCGACGAAGGTCTGCATCATCGGCATCATCCCCTTGCTCTGCGCGAACACCATCACGCGCACCGGCTTGCCGTCGCCCTTCGCATGGAAGTGCAGCTCCTTCTTCGACGACAGATTCGCCGGCTGCATCGGCACCGCCGTCGGCGACCACATCGCGCCATACCACGCGTAGGGGAGAGTGCCGTCGATCGTGCCGGAGACGAGCAGCGACTTCGCCGTCCCGGCCGCGCCGCCGTCGACGATCGTCACGCTGCCGGTCGATTTTCCGCCGGCGATGTCGTCCGCCGACGGGAGCCAGTTCGTGCCGAACGCCGCGACCGCTGAGCCGCTCTCGAAGTCGCTGAGCACTCTCGCGTCGAGTCCCTGCGGCGCGCTGTTCCGCGCCGCGCGCGCATCGGCGATCGTCTTCGCATACTTCGCGCGATCCACGCGCACGCCGCCCTTCCACACGCCGGCGATGTCGCGCGTGGCGGTGATGTCCTTGGTCGGATCGCCGTTCACGAGCACGAGATCGGCGCGGAGGCCGGCGGCGATGCGTCCGCGGTCGCCGATGCGAAAGGCCTTCGCCGGATTGCTCGTGGCCGCGGCGAGCGCCTGCGCGGGAGTGAGTCCTGCGGCGACGAGCAGCTCGAGCTCGCGATGCAGCGCCGCGCCGTGCGCGGTGCCGGGATTCGGCGCGTCGCTGCCGGCGAGGATGGGCACGTTCGCGGCGATGAGCTGCCGCACCGACTTCTCCGAGGCCGCGTAGCTGACCGGCGGCAGGCCGGGCCGGCGCGGAAACGCCGCGCGCAGCGTGCTGACGGCCTGCGCGGTGAGCCAGGGATCGACGCGCGCGTCTTCCACGAGTTGCGTGCCCGCGCTCACGCCGGTGACGCTCTTCAACACCACGAGCGTCGGAATCACGAACGCCTTGTGCTGCGCGACGAATCGTCCCAGCTCCGCATCGGGATCGACGTCGACGAACAGATGCACGAGGCCGTCGGCGCCGGCGTCGATCGCGTCGCGCGCGCCGGCGAGCGAGCCGATGTGCACGACCGCGAGCTTTCCGCGTTTGTGCGCGGCGGTGATGACCGCGCGCATGGTCTCTTTGCCGACCGTGGGCGTGTTCATCCCGTACGTTTTTCCGTCGTCGTAGACGATCTTGATCCAGTCCGATCCCTCCGCGATCCGCGCGTCGACGAAGCCCTGCGCCTCGGCCGGCGCGGTGATCGTCGGGATCTCCATCCCGTACTCCGTCCCGTGTCCCTTCGGCGCGGTGACGAGCGTTCCGGCGGAGAAGAGGTCGGCGCGCGTCGCGACGTTGCCGGCCTTCTGTTCCGTGCGCATCGTCGCGGCCATCTGCTGATTGGTGAACTGATCGAGCTCGGTGGTGATGCCGAACATCAGCGCCTGCTCGAGCGCGTCGGCCCACGCATGCGTGTGCGCGTCGATGAGTCCCGGCAGCAGCGTCTTCCCCGCCGCGTCGACGACCTCCGCGCCGTCCGGTGCGGCGATGCCTTTGCCGACGCGCACGATCCGCCCGTCGCGTACGAGCACGTCGGTCGTCTCGAGAACGCGCGTGCCGTCGAACACGCGGGCATTGCGGAAGAGCAGATCGGCCGCGAACGCGGGAACGGCGGTCATCAGAACCAGCAGGCAGGAAGCGAGTCTCGTGATCATGAGCCGCAACTTACCGCGCGAACGCTCGCACGGGTAGATGGAATCGTCATGAGCTGCGGATGACCTTTGTCAGGGAGTATCATTCCTCCATCCCTTCGGTCCGCGCCATCGGAACAATTGATTGTGTACGTCAGCAGCTATAACCCCCTGCTCGTAGCAGCCTCGCTGTTCGTGGCGATCCTCGCCTCGTACACGGCGCTGGACATGGCGGGCCGGATCACGACCGCGCAGGGACGCGCGGCCCGCTGGTGGCTGGCCGGCGGAGCATCGGCGATGGGCGTCGGCATCTGGTCGATGCACTTCATCGGCATGCTGGCGTTCAGCCTTCCGATTCCGCTCGGCTACGACCCGGTCATCACGCTGCTGTCGCTGCTGATCGCGATCGCCTCTTCGGTCTTCGCGTTGTGGCTGGTGTGTCAGGAGAATCTGCCGTGGTCGCGGCTGTCTCTCGGCGCGATCCTGATGGGGCTCGGGATCGCCTCCATGCACTACACGGGCATGGCGGCGATGCGCATGCTGCCGCTGATCCATTACATCCCGTGGCTGTTCATCCTTTCGATCATCATCGCCATCCTCGCCTCGGGTGCGGCACTGTGGATCGCGTTTCATCTCCGGCGTCCCCGAACGCGAGTCCGCCGGTACCGCGCTGCCGCGGGCGTGGTGATGGGCCTGGCCATCGTCGGAATGCACTACACCGGCATGGCGGCCGCGCAGTTTTCCCTCGGCAGTATCTGCGGCGCGGCCCTGCGAGGAGTCAACACCGGATGGCTCGCGCTGCTGGTCATCATTGTGACGATGGCGATTCTCGCCATCGCGCTGATCATCTCAGTGCTGGACATGCGCCTCGAGTCGCGCACGTCGAAGCTGGCGGTCTCGCTGGCCGAGGCCAATGAGGAACTGACGTATCTCGCGCTGCACGACAACCTCACGAAGCTCCCCAATCGCGCGCTGCTGGAAGAGCGTCTGCAGCATGCGATCAGCCGCTCCGACCGCGAGAAGCGGCGATTCGCGCTGATGTTTCTCGACCTCGACGGATTCAAGGCCGTCAATGACGCATACGGTCACGGCGTCGGCGACCTGCTGCTGGTCGAAGCGGCGACGCGGATCACGTTGAAGATCCGGATGCAGGACACCATCGCGCGGGTCGGCGGAGACGAATTCGTGTTTCTCGGGGATGTCGGTGAGCCGACCGACGCGGCCGCGCTGGCGGAGAAAATCCTGATCCTCGTCCGCGAGCCGTTTCAGCTCGGCGGCCATGAGCTGCGCATGTCGGCCAGCATCGGCATCGCGATGTATCCGGGAAACGGGACGAACCAGCACGAGCTGCTGACCAACGCGGACGCCGCCATGTATCACGCGAAATCGCTCGGACGCGACTCCTTCTGTTTCTTCGAACCGGTGATGAACTCCCACGTGCACGCGCACCTCGAGTTGACGCAGGACCTGCGTCGCGCGCTCGATCGCCGGGAACTGATCCTCTATTACCAGCCGAAGCTCGAGGCGCCGAACGGACCGGCCATCGGCGCGGAAGCGCTGCTGCGCTGGCAGCATCCGAAGCGCGGTCTCATGCAGCCCGACGACTTCATCCCGCTCGCCGAAAAGACCGGGTTGATCATCCCGATCGGCGAGTGGGTCCTGGACGAGGCGTGCCGCCAGATGCGCGAGTGGCACGACGCCGGCCGGCAGACCTGGACGATGGCGGTCAACCTCTCGCCCGTGCAATTCGGTCATCCCGGGTTGATTCAGATGGTGCAGACGACGCTCGAGCGCCACATGCTGACCCCGCACTGCCTGACGCTGGAGATCACGGAATCGACGGCCATGCGCGACGCCGACGCCAGCGTCATCATCCTGCAGCAGCTGCATGAGATGGGCGTCCGCATCGCCATCGACGATTTCGGGACCGGCTATTCGAGCCTGCTGTATCTCAAGCGCCTGCCGGCCAGCGAACTGAAAATCGATCGCGGCTTCGTCGGCAACCTCGCGCACGATTCCGAGGATCGCGCCATCGTGTCCGCGATCGTGGCGCTGGGCCGGACGCTCGACCTCCGGATCGTCGCGGAAGGCGTCGAAACGGTTGCGCAGCAGGAGTTCCTGACCGACCTCGGATGCGATTCGCTGCAGGGCTTTCTGTTCGGACAGCCCCTCCCGCCGATCCAGTTCCTCGCGGCGCTCGCGCATCACGAGGCGCTGCATCGGCCCGCGGGGCTGGAAGGTCTCACACCGTCGTCGGCGACGGAGTGATCTCGATGCGATTCCGGCCGCTTTCCTTCGCCCGATAGAGCATCGCATCGGCGGCGGCGATCGCGGCGCCGGAGTCGTATTCGCTGGCCACCGAGACGCCGAGGCTGATGGTGACGCGGAGCTCGGGCGCGATCGAGGTGAAGTCGAGTTGCTCGACCGCGAGGCGGAGGCGCTCGGCAATCTCGCGCGCCTGCTGCGCGGTGGCGGAATGGAGGACGACGAGAAACTCCTCGCCGCCGAGGCGGCCGATCTGGTCGCTGGGGCGCAGCTCGGCGCGGCAGGCGCGGGCGATGCTCTGCAGCACGATGTCGCCGGCGGCGTGGCCCCATGTGTCGTTGATGCGCTTGAAGCGATCGATGTCGAGCACGATGACGGCGGCTGGACGTTCCTCGCGTTTCGCCGCCGCGAGTTCGATGTCGGCCGTGGCGAGAATGTGCCGCCGGTTCGGCAGGCGGGTCAGCTCATCGCTCATCGCCATCGCGCGCATGCGGCGCGTGTTCACGACCTGCCGCCAGAAAAGGAGCGCCATCGTGATGGCGAGGAGCGCGATCAACGCGCTGACGACGATCTGCAACTTGCGGCTGCGGTCAGCCTCGCGGAGCGCCGCCGCGCGCAGCGTGTTCTCGCGCGCGAGCGCACGATTCTCCTGATCTTTTTTCTCGCTGTCGAATGCCACGCGCAGCCGGGAGGACTCCTCGTCACGCCGCGTCGCGGCGAGCGTTTGCCCGAGGGCGGCGTGGCGCTTCGTTGCGTCGTACGCTTTCTGCCAGTCGCCGAGCTGTGCATAGACGAGCGTGACCTCTTCCGCATTCTTCTCGAGGAACCGGACGTTGTTGTCCTGCTCGAAATAGCGCCGCGCGAAGTCGAGCTCGCGCAACGCATCGGCGTTCCGTCCGAGTCTGCGGTACGCCATCCCGCGATACTGCCTCGCCGTCGCGGCGTTCTGCTGATCCTGCGTGCGCTCGTAGAACGCCACGGCCTCATCGAGCAGATGCAACGCCTCGGCGGCGCGTCCCTGCTTCGTCACCGCCAGGCCGAGGGAGCGCTTCGTGTAGGCGACGTCGCTCGCCTGTTCCAGCTTCTGGAACATCGCGAGCGCGCGGCGGTAATGCAGTTCCGCCGCGCCGAAGTCGCCTTTCGTTCCGAAGGTGCTGGCGATGTTGAACAGCGTGTCGGCGACGTCGCTCGGCTGTCCATGTTTCTCGTACTCGATCAGGAGCTGGCGGTAGTACTCGATGGCGCGTTCGTACTGCGCGACCTGGGCGTCCGCGTAGACGTGGGCGATGCTCGCCAGCGCTTCGAGACGCCCCTTCTCATTGCCGAGCTGCGCGCTGAGCCGATACGAGGTCTGCAGGTTCGTGAGCGCGTCGGCCATCGCTCCGCGGGTGTACTGGAGGTAGCCGATCTCGACCAGCGCATCGGCCTCCAGCAACTTGTCGCCGATCTGCCTCGCCATCGCGGCGACAGTGACGAATTCCCGCTCCGCTGCCGAGGTTTTGCCCTCCACCAGCAGCGCGTCGGCGCGGCAGCGCAGCAGCTTCGCGCGAACCGGGACGTTCTTCGCCCGCTCCGCGGCCGCAAGGCCGATCGTCACCGCGCGATACGCCGCCGGCGGATCGTCGGCCCATTTGCACTCGAGGACCTGCATGCGCGCGACGAGCAGGGGATCGGCCTGCGCTTCTCGGTCGCGCTCGACTTCGTCGAGCATCTGCCGCGCCTTCGGCTTGTCGCTCGCGCGAATGCGCTCCGCTTCGTCGAGCATGTGGTGCATGCGCGCGGCGTCCGCGGCACCGGCGCGAACGGCCGCGAGGAGGCACACGAGCGCGTATGCGGCGAGGCGGGGGAAGGGCATGCGGTTAGTGTCTCACGCTGCATGTGACCCCCGTTACCGCGCATTGGGGATCGCGGACCGATGCTTGCGGCAGGTGTCGATCCGTTCATGCAGGTTTGTTCCGGTGCTTCTGGTGGTTCTCTTCGCGCGAGCGCTGAGCGCGATCACGTATGTGATCCCCGATGACCGGTTCGAGATCGAGCGCTCGAGCGCAATCATCGCCGGCCGCGTGCTGAGGTCGCATGTCGAGGGTGCTCCCGAGTCCGTCCTCGAGACGGTGACCGAGGTCGCCGTGGAAGAGGCGATCAAGGGAGATCCCGGGTTTCTCGTGCGAATCCATGTGCCCGTGCTGCCCGGAGCGCCATCCTTCACCGATGGAGAACGGGTGCTGCTTTTTCTTTATCAGCGTGCTGACGGTTCGTTTGTCGTCAACGACCTGCATCTCGGCGCGTTCCATTTCGTGAACGGAGTGTTCGTCCGCGACGCGTCCGAGGTGGTGGGTTGGGATCCGGATGGACGGGTCCATGAGGAGCGCCCGCGGTCGGCGCAGCGGTTCCTCGATTATGTGCGTGGCGTCGCGCGTGGCGAGGCGGTCTCCGACGCGTATTTCGTTTCGCCCGAAGCCTCGGCGGCAAACGCGATCGTGCCGAACGCCGCGTTCACCGCCACGTCGTACACGCTGCAGTATTCAGGCGGTGTGGGCTCGCGCTGGAACGTCTTTCCAGGCGCCGTGAACTGGAACCAGGGCAACTCCGAAACCGGAGCGCTGGGGAGCGGGACACCGCAGATCAATAACGCGTTCAGCGCGTGGAACGCCGGCGGCGCGCATTACGTGCTCGCCAGCGCGACAGCGAACACGAAGGGGTTCCTCGATGCCGCGGACGGCGTGAACAATTTCGTATTCGAAAAGGATCTGACCTCCGCCGGCATTCAGCCCTTCAGTTGCACCAGCGGCGGTGCCCTCGGGATGGGTGGAATGCGCAAAGCGGGTTTCGGCGCCGGAGCGCATGTGTTTCACGGCGAGACGTTCGCGACGACCCTCGAAGCCGACGTCAGCATGAACCAGGGAATCGCCAACTGCACGACCAGTCAGCTCGCGCCGAGCCAGTTCGCGAGCGTGATCACGCACGAGATCGGCCACACCCTCGGGTTCCGCCACTCCGATCAGAACCGCCTGCTGACCGCCGCCTGCTCGACCGATCCGACGCTCGACTGCAGCAGCCAGGCGCTCATGAATCACATTCTCGTTTCGGGGCTCAACGGTCAGCTCCAGGCGTGGGACAAGACCGCGCTCGCCGCGGTGTACGGAAGTAGCCCGGTAACCTGTCCGCCCGTCATTCCCGGGACTCCGAGCGCCGGCGCGGTGACCGGCGGCTTCCAGCTTTCGATCAGCGTCACGGGCGGCAGCTCGTTCGCGTACAAATGGTTCGAAGGGCCGGTCAGCGGCTCGGGAACGCAGATCGGGACGGGCAATCCTCTCGTCGTGAATCCGGCGCAGTCGTCCAGCTACTGGTCCCGCATCACGAATCAATGCGGCAATGCGGCAGACAGCGCGGTGGTGAGAGTGAATGTGTGCGTGCCGCCGCGGATGATTGAGCAGCCGAAAGATCAGCAGGCTGCCGCCGGCACGACGGTGCAGTTGATCGTTCGCGTCAGCGACCCGAATGCCGCGATCACGTGGTTCCAGGGAGCATCAGGCAACACCGCTACGGCGATTGGGTCGGGACCGGCAGTGACGAGCCCCGTGCTGACACAGACGACGCAGTTCTGGGCCAGAGCGACCAGCGCCTGCGGGTCAGTGGACAGTGATGCGGCGACCATTACGGTGAAAAGCGCGCGAAGGCGTTCGACGCGACACTGACACGACGCCGAGGCCGTTCAGCGCCAGACCGGGATCTCGAATCGCGCGCGGAAGTCGATGCCTTTCACCGGCGCTTCCGCGTCGATTCTCCAGTAGCGGCGATTGGAATGGATGGCGTCGTCCGTCGAGTCCGCGTCGCCGCGCAGCTTGAACTGGATCGGGACTTCCACCGTCCCCGAGGACATCTTCATCGCGGCCGTCTCGATCGAGCAGGTGTCGGACCAGAGGATGTTTTCATGAGTGAACGAAACACCGCGGCTCGAAGTCGTCACATATTCATGGACGTACGCCAGCGTCACGTTCATCGGGCCCGTCGGAGCGAGCCTGCTCGTCGCTTTCAGCGTCGCGGAAACAGCGTCTCCGGGGCGATACGGATTGGCGTGCAGGTAGAGACGCACGTCGCCATAACGCCGCGTGCGTAACGTTCTCCAGGTGGCTTTGGAGAGCAGCACAATCGCGCCGAGCACCACCGCGGCGACCACGGTCCGAAGCCCGGGGACCTCGGGCATCCCTCGGCGCGCTTCCCACAGAACTGCCGCAGTGATGAGTCCCCAGCCGATCGTCCACAGCCACAGCCGCTGATGACCTTCACGCAACACCTCGACCGAGTATCCGGCCGCCCAGTCGGAGCGCCACATCCATGGCCGGCCAGGGGCCGCCGACTGAAGCTCCGCCGCGACCTGCAGATCCCTGAACTCGCGGCGGATGTTGTAAAGCATCACCGATCCGCCAATGGTGAAGAACGTTCCCATCAGCAGCGCGAAGTAGTACGCCATCCGATCGTCCGGGCCGGCCCCGGCGGTCAGCGCGAGGTAGATGAAGAAGAGCCCGGAGAAAACGAACGCGGATCCGAAGACGACGGCGCAGCCGGTCGCGACGCGAGTGAGTTTTGCCTTTTCTGCGCGTGTGCGTCGGACCGGCGCCATGGCCGCCGATTGTCTGCGGCGTCAAAGGCCGACGCAAGAGCCAAAAACAAAGACGAACGCCGCGCAAACGCCTGGCGACATTCTCGTGACGATCCATGAGGGGCAGTCCAACGCAAAGCCGCGATGTGCGATCCTCGAAACGGACGGAGTGAGACGATGAAGGTTAGCCGGCGATCCTTTCTCAAAGCTGCAGCAGCAATCGGTGCTTCGCTCGCATGGGTCGGTCCCGCCCGCGGCTCGCGTGTCCAATGGCATGAGCGGCGTGATCTTTATCCCCAGGGGGTCGCCTCGGGCGATCCCGACCCGCACAGCGTCATCCTGTGGACGAGGCGTCCGTTTGCCCAGGGCACGCGCCAGCTCCTCACCGCCGAGGTGGCCGAGGATCAGGCATTCCGCGGAGTCATTGCGCATGCGCAGGTACCGGTCTCGAGCGACGGGGACTGGACCGCGCGCGTTCTGATCGGCGGACTCAAGCCGGCGCGCACTTACTGGTATCGGTTTACCGACGCCGACGGAAACGGCAGCCGCGTCGGCCGCACGATCACGGCGCCGTTGCCGAACGATCCCCGCAAGGTGAACTTCGCGTTTGTGAGTTGTCAGGACATCAATGAGGGAAAGCTCAACGCCTATCGCCGGATGATCTACGAAGATGAACGCGCGCCCGACGGCGACCAGCTCGATTTCGTTCTGCACCTCGGCGATTTCATCTACGAAGTGGTCCAGTATCCCGACGAGGTGAAGACGCGCTACGACCGCACGATCTATGAGGTTGCGCGCATCCCGGACGGCCACAAGGTCGGCAACTTCCACATTCCGCTGACCCTCGAGGGCTACCGCCTCATCTACAAGGGCTATCTCACCGATCCCGATCTGCAGGACGCGCGCGCGCGCTGGCCGTTCGTCGTGATCTGGGACAACCACGAATTCTCGTGGCAGGGCTGGCAGAGCATCGTCAAGGCGGGGCCGTTCGAGCGGCCCGGCCAGAGCATCAAGGTCGCGGCGAATCAGGCCTGGTTCGAATACATCCCCGCACGTGTCACACGGGGGAGCAGGTTGCTGGAGCGCTTCGATCCACCAGCTGTAAAGGACGTTCCCATTACGGAGTTCGATAGCGACGGGCTGGGGAAGGAACCGAACAACCTGACGGCAATCAACAGCCTGACGGCCTATCGCGCGCTCCGTTACGGCCGCAACCTGGACCTGATCATCACCGACCAGCGCAGCTATCGGGGCCCGGATCCCTTCAGCGACCCGTCTCTGGGAAAGCTCGGCGGAGACGAGTTCATCGGAATGTTTCCTGAGTCCGGGATGCGGATTCTGGACGGGGGACGCGCGTTCAACGGCGGCAAGCCTCCTGCGGAGATCGGGTTCAACGACGCGCATGTTCCCAACCCGCAACGGAGCGCGCCGCCGCAAACGCTTCTCGGGGCGGAGCAGAAGGCATGGTTCAAACAAAAGCTCAGGAGCTCGACAGCGGTGTGGAAAATCTGGGGGAACTCGATGGGCACGCTCGATCACCGAGCCGACCCGCAGAACCTTCCGCCCGGTCTCACGAAGGAGTCGTGGCCCCGGAACGCTTTCGCATCCATGGGCGGGGGGGATTACGGCACAGCGTTCGTGGAGCGCGCGGAAATCTACCAGCTCGTGCGCGACGCGAAGATTACCGGCTTCGCCATCGTCTCGGGCGATCTTCATAGCTTCTGGGCCGGATATGCGGCTGCGGAGCTTCCGCCCGGCAAGTTCGAGCCGGTAGGCCTGAGCTTCGTCGGCGCTTCCCTCGTCAGTCCCGGCGCCATGGAGGCCCTCGAGAACTCCAAATCTCTCAAAGTCGCTCCGCTACGGCCGCTGTTTCTTGCTGACAGGGAGGGGGCGAAGCCGGAGTGGACCCACAACATGTTGCTGAGGCACGGCGTCCGTTCCTGCCTCGAATATGCGAAGAGCTTCGACCTCGAGCGCGCACGCTCGCTGTCCAACCCGGATCTCGCTCCGCACCTCGAGTTCGTGGATCTTGGAGGACATGGGTATGCGAAAGTCCAGTTGACGGCCAATCAGATGCGCACCGAGTTTGTCTGCATCCCGCGCCCGATTACACGCAGCGAAAGGCCGGACGGCGGGCCGCTCCGGTATCGGGTAGTGCACACGGCTGCACTGTGGAAGAGCGGAGAGCGCCCGAAGCTGAAGACATCGGTTCTCGAAGGCGACGTTGGACTGTCGATTTGACGTGGTAGGCGCTAGCGGACTCGAACCGCTGACCCCCACCGTGTGAATGACGATCCCCGTCCCTGGATATCCCAGGATGTACGTGGTTTCAGCAGCTTACGAGCGTCCGTGGATGTCCCGGGATGTCCTAGCCGGACCCTGCGAACACTCCGCGAACACTTGAGGTGGTGTTCGAGGCCACCGGTTCGCAAGGTTATTTCGTACCAGACTGCGTACCCACGTCCGATGGTAGGATGAATCGGCCATGAGCGAATACACGGCGATCGTCGAGCAGGATGGCGACTGGTGGATCGGTTGGATCGAGGAGGTTCTCGGCGTGAACTGCCAGGAGCCCTCACGCGACGAACTTCTTGAGACGCTGCGCATCACCCTGCACGAGGCGCTCGAAGCGAACCGCGCCGACGCACGCTCCGCGGCCTCGGTAGACTTCGAGGAAGTCCGCATCGCCGTATGAAGCGGCGCGCCATGGAGCGCTGGCTCAACGCGCACGGCTGTGAACTCGATCGAGAGGAAGCCGGCACTCCTGGTTCATCAATCGAATGTTGAACCGGCGCTCCGCCGTCCCTCGCCATCCCGAGATCCTCAATGAGCTGGTGCGCAAGATCTGTCGCGACTTGGGAATCGATCCGCCAGACCACACCTGAGCGGTAGTCGTCGAAAGCGCTAGCCAGCACGCGACATGATCGTTCGCTCTACGATCTCGCAGAAGGTGTGTCCTAGCAGGAGATGTACTTCCTGAATCCGCGGGACAGATATCGACGGTACGGCGAGAACCCAGTCACAACGCGCAGTGAACTCGACGTCCCAGTTTCCGGTGAATCCAATTCGCGTGCAGCCGAGACGCGTAGCTTCTTCCAGGGCACGGAGCACGTTGCGCGAGCGACCGCTCGTGGAGAGCGCCACCAGTGTATCGCGCTCATCGAGGAGACCTTGAACCTGACGCGCGAACAGTTCATCAGCCGGGTAGTCGTTGCCAAGCGCTGTCAGGAGGGCGCCGCTCGCGGTGAGAGCGCCACCCCGCAGCGGAGCCCGCTCGACCGCAAAACGGCCGACCAACTCTGCGGCTAGATGTTCTGCCTCGGCGGCCGAGCCTCCGTTGCCGACAAAGTAGATACCGCCGCGTTTGCGCAGCGATGCGCTGGCGGCTGTCGCAGCCGCTACCAAGTCGTCAAAGAGACGTATGGGCAGGATGTCGAGAACGCGCCGAAGCTCCTGCGCACCGTTCGTGGCGTCTTCCGACCTGATCATGCGTACCTCGCGCGACGACAGTTCTGTCGATAGTTATTCGAATTTAGCCGGTCGGGGTAGGGAAACCTCGTGCCGCGTCACTCCTTAACAGATACCGGTGTGTTCCTATCTCACGACGGATAACTAGGAATTATGGCATCACCGAGAAGCATCGTAAACTCTTTCTCGCTATCGCGAATCGGACTAGCGTTTGTCTTCGTTATCTGTTTTCAGAGAGAACTGCTTCTCCTTTATGTCTCGATCAGCGTGTGTCTGGCCGCGCTAATTACTGACATCCTCGACGGCTATCTCGCGCGCAGATTGGGAGTAGCCTCGATCAATGGCCGGCTCTGGGACAGCCTCGGCGATAAGGCCTTCTACGTCGCCATCATCATCGCTTACAACGCCAAAGGGTATCTCGGCCCCCTGCTTAGCTGGGCGTTACTGACGCGAGAGATCGCGCTGTATATCACTAGAGTGCTATACATCGAAAAGCTTCCGAAGATTGAAAGGATTCGACCCTGGACCAACTGGCATGGATACTTCATGTACGCAACGATAGTTCTAGGCCTGTTTCGGATGTACTTCGAAATCCACGGACCATCATTCCCAATTCACTCATATATGCAAGCATCTGCCTTCGCCGCGCTAATATTTGGCGCAGGCAGTATTGTAAGCTTCCTCAGGCTATGAGAGTCTTTCTCAGATGTTGAGTGCTTTCGCAATGGACGGCCAACTCTTGATTAATCCAGGTACGACGATAGCGGCCGTTTTGATCACGAAATTGGCGACCGAAAGCGCGCTCAGGCGACGTTCATAACAGTACTTTAGGATGTCAAAGCTGAGCTTATCGTCCCGATAGACCTTGCTCTTGACTCTGTTAAGCGCCTCAAGTTTCAACGCGTTGATCGTAGCGTAGCTATCTCCTAAGAAAAGGCGATTCACCATGATCAGGACTACCGTTAGCGTCACGTATGCGACCACATGCTCCGGGTTCATCTTCTCGAACGTTTCGATATGCAAAGTCACCTGAATGTATGTGAGCGCAGCGACGACGTTAAACAGAATGTTCGCGTTATCCACGAAAGCGAAGCCACCTCGCTGGTCTGGATTGAGCACGTCATATGTGAGAGCCCCTTCTCCTGAAGCTATTGCTAGCGTCCTCTTTAGTTGAAACGAACAGTAGATCATGACGTGCGCTAAGAATGGCACGACGATCATCCAGGTGTAAATGTTATGCATGCGACTGGCAGTAAACGTTAAGGGATGATCGAGCGAATCGAAGACCTTGTGACCCCATCTGACCTGCGGGTTATCGAAGACATGGCCAAACACATTGGACAACCATGCCATCGTGCCAACCAAGATGAAGCCGTATATCAGCAGGCGGTATCTCCCACGCATCTTGACCATGGCTCCAAGTACAGACAGTTCCTTTTCGATGTTTGTGCTGTTACCTATGACAGCCTTACTGATTCGAATGGAACAGACACCGCCGTAGTACTTCTTGGCTAAGTAGAGGGAAACTGCATTGCCGAATAAGGTAGAGAAGAGGCCGAAGTTGTTGAGTAGCCCAATACCATTCTTGATACGGAGCACGCCTTCCGTTGCTGCGGCTACGTACAGGGTTGCGAAGTCGACAACAGCCCAAGCTAACCCAATGGCAAGTAACACCATCGGGCTTCTGCGCACGAACTGTTCCGCTAACGCCTTGACGGGATTCAAGATAATTCCTAGTTATCGTGCCGAACGGAAGCCGGATGGCGCTGCGATTCAACGAGGTGGGGATGAAGTACAGCTCGATTGAGCGGCTGCACCAGATGTGGGAGCGACGGCACCCCTACAACTTCGTGTGTGTCGCCGACGTTCGGATGGAAGTCGCCGCGGCGGAGCTTCGCCGCGCGACGACAGAGACACTAGCGGAGTTCGGCCTCAGCGACCAAGACGATTCCGAGGACGCGCTCGAGGTGATCGAAGTCGACGACCTTGAGCAGCACGCGATTCAGGAGTTGAATGCGCGAATTTCAAAGCCGGTTCGACTCGCCGTCCAGCGTTCGCAAGAATGCGCCAAAGATGGCGTTTCTCGGATAGCGGTTGCCTTTCGCCACCTATTCTTTGACGGAATGAATAGCATGGTCTTTCTTCGGCGCGTACTCCGGCGAGCTAGCGGGGACGTACTGCGACCACTGGAACTAGGCCCTTACCTTCGTGGTCGCGATTGGCTAATCGCAAATGGGTTCTGGCGTGTTCCTGCGTTGTTCGGGCGCCTCGCTGTCGATTGGTTCAAGATGCGACGGGTATACGCACGAGGCGATGGACGTGAATCTCCGGAAGCCGATGCAACTTTTGTGGAGGTTCCAACGGACCTGTTGGGCCGACTGCGCCGGGAAGGGGACAGGTTCGGGGCAACGATCAATGACGTCTTGATCGCGCGCACAGCACGCGCTTTCGTCGCGATCGAAGCATGCGGGCCCGGACGCCATAGTAACATCGCAGTTTCTATGGCGGTTTCGCTGAGGAACGGCATTGAACCGCTTAATCCGGGTGTTTGCGCCGCATCTTCCGCTGTGTTTTTGCGCCCGGGAGCCGACATCCTGAGAGATGTGCAAAAGCAGACATTGGCCATGAAACGCTCCCGTTCGTACTTTCGTGGACTCATTGGCGTGGGAATTGGCGTGCGATTTTGGCGAGATCCGGGGACAGGTTGTCGACCGTCGAGCGCTTACGTGCCGTCGCTGGGGATGACTAATGTGAGAGTTCCATTAGGACCTGGCGACGAACTAATCTTGCGCTTGCGAGCAGTTGCTGCGGCCGGTCCGGTGCTTCCGATGCTCCTTGTCGCGGTGACGCATTCGGACCGCATGGAATTGTCGCTGTCTTGGCGTCGTACGCTCTTCTTCAATGATGAAATTGACATCCTGATCAGGAGCCTTTGCGAATAGCAATTCTGATCGACCCAAGGGAATGATCGTATCGTACGAGCGGAAGAACATAGCATCTACGTAGCTGGAACCGCGCTCCTTTCTCCATCGAAGCCGTCAGGTTCGGCCGAGGATGGACTTGCGTGGGTGTCGTTCGATCACTCGTGACTTGACTGCGGCGTCGGCGACGTGCGTGTAGATTTCAGTTGTCACGATGCTGCGGTGTCCGAGTAGTCGCTGCACGTAACGAATGTCCACGCCCTCTTCGAGCAGATAGAGAAGTTCCAGCTGCTCCCCGAGCCGGTCGTGCAGAACGAACTCACCATCGGCGAGCGCGAGAAGTTCCTCAGCGCCTTCGACAATGAAGCGGGATTCCGTGATCACTTCACCACGACCGCACTCACCATGCGCAAGGAGCGCAAGCATCAGCCGCCCAACGCGCAGAGCAAATACGTCACGTACGCCTTCGAGCGCTTGCAATGGAGCAAGCCGCTCTTCGTGCTTGCGCTCTACACCGGACTGCGACGCTCCGACCTGCGGCTGCTGAAGTGGACGAGCATCGATCTGCACGCCGGCGTCATCCGGCCCGTCATGCGCAAGACGAAGCGCCCTGTGCTTCCCTATCGTCCCGCGCGTGCGCGCGGCCCTCGATGTGTGCCGCAGACGCACGGTGATGAGCGAGTACGTCCTCCTCATGCCGGAAGGACGGCCGTACTCGGAATCGACGATCAAGCGCTACTTCAAGACCGCGAAAGCGATCGCCGGCATCACGCGACGCTTCCGCTTCCACGACCAGCGCCACACCTTCGCGAGCACCCTTGCCAGCAAGGGGATCAACAGCTTCACGCTGCGCGACCTCCTCGGCCACACGAGCACCCGGACGACGGAACGCTACGCGCGACCGAGCACGAGGCCTTCGCGGCTGTGGTCCACGCCCTCCAGTAACGATGCTCTTGTCTCAGGACACCGCTATTTTGCTGTCGTCGAGGTCAACGCCAAACACTTGATGTAGCCCGTTCATCAGCGCGACGCCCTCTTCGTTGTCTGGGTCGAACTCAAGAATCTTCTGCACGAGTCGGGAGCAATCGAGAGCATATATTTTATAAACCTCATTGCCATCGAGCCGAAGGGCTGTCGCCAGCTCGTAAAGAGTGCGTGCCCACTTCATCATCACGTAGACATTCGATCGATCGGCTGCGTGGGCCTTAGCAAATTCCTGCGCTGCTTCGTACTGGTTCCCGATGCCCAACTGAAAAAGTCCGTACAACAGATGAAACTCACAGCGGTCAAAGCGATTCCTAATGTGAGCCTCGTGAAGCCGCTCAAATGCTTTTCGCGCCTGCTGAATGCCATCGCGCTTGATTGTCAACGCCGCATATGCTCGCACCACTTCGGGACTGGAGGGTTCCTCTTCAAACAAGGGATCGAGAATTCGGCCCGCCATCTCTAAGTCGTCGTTGAACAGATACGCCAAACCCAATTGCGTACGCATCGCGTTTAGTACGCTGCGACTCCGTGCCTCCAGAGTGTAGAAGAATTCCACACCCTCTTCGAGGATGTTGATGGCATCGTTTACGCGCCCTAGCCGCTGATAGCAAACACCGAGATAAAAGAAAGGCCATGTATTCCATCGCGTGAGCTGCTTCGCGCGCTCAAAAACTCGTACAGCGTCGTGCAACCGGTTGCGTCGAAGGTGCATCCTGCCCTCGACCACAAGGATACTTACATCCTCTACACCTACACGCCGGGCAATGTCGATCAACTGTGTAGCCGTCGTATCATCTTGACGCTGCCAGAGTGCGATTTTGGCTAGATCGGCAAGTAACCTCGTATCCTTGGGGTCACGCAACAAGACTTCCTTCGCCAATTCAAGCGACACCGCGGCACGGTTGCGGCGAGCCTCGACCTGCGCGGCCAGCCGCAAAACTGTCAACGATCGATCCTTGCGGAGCAGAACCTCAAGAATCGCCGCCGCTGCGTCGAAGTTCTGCGATCGGAAATGCTCCTGGGCTGTTGCGAGAGCACCATCGATCAAGCGCGAAGGAATAGACACCTGAACGCCGGCGATACCAGCGTGGTATTCGGCTTCAACCGCCGCTTCAATGTCATTCTTGCTTCGCAAAGCCCTTCCCTCAAATGCCTTTGCCGCAGCGCGATGAAAGGCCAACCGAGCCTCGGGCGATAGCTCTTGCGGATCAAAATACTCCCGTAGCACCCCAGCGATCTCGATTCGACCGTCAGGCGAGAAATCGACCGTTCCTAACGCGACCAGATTGCGAACAATCGGTGCCGCAGGGAAAGTAACCGCGGCGAATATCACGCTGCGATCAAGTGGCACCCGGCTCAGCGCTAGCATACGAAGAATCGTTTCATCCTCATCGGTTAGATTCAACGAGCGCAGAAGACGTTGTAGAAATGTCAGATAAAATCCGCGACGCTGCTTGAGATCGTTCAGAACGCCATCGCCGCCGACCTCGAAATAGGCATCCGCAGCGAGAGCTATGGCGACGGGATGACCACCAAGTCGCTCAACGATTGCTCCTCTGTCGACGTCCTGAATCACGTCTGGCGAGAGTCCCACGCGGCGAAGTTGGGCATCGAACAGCGCCTCGCCGTGTATCCGTAGGGTCTTGTTGAAACCGCTCACGCGCAAGAGTCTACGGACGCCAGGATTCTCCAAATCGAGCGGGAGTGCACGCTGCGTTTCAAGGACAAGCTTAGTGTTAACCTCGCCTGCGGTAGCTATCAACGCTGTGAGGACGTTACCGAGGTTGTCGTCGCGCCAGGTGCCAAGCTCCAGTAAAAAGTGGGCACGCTCGATAACGATCACCCTCAAAGCGCGAAGGGCGGTTGATATCGAGGCGCTGCGAGCGACTTCGACCGGGTTTTGATATGGGGGCAGTGGCAGCCCCGGGCCCCGCTGCAGCAGCGTATAGAGTAAGTAGTCTGGTGAGGATGTAGCGGTTAGAGTGATTCGCAGAATCGGCGCCACACCGGCCTGCGCTAACGCCTTCTCGATTACGGAAGTCTTCCCGATCTGTGGAAGGCCACTCACTTCGAGTACAGTCGCACTACGGTCATCTAGGAAATCAGCGACGACACGCGCTTCCGCTTCACGATCAACAACGGTGATGCTCTCTGTGCTGGGCGTCGGCGGCGCTGGAACGTCGACCCTTGATGCGCGCGTCTCGCACTCGGAGTAGAACGACAGGAACATCTGAGCGACGTCGTCCCGGCGGACCGCCTCGGCCGACAAGAGCTTGCGAAGCTCGTCGCGACATGCAGCGGCAAGTCGCCCCTCAAGCCGTGGATAGTCTGCTTGGCCGTGTACAAGGCAGTCTGATCCGATCGTGTTCCACCAGTCAGTTGACTCGGTTCCGCGTGACTCAATATCGCGAAGATGACTGATGCGTAGCTGCTGAAGAGGGTTGCTGAAACCATTCTGTAGCAATTGGGCAAGTGCCTGTGCTCTCGCGCTACCGCTTGGTAACTTGTGAATTACATCAAGCTGTTGTGAGATGAGGGCGGCTTCGCTGTGTTCGTAGGTGATTGAAGATAGTTTCACGATTCGTGCAGCACTGCTAGGCTGAGCGGTGCCGACTTCGATCGCCTTCACCGACAGGTCAACATCAACAACCAAAATTGCGTCTCCAGAAGGGAGTCCGCGTGGCATTGCGTCCAACAGCCAGCTTGGCATCCGATTGTCGTGTACTACACCCAATCGACTCTGTCCAAAGTGACCGTCGTTGCAGTAGAGCACAACGTGTCGGTTGCGAACCTGTTGGTCAATAAACGACTCAAACTGCTCGGGGCGAGCGTCATACGATATGACCCCGACAATTTCATATGCTCCCTCGACTTGCTGAAGTTGGAGAGCTTCGATGCAAATGAGAGACAGGAGATGGAACTTCCCGTTCCCGGTTTGAATGGGATACGTCTTGTACTTTGGTACATCCGGGTCTGTTGCCGTGATATCAGACCGTTCAAACGGCGACGAAAGCTGTTTGGATATAAGCACGACCTTCCCATTCCTGAATAGGGGAAGGACGCTCGGAGCTCGCGCAGCGCGTTTGCGTTCCTTCGCGGATACGCCAATGTTCGAATAGTGGCGGAGGCCGGAAGGTGTCGTGATCGGCGTGTGAGTTCCACCGAGAACCGTCGCGCCTGATTCTCCTGACCAAGCGCTAATGGCCGGAAGACACTCAGGCGACAACGCGCCTTCAGGAAAGAGCACGATATCGGGCGCCGGGTGCAGCGAGCGGAGGTAGTCGATGATCTGTTGAATCCGCGCCTGTTGCCAGGCTGCATATTCAACACGACATAGAGTCTGGAGCGTCCCTACGTCAATGCCTTTCGTGCCAAGCCGCGAGAGTGAACCGCTGTTCGGCCCCGGTACGAATGGCTCCTCCGGATAGGCGATATGACCGCTGTAGATCGCTGGATGACACTCGATCTGACAGAGAGCGACCCGTATGACGCGGCTGCTCATCTACGCCCTGCTCCGGAGGATTGACGACGCTGGATTTGATGCTCGATTTGGTTATTCTACCGAACTCTTCGTGGGCGATTACTCGTGGCTTCAACGAAGAATGAGCGACATGCGGGTGGCCAGCGTCCGACCAACCCCGACCCGATGAACGCTTGCGTGAACACTTTCCGCCGAAGGAAGGCAAAAAAGAGCTGCCCGGTCTGTACAACCTGAGCGGCTTCAACGAGTTAAGTTGGTAGGCGCTAGCGGACTCGAACCGCTGACCCCCACCGTGTGAAGGTGATGCTCTACCGACTGAGCTAAGCGCCTGAAACGAAACTTGTCAACGACCCGTCCGCGACCGCTATTCCGGCCGGGAGGGTCACGATAGCGAACGCGCGCGGGCGCGTCAACACGTAGAATGCGCGGTCTCATGCGCGGACTGGTCAAAGCAGCGAGTGCCACCGCGGTGGCGGCGGCGCTCGGCATGGTCGTCGAGCGGACGATGGTCGCGGGTCCGCACTATCACGGCCCGATCAGCGATCACTTCGATGGCCGGCGCTTTCACAATCTCGCCTCGGGGTGGCAGTCGGGTGGCTCGTTTCTGAAGTGGCAGTTGACGAAGAAGCCGGGGCCGTGGCCGAAGTGGATCGAGGCGCCGCCGGGTCCGCGGCCGCCGGATCGCGTGGACGACGGGCGGATTCGGGTGACGTGGGTGAATCACGCGACGATGCTCGTGCAGATGGACGGCGTGAACGTGCTGACGGATCCGATCTGGAGCGAGCGCGCGTCGCCGTTTTCGTTCGCGGGGCCGAGGCGGCATCGCGCGCCGGGGCTGCGTTTCGAGGACCTGCCGCCGATCGATGCGGTGCTGGTCAGCCACAATCACTACGATCATCTCGATGTCGCCACGCTTCGCCGCTTGCATGGCACGCGCATTTTCACGCCGCTCGGCAATGCGGCGCTGATGGCGCGGCACGACGTCGGCGGTGCGACGGATCTCGACTGGTGGCAGTCCGCGCCGCTGTCCGATCGAGTGACGGTGACGCTCGTGCCGGCGCAGCATTTCTGCGCGCGCGGGATGTCGGACCGCAACGCGACGTTGTGGGGCGGGTTCGTGATCACGGGTCCGTCGGGCAGCGCGTATTTTGCGGGCGACACGGGATGGGGGCAGCATTTCGCGCAGATCGCGGAGCGCTTCGGTCCGATGCGCGTGGCGATGCTGCCGATCGGCGCGTATCTGCCGCGCTGGTTCATGAAGCCGGCGCACATCTCGCCGGCGGAAGCGGTCCACGCGCATTTCGCGCTGCAGGCGCGTACCAGCATTGCCATGCACTACGGTACGTTCTTCCTCGGCGATGATGGTTTCGAAGAGCCGATGCACGATCTCCGCGCCGCGGTTGCGGCTCGCGGGAATCCATCCGTGCTGATGGTGGAGCATGGGGTGGGGGTGGATGTGCCTTGACGTCGCGGTCACGCGGTCACGCGGTCACGCAGTCACGCGGCAAAAGCACACTGCGTGACCGAACGTCACTTCTTTTTAGACGACGACTTTTTCTTCGCCGGCACTTTCCCGCCTTCGCGCCTCGCTTCGGCAAGTCCGATCGCGATCGCCTGCTTTTTGCTCGTGACTTTCTTGCCCGAGCCGGTTTTCAGCGTGCCGCGCTTGCGCTCGTGCATCGTCTTTTCGACTTTTTCCGAGGCCTTCTTCCCGTATTTTTTCTTCGCTGCCATCGCATTCCTCCAGCACAGGAACTTGTGCAAGGCGCATGCGAAGACCAATGCCGCGTGACCGCGTGACCGCGTGACCGCGTGACTGCGCAACAAACGTCAGTGCCGATCCATGTACGTCGTCGGCGCGAGCACAACGGCGCCGCGGCGTTTGACGTGGACGCGCAGCGCGTGCGTGCCGGGGACGAGGTCGGCGGGGCGGCGCAGCGTGATCTCGTAGTGGCCTTCGAGCGTGCGTTGCATGCGATCGACGGCGATCTGCGGGAAGCGGAAGGTCTTCACGTACAAGCCGCCCGTGTCTTCCGCCGCCTGCTGCAGGCCGACTTCGAGGCTGTGAGAGTCGGCTTCGGGGACGTCGATCGCGAAGATCGTCGTGCGCGCGGCGTCGAGCGCCTGGCGCGCGAGCGTGTACTTCGCGGTCATGCGCACGACGCCGTTGCTCAGGCGGCCGAGGCCCCAGCCCATCAGCAGGATCGTCTTCGGCCCGGGGATCGATCGCAGCGCATTACCGAGGACCAGCAGGCCGGTCTCGGAATCGGTCGCGCGGCGCGCGTCCTCGAAATCGAAGCGCGACGCGAGCGATGGCTCGGGCACGACGGGCGGACGTGGCGGGTGGTTGATGAGGATCGTGTCGCGCAGCGCGGCGAGCACCTGTTCCTTTTCGTCGGTGAAGTCGAGGCGCAGTTTGAGATGCGAGTCGAACTGCATCACCGCGACGCGGTCCCGCGGCGCGAAGTCTTCGATCATTTTCTCGGCGTAGCGGAGGAAGTTGAGCTGGCCGCCGATGCGGATCGCGTTGCGCGCGAAGTCGGTCTGCACGAAGAAGATGAGGAGGCGGCCGTGGGGGACAGGCAATCCTGCCTGTCCAGGTTCGCAGGACAGGCAGGATTGCCTGTCCTCCACATCATCCACCCACTCCAGCGTCTCGACCTCGGTGCGTTTGCCGGCGATTCGGACGTCGAAGTCGGCGGGGGTGAGGTCGCGGATGGCGTTGCCGCGGGAATCGGTCACGCGGAGGTCGACGGCGATGCGGACGACGTCGATGCTCTCGCGGAACTGCGCCTGCGCGGCTCCTGCGAGGAGCAGGAGGAATGCCGCGGCCAGGCGTCGCATGCGGCACAGCATACAATCCGCGCATGCGTTTGAGACTGCACCTGATCCTCGCTTTTCTCGCATTGCCGCTCGCAGCCGCCACCTTTGACGAAACGTTCACCACGAAGACGATGCGCGTCGACTATTTCCACACGTCGACGCCGCGCGGCGACGAGATCATCGCGCTCGACCGCGTCGTCGCCGACGGTGCGTGGCCGGGCAGCCGCACGTATCTGATCGACACGTCGAACCTCGGCAAGTACTACTTCGAGGTCATCGACCGCGACACGAACCAGGTCGTGTTCTCGCGCGGCTTCGCGTCGGTGTACGGCGAATGGGAAACGACCCCCGAGGCGCAGCAGCGGCCGGGCACGTTCCACGAGTCGCTGCGCTTTCCGTGGCCGAAGAAGCCGGTGCAGGTCGTGCTGAAGAAGCGCGACGCGCAGAACGCGTTTCAGCAGGTGTGGTCGACCGTCGTCGATCCGTCGTCGCGCTTCGTGAATCCGGCCGATCGCGCGCCCGCGGGAAAAGTGTGGGCGCTCTTCGAGAACGGACCGGTGTGGCAGAAAGTCGACCTGCTGATCATCGGCGAGGGCTACACCGAGGCGGAGATGCCGAAGCTGCGGAAGGACGTGGAGCGTCTCGCCGGGAAGCTGTTCGCGACGGAGCCGTTCAAATCGCGCAAAAAGGATTTCAACGTCCGAGTGCTCGAGCTGCCGGCGTCGAAGAGCGGCGTGCATCGTCCGCGCACGCACGACGATCGCCGTACCGCGACGGCGGTCGAGTACAACATCTTCGACTCCGAGCGTTACGTGCTGACGCTCGACAACCGCGGCTGGCGCGATGCCGCGGCGTCGGCGCCGTACGACTTCATCGAGATCATGGTGAATGAGAAGCAGTACGGCGGCGGCGGAATCTTCAACGACCAGGCGACGACGTCGGTCGACAGCGGGTTCTCGGAGTACGTGTTCGTGCACGAGTTCGGACATCACTTCGCCGGCCTCGGCGACGAGTACTACACCTCACCCGTGTCGTACGAGACCGGCGGCAGCGAGCATCCGGAGCCGTGGGAGCCGAACATCACCGCGAGCGGGACGCATCCGAAGTGGATGGAGCTCGTGACGCCCGGCACCCCGCTGCCGACGCCGTGGGACAAGGAAGCGTTCGAGACGAAGTCGCGCGAGTATCAGAAGGAGCGCGCGAAGTTGCGCGAGGCGAACGTGCCGGAATCGCAGATGGATGAGCTGTTCCGCCGCGATCTCGAATGGAACACGAAGTTCCTCGGCGCGCAGAAGTACGCGGGGCGCGTCGGCGCGTTCGAGGGCGCGGGCTACGAGGCGAAGGGCCTCTATCGCCCCGAGGTGGACTGCATCATGTTCACGCGCGACGAGGTCGGGTTCTGCGATGTGTGCAGCCGCGCGATCAACCGGATGATCGACATGCAGACGAAGTGAGGAGAGATGCGATGAAGCGACTGGTGCCGGTGCTCCTGGCGTTCCTGATTACGTCCTGCGCGACGACGTCGTCGGTGCAGGACGTCGATACGGCGATCCGCGGCCTCGTCGAGACGTTCGACTCGCAGATGCGCGCCGGCAACATGCCCGGCTTCATGGCGCTCTATGCGGACGACGCGGTACTGATGCCGCCGAACTTTCCCGCGTTCACCGGCCGCGCGGCGATTCAGCAGTTCTGGGGCGGGCTGCTCTCGGCGGGAAGTACCGACGTCGATCTGACTCCCGACGACATCCAGGTCAGCGGCGACGTCGCCATCGAGCGCGGGCACTTCGAGGTCACCAGGCCCTTCAAAGACAGCGGCAAGTACGTCGTGATCTGGCGCAATCGCGGCGGAAAGTGGCTGATCACGCACGACATCTTCAATTCGAGTCTCACGCCGCCCGCGCCGGGCAGCTAGAATTCGCGCAGTGGGTCTCACTTTCGTCGTCGGCACCGCGGCCGATGTGTTTGCGGGCGATCTCGCGCAGGCCGTCGATGTCGCGCTGCACAGCCGTTTCGCGTTCAGCGCGAACGCGGAGGAAAAGTACGAGTCGGAGCCGGTGGATGCGAGCGGGTGGCGCGAGCTGCAGCGGCGCGTGCATCAGACGCTCGACGTCGCGCCGCATCTGACGTCGGTCGACGCGTATCAGGCGGTGTACCTGCCGGCGGCGATCGAGCACGTCGAGCACGTGCCCATTCCGAACGTCGCCGATCCGCTGCAGGTCGCGAGTCTGCCGGCGCTGCTCGAGGAGCTGCGCCGCTTCGCATCGACGGCGTCACTGCCGACCGATGACGTGGAGCTGATGCAGCTCGGCGCGCACTACCTCGAGAACGACTTCGACTCCGACCTCGACGTGCAGACCTACGTGCAGCTCATGCTTTCCGCGAAACAGGCGGCGGTGCGAGGGCAGGCGTTGTGGGTGGTGGTGTAGTCACACCTTTCGCGACGGCGGCAGCAGTGACTCGTGGATCGCGATCGCGGCGATCGCGCCGTCGGCGGCGGCGGTGATGGCGAGCTTGGAGCCGGCGACGATGTCTCCGACGGCCCAGATGCCTTCGACGGTCGTGCGGCGGTGCTCGTCGACGATGATGTCCTGTTCGTTTTCGTCCGAGCACTCGCATCCGAGCTCCTCGGCGAGGTTGCAGGTGCGCTCGACGTGGATGTTGAAGAAGAGCGTGCGGATGGGGACGCGCTCGCCGGTCGAGAGCACAGCCGCGTCGAGGCATCCCTCGTTGCCCTCGAGGGACGCGATCTTCTCGTCCTTCACGTCGATCTGCTCCGCGAGCAGTTTCGAATGCAGCTCGTCCTCCCACTCGCGCGCGTGGCCGTGCGTGAAGACGACGACGTCGTCGGACCACTGCAGCAGTTTCAGCGCGAGCCCGACCGCGCTCTTTCCCCACGCGATGACGCCGATACGCTGGTCGCGCGCCTCGTAGCCGTCGCAGTCGGGGCAGTGATGGACGCTCACGCCGTAGTACGTCTCGATCTCCGGGATGTCGGGCAGGGTGTCGCGCACGCCGTAGGCGAGGACGATGCGCCGCGCGCGCAGGACGTCGCTGGCGTTGGTCGTGACTTCGAAGATGTCGCCGACCTGCTCGATCTTCGACGCGCGTCCATCGCAGAACTCGACGCCCGACGCCTTCGCTTCGGCGCGGCCCTGTTCGAGGAGTGCGCCGGGGAGAATGCCGTGCTGCCCGAGGAATCCGTGCACGCCGCGCGAGGCGTAGTTGCGCGGCTTCCCCTCATCGATGACGAGGACGCGGCGGCGATAGCGCGCGAGAAAAATCGAGCAGGTCAGTCCGGCCGGACCGCCGCCGATGATGATCGTGTCCCAGGGAGCATTGCTCTCGAGTGCCATTGCAGGGCGTCAGCGCCCCGCGGCGCTCGCACGCACCGACTGCAATGCGCCTTCCACCCGGATCGAGACGTTGCTCGCGGCGATGGCGTTCTCGATTCCCGGCTTCCGCACCCAGACGACGACGGTGTACACGCCGGGTCCCTCGGTGAACGGAATCGGGAACGAAAACGAGCCGTCCTCGCCGATGTGGAAATCACCGCGGCGGCCGTCGGCGTACTCCTGGCGCGAGATCTCGATCGATCCGTCGTGGCGCCGCCGCACCTGGCGGGGGAGGCGCGGCACGTATTCTTTCCGCTTATCAGGAAGGGAGTAGCGATGGATCGAGTTCGCTACGAACGCGGACATCGATTCCGGAGCGCGCTCGTGATGCACGGTGATCGCCTCGATGCGCGTGCCGTGCAGCGGACGTCCCGCGGCGAGGACCAGCTGGTCGACTCTCGCGTTGCGCGGCAGCGAGCGTTTCCAGTCGACGTAGCGGCGGATGAATTCGTGCGAGAGCCGGAACTCGCCCTTCTCCCACGCGAGGCCGATGCCGACGTAGTTCGCGTGCGGATCGAGGATCGTTTTTTTGTGGCCGTCGTCGGGCGCCATCTCGGCCATCATCGCGTCCTGCGAGCGCCGCGACATCTCGTACAGCGCGCGCTGTGTGAACGTGTAGTTCGCCGACCACGCCGCCGCGTTCTCGCTCACGCCGTCGTTGCCGCCGCCGAAGGAATAGCGCATGTACGGCGAGAAGCCGTCGGTGCCGAAGTGCCCCGTCGTGCCGGTGCGGATCTGCTCGCGGCAGAACGTGTCGGCGAGCGCCGACGCGGGGAGGTCGAGCTGTACGGGGGGGAGGTTGTAGAGCTGCCGGTCGCGGTTGATCAGCTTGAGAACGTGCGCGCGCAGCGTGGTTTTGGTCTCCTGGAGATCGCTCGGCGCGAGCGGGGTCGCCATGAAGAGAGCTGCGATCGCGATGATGGCGCGTTTCATGTGGTTAGTGGTTTGGTGGTTAGTAGCTCGGGATGTGTCGCGCGGGCGATGAAGCCCGAACTACCAATCACCAACTACTAACTACGTATCGGCAATTCAATCACAACCTTCAATCCCGGATTCACATTCTCGGCGTGAATGCGGCCGCCGTGCTCCTCGACGGCTTTGCGCGCGATTGCAAGGCCGAGGCCGGTACCGGAGGACTTCGTGGAGAAGTAGGGATCGAAGATTTTCGGGAGCACCTCGGGCGGAACTCCGGGGCCGCTGTCCTCGACGGAGATGACGACTTTCGAGTCGACGCAGAAGCTGCCGAGGGTCACGCGGACGTTCGGCGCGGCCTGGAACGCGTTCTCGATCAGGTTCGCGACGGCGCCGCGCAGCAGCCGCTCGTCGCCCTGGAACGTGCTCGGCGTCGACGGCTCGATGTGCGCGTCGAATTCGATCCCGCGCTCACGGCTCGTGGAGTAGCCGGCAGCGAGGTCGGCGAGGAGTTTCTTCAGATCGAGCGGCTTCCGCTGCAGCTGGCGCAGCGAGGCGTAGTCGCTGAAGTCCTTCGAGGTCTCGCGCAGCGTGACGACCTGGCGGAGGATGTTGTCGACGGCGCTGCGCACGGTCTGCCGCAGGTTCGGATCGTCGCGCTCCGCGATCGCGCGGAGGTGCTCGGCGGTGAGCTGAATCGGCGTCAGCGGGTTCTTGATCTCGTGCGCGACCTGCCGCGCCATCTCTCCCCAGGCCTCGAGCCGGTTGGACCGCAGGATCTCCGTCACATCCTCGGCGATGAGCATTTCCTCTTCGCTGTCGGGCAGCGGCACGATCGACACGCGCAGCGTGCGCTCGTGCCCGTCGACCGCGACGTCGAGCTCCTTCGACTCCGCGCGGCGCGGCGTGTGCTGCGCGAGGAACTCGCGCACGCTCGGCATGACGCCCGGTCCGAGCAGGCGCCGCGCGGTTTCGTTCGAGGCGGTGAAGCGCATGTCGCGGTCGAACACGACGACGGCGGCGTTGATGTTCTCGAGCAGCGTCTGCAGGCGGTCGCGCTCGTGGCGGAGGTCGTCCTGCTGCCGGCGGATGGAATGCGCCATGTCGCGGAACGTGGTAACGAGCAGGCCGAGGTCGGGATCGGCGGGGACGGCGACCCCGACGTCGAAGTCGCCGCGCGCGACCGCGCGCGCGTCCGCGACGAGCCCCTGCACCGGCCGCGTCACGCTGCTCGCGACGCGGAACGCGACGGCGATGGCGGCGAGCGCGATGAACACGAGCAGGAGATAGATCGTCGTCGCGAGATCGTTCACCTGCGCTTCGATCTGGCGGCCCTGCACGATGAACGGGAGCGCGAGCGTGTAACTGCTGCGGCCCGTGCCGAGGTTGATCGGACTGTAGATCTCGACGTATTGCGCCGAGCCGGCGGTGCGCGGCGCGCGCACGATCTGCTTCCCGCGCAGCACGATGTCGAGATACGCATCACCCGGTAATCGCTCCGACTCGACGTGCGCCGCGAAGAGATCGCGCCGGCTCGACGCCATGAGCGCGTCGCCGCGATAGAGATGCAGATCGTGGCCGATCACGCGCGCGAGCCAGCTGAAGATCTCGTCGCGCAGCAGTTGCTCCGGCGTTCCCGACTGCGTGCCGATGTAGTCCTCGAGCACGCGCTGCGCGGCGTTGAGCGCGGTCTGCCCGCGCTCGACGTACTCGGTCTCGAGGCGGCTGGCGAGATACGCGCGGACGAAGAGCACGAACGCGATCAGCGGCACGATCACGACCGCGGTGAGATAGATGGACGTGCGCGCGCGGAAGTCGAGCGAGCGCGGCATCCGGGCGAGCTCGATGAGGCGCGGCATCGAGCGCCACGCGAGCAGCACCACCGCGACGACCAGCGCCCAGATCGCGACGCTGCCGGCGCGGCGGATCTGCTGCCCGACCGTCGGGATCTGCAGCGGGAAGACGAACAGAGCGTTCTCCGCGCGCCGCACGTAGAGCGCGGAAGCGTCGGGATCGGACGACGGGACCCACACGCCCTGTCCCGCTTTCATCCGCGCGAAGAGCACGGCCGGCTTCTGCGGCAGGCGATACGTGACCGCGCTCTGCGCGGTCCCTTCGCGGTCGTACACCGCCGGCTCGCGCTGCGGGTGCATGCCGGCGCGCTCGTCGGACGCGGTGTCGAAGAACTCACGATAGACGTCGGCGAATGCCGTGGCGCCGGGATCGGCCGGGTTCACGACGTGCACGCTCCCGAGGCCGATGGTCGTGCCGAACACCATCACGTCGAAGTCGTGGCGCATCAGCACGCGGCGGATGCGGCCGACCTGGACCTCGCCGTTCTCCGTCGGCGCGGTCTCGTCGAACTGCGGCAGTCCGACGCCGAACCGGCTGATCGTCGCGCGCGTGAACTCGTCGCTGACGCTGATGACCGCCGGCACGTGCCACTTCGAGAGATCGGAGCGGAGCCAGAGCGCGTAGGCGAGGTCCTCGAGACTCATGTGCTGGTAGTCGTCGGGGAGCACGGTCGCGAGATCGATGCGCGTGAACTCTTTCTCCAGCGTCGCGGTGATCATCGTGCGCAGCAGGCCGGCCTCGCCGGCGACGAGCGGCGCGTAGACGTCGGAGATGAAGTTGCGCGCGCTGTCGCGCGAGAACACCTGCAGGGGAATGAAGACGATCGCCGTCACAGCGAGCGCGACGATCGTGACGCGCAGGATCGTGCTCCAGCGCGTGAGATCGACGACGCGCACGATCATCGCGACGACGCAGTAGCCGAAGAGCAGCAGCGCGCCGAACAGCATGGCCTGCACCGTCGACGCGGGCACGATGTGATCGGGCAGCGCGGTCACGCGCGAGTTGGAGACGAAGTTCTCGACGAGCTGCACGTAGCCCCAGCCGGCGGCGATCGCGAGGAGCGCGCGGACGAGCACCGGCAGTCGCAGGACGAGCGGCTTGAGCATCACGACGATCGCGAAGAGCGCGGCGGCGGTGAGGATCAGGTCGAACGGCGACTTGCTGAACGGACCGAGGATTTTCGAGGCGTAGAACTCGAAGCCGAAAATGCCGAGGGGATCGCTGGGAATGTGAATGGCGAGGAGCGCGACGCGGGCGATGACGACACAGACGATCGACAGCCATCCCACGCGCGCCTTCGCCGCCACGGCAAGCGCGCCGAGAGCGATGAGGACCGCGGCCACGCTCCAGCCTTCCGCGCGCACCGCCGCGACCACTTCGTCCTTCGGGCGGAGCGTCACGTCCATCCAGAGCGCGGACTCGCCGCGGCGCGCGATGAGATGGCGCGTCGTTCCTTTTTCCTGGCGCGGGAAGCCGCCGTGGAAGTGCGTCGCGAGCACCCACGCATCGCGGTGATGCAGCTTCACCGCGCGGCCGAGGACGTTCTCGATGCGCTCGAAGAACTGGACCGTGTACGCGCCGGTTTTGCGCGAGCGGGTGACGTAGAGGTTGGTGACGTCGAACTGATACGTCCGCTCGCCCGGCGCGCGATAGTCCTCGCCCCACCACGCGACCGGCTGGCCGCCGGCGTCGAGGATGCGTGCGCCGCGTCCGCGGGAGCGGATCTCGAGCGCGAGCAGCTCGAAGAGGCGCGCGTGATTGGGCGTGACGCGCGCCGCGATCCGCGCCGCCGAGGCGTCGAGCTCGGACTCGAGCTGCGCCATCTGCGTGCGCACGCGCGCGACGTCAGCGGTGACGTGACGCGCGGAGCGTTCGCCGAATGATTGTGAGACGGCGCGCGTGCGCCAGAACGAGATGCCCCATGTCAGCGCCGCGAGAAAAAGAAAGAGCGCCGCGAGGCGCAGAGAAGGGATGAGGGATGGGGTATGGGGGATGAGTTGACCGCTTTGCTTCGGCTCACTCATACCCCATCACTCATACCTCATACCCGCGTTACTCGCGTGCCGAGCGTACCGAGACCACCGACCACTTCGCGTCCTTCTGACGCAGGGTGATGTAGAGGTTCACCGGTCCGCCGCTGATCTCCCACGCCGCGGTGATGTGGTACTGCCCCTCGGCCGAGACCTTGCGCGCGCTCTTGCGCTCGAAGCCGCTCGGCTTGACCTTGTTGAACAGGCCATCGAGCAGATACGCCGCCTGATCGCGTCCGAAGAACCCGCTCTTGTCGGCGAGTCCCGGGAACTGCAGCATCACCTGATCGTCGGTGCCGATTCCGGAGACGATCGCGTCCACGTCGCCGCCGCCGAAGCCGCGCTCGAGGTTGGACATCGCCGCGTCGAGGTCGCGGAACTGCGCCGACGCGACCAGCGGGACGAACATCAGTACAAAAGCGACTCGTGTCCAGAGTTTCATAGGATTGTCTCCTGTGTCCTTCGCAACGATCCGTGTTGCGTCTTTATTCTAATCCGTTCAGTCATTTAGCTGCATCCTGCAGGGGGCGGTCGTGTCCTCCGGCAATGACGATTCCGCGGCGATTTGCCTCCTCGAGAAAGTCGTCCGGAAGCGGCGCGGCGACGCGAAGTTGCTGATTTGTCAAAGGATGCGTCATTTCGATCTCGGCCGCGTGCAGCATCGGCCGCACGTCGTCCCGTACTCCATAGAGCCAGTCGCCTGCCAATGCGTGGCCGATGGCGGCCAGATGCACGCGGATCTGATGCGTGCGCCCGGTCTCGAGCGTGATGTCGAGCAGCGACCCGCGCGGCGTGGCATGCAATGGATGTACGTGCGTGATCGCCGTTTTGCCTTCTTCGCGGACGGCGAACTTGATCGCGCCCACTCGCGCGAGCGGCGCGTCGATGGTCTGCCGCTCCGCGAGCTCGCCCTCGCAGAGCGCGAGATAGCGCTTGCGAATCCGCTTCCGCTCGAACTGCCGCGTGAGCCGCACGTTCAAATCGCTGTTCTTCGAGAAAAACATGACACCGCTCGTGCCCCGGTCGAGGCGCTGCATGAGATACGCAGGATTCGTGTATTTCGTTACTTCGGCGTGGAGCCAGGGCTCGTCGGGATGGTGCATGCGCTGCTGGACGACGATGCCGGCGGGCTTGTTGATGAAGATGAGGGTGTCATCTTCGTAAAGGATGTTGAGCATGAATGCAGAATGCAGAATGCAGAATTAAGAATGAAGAATGGTTGCTCGGGTGTGCTTCTCAATTCTTCATTCTGCATTCTGCATTCTGAATTCCTGGCTGGTGCTCGAAAAACGCGGCAACCGCCCCAGCTTCGGCATCACCAAACTCCCAACATAGATCCACTCCGGGGTCTCCAGCGCTTCGGTGGTCAACCGATACGCGCCCTCCGGATCCTGCAGACTCGCGACGATCCGCCCGCTTCCATCGAATGCCACGATGTGCCCGTACGCGACGGCCTCGGGGCGAATGAACGCGGGGAGGCGCTGGATCATCTTCCGCACGAATGGCGCGCCGGATACGCGATCGAGCAGCGCGTTGCGCGGGGAGACGAGGGCGAGCCAGAAGCGGCCGTCGCGGCCGGTGCTGAGGTTGTCGGCGAAGCCGGGGAGGTTCTCGATCAGCGGCTCGGTCGTGCCGCGCCGCGGACCGGCGAGCCAGTGGCGGAGCACGCGATAGCTGGCCATGTCGTTCACGAGCAGGTAGCTCTCGTCGTGCGCGAGCGTGATGCCGTTCGCGAAGTTGAGGTTGGCGATCAGCGTCGTCGCGCGTCGCGTCGCGGGGTCGTACACGAGCACGCGGCCGTGACTGCCGTGCTCCATCACATCGAACAGGCTCGCCTCGTACGTCCCGCCGAACTCCCGCGCCCCGAACTTCGTCGAGGCGTCGGTGAAGTAGACCTTGCCGTCGGACGCGGGGACGACGCTGTTCGCGTAGCGAATCGGCTTGCCGTCCGCCTCCGTCGCCAACACCGTCAGTGTGCGATCGGGCGCGATGCGCAACAGTCCGCGTAACGCGTCGGCGACGTAGAGATTGCCCGCGCGATCGAAGCGAATCCCAAGCGGGCGTCCGCCGGTCGCGACCCACTCCTCGGGGGACGAGCTGTCCGCGCGCAGCCGCACGATCGCGCCTTCGCGCGTCGCCGCGTAGATCCGTCCGTCCGCATCGATCGCGATGCTCTCCGGCCCGTGATGGTTGCCGATCGGGAGCAGCTCGAGATTCTTCAGCCGCTCGTTGCGCGCGAACGGCCCGACGTAGCCCGCGCTGACCGGCGCGCGCCACGCGACGGGATCGACCGGCACCGGCCACGCGATGAAGTAGATCGCGACGGCCAGCGCGGCGAGTGCTGCTGCTTTACGAAGTCGGCGTCCCACGCACGTCGATTATGCCTCGGCGCGTGGAATCTCGATGCTGACCCGGTCCTCCGTCGGATGAATGCGCGCGACCGCGGCGAGCGGCTCGCGGACGTCCTGGTACTCGGCGAGGAGCGGACGCTCGTCGCGGAAGGCCTGCTCGCCCGCTTCCCACGTCTGGAGCCATTCGCGGATGTCGTCGGTCGTGCCGCCGTCGACGAGCAGCTGGTAGCGGCTCGAGCGCGTCAGCGCGTCGATGGCCGTGCAGTGCGCGAACTCGTAGTGGCGCGTGCGCCACTCGAACTTCTCGGGATTGAGATCGCGCACGACCTTGAGCGCGAGCAAACCCGCGCGCACGGAACGGAAGGCGCTGGGATCGGTCACGTGGATCCACACCGAGCCGCAGGTCTGTTCCTTGTGCTTCTGAAACGTCGGCGTGAGGATGTGCGGGCGGAACAGCACACCGTCGAGGCGCAGCTCGTTGAGGCGATCGGCGAGCGCGAACGGATCGAGCCAGGGCGCGCCGAAGGCGTCGAAGGGATACGTCGTCCCGCGCGCCTCGCTGATGTTCGTCGCCTCCCAGAAACACATGCCGGGATAGAGCAGCGCCGCGCGCGGCGAGGGCATGTTCGGCGAGGGCGGCACCCACGTCAGCGCGGTGTCGTCCCACGACATCCAGCGCTGCCAGCCCTCCATCGGCACCGTGCGCAGCTCGCAGCCGATGCCCATCTGCTCGTTCGCGAGGATGGCCAGCTCGGCGATGGTCATGCCGTGGCGGTTCGGCACCGGCAGATTGCCGACGAAGCTGATGTACGGCTCCTGGAAGTTCATCGTGCCTTCGACTTCCACGCCGCCGATCGGATTCGGGCGGTCGCAGACGATGACCGGGATGCCGAGGTCCTTCGCGAGGCCCATGACTTTCACGAGCGTCGCGGCGTAGGTGTAGTAGCGCGCGCCGATGTCCTGGATGTCGGCGACGATCACGTCGCAATTCGCGATCGCCCGCGGGTCGGGGCTGAGGTGCCTGGGGTTGTCGGGATCGTACGAGCGCACCATCGTCACGCGGCTGGAGTTGCGCCACGAGTCCTCGCGGATCGCGGCCATGTACTGCGCGTCGCCCCAGAACCCATGCTCGGGCGCGAAGACCGTGATGTGGCGGCATTCGCCGCGCTCGAGCAGGACGTCGAGCGACAGCTCGTGCGTCGAGGTGAGGGAGGCGTAGTTGGTGAGGAAGCCGACGCGTTTCCCCTGCACGAGATGCGGGGCGCGGTCGAGCAGCACTTCGAGGCCGGTGCGGACGAGGTGTCTCATGCTGGCGACCAGAAGCACAAAACGGGCCGGTTGCTCAGTACAGCAAAAACTCCTCCCGCACCCTCGCAAACTCGCGGAGCGGCTCCTCCCACTCCACCACCCAGTCGTCGATATTGCCGCCGCTTTCGACGAGCTCGCGGTAGCGCGTGCTGCCGGCGAGGAGGTCGATGGCGAGGCGGTCGGAGACGAACTCGTAGGTCTCCGTCCGCCACTTGAACTCGTCCGGGTTCAGATCGCGCGCGACCTTCACGCACCACAGGCCCGTGCGATACGGCTCGAAGCTCGCGCGATTGATGACATGCATTTCCACGCCGCCGCACACCTGCCCCGCGTGTTTCTGAAACATCGGGATGAAGTAGTGCGGGCGGAAGCGGACGCCGGGGAGGTCGAGCGCGTTGAGGCGGTCGGCGAGCTGGAACGAGTCGAGCCACGGCGCGCCGAAGAACTCGAAGGGATGCGTGGTGCCGCGTCCCTCGCTGAGGTTCGTGCCCTCGACGAGACACATGCCGGGATAGACGGTCGCGGTGTACACCGTCGGCATGTTCGGCGAGGGGATCACCCACTGCATCCCGGTGTCGCCCCACCACATGGAGCGCTGCCAGCCCTTCATCGGCACGACGTCGAGGTTGCACTCGATTCCGTGCACGTCGCGGTAATACCGCGCGAACCAGCGCGCGAGCTCGCCCGCGGTCATGCCGTGGCGCACGGGCAGCGGGAACATGCCGACGAAGCTGGAGTAGCGATCCTCGCGGATGTTGCCTTCGATGTGCACGCCGTCGATCGGGTTCGGGCGGTCGAGGACGATGACCTGCACGCCGAGCGGCGCTGCCTCGCGCATGCAGAGCGCCATCGTGTAGATGAAGGTGTAGTAGCGCGAGCCGATGTCCTGCAGGTCGATCACCAGCGCGTCGAGCGTGCGCAGCACCTCCCGCCGCGGCGAGAGATCGGCCTCGTTCTTTCCGTAGAGCGAGTAGACCGGCAGGCCGGTGAGCGGATCGGTCGAGTGATCGACGTGCGCCATGTCCTGCGCCTCACCCCACACGCCGTGCTCGGGACCGAAGAGAGCGGTCAGATTCCAGTCGCGGCTCTCGTGCAGCAGCCGCACCGCGTGCTGCAGGTCCGTCGTGACCGCGCTCTGGTTCGTGACGAGGCCGATGCGCTTGCCGTGCAGCCGCGCGGGCTCGTCGTGGATGAGGACTTCGAGGCCGGGACGGACACGAGGTTCAAGGTTCGAGGTTCGAGGTTCGAATTCGGAACTCTTCATTCGAACCTCGAACCTCGAACCTCATCGTGTTCCGTATCACCGGACAGCAGTTGCAGGGCGTGCGGAATCAAATGCAACACCGCCTCGAGGTTTTCGGTCGCTCCTTTTGGGCTTCCCGGCACGTTCACAACGAGTGCCGGTCCGCGGGTGCAGGCCTGCGCGCGCGAGAGCGCGGCCATCGGCGTCTTCTGCAACGACGCGGCGCGCATCAACTCCCCGAACCCCGGCACGATGCGCTCGCAGACGCGCTGCGTGGCCTCGGGGGTGAAGTCGCGAGGGCCGACGCCGGTGCCGCCGGTCGTGACGACGAGACGCGCGCCGGCATCGACCGCGCGCATGATCGCGCCGCCGATGACGTCGATCTCGTCCGGCACGACGACGATGCGGTCGACTTCATAGCCGTGCACTTCCAGCAGCCTGCGCACCTCGGGGCCGGACGTATCTTCGCGCCTGCTGTTCGCCGCCGAGTCGGAGCAGGTGATCACTCTCGCGCGTATCATCGCGCGCGATTCTAATGTTGCGCAGCGACTTCGCCTATGACCTGCCCGCCGAGCTCATCGCGCAGGAGCCGCGCGAGCGAGGCCGCTCGCGCATGCTCGTCCTCACGCCGCCGTCGCACCTCGAGCACGACTCGTTCGCGAACTTTCCCGCGCGCCTTTCCGGCGGCGACGTCCTCGTCATCAATGACACGCGCGTGATCCCCGCGCGCCTCTACGCGCGCCCGAAGGGCGCGATGACGAATCCGATCGAGTTCCTGCTGACGCGCGAGCGCGAGCCCGACGTGTGGGAGACGTGGTGCCGGCCCGCGAAGCGCGTGAAGCCGGGCGACGTGGTCACGTTCTCCGACGCGCTGCGTGCCGAGGTGCTCGAAAAGAGCGAAGGCACCGTCGTGATTCGTTTTCTCGGAGACACGCGCGAGATCGAGCGCCTCGGCATCCCGCCGCTGCCGCCATACATCGCCCGCGAACAGCCGCGCGAGGGCGATCGCGAGTCGTATCAGACCGTCTACGCGACCGAGCGCGGCGCGATCGCCGCCCCGACCGCGGGACTGCACTTCACGCCGGAGATCCTCGAAGCCATCCGCGAACGCGGCATCGAGATCGTGCGCATCACCCTGCACGTCGGAATCGGCACGTTCAAGCCGGTGAAGGCCGAGCGCGTCGAAGACCACCGCATGGACTCCGAGCGCTACGACATCAGCGCCGCCGCCGCGGAGCGCCTGAACCGCGCGCTCGACGAGAATCGTGCGATCGTCGCCGTCGGCACGACCACCGTGCGCACGCTGGAGAGCGCGATCCGCGCGGGCGAGGGGCGTTTCGTCCCCGGCCGCGCCGAAACGTCGATCTTCATCACCCCCGGCTTCGAGTTCCAGGCCGTCCGCCGCCTGCTCACCAACTTTCATCTCCCGGAGTCGACGTTGTTGATGTTAGTTTCCGCCTTCGCGGGCGCGGATGCGATACGTTCCGCGTACGCCGAAGCCATTCGCGAACGCTACCTTTTCTATAGCTACGGCGACTGTATGTTCATTACGGAACGCCGCCGTCCCGGCGGCTGATCCGGCGGCGTCCCGCGCCGCCGCCGCGTCCGGCTGTCACCGCCACGCAACGGCGGCATCACTGGCACTCATCCAGCAGGCTCTGCACCCGTTCGACCATCGCTGTCCGGCCCAGCCGGGCGAAGCCGTCGCGCGAGCGGATCAGGATTATCGCCCCGTCTTCCTTCTCACCCGCGGCGCAGAGCAGTAGGCCGAGGTCGAGTCCGACCACGCAGATGCCCTCTAGGCGCCCGAGCTTGAGATTGATCTCATACGACCGCAGGAGGTGCTCGAAAGCTTCCTCGGTTTTCTGTTGGCGCAGCTCCGTCCGCGCAATGGACCAGAATGTGTTGGCAATGCCGTCGAGGTCGCCCAGCTCTTCCACGATAGCGAGCATTTCGGAGTAGAGACGAAGGGCATCGTCTATGTCGCCTTTGGCGGTGCGAATGCGAGCAATGTCGCCGAGCGTAGCCGCGCGGGAGCGCTTGTCGCCCAAGTCCTCATAAACCATTAGCTCCTGATGATGCAGGCGAAGGGCGTCGTCGACCTCGCCTCTGTCAGCGCGAATGCGAGCAATATCGCCCAGAGCGATGGCTCGAGAGCGTTTGTCGCCCAGTTCCTCGTAGACCGTTAGTACCTGATGGTGGAGGCGAAGGGCGTCGTCGACCTCGCCTTTGCGGGCGCGAATGCGAGCAATGTCGCCGAGAGCGACGGCGTAGGAGCGCTTGTCGCCGAGCTCCTCGTAGACCCTGAGTTCCTGATCGTGCAGGCGAAGGGCCTCGTCTACCTCTCCTTTGCTGTCGTGAATGCGGGCGATGTCGCCCAGGACCACGGCTTGGTTCCTAGGCGAGGCTGCGAATTTCTGTGCCACCTCGAAGTATTGCAGCGCCTCGTCGATCTGTCCCTCCCGCACGAGAGCCCGGGCATGGTCGAGGGCGAGGCGTCCCCGATCGGATTCGGTGACCGCGGCGCCGCGCTCAATTTCGACGAGGGCGCGCAGGCGCAGCGCTCGCGCGGCCTCGGTCTCGCCGACGGCATCCAGCCGGTCTGCGGCGGCGCGCAACAGGTTCACGGAAATCGGCGCCTCCGCGGCATCCAACATCGCGATGATCTGCTCCGCCCACGCTGCGGCCTGCCGATACTCGAAGCTGTTCTCAAGGAGTTGGAACGCCGGTGCTGCACAGCTCGCAAGCACGCGCGTGTCGCCGGCGATCAGACTAAGCTGAGTCAGCTCATAGTCCTGCACGAGTCGGCGATCATCGCCTGCAGCCTCAGCACCCCATGTGTCGAACAGCACGGGGCAGGCGGACCGTGCAAGGCGCTTCTGCAGATCCTCATCCAGTTGCCCCGCCAGCGGCCGCACCATCGCATTGATTGCCAGCGCCGGCTCGAGAGGTTGCTGCAGATCCTCATAGACTTCGAGCAGCCCCAGGTCGATCAGCCGCTGCAGGTCGCTCTCTGCTCCCTTGCCCGAGGTAACGGCCTTCATGACCGACGGCGGCACCGGCAGCGCGAAGAGCGTCGAAGCGCGCAACAGTTCGCTCTGATCGGTTGTGAGCAGTTCCAGAAGACCGCCGATGGCGAGGTTCTCGAGATGCGCGCGGGCTTTGTCTTCGGCGGGCAGAGCTCCGGTCCGGCTGTACTCCTCCATCTGCTCGAGGCAGCGGTCGCAGGCCTCCGGGCTCTCCAGACAGAGCGAATAGAGGACGTCCTGCAATCCGGCATTGCCTCGGGACGCAGTGATGATGCGATCGAGTCGATCGATGAGCGCGCCGAAGTGTTTCGATTGTCGCGTCTTTGCCGTTGCGATGCCGAGCTTCGCCATGGCCTGCTTGTGCGCCTCGTGCTCGTCCATACCGGGCAACGGGACGTCGAGCAGGCGCTCCGCGAGATCGATCCCCTGATGCGGCAGAGTGAACCGGAACCGGCTGGTGATGAGCAGTCGCGATTCGGTGGCGGCGGCGCTGAAGGCAAGCAGCACGGCCCGGATCGAATCGACAAACTGGCGTTTCAATGAGTGCTGCTCGCCCTCTTGCGCTTCGAGCGCCTGTTCAAAATCGTCGATCACCAGGAGCACGGGACGGCTTGGCGCGTTTGGGTCCGTCCGCACCTGTCGGCACGGCCCTTCCAGCAGCTCGGTGAGGGCCGGAAGGAGATTCGCCGGCTCCCTTTCGACGTGCTCCAGATGGCGGCTGACGATTCCGGCGACGTCCGGCGTGCCGACGCGGTCGCGGAAGGCGGCGAGCACCGCGGGTGCGTCATAGAGGCCGAAGAGAACCACCGTATCGTGTGTCGGCTCCATCCGTTGAGCGACGCGCGCGGCGAGGCTCGACTTTCCCTGCCGCCCCATTCCATGGATGAGAACTCCGCAATGGCGCTCGCTGTCAGGTGCTCGAAATTCGCGCAGAATCGCCTGGATCTGACGGCGGCGTCCGACGAACTCCAGCTCGCCCGCCACCGGGACCTGCTTCCCCTTCGCGTCGAGAAAGGTCTTGACGGCATGGCCGCGGTCGACGAAGCGGCGCGGTCCGTTTGCCGTAGCGAGCGCACCGCCGCCGTTTGGGCCGAGATAGAGCCGCGCGAGATGCCAGTCGGAGGCGCGCGGGACTGCGCTCCCGCGATCGGGGAGGCTCTCCGAATGCGCGAGCTCGTGGCGTGCCCACGCGAGCGCATAGGCGAGATCTTCGCCGCCGAGCAATCGACGGTGAAGGTACGCGGCGAACAGCGTCGCTTCGCGATCGAGCACCGGACCGGCCCATCCGAGAACCGCAGGCGCACCCGCGCGCACGAGCGATCGCGCGAGTGAATCGAGCGCCGGATGCGCCTCGGCAGTCTCGCAGGCGGAGAGAAAGAACAGTCGCACGTGGCTGTTCGTCAGCCTGCCGAGGAGTTGCGCTGCCTTCACGAAGTGCGGATTGCCGGCGTCATCCTCGAGGACGAGGCCGGGCGACGGCTCGAGCGTCCCGTGACAGGAGATCTGCACGACGTCCGGCTTCTCGCGAGCGACGCAGGCGGCGAGGAGGTCGAGCGTGCCGCTCTCTTCGACCACGAGATCGATCCCGATGTTTTTCGTGGCCTGGAGGATCGAAGCCTCCTCCGCTTCGTAGTTCAAGGCGCTCACCCTGCGCGGCGCTGCAGCCATGAACACAAGCCCGAGACGGTCCTGCGCGGGTGGGGGTGGCGGTTGCGCCTTCCCGATACGGCGAACCGGCGTGAACACCAGGTCCTCGCGGGGCGTCCAATGCCTGCCGCTGCTGGCGATCAGTTCCCAGGGCGCGTCGAGAAATGCGCGCACACGGTCGCTTTCCTCTCGGCCTGCTGCAAACTCGATGATGAGCGGTGCGGCGACGCTGTCGATCATTCGCTCGAGGAACTTGTCGGCGCCATTGACCCAGTCGTACAGCTCCTCGCCGATTCGCAGCAGGTCCTGGTCGTTGGCCTCTTCACTGGTCGCCTGTCGATACCGGTGGCCCCATTCCGTGAGCGATGCGGCGTCGGCGTCAGTGAATTCGCGATCCTCGCGGAGATTCGCGGCGGCGCAGCGAAGCTCGACTCGATGGTCGGCAAGAGCGATCGTCGCAGCGATGTTCATGGAAGGGGGAAAGCGTAGCAGACCTGTCGCAGCCCGCGCTCACAGACCTCTTGGCAATGGCGGCGCGATAGAGATACCGTCCGCGCCCATGAAGAAGCTGGCCGCGTTCGTCCTCATCGCCCTGCTGTCCGTTTCGTTCACTGCCGCGCAAACCCCGCCGCCCACTCCTCCGACGGACAAAAAAGCCGATCCGAAGAAGCCGGAGAAGGCGGAGCAGGAACCGCGGCCGGCGGAGCAGGAGCTGCAGAAGAAAGAGTCGCAGCAGAAGGACGCGCCGGCGCCGCCCGCGCCGTTGCCGACTCCCGCCGGCGCGGTCACGCCCGCGAGCGAGCCGGAGAAGAAGGACGAGAAAAAAGAGGACAAGTGGGACGTCAACAACCCGCCGGGTCCCGCGTCCGACGTGACCATCGATGTCGCCGAGGGCACGTGGATGAGCGTCGACGTCAGCCCTGATGGGAAGGAGATCGTGTTCGACCTCCTCGGCGATCTCTACACGATTCCGATCGGCGGCGGTGAAGCGAAGTCGCTCACCAGCGGCGTCGCGTGGGACATGCAGCCGCGCTACTCGCCGAACGGGAAATGGATCGCCTTCACGTCCGACCGGAGCGGCGGCGACAACATCTGGATCATCAATCGCGACGGCTCGAATCCAAAGCAGGTGTCGAAGGAAACGTTCCGTCTTTTGAACTCGCCCAACTGGAGCCCCGACAGCGAGTTCATCGTCGCGCGCAAGCACTTCACTTCCGAGCGCTCCCTCGGCGCCGGCGAGATGTGGATCTATCACCGCAGCGGCGGCGACGGTCTGCAGATGACGAAGAAGCGCACCGATCAGAAGGACAGCGGCGAGCCGGTGTTCTCCGCCGACGGCAAGTACGTCTACTTCAGCGACGACGTCACGCCGGGACAGATCTACGAATACAACAAGGACCCGAACGGACAGATCTACGTCATCCAGCGCCTCGATCGCGAGAGCGGCGACATCGAACGTTACGTCACCGGCCCGGGCGGCTCGGTGCGTCCGACGCCGTCGCCGGACGGCAAGTCGCTCGCGTTCATCCGGCGCGTCCGCTACAAGTCGACGATCTTCGTGCGCGACCTCGAGTCGGGCCTCGAGACGCCGCTGTACGACGGACTCGATCGTGACATGCAGGAGACGTGGGCGATCCACGGTCTCTATCCGACGATGGCGTGGACGCCCGACAGTAAGTCGATCGTTTTCTGGTCCGGCGGAAAGATTCAGCGCGCCGACCTCACATCGGAGCAGGTCGCGACCATCCCGTTCCATGTGAAGTCGACGCGGCGCGTGGAAGACGCGGTGCGTTTCCCGGTCGAGGTCGCGCCACAGAACTTCGACATCAGGATGCTGCGCTGGGTCGAGGTCTCGCCGCGCGGCAATCAGGTGTTGTTTCAGGCTCTCGGGCACATCTATGTGCGCGATCTGGACGTGAAAGGCACGCCGCGCCGCCTCACCAAACAGACCGACCACTTCGAGTTCTATCCGTCCTGGTCGCGCGACGGAAAGTCGATCGTGTACACAACGTGGAATGACGAGACGTACGGCACCGTCCGCGTGGCACCGGTTGTTGGCGGCGAAGGCCGTGTGGTCACGCCGCAGCCGGGCCACTATCTCGAGCCGTCGTTCTCCCCCGACGGCTCGAAGATCGTGTATCGCACGACGAGCGACGGCTTCCTCACGACCGCGCTCTGGTCGAACGATCCCGCGATCTACGTGATCCCCGCCGCGGGTGGGAAGCCGGTGCTCGTGTCGAAGAAGGGCGCGCTGCCGCAGTTCGGCGCGTCGAACGACCGCGTGTTCTTCATGACCTTCGAGGACGAAGGCAAGCGCGCGCTGCGCTCGGTCGACATCGACGGCGGCGACGAGAAGACGCACGTGATCTCCGCGTTCGCGACCGACTTCGCGATCTCGCCGGACGAGAAGTGGCTGGCGTGGACGGAGAAGTTCAAGGCGCGCATCACGCCGTTCGTCCGCACCGGCAAGACCATCGACATCAGTCCCGACATGAAGGCGCTTCCCGCCGCGACGGTGTCGCGCGACGCGGGCGAGTACATCCACTGGTCCGGCGACGCGAAGCGCCTCTACTGGTCCCTCGGTCCGGAGCTGTTCTCGCGCGACCTGAAGGATGCGTTCGACTGGTTCGACGTGTCATCCCGAGCGTCAGCGAGGGACCCGGGCGGGCGGGGCACGACGAACGAGCCTGCCGTACCACCCGAGCCCCAGCTCCCTCGCTCCGCTCGGGATGACACGGACGTCAAGGGGACGAACATCGGCTTCTCGCGTCCTTACGACGTGCCGACGGGCAAGCTCGCGCTCACCGGCGCGCGCATCGTCACCATGCGTGGCGATGAAGTGATCGAGAACGGCACGATCGTCATCGACCGCAACCGCATCGTCGCCGTCGGCGCGAACGCGATCAGCATTCCGCCGGACGCGAAAGTGATCGACGTCGCGGGGAAGACCATCATCCCCGGCATCATCGACGTGCACTGGCACGGCTCGATGGGCTCCGATCAGCTCATCCCGCAGCAGAGCTGGATCAACTACGCGGCTCTCGCCTATGGAGTCACGACGATTCACGATCCATCGAACGACACCGCCGAGATTTTCGCGTCGAGCGAGCTCGCGAAGGCGGGGATGATCGTCGGCCCGCGCATCTTCTCGACCGGCACGATCCTCTACGGCGCGAAGGCGCCGTTCAAGGCCGACATCGAGAAGCTCGACGACGCGGTCTCGCACCTGCGGCGCATGAAGGCCGTCGGCGCGTTCAGCGTGAAGAGCTACAACCAGCCGCGCCGCGATCAGCGGCAGCAGGTGATCGAGGCCGCGCGGCAGTTGCAGATGATGGTCGTGCCCGAGGGCGGATCGCTGTTCATGCACAACATGACGATGATCGTGGACGGGCACACCGGCATCGAGCATTCGATCCCCGTGCAGAAGATCTACGACGACGTGATGCAGCTGTGGAGTCATTCGAAGACCGGCTACACGCCGACGCTGATCGTTGGCTACGGCGGGAACTGGGGCGAGAACTACTGGTATCAGAAGACGAACGTGTGGGCGGATCCGCGGCTGTCGTCGTTCGTGCCGCGCCGCGTTCTCGACGCGCGCTCGCGCCGCCGCGTGATGGTGCCGGAGGACGAGTTCAATCATTTCAACAACGCCGCGATCGTGAAGAAGTTGTCCGACGCCGGCGTGAGCGTGCAGCTCGGCGCGCACGGCCAGCGCGAGTCTCTCGGCGCGCACTGGGAGCTCTGGATGTTCCAGCAGGGCGGCATGACGCCGCTCGAGTCGCTCCGCGCCGCGACGCTTTCCGGCGCGCGTTACCTCGGCATGGACAAGGACATCGGCTCGCTCGAGCCGGGCAAGCTCGCCGACCTCGTCGTCCTCGACGCGAACCCGCTCGAGAACGTGCGCAACACGCAGACCGTCCGCTACACCGTCGTCAACGGCCGCATCTTCGACTCCGCCACGATGAACGAGATCGGCAACCACCCGCGCATGCGCAAGCCGTTCTTCTTCCAGCTGCCCGGCGGCGAAACCTGGGGCGCCGCCGCGAGCGCGGCGAGCGTGCACGACGAGGATTAAGAGAGTTGCCTTTGTTTTCGATTCAAAGGGAACGTCTCCAGAATTCGGGAATTGATGCCGAAAATTTGGGGATCGGTGCCCAGGATTCGGGGATCGATGCCCAAAATTTGGGGAACGATGCCCAAAATTCGGGGAACGATGCCGAAAATTTGGGGATCAACGCCGAAAATTTGGGGATCAATGCCCAAAGTTCGGGGATCGAAGCCGAAAATTTGGGGAACGATGCCAGAAATTCGGGCATCGTTCCCGGGGCGTCTACCCCTCGATGCAGAAATTCCGGGATCGATCCCGGACCGTTTGCTGACGGCGCTCACCAGTACGTCGTCGTCACGCTGCAGTCGCCCGTCACTACCGCCTGACACGCCATCCGCTCGTCCGCGGCGAACCCGCGCTGGGCGCCGATGCGCGACTCGATCGACGTCGGCGGGCTGAGGTTCTCCGCGCCCTCCACCACCCGCACTTTGCAGCGGGCGCAAATGCCGACGCCGCCGCAGGACGCACCGAGCGGGACCGTGGCGCGGCGGGCGACGTCGAGCACGGTCTCGTTTTCCTTCGCCGCGGCTTTACGCCCGAGGGGGATGAATGTGACGAGCTTTGACGCGGCGTTCACAGGGTTGTCGCAGCCGTAAACATAACTTTCGTGCGCGCCGTGCGTCTATACCTGCATGAGAACGCAAAGCGCGGAGGGCAGTGAGATGAACACGAAGAACGACGAGACTCGCATCGCGGAAGAAATCGTGAGCGTGCTCCCGGCCGGTATCGCGCGCGCGTGCTCGGCAGATCGCACGGCGATCCGCTATACGGTGCGTGGCGAGGGCATGAAGCTGCAGACGATCGTGCTCCGGCGATCCTCGCTGCGGCGGCTGGCCGAAGATCCGGCGCGGCGGGTGAAAATCGAGTACCTGCAGCGCGATCTCCTGGAGGCCGCCGCAAAGCGCCCGGAGTTTCGGTACCCGCGCCTCTCGCACTTCATTCAGGTGCGGAAGCTGGCGTTCGGGCTGCCGGTCGCGTCGATGGTCTGACGATTCGAAGGTTCGATACTTGCTTTTCCGACGAACCGACGCCATATTGCAAATATGGCCGTCGAACTGGATGAGCTCGACCTTCGAATCGTCGCCCTCCTGCTGAGCGACGCGCGGACCCCGGCGGCGCAGATCGCGGAACAGATCGGGCTCTCGCGGCCGGCCGTCGCGGATCGCCTCGACAAACTGGAACGGCAGGGCGTGATTCGCGGCACGACCGCGGTCATCGACCCGGCGGCCCTCGGGCGATCGATCACCGCATTCGTCGCCGCGCGGGGCGCGACGTTGTCCGCGGGCGCGTGGAAGAAGTTCCGCGAGATCATGAAGCGCGACGAAGTGCTCGAAGTCCATACCGTCGCCGGCGATGACTGCTTTCTCCTGAAAGTGCGCGCGGGCTCGATCGGCGGATTGAATACGCTCGTGCAGCAGCTCAGCGCCGCGCCGCTTTCGCTGGCGACGCGCACGACGATCGTGATGGAAACGCATTGCGAGAAGATCGGCGGCATCGACCTCGGCGCCACGGAGGGTGCGCGATGAAACACGAGCGGGCGGTCGCCTACGCGGCGTTCGCGATCGTTTGCATCGTCTGGGGCACGACGTACCTCGGCATCCGCATCGCGCTGGAGACGATTCCGCCGCTGCTGCTCACCGGATCGCGGTTCGTCGTCGCGGGCGTGATCATGCTCGCCGTCGCGAAGCTGCGCGGCGAGACGCTGCCGCGCGACCGCCGCACGCTCGCCAACCTCGCGCTCATCGGATTCCTGATGGTCGGCGTCGGCAACCTCGCGGTGGTATGGGCGGAGCAGTGGGTGCCGAGCGGTCTCGCCGCGCTGCTCGTGGCGACCGCGCCGTTCTGGATGGCGATCATCGAAGCGTTCCGCGGAGGCGGCGAGCGGATGGATATCCGCGGCGCCGTGGGGATGCTGATCGGATTCGCGGGAGTGGCGATGCTCGTCACGCCGGGCGGATCGGGCGGCGCGTGGAGCATCAGCTTTCTCATCGGCGCGCTGGCGATTCAGGTCGGCGGGATGTGCTGGCAGCTCGGCTCCGCGCACAGCAAGTACAACCTGCGCCACGTCCCGCTCCTCGCCTCGGCCGCGCTGCAGATGCTGTTCGGCGGGATCATCGTGACGATCGTCGGTTTCGCGATCGGCGAGGGGCCGCGTTTCGCGCTCACGCCGCGCACCTTCGCCGCCCTCGCGTACCTCACGGTGTTCGGCTCGATCATCGCGTACAGCGCGTACGTCTACGCGCTCGCGCACATGCGCACCACCCACACCGCGCTCTACGCGTACGTGAACCCCGTCGTCGCCGTCTTCCTCGGCTGGCTGATCCTCGACGAGCCGCTGACGTGGCTGTCCGTCCTCGCGATGGTCGTGATCCTCGCCGGCGTCGCGCTCGTGCAGACCTCGCGCGGGCGGGCAGCGGTGGTAGCGCCGGACAAGGCGGAAGCGAAGAAGGCCGCGTAAGCCGCCCCGGTTGCGCGGTCACGCAGTCACGCGGTCACGCGGTCACGCGGAGAGAGGCAATGAAAGGCCGCGTGACCGCGCGACCGCGTGACTGCGCAACCGGCAAATCAGCCGTCTCGCTTGATCGTCTCCACGATCTCGCGAATCGTCGTTTCCGCGTGTGCGTTCGGGAGCTGGCACGTGCCGGCGCCGCGATGGCCGCCGCCGCCGTAGTGATCCATCAGCTTGCCGACGTCGGTCTGCGAGGTGCGGTTGAAGATGCTGTGGCCGACGGCGCAGACGACGAATTCGCCGCGGCGGCCGTCGAAGATGCGCACCTGAATGTTGGCCTGCGGGAACATCGTGTAGATCAGGAAGCGATTGCCGGCGGGGAGCTCGCCGGCGCCGCGGAGGTCGGTGATGATCACGTTTTTCTCGACCGACGAGCGCTCGCGCATCAGCCGCTCGAACGCCTCCTGCTGCTGGAAGTAGCGATCGATGCGTTCTTTGACGTCGGGGTTGGCGAGCACGGCGTCGGGGTTGTCGGGATTCTGCGCGATGAGATCGATCATCGTCGACATCAGATCGCGGTTGCTGACGCGATATTCGCGGTGGTACGCGAGGCCGGTGCGCGGATCCATCACGTACGAGAGCAGCATCCAGCCTTTCGGATGCGTCACGTCCTCGACGGAAAGCTGCGCGGAGTCCGACTTGTCTACGGACTGCAGCAGGTCGTCGTAACGGCGCAGCCCCGCGCCGCGGCCCTTCTCGACGTAATGGTTGTAGACCACGCGCGCGGCGGACGGCGCGATCTCGAATCGGCCGCGATAGGTCGCGGTGTCCTCGTTGCGAACGAGCTCACTGGAGTGATGATCGAACCAGAGGCCGACGCCGAGGACGAAGGGAAGGTTCGAGAGGATATCGTTGGAGCCGGCCCGAATTTTTCCGTCCTGGACGTCCTTTGGATGAACGAACTCGATTTCGTCGATCTGCTCGACTTCCCGAAGCAGCACGGCACACGCGAGTCCATCGAAGTCCGACCTGGTAATCAAACGCATGCCGGAAATAGTACCGCTGGTTCTCCTCCTCCGCGGTCAGGCCGCCGTGCTCCGCATACAATCCGCGAATGGCCGCGACCGCTCCTCCGCCCGTTCGCCCCGTCACGCTCGAAGAGATTCGCGCCGCGCGCGAACGCATCCGCGGAGTCGTAACACGCACGCCGCTGGTGCGTCTGCGCCATGACGTCGCCGGCGCGCCGGAGATCTGGCTCAAGCTCGAGAACCTGCAGCCGATCAACGCGTTCAAGATTCGCGGCGCCGCGAATGCGGTGGCGATGCTGAGCGAGGAAGCGCGCAGCAAAGGCGTCTGGACGATGAGCGCCGGCAACGCGGGGCAGGGAGTCGCGTTCGCCGCGCGCGAGGCCGGGATTCCGTGCTCCGTGCTGGTGATCGAGACGGCGCCGGAGACGAAGATCGCCCGCATGCGCGACCTCGGCGCGAGACTCGTGCTGGTGCCGTTCGATGTCTGCTGGCAGGCGCTGCTCGACCGCGCCTATCCCGGCATCGATGGAACGTTCATCCATCCGTTCGACGACCACGACTTCATTGCCGGCAACGCGAGCATCGGACTCGAGATCCTGGAAGACCTGCCGCACGTGAAGACCGTGATCGCCGCGATCGGCGGCGGCGGACTCACCACCGGCATCGGCAGCGCGATCAAAGCGCTCGCGCCGCACGTGCGTGTCCTCGGCGCGGAGCCCGACACCGCGGCGCCGGGCGCGGCTTCGTTCGCCGCGAACGCGCCGCAGGAGTTCGCGCAGTGGCAGGCGTCCTTCGTCGACGGCGCGGGCGGGAAGAGCATGTTCCCGCGGATGTGGGAGCGGTTGCGCGAGACGATCGACGGCTCGGTCGTCGTCACGCTCGACGAAGTGAAGGGCGCGATGAAGCTCGTGGCGTCGAAGGCGCGCGTGATCGCGGAAGGCGCGGGGGCGCTGAGCGTGGCCGCGGCGCTGAAGGAAACCGAGGGGCCGGTTGTCGCGGTGATTTCCGGCGGCAATATCGATCTGAAGAAGTTCTGCGAGATCATTAGCTGATCCGTGCTCAGTCTGCTCGTAGCCGCGATTCTCAGCGTGCCGCCCGGCTACGCCGATGACGCCGTCTGCGCGGGCTGTCACCGCGAGCTCGCGGAGTCGTACAAGCAGGTCGGGATGTCGCAGTCGTTCTACAAGCCGCGTCCCGGCAATCTGATCGAGGAGTGGAACGCGCCGCCGTATTTTCACGCGCCGTCGAAGCAGTACTTCGAGATGCGCCGGCGCGGCGACGCGTTCGTGTTCCGCCGCTATCAGCGCGCCGCCGACGGCACGCCGATCCACGTGTTCGAGCGGCCGATCGACTGGGTCCTCGGCTCCGGCCATCACGCGCGGACGTATCTCTACGCGACGCCGGGCGGCGAGCTGTATCAGTTGCCTGTCGCCTGGTACACGCGCACGCGCGAGTGGCGGATGGCGCCCGGCTACGACCGCGCCGATCACGACGGCGTCACGCGCCGCGTGCGGCATGAGTGCATGTTCTGTCACAACGCGTACGCGGACGTCGCGAAGACGCCGGAGTCGTACTGGCGCTCGCAGACGTTTCCGGCCGCGCTGCCGCACGGCATCGGCTGTCAGCGCTGCCACGGACCGGGCGCGCGGCACGCGGCGCTCGCGGTGAGCGGCGACGTCGAGAAGACGAAACGCGCGATCGTCAATCCGGCGCGCCTCGACGCGCGGCTGCGAAGGGACGTCTGCTACGAATGCCACATGCAGCCGGCGGTCGCGCTGTTCGGCGTGCGCCGCTTCGGCCGCGACGTTTATTCCTTTCGCCCCGGCCAGCCGCTCGCGGAGTACGCGCCGCCGATCGATTTCGGCGAGAAGGATCGCTTCGAGATCAATCACCACCCGTACCGCCTCGAGCAGAGCCGCTGCTTTCGCGAAAGCGGCGCGAAGCTGACCTGCCTCACCTGCCACGACCCGCATCGCAAGGTCGCGGAGCCGCAGCGCGCGGCGCATTACCGCGCGGCGTGCATGACGTGTCACGCAAAGGCGCATCGCGCCACCGAGGATTGCGTGTCGTGTCACATGCCCGAGCGGCGCACGCAGGACGTCGTGCATGCGGTGATGACCGATCACTTCATCCGGCGCGCGCCGCCGATGGTCGACCTGCTCGCGCCGCTCGAAGAGCGCGAGCCGAATCCGACCGGCGTCACGTTCCAGTATCCGGACGAAGCGCCGGCCGGTGTGCTCGGCGCGTTGTATCGGCTCGTTCCGCTGGTCCGCGCGCATGGAGGCACCAACGCGGCGGAGGTGAAGCAGCTCGAGGCGCTGCTCGCGGAGGCGAAGCCGGCGGAGGTCGAGCCGTATCTCGATCTCGCGGCGGGACTGCTGCGCCAGCGGCGTTTCGCCGAGCTCGAAAAAACGGCGCAGCTGATTCTCACGCGCTCGCCGTCGCATCCGCTCGCGCTGGAGTGGCTCGGCCTCGCACGCCTGGCGCAAACGGGAGATCGCGACGAGGCGATCCGCCTGCTCGAGGAGTCGGTGAAGCGCGATCCGACGCGCGCCGAGGGGGAGTTCAACCTCGGACTGATTCTGTTTGGCTCCGGCCGCGTGAAAAACGCGATCGTGCATTACCAGCGCGCGCTCGCACTGCGTCCGAACCTCGCCGCCGCCTGGCGCCGCCTCGGCGAAGCGCAGATCGCGATGGGTGACGCGGAAGAGGCGGCGGAGAGCGCGCGGCGCGCGCGCGCTATTTCACCGTAGCGACCGGCCTGAACCCCGCAGGCGCCGGATACTCGCGCCGATCGGTCAGCTGCGACAGCGGCGTCGCGAGGATCGGCACGCGGTGGCCGGCGATGACCGCGAACTTGCCGGTCGGCGTCCGCTGGTCGATGCTCGCGGGGACGCGCACGAGAATCTTCGCCGGGTCGAGCACCTTCGCGCCGTTCGGCTCGAGGATGATGTCGGGGATGAACACGTCGGCGTTGCCGGGGACGCCCTGCATCGACAGCTTCGCGGTCTGCGCGCCGGGGGCGTTGAAGCCGATGGTCGCGCTCATCGGCGGGACGTCGAGCACGATGAACGCGCCGTTGCCGGCGATGCCGCCCGACGAGTACTGCGACTGCTCGACCCAGAGCGACGTCGCCGCGAACAGCTCCGCGCGGCGCGCGAGCTCGATCTCCAGCGTGTCGCTGTGCTTCGCGCTGGCGACGTCGAGGATCCAGCCGCGCACGCTCACCGGATCGCGGTTGAGCAGATAGATCGACTCGTCCGCGGTCTTCTTCTCGCCGCCGCATGCGGCGAGAAAGAGCAGCACGATCGCGAGCGGGCGCTTCACGAAAAAGAGGCTATCACGGAGCATGCGATAATCCGGCCGGCTCACGATGAAACGTCTGCTCTCTCTCGGTGCTCTCCTCGGTCTCGCTGCAGCTTCGATCGTACTCGCGCAAACGTCCGGGCAGGCGACGCTCCGCACGCCCTCCGGCGATGTGCCGTTCACGTACGTGCAGCAGTCGGGGCAGACCTATGTCTCCGCGTCCGAGGTCGTCGCCGCGCTCGGCGGCACCCTCACGGCGGACAGCAACGGGTTCAAAGTCTCGATCGCGAACACCGTGGCCGCGTTCGGCCCCGACAGCCGCTTCGGCGTCGTGCGCGACGATCTGATCGAAATGCCCGTGGCGCCGATCGCGATCGAAGGCAAGCCCTTCGTTCCCTGGCAGTTCTTCCAGGGACTGCTCTCGAAGACCTCGGCGCTCGACGCGACGTGGGATGCGGCGACACACGTATTGCTCGTGAAGCCGCAGCAGCGCGACGTCATTACCGTGCAGCCGTCCGTCGCGAACGTGCAGGGCATCTCGAAGACCGTGCTGTCGCTCAGCGCGCCCGCCGAGTACACGATCGCCCGCGAACAGGGCGCGTACGTCGTCCGCTTCAAGTCGCCGATCCAGGTGCCGTTCACCGAACAGGCCGTCGAGGATCCGCTGATCGCGAAGCTGATGTTCTCCGGCAGCGATCTGCGCATCCAGCTCACCGGACCCGACATCGTTGCCGACGCGTACCGCCTCGACAATCCGCCGCGCATCGTCCTCGACTTCCGCAAAGGCGCGGCGCCGATCCCCGGCCAGTTGCCCGCGCAGCCGGGCGTGAAGCCGCAGGAACTGCCGGGCATCCGCACGATCGTGATCGATCCCGGCCACGGCGGAAAAGACGTCGGCGCGGTCGGGCCGGGCGGCGTGCTGGAGAAAGACGTGACGCTCGCGCTCGCGCGCAAGCTCGCGGCCTCGCTGGCGACGAAAACCGGCGCGCGCATCGTGCTCACGCGCGACGACGACACCGTCGTCTCGCTCGATCAGCGCACCGCGCTCGCGAATCAGTACAAGGCCGATCTCTTTCTGTCGATGCATCTGAACGCGGCGGTGGTGGAGAAGGCGAAGGGCTCGGAGACGTACTTCCTTTCCGTTGAAGCGTCCGACGAGCTGGCGAAGAAAGCGGCGGAGACGGAGAACATGTCGGCGACCTCGATCGCGGATCCCGCCGCCGATCTGAAGCTGATCCTGTGGGATCTCGCGCAACAGACGTATCTGGATGAGTCGAGCCGGTTCGCGCAGGCGATCCAGGAAGAGATGAACGCCGCCACCGGCGTCGCCAATCGCGGCGTGAAGCAGGCGCCGTTCAAGGTGCTGGTCGGCGCGACGATGCCGGCCGCGCTCGTCGAAGTGGGCTTCATCAGCAATCCCGCCGAAGAGACGAAGCTGCAAACCGCGCAGTTTCAGGACCTGATGGTCGACGCGCTGACGCGCGCCGTGCAGCGATACAAGTCGGACTACGAGACGCGCATCGGCCTGATTCAGCCCGCGCCGGCGACACCCGCACCCGCGCCAGCCACCGCAACCGCGCCGCCGCAGCCCGCGAAACCGCCGGTGACGGGAACGGTGCCGTAGTGAAGCGTGGCGTCGTCGTAATGCTGGCGTTCCTCGCGGTCGTCAGCTGCAGGAAATCGAACAACACCGCCGCGAACATCAACGCCGCGAACCGCGTCGCGATGCGGTCGGTGCGTCTGTTCTACGAGTCCGAGCAGATGATGCTCGTCGGCGAAACGCGCAACATCGCGCTGCCCGAGAGTCCCTCAGCCGCGATTCCGGTCGTCGTCCGCGAGCTGATGAAGGGACCGACGACCGCCGGCGCGCTGCGCCTGTACCCGGCCGACACGGTCGTGCGCGGCGCGTACCTGCTGCCGGGCGGGACCGTGATTGTGGATCTCGGGGGAGCCACCCTGACGCAGGGGTGGGGGACCGGAAGTCATCATGAGCTGATGTCCGTCTGTTCGCTGGTGCAGACCGTGACGTCGAACTTCGCCGACGCCCGCCGCGTGCGCTTCGTGATCAACGGCGCGCCTGCCGAGACCCTCGCCGGGCACATCTCCCTCGCGAAGTCCCTCGGGCCGATGCCGCAATTCGTGGACCCTCGGTTCCGTTAGAGTTTCCGAGAACGGTGGACCGAACGGCCGTTTTGCTTTAGTCTTTTTTTGACCCACCATTCGTGTCGTATCCCTCAGCAGAGAAATGGTTTGTGACAGTGCAGTTACATTGGGAAATTTTTCACAAAGTGTGCGATAATCCTGCCCACGATGAGATTTCAGATACTGGATGGGCGGAGGAGGGCCGCTTCCTGTTGTAACCTCCCGCCACTGAAGTCACCGCTTTTTGAGCTCTTCCTTGAATCTTACCGACCCCATTGACACGCCACCCAAACGGCTCCCGCCGTCCCATCCAGTAAATCTCGAGACCCCGCCGCAAGGCGGGGTCGCTTTTTGTGGCTACTTCGCCAGCTCGGCCACGACGCTCTCCGCCAGCAGCCGCGAGTCCGCATTCACGGTCAGCCAGCGAATCGCGGCCATCGCGGCGTCGGCGGCGGCGAGGAGGCGCTCGCGAGGGATGTGCTCGCGGATGGCGATGAGCTTCTCCGGATCGAGCGACTCGTTCGGATCGAGGGCGACGACGTCGCAGACGATGGCGCCGAGGAGGGCGAGGGCGTCTTTCACGTCATCGTGGTCGGAGATGAGGGCGGCGAGTGCGAGCAGCGCGGCGCTTTCGCCGCGCGTGGCGAAGCGGTGCAGGAGATCGAGGATCGTCGTCGCGAGCTCGTTCCCGTCCTCCAGCAGCGCGACCTGACGCACGCGCAGCGCCTCGTGCGGGCCGGTGAGGTCGCGCATCGTGTCGCCGATGTAGACGTGCTGCGCGCGCGACTTGATCGTCGGCAGGAGCAGGTCGGGGGAGCGGGTGATGAGGACGAACGTCGTATCGCGCGCCGGCTCCTCGAGCGTCTTGAGCAGCGAGTTCGATCCGCTCACGCTCAGCGCGTCGGCGGGGTCGATGATGAACACCTTCCCGCGCGCCTCGAACGGACGCATCGTCGCGCCGGCCACCATGTCGCGAATCTGCTCGACCGAGATCATCTTCCGCTCGCCGCCGACCTCCACGAAGTGCACGTCGGGGTGGATGCGGCGATCGATGCGCTGGCACGACAGGCAGTCGTCGCCGGTGGTGTGCTCGAGGCAGTTGATCGTCTTCGCGATGCGCAGCGCGACGTCGCGCAGCAGCGCGGAGTTCGGCCCGTACAGGATGATCGCGTGATGCAGCTCGCCGCGCCGCGCGGTGTCGAGCAAAAGCGAGGTGGTGGTCGTCATGCGCGCCCTTCCAACGCCGCGAGCGTGCGCGCGAAGACTTCCTCGACGCCGGCATTCGCATCGATGACCACGAATCGCTTCGGCTCCGCCACCGCCATCGCGAGATAGCCCTCGCGCACGCGGCGAAAGAAGCGGAGGTCTTCCATTTCGAACCGCCCTTCGTCCTGCGTCGCGACGGCATTGCGCGAGCGAGCGCGATGCAGTCCGACCTCCTCGGGGAGGTCGAAGAGGAGGGTGAGTCCGGGGACGAGCGCGTCGGTCGCCCATTCGTTCAGCATCCGCAGGCGGTCGAGATCGATCAGCCGCCCGAAGCCCTGATACGCGAGCGTCGAGTCGGCGTAGCGGTCGCACAGCACGATCTCGCCGTGCGCGAGCGCCGGCTCGATGGTCTCGGTGGTGTGCTGCCGCCGCGACGCCGCGAAGAGAAACACCTCCGCGATCGGATCGATCACGTTCGCGCTGTCGAGCAGGATCGCGCGGATACGATCGGCGAGCGGCGTACCACCCGGCTCCTTCGTCGCGACGACGTTCCGCCCGCGCGCGCGCAGATGCTCCGCGAGACGCTGCTGCTGCGTCGTCTTGCCGGAGCCTTCGATGCCTTCGAACGTGATAAACATGGTCACGCCATCAACCCGTCGCGCAAGCCACGAAGGTAGTGTTCCCGCATGAGTGTTTCGAACACCGCGGGCCGCGCGAGCACGCGAAACTTCTCGCCGAGCCGCGCTTTGCGTCGCAGCTTCGCGAGCTGCGCGTCATCCGCGAACGGACGCGCCGTCACTTCGTGGACGCCGAGGAAACCGCCGAGCTCGGGGTGCTTGCGGAAGAAGATCGCGCCCGACTTGCCGACCGTGTACTGCCGGCGCGCGAACGAGTCGATGTTCATCGGGTGGTAGTGCCGCGTCACCGCGTGCGCGTTGTAGTGAATCTTCAGGCCGTGGTGGTCGAGGCGATAGGCGAGCTCGATGTCTTCCCATGCGGCCGAGGGGAAGGTCGTGTCGAACGGATGCTCGACGAGGAGCTGGCGGTCGAGCGAGAGATTCGACGTATAGAAAAAGTTGAACGGCACGATCTTGTCGTGCTCGATCAGCTTGTAGCCGAACTGCAGGCCGTAGTCATTGATGTAATCCATGAACGCCGTCACGCGCTCGCCGCGCGGCCAGCCGGTGTAGCCGACGCAGGCGACGAGCGCGTCGTCGTTCGACGCCGCGTGCACGCGAGCGTGTTCCGCCAGAAACCGCGGCTCCGGCACCGTGTCGTCGCCGATGAAGACGACGAACTTCCCGCTCGCGAGCGACACGCCGTGATTGCGCGCGCGCCCCGGGCCGCCGTTCGGCTGCGTGCGGAAGATGATGTCCGTCCGCTGCGCGATCACGCGCTCCGTGTCATCGGTCGAGCCGTCGTTGATGACGATGACTTCGAACGGAGGCGCGTCGATCTGCGCCTGCAGCGCGTCGAGGACGCGGAGGAGCATGTCCAGGCGGTTGTACGTGGGAATGACGACGGAGAAGTACATGTCAGGCGCTGGCGCCACCATCAATCGCCAGCACCTGGCCGGTAATTCCGCTGGCGTCGTCCGAGAGGAGGAACGCGATCGCGGCGGCGACTTCGTCGGCGCGGACGGCGCGGCGCATCGGGATCTGGCGGATCATCTCGCGTTTCACCTCGGCGTCGAGGTCGGCGATCATGTCGGTGTCGACGAGCCCCGGCGCGACGCAGTTCGCGCGGATGCCGCTGCGCGCGACCTCGCGCGCGAGCGAGCGCGTCATCGCGATCAGCGCGCCTTTCGCGGCGGAGTAGTTCGTCTGCCCGACCATGCCGTGCATGCCCGAGAGCGACGCCACGTTCACGATCGCGCCGCGCCGCTGCTGCATCATCACCGGCAGCACCGCCTTCGTCATCGACCACGCGCCGCGCAGATTCGTCTCGAGGACGTCGTCCCACTGCTCCGCGTTCATGTTGTACATCAGCGCGTCGCGCCGGATGCCTGCGTTGTTGACGAGCGCGTCGATCGCGCCGAACCGCGCGAGCGTCTCCTCGGCGGCGAGGCGGCACGCGGAGTCATCGCGGACATCGGCCTCGAACGCCGCCGCCTTCCCCTTCGACTCCGCCTCGAACGCGAGCGCGGCTTCCTTCGACTGGCTGTACGTGAATGCCACCGACCACCCGTCGAGCAGCAGCCGCATCGCGGTGACGCGGCCGATCCCGCGGGAGCCGCCGGTGATGAGCGCGGTTTTGTTCAGGTCTCTTCCTCGTACTTTTCTTTCAACGACGCCACCACGCTCGGATCCGCGAGCGTCGTGACGTCGCCGAGAGCGCGGCCTTCGGCGATGTCGCGCAGGAGGCGGCGCATGATCTTGCCGGAGCGCGTTTTCGGCAGGTCGGCCGTGAAGAGGATCTTCTCCGGCCGCGCGATCGCGCCGATTTTTTCGGCGACGTGCGCCTTCAGCTCCTGCTCGAACTTCGCCGGGTCCTTCGCGGCCGCCTCGCGGTCGGCTTCCTTGATGATCACGAACGCGGCGATGCCGGTGCCTTTGATGTCGTGATGAATGCCGACGACGGCTGCCTCGGCAATGCTCTGGTGATCGACGAGCGCGGATTCGACTTCCATCGTTCCGATGCGATGTCCGGCGACGTTGATGACGTCGTCGACGCGGCCGAGGAGCCAGAAATAGCCCTCCTCGTCGCGCTTCGCGCCGTCGCCGGTGAAGTAGATGCCTGGCCATTTCGACCAGTACTGGTTCTGAAAGCGCTCCGGATCGCCGTAGATCCCGCGCAGCATCGACGGCCACGGCGAGGTGATCGCGAGATAGCCGCCGCCGACTTCGATGCGGTTGCCGTGCTCGTCGAGAATCTCCGCGTCGATGCCGGGGAACGGCTTCGTCGCCGAGCCGGGCTTGGTCGGCACGATGCCGGGCAGCGGCGTGATCAGGATCGTGCCGGTCTCCGTCTGCCACCACGTGTCGACGATCGGGCAGCGCTCGCCGCCGATGTTGCGGTGGTACCACATCCACGCCTCGGGATTGATCGGCTCGCCGACCGATCCGAGAAGGCGCAGCGACGACATGTCGTGCGCGCGCGGCAGCTCCTCGCCCCACTTCATGAACGCGCGGATGGCCGTCGGCGCGGTGTAGAAGATCGAGACCTTGTGCCGCTCGATGATGTCCCAGAAACGGTCCTTCTTCGGCCAGTCGGGCGCGCCCTCGTACAGCATCACCGTCGCGCCGGCGGCGAGTGGTCCGTACACGACGTAGGAGTGACCGGTGACCCAGCCGATGTCGGCGGTGCACCAGTAGACGTCGTCCTCCTTCAGATCGAACACCCACTTGCACGTCGCGAGACATTGCGTGAGGTAGCCGCCGGTCGTGTGCACGATGCCTTTGGGTTTCCCGGTGCTGCCGGACGTGTAGAGCATGTAGAGCATGTGCTCGGAGTCGACCCACTCCGGCTCGCACTTCGCTTCGGCGCTCGCCATCGCGTCGTGGTACCAGACGTCGCGCCCTTCCTGCATCGTCACTTCGTCATCCGCGCGGCGGCGGACGACGACGACGTGCTCGATGGTGGGACACTCCGCGACCGCGGCGTCCGTCGTTTTCTTCAGAGGGACGATCGTGCCGCGGCGGTAGCCGCTGCTCGCGGTGATGGCGAGCTTCGCCTCACCGTCATGAATGCGATCCTTCAACGCGTCGGCGGAGAATCCGCCGAAGACGACCGAGTGCACGGCGCCGATGCGCGCGCAACCGAGCATCGCCACGACCGCCTCGACGATGAGCGGCATGTAGATCGCGACGCGATCGCCTTTCTGCACGCCGAGGGACTTCAGCACGTTCGCGAACTTCGAGACCTCGGCGTGCAGTTCGCGATACGTCACGCGGCGGATCTCGCCCGGCTCGCCCTCCCAGATCAGCGCGACCTTGTCGCCGCGCGTTTCGAGATGGCGATCGAGGCAGTTGTGCGACGCGTTGAGCGTGCCGCCGACGAACCACTTCGCGTCAGGCGGATTCCACTCCAGCACGCGATCCCATTTCGTCTTCCAGTCGAGCTGCTCGGCCCAGCCGGCCCAGAAGCCCTCGCGGTCCGCTTTCGCCTTCGCCCAGATTTCCGGGTCGTTGATGTTCGCCTGCCGGCGGAACTCCTCGGACGGCGGGAACTCGCGAGTCTCCTGCAGCAGCGCGTCGATCTCTTGTGCCATGGCGCTGGATTCTAAGCGAAACTGTCCGCCGCTCCCGCCCGTCGTAAAGAGCGTCATGAAAAAAGCGCTGGTGCTGATCGTCGTCGTCGTGATTCTGTCGTGGCTCGGACTCAATACGGCGGCCGGCGTGAGGAAAAACCAGGCCGCCGAGGTTCCCTGGCCGTCCGACCTCGGACGGCTGCAGGACATGCCGAAGCGGTTCCCGCCGGCGGCGCAGAATGCGAACGCGACGCGGCTCGTGGAGCTCGCCGCGGCGGCGGACGTCGAGCTGAGGCCGAGGACGAAGAACGTTTCGCCGAAGAGTTCGGGATCGAGCGCGATCGCGATGCGGAAGGCGCTCGGCGACTACACGAAAGTGCAGCTCGAGCGCACCGGCGATGCGATCGACGCCCCGCCGCCGGCGGTGGCCGCGTACCTCGCGACGCACGACGCGGCGATGAGCGCCGTCCGCGATCATCTGCTGCGCGGACAGCCGATCGTGTGGGAAACCAACGTCACCGCCGGCTTCGACGCGCCAATCCCGAACCTGATCGGACACATGCACCTGCATCGCCTGTTCACGGCGCGCGCGCTGGAGAAGGCGCGGCGCAACGACCCCGCGGCGTGGGAGGAGCTGCGCGCGTCGTGGGAGCTGAACCGCGGACTCTGGCCGCGCGCCGACCTGCTGTCAGTTCTCATCGCCACGGCTTCGGGACGGATGACGAATGCCGCGGCGCGGAAGATGCCGCTGCCCGCGCCGGCATGGCTCGCCGAGACGTTCTCGTACGACTACGTCAGCGCGATGGCGACCGCGCAGCAGGCGGATGCCTGGACGATTCAGAACGCGCCCGCGCTCCGGCGCTCGGTGATCGACGTGCTCGGCACGCCGCTCTATGTCTACGAGGAAGCGAAGGCGCTCGATACGCTGCAGAAGTACACCGCCGAAGCCGTTCGCTCGAAGGCCTGCGACGCCCACGGCCCGCGGTTCGCAGCCGCGCGCGCGAGTCTCGTGACGACGCACGCCGCGGTTCCGAATCTCATCGAAGCGTGGCATCGCCTCATGCGCTTCCGCGCGGAGCTTGAGGCGACCGAGCGCGTGCTGCAGCTTCGCGCGGGCCGGACGCCGTCGACGAAGTCGCAGTGCTCGGACGGCGCGTGGCAGCTCACCGCGAACGGCTTCAGATTCAGCCGCGACATCACGCTGCCGCCGGACGGCCTGCGCTTCCCGCTGGAGTACGAGCGCTAAACGCGCACGTACGATTCCGCGATCGACTGGAACATCAGCAGACCGTCGGCGCCGCCGAGGATGGACTCGGAGCAGCGCTCGGGATGCGGCATGAGTCCGAGCACGTTGCGGGCGCGGTTGCAGATGCCGGCGATGTGACGCGCGGAGCCGTTGGGGTTCGCCTCCGACGTCAGCCGCCCTTCCTCATCGCAGTAGCGGAAGATCACCTGGCGGTTGCGCTCGAGCTCATCGAGCGTGGCTTCGTCGGCGTAGTAGTTCCCTTCGCCGTGCGCGATCGGAGTGCGGATGACCTGTCCGCTCGTCAGCAGCGACGTGAACGGCGTGTCGGTTTCCTCGGTGCGGATATGGACGTCGCGGCCGAGGAAGCGGAGGTGCTGGTTGCGCATCAGCGCGCCGGGGAGCAGGCCCACTTCGGTCAGCACCTGGAACCCGTTGCAGATGCCGAGCACGAGTCCACCCGTATCGGCGTGTCGGCGGATCGCCTCCATGATCGGCGCGAACTTCGCGAGCGCGCCGGCGCGCAGGTAATCGCCGTACGCGAAGCCGCCGGGAACGATCACGCAGTCGGCTCCCTGGAGGTCGGTGTCCTTGTGCCAGAGCGGCACCGCTTCGGCGCCGAGAACGTCGCGCGTCACGTGCAGCGCATCGTGGTCGCAGTTCGAGCCGGGAAGGATGACGACGCCGAATTTCATGGCAGTTGAAACGGTATCGCGCCGAAGATCACTATAGCAACATGCAGCTCGAAGAAGTGCAGTTCAACCACGATCCCGCCTCGGCCAGCCACGATGCATTCACGATCTGCCGCGACAAGACTTCGGGTGCGATCGTCGCGCCGGAGTGGAGGCGCACGCCGTACAAGCGCGAGCCCGCCGCCTACGCGCGCGACGCCATCTCCGCGCCGGTCACGATCAAGGCGCGGTTCTCCGGCGGCCCGCAGAACGGGACGCGCAAGATCCGCGCGATCGACGCGAACGAGCCGGGAGAGCAGAGCGGCTGCGGGTGCCTCGCGTTCCTGGCATCGCTCATTGCGAAGCTCGTCAACGCGGTCTTCGGCACGATCGGCGAAGTCGTCGCGAAGGATGTGACGTTCAACGGCTCCGGCAATTCGGGGCTCGAGACGTTCACGCTGAACAGCCCGTGGCTGGGTCCGAACGGCTTCATCTCGAAGCGCAACACCGTCTGGCGCTGGCAGTATCAGCAGGGCGGCTCGTGGGTCGACTTCGACACGAGCGATCACACGATCTACGTCGTGCTCGACCTGCCGAACCTGCCGTGGGTACAGAGCGGCGACGCGACGCAGCTGCCGTGGGCAATCGCGCTCGATCAGGCGTGCGGGTGGGCGGTCGCGAAGAAGACGAAGGACGACGCGGCGGCGGCGATCACGCTGGCCGTGAACCGCGTGCCGAACGTGACCTACACGCCGATGACGATGTTCGGCTCCAGCGACTACCAGCTCGCGTCGTACCTCACGCATCTCGCCGGCCCCGCATTCATCATGAACTGCACCGACTGCGCGGATGCCGTGACGACGCTCGCGAACCTCGTCGGATGCAACCTCGCCGAGGGACAGTTCTTCAACATGCAGACGAAGCCGTTCCTCACGCTCGCCGGTGATCCGAACAACGCCGCGGCATGGGTGACGTTCGGCTGGAACTATCACGAGATCTGCTGGCTCAACGACTACTCGAGCAACACCGTGTGGGACGGCTGCCTGCAACTCGACATGAGCAACAACCCGGGCGTGCACGTCGCGCAGCTGCCGGCGAAGATGACGTTCAACGCCGGCAATGCGAACGACTACAAGCCGCGGCTCATCGCCAGCGGTCCCGGAACTCTGAATACGTTCGTGCGGCATCGTAGAGTGGTGTAAGGAGAGAACATGCGGAGCGAAGACTCGATGAAGGCGATCGAACCGTTGATCGCACGGCCGCGCGAGGCGGGCCTGCTGCTGCTCGGGTTCAAAGCCTGGGCGGCACCGGCCGCGCCGGACTCGGAGCTGTCGCTGCGCGAAGAGCTCGCGCCGAACAGCACGCGCGCGGTGTGGGACCTGCGCCATGGCGACACCGCGCGCGTCGCGGTGACGGCGACGGAGCACGCGTCGGTGCGTCACGCACTGAAGGCGCTCGCGAGCGAGCTGGAGGCGAATCAGCTCGCCGAGCTTCCACTCGGACCGCCGGACATCGGCGAAGTGAGTTTCGTTCATCCCGACAACGTGCCGCCCGCGGTGTTCTTCGTGCGCGGCAATCTGACCCTCGGCGTGTACAGCTTCGGCCGCGAGCGCGTCGACGTCGTGCCGTTCGCGCGTCGCGTGGATGCGGAGCTGCTCGCGCGACCGCGCGACGCGCGCGAGGGCGGCGTCGACATCACCTTCGACAACGGCGGCCTCCGCGCGAAGCCGCGCTGGAGCGGGGCGGACGGCTACGTGAAGGTGCTCGCGCCGGGAGCGGATCTGCGCAAAGACGGCGAGCTGATCGCCGGCGCGACCGGCGAAGCCGAGGTGTTCTACGTCGAGCCGGGACGCGAGACGTATTCGACGAAGGTGAAGCGCTAACGCGCGAGTGCCACGCGCGGCACGCTGTACAACGTGACGAAGCCGGCGCGGTCGGTGGCGATCAGCGCGTTCGTGGCCTTGTCGTACGCGAGCGCGTAGGCGTCGACGCCATAAAGCGACGCGGGGAGCACGTTGCGGTTCGAGCCGGAGAAGGTGCCGCTCGCGCTGCAGCGGCGCTCTGCGTACAGCAGCAGCGTGTCCGCGCCGCCGAGGGTCGCGATCTGCGGACCGCTCCCCACGGGGAGGCAGAGGCGATCGCTGTTCGTGAGGTCGCCGAAGTCGATCGTCGTGCGCATCGCGCCGTTCGCGCCCGCGGCCATCGTGCGCGCGGGACGCGAGACGAGCGCTTTCTCGAACAGATACTCGCGGCTCAACGCGACGATCGCGCGGTCGCGGTCCGCGAACGTCAGCGACTCGATGGTCTGCGTCGTCTGCAGCGGCTCGCGCGCGACTTCGGCGAAGTTCGTGGTGTCGTAGATCACGACGCTCGTCGCCTTCGCGTTCCCGAAGTCCTCCGTCGCGACGACGGCGAGCAGCGCGCCGTTCGCGCTCGCCGCGATCGCCATCGGGTCGTCGACCGGCAACGCGCGGAGCTCGGTGTCGCCATTCTTGTCGTAGACGTGCACGCGGCGGCCGAGCAGGTAGACGTAGCGGCCGCGCGGATCGGGCCACGCGTCGCGGATGGTCTCGCCTTCGATCGTGATCTCGCGCAGCACGGCGAGGTCGGGCAGCGAGAGGATGGTCGCGCTTTCGTCGCTGCCGTTGGCGATGAAGAGACGCGTGCGCTCGGGATTCGTGCGCAGCGTGACCAGCTCCTTGGTCGACGCGATCTCCGCGGAGTCGAGGACGACGCGCTTCTTCACGTCGCCGGTGTCGCGGTTGACTGCAATGACCGCCTGCGGCTGCGCGAGACCGATGTAGATCGTGCCGTCCGCGCCGAGCGCGACGCCGCGCGGCTCTCCGGCCACGGTCCAGCGGCGGATCACTTTCTTGTCGCGGGTGGGAACTGCCGTGAGGGCCTCGGCGTGCGCGAACGCGCATGCCACGGTCGTGAGCAGCACGAGAGCGGTGAGTCTACTCCTCGAGAGTCCAGGAGAATTTTTCGATGACCGTGTTTGCGAGAAGCCGCTCACACATCGCTCGAACCTGGGATTCGATCTCCCCTCGTGTCTGCCCACTGTCCGCAAGCACGATTCGAAACAGCTTGCCGACCCGCACATCTTCCACCCCCGCAAACCCGAGCGAGCTCAGCGAGTGCTCGATGGCCTTGCCCTGCGGGTCGAGGACGCTCGGCTTGAGTTCGACGGTGACCGTTGCTTTCATGGATGGGATTCTAAACGGGTTACGAGGTCGCGCGGTCACGCGGTTCGTCGGGTGATGGCAGGAGTCAGGCCGCGGGCTCGCGATGTGCGATTTCCACGATTACGTCCTCAATATTCTGTGGAAGTTGAATCGTCAGAAACCAATCGCGTGGGTAAAGGTAATCCTCACCGGACTCGTCGATCACGCGAACGAGGTCGTGCGGTTCCGCATCGCGATCCTCCAGAACTTCGTAGATCTTGCGAAGTTCAAGAGCGCCTTCGTATTCGTCGTTCCTGACGCAAATGACGAAATGCTTTTCGCTGCTCATAGTCGTCGAAGAACTCGTTTCACTTTGACCCATCGCTTTCCGATCCCGTGGGCCTCGTACCAGTGTAACTCTGCTTCAGCCATCGAGCCATTTGCGAACCTGACGGTGGCGAACCCCTTCAATTTACGCCAGTTGCCTCGACCGAATCGCTTGACGAGAATCGCCAGGTCACGAATACCGTGCCCGACTGCGATCGTCTCCGCGACCTGCAGCTCGCCCAGGATCTCGAACTTCACAGGCCGAACGTATCATGCTGGCTCGAACGCGCAACCGCGGTCAAAACAACGACATCTGTCCCGGCAGCGGCTTCCGCTCGCGGCGGCGCGCGACGTCGAAGACGCCGGTGGGCTCGAACTGGCGGGCGATGGCGAACTCGATGCTCGCGCCGGTGCGGCGGAGGAGGCGCGTGCACATGTCGCGGACGATCGACTCGTGGTTGTTTTTCTGCGAGAGATGGATCATGCACAGCGTCTTGAGATCGGCGCCGAGGAGGCGCTGGACGGCGTTCACGGAGTCGTCGTTCGAAAGATGCCCGTAGCGCGACATGATCCGGCGCTTGAGCGACCACGGATAGCTGCCCATGCGCAGCATGTCGAGGTCGTGATTCGACTCGAAGAACAGGCCGTCGCAGCCGGAGAGGTGCTTCATGACGCCGCCGTCGACGTATCCGAGGTCGCTGGCGATGCCGACGCGCGTCCCGTCGCGCGCCTCGACCACGAAGCAGGCGGGATCGGCGGCGTCGTGAATCGTGCGGCGCGCGTGCACCTGCAGCTCGCCGATCGTGAACGCGGAGTCGTTCTCGAACACGACCACCTTCGTCTCGTCGCGATCGATGCGCGAGCTCTCGAGCGTGCCGCGCGTGAGATAGATCGGGATCTGGTACTTGCGCGCGATCGTCTCCGCGCCGCGGATGTGATCGTAGTGCTCGTGCGTGATCACGACCGCGGCGATCTGTCCGATGTTCAGTCCGAGCAGTTCCAGCCGCTTCTTCGTGTCGCGCGGCCCGATCCCGGCGTCCACGAGGATCGCCGTCCCGTCCGACTCGAACCAGTACGCGTTCCCGGCACTGCCCGAGGAGAGAGGGGCCACGATCATGCGTTTGATAGTAGCAGAGGCGCTCCGAAGTAGAATCCGCGCGAAATGGAACGTTTCATCGTAGAGGGCGGTCGCCGCCTCGAAGGCTCCATCCGCCCCGGCGGGAACAAGAACGCGGCGCTGCCGATCCTGGCCGCGTGCCTGCTCACCGACGAGCCGGTCGTGCTGCACAACCTGCCGGACATCCAGGACGTGCGGGTGATGCTGCAGATCCTCGAAGGGATGGGCGCGTCGGTCGAGCGGATGGAACAGAACGTCTTCCGCATCCACGCGAAGGGCGAGATCAGCTCGAATCCCGACGTCGAGCTGTCGAAGAAAATCCGCGCGTCGATCCTGCTCGCGGGACCGCTACTCGCGCGCTGCGGACAGGTTGCGGTCGCGAAGCCGGGCGGCGACGCGATCGGACGCCGCCGCGTCGACACGCACCTCCTCGCGCTCGAGGCGCTCGGCGCGCAGATCGAAGTCTCCGCGTACGAGTACCGGATGCAGGTGCGCGAGCTGCGCGGGAAGAAGATGTTTCTCGACGAGGCGTCCGTCACCGCGACCGAGAACGCGATCATGGCCGCTGTGCTCGCGGAAGGCGAGACGCTGATCTACAACGCCGCCGCCGAGCCGCACGTGCAGGACCTCTGTCATTTCCTCATCGGCCTCGGCGCGCAGATCGAAGGCATCGCCACGAACCAGCTCCGCATTCAGGGCGTGGAGGCGCTGCACGGCGGCGAGTTCCGCATCGCCAGCGATCACATCGAAGTCGGCTCGTACATCGGCCTCGCCGCGGTCACGCGCAGCGAGCTGCTGATCGAGGACGGCGTGCCGGAGCACATGTACGCGGTGCGGCACATGCTCGAGAAGCTCGGCGTCGAGATCGCGGTCGAGGGCAAGAACATCCGCGTGCACGCCGGGCAGGAGCTGCGCATCCGCTACGACATCGGCGCCGCGGTGCCGAAGATCGACGACGGTCCGTGGCCGCTGTTTCCCGCCGACCTGCTGTCGATCATGGTCGTCATCGCCACTCAGGCCGAGGGGACGGTGATGATCTTCGAGAAAATGTTCGAATCGCGGTTGTTCTTCACCGACAAGCTGATCTCGATGGGCGCGCGCATCATCCTGTGCGACCCGCATCGCGCGATCATCGTCGGCGGCAACCGCCTGCATGGCGCCGACATCTCCAGCCCCGACATCCGCGCCGGCATGGCGCTGCTGCTCGCCGCGCTGTGTGCGAAGGGCGAGAGCGTGATTCACAACATTCATCAGATCGATCGCGGCTACGAGCGCATCGACGAACGGTTGAATGCCCTCGGGGCGAGGATCAGGCGCGAACGCGATGTCTGACGCGCTGCTGCCCGCGGTCATGGGCATCATCAACGTCACCCCCGATTCCTTCTCCGACGGCGGCCTCCACTTCGACCATCCGAAGGCCGTGCATTCCGCGTTGCAGATGGAGGAAGACGGCGCGGCGGTCGTCGACATCGGCGGCGAATCGACGCGGCCCGGCGCCGAGGACGTGTCCGCCGACGTCGAGCTCGCGCGCGTGATCCCGGTGATCGAGGAGATCCGCAGGCGGAGCGGCATCCCGATCTCGATCGATACGCGCAAGGCGCGCGTCGCCGAGGCGGCGCTCGATGCGGGCGCGAACATCATCAATGACGTGAGCGCGCTGCGGCACGATCCGGAAATGCGTCCGCTCGCGGCGCGGCGCCGCGTGCCGGTGATCCTGATGCACATGCGCGGCGAGCCGCGCACGATGCAGGAGACCATTCACTACGACGACGTGGCGAGCGACGTCGCGCGCGAGCTCGAGCAGTGGCGCGACGAGGCCGTGGCCGCGGGGATCGACGCGGCTCGTGTCTTCGTCGATCCCGGCATCGGATTCGGCAAGACCTTCGATCACAACCTCGAGCTCCTCGCGCGCTGCCGCGAGCTGACGCGCATCGCGCCGGTGGTCGTCGGCGCGTCGCGGAAGGCGTTCATCGGACACCTCACCGGCCGCGCGTCGGGAGCTTCGCGCGCGAGCGGCTCGCTGGCCGCGGTCGAAGCGGCGCGGCGCGGCGGCGCGGCGATCGTGCGGGTGCATGATGTGCGCGAGACGGTGGACTTTCTGAAGGTGCTGCAGGCGATCGAGGAACGCGGGCGATGAACGTCTTCGACCGCCTGTTCTCGCTCCAGTTCACGTGGCGCGACGCGGCCGACATCCTCATCGTCGCAATCATCATCTACTCCATCCTCGCGCTGATCCGCGGCACGCGCGCGATGCAGATCTCGATCGGCCTGATGCTCCTCGGCTCGACGTTCTTCGTCGCGCGCGCGTTCGATCTGCCCGCCCTCGAGGCGGTGTCGAAGCAGATCCTTTTCTATCTCCCGTTCGCGGTGATCATCCTGTTCCAGCAGGAGATCCGCCGCGCGCTCGCGCGCATGGGCGGCAATCCGTTTCTGCCGTTCCTGCGCCGCGCCAACGGGAAGATTCCGTACGACCCGATCGTGAATGCATGCGATGTGCTTTCGTCGAAGAAGATGGGGGCGCTGATCGCGATCGAGGGAAGCCAGACGCTGCGGATGTACGAGGACGGCGCGAAGCCGATCGACGCGCTGGTGACGACGGAGCTGCTCGTCGCGATCTTCACGCCGGGCGGTCCGCTGCACGACGGCGCGGCGATCGTGCGCGGCAATCGCATCGCCGCGGCGAATGCGTTTCTGCCGCTGACCGGCACGCCCGATCCGACGCTCGCGCACGGCACGCGCCATCGCGCGGCCCTCGGATTGAGCGAGGAGAGCGACGCGCTGATCATCATCATCTCCGAGGAGAACGGGTCGATCGCCGTCGCCAGCGAGGGAACGCTGCGCGAGCACCTCGATCGTGACGCGCTTCGCGGCGCGCTCACCGAGCGGTTCGGAGAAGCCCGATGAAGAACCTCGGATTGAAGCTCGTCGCGTTGTTGCTCGCGTGCGTGCTGTGGGTCTTCGTCTCGGCGCCGCGTCGCGAGCCGCAACGCGAGCGGCTGGTCTCGGCGTCGATCGCGCTCGTCGCGGTGCCGGCGCATCTCGTGATCACCACCGATATCCCGAGCGGCGTCGCGGTGCGCGTGCGCGGGCGGCTCTCCGATCTGCGCGCGCTCGCGTCGCAGAGCCTCGAGGCGTCGGTCGATCTCAGCCTGCTTCGCGAGGCGGGCGAGGTCGAGATCACGCTGCGTCCGCAGTATCTGAACGTTCCGGAAGACATCGAGGTCGTGTCGATCGAGCCGAACAAGTTCCGCTTTCACGTCGAGCAGCTCCGCTCGCGCGCCGTTGCGATCCGGCCGTTCCTCGACGGCGCGCCGCCCTCCGGCTACATCATCGGCGACGCGACTGCGAACCCGGAGCGCGCGCTCGTCTCCGGACCGGCATCGCAGATCGTGAAAGTGACGGAAGTGACCACCGAACGCATTATCATGACCGGCCGCACGAGCACGTTCGTGCAGAACGTCGCCGTCATCTCGGATTCGCCGCTGGTGCGGCTCGTCTCGCCGACGTCGACGCTGGTCACGGTTCCGGTGCTCGCCGAAGTCGGACCGGTCTCGCCTCCGACGGAAACGAGCACTGCGCCACCATGAGACAACTCTTCGGCACTGACGGGATTCGCGGAAAAGCGCGGCAGTATCCGCTCGACTCCGCGACGATGTACGCACTCGGCGAAGCGCTCGCTCATCGCCTCAGTGGAGGACAGGCAATCCTGCCTGTCCCGCGCGTCCTTCTCGGCATGGACACGCGCGAGTCGGGTCCCGAGATCGCGCGCGCACTCTCCGCCGGCATGGCCGCGGGCGGCGCGGAGGCGGTGCTGATCGGCGTGATTCCGACGCCGGGCGCCGCGTATCTCTGCCGCACGACCGACGCCGCGGCGGCGATCTCGATCTCCGCGTCGCACAATCCGTTCGAGGATAACGGCGTGAAGATCTTCGGCCACGACGGCATGAAACTGCCGGACGCGATCGAGGAGCAGATCGAGGACGAGTTGCGCGCGCTGCGCCGCGACGAGGTCACGATCTCCGACACGCCGCTGCCCGAGCATCCGGAGCTGGTTGAAGAGTACGAGCGTTTCCTTCTGTCCGGACTCCCGCCGAACGCGCTCGCAGGACGCAAGATCGTGCTCGACGCCGGCTACGGCGCCGCGTATCGCATCGCGCCGGAAGTGTTCCGCCGCGCGGGTGCTGAGGTGGTCGTGATTCACGACGCGCCGAACGGGCGCAACATCAACGAGCAGTCGGGCGCGCTGCATCCCGAGCGGCTCGCGGAGATCGTGGTCGAGCAGGACGCCGATTACGGCGCCGCGTTCGACGGCGATGCCGACCGCGCGATCTTCGTCGACGACGCGGGAAAGATCCGCGACGGCGACGAGATCATCTATCTCTGGGCGAAGCATCTGCGCCAGCGCGGCGCGCTGCAGGGTGACGTCGTGGTGACGACGGTGATGTCGAATTTCGGGTTCGAGAAGCAGTTGCGCACCGATGGTATCGAGCTGTGCCGCGCGCAGGTCGGCGACAAGTACGTGCTGGAGCAGATGCTCGAGCGCGGCGCGGTCCTCGGCGGCGAGCAGTCGGGCCACATCATCGACCGTCTCGTGCATACGACCGGCGACGGCATTCACACCGCGCTCGTCTTCGGCGCGATCCTCAGCGGGATCGCCGAGCCGTTCTCGAAGCTGCACACGTTCGATCCGATGCCGCAGCTGCTGCTGAATCAGAAAGTCGGCGCGAAGCCGCCGCTCGAGTCGCTGCCGCGCTATCAGGCTGCGCTCGTAAAAGCGCTGGAGTCGCTTGCCGGCCGCGGACGCATTCTCGTCCGCTACTCCGGCACCGAGAACCTCGTGCGCGTGATGGTGGAGGGCGAGGACGAATCGCAGATCCGCCCGATCGCGGAAGAGTTGCGGGACGTGTTGTGCGATGAAATCGGATCGATGGTCGCTCGAGGGTAAGACCGCGCTCGTCACTGGCGCCACGGCCGGGATCGGGCTCGCGGTTGCGGAAGAGCTGGTGCGGTTCGGCGCGCGCGTGATTCGCGTGGCGCGCGGTGCGGAGGCGGACATCTCCGCGGACGTGACGCGCGTGGAGGACCGGCGGCGCATTTTCGAGAACGTCGAGCGGCTCGACATCCTCGTCAACAACGCCGGCACGAACATCCGGAAGAAGGCGATCGAGTATTCGTACGATGAATACGAGCGCATCCGCGAGCTGAACATGGATGCGGCGTTCGAGATGTGCCGGCTCGCGCATCCGCTGCTGCGCGCGTCGGGCGACGCGAGCGTCGTCAACGTCGTCTCCGTCGCCGCGTTCCGTCACCTCGGCACGGGCGTGCCGTACGCGATGACGAAGGCGGCGGTAACGCACATGACGCGCGCGCTGGCCGCGGAGTGGGCGAAGGACGGGATTCGCGTCAACGGCGTCGCGCCGTGGTACATCCGCACGCCGCTCGCGGAGCCGGTGCTGAAGGATCCGGAGCGGCTCGCGAAGATCCTGGCGACCACGCCGCTCGGCCGCGTCGGCGAGCCGGAGGAGGTCGCGAGCGTCGTGGCGTTCCTCTGCATGCCCGCCGCGAGCTACGTCACGGGCGAATGCATCGCCATCGACGGCGGGTTCAGCGTTGCCGGAGTTTTCTAAGGAATCCGTTGGCGAAGCGGCCGGGCGCTGCTATATTGCGCCATCCAATTTCAGGCGCTTCACTCCGGAGATGAGCTCGCATGGCTAAGGCGCAGAAAAAACAGGCCGCTAAGGGCAGCAAACCAGCGGCAAAAAAGGCCGCAAAACCAGTAAAAAAGAAGGCCGCGCCGAAGAAACCAGCGAAGCCCGCGAAACCGGCGAAGAAGCCCGCGCCGAAGAAGAAGCCCGCGCCGGCGAAAAAGGTCGTCGCGAAGGTCAAAAAAGCGGCAAAAAAGGTAACGAAGGCCGCGGCGAAAGTCGTGAAGGCTGTGAAGGTTACGCCGAAGCCTGCGCCTAAAGCCGCGAAACCTGCCCCGAAGCCCCGCCCCGGAGTGGTGCGCGGCTCTGCCCCGCCTCCGAAGGGCGCGCCGGCGGCGCGCACCACTCCCGTCGCGCCTCCGCCACCCGCCGCTCGTCCGCGCGCGCCGGAGCCGGAAAAGAAACGCGGCCGCCGCGCGCGTCCGCGCGTGCACTCGAACGGCACTCCCGTCGCCGCCTGGCTCTCGACCGAGAAGCCGCGTCCGGCGTCGTTCATCCCCGCGCCGCCGCGCGCCGAGGCTCCTTCGGCGATCGCGGCACCGCCCGCATCGTCGGACCGGCTCTTCCGTCCGGAGGACGTCGCCACGCATCCGTCCGTTCGCACGGTGCCGGTGCGCATCGACGTCGAGCAGGGCGCAGGACGCTTCTACGTCCTCGCGAATCCCGCCGAAGTCGCGCTGAAGATTGGTGAAGGCATCGAGTGGGATTTCCGCTACATCGGCGGCGCCGACGTCGCGGTCGACGAGATCGTCATCGAGTTCGACAAGCCCTCGCCGTTCCCGCAGGCCGTGTACAAGACGCGCAAGCCCGGCGGCGCGCGCCCGCATCGCCAGCTCTCCGGTCCCGCGCTTCCGGCATCGATCGGGAAGCGGATTCAGTACACGGTGCGCGCGCTGAACATGTTCAGGACGGAAGTCGCGCGCACGAACCTGCTCTGGGTCACGATCAGCGCGTAACGAACGAATGCTGCTCCTGCAGCGCCGCGATCGAGCTCGCGCCGCCTTTCAGTGAGCGGATTCCTTCGACGCACGCGGTCGCGGCGGTGAGCGTGGTGATGCAGGGGATGTTCATCTGCAGCGCGGTGCGGCGGATGTAGGTGTCGTCGACGAACGCCGACTTGCCGAACGGCGTGTTGATCGCCAGCGCGACTTCGCCGTTGATCATCCGGTCGACGATGTTCGGCCGCGCCTCGTGCACTTTCGGGACGAGCTCCGACTCCACGCCGTGGTTCATCAGGAACTCGCGCGTGCCGCCGGTGGCGACGATGCGGAAGCCGAGGCTCGTCAGCTCGCGCGCGAGGTGCGCGACCATCGGACGCTTGTCGTTGTCGTTGACGGAGATGAACGCCGTGCCTTCGAGCGGGAGCTTCGTACCCGCGCCGAGGAGCGCCTTCGCGTAGGCCTCGCCGAAACTGTGCGAGCTGCCCATCACCTCGCCGGTCGACTTCATCTCCGGACCGAGGACCGTGTCCTCGCGCGGAAAGCGATTGAACGGGAACACCGGCGCCTTCACGAAGTAGCCGTCGACGCGCGGCTCGGAGGTGAGGCCGAGCGAGCGCAGCGACTGGCCGGCCATCACCTTCGCCGCGATCTTCGCGAACGACACGCCGGTCGCCTTCGAAACATACGGCACCGTACGCGACGCGCGCGGATTCACTTCGAGCACGTACAGCTCGCCGTGATAGATCGCGTACTGCACGTTCATCAGTCCGATCACGCCGAGCGCTTTCGCCAGTTCGACAGTGCGGCGGCGGATCTTGTCCTGCTCGCGATGGCCGATGATGTACGGCGGGATCACCGTCGTCGAATCGCCGGAGTGAATGCCCGCCTCCTCGATGTGCTCCATCACGCCGGCGACCACGACGTCGGTACCGTCGGAGACCGCATCGACGTCGATCTCGATCGCGTCCTCGAGGAAGTGATCGACGAGGATCGGATGTCCCGGCGCTGCCTCGACCGCGCGGACCATGTACGCGCTGAGCGTCTGATCGTCGTACACGATCGCCATCGCGCGTCCGCCGAGGACGTACGACGGGCGGACGACGACGGGATAGCCGATGTGCCGCGCGACTTCGAGCGCCTGGCTCTCATTCAGCGCGACGCCGTTGCGCGGCACGAGGATGCCGTGCTCTTTCGCGAGCTCGCCGAACCGCTGCCGGTCCTCGGCGATGTCGATCGAGTCGACGGACGTGCCCCACATCGGCACGCCGGCGTCGGAGAGCGCCTTGGCGAGCTTCAGCGGAGTCTGTCCGCCGAACTGCACGATCACTCCTTCCGGCTTCTCGACGTCGACGATCTCCAGCACGTCCTCGAGCGTGAGAGGCTCGAAGTAGAGGCGGTCCGAAGTGTCGTAATCCGTCGACACCGTCTCCGGATTGCAGTTGACCATGATGGTCTCGAAGCCGATCTCGCGCAGCGCGAACGACGCGTGCACGCAGCAGGTATCGAACTCGATGCCCTGTCCGATGCGGTTCGGCCCCGAGCCGAGGATCATCACCTTGCGGCGGTCCGTCGGATCGGCTTCGCACTCGGTCTCGTACGTCGAGTACATGTACGGCGTCATCGCCTCGAACTCCGCGGCGCACGTGTCGACGCGCTTGTAGACGGGACGGATGCCGCGCGCATAACGGTCCTCGCGCACCTCGGCTTCACTGCGTCCGGTGAGCTTGCCGATCTGACGATCGGAGAAGCCGTTGCGCTTCAGCGTGCGCAGATCGTGGATGCCGACTTCCAGCTCGATGATCTTGCGGATCTCGCGCAGGAACCAGGGATCGATGTGCGAGAGCGCGTGGATCTCCTCGACGTTCATCCCGTCGCGGAAGGCGTCGCCGACGGCGAAGATGCGCTCGGGAGTCGGCGTGCGGAGGAACTCGATGATCTGCTCGCGCGTGAAGTTCCGCGTCTCGAGGCCGGCGACGCCGATCTCGAGCGAGCGCAGGCCCTTCTGCAACGCCTCGTTGAACGTGCGGCCGATGGCCATCGACTCGCCGACCGACTGCATCGAGAAGCTGAGCAGCTGCGGCGTGTTCGGAAACTTCTCGAACGAGAAGCGCGGGATCTTCACCACCACGTAGTCGATCGACGGCTCGAACGACGCCGGCGTTTTCTTCGTGATGTCGTTCGGGATCTCGTCGAGCGTGTAGCCGGCGGCGAGCTTCGCTGCGAACTTCGCGATCGGGAAGCCGGTGGCCTTCGACGCCAGCGCCGACGAGCGCGACACGCGCGGATTCATCTCGATCGCGAGGCGGCGGCCCGTTTTCGGATTCACCGCGAACTGGATGTTCGACCCGCCGGTCTCGACGCCGATCGCGCGGATGATGCGCTTCGCCTCGTCGCGCATCTCCTGGTACTCGTCGTTCGTGAGCGTCTGCTGCGGCGCGACGGTGATCGAGTCGCCGGTGTGCACGCCCATCGCGTCGAAATTTTCGATCGAGCAGACGATGATCACGTTGTCCGCTTTGTCGCGCATCACCTCGAGCTCGAACTCCTTCCACCCGATCACCGACTCTTCGACGAGCACGCGGTGGACGGGGGAGAGCTCGAGTCCGCGCGTGACGATCGAGCGCAGCTCCTCGACGTTGTAGGCGATGCCGCCGCCCGAGCCGCCAAGGGTGAACGACGGCCGGATGACGAGCGGGTAGCCGATGCTCGCGGCGAACGCCTCGGCATCGTCCGTGCTCGCGGCGTATGCCGACCGCGGCACCTCGACGCCGATGCGCGCCATGCATTCCTTGAACAGCTGGCGGTCTTCGGCGGTCTTGATGGCGTCGTAGTTCGCGCCGATCAGCTCGACGTTGTGCCGCTGCAGCGCGCCGTTTTCATACAGCGCGATGGCGAGATTGATCCCCGTCTGCCCGCCGACCGTCGGCAGGATCGCGTCGGGTTTCTCTCGCTCGATGATCCGCTCCAGCACCTCCGGCGTGAGCGGCTCGATGTACGTGCGGTCCGCGAACTCCGGATCGGTCATGATCGTCGCCGGGTTCGAGTTGACGAGGATGATGCGATATCCCTCGTCCTTCAGCGCCTTGCACGCCTGCGTTCCGGAGTAGTCGAACTCGACCGCCTGCCCGATGACGATCGGGCCTGAACCAATGATGAGTATGCTCTTGATGTCTGTCCGTTTGGGCACTGCGCGGATGATAGAGTCCGGAGGCGAAAGGGAAAAGGAAAAACCTTTCCCCTTCCCCCAATGAAACACTTCATCGAATGGGACGCCATCGAGGTTCGCGTGGATGGCGCGAAGATCGAAAGCATGGCGCGGGAAATGATCGCGAAGGAGCCGATGATCGAGCGGCTGACGCTCCGTTTCACGAACGGGCTGATGCGTGTCGAGGGGGCGATCCGGAAGGTGATCAGCATCCCGTTCACCGTCGACATCACGCGCTTCGAGCCGCGCGGCACGACGGTGCGCGTGCCGCTGGCGCGCATGTCGGCGGGGCCGCTGCCGATCCCGACGCTGCTCCTCGGCCTGGTGCGCGACAAGTTTCCGAAGGAGCTCGTGAAGTACGAAGAGCCGGCCACGCTGGTGATTGCTCTGGACCGCTTCTTGCCATCTTTCGTGAGCGCCGACATCCAGAAAATCTGGATCATCGACGGCGGTCTCGCCGTGACGCTCGGCCGAGGTGGCGCCGATTTACCGCCAGGAGGAACTTGATGGACGAAGAGACGGAATCGAGTCTCGATGAGATGACCGACGCGACCGGACCGGTGTCCGGCGATCGCGCGCAGCGCTTCTACGACCGCATCCGCGAGAACATTCGCCGCTATCTCGAGAAGAAGGCGCATCTCGACAAGTCCGCCGAATATCTGCTGCTCGTCCCCGACATGTTCATGCTGCTGTGGCGGCTCGTGAACGACAGCCGCGTCACGGCGAAGAACAAAGTGCTCCTCGGCAGCGGCCTCGCCTATTACATCTTCCCCCTCGACATCGTGCCCGAGGCACTGCTCGGCCCGATCGGCTACCTCGACGACCTCGTCTTCGGCGTCTACCTGTTGAACCGCATGCTCGTCGACACCGACCCCGAGATTCTCCGCGAGCACTGGAGCGGCTCGGAGGACGTCCTGACGACGATCCAGAACGTGCTGAACGCGGCGGACAACTTGGTCGGGAAGGACATTTTGGGGCGGATCAAGGGCATCTTCAAGTAAGGGTTGCTGGGTTCCTGAGTTGCTGAGTTGCTGGGCTCGCTGTGGAAAATTGTGGACGAGAGTGGCAAATAGTGGTAGAAACTCTCTCCAAAGCGTAGAACTCAGTGGAATTAAGCGTCCTGATGGGGCACAGCCCCGCGAAGATCGACGAAAAAGGCCGTCTCAAGGTCCCGGCGAACTTTCGCAAGATCATTGAAGAGCGTTACGGCGCCGACTGCTTCATCACCTCCATGGATGGAGAGCGGGCGCTGGTGTATCCGCTGCCGGTCTGGTTCGAGTTCCAGTCGCGCCTGGCGAAAGTGCCGTCGACGTCGCAGGCAAAAGCGAAGCTGCTCGAGCGGGTGAACTACTTCGGCCAGGTCGGCACGCTCGACGCGCAGGGCCGCCTGCTCGTTCCCGCCGTCCTTCGCGACGTCGCCGCGATCAACGACGACGTGGTGGTGCTCGGCAGTCAGGATCACCTCATTGTCTGGAACGAGGAGCGGATGCAGACGCGGCTCAAGAGCGCGCCGCTCACCGAAGATGATTTCAAGGAATTGGAACTGCACGGCGTGTAGGTCCAGTGAAACACGAACCTGTTCTTTTACAAGAGGTCCTCGAGTACCTGCCCCCGGGCCGCAAAGACGGAACGCTCGTCGACGCGACTCTCGGGCTCGGCGGACATGCGGAAGCGCTCCTGGAGCGCCATCCGGATGTCCGGCTGATCGGCATCGATCGCGATCCGGAGGCGCTCGAACGGTCACGGGAGCGGCTGAGCCGCTTCGGCGACCGCGTGACGCTCGTACGCGGGCGGCACGAATCGCTCATTGACATCCTGAAGCAGTCCGGCACCGCGCCCATCAGCGGTCTGCTCGCCGATCTCGGCGTGTCGTCGATGCAACTCGACGACGCATCGCGCGGGTTCTCGTTCCGCTTCGATGCGCCGCTCGACATGCGCATGGGCGCCGAGGGACGAACGGCGGCGGATCTCGTCAACGACGTCGACGAATACGAGCTGACGCGCATCCTCCGCGACTACGGCGAAGAGCCGATGGCGCGGCGCATCGCGCGCGCGATCGTGGCGGCGCGGCTCGAAGCGCCGATCGACACGACGGCGCGGCTGGCCGAGGTCATTCGCAGCGTGAAGAAGCCGCGGTACAACGAGATCGATCCGTCGACGCTCACGTTTCAGGCGCTGCGCATCGCGACGAACGAAGAGCTGACCGGACTCGACCGGTTCCTCGACGACGCGGTGAGCGCCCTCGAGCCGGGTGCGCGCATCGCGGTCATCTCGTTTCACTCGCTCGAGGATCGCATCGTCAAGCGCGCGTTCCGCAGGCTCGAAGGCGAGTGCACCTGCCCGCCGAACATGCCGGTGTGCGGGTGCGGTGCGAAGGCGGTCGTCGACATCGTGACCAGCCGGCCGGTGACTGCTTCAGAAGAGGAAGAAACAAGGAATCCGCGGTCTCGCAGCGCGAAGCTGCGGGTCGCGGAAAAGCTGTAGCTCTTGCGTGGAGCTATCGAGCAAGGGTGAAGGTTGGGGAAGGGTTGGGTGTGTGTGCGGCCGGGGAGCTCGGGAGGGGTGGAGCGTGGGGCGTGGGTGTGAGTGGATGGCTCGTCGCGCCGTGCTTGTAGGCAGATCTTCACCCTTGTTCGAGGGCTCCGCGTTCGGTCCCGGTCATGTACACACAGAAGAAACCGATCGAAAACACGCACATCGTTCGCGAGCGGGATCGCCAGCGATTCCGTGAGCTGCTCGCCGTCCTCTCGCTCGGCGTCCCGATCGGCCTGTTCCTGCTCCTCTTCACGTGGCAGAACCTCGAGGTGATCCGCCTCGGCCGCGAAGCCACGCGCCTCCAGAAAACCCTCAAGGACACCGAGGCCGAGCACAAAGCGCTGCAGCTCCAGCTGGATCGGATGACGTCGTTCCCGGCGGTGGAGGAGCAGGCGAAGCAGCTGGGGTTCGAGGCGACGGATCCGAAGGCGATCGTGCTGGTCGAGAACGCAGAACGCAAAGGGCAGAAGTGATGCCCCTCCACCAGCGCCGCCTCCTCCAGCTCTTCGCCCTTCTCGCCGCGTGGGGACTGATCGTGATCGCGCGGCTGGTGCAGGTGCAGCTGGTGCGGCACGAGCATTACGTCGCGCGGGCGCAGCGGCAGCAGGAGCGGACGCTTGCGCTGAATCCCGTGCGCGGCTCGATCCTCGACGCGCGCCGTCGCGTGCTCGCGGAGAGCGTGGCCGCGGAGTCGATCTACGCCGACCCGCAGGCCATCGGCAATCGCCGCGCGGTCGCGAAAAAACTCGCGACGGTGCCGGGCATCGGCCTCACCGCGCGCGATCTCGAGTCCAGGCTGCGCGGCGACGGCAGCTTCGCGTGGGTCGCGCGGCAGCTCCCGCTCGAGACGACGCGCGCGGTCCGCGCACTCGGATTGCCGGGCATCTACTTCATGGAAGCACATCGCCGCTCGTACCCGCGCGCGACGCTCGGCGCGAACGTCATCGGCTACACCGGCGTCGACGGCGACGGACTCGCCGGCGTCGAGCACTCGCTCGATGCGCACGTCCGCGGCACGCCCGGAAAGGTCACGCTGCTCAAGGACGCGCGCCGCGCGATGTATCTCGTCGGCGGCGACGGCCCGAACCGCCCGCGCGACGGACACCACGTCGTCCTCACTATCGACGCGGTGATCCAGTTCATCGCCGAGCGCGCGCTGCAGAACGCGGTCACGCGCTATCGCGCCACCGGCGGCTCGGCGATCGTCATGGACCCGAACGACGGCGCGATCCTGGCGATGGCGTCGGTGCCGACGTTCGATCCGAATCGCTACCGCGACTTCACTCCCGCCGCGTGGCGCAACCGCAATGTCCAGGACCTCTACGAGCCGGGATCGACGTTCAAGATCGTGACCGCGTCCGCGGGACTCGAGGAGCGGATCGTCACGCCGTCGCAGGTGCTCGACTGCGGCAACGGCGAGATCACCATCGCCAACATCACCATTCACGAGCACGACGGCCATCGCTACGGAATGCTGTCGTTCGAAGACGTGATCGTGAACTCGTCGAACGTCGGTACCGCGCGCGTCGGGCTCGCGCTCGGTGAGCACCGCTTCTACAGCTGGATCCGCCGCTTCGGCTTCGGCGAGCGCACCGGCATCCAGCTGCCGGGCGAAGCCTCGGGACTGCTGCGGCGCACCGACAAGTGGACGCAGGTCTCGCCGGCCAGCATCTCCATCGGACAGGAGATCGGCGTCACGCCGCTGCAGATCGTGCGCGCCGTCAGCGCGGTGGCGACGGGCGGCCTGCGCGTGGAGCCGCGGATCATCGATCGCGTGATCGACGACGACGGCAATACCGTCGAGGCGCCGCCGCGGCATCCGCCGGTGCGCGTGATGTCGGAGAAGACCGCCGCGGTGCTGAACGAGATCCTCAAGAACGTCGTCTCGCGCGGTACCGGCGAGCACGCCGCGCTCGCGGAGCACGTCGCCGCGGGAAAGACCGGCACCGCGCAGAAGGCGGGACGCGGCGGTTACTCCGCCGATCGCTACGTCGGCTCGTTCGTCGGCTACGTCCCGGCGGACCGGCCGCGGCTGGCGATCCTCGTCGTGATCGACGAGCCGCGCGGCGAGCACTACGGCGGCACGGTCGCGGCGCCGGCGTTCCGCGAGATCGCCGAAGCGACGCTCCGTTACCTCGGCGTCGCCCCTTCGATCCCCTCGCGATCGATCGCCGTCACGCCGCCGTCGCTGGCCGCGTTTTCGCAACATGCACCGGCGGCCGATAGCGCCGCCGTTCCCGATCTGCGCGGCCTCGACGCGCGCGCTGCGATCGCGCGAGCGGTCGCCAGCGGACTCACCGTCCAGGCCATCGGAAGCGGTGTGGTGACATCACAGAATCCTGAGCCAGGCGGAGCCCTGCCGCGTGATCGCAGGGTCACGCTGAACCTGTCATGAGACTCGACGAACTGTTACGCGACGTGCCGGTGCGCGCTATTCACGGCGATGCGAACGTGGACATCACGAGCGTAACGCCCGACTCGCGCATGGTGAAGCCGGGAGCGCTCTTCGTCGCCATTACCGGCACCGCAAAGGACGGCGCGCAGTTCATCCCCCAGGCCATCGAAAAAGGGAGTGGTGCGCTCGTTTCGAGCGCCCTCCAGGGCGCGCCGGAGGCGCGCACCACTCCAGGCGGTCCGACACTCGTCCTCGTCGACGACCCGCGCGCAGCACTCTCTCTCATCGCCGCGAACTTCCACGGCCGCCCGGCCGACCAGCTGTCGCTCGTCGGCGTGACCGGCACCTCGGGGAAAACGACGACGACGCGCATGATCGAGTCGGTCTTCGACGCGAGCGGCGCGCCCGTCGGACTCATGGGCACGATCGAATATCGCGCCGACGATGAGCGCTTCACCGCCGACCGCACGACCCCCGACGCGGTCGTGCTGCAGGAATGGTTCGCGAAAATGGTCGCGGCCGGCGTGCGTCATGCGGTGATGGAAGTGTCGTCGCACGCGCTGTCGCTGAAGCGCACGCACGGCATTCACTTTGCCGCGGCGGTCTTCACCAACCTCTCGCGCGAACACTTCGACTTTCACGGGAACTTCGAGGAGTACTTCGCCGCGAAGCGGATCCTCTTCGACCAGATCGATCGCTCGCGCCAGACCGCGGTCGTGAACATCGACGACGAGTACGGCCGCCGGCTCGCGAGCGAGCTCGGCGCCGCGGCGATGACGTTCGGGCGCGGCGAGGAGGCCGACATCCATCCCGCCGCCGGCTTCGCGATCGGCGTCGACGGCCTGCGCGGGACAGTCGTCACGCCGCGCGGCGAGATCCGCGTCGACTCCGCGCTCCTCGGCCTCCCGAACCTGTACAACTGGCTCGGCGCGATCGGCGCGGCGCTGATCGCCGGCATGCCGGTCGACACGATCGAGGCCGGCATCCGCAACCTGAAGTCGGTGCGCGGACGCTTCGAGCGCGTCGGCGACGGCAGCCCGACCGTGATCGTCGACTACGCGCACAAGCCCGACGCGCTGGAGAAACTGCTGCTCGCCGTACGCGAGATCGCCGGCCCGCGCCGCATCCGCGTCGTCTTCGGCTGCGGCGGCGACCGCGACCGCGGCAAGCGCCCCGAGATGGGCGAGATCGCCGCGCGGCTCGCGGACTCCGTGATCGTCACCAGCGACAACCCGCGCGGCGAGGATCCGCGCGCGATCATCGACGAGATCACGAAAGGCATCTCCGGCGGCGACTGCGTCTCCATCACCGACCGCCGCGAGGCCATCGCGCGCGCGATCGGCGAGGCGGCCGACGACGACGTAATCGTGATCGCCGGCAAGGGACACGAGACCTACCAGGTCTCCGGCGACGAGGTCGTGCATTTCGACGACCGCGAGGAAGCGGAGCTCGCGTTACAAAAAAGAAGTGCGAAAATTACATCTTGATATTTACTACGAAAATGACTTACTCTAATTTCAGCCCGATTGGATGTCGCGTTCCGGCTCCGTCGGTCGGTTTCGGCGAGGGTGGATGGATGGGGTTCGCCAGGCAGTCTCCGGGGAAGGGGGCGAGCGCAGGCGACGAAACGCGGCGGAGTCGGAAGGCGGCATCACGGAGGTCCCGATGCCGCGTCTGACCTTCGCGCAGCTCGCCGAAATGGTCCACGGCACCGTCCTCCAGGGCGATGCCATCGAGGCCTCCTCCGTCGTCATCGACTCGCGCGAGGTGAAGCCGGACTCCGTCTTCTTCGCGATCAAAGGCGAGCGGCTCGACGGGCATCAGTTCCTGCCGCAGGCGCTGCAGACGGCGCGCGGCGCGGTGGTGGAGCAGGTTCCAGTAAACGTGCCGGCGGATCGCGGGATCGTGCAGGTCGCGGACACGACCAAGGCGCTGCAGGAGCTGGCGCGCTCGATCCGTGCGCGCTACGACTTCCTGCTGATCGGCATCACCGGCTCGGCGGGCAAAACGACGACGAAGGAAATGATCGCGACGCTGATCGCCACGGAGAAGCGCACGTTCAAGTCGTGGGGCAACTTCAACAACCAGATCGGCGCGCCGCTCTGCCTCGACAACATGCCGGATGATGCCGAGGTCGTGGTCAGCGAGATGGGGATGAACCACAAGGGAGAGATCGCCGAGATCGCGGGGCTGATGCGGCCCGACATCGGCGTCTACACGAACATCGCGCCGGTGCACATCGAGTTCTTCGGGACCATTGAAAAAATCGCCGAGGCCAAACGGGAGTTGCTCGAGAACCTGCGGGAGGGCGGCACGGTCGTCGTCAACAACGACAACGAGCACGTCGTGCGCATCAGCAGCGACTACGCGGGCCCGAAGGTGACGTACGGCATCGACCACGACGCTGACTTTCGCGCCACGAACATTCGCGAGCGCGGACTCCTCGGCACGCGCTTCAGCGTGCTTGCAGAAGGAACGTCACATGAGCTCGAGCTCGTGCTGCCGGGGCGGCACAACCTCGAGAACCTCCTCGCCGCCATCGCCACCGCGCGCACGGCCGGCATCTCGTGGGAAAGCATCGAGCGCGGCGTGCGCGACGTGAAGCCGGCGTATCACCGCGGCGTCATCGTGGAGTGGCGCGGCGCCACGATCTACGACGATACCTACAACTCGAATCCCTACGCGCTGAAGCGCGCACTCGAGCTGATGACGCAGGCCGAAGCGAGCGGACGCCGCATCGCCGTCATCGGCGACATGCTGGAGCTCGGCGAGCAGGAGCTGCAGTTCCACCGCGACGCCGGCAGCGCGATTCCGCGATCGATCGACGTCGTGGTCGGCGTGGGCAGGCGCGCGAAGACGCTGCTCGAAGGGGCAAGGGGAACGGGGCACGAGGCGCTGCATCATTTCGACGACGCGCGGAGCGCGGGCGAGTTTCTGAAGAACGAGATTCAGCAGGGCGATCTGGTCCTGATCAAAGGCTCACGCGGGGTGGGGCTCGACAGGATCGTGACGATGCTGGAGGAGAACCGATAAATGCTTTACCACCTCCTCTTCCGCCTCCGCGACGTATTCGTCGGATTCAACGTCTTCCGCTACATCACGTTCCGGACGGCGTTCGCCGCGCTCACCGCGCTGATGATCTCGTTCATCCTCGGGCCGTGGCTGATCGAGCGGATGCGCCGCATCAAGCTCGGGCAGTACATCCGCGAGGAAGGTCCGAAGTCGCACCAGGTGAAGGCCGGCACGCCGACGATGGGCGGCATTCTGATCAACATCGCCATCGTCATTCCGACGATTCTCTGGGCGGACATCTTCAATCCGTACATCTGGATCATTCTCTTCGTGACGTTGTCGTACGCGGCGATCGGCTTCGTCGACGACTACCGCAAGCTCGCGAAAAAGCGGAACCTCGGCCTCACGGCGAAGGAAAAATTCGGCGCGCAGTTCGCGGTCGCGCTGCTCGCGGCGCTGGCCATTGCGTATCTGCCGATGCTGAAGAACAACTACTCGACGGCGATCACGCTGCCGTTCATCAAAAACGTCGTGCTGAATCTCTGGATCTTCTACATCCCGTTCGTGATGGTGGTGCTGGTCGGCGCGTCGAACGCCGTGAATCTCACCGACGGCCTCGACGGACTCGCGATCGGCTCGACGCTCATCGCTGCCGTCACGTACACCGCGCTCACGTACGCCGCGGGACACGCGCGCATCGCCGACTATCTCCGCATCGCCTGGGTCCCACAGACCGGCGAGCTCGCGGTTTTCTGCGGCGCGATGGTGGGAGCATCGCTCGGCTTCCTCTGGTTCAACGCGCATCCCGCCGAGATTTTCATGGGCGACGTCGGATCGCTGGCCCTCGGCGGCGCGATCGGCTGTCTGGCCGTGATGATCAAGCAGGAGATCCTGCTCGTCCTCGTCGGCGGCCTGTTCGTGATCGAGGCGCTGTCGGTGATCCTGCAGGTGGCCTCGTTCAAGATCACCGGACGGCGCATCTTCAAGATGTCGCCGCTCCACCACCACTTCGAGCTCTCGGGCTGGAAGGAGACCAAAGTCGTCGTCCGCTTCTGGATCATCGCGATCATCTTCGCGATGGTCTCGCTGGCGACGCTCAAACTGCGATGAGCAAGGTCCTCGTCATCGGAGCCGGCAAGTCGGGAGTCGCGGCGGCGAATTTTCTCGTCACGCGCGGCAACTCCGTCGTGCTCGCCGACGCGAACGCGAGGCCGGCGCTGCCGTACGCCCTCGACGAGCGCGTCGAGCGCGCGTTCGGACGCGAGGACGAGGCGCTGCTCACGGGCGTGTCGCAGATCGTGCTGAGCCCCGGCGTGCCGATGACGATTCCGCTGCTGCAGAAAGCGGCGGAGCGCGCGATTCCTGTCGTGGGCGAGATCGAGCTCGCGTCCCGGTACGTGAAGGGAACGATCATCGCCATCACCGGCTCGAACGGGAAATCGACGACGACCGCGCTGATCGGCGAGATCCTGCGCGTCGCGGGGCAGGATCCGGTCGTCGCGGGCAACATCGGCGAGCCGCTGATCGCGGCCGTCAACGCCGACCAGCCGCGCACCTACGTGCTCGAGCTGTCGTCGTTCCAGCTCGAAGCCGTCGAGACGTTCCGCGCGAACGTCGCGCTGCTGCTCAACATCACGCCCGATCACATGGATCGCTATCCGACGTTCGAGGCGTACGCCGCGGCGAAGCATCGGGTCTTCCGCAACCAGCAGCCCGACGATACGGCGATCGTGAACGCATCGCTCGAACTGCCGCGCGATGTGCGCGCGCGCGTCCTGCGTTTCTCCGCGAGCACGCGTGTCGATGAAGGCGCGTGGCTCGACGGCGACGACCTGGTGCTCGCCGTCGCCGGCGAGGAGCAGCGCATTCCGCGCGCGTCGCTGGCGCTGCAGGGCAACGCGAATGTCGAGAACGCGCTCGCGGCGTGGCTGGCCGCGCATGCGGTCGGCGTCGGCGCGGCCGACGTGGAGCAGGCATTCGCCGCGTTCGGCGGGTTGCCGCATCGCATGGTGCTCGTGCGCGAGCTCGACGGCGTCCGCTGGATCAACGACTCGAAAGGAACGAACGTCGACGCGACGCTGAAGTCGCTCGAGGGCTTCGGTCCCGCGAGCGTGATCCTGATCCTCGGCGGCAAGGACAAGGCCGGCGAGTTCGAGCGGATGCGCGAGCTCGTGCAGACGAAAGCGCGCGCCGTGCTGACGATCGGCAAAGCCGCGGACCGCATCGGCGAGGCGCTCGACGGCACCGCCGCGATCGTCCCCGCGGGCGACATGCAGCGCGCGGTCGAATGGGCGCGCTCGCATGCGAAGCCGGGTGAGACGGTCCTCCTCTCACCGGCCTGCGCAAGCTTCGATCAGTACCGCAACTTCGAGCATCGCGGCGAACACTTCGAGGAACTGGTGCGCGCGTTATGAGCCGGAAACTCTCGTACGACACCTGGCTCTTCGGCGCGGCGATGCTGATCGTCGTAGTCGGTCTGGTCATGATCTACAGCGCGTCGGCGATGATCGCGACGCAGCGCTTCGGCCACGCCTCGTCGTATTTCCTGATCCGCCAGGCCGCGTTCCTCGCCGCGGGCGCGCTGGCGATGATGACGCTGATGCATCTCCATCCCGCGCGGCTGCAGGACCGCCGCGTGTTGTATGGCGCGCTGGCGCTGGCCGGCCTCGGCCTGGTCCTCGCGCTCTTCCAGTCGCCGATCAACGGCACGCATCGCTGGATCGAGCTGCCGTGGTTCAACATCCAGCCGTCGGAGCTCGCGAAGCCGGCGGTCGTGCTCTTCATCGCGTCGTTCCTGACGCGGCGCGAGGAGCGCATCAACGAGCTGACGACGACGCTGCTGCCGCTCGGCTCCGTCCTCGCGCTCTTCGCCGGACTGATTCTTCTCGGCCGCGACTTCGGCACCGCCTCGACGCTGATCCTCGTCGTCGCGGGGATGATCTTCGCCGCGGGCATCGCGTGGCGCTACGTCGTCCTCGCCGCGCTCGCGCTTGTGCCGCTCGGCGCGTACTTCGCGCTCAGCGCCGCGTACCGGCGCGAGCGGCTGCTTTCGTTTTTGAATCCCGAGGCCGATCCGCTGGGGAAGGGATTCCAGGCGATGCAGTCGCTCATCGCGGTGGGGACGGGCGGCTTCGAAGGGCTTGGCATCGGCAACGGGCGACAGAAACTCTTCTTCCTGCCGGAGCCGCACACCGACTTCATCTTCTCGATCATCGGCGAAGAGCTCGGATTCATCGGCGCGTTCGCGCTGCTGGCGGCATTCGCGTTTCTCATCTGGCGCGGCTTCCGGATCGTGCGCTACACCCAGGACCGCTTCGCGTTCTACGCGGCCCTCGGATGCACATTGATGATCGCGATCCAGACGCTGATCAACGTCAGCGTCGCGCTTTGCCTGCTGCCGACGAAGGGACTGCCGCTGCCGCTGGTGAGCTACGGCGGGTCGTCGCTCATCGCGAGCCTGATCGCGATCGGATTACTGCTGAATTTTTCACAACAGTCGGGTTGACGAGACGCGGGTTGACAAATAAAAGGGGAATGGGCGTGACGGGCGTGAAGACACTGATGATCGCGGGGGGCGGGACGGGGGGGCACATCTACCCCGCGATCGCCGTCGCGCGCGAATACATCTCGCGCGATCCGTCGCATCGCGTCGTCTTCGTCGGCACCGCGAAGGGACTCGAGAAACAGATCGTCCCGAAAGCCGGCTTCCCGCTCGAGCTCATCGACGTCGGCGGCCTGAAAGGAAAAGGCGGGCTCGATCTCCTCCGCAGCCTCGTGCGGCTCCCGCGTGGATTCGTGCAGGCGTGGCGCCTCGTCGGCAGGTACAAACCAAACGTCATCCTCGGCGTCGGCGGCTACTCCTCCGGCCCCGTCCTCGTCGCCGCGAAACTGCGCGGCGTCCCGACGATCATTCACGAAGCCAACGCCTGGCCCGGCCTCACCAACCGCATCCTCGCGCGCTTCACCACCGCCGTCGCCGTCGCCTTTCCGGATGCCGGCCCGCGCATGAAACGAAAGGACGCGGTGGTGACGGGCAACCCCATTCGCGCCGAGTTTTTTCTGCCGCGCAACCGCGCAACCGCGCAACCGCGCAACCGGCTCCTGGTCTTCGGCGGCTCGCAGGGCTCGCGCATTCTCAACAACACCATGTCGGCCGCGCTGCTCTTCCTCGCGCACCTGAAGGACACGCTCGAGATCGTGCATCAGACCGGCCCGAAGGACCTGCCCGAAGTGCAGGAGGCGTATCGGCAGTCGGCGTTCGCGGACGCGCGCGTCGTGCCGTATCTCGACCCGATGGCGGACGAGATCGCGGCCGCCGATCTCGTGGTCTCGCGCGCCGGCGCGATGACGATCGGCGAGCTCGCGGCGGCGGGCCGCGCGGCGATCCTCGTGCCGTTCGCCGCGGCGACGAACAACCATCAGGAAGTGAACGCGCGTGTCGTGGAGGCGAACGGCGCGGCGATCGTGATTCCGGAATCGGCGCTCACTCCGGAGCGGCTCGCCGGCGCGATCTCCGAAGTGTTCAGCGATCCCGAGCGAATGACGCGCATGGAAGAGGCGGCGAAGACGCTGGCCGTGCCCGATGCAACGAAAAAGATTGTCGATTTCATCGAGAGAATTCAGAGAGATTAACTTACAATTTCAAGAGATCAGTTCAGGATGAATTTTGATCACATTAAAACCATTCATTTCGTCGGAATCGGCGGGATCGGAATGAGTGGGCTCGCGGAGGTCCTCGGACACTCCGGCATCGCCGTCTCCGGATGCGACCTCAGACGCTCGGCGACCACCGAGCTGCTGGCGCGCCGCGGCATCGCCGTCGCCATCGGACACGATCCCGCGCACGTCGAGAACGCCGACCTCGTCGTGACGACCTCGGCGCTCAAGGGCGATCACCCCGAGATCGACGCCGCGCGCGCGAAGGGCATTCGCATCATGAAGCGCTCCGAGCTCCTCGGCGCGATCGTCAATGAAAAGCGCGCCGTGGCCATCTCCGGCACGCACGGCAAGACCACCACCTCGGCGATGATCGCGATGGTCCTCGAGGAAGCCGGACTCGACCCGACGATCCTCGTCGGCGGCATGGTCCGCAACCTCGAGACCAACGCGAAGAGCGGCGGCGGAGACCTGATCGTCGTCGAAGCCGATGAGTACGACCGCACCTTCCACCAGCTGCGGCCCGAGATCGCCGTCGTCACGAACATCGAAGCCGATCACCTCGAGTACTACGGAACGTTCGAGGCCATCATCGAGGCGTTCCGCATCTTCGTCGGACACGTGAAGCGCGGCGGCACGGTGATCGGCTGCATCGACGACGAGGACGTCTCGCGCATCCTGCGCCACGCCGAAGTGCGGCCGATCGGCTACGGACTCTCCGAAGGCGCCGAGATCCGCGCCGTCAACGTGGAGTACTCCGAGCGCGGGACGACGTTCGAAGTGCCGGGCATCGGCTTCTTCAAGCTGTTCGTGCCGGGCGAGCACAACATCCACAACGCGCTGGCGGCGATCGCCGTCGGCCGTGCGCTCGGCCTCGACGGCGAGACCATCGCCTCGGCGCTGGCGCGTTTCCTCGGCGTCGATCGCCGCTTCCAGATCCTCGGTGCTTACCAGGGCGCGGTCATCGTCGACGACTACGCGCATCATCCGACCGAGATCCGCGCCACGCTCATGGCGGCGCGGAACGGATATCCCGGCCGCCGCATCGTCGCGCTCTTCCAGCCGCATCTCTACTCGCGCACGCGCGACTTCGCGCGCGAGTTCGGCGAAGCGCTGCGCGTCGCCGACGTGCCGCTCGTCTCGCCGATCTACGCCGCGCGCGAGCAGCCGCTCGACGGCATTTCCGCGCGCCTCATCGCCGACGCCGTGCCGGGGATCGAGTTCCTCGATCGCAGCAACGCCCAGCTCGTCAACGAGATCCGCCGGCGCCTGAAGCCGAACGACATCTTCATCACCATGGGCGCGGGCGACGTGCACGAGATCGCCGAAGAGCTCGTGCGGCAGGAGGTGGGATGAGCTTCGACACCACCGCCTCGCGGTTCCTCCGTCCGAGCGACGTCGCGCGCCTGCGCCGCAACCAGCGGCAGATCCAGGTTGCGCGCCTGCTGGTGCTGCTCCGCAACGCGCTACTCGTCGCCGCTCTCATCGCCGGCGCGGTGTGGGTGTGGCAGCACACGCAGTCGGGGACGCGCTTCGCGGTGCAGCACATCGAGATCGAGGGCGCGAAGCATACGTCGCGCGCCGCGCTCGACCGCGCGACCAGCCGCTACGTCGGCCTCAATCTGTTCCGCATCGACATCGCGCACGTGCAGCGCGACTTGGGCGGTCTCGGGTGGGTGAGCCGCGTCGACATCGAGAAGAACCTGCCCGACACGCTGCGCATCAAGATCACCGAGCGCACGCCGGTGGCGCTCGCGCGCAACGGCGCGCGGCTCTTCTACGTCGACGAGCACGGCGCCGCATTCGCCGAGCTCTCGCCGCACTCCGGCGACGACGATCTGCCGATCATCATCGACGCGCAGGGCGCCGAGCTCACGCGCGCGATCGCGCTGCTGCGCGACCTCCGCGCGACCGATCGCGAGATCTACTCGCGTGTCTCCGAGGTCCGGCCGGTGCCGCCGCGCGGCTTCGCGCTCTTCGACCGCGAGCTCGGAGCGTTCGTCTACGCCGACGCCGGCGGCGTCTCCGCGAAGTGGCGGAACCTCTACGCAATCCTGCGCGCGGAAAACAACCCCGGGATCGAATACGCCGATCTGCGATTCGCGGATCGAGTGATTGTTAGAACGCTGGAGACAACCCATGCCGCGAACTGAAGACAAATACATCGTCGCCCTCGACATCGGCACCTCGAAAGTCTGCGCGCTGGTCGGAGAGATCAGCGAGCGCGGGCAGCTCGAGATCATCGGCAAAGGCACGTCGCCGATGAAAGGCACGCGCCGCGGCAACATCATCAACCTCGATCAGGCGATCGAGGCGGTCAAAAAAGCGGTGGATGAGGCCGAAGTCATGGCCGGGCTGCAGATCGACTCGGTCTACGCCGGCATCTCCGGCGATCACATCCGCTCGGTCAACTCGCGCGGGGTCGTCTCGGTGATGGGCAAGCACAAAGCCATCGGCCGCGAAGACATCGACCGCGTCATCGAAGCGTCGAAGTCGATCAACATCCCGACGGAGCTCGAGCTGCTGCACGTCATCCCGCGCGAGTTCGTCGTCGACGGACAGGACGGCATCGACGACCCGCTCGACATGACCGCCACGCGGCTCGAGGCGAACGTGCACATCGTCACCGGCGCGCGCACCCACAACCAGAACATCCTCGCGTGCATCAACAAGGCCGGCATCGCCGTGCAGGAGCTCGTGCTCGAACAGCTCGCGGCCGCGGAAGCGGTGCTGACGCAGGACGAGCGGGAGATGGGTGTGCTGCTGATGGACATCGGCGGCGGCACGACCGACTACGCGGTGTTCCTCGAAGGCAACGTCGTGCACACGAACGTGCTGCCCGTCGGCGCGGGTCACTTCACGAGCGACATCTCGGTCGTGCTGCGCACGCCGATGGAAGACGCGGAGCGCATCAAGAAACGCTACGGCTGCGTGCTGGCGTCGCTCGTCACCGAAGATGATCCGATCGAAGTGCCGACCGTCGGCGGACGCGCGCCGAAGATCCTGTCGAAGCAGGAACTGACCGGCATCCTCGAGCCGCGCGCCGCGGAGATCGCGAAGCTCGTCTACCGCGATCTGGAGAAGGTCGGACTCGACAAGGAGATCCGCTCCGGCGTCGTGCTCGTGGGCGGCGGCGCGGAGATGGACGGCATGGTCGAGATGGTCGAGCAGGTGTTCGACCAGCAGGCGCGCAAGGGGGTGCCGCGCGGATTCGGCGGGCTTGCCGATACGGTCTCGGGACCGGAGTGGGCGGCGGCCGCGGGGCTGCTGCTGTGGGGACTCAGGGATCAGTCGCGCGTGCGCAACAAGCGCCCGCGCCGCGGCCTCGCGAAAGTGGCGGAGTCGGTGAAGCAGTGGTTCGCATGGTCGTCGTAATTTTGATTGAAACGCAACACGAAAATCCGTACCATCGGGAGAACGGTAAATGATCACGTTTGACGAGAGATCTGGCGACGGAACGCTCGCGGTCACACTCGAAGAAGAGCAGCTTCCGGCGAGGATCAAGGTGATTGGGGTTGGTGGGGGTGGTGGGAACGCCGTCAACCGGATGATCCAGGCTGGGATTCGCGGCGTCGAGTTCCTCGTCGCCAACACGGACGTGCAGGCCATGCGCACGTCCCTCGCGCCGGTGAAGCTGCAGATCGGCGGAAAGCTCACCAAGGGACTCGGCGCCGGCGCCAATCCCGAAGTCGGCAAGCAGGCCGCGCTCGAAGACACCGACCGCATCCTCGAGGCGCTCAGCGGCGCAGACATGATTTTCATCACTACCGGCATGGGCGGCGGCACAGGCACCGGCGCGGCGCCGATCATCGCCTCGCTCGCCGCGGAGCTGGGTTCGCTCACCGTCGCCGTCGTGACGAAGCCGTTCGGCTTCGAGGGCAAGCGGCGGCGCGTGCAGGCCGAGCAGGGCATTCGCGCGCTGCGCGATACCGTCGACACCCTGATCACGATTCCGAACGAGCGGCTGCTGAACTTCGTCGAGCGCGGCACGTCCCTCGGCGATGCGTTCAAGATCGCCGACGACATCCTGCGCCAGGCGGTGCAGGGCATCTCCGACCTCATCACCGTTCCGGGCGAGATCAATCTCGATTTCGCGGACGTGAAGACCATCATGCACGGCATGGGCATGGCGCTCATGGGCACGGGCGTGTCGACCGGCGAGCATCGCGCCGTCGAGGCCGCGCAGCGCGCGATCTCGTCGCCGCTGCTCGAGGAAGCGTCGATCGAAGGCGCGAAGGGCGTGCTGATCAACGTGACCGGCGGCTCCGACATGACGCTCTTCGAAGTGCACGAGGCGGCGTCGATCATCCAGGAAGCGGCCGACGAAGAGGCGAACATCATCTTCGGCACGGTCATCGATCCGAGGATGAAGGACGAGGTGAAGGTGACGGTGATCGCCACCGGCTTCGACGCGGCGACGAAGGGGCTGCTGAACACGCGCGGCGAGTCGCTGTCGGCGGCGCAGCCGTCGCGCTCGCGGCCGCACGCGGAGCCGGCGATTCCGTATCGTCCGTTCGCGCCGAGGGAAAAGGAGATCGCGGCGCAGCACGAAGAGTCGCCGCAACCGCCGCAGGTCGGCGCGGAAGGCGAGATCTACGATCCCCCGTTTTTTCGGCGCGGCTTCACCCGGCCCGACGGCTCCGGCGGATTCGGGCCGATGGCGTCGAGCGATTTCGGCAGTGACCTCGATATTCCGACGGTGATCCGCAACCTCAGTGACTGAACCGATCTTTGATCTACGCCGGAACCATCGCTCCGGCGCGGCGCATCCCTGATGTGCGCCTGTGATCCCGGGGACAGGGACCCGGGATCATCTGCTCCCGGGGCGCGGTCTTCCGACCGCGCCCCTTTTTCTTTTCTGCGCAAAAGAAAACGGCCGGCGTTTCCGCCGGCCGTTTCATTGGAGGGAGAGTCTGGGATTACTGCTTCGGCTCGACCTTCGACTCGAGAGCGTTCAGGCGATCCTTCAGCTCCTTGTTCTGGGCCGTCAGCTGCTGCACGGCCATCCAGAGCGCCATCTGCACCTCGCCGGTGTTGATGAGCTTCTCGGAGCCGCGTCCGAAGACCGTGTGGAAGTCCTCGGCGATCAGACCGATTTTATCCTTCGGTCCATCGATGAAGTCGTACTTGAACACTCCGACGCTGCTCACCTTCTCGAGAATGTCGGGAACCGCAATCGGCTCCAGGTTCTCTTTGTAGGTGCGTGAGGAGGTGACCGTGATTCCGGAGTCGCCGGCGTTGATGTTCGAGGCCGGGTTGGTGCAGTTCGCGCCCGTACCCGAGGCGATCACCAGATCGAAGGTCGGATTGTTGCACTTGATGCCGACGTCGCCGTCAGCCTGAATGCGCACGCGCTCCACGAAGGAGGCGCCTGCGTTGCTGGTCGACGTGCCGAAACGCATGTCGTTCGGGCTGTCCCAGCCGATGGCGGACATGTCGTTCGCGCCGCCGTTGTAGATCCACGTGAAGTGCGGCGTGGCATCGATATCCTCGACGGTGATGAACTGCGCGCCGCTGCCGGCCACGTCGAGCAGGACGTCCGGACTCGCGGTGCCGACGCCGACCTGGCCATCGGCGGCGATGTCGAGCGAGCTCGTCGGAGCTCCCGGACGGATGCGGAAGGGCAGGCGCGAGCCGGCGGTTACGTCGCGGACGAAGAAGTTCGCCTCATTGCCGGCGATGTCCCACGTCTGCGCGGTGAAGCCGCCGCCGGAGGTCTGCTCGAGACGGATCGCCGGGGTGTTGGTCGTCGACACGTGCAGGTCGAGGACCGGCGTCGACGTACGGAAGCCGATGCGGCCCGTGCTGTCGGCGAAGATCGAGTTGGTCGCCGCGCCCGCGGTGATGGTGAGCGGAACCTTCGAGCCGGTGATGTCTTCGACCGAGAACTTGCTGGAGCCGCCGCTCGCGGAATCGTTGAACGTCAGCTGCCAGTCATTGGTCGGAAAGCTGCCGACGCTGGTGTCTTCCGCTTTGATGCGGAGGTTGTTCTCTTTCAGACGAATCGTGTCGAAGCCGAACGACTCGTTGTTCACGCAGTCGAAGCCGAAGCAGCCGCTGCCCTGGACGATCAGGTCGTCAGGAATGACCTGGTCGAGCGTGGCTGGCGTGCCCGGACGCGCCGGCGATCCGCCCACGTTGGGAACGCCCGTGGCGATGCCGTTCGTGGCCACGCCACCGAAGCGTGCGTTGCTGCCCTCTTCCGAGCCGGCCGTGGAAACGATCGAGCCGTTCGCGACGGTGAACCCGCCGGTTTCGGTCGCCGGCTGGCCGAGTCCGTTGGCGCGCATGAGCTTGCGGGCCGCGAGCTCGTCGCCCGACTTGCGCGCGGCCTCGAGCTGCTTCTGCAGGCCCGGCGCGATTTTCGGATACGCGGTCAGCTGCCACGTATACGCGCCGTCTTCCACGCTCGGAAGATCCTTCAGGTTGAAGTTGACGGCCTTGCCGTTCGGATATTCGGCCGTGTAGACCTCGCCATCCGGACCGGAGATCGAGAGCACGACCTTGTCATGCCCGCTGACGCTGAGCGTCCACTGAATGGACGACCCGCCGCCAGTTGCTTTGCCCACCCCACCGCCGAACACAGCGACCGGCATGGCGATGATGAGTAAGACGAGTACGAAACGGAACATATGGGATCTGACAACCATATTGAACCCTCCTAGTGTTGAAAAGAACGCATCCGCCGTGGATGCGCTGGGACCTGCGGCTGACTGGATACGCCGTCGTTAGTTTTCCAGGGAAGTGACGCGGATACGTCACTATAAGTCCGGATCAGTGCAAGTGCACGTCTTTTTTGGAGCGGGATGCGCCTGGTTTTGGAATCTCACTCCCACTCGATCGTGCTCGGCGGCTTGGACGAGACGTCGTAGACGACGCGGTTGATTCCGCGGACTTCATTCACGAGCCGCCGGGCCATCCGATCGAGCACCTCGTGCGGCATCCGGTACCAGTCCGCGGTCATGAAGTCGGTCGTCGAGACGGCGCGGATCGCGAGCACGTTTTCGTACGTCCGCTCGTCGCCCATGACGCCGACGCTCTTCACCGGGAGGAGTACCGCAAACGCCTGCGCGATCTCGCGATAGAGGCCGGCCTTGCGGATCTCGTCGATCACGATCTCGTCGGCGTTCTGCAGGACCTCGACGCGCTCGGCGTTCACTTCGCCGAGGATGCGCACGGCGAGTCCGGGGCCGGGGAAGGGATGTCGCCAGACGAACTCCTCCTCGAGGCCGAGCTCGATGCCGAGGCGGCGGACTTCATCCTTGAAGAGCTCGCGCACCGGCTCGATGAGCTTGAGACCCATCTTCTCCGGCAGGCCGCCGACGTTGTGATGGGTCTTGATGACGGCGGACGGTCCCTTGATCGAAACGGATTCGATGACGTCGGGGTAGAGCGTGCCCTGTACGAGGAACTCGACGTTGGGGATGCGCTTCGCCTCTTCCTCGAAGACGGCGATGAACTCGTTGCCGATGCGCTTGCGCTTGATCTCCGGCTCTTCAATGCCGGCGAGCCGCCGGTAGAAGCGCTCGCGCGCGTCGACGGCGACGATGTGCATGCCGAGTCCTTCGCTGAGGCGCGAGACGACCTGCATCGGCTCGTGTTTTCGGAGCACGCCGTTGTCGACGAAGATGGCGGTGAGCTGGTTGCCGATCGCCTCGGCGATCAGCAGCGCGGCGACCGAGGAGTCGACGCCCCCGCTGACCGCGGCGATGACGTGACGGTCGCCGACCTGCTGCCGGATCTCCTCGACTTTTCTGCGCCGGTAGTCGCCGAGGTCCCACGACGGCTCGCAGTGGGCGATGTCGAACAAAAAGTTGCGAATGATCTGCGTCCCAGCCTCGGTATGCGTGACCTCGGGATGAAACTGGATGCAATAGCAGCCGCGCTCGCGATCTTCGAACCCGGCGATGGGCGCGTTCGCCGACGAGGCGGTGACGCGGAATCCGGGCGGCGGCTCGATGATGCGATCGCCGTGGCTGGCCCAGACGCGCTGATGCGCGGGCGTGCCGTTCAGCAGCGGCGAGTCGGCGATGACGTCGACCTCGGCGCGGCCGTATTCGCGCTCCGCCGCGGCTTCGACTTTTCCGTCGAGAAGAAACGCGGTGAGCTGCATGCCGTAGCAGATGCCGAGGATCGGGATGCCGAGGTCGAAGATCTCGCGCGAGCAGTACGGCGCGGATTCGGAGTAGACCGACTCGGGTCCGCCGCTCAGCACGATCGCCGTCGGCGCGAGCTCGCGGATCTTCGCGACGGAGAGATCGAACGGATGGACGACGGAGTAAACGCGATGATCGCGAATCCGCCGCGCGATCAGTTGTGTGTATTGGGAGCCGAAGTCGAGGACGAGAACGGTTTGCGGTGACTGCATGCCTGACGCGATTGTAGCGGAGGCGGGCTGACCGCCGGCGCGCAGCCATGGCGCCGGCGGCCTGGTGGGATTGGTCAGGTGGGCCAATGCATCACGGGGTGTGCGATGCGGCGAGCATTCATACTTGTTATGACGGCGCCGCCGGCCTGCCGTTTCCGCTGTTCACCGATTTGTCAGAGAAGGTTCCGCAACTCTTTGCCGGGCTTGAAGCGGATGGTGTTGCCCGGAGGGATGCGGACTTCGACGCCCGTCTTCGGATTGCGTCCAATTCCCTTCTTGCGCTGCTTCACCTGGAACACGCCGAAGCCGCGCAGCTCGATGCGCTGGCCGCGCGCGAGCGCGTTGCGGAGGCCTTCGATGACCGTGTCGACGGCCTGGGCGGCCTTGACTCGCGAGATCTCCGACGTCTCCGCGACCTTGTTGACGATATCCGCCTTGATCATGTGCCCTCCGCGAAGGCGCTGATTATACGATACTTGCACCGATGGAACGCCACCGCATCGATCTGTGGCTGAAGCTCGTCTGCCTCTTCAAGCATCGCGGCGACGCGACCGAGGCGTGCAAGGGCGGTCACGTGAAGCTCAACGGCCAGCGCGTGAAACCGTCCGTCGAAGTCAAGCAGGGCGACGTGATCGAGTTCTACTTCGGCGACCGCTTCCGCCGCGTGATCGTGCAGCAGGTGCCGGCGTCGAACGTGTCGAAGGAAGTCGCGCGCACGATGTACATCGACGAGTCGCCGGTGCCGAAGAAAGTCGAAGTGCCGGTCCAGCGGGAGCGCGGGACCGGCCGTCCGACGAAGAAAGAGCGGCGCGAGATCGAGAAGTGGCGGCGTTAGGCGTTGACGAAACGCCGCATGTCGACGTTCAGCATCAGGCCGATGGCGATGAAGAACATCATCGTCGACGAGCCGCCGTATGAGATCAGAGGCAGCGGGATACCGGTCGTCGGTAACACGCCGATCTGCATCGACACGTTGATCAGCACGTGGAAGATGATGAAGGCGATCAGGCAGATGACCAGGAAGGTGCCACCCCTGTCGCGAGCGTGCTTCGCGAACAGCAATGCCTGAACGATCAGATACAGATAGAGCCCGAGCACAATGACGACGCCGATGAAGCCCCACTCCTCGCCGAGGACGGCGAAGATGAAGTCGGTGTGCCGCGCGGGGAGAAACTCCAGCTTCGCCTGCGTCCCGTGGCGGAATCCCTTTCCGTGGATGCCGCCGGAGCCGATGGCGATCTTCGCCTGCGTGACCTGATATCCCTTGCCGAGCGGATCGCGCTCCGGATTGAGGAACGTGATGATGCGCTCGCGCTGATACGGCTTGAGGAAAAAGTAATAGCCGGCCGGCAGCGCGATCGCGACGATGAGGATCATGGCGACCCAGATGCGCGCGCGGATGCCGCCGAAGAACATCGTCACGGCGATCAGCGGAAAAAACGCGGCCGCGGTGCCGAAGTCGGGCTGGATGATGATCAGGCCGACGGGCGCGCCTACGATCCCCATCGCGATCATGAACGAGCGGAAGTCGAGATACGCGCGGTCATTCGAGTCGAAGAAGCGCGCCAGCATCAGCGCGGTGAAGATCTTCATGAACTCCGACGGCTGGAACTGAAAGCCTCCGAAGCGGATCCACGACTTCACGTTCGCGGTCAGCTTTCCGAACAGCACCAGATAGACGAGCAGGATGAGCCCGATGCCGTAGAGGATCGGCGCGATGTCGAACAGCACGTGGTAGTCGATGACCATGAAGATGATCATCAGCACGATCCCGATGGCCATCCAGAGGATCTGCCGCTTCACGAAGCTGAGGTCGGGGTTGCTGTAGTACGTCGCGCTGTAGACGAGCACGCAGCCGATGATCGCGAGCACCAGGGCGGTGCCGAGAAAATTCAGATCGACGTTCGGCTTGCGGTCCTGGAAGATCATCGTGGCATCGTCAGCGAGTCGAGGGGAGCGGCAACTCGCCTTCCTTGATCTGCTGGAGCGTCTCGGGGTCGCTGAGGTCGATCTTCGCGCCGGAGACTTTGTCGCGGAAGCGCGACTCGTAGAGCAGCTTCGCCAGCGGCGCGGCGTCGGCGCCGCCGTGGCCGCCGTGCTCGACGAACACGATCACCACCATCTGCGGGTTCTTCAGCGGCGCGAACGACGCGAACCAGGCGTGATCGCGATACTTGAACGGCAGCCCTTCCGCCTTGACCCATCCATGCTGCGCGATGACCTGCACCGTGCCGGTCTTGCCGGAGATGTCGAGGCCTTCGATGCGCGCGTTTCCGCCCGTCCCGCCTTCCTCGTTCACGACCTGCCAGAGACCGTTGCGCACCGAGTTGAGCGCGCTCGCCGCGAGCGGCACTTCGTGGATGACGCGGCTCGGCACGCGGAAGCGTTTGTACGAGCCGTCCTTCTGCACGCGGTCGACGTAGCGGACGACGTGCGGCTGAAAGACCTTGCCGCCGTTCGCCACCGCGGCGGTCATGTTCGCGACCTGCAGCGGCGTGACGATCAGCGGGCCCTGTCCGATCGAGACGGAGATCGTTTCGCTGGGATACCACTTGCGTTTCTGCTTCTCGTTGGCCCACTTCGTCGAGGGCACGAGGCCGGCGCGCTCGCCGTCGAGGTCGACGTGCGAGATCTCGCCGAAGGTGAGCTTGTGCGCGTAGTCGTGGATCTTGTCCACGCCGAGACGGTCGCCGGTGTTGTAGAAGAAGATGTCGCACGACACCTTCATCGCGCGCTCCACGTTCACGGCGCCGTGTCCCTCGCGCTTCCAGCAGCGGAAGCGCCGTCCGCGGAAGACGCCGCTGCCGCTGCAGTTGAAGACCGTGCTCGGCGTGATCACGCCTTCCGACAGCCCGGCCATCGCCATGACGACCTTGAACACGGAGCCGGGGGAGTACAGACCCTGAATGGAGCGATTGAGCTCGATCTTGAACGGGTTGCTGGTGATCGTCTTATAGACGTCGGGGGTGAAGCGTTTCGAATAGACGTTCGGGTTGTACGCGGGCGAGGAGACCATCGCCAGCACTTCGCCGTTGCGCGGATCGAGCGCGATCGCGGCGCCGACCATTTCGTTTTCGGCGAAGTATTGCTCGGCGCGCCGCTGCAGCTCGAAGTCGAGCGTGAGATAGATATTGTCGCCCGGCACCGGCGCCTTGCGCGCGGGAACGTATTCGCTGAGCCGGCGTCCGTCGGCGTCGTACTCCCAGTACTCGGCGCCGTCGCTGCCGCGCAGATAGCCGTCGTACATGAGCTCGACGCCGCGTTTTCCGATGAGGTCGCCCTGCTGGAGACCCTCGTTCTGCGTCAACTCTTTCTCACTGACCTCGCCGATGAATCCGAGGACGTGCCCGGCCATGGTGCCGTACGGATAGTTGCGGCGCTGCACGGGGACGACGTTGATCTCGGGGAACGCGATCGCCTGCGCCTCGATCATCGCGACCTGCGTCATCGACAGTTCTTCCGCGAGGACGAACGGTTGGGTGTGCGGGATGGTGGCGGAGAGCTTGTTCCAGCGCGCCTCGACTTCCTGCGGAGGCATGCCGAGGACGGTGCCGAGGAACCCGTACAGGCGCGGGCGGTGATTCGGGTCCGCCTTCACGAGCGGCTTCATCACCACGCGGTCGATCTGCACCGAGTACGCGGGGCGGTTGTCGGCGAGGATCTTTCCGACGCGGTCCATGACGAGTCCGCGCTTGGCCGGGATCTCGATCTCGCGCAGCGCGTTCGCTTCAGAGAGCCCGCGATACTTTTCCGCCTGTACGCCCTGCACGAACCAGAACGAGCCGGCGAGGAACACGAACAGCGCCACCATCGTCCAGAGGAGGGTGTTGATGCGGAACTGGAGGAACTTCTGGTCGTCTCGGTAAACGCGCATCCGTCACCTCACCACGCCGCCGACTTTCGGGTCGCTTCGATCGGCTCCTCGCGCAGGAACAGCGTCAACAGCTGATACACGAGCATCCCGAACAGCAGCGTGAAGAGCGTCTTCACGATCAGCGCCTGTTCGAACATCTCGATGCGTTGTTTCACGAGAATGTTCACGAGGATGTAGATCACGAGCTCGTTCACGATCACTGCGCCGCCGAGGCAGGCGCCGAAGGCGAGCGGGCCGCGGAGCATCAGGCGCGCGTTGATGGAGGAGACGATGTACGCGCAGAAGGTCAGCGAGAACGCGTGCAGGCCGAACATGGCGTTCGAGAACGCGTCCTGCACGAAGCCGGCGGCGACGCCGGCGAAGATGGCGCCGACGATGTTGCCGCCCATCGAATAATAGATCACTAGAATGATGTACGGATTAAAGAACGCCAATGCATTCGGATAAAAGCTATCCAAAAGCGAATGCAGCGTCAGCGCGATCAACAGACCGACGGCGAACCGGAGCCATCTCACGGCATGTACCTCACGACTCCCGGCGGCACTTTCCGGGTATGGATGACGATCACTTCCTCGATGGTCCCGACGTCGACGGCCGGTTTCACGGTGACGGTCTTGAACAGCGACTGCCCCGGCTCGGCCTTGACCACCGTGCCGATCGGGATGCCGCGCGGGTAGATGCCGTCGATGCCGGCGGTGAGCACGCGATCGCCCGGCTGCACGTCGGCGAGCGAGGGGATGTCGGCCAGGTGCAGGATCGACGAGCCGTCGCCTCGGACGACGCCCTGGCGGCGCGTCCGCTCGAGGAGCGCGCCGACGGCGCAGTTGTTGTCGGCGATGAGCTGCACCTTGGCGAGGTCCTTCGTCGTCAGCACCACGCGCCCGACGAGTCCGTTGGCGTTGGCGATGACGTCGTTCACCTCGACGCCGCCGTCGGAGCCGCGGTCGATGATGATCGATTTGAAGCGGCTGGCGGTGTCGAGCATGATCGTCTGCGCCATCGACGTCGACATCGTGAACTGCTCGGAGTAGGCGAGGAGGCTGCGCAGCCGCCGCAGGTCGCCTTCCGACTGCCGAAGCTTGAGGTTCTCGGTCGTCAGCGACCCGACTTTGCGGCGCAGGGCGAGGTTCTCCTTCACCGCGCCGCGCATGTCGACGTAGCCGTGGTACATGTCCTGGAGCGAGCGGCCGATCCAGTTCACGAATCGGGGGACCGGCGAGAAGACGGTCATCACCGAGCGCTCGAACATCGTGCGCGTCTCGCCGACATAGCGCGTCTGGCTGCTGACGCTCATCAACAGGAAGAGCAGCGCGAGCACGACGATGAAGAGGAGCGTCGGGCGGCGGGGGATTACGTCGGTCGGTACTGCCATTTGTCGCGATTCGCCTCAGCAGGTTTCAGGCCACGAAACGCAACCCTTATTCGATGGAAATCTTCCGCAGCAAATTGAAATCGGTCAGC
>Ga0207708_10000016_pt1 | contig 193989 bp, 160 predicted proteins | sample KBSK5101metaG_FD_184340 | JGI IMG/M metagenome (GOLD analysis project Ga0207708, IMG submission 184340) | Corn, switchgrass and miscanthus rhizosphere microbial communities from Kellogg Biological Station, Michigan, USA - KBS K5-10-1 metaG... | ecosystem: Host-associated > Plants > Roots >...
GACTCCGTCTCCAGCTTGTTTCATGAACCGCCGTATACGGAACCGTACGTACGGTGGTGTGGGAGGACGGCGGAGGTGACTCCGCCTCCTACCCGGTGAAATTCCTTCTCTGCGGCCCTCTGCGGATCTCTGCGTTCTCTGCGTTTAAGGGCGCTCTCAAACGCAGAGAACGCAGAGGGCCGCAGAGATCGCAGAGAAGTATTGGCTATGTCATGGACTCGCTGACTTACACGCAACTCCTGCGGCGCAATCGCTCTTTCCGGCGATTGTGGCTCGGGCAGGCCATCTCAGAGCTCGGCAACTGGTTTAACTTCATTGCCGCGTTGGGATTGGTCCGTGTTGTGTCTCACGCCGCGCCCGAAGTAACCACGATCATTCTTCTGTCACGACTGGTGCCGTTCACGCTCTTTTCCCCACTAGCCGGCGCGTTCGTCGATCGCTGGTCACGACGCAACGTGATGATCGCCACCGACTTGCTGCGCGTCGTGGTCGCACTGGGTTTCTTACTGGTGCACCGACCCGAAGATGTGTGGATCGCTTACTTGTGTACTGCTTTACTCTCGTTCTTCGGCACGTTTTTCGAAGCAGCCAAGAATGCTGTAGTGCCAAACATCACGGGCGAACGCGATCTGCTCGCAGGTAACGCGTTGATGTTTTCCTCGCGCTTCCTGTTGATGTCGGTTGGCGCGGCGCTGGGTGGTTGGACCTCGGCGCACGTCGGTTACCAGGCGGCGTTCATCATCAACGCGCTCTCGTTTTTCGCTTCCGCGTATTCCGTATGGCTCGTGCCTGAGGAAGAGATGCGTAGCAAGTCAAACAAGACTGTCGCCGATCAGCCTCGGAGTCTGTATCGCGGTTACTGGTCCGACATGCGTGAAGGTTGGTCCTACATCGTGACGCACACGCCGGTAGCTGTGATTCTCGGCATCAACCTGCTGTGGGCCACCGGTGGCGGCGCGATGAACCTGATCGCCGATCGACTCGGCGCTCTCGTCTTTGCGGGCGAGAATGGCATCAGTGCAGACTCCGCCGTCGCTGCCTTTTACTTTGCGGGCGGCTTTGGCTTGTTCATTGGGATGATGATCGCGCGACGTGTAGGTGCGTTTTTCGAGTTGCGAAAACGGACGGTCGCGTTCATCGGCTGGAGTTTGTTCATACAGGGAGTTTTCTACGCATTTGCCGGCGTGATGCCGACGCTCTTTGGGGCGTGCGTGATGGTCTGTATTTCGCGCGTGCTGCTCGGCGCGGAGTTTGCGGTTCAGGAAACGTTATTGATGCGTCTGGTTCCGGACCACTTGCGCGGGCGCGTCTCGACCAGCGATCGCGCAGGAGAGATGATGATCTGGGCTTTTTCGACCGCGGTGGCGGGCTGGTCGTTGCGTACGATCACGCCAAGGACGTTAACTATGATTTCCGGTTTGCTTTCGGGAACGGCCGGTCTTTTGTGGCTGGTCCTGTTCGTGACGCAAAGAGTTCGTCTGCCGAAGAAGATATCAGGACACCGATATACACAGATGGCGACGGATTGATTAGAATCATGCTCAATGCGAGTTAAAGCTCGTCGTCGAAAATCAGTAGCGTTCTTCATCACGTTGGGCGCGTGCCTTGTCGCACTCGCCGTAGCGTTGAATGTCGGTTGGATTATTCTCAACTGGCGTGAAGTGGCGCTGCTGGTTTTCGGCATCATCTTCTTTGTCGTGCTGATCTTCGGCGTGGTTCTGAATACTACTTTTCTCATTCGCGAGATCAGACGCAACGAACAACACGACGCGTTCATCAACGCGGTCACTCACGAACTCAAAACGCCGATCGCATCGATTCGCCTTTATCTCGAGACACTGAAAACACGCGAAGTTGACGAAGCACAACGCCGCGAGTTTTACAACATCATGCTCGCCGACAGCGAACGATTGCTGTTGACGGTCGAACAGGTGTTGCGCGCCGGACGCACCGGAATGAAGCGACGTCGCATCGCGAATTCCGTGATCAATCTCGGCGAGATGGTCCAGGAATGTCTGGAACTGACGCGCGTGCGTTATGGGCTCAGTGAGTCGGCACTGATTTACAGTGTTTCGCCTGAAGTAAGCTCTGCGAGGGTTTCGGGTGATGTTGACGAGTTGCGCGCAGCATTCTCGAATTTGTTGGATAATGCAGTGAAGTACTCAGATAAGGAAGTCGAGGTGTCGGTTTCGGTGTCGGCGCTGGATGATAAACGACTCGCTGTGCGCGTGGCCGACAAAGGTATAGGCATTCCGAGTGCGCAACTAAAACGGATCTTCAAACGCTTCTATCGCGTGCCCGGTCGCTTCATGGCGCGAGTGAAGGGAACGGGTTTGGGTTTGTTCATCGTTCATTCGGTGGTGACAAAACATGGCGGTCGAGTGTTTGCGGAGAGCGCCGGTCTCGGACACGGCAGCACGTTCACAGTTCTTTTGCCAAGGGCTAATTGATCATGAGTTCGGTATTGATAGTTGAAGACGAAAAACATCTCGCTGATGGCCTGCGCTATAACCTGAAGGCCGAAGGTTATGACGTTGAAACGGTGGGCACCGCCGAAGAAGCGCTGCCGTTGCTTACGGGGGATGGCAAAAACTACGACGTGCTTGTGCTCGATGTGATGTTGCCGGGCATGGATGGGTTTTCACTCGCATATAAGCTGCGTTCGCAGGGGCATTTCGTTCCGATCCTCATGCTGACTGCGCGCGGTTCGGCGGAAGATGTGTTGCGCGGGTTTGAGGCAGGCGCTGACGACTATCTGCCGAAACCGTTTGATCTTTCAGTGCTGCTGGCGCGAATCAATGCACTGTTGCGTCGTCGTGAATGGCTTCAGAAAGATCGCGATCGGATGGCGGTGAATGGCGAGTCAAAGGTGTTTGAGTTCGATGGAAAGACGATCGATTTTGAAGAGTTGCAACTACGATCGGGGACGCAGACTGTGCATCTCACGTTGATGGAAGCTGATCTGCTGCGCTATTTGATCAATCATGAGGGCAAGATCGTTTCGCGGAGTGTGATACTCGAGGATGTTTGGGGACTCCGCGAAGATACGGATACGCGGGCGATTGATAATTTTATCGTGCGCCTGCGGAAGTATATCGAGGACGAACCCTCGCGCCCGCGACACCTGCTGACGGTGCGGGGTGTCGGTTATAAGTTTGTAGCGGAGGCATAGTTTTCACGCAAAGGCACAAAGCCGAGCCACAAAGGGCACAAAGAGGAATATTGCTCTTCTTTGTGCCTTTGTGGCTCGGCTTTGCGTCTTTGTGTGAAACCCTTCTAACTGGCGGCGAGGATCAGCGAGGCCTTGACGCCCAACATATCTGAGAAGTCTTTCGAATAGATCGAGCTCACTTTCCGCACGCGACCGATCTTCTCTACTAACTCCTCATTCGAGATAAATCCATTCTCAGTGTGCGCGATGGCCCAGTTGGGAATGTGCGACGCAGTGCGCAGTAGATCTTCGACGAAACCGAGATACTGCTGTTTACTTTGCACGCGGGAGCCCAGTCGTGAACCGCGCGCCCTTTCGAGATCGAGCCAAAAATCGTCGCTCCCACGCAGCCACTCCTCGCGCCATGTGACAATCGGATCGCGCGCTCCACTCGTTTGAGTCACGGGAACCGGCAGTCTCAAAAACAACAGATCCGTGTGATGACGCTCAGCGACAAAGCTGCGCACGTCCTGATTCGTACTCTGGTTGCGCATGCCGTTGTCCTGCGGCGCCGGCAGACACGCAAGCAGACGACGAAACACGTCCGGCAACGAGAACGGCGTGCGTAAACTGCGCGTCTGTTCGTTGAACGAGAGCACGTAATCGCCGGTCATCATTCCCACGGTCAGCGCGAGCGCGCGTTTGTAAGATTCGAGATGCTCGGCGTTGACGCGCAAATTATCAAACCACCAGGCGTCAGTCTCATTGAACCACTTGAGCAACGCGGAATTCTCGAGCTTCTCGCGCGGAACGTATGTGTCGTCGAGCAACGTGTTGAGATCGTCTTCGTTGAGTTGTTCGGTGTTGTTCTCGATCAGGGCAGAGGTCCTGGTGTAGGACCAGAGCATCGGATCGTTGGCGGCTACGCGAACTTTCCAATTCTTCAGATGAACGCAGATCTCGCCTTCTCCGGTGAAGGGCAGTGCGACTGAAGCAAACTTCAATCGCCGGAGCACGCCAAGTTCAAATGCCAGCCAACCGTTTGTGAACTGCATACGCTACTTTGAGAACGACGAAAACATATCCCATTTATGGGTCGCTGGTGGTTCTTCCACCGGCTCATCCATGTCACTCTTTGCAAACGACTCTAACTCCGGAAGTCCGTCGAGCTTCAGAAAAGCATTTACGACACTCGGATCGAATTCGATACCCGCGCGATCGATGAGTTCGCGTCTTGCTGCCGCCACTGTTAGAGCGGCACGGAAGGGTCGGGCGTCGGTGAGTGCAGCATACGAATCAACTACACGAAGAATCCTCGCGGCGAGCGGGATTTCCTCACGTCTTAACGCGTCGGGATACCCCGCCCCGTTCCACCACTCGTGATGCCAGCGCACGAGCAGTTGCGCCGCGCGATCCGCTCCGACTCTGGATGCTTCGCGTTCGCCAATCACCGGATGGCGCGCGAGATCGAGTCGCTCTTCCGCTGATAGCGCCCCATTCGCCTGAATGTAATCACGTTCCATCGCCACTTCGCCGAGATCGTGCAACAAGGCTGCTGCGTACAGAGATCCCCGATCATGTCGCGCGAGATGAAACTCGTGCGTGATCTCGTCGGCAATGACGGCGATGCGTTGCGCGTGCGGGTTATCGTAGCGTTCAAACTTGTCTACAGTCTTCGCGAGCTGTATGAACGCTTCCGCCGCAGCTTTGTCGATTAACTCTGTTGTCTGAATGGCGACCATGACTGCCCGATTCTAGCAAATTTAGCCGCGGATTCACGCGAAGAACGCGGATCCTCAATCTAGTGATCGTAATAGATCCCGAGCTTTTCGATTATCCGGATCGGCTGCGACGGCGCGCTCAGCTTCGCCTCTGGCGCGCAACTTCAAGCCGAGATCTCTGTACAATTCGGCCAGCATCACGCGATATCCTGCATTCTGCGGATCGAGTTTTACCGCCGCCAGCAGTTCTGTTTCTGCGGCTCGCCTGGTGTTTTCGTTGCCGGCCAGCATCTGACCATAAAACGCGCGATAGCGAGGTTCTTTGGGTGCAGCGCTCGCAGCGGACGCGAAGAGTCCGAGTGCGACTTTTCGTTGTCCCAACTCCAGCGCTGCGAATCCCTCTTTAAACTGGATTTCAGCTCGCTCAGCCGTCGACGCTTCAGTCGCTCCTGCGGCAACGGGTTCCGGCTGTTGCGGGGCAGCAGCTTTAGGTGCTGACTGGGCCAACTGCTCCGCTTTTCTTCGTGACTGAAGTTTTGAGTTGTAAGTTGCGCGCAGACGATCGTCACGCAACGTTTCATAGGCTTGCGTGATGCGCGCGAATGCCGACTCGATCTTCTTCAACAGCGCGGGCTCAGCTTTGCGAAACCGGTCGGGATGGTAGTTTCGCGCCAACTGATAATAAAGATCTTTCAGGTTTTGAGGTGATGCTTCTCCGGTAACACCCAATACGTCGTAATACGTTTGCGCGGTTCGCACGCGTTCGAGAAAGGTCTCGACGTCGGCCGGCTCTTCTTCAGGCTCTGGTTCCGGAGGTGGAGGCGGCGCCGGCTTCTGCTCCGGTTGATCTCGAAACACACTCCTCCAGTGTTCGCGTTGCAGCAGGCCCGCGAGCGCGAGTGAATAGACGAGCCGCAACGTCTCTGCTTCTCCCAGGCCACTGATGGCGACGAGCTCGCGCAAAGCCATCGGCTGATCGAGACGGGAAAGTAAGAACGCTTCCGCGGTCAGCAAACTTTCGTTGACCAGCGGCTCGGCGCGCGGTGTGATCACTTCGGCGTCATTGCGAAAGCGCGAGGCGATGAAGTCAGCAGGCATCCTGCGACTCGCTTCGAGAAGCAACGAATCGATATCGATCTTGAGATTGAGCTGTTCGTTAAGACGAGACCTCGATTCGAGTTCCCAGGTGCCGTTGGTCCAGACCAGCGCCATGCGAAGAATGTCTGTAACTTGTCGCGTGTGGAGTTGGTCTGCGGCGGTCGTGCTCAGGAGCTTTTGCGCCATTAACTGTTTAAGCAGCTCGATATCCGGCAGTCGCTCGTTGAAGCGCGCGAGGTCCGCTTCCGAAACGAGCTCAGACTTTTTTAGATACTCGCGCAGTCGGAGGGTACGCAGGTTGGAGGCGGCGTAAACAAGCTTTCCGTTCTCAAAATAACTGACGACCTTGATGCGGTCGTGTTCGAGGCTCAAACGGCCGCCGAGAGACTTGGCTGAGATTTCACGAATGAGTTCCGTGAGCGGCTGCTCGCTGAGTTGACCATTCATCTCGCCACATACTTAACCACAAAGCCCCTCTGCATTGGAACTACTTTGACACTCGCCAGCGCCGCTTTTATATTGATTCCACAAAAACACCCCCATCATTTCAAGTAGGTTGAGATCTATATGAGCGAGCCAGCCAGGGATCCGAAACAGCGCGAAGAGCTATTGATTGACGAGCTTAGAAAGCGCACTGAGGAATTGGAAGAGGCCAATCGCGAGTTGCGTCGCGTTTCTCATTACCGCTCGCTGTTTCTGGCGCGCATGTCACATGAACTGCGCACGCCTTTGACTTCAATACTCGGCTTCAGCGAGATCCTGCTCGATCAGGAAGAACTCACCGACACGCAGCGCCGCTTCTGCCAGAAAGTCCAGGACTCAGGCCTGCAACTGCAAGCCAGTCTTAATCAACTCGTAGATCTGTCGCGCATCGAAGCAGGTCAAACCGAAGTTTTCCTGCAGGAGTTCTCGTTACGAGAAACACTCCGCGAGTCGTGCGCCGCCGCCGCGCGTATGGCCCAAAAACAACAGGTTAAGATCGACTACGAACTTGCTCCCGAGATTTCAACCATCGTCACCGATCAGGGGAAGCTGCGACAAACGCTTTTCAACTTCATTGCGTGGGCGGTTAGTCGCAGCCCTGCTGGTGAATCGGTTAAGGTTACGGTCAACATCGATGCGCAAGGGCTGTTGTCGATCCAGATAACGGACAACGGCGAAGCGCGTGCGGACGTGACGAACGTGTTTGATCCGGAACGCGGCGTACCCGCACATGAACCCAACATCAACGAACTTGGCATTATCATCGGCCGTAAACTGCTCGAGCTGATTAGCGGAACAGTGAGTTTGGAGGGTCTCGTTCCACGCGGGCTCGCAGCCACGATTCAGATACCAGCACGTCCATTGAAGGGATAATCGTTACGGATGGAAGAGACGACAATTCGGGAGTGCACAACGATCGAAGAGTTCGATGGTTGTCTTTCTTTGCAGCGCGAAGCTTTTGGCCTACCTGATCTTGAACTCTCACCACGTCGTCATTTGATTGTTTCACGCCAGGCAGGCGGCTGGACGCTCGGCGCGTTTGCAGCCGATCGTCTCGTCGGGTTTGTTCATACTCTCGCCGCGGTGCGCGGGAACGAGATCTTTGGTTACTCGCACATGATGGCGGTGGCGAAGGACTATCAGAACAAAGGCGTTGGCGCGCGTTTGAAGTGGGCCCAACGTGAGCGTGCGCTACGCGAAGGCCGCAAGTTGATCAAGTGGACGTGGGATCCGATGCAGGCTCGTAACGCGCACTTTAATCTCAACCGGCTGGGCGCGACTGTCGATACGTATGCCGAGAATTTTTATGGGATTGATTACAGTACTGACGCGTCGATCACCGATCGAATTAATTTGCCGAGCGATCGATTGTCTGCGACGTGGCATTTGGATTCAGAAAGGGTTCGTGGGCTGGCGAGTGGGTCGGCGGCGCCGTTTGCGGAAGAGCCGGTTGGTTCAGTGTCGATACCTTCGCAGTGGAACGCACTCGTGAAGAGCGATCCGAAGCGTGCGGTGGAGGAGCAGTCGCGGGTGCGGGAAGAGTTTAAAAACGCATTTGCCCGAGGGTTGATTTGTGCGGGCTTTCAACGTGGTGAGGAGCAATCACGCTATCTTCTGTTTTAGTTTTCTCTGCGGCCCTCTGCGTATCTCGGTGTTCTCTGCGTTTAATCGCGCTGTTAACACAGAGGACGCAGAGATACGCAGAGAACCGCAGAGTTAGACCATGATTTTTACTAAGTTCGACCGTTATGTTGAGCGACACGCACGCAGCTTTACGGAGCGCTTGCAGAATTTCTGTCGCATGCCGTCCGTGGCGGCGCGCGGGACAGGGATGCGCGCGATCGCGGAGACGGTTGAACAGTCGATGCAGCGTGTGGGAATCGGTACGCGGTCGTTTCGCATGGGCTCCGGCTATCCGATCATCTACGGTGAGTGTGGTAGTGGTCCAAAGACCTTCGTTATCTATGGTCACTACGATGTGCAGCCAGTGGGCCAGTTAACTGAGTGGTCCTCAGGACCATTCGCGGCCACGATCGAAGACGGGAAGTTGTACGCGCGCGGCGCGGCAAATAGTAAAGGCGATCTGCTCGCTCGGCTGGCTGCTGTCGAAGCCTATCAAAAGACCTTCGGCAAACTTCCCGTGACGCTTCGTTTCATTGTCGAGGGCGAAGACGGACTCGGCAGTCCCAGTCTTTATCGCTTCACGAGTGAGAACCCGGAACTCCTGCAGGCGAATGGTTGTTTGTGGGACGAGGGTTCGAGCGACACGAAAGAGAATCCGGTCGTAAGTCTCGGGTTCAAAGGCATCACATTTCTGGAACTGCGCGCGTTTGGCGCACACTCGGACCTGCACTCGAAGTGGGGAACGATCGTGCCGAATCCAGCGTGGCGTCTGGTCCAGGCCCTCGCGACGCTCACTTCGCCGAAAGGAGTGATCACGATCGATGGATTCTCCTCGCATATCGCTCCGATCAGTGACGAAGATTCCGAAGTTCTGAAAGCGATCGAACTCGACGAAGTCGGACTCAAACGTGAGTTTCGGATTGGCGGCTGGGTCCGCTCAATGAAGGGACCTACCCTCGTCAAGGAACACATCTTTGGTCCAACGTGTACGATATGCGGCATTCACACAGGCCACACCGAAGCGGGCGCCAAAACGATCTTGCCCAGTACGGCGATGGCACGTCTTGATTTCCGGCTCGTCCCGGATCTTTCGGCCGAGATAGTCATGAAACTCTTGCGCGAGCATCTCGACGTACGTGGTTTCAGGGATATCGAGATTATCGAACTGGGCAGTGCGCCGCTCGCGAAGTCATCGGCGAAGTCACGCGTGGCTCGTGCGGTGATCGAATCGACGACGGAAGTGTTCGGCAAGCCGCCGGTTATCTATCCGATGGATCCGTCGAGTGGACCAGTCGGTGCGGTCTGTGGTGTTTCGCAGCCGCCGACGCCGGTAGCGTCGTTTGGAACGAGTTACGCTGGCTCAAATCCACATGGTCCCAACGAGAACATTCGCATCGAAGACTTTTTGCGCAGCATCAAACTGATCGGACGCGTGATTCACAGGCTGGCAGGAAGCAGAGCTAAAAGCGAAGGCCATGAAGACACCAGGCCAACCGCGCCGTTACCGAAGTTGAAGAAGGAGTGACATTGGCCGCCCGGACCATCGCACGCGAAATCGAAAAACTCAGAGACGAGATCCGGCGTCATGATGAACTCTATTACGTCGGGAACGCACCGGAGATCTCGGATCGCGAGTATGACGAACTGCTCGAAAACCTACAGAAGCTCGAAGCAGCGCATCCGGAATTAATCACACCTGACAGTCCGACGCAGCGGGTCGGTGGGCGCCCCGCGGAAGGTTTTCCCGAAGTTGTTCACACGCGCCCGATGATGTCGCTGGACAATAGCTACAACATCGACGAACTGCGCGCGTTTGACGAGCGTTGCCAGCGACTCGCCGAAGGTCGCAAGCTCGAATACGTCGCTGAGCTCAAGATTGATGGTCTGTCGTTGTCGTTGCAGTACGAAGATGGATTGCTCGTGCGTGGTGTAACGCGTGGCGACGGACGGATCGGCGAAGACGTGACGCAGAATGCGCGCACGATTCGTAGCGTGCCGCTGCGTCTGAAGACTAAAGCGATTGATACGACTCTCGAGGTGCGTGGCGAAGTCTTCATTCCGCGCGATGTTTTTGAAAGGACCAACGCCGAAAGGGAAGAAGCAGGAGAGCCGCGCTTTATGAATCCACGCAACGCTGCTGCGGGCGCGATTCGCCAACTCGATTCACGTCTCGTCGCGCGGCGAAAGCTCGACATGTTTGTGTACGACCTGCTGGTGAACGGTCGTAAACCTTTTCCAACGCACTGGGAATCACTCGACTGGCTCGAGACCGCAGGCTTTCGCGTCAATCCGCACCGCAAACGCTGCCAGACAATTGACGAAGTGATCGACTTCGCGAACGAGAAAGAAGCGTTGCGTGACGATCTCGGCTATGAGATTGACGGGCTCGTAGTCAAAGTCAATTCGACAGCATTGCAGGATGAGTTTGGGGCAACGTCGAAAGCGCCGCGTTGGGCCATCGCATACAAGTATCCCGCGCGCCAGGCTTCGACGCAGGTGCTCGACATCTTTGTTTCAGTGGGACGCACCGGCGCGCTCACTCCCGTCGCGCTTTTAGAACCGGTGGTTCTCGCCGGTACGACGGTCGCGCGCGCGACGCTGCACAACGAAGATGAAATCCGGCGTTTGGGACTGAAAAAAGGCGATTGGGTGATGATCGAGAAGAGCGGCGAGGTTATTCCCAAGGTGCTCAGCGTCATTACCTCGAAACGCACCGGAAAAGAAACTGAATTCAAGCTGCCAAAGAACTGTCCGGTGTGTGGTGGCTTGATCTCCCGTCCCGAAGGCGAGGTCGTCGCACGTTGTGTAGCGGCCGATTGCGCCGCGCAATTGATGGGTCGTCTGTTTCACTTCGCCTCACGCCGCGCGATGCGAATCGAGGGTTTGGGTGAGGTGCTGGTGGAACAACTGGTGGCTGAGAAGCTCGTGAAAGACGTTGGTGATCTCTATTCACTGACACTAGAACAGGTCGCCGCTCTGCCGCGCATGGCAAAGAAGTCGGCCGGTAATCTGTTGGCGCAGATCGAAGCCAGCAAGTCACGCGATCTATCAAATTTGATCTTTGCACTCGGTATTCGACATGTCGGTGAGCGCACGGCGGGCATTCTGGCGCATGAGCTTGGATCGCTCGATAAACTGATGGCTGCGACCGTTGAGGAGCTTGATGCGATCCCTGAGATCGGTTTGACGGTGGCCGAGAGTGTGCACGACTGGTTTGACGATGAAGGGAATCGCGCGCTTTGTGATAGGCTGCGCGCCGCGGGTGTCAAGACGGAAGCGTCTCGTAGCAGTGGTGGGGCGGTTGATGAGCGGTTTGCAGGGAAGCAGTTTGTATTGACGGGAACGCTCAGCACGTTCAGTCGCGATGAAGCACGGGCGCTGATCGAAGCGCGAGGTGGCAGAGTGAATTCGTCGGTGAGTAAGAAGACGGATTATGTCGTCGCGGGCGAAGCAGCGGGATCTAAACTCGACAAAGCACAGTCACTCGGCGTCACCATAATCGACGAAGAGACATTTAAAGGGATGTTAGACTAGCCACAAAAAGGCACAAAAAGCACAAAAGATATTTCTGATCTGTTTTGCGCCTTTTGTGCCTTTTTGTGGCGAGGAGATCTGATGAGCACCGAACCCAAGAATTTGAAATTACTTTATACACTTTTTTGCGACGACGTCCGGCTTGAGGTCGGAAACAAGCTATCGTTCATGGGTATCTTCCAGAACATCATCGTGCAGCAACTGCCGGTCTCAGTGTTCAAAATGGCGATTGTGAATCATTGGCAGGGGCAGGGTAGTTATCTCTCCGAGGTACGCATCCTCACTCCCGATCGTCAGCATGCGGTGGTCGTATCACAACCCACACCTTTCGAGATCTCTACCGGCGGATATGCCGACAACATCAGCTTCTTCGTGAACGTGACGTTCCCGGTTTCCGGTCGCTACGTTGTTCAGACGTTGATTGATTCGAATTTATTTGAGGAGCAGATGTTGTTTGTGTCTGACGTTGGTGAAACTGAACTCGTCGGCGGGTCTGAAGCGGTCAACTAATATGACAGAGGCGGCCACGAGGGCCGCCCCTGGGGAAAAACGCCGGGCTGGGGAGCCTAGCCTACGTCAATCTTAAAGAGTTTAATTTTGGAATTAAGAGTTGTCGCTTTAATTCCAAGAAGCCTTGCTGCCTTCGCCTGATTTCCACCAGTTTCTGACAGCGCCATCTTGATCAGGTGAGTCTCGAACCGCTGTACTTCATCGTAAAAATCAATTCCGCCGAGGATATCCAACGGTTTGAGTCTGGTTGCTTCCTCAGTGAAAGCCTTGTCACGTGCCAGCGTCTCTGCCTCTGCCAACAGTGCATCAGCCAGATCGACAACGCGCTGAATGCGGTCGCGATCCGGTCGCTCAGCGAGTTTCAAACGCACAGTTCTCTCAGGCAGTGAGCTGGGCACACCGGTATGTCGTAAGTTATCGGTTTCCATCAAAGCTGCTTGATCGACGTTCATTAAATACTCCCCTTTCCGAACTGGACCTCTTACTACTCAAAACACCAGCCTCCGAAAATCCGTGACAATTATTTTTCGGCAAAAAGAAAATAGGTCCCATAGGATTTATAGGACCTATCTTTCTTTTACGAACTATCAGTGATTTTTGTTTGGTGCGGATGAGAGGACTTGAACCTCCACGATGTCACCATCACAGGCTTCTGAGACCTGCGCGTCTGCCAGTTCCGCCACATCCGCAAGAGCCGGGTAGGCCATTATGCGAATGCATTCAGGGAGTGTCAAGAATGCCTATCTTGCCGTTAGCGCCGGCGACGCCAATCCCGATTGTGACCCCAATCGCGGTCACGATTACGACGTCTGCGCTCGAACCTGTCACGGTCGAAATCGCGGTCGCGACGGTTGCGCCTGAAACTGTTTGTAAAGCGCGAGCGTGGTCCGCGACCGTCCCAACGCCCGTCACGTGCGTCATGGCAGTTAACGAATTTCGAACACTTTTTGTCCCAGTGCGAGACTCTGCGACCGCGTCCCTGGGCGTTCGCGTCAGTTGATACTGCAAAAATCATTAACAGGCTCAGTACCAGAATTCCAAACAAGTTCGTTGAAGTTGAAGGCTTCATTAAGTTTCCTCCTTGAAAATTACACCGGCCAATGAGGGTTCGGGGCCGCAATGAGCTACCATAGCATCAAGATTTATGCCGCTTCTACAGCGTTTTACCGATTAGGTTATTATGATTTCGTATCAATTTCGATCTCATGGCAAACATTGATCCCGCGCAAGAACAACTGGCAGTACGACTTGCGGACGTTAGCGCGCGGCTCGCTACCGCCGCGCAGAGAAGCGGCCGCCAGCCCGAAGAGGTGCGGCTCGTCGCCATCAGCAAGACTCATCCGGCGACAACTATCAAACAATTATGTCAACTCGGGGCGACAGATTTCGGTGAGAACCGCGTCCAGGAAGCCGCTGCTAAGATCCTTAGAATTGGTCGTGATAACGTCTGCTGGCACCTCGTCGGACATCTGCAGGCCAATAAAGCAAGACGTGCCGTGAACCTGTTCGACGTCATTCACTCGTTAGATACGCTGGAGTTGGCGCAGCGTCTTGACCGCGTCTGCGTCGAAGAGAACAGGGAAAGCCTGCCGGTACTGATTCAGGTAGATCTTGGTCACGAAGAAACCAAATCGGGTATCAGCGAGTCCGAGTTAACCCATTTGGTGGAGAATATTGGACCACTGACGCACCTGAAGCTCATAGGATTGATGACCCTGCCGCCGTTTTTTGACGGTCCGGAACAAAGCCGCCCGTTCTTTCGTCGGTTACGTGAGTTAAGAGATGAACTGAATCAGCGCGGTGCGTTTGGAGAACGGACAGGCGAGTTGTCAATGGGTATGACTCACGATTTCGAAGTTGCGATCGAGGAGGGCGCAACGATGGTCCGTATCGGCACTGCGATCTTTGGCGAACGCGTTCCCCGACAATAAAACTATGCTCATTATCCAACGCATTCTCTGGTTCGTGAACTCGGCAATCTCGGTAGCGATCATCGCCGTCATCGTGCTGATGCTCATCAGGCTGATTACTGACGCCATGGATTTAAATCCATTTACCTGGACGTCGCGCACCATTCGACGGCTGACTGATGGTTTCGTGATGCCCGTGCGCGGTGGTCTTCGCAAGGTTGGCGTAGATCCAAAATTCGCGCCGCTCGTCGTCATTTTGCTCGTGATCATAGTGGGTTACTTCGTTGGGCAGTTGGCCAATACCATCGGCGAGACGATTGTGGGTGTTTGGAACAGCGGCAGACGTGGCGCAGTCATTACTGCGGTAGGCTTTCTTATTTACGGGCTACTCTCGATCTACCTGATATTGATCATCGCGCGCGTAGTCTTCTCGTGGGGGCAAATCAGTTACCGCAACCGCGTCATGCGTTTTTTGATCAACGCCACGGAACCATTGCTTGGGCCGTTGCGGCGGATGCTGCCACCGCTCGGCTGGATCGACATCTCTCCGTTCGTCGCCGGGCTAATCATCATCTTTGTACGCGCGGCAGTTGCCGGAACACTTTTGATTGGCGTGTGAGGACTTTGATCGAGCATCAAATTCGCGATGGTCGACTGGTATTCAGAGTGCAAGTGGCGCCACGTTCTTCTCGCAGTGAAGTAGTTGGGGAACATAACGGTGCACTTCGAGTGCGACTGGCGGCCCCGCCGGTTGACGGCGCTGCCAACGATGAGCTCATTCACGTTCTGGCAAAGACATTCAAAGTTTCGCGCAGTGCAGTGACTATCCTGAGCGGACACAGTGGGCGGCTGAAACAAGTCAGCATCGAAGGCGTATCAGAATCAGCACTAGCGCTCCTGAGCGATAACTGATTTGCGCCTTTTGTGCCTTTTTGTGGCTCTAAATGGATCCGGAAAAGATCTCTCATTACAGAATTCTTCAGAAGCTCGGAGCCGGCGGGATGGGCATAGTCTATCTTGCCGAAGACTTGAAGCTGGGCCGCAAGGTCGCGATCAAGATCCTTAGTCACGAATTCACTACCAACAAGGATCGACTGCATCGATTCGAACAGGAAGCGTCGGCCGCGTCGAATCTCAACCATCCAAACATTCTCACGATTCATGAAGTCGGAATTGACGACGGGCACCATTACATCGCCACCGAGTTCATCGATGGTGTGACCTTGCGTCGAAAGATGGCTGCGACGCCGCTCGAGATTCCCGAGATTCTCGAGGTCGCGATCCAGGTCGCGAGTGCTCTCGAAGAAGCGCACAGCGCCGGAATCGTCCATCGCGACGTCAAGCCTGACAACATCATGGTCCGTCGCAACGGCTATGTGAAAGTGTTGGATTTCGGACTCGCAAAGTTGACCGAGGCTATCGATCGCAGTCCTTCAGACGCCGAGGCGTCGACTCGTGTGTTGGTGCAAACCGATGCGGGTGTCGTGATGGGCACGTCGCACTACATGTCGCCGGAGCAGGCGCGCGGCAAACCGGTCGATGCACGCAGCGACATCTGGAGCCTCGGCGTGGTGATCTACGAGATGGTTGCGGGTCGCACGCCTTTCGAAGGCGAAACGTCAACCGACGTCATCGTTGCGATTACGCAGAAAGAGCCGCCGCCGCTCGCGCGTTTCGCACTGAACGTGCCGCCGGAACTCGACTGGATCGTAATGAAAGCTTTGCGCAAGGATCGTGACGAACGTTACCAGACGATCAAAGAGCTCCTCACGGATCTCCGCCGCGTGAAGCAGCGGCTCGAGTTTGAAACGGAGCTCGAACGATCTTCAGCGCCCGGCAGTTTTAGCGGTCCGCGTCCCAGTGAGCTGACAGCCGCGCCGACGACTCATCACCGCGCGATGCCGACGGTCGAAAAGTCTCACGTCTCGAGCGCGGAATACATCGTCAGCGGCATTGCGAGTCATAAGATCGTAGCAGGAATCGTCGCGCTCGTACTCATAGTCGCTACTGCATCGGCGTTCTATTTTTATAGACGCAACTCGCGCCCGTTAACCGATCGCGACACGATTCTTATCACTGACTTTGTTAACGCAACCGGCGAACCAGTATTCGACGGCACGTTGAGGCAAGCACTCGCGGTCGATCTCGGGCAGACACCGTTTCTGAACCTCTTTCCCGAGGATCGCGTGCGCGAAACGCTGCGCTTCATGGGCCGCTCGCCTGATGACCGCATCACGCGTGACATTGGGCGCGAGATCTGCGTACGGCAAGGCATCAAGGCGATGTTGACCGGCTCGATTGTGAATATCGGCAGTCATTACAACATCATCCTGGAAGCGATAGATCCGCGCTCGGGAGATGCAATCGCACGCGAGCAGATCGAAGCCGAAAGCAAAGAGAAGGTGCTGTCGTCACTCGGAACAGCGGCGTCGAACCTGCGCAAGAAGTTGGGTGAGTCGCTGAGCTCGATACAGAAGTACGACGTAAGCATCGAGCAAGCGACCACGTCTTCGCTGGAGGCATTAAAAGCCTACTCGATGGCCAACGAGGAGCGTGCGAAAGGAAGAGAGCCTGAGGCGTTGACGTTTTACAAACGCGCCGTCGACCTCGATCCGAATTTTGCGATGGCTTACGCGCGCATCGGTGTCTTTCACATCAATCGGGAAGAAATGGAGACGGCGAAAGAGTATTTGCAAAAATCGTACGATCTCCGCGATCGCGTGAGTGAACGCGAACGTCTCTACATTACCGAAAAATATTACAACTACCTCACCGGCGAGATGGATAAAGCCATCGAGACATTAAAGACGTGGGCGCGCCTTTATCCGAACGACTTCATACCGCACAACAACCTCTCGCTCGATTACCAGATACTGGGCAATTATGAGGAATCACTGAAAGAAGCATTGGAAGCGGTCCGGCTGACTCCCAACAATATAGCGGCGCGCTCAAACGTGTTCACAAGTTTTCTTGCGTTGGGACGAATCGACGAAGCCGAACAAGCGTCGAAGGAGATGGAGAAACTAAATCCTGATTCGGTTGGCGCTCACAACAACCGATTTTTCTTCAGCTTTCTGCGTCGAGACCAGGCCGGGATGGACCGCGAGCTCGAATGGGCCAAAGGCAAACCCGAAGAAGTTGGCGCCGTCATTGTGAGCGCTAACGTTGCCGCTTACCTCGGCAAGCAAAAGCAGTCGGAGGAGCTCGTGAAGCGCGGGGTCGAGATGTTGAAAACTCAGAACCGTGCGGAGAATGCGGAGAAAGAGTTGTTAAGCCTGGCGGCGAACCAGTTGGTGTTGGGTAAGTGTCAGCAAGCGAGAGAGAACACAAAAGCTGCATCGGCCTTAAACCGCGGACGAAATGGTCGGGCCGGTGCTGCGTTGATCTATGCCGGTTGCGGTGATGCGAATCAGGCCCAAACTATTCTTAATCAACTACGCACGACATATCCGACTGACACCATTCTCAGTTCAATACTCTCCCCAGTGATTCAAGCCCTGATTGAGAGAAGTCGTGGCAACCTGGCGGAGGCGGTTCGCCTGATGGAATCGATTCGCACTTACGATCGATCGCTCATAACTGGTCTCATGAACAACTACCTGCGCGGCAGTCTTTATCTGGAGCAACGCCGTGGCACTGAAGCAGCGGCTGAGTTCAAAAAGATCGTCGACAGTCCGGGCATCGAGGCGTATTCGCCCGCGCACACGCTGGCCTATCTCTGCCTGGGCCGCGCCGCCGTACTCAGCGGCGACACGGCGGGCGCGCGCAAGTCGTATCAGGATTTCTTCGCCCTCTGGAAAGACGCCGATTCGGACCTGCCAGTCCTTGTGCAAGCGCGAAAAGAGTATGAGGCGTTGAGATAGTTTCTCAGTCTTTGATATATTGCCTTCCCTGACAACCCACAAATCCCAGAGGATCTAACTCAATGTCCGGACATTCTAAGTGGCATAGTATTAAGCACAAGAAAGGCGCGCTCGATGCCAAGCGCGGCAAACTGTTCACGAAGTTTATTAAAGAGCTTACCGTCGCGGCGCGTACCGGCGGCGGTGACCCGGATGCCAACGCCCGTTTGCGCAAGGCGATCAACGACGCCAAGGCGGGCAACATGCCCAACGAGACCATTGACCGCGCGATTCGCCGCGGTACTGGGGAAGAAGAAGGCGTCAACTACGAAGAGCTCACCTACGAGGGCTATGGTCCTGGCGGTGTGGCGTTGATGGTTCAGTCCATGACTGACAATCGCAACCGCACAGTGGCTGAGATTCGCCATATCTTCTCGAAGAACGGCGGTAACCTTGGTGAGAATGGGTCAGTGGGTTGGATGTTTGAGAAGAAGGGTTACATCGTGGTCGAGAAGTCCGCGAAATCAGAGGAAGAGCTTTTTGAACTGGCCATCGATGCCGGCGCGGACGATTTGCGTGACGATGAAGATAACTTCGAGATCATCACTTCACCGGATGCGTTCGATGCAGTGCTCACGGCTGTGAAAAGCGCCGGGATTGAACCACAGGTCGCGGAAGTCGAGATGATGCCGCAGAACTACATAAAGCTCGAGGGCGCAGACGCGCGGCAGATGTTGAAGCTGATGGAAGCGCTCGAGGATCACGACGACGTGCAGAAAGTGTCGGCGAATTTCGATATTAGCGAAGCGGATATGGCGGCAGTGTAAGCCGCGGATTACGCGAAGAAACGCGGATAGGAATTAAGAAAGAAAGCTTTTTTGTTCTTCTTTCTGATCGGTGTCACTTGCGGAAATCTGCGGCTCGCCCATGACGATCCGAACATTGTGGGTCTTCTCGTCGTCGACTAACGTGATTGCTTTGTCTTTTTGATCGACCTCATCCACTTCAACGCTCACGACACCACGGCTTACCCCAAGCGGATTCTCGATTTTGATCCGGTAAACCGCGCGGCCGCGCCGGTAAGTGATTTCAAAATCGTGCCACCAACGCGGCACACACGGATTTATTTCCAGGCGATCGTTTTGCAGTTTGAATCCGAGTATCGATTCCAGTCCCGCACGATACATCCAACCCGCTGATCCCGTGTACCACGTCCAACCACCACGACCGGTGTGCGGCGGCACTGCATAAACATCACCCACCGCTACATAGGGCTCGACTTTGTACTTGTGCAAACCGGCGCGTGTCGATGAGTGATTGATCGGATTGAGCAACGCGAAGAGTTCGCCGGCGCGCTCACCATCGCCAAGCATCGAGTAAGCAATCATGGTCCAGATCGCCGCGTGCGTGTATTGCCCGCCGTTTTCACGCACACCCGGAACGTATCCTTTTATATAACCCGGATCGAGATTGCTTTTGTCGAATGGCGGCGTGAACAGGATCACCAGACCATCGCCACGTCTGATCAAGTATTCTTCAACCGCGGCCATCGCGCGGCCCATGCGATACGGATCCGAAGCACCGGAGATGACAGACCACGACTGCGCGATCGAGTCGATGCGACACTCTTCATTGCGCGCCGAACCCAAAGGTGTACCGTCGTCGAAATAGGCGCGCCGGTACCAGTCGCCATCCCACGCTTTTTCTTCGAGTGCTTTGCGCAAATTATCCATGTGCTTGTGATAGCGATTGCCACGCTGCTTCTGTTTGCGCCCCTCGACGTGTGGCGTAAACGCAAAAAGCGTCATGTAGAGAAACCAGCCGAGCCAGACACTTTCGCCCTTGCCCTGTTGACCAACACGATTCATGCCATCGTTCCAGTCGCCGCCGCCCATCAAGGGTAGCCCGTGCTTGCCGACAGCGAGGCTGCGATCGAGCGCACGCGCGCAGTGTTCGTAGATCGAAGCCGTCTCCTGAGAAACCTGCGGTTGTGTGTAATTCTCGTGCTGATCGGGGGTGAGCTCGGCTTGTTCGAGGAAGGGCACTACTTCCTCGAGCACTGAGGCATCACCGGTGACGTTAACGTAGAAAGAAGTGACAAACGGCAGCCATATCAGATCGTCCGAAATTCGCGTGCGCACACCACGGCCACTCGGCGGATGCCACCAGTGTTGCACGTCGCCTTCCTTAAACTGGTGCGCGGCCGCAAGCACGATCTGTTTGCGCGCGATTTGCGGGCTGCTGTAGACGAGCGCCATCACGTCCTGCAACTGATCGCGAAAACCAAACGCGCCGCCCGACTGGTAAAACGCCGTCCTCGCCCAAACACGACACGAAAGCGTTTGATAGAGCAGCCAACGATTGAGCATCGTGTTTAGCGCCGCGTCAGGCGTTCGCACTTCGATCCTGCCGAGCAATTCATCCCAGTGACCCAGCACTTTCTCAAACGCGGCGTTTACGTTTCCCGACTGCCTGAAAGTGTTGACAACTGATTGCGCCGCTTCCTTTGATTCAGCCTCGCCGATTAGAAAGATGACTTCGCGCGCTTCGTGTGGGGCGAGTTCGACCATCACCTGGATCGCCGCGCACGGATCCAATCCCGCGCCGCTGCGACCAGCCAAACTCAATCGCTTCAATGCCGCAGGAGTCTCAACCGAACTGTTGCGGCCAAGAAACTCCTTGCGATCGCAGGTCGCACTCAACACGCGCTCGCTCGTCGCAACGAACGCGACACGGTCAGCGAATTCGTTGTTGAAAGGATTCTTCGCAAAGATGGTCGACGCCGCCTGATCGATCTCAGTGATGATGTAAGGCGCTGACGAAGATCTTGCGACGCCAAGCACGAGTTCGTTGTAGTTAGTGACTGTAAACCGGCGCTTGCGTGCGGTGCGGTTTCGCAAACGCAGGAGCGAGATCTTCACGGGGGCATCGAGTGGGGCAAAGACGAGCAACTCCTGCGAAATGCCGTGACTGGTGTGCTCAAAAACACTATAGCCCTGCCCGTGCCTGATGATGTATGGCTCACGCTCGCGAACCGGCAAAGGTGTGGCCGACCAGATAGTGCCGGAGTCTTCGTCACGCAAATACACAACCTCACCCGGCGGATCGCTAACTGCATCGTTGGACCAGGGCGTGAGACGGTTCTCACGGCTGTTCACCGACCACGTGCAGCTACCACCGGTTTCAGTGATCTGAAATCCGAAATCTACGGCGTTGCCAATGATGTTGGACCAGGGAGCCGGCGTCCACTGTTCCGCGCCGAGCAGTGTGACGTACTCGCGCCCGCCCTGATGGAACCCGCCGAGCCCGTTGAAGAAAGCCAGATCCGGTGGCGGGACAGTCAACTCGGGATAAGTCTGCGAAGGCAAACGCGGTACGAACTGAGGCGGCAGCGGCTCTTCAACACGGGTACGCTCGATCTGCTGCTCGAATGAACCGCGTTCGGCGACAATCACCACGCGCGCCACTGCGTGCAACAGAATGCGATCCGTCTCAGGCATCTGATCGGAGCGTCTCAGGTACACGCCGCCGGGTTTGTCCTGAAGTCCCTGCAACCCGCTGGTCCGGATAGTAGTTTCCAACTCCTGATGCAGCAACTGAAGATAGTCAGTCGGCATGTCGTTTAGAATTACGAGATCGATATTGAGACCTTTGTAGTGCAGGTATTCATGCGCGCGCACGAGCTTTTTCACGGTGCGCATGTCATCGGCCTTGTTGATTCGCACGACCACGATCGGCAAGTCGCCGCTGATACCATATGCCCACAAGCTCGATTGCGCTTTCGTGTTGAGCGCGAGCACGTGCGGGGTTGGGCGCAATGAAGGATCGGAATAGACGATGCGTGCCGCGAGCCGTTGAAACAGATGCGCTTCTTCCGCGTCAATCTTCAGGTGACTCATCTCGACTTGCGCTTTGGTCCACGCCAGCCGCAACTCGCGTTCGAAAATGTTTGGATCGTGATACTTGTCCGCGAGCGCGAGTGCTTCTTCACGCGAGCGTGCGACCGCGGTGCTGAACGAACAGCGCACCGTTTGATTGGGTTGAATTCTAACGCGCCGGCGCAGGCTGAAAACGGGATCGAGCACGGCTCCGGTGGTATTCGAAAGCGGACGATCCTCCATCACTGCGATCGGATTGCCGGGCGTCCGACCACGACCAAGAAAACGACCGCGATCAGTTTCATACTGAACGGCGCCGACGAGTTCGCCTTCGGCAACGACAACGTGAACGCCCCAGATGGGCCGCTCATCTGCCGAACGCTGCCGTCGATGTCCCAGCAGTGCGTTCTCGCCCGGAATGAATTCGGTCTCGATGAAGAGATTGCTGAACGCCTGGTGCGCGTTGTCGGCGTTGGGACTGGCGAGCACGACTTCGGCGTAACTGGTCAACTCGATCTCGCGGGTGCGCGACCCGTGGTTCGTCAACGAAATGCGCCGCACCTCGGCGTTGTCTTCGGCTGAAACGACCACTTCCATGCGCGTCGAGATGCCGGAGTCAAGCCGCCGAAAGTCGGCTTTGTCTTCGGAGAAAGCAACGTGATACGACTGCGCCTTTCGTCGCACCGGCTGATGTCCTGCCGACCAAACGGCGCCACTACGCACGTCGCGCAAGTAAATAAACGCGCCCCAGTTGTCTCGCGTTACGTCTTCACGCCAGCGTGTAACTGCGTCGCCTTCGCATTGCGAATAACCCGACCCGGCAGTCGTGATCATCACGTTGTAAGTTCCGTTCGAGAGCAGCTGCGTGCGCGGCGTACTGTAATCCGCCGATTCGTAAACGCGCGTGATCGTGCCCGGCGAGAATTGCATCACTCTGCCGGTCAACACTTCCTCGGCACGCGGGTGAGCCGCAGGCACGCCGACAGGGATGCGCTCCTGCAACAACAGTTCAGTTGCCTGAATTGCGGGATCTGAATGAAAACGACCCGGGCCAGGATCTTCCAGAAGCAGGTTGGCCAACGATACGAGACTCATGCCCTGATGGTGTGTCATGAACGCACGAATCAGGACCGATTTCTGACCTTCCGGCAAACGCTCGGCGGTGTAGTCGATCGACTCGTAGAAACCGTATGGTCCAAGTGCGCCTTCCTTGTTCAGCCGGCGCAAATTGCTCACCGACGCGACCGGATCGACGCTCAGCGCCAGCATAGTTGCGTAAGGCGCGACGACGAGATCCTCGATCAGTCCACGCTTCAAACCGAGACCGGGAACACCGAACGGTCCATACTGATAGTTGAGATGAAGATCGCGAACGTTGTAAGCGGCTTCCGATATTCCCCACGGCACTCCGCGCTCGTCGCCGTACTCGATCTGGCGATCGACGATCGTTCGATAAGTCTCCGACAGCAGCGTCGCCTGATAGTTCTTCATCACGAGCAACGGCATGAGGTATTCGAACATCGTGCCGGTCCAGGAGATCAGCGCGCGTCCGCCGTCAACCTTCGTGAGCGCACGGCCCATACGAAACCAGTGCTGTTGCGGCACGTCGCCCTTGGCGATGCCGACGAAACTTGCGAGACGCGCTTCCGAAGCGAGCAGATCGTAGTAAGAGTCGTCGACGCGAGAAGCGGTGACGTTGTAACCAATCGGGAATAGTTTACGTTCCACGTCGAAGAGAAACGAGAAGTCCATCTCTTCGACGATCTGATCGCAACGGCGTGCGAGACGACTGAGACGCGAGAGCATGTCAGCGGAACCGCCGGCTGACTGCTCGAGTGCTTTCGTGAGCCGTGCCGCTGTTTGCGCAAGATCAGGTGAAAAGTGTTCCTGCATCGCGGCAAGTTGGACCAGGGCGCGGTCGCAGAGTTGCGGGATGTCGGCGAGTGCCGGCACTTCCTGGAGCAGCTTTAGAATCGAAGCCCAATCTTTGTCGTCCTGGCCGATTTCAGACTCGAGCAGCGGCAGCAATCGTCCCCACGTCGTGAGGGCTTCGATATCTCTACGCCGGCAATCGACGTGGTGCTGCAACGCGCCGACCCACCAGCGCAACTCTTTGAAACTGACATCGCCGTGTTCGTGGGCCAACGCGCTGACAATGTCTTCGATCTCGGAAGCGCGCCGTTCGAGCGAATCAATGAGCACGATCCACGACGAGAGATTCTCGCCCGGCGCCACTTTTAGTAATTGGCGACAAGCTGCGATTTCGTCCTGCAACTGTCTAACCGTCACGACTTCCGTGCGTTGCCGGACGGCGCCCAGATTCGCGGCTTCTGTGGTGATTGCATCGATCGTGTCCGCGAGGGCTGCTATAGCGTGGGCGTCGAAGAGCTTGTTCTCGGGAAACTCGATGCAGGCCTGTTTCACCGCGAATAGATGTCCGGCGAGGTTGCCGCTATCGACGGTCGAGATGTATTGCGGCAATAGTGGTTCGAGAGTTTTGGTGTCGTACCAGTTAAAGAAATGACCGTGCAGGCGATTCAGTTTAGCCATCGTCGCGAACGTCAGTTCTTCTCGCTCGACGAGTTCGAGTGCGCCAACGTAACCGAGGTCGCGCGCTGATGCCGTAGCGAGCAACAATAGACCGATATTTGTCGGAGACGTTCGATGGGCGACGACCGGCGTTGGATCTTCCTGGTAGTTGTCGGGTGGCAGCCAGTTGTCTTCAGGACCGACGAAAGTTTCGAAGAAGCGCCAGGTACGCCGCGCGATCCGGCGCGCAAACTTCAAATCTTCCGCGGGCAGCAGCTTTCGTTCGTCAGTTCGTGGTCTACTCACGAGATAAGCGATGAACGGGGAGAGTAACCAGAGCACAACCAGCGGACCCATGACGGGCAGCCCCATCCGTTTATCGCTGAAGGTAAAACCGAGGGCGACCAGCGTCAGCAAGAGCGCCGGAAGCATGAACTGTACAAACGAAGCCGGATCGTTTCGCACCTTCGTTTCGGCCTCCGCGGCTGAGACCCATTCGAGCAGTTTTCGGCGCGAGATCAGTTGCCGGTAGAGCGCACGCACGATTGCATCGCACATCAACCACGTCTGGTGTGGCAGGAAGACAAACGAGAGTGCGATCTGTGCGGTGTTGGTGCGAAAGTCGCCCCAGATGCTCCAGAAGTGGCTGGTCCATGCGATGCCGCGCGGGTGCATCAACAGGCCCGTGGTTACGTGCAGGTAAACAGGGAAGGCGATGACCAGAAAAACAAAGAGACTCCAGAGCCACGGCGAACCGGGAAACAACGTACACGACGCGACGAGCCAGATAAATAACGACGGAGCAACGAGGCTGCGGCGCAGGTTGTCGAGAATTTTCCAACGCGCGATTGCCGGTAGTACGTTGCGAACTTTTCGGCCTTCGCCGTCAGGCACGTAAGGAAAGAGCCAGCGCGCGATCTGCCAATCACCGCGCGTCCAGCGATGCGAACGTTTGGCGTAAGCTTCGTAAGAAGCCGGGTAGTCGTCGAGTAGCTCGATATCAGTTGTGAGAGCGGCGCGCGCAAACAACGACTCAAACAAGTCATGACTGAGCAATGAGTTCGCGGGTACGCGATTCTCGAGTGTCTGTTGAAACGCGTCGACGTCGTATAAACCCTTGCCGGTAAAGCTTCCTTCGCCGAAGAAGTCCTGGTAAACGTCGGAGACTGCGGTCGTGTAAGGATCGATTCCGGTGTAGCCGGAAAAGGTCTGTACAAACTTCGAACGCGACGCGCTTGCCAGGGAAATGCTGACGCGTGGTTGCAGGATGCCGTAGCCGTGGGTGACGCGGTTGGTTGATGGATCGATCACCGGTTGATTCAGCGGGTGAATTGCCGCGCCGACGAGCGTGCGCGCGACATCGCGAGGTAGTTGAGTGTCGGAGTCGAGCGTGATTACGTAGCGGATTTTTTTCAGTAGCACGTCGTCAGCAGTGCGCACGAGAAAACTGGTATCCTGCGCGCCGCGTAACAGACGATTGAACTCCTCGAGTTTGCCGCGCTTTCGCTCCCAGCCCATCCACCTGTTTTCGCCTGCGTTCCACTGGCGCTTGCGGTGAAAGAGATGAAAACGATCGTTGCCATGTTTGCGATTGAGCGCATCGATGCCGCTCTGAGCGATCGCGAGCAAGTGTGAATCGGTTGGGGTTTCTTCAGCCTCCGCGTCCGGAAAGTCACTTAGTAATGCGAAGTAAAGGTAGTCATCCTGATTTGCGAGGTAATGGACCTCAAGTCGCTCGACCAGTTCGTGAACCTGCGATTCGTTGAGAAAGATCGTCGGCACGACGATGAACGAGGCCGCGTTCTCGGGAATGCCTTCAGACGTATCCATGCGCGGTAACAGTCGCGGCGGAAAGAAGTGCGTGAGATCAAAGTTGAGAACAGTTAGAGCGAGATCGCTGGCGGGTATTAGTGCCAGAAATGCAGCCAACACCAGCATGGACCAACCAGCGCCGTGGGCGTACATCGTGTAAAGCAGGAGACTCACGATCAGCAGAGTCAAAAATGCGAGTGTGTCCAGGTACGTGCTCGTCGCGTGTCGCAATAGAAAGCGACGCAGGCGTTCGCTGGGACGCGGTTGATAATTAAACTTCGCCTCCAGGAGCGTCAGGCCGTTATCGATGAGGTAATAGCCGACGTGTCTGCCCGGGCCGGGCTCGTCTTTCTTTTCGGCTGCGAGATCGACGGCCGCTTGTGCGATCTCGAGTTCGCTGGCGCGAGTTCGCTTGCTGATGCGTTCGATCACGTGCCGGTAGCGGTCACGCGAGGCAAACTCCATTCGCGAATACACACCGGCGGGATCGTTTCCCAGCAGCGGCTCGATCAAACTGACTTTTTCGAAGAAGTCGTTCCAGTCGAGCGTCGAGAGCAGACGCATGCTGGTGATGATGTTGCCGACCGTGACCTGCGCCGCCGCTTGTCGCTGGTGTTCGGCATGAATGATCTGTTCGACGCTCGCGCCTTGTTTCGCGAGTTGTTTTTCGATCCAGTCCATTACCGGCATCACCGAAGGATGCTGCTCGCGGAGTCGCTGAACGAGTTGGACCAGGAAGGTTTCACGTACTTCGTCTCGCTTGCCGTATCGCTCGTTCAGAGACGACATCACGTTTGCCGGTTGCAGCGAAGCGAGGTCGAGCAGTTTATCGGCGAGCTTGTCGGCTTCGTCGCGTTCGGCGCGGCCGCGCGCGATCGTGATTGCGAGACGGCGCAGGTTTTCGACGAGCGCGAGGCGGAGACTGATGGCAACGGCCCACAGTTCACCGATCGAGAGCGGCGAGACAGTTTGATAAGCGCGGATGAAACGTTGCAGTGTGTTTGTGTCGAGGCGCGAGTCAGTATGTGTGATTAGTTCGCGCGCGACGGCATAGATTCGCGGGAAGCCTTCTAATTCGCCTTCGGCGAGCTTTGGAAGTTCGTGATAGTAGCTCTTCGGCAGATCCTGGCGAATCTCGCGCAGTTGTTCTTCGACGATGTGATAGTTGTCGACCAGCCACTCGGCCGCGGGTGAGATTGCGCGTCCTTCGCGCAACGCTTCGACGAGGGCTTTGTATGCGGCTTCGAGTTTGCGGCCGTTGTCTTCGAGTCGCGGTAGAAGTTGGGCGCGACCTTTTCGAGTGACGGTTTTGTGCTGCGCGGCGAGTGTCAGCGCGTACTGCTCGAGACGTTCGACGCTGAAGAACTCGGCCTGAAAAGGTTTTTCGTCAGCATGGTCCGCAGGTTTACGGAACAGTGACACCAGGGATTCGAAGAACTCACTCATGAAGCAGACGTTTGCAAATGTTTACACACAACAAGCAGGGGCATATGAAGGGGTGAGTTCAGAATATCACGAACTTGTGCTTTTGACCTTTGTGTTTGGGTTATACTGCGCGCAATGCGCGTTTTAGGGATTGATCCGGGAAGCCAGACTACCGGGTGGGGTGTTGTCGAAGGCGACGGGCGCCGTTATTCGCTAGTGGCTTTTGGTTCAGTGCGCGCGCCCTCGAGTCTGAAATTTTCGACGCGCTTGTTGCGGATGTGCAATGGACTTGAAGAAGTGATTGCACAGCATCGTCCGGATGCGTGTGCGTTGGAAGATGCGTTTTTGGCGACGAACGTCAAAGTTAGTATGAAACTCGGGCAAGTGCGTGGTGTCGTGTTGCTGGTTGCGGAGCGTGCGGCGCTCGAGATTCACGAATATTCGCCGCGGTTGATCAAACAGACTGTGGTCGGTTATGGAAACGCAGAGAAGCATCAGGTGCAGGAGATGGTGCGATTGCTACTCGCGTTGAAGAGCGTGCCTTCACCGCATGACGCTGCGGATGCGCTGGCGGTTGCGATCTGTCATTTTCACCACGCACCGTTTAAGGAAAGAATTGCAGCAGTGTAAGATTGGCAATCGGCAATATAAAACCTCACGATTGGAGAAACCTCATGATTCCTCACAAGCTCACGCTTTGTCTTTGTCTAGTTTTCCTTTTTCAAGGCATCACAATCGCTCAAAGAAGGCCTCCGACAGGCGGCCGTCTGGCGATTGTTGTTGAAGAACGCCTCGCCGCGTTGCGGGCGACTCCGCAACTCAACGGCCGCCTCATACGCCGCCTCGGTCGTGGACGAATGGTCGCAATCCGAGCGGCGAAAACAAGCGCTGACGGGATTACTTTCTTTCTTGTTAACGTCACGAGCCGCACGCATGGCTGGATCCAGCGCGAAGCGCTTGCTTTACCAACACGCGCCGGCGAAGATCAGCGACTCCTGCGTCTGATCGAACGTTCACAAGGCTTCGATCGAATCTCACGCGCGCGCATCTTTCTCGATCATTTCACGCGTTCGCCCTTGCGTCCTGAAGTTTTGCTACTCCTCGGCGACACCGCCGAACAACTCGCCGTACAACTCTCCACGGACGCCGCGCGCCGCCTGAAAGACCATCCGGGCGAAGCGCCCGAGTTCAGTTACTACCTGAACTACACCGGCCTCGATCGCTACAACCGCCAACACGTCGGCTTCGTTTTCGACAAACAAAGCAAACGTTTTCACTACGACGGCACCGCCTGGCGCGAGCTAATCCGCGTTTATCCGCGTTCATCTGCGGCTAGTGAAGCAAAAAAACGTCTTTACTCTCAACTGCGAATAATGTAGTATTCGCACATGACACTCAAAACAAAACTCAAAACAATACCTCAAGGAGAAATCAATATGGGCCTCACACGTGTTGTTGTTCGACTATTTAACGCACCCACTCAAGGTACCTACAACGCCGACTTCCTCGTCGATACGGGTGCCATGGACACAATGGCTCCGGCGTCCGCGCTCAAGAAAATCGGTATTCAACCTATTGGTAGGGATGTCTATGAACTGGCCAATGGTGAGTTTATCGAATGGGACTATGGTAATGCGGAAATGGAATTCATGGGTACAGTAGTCCCCACTCGAATAATCTTTGGCCCAGATGACAGCGAGCCGATCCTGGGTGTGATAGCTTTGGAGATGGCTGGTTTCATCGTTGATCCGAAGAATGAGACGCTACGAAAGCTCCGAGCCCGTCCCATGAAGCGGGTAGCCTGAAAATAACTATCGCCGCCCAGGCGATTCCTATTAAACTTCAAAAATTTGCACGTACGGGTGTTAATAACTCCCAAAAACCTTCGTCTATCAGGTGTAGACGAAGGAGAACACCCTTGCAGGCAGCACTTAAACCCTTGCGATTAGTGAAAGAACAACCCGAAAGCGAGCTGGAAACTCTGTTCCAGGCACACCACGGCCGAGTTTTTCGGACCGCACAGCGAATTACTGGCAGTGTCGCCGACGCTGAGGATGTGCTCCAGACGGTCTTTCTGCGGTTGGTCAAAGGCCAGGATGATTACGACTGGTCAAAAAATCCTGAAGCTTATCTTTCCCGCGCGGCCATAAACGCATCCCTCGATCTCTTGCGTAGCCGCACCCGTTCAAAAACCGTGGTCCTCGATGACAACGAAATCGACGCAATCGCCGGAACCTATCGCAGTCCGGAAACCATTCATACCGATCGCGAACTACAGAAACTGCTTCGCCAGGCTGTCTCGCGGCTCGGAAAGACTGCGGGCGAGATGTTTGTACTGCGTTACTACGAAGGTTTTGACAACAAAGAAATTGCCGCACTTTTGAATACGTCACCGCTGGTGGTTGGCGTGGTCCTCCATCGCGCTCGTACAAAAATGAGAAAAGAGATTGGGCACTATCTGGAGAAACATCATGAGAAGCAATAACGAAGATCAGATCCTCGACAAAGTTACTGCCGAGATTCGCAACGAGAAGATCGACCCGACAGCAGTTTCAGCAGCAGCAGACCGTGTTTGGGCGCGTGTTTCCGCTGCCGCGGGCGAGACTGAGTTTCAGTTGCCGACTGTAGACAGGATTGAAAGCTGTCGAGATTTTCAGTCACTGATTCCGGCGCACCTTGCCGGCAAACTTTCAGAAGCGCGCTCGTTGCTGCTGGTTGACCACACACACGAGTGCATCCCGTGCCGGAAGGCAATGAATGAAGCCCGCGCCAAACGCTCGGGCACAATTAAGCCGGTCGTGCGTAAGACGAGCTACTCGTTGCAGCCGGTGATTCTGCGTTGGGGCATTGCCGCCGCGCTCGTCATCGGTCTCGGACTGCTGGCGGTTCCGTTTGTGCAAAGATTCTGGCCGAACGGCAACTTCGACGCGACTGTGCAGGCGGCCGAAGGTCAGGTTTACCAAGTCGCCGACACGCACACGGCGGCAGTTGGTAACGGTGCGAAGTTGCAACAGGGTGAGAAGGTGCGTACCGCAAAAGACGGGCGCGCTGTTGTTCGGCTCGGTGATGGTTCGTTGATCGAGATGAAGGATCGCTCGGAGCTCTATCTGACAAAGACGGGCAAAGGCACAACCATTCACCTCGATCGCGGCAGCATCGTAGTCGAAGCTGCGAAGCAGAAAGACGGTCAGTTATTTGTCGAGAGCGGTGATTCGCTGGTTTCGGTAACCGGCACGACGTTCTCAGTGAACAACGGCACGAAGGGCTCGCGAATCTCGGTGATTGAAGGTGAAGTGAACCTCAATCATGCTGGTTCCGATCGCGTGCTTCGACCGGGGGAACAAGTCACCACCAATCCGGCGATTACCACTATTCCGGTTAAAGATGAAGTAGCCTGGAGTCGCAATGCGAACCGTTACGCCGCCGTGTTGAATGGTCTGGCGGCACTCAAGACCGAACTGAACAAAGTGCAACAGCCCGGTGTTCGCACTTCCACGCATCTGCTCGACTTAATGCCGGAGACCACGGTTGTTTACGCAGCGTTGCCGAATCTGGCTGACTCGATCGTTCAATCACATCGCGTGATTCAGGAGCGCATGAGCCAGAACCCGGCGCTGCGCCAGTGGTGGGAAAAAGAGCAGTCGGGCCGTGCGCAGAACATGGACCAGGTGGTGGAGACGATCCGCCAGTTTGGTTCCTATCTTGGCGACGAGATCGCAGTCTCGGTATCGATGGATGATCAGGGTAAACCTGGTGAACCGTTGGTGCTGGCTGAGTTGAAGAATTCAGAGGGCTTCCGCCCGTTCCTCGAGCAGCAGATCGCGAAATACTCAGGCGACAGGAAAGGCCAGCCTGAGATCAAGTTCATCGAGAACCCGGCGACGGCAGTTCCTCCTTCTGATGGCAAGCGAGAGGATCTCTACGTCTGGATTCAGGGAAATCTGTTCGCCGCCAGCCCGAATTTGCAGCAGTTGCAGAGTGTTGCGACAGCGATCGGCAACGGCAGCCTGAGCAGTTTCACTGCCACTCCGTTCCGCAACCGCATCGCTGAGGTTTATCAGGAAGGCGCCGGTTTGGTGGTTGCAGCGAATCTCGAGAAAGTCGTGGCCAGCACCAAAGCCGAACGCAGTAAAAATGCGGACGCTGCGAAGCAGGAAAGCGTGTTGAACCAGTTGGGTGTGCTGAGCGTGAAGTATTTCGTGCTGGACCAGAAAGACAGCAACGGCAAGACGCACACGCAGGCGTCGCTTTCGTTCAACGATGCACAGCGTGGCATTCCTTCGTGGCTGGCTGCGCCTGGACCGATGGGCTCGCTCGAGTACATCTCGCCCGACGCGAATGTCGTGGCCGGGTTTGTAGTGAAGAATCCAGTATCGCTAGTCGACGATCTGCTGGGCGTGCTGGATACAGTGTCGCCTGACTTGCGCAAGACCCTCGACAAACAACAATCAGAGCGTGGTCTCAACATTCGCAACGACATCGCTGCTCCGCTTGGTGGAGAGTTTGCCTTCGCGATCGATGGACCACTACTGCCGACGCCGTCGTGGAAGATGGTGTTTGAAGTCAACGATCCGGTGCACCTGCAACAGACGCTCGAGCAGGTGGTGAGTGAAGTGAACAAAGAGGCAGCCAAGTTTGGTAAAGGCGGCCTTTCCTTTGAACACGCTGACCTCGGTGGTCGCACTTACTACACGCTGCGGTCGAGTGATTTTGGATTGCTGGAAGTGAACTATGCCTATTCCAACGGCTACATGATCGTTTGTCCGAGTCGTGCCCTCGTCGAGAAGTCGTTGAGAGCACGTGAGAATGGTCTGTCGTTGTTGCGTTCGCCGAAGTTCATGGCTGGTCTGCCGGCCGATGGTAACGCAAACTTCTCGGCAGTCTTCTATCACAACATTGCGGGACTCGTGCCGGCGGGGTTGGCGAGAACTGCTGAGAATCTGCCTAGCGGACCACAGGAGGCTGTGAAAGCAATCGCTTCGGATATGCCGCCGACACTTGCTTACGCTTATGCACAAGGCGACAGCATCACGTTCGCGGCAAACACCGAAGGTGGACCATTCGGGTTAGGACCGGCAACGTTGCTGGGAATGCCCAACGCGCTCGAGATGCAGAACATCATCTCTCGCGGAATGGAAACGAAGAAGTAAGTTAGGTGTTTCTCTGCGTATCTCTGCGATCTCTGCGTTTACATGCACTTTAACGCAGAGGGCCGCAGAGATACGCCGAGGGCCGCAGAGAAATTATGAAAGCCACTCACATGAAGCTCGTATCAATCTCCCTCGTCTCCTGGCTCTTTGGCCTGCTACTTATCCTCTCCAAGTTTTTTGTCGTCGACGGACAGGAGCTCAGCGCGACCGTCACTTCAATGATCATGGCAGCGCTCTTGTTCTCGTTAGCCTATGCACCCTCTCTCTCCTGGCTTCGGCAACGCATGGGTGGCTGCAAGCCCGCACTGCTGTTTCCACTCGCTTCTGCGATCGTGCTCAACATACCTGTGTTCCTGATCGAATTTCTCGCAATCGGCAGAACTTTATCGCCCTACGATGCGTTAGCATGCATCATGGCTTTTCTGTTGATGGGTACAGTCTTCGGACTCGGATTCGTTTGGAATTATCAGGACGCAGCGCTATAAGAAGAGTATGGCACTCCCCGCTTCGGTTCCCGAGGAACCGATCAACGCTCAAGCGGCTCTCACTGAGCCACCGGTAATCGACCTTCACGGTCTCAGCGTCGCTTTTGGCCGCCGGCAAATCCTTAAGAACCTGCGCGGCGATTTGCGCGGCCGCGCTATCGGTCTGCTCGGTCCAAACGGCGCCGGTAAGACTACGCTGATTCACACACTACTCGGATTTCATCCCCCCAGTGCCGGAACCGCGCACATATTCGGCCTCGACATTTCCGACGAAGCCAAACAGATCCGAGCGCTGATTGGTTACATGCCCGAGCGCGACTCATTCATCGCGAAGATGAGCGCCGTTCACTTCGTGCGTCTCATGGGTGAACTGTCGGGCCTGCCGCCTGAAGCCGCTCTCGAACGCGCGCATGAAGCACTGTTCTACGTGGGCTTAGGTGAAGCACGTTATCGCCGTCTCGAGACTTATTCGCTCGGCATGAAGCAACTCGCGAAACTCGCGCAAGCCATCGTTCATGGTCCAAAACTGATCTTCCTCGACGAACCGACAAACGGACTCGATCCGCCGGCACGTCTGCGCATGATCAAACTCATCCGCGAGATTCGCGACAGCGGCAAAGCAAACATCGTACTTTCATCGCATCTGTTATTGGACGTCGAAGAGTGTTGTGACGAGATCCTGATCCTTCGCGACGGACAGATCGTCGTTTACTGCAATCTCGAAGAAGAACGTAAGTCCAATCGCAAGTTTCTCATGCTCGAAACGCGTGGCGATCAGGAGAAGTTTGTCAACGCGCTTGGCCAACTCGGTTGTGAGTATGCGTTGACGGGCGATCACCGGCTGAAGATCGTTTTACAGGAAGGCATTGAAGTAAGAGATTTGTACCGGCTCGCGGACGAATCAAAGGTTCAACTCCGTCGTTTAAGCTACAAGCGCGACTCACTCGAAGACATCTTCCTCAAGGCAATGGAGAACGGCTATGGCGGTCTATGAACAGACTTATAAGCCTTACACCGGCAAGCTGACGCCCGAGTGGAGCCGCTTTCTGATCATTCCGCGGCACGCGTTTCGAGGTGTCTTCAGATACAAACTGTTCACTGCGTTCTACGTGCTCTGCTTTATACCGCTGCTCGTCGAAGCGGTGTTGATCTACCTGCACCATAACGTCACGGCGCTGGCGATCATGCAGGTCAACGCCCGGCAGTTATTGCCGATCGACGGTTCGTTCTTTCAGGCCTTTGTAAACATTCAGGGCGGTTTCGCTTTCTTTGTCGCCCTCCTGGTTGGACCCCCGCTCGTTTCGCGCGACCTGCGCAACAACGCTTTGCCGCTTTATCTTTGCCGTCCCTTTACACGCACCGAATACGTGATAGGGAAAATGTCGGTGTTGTTGATCCTGTTGTCGTTCATAACCTGGATTCCGCAACTGCTGATGTTTCTCTTCCAGTCGTATCTGGAAGGCTTTGCGTGGTTCAGAGACAACTTGTGGCTCGCGAGTGCGATAGTGATTGCCGGGGTTGTTTGGGTGCTGTTGCTCTCGTTGTTATCGCAGACGGTTTCCGCGTTATTGAAGTGGCGCATCGTCGCGAGCGCGGCGATGCTGGGGATAGCGTTTATTCCTTCAGTTTTCGGATCCGTTTTCATCAACATTCTTTTTCAGACTAAGTACGGGGATCTCATCAGTCTGTTTGCCCTCATGGGCCATGTGACTTCAGGTTTGTTCGGCACTTTCGATCGCGTGGCAGGCAGAATGGTTGTGTCGGACTTTGGTGACGAAGTTCTTAGAGAGATCGTCATCACGAACCCACCGTTGTGGGCGTGTTGGACGGCGCTCTTTCTTTTTTGCGCCGCGTGCCTGGCGTTGCTGTCGTGGAAAGTCAAAGCTTACGAGGTAGTTAAATAGGACGACGGATGTCTACTTCGGATCAACTCATCATTTTCGACAACGTCTCCAAGTTTTACGGCGAGATACTCGGCGTGAACCGCGTGAACCTGCAAATCGCACCCGGCATTACGAGCCTGGTGGGACCGAACGGAGCAGGGAAGTCGACGTTAATGAACCTGATGACCGGACTGCTGCGTCCGACGCGCGGTTCGATTTCAATTTTGGGAATTCCGACGGATCAACCCGAACGACTGTTTCGCAAAGTCGGTTATTGCACGCAGTTTGACTCTTTTCCGAGAGGCATGACCGGCCGCGAGTTTCTCAACTCTTTCCTGCTGGTCCATGGCTACGATCGCAAGCGTGTAAACGAGCTGAGCCAGCTTGCACTTGAGCGTGTAAATCTGGTCGAGGCTGCCGATCGAAAGGTCGCGGGTTACAGCAAAGGCATGCGCCAACGCATACGCCTCGCACAGTCAATCGCGCACGAACCGGCGGTTCTGATTCTCGACGAGCCACTCAACGGTCTCGATCCGATGGTGCGCTCGGAAACGATCGCGCTGTTTCGTAAGCTCGCCGCCGAAGGGCTTCATTTGATCATCTCGTCGCATATTCTTCATGAAGTCGACATGATGTCAGACCGCGTCGTGCTGCTGAACAACGGCTACATCGTCGCCGAGGGCAACATTCACGGCGTGCGCGACGAGATGGAAGAGCATCCGATGCAGATCCTGATTCGTTGCGATCAACCGGCGCAACTGGCGGCTTATGTCTTCGCGCAGGATCACGTCGTTGAAGCGCGGCTTCACGACGACCGCCGCGGTTTGTTTATAAAGACACGCGACGCAGATCGTTTCTATTTGATGTTGAATCACGCAGTTGCCGAAGGTGAAGTGAACATTGAGTCGATTGCTCCGGTTGACGACGATCTGAGTGCTGTTTACCAGTACTTGATCGGCACTTCGGGCGGCAGCGCATAGGAGTTTGGTTACATGAGTTCTGCGATAGACGTGGTTCAAACAAAATCAGACAACGTGCCCGGCAACTGGTCGCTCTGGCTCAGACAGATCGGAGCGATCTTCCGCATGGAGATTGAGAAGAATTTTCTCAGCCGTCGCTCCCTACTGATTTATCTGATTGCGTTTCTGCCGTTGTTCCCGCTAACGATATTGGCGTTGATTACGCCTCCCGGGCGCGAGTGGAAAGATTTCAATCAATACAGCGTCATCTACTCGTTCATCTACAACGCCTTCATCATGCGCACGCTCGTGTTCTTCGGGTCGGCGTGGATCTTCATGAACCTGTTTCGCGGTGAGCTGGTCGACCGCAGTCTGCACTACTACTTCCTGAGCGCAGTGCGACGCGAGGTGCTGGTCGTTGGGAAGTACATTTCGGGACTCGCGACCTCGATACTTCTGTTTACGGCCACCACAGTGATCGCGATGCTGCTGCTTTATTTTCCTCACTTCTACTCGCAGAGTGTGCGCTACTTCACTGAGGGCCGAGGTCTGACTCAGCTTCTTACTTACGCCGGCATCACGATGCTTGCTTGCCTCGGTTACGGTGCGTTCTTTTTGTTTATTGGACTCTTTGTGCGCAATCCGATCATTCCCGCGGTGCTGCTTTACGGTTGGGAGTGGCTCAACTTCCTACTGCCGCCGCTCTTGAAGAAGATCAGCGTGATTCATTACCTCAACTCGCTCGTGCCCGTGCCGATGTCGGAAGGTCCGTTTGCAGTAGTAGCCGAGCCGACGCCCGCGTATATCGCGATTCCGAGCATGCTGGTGGTCACAATCCTGGTGCTGATCCTCGCCGCGTATCGCATCCGCCACATGGAAATCCGTTACGGATCAGATTAGTTTTAGCCACAAAAAGGCACATAAAGCACAAAATGCTCTTTTGTGCCTTTTTGTGGCCCTACTAAAGTTTTAGTTGACAGCGAGCAGGGCGTCCTGTATTGTCCAACTAAAGTCTTAGGAGGATGTTGCGCATGCCGCGCCGCAAGAGCGAACAGATGACGCCGCTGGAGTTGGAGATCATGCAGGTGCTCTGGGAAACAGGGCCGGCGACGGTACAGACCGTGCAGCGCGAACTCAAGCGCGAGCTCGCCTATACCACAGTGCAAACGATGCTCACCGTCTTGCACCGCAAAAATAAAGTGAAAAGAACTCTCAAAGACAAAGCTTACGTCTATAAGCCTGCGGTGAGCCGGACGAAGTTCACGGGGCACGCTGTACGCGAGTTTATCGACCGGATGTTCGGTGGTTCGGCTGAAGGTCTGGTGATGAACCTGCTTCAGGAGAAACATCTGACACCTGAAAAACTGGCCGAGCTTCACAAGCTAATCGAGCAGGAAGAACGCGATGCGAATTAGCGAGTTCGTTCTCAACTTTGTTTTGAACTCTGCCTGGCAGATCGCGGCGATCTTTGTAGTTGCGAGCCTCGTGTCGTGGCTGCTCCGTAATGGACCGGCGCGTTATCGTCATACTTTGTGGGTTGTCGTCATGCTTGCGAGTTTCGTTGTGCCGTTATTGACCGCAACTCGCTTTGTGCCTGCATTCGTCCCTGATTTTCAGGCGCCGATCCAAACCAACCCAACTCAGACCGCGAGTGTCAGCGACTTTGAGGATCTGGCCGTTAATCACATCGCTCCATCACGCCACAGAACTGTCAGTCTCTGGACGCGCGACATCCTCGTGCTCACTTTTATTTATGCGTTCTTTATCTGCGGCAGAGGCGTCAGGCTCACCCGGTTCTGGCAGCGCCAAAGGAGGTTGCGACGATCAGCAACTCTCAACGGTGTTGCACCGGAGATTGAAGTTGCTGCGCGGCGTTGCCGTAGTCTCCTCGAAACAGGCGAGGTCTCGACGGGCGTGTCAAAACAAGCGCGTGTCCCTTCGACTCTCGGCGCGCTGCGTCCACTGATAGTTCTGCCCTATGCCTTTTGTGCCGGCGCTGACGAGGCCAAGCTCCTCTCCGTCATCGGCCACGAGATGGCCCACGTGAAGCGTCGAGATTTTCTCTCGAACCTGATCTGCGAGCTTGTGGCGCTGCCAATCTCGTTTCATCCACTTACATTCCTGATCAAGCGACAGATAGATCGCGCGCGTGAGCTTGCCTGCGACGAGCTTGTCACCACGTGCATTCTCGCGCCGAACGTGTACGCGCGCTCACTGCTCTGGGCTGCTGACGTCTCGCGGGCGTATCCGTCCGATGCGTTCGTGCTGAGTATTTTCGACGGCAGGATTCTCGAAGAAAGGATCGTTCGAGTGATGCGAAGTAACAGACGACTCGGTACAGGTCCGGCAAGGGTGTTGATGTTCGCTTCGCTTTTGGTGCTTTGTGTCTCGGCGCTATCGCTATCGCTGTTCTCGCTGGAATTACAAACACCATCGCGTGCGGCAGTGACAGAGAGACTGCAATTACTCGCTCCGCCTGCGGCACAGGATACCGCCACATCAACGAGTAATACTTCTCAACCGCAAAACGAGCGAGCTATAACTGCTTGCCAGGCCGGTCGAAGAGGTGATACGTCAGCGATTCCGTCGCTTATCGCGATGCTTGGCGACGACAGTAAGACTCAACTGATCAGGTGTTGGGACACGGGTCGCTGGAGTCCCGCGTTACAGACGTTCAAACAACCTTCCCCGGGCGAACAAGCAGCGCTTGCGCTCGCTTCCATGGGCCGTCAGGCATTCGGCCCACTATCACAACAACTCACCAGCGCGAACGCAACGACGCGCCGAAACGCTGCCTGGGCGATCGGTGAGTTGACCAACATGGTCCCGGGAGAAAGATCCGGCGCCGTGCCGCAGCTCATCACGTTGCTCGGCGATTCAGACGCGTGGGTGCGCATGGCAGCCGCGCGAGCGTTGGGTGAAGTGCGTGACGAACGTGCGCTGACACGGCTCGTCGCGACGCTCTCAGACGACAACTGGCGCGTTCGCGAGCTCGCGGTGTGGGCGTTGAGTGAAATGAAGGACGACCGCGCGGTGAATGCGCTTTGCAGTGTGTTGCTGTCTGATGCGCAAGTTGAGGTTCGTCGTGGCGCTGCTGAAGCACTCGGCGAGATCGCGAGTGCCGCTGCTCTCCCGTCTCTCAAGCAGGCCCTAAACGACAACGAAGCGAGGGTCCGTGCCAAAGCAGCCTGGGCCATCTCCGAAATCGAAGGATAACTCTGCGTAACTCTCTGCGTACTCTGCGTTAGAAACATCATCAGAAACTAATCGTGAAGGAGGCATCACGCATGTCTATCTACAAGTGTGTCTTTCTACTAATAATTTCCGCCGCAACGATAAACGCACAACCCAAAGCCGGTACACTAAAGATCCAGCCTTACATCTTCGAGAACGACCAGAAAGAAAAGGTCGACGCCGAATTCGGCACTCTGCTGGTTCCGGAAAACCGTTCCAATCCGCAAAGCAACTTGATCGAACTCGCGTTCGTGCGCTTCAAGAGCACAGCGAAGAACCCAGGGTCTCCGATTGTCTACCTCGCAGGTGGTCCAGGTGGCTCGGGCATCTTCACGGCCAAGGGCTCTCGTTTCCCACTCTTCATGGCTTTGCGTGACGTCGCCGACGTGATCGCTTTCGATCAACGTGGCACCGGCTTTTCGAAACCGAATCTCGGTTGCTTCGATCGCCTCTCCCTGCCGCTCGACGTTGCCCCTACGCGCGAAGCCGCCATCAAAGAGCTGCGTGAAAACTCGCAGAGTTGTGCTTCATACTGGCGCGACATCCAGCGCGTCGATCTCACCGGTTACAACACCAACGAAAGCGCCGACGATCTCGAGGAGCTAAGGAAAGCTCTCGGCGCAAACCAGATCAGTCTCTGGACCATCAGTTACGGAACTCATCTCGCGTTTGCCACCATGCGCCGGCATCCGAAGAGTATTCATCGCGCGATCCTCGCCGGCACCGAAGGTCCCGATCATACATACAAACTCCCGAGCAACATTCAGAAGCACCTGGAAGATCTCGCCGCCGTGATCAAAGCAGATCCGGAGGTCGGAAAAGAGATTCCCGACTTTCTCGGCTTGATGAAGTCAGTCTTTGATCGTTTGGATGCTCAGCCCGAGACAGTCGAGATCACCGACCCGCAAACCAAACTCAAGGTCAAAGTCATCGTCAATAAGTTCGTGATGCAATACATCGTTGCCAACAATATCGGCACAACTGTGACCGCGAGTTTCCCGGCGCTGTTCTATCGTGCTTCCAAGGGCGACTTCACGAATCCGGCGCAGGTGTGGCTCAGTCAATCGCGTAGCGAGATCGGTTCGGCGATGTCGTACATGATGGACTGTGCTTCAGGTCAGACGGCGGCGCGTCGCGAGCGGATCGCACGAGAGGCGAAGGTCACATTGTTGGAAGACATTTTTAACTTTCCGTTTCCGGATGTTTGTGAGGAATGGAAGGCGCCTGATCTCGGGGATGAGTTTCGCGCGCTGTTGCATTCTGATGTGCCAGTGCTGTTTATCAGTGGGACTCTCGATGCGCGCACGCCCGTGAGTAACGCAGAGGAGTATCGTACTGGTTTCCCGAACAGCACGCATATCATCATCGAGGGCGCGGTACACAGCGATCCGTTGTTTCTATCGTCACCGAAGATCAAAGAGGGGATGATGGAATTCTTGCGCGGACAGCCAGTGACGAACACGAAGATCACGGCGGCGCCGATAAAGTTTGTTCTTTAGCCGCGGATTAAACGGATCTTACTAACAAACGGATTATCACGGATCCAGAAACGCCAGGGTTTGGTGATCCATTCCTGTGCGTAATCGATGCCGATGCGTGGGCCTTTGGCTATGCGCCGCGGAGAAACGGTTTCGAACTCTTCGAGCCAGACGCGATCGCCAAGAAGATCCGCGCCGTTGAGTGTGCGATCGATGCCCATCGCGATGCAGAGTTTACCTGGACCACTCGTGAGATTGTGGTCCGGGTGAGTGTGGCGACGTTCGCGCATGGCCTCGATACCCTCAACCGGCTCGAGCGCGCGCACCAGGATCGCATGCGGAACGTCAGCGACATTGCTGACAACGTTGAACTGGTAATACATCCCGTAAACGAAGTAGACGTAAGCCACGCCGCCGGTTCCGTACATCGTCTCCGTTCGCTTGGTGCGGCGCCCGCCGTAAGCGTGTGACGCTCTGTCTTCCGGTCCGCGATAAGCTTCGACTTCCACGATCTTTCCCGAGACACGCTCGCCGTTTGGACCAGACACGACCAGCAGTTTGCCGAGCAGATCCTTCGCAACGCTGAGCACGTCGGGACGCAGGTAAAATTCACGTGGCAGTTTGGCGTGTGATGTCATCGCGGTTGTTGGCGCAATTTCCAGATCATGACGAAAAAGATTATCCAACCGATCAGCACCACGCCTCTGCGCACCCACTTCTGCCCGACGCGCATCGCCATGCTGGCGCCAAAGTAACCGCCGGCGAGGGCGCCGCACGCCATCAGCAGCGCGTCTTGCCAGACAACGTAGCCGGCAACCGCAAAGATCAACACCGCGACCGCGTTGATGCAGATGCCGAGAAAGTTCTTGATGCCGTTGGCGCGGTTGAGTTCGTTGAGACCGAGGACGCCCATCGCTGCGAGCATGAGGATTCCGTTGCCCGCGCCGAAGTAGCCGCCATACATTGCCGAGAAGAATTGAAAGATGATGGCGCCGGTCCACCACATTCCCATTCGTTTTTCATCGAGCGAACCGAGACGCAATCGTTTATTGACGATACCGTTCGACATGAAGAGCAAGGTGGCAAACAGTATGAGGAAGGGAACGAGACCGGCGAAAACTTTCGATGGCGTTCGCACCAACAGCCACGCACCGATTGCGCCGCCGATGAGACTCGTGGTTCCGAGTCGTAGCAGGATAGTGGAACTGTGTTCGAGTTCTTTGCGATAACCGAAGAGACCGCCGAAGAGTCCGGGCCAGAGCGCGACGGTGCTGGTCCCGTTAGCGACTTTCGGATCGAGTCCGAGCCAGATAAGGACCGGAAACGTCAACAACGTTCCGCCGCCGGCTATGGAATTGATCGCGCCCGCCGCAAACGCGGCGCAGAGCATGACAAACGCGGGGAAGAGACGCATCGTGTTGATTCAACTACATGTTAATATAAAAACTCATTACGATGAATTGTAAGAGGCAACTCCCTTATCAATAAGCCCCCTGGAACAACTATTTCGAAAATATAACTATGCCTAAAGACCCTTACGAGATGGACGAGAGTGAGATCCGTTCGCGCATCGTGACGCTTGCGTTCGGAGGTGACGAGCGCCTGTTCATCGCTTTCTATCGAAAACTACAGCAGGGACTTCCCGAAGGAACGGGGATTGTCTTGCGCGGCAGCATCGTGACTAACAAACGTCACGAAGACGACACGCCGTATGATTCGCAAGGTAAGGGAACCAGCGATATCGACGTGACACTTGTCGGCAGCAAAGTCATGGAAGCGTGGAACTCAACCGCATATTACATCCCCGGCCTGCACACAAAACCGCTGTGCGATAAAGATCCGGACGTCGCGCCGAGTCTTAACCCGTTGCGTGAGTCGTTGCAGAAACTCGTAGGCCGTCCCGTGAATATGCAGGCAACGTCCAGCCTCGTGCTTTATGGTCGCGACGTCTTGTTCGGTGAGCCATACTACGTGGTGGTTCCTTCGGGTGAAGGTGCGTGACGCTCAAGTTGCTGAGCTACAACATCCGTTTTGGCGGCGGCGGTCGGGAGCAGGCACTGGCGGAGACGATCGTTGCTGCCGCGCCTGACGTCGTTGTTTTTCAGGAAGCGACTGATCCGAGAGTGATTGAACGTTTGGCGGCTGATACGAAGTTTCCCTACTGGGCCGCGCGACGTAGTCATTCGATCGGTTTCCTGAGCCGGCAGGAAATTGAGTATTACGAGTGGCACTATCCTGCCGGTTCAAAGCACTCGTTTCTGGAGATCGTTCCGGCCGGAGGTAAGACGCGTATTTTTGGCCTGCACTTGAGTGCCCGGTTCTCGAAGTGGGACGAACGCCGGCGCACGCGCGAGATTCGTTCACTGCTCGACGGGATCAAACGTCATCAGGATGGTTTTCATGTTCTGCTTGGCGACTTCAATGCGCTGGCTCCGGGAGAAGTTCTCGAGCTCGAACGCCTGCCGGCATGGATTCGAGCACTGATCTGGATCAGCGGCCGTAAGCTGCAACGCGAGACGATTCAATTGATGCTCGACGCGGGTTATGGTGACGGTTTTCGCAGACTGCATCCGGACGACAAGGGATATACGTTTCCCACCTGGGATCCGCACGTCAGGCTCGATTACGTGTTCGTACCGAAAGTATTTGTGCACCGGTTGGTTAAGTGTGAAGTGATTACGGAACCTAACGAGCGGATCCGCGCGGCTTCAGATCATTGTCCACTGGTGGTCGAGTTGAATACGGATGACGCGGATTAAAGCGGATAAATGAGTGTTAGTTCGTTTGAGTTTGGAAGTGCCGTTTGAGTATGTATACAGAATTCAGTGGTTGGTCCAAGTGTCATCTGGCGGCCCCATAAGGTTACGCCTGGTTCCAATCCGGCATAGAAATCTTTGTAACTGACGCCAGCCGGCTTACTCAACCAGAGCGCGAATTTTGCCTGACTCAGATCACCTGCGCCGGCGCGCAGTCGATACAAGCCACCCGTGCCGTCTGCCGCTTCTCGCGCCACGCGGTTATGCGGCTCCTCGCAAACACCGGACACGGCTGCGTCATTCAACGGATCCATCGCGGCTGAGTCGTCGAGTAAATACCACTCCTCGAACGCTTCACCGTCCGTGTTTAGCCAGTTAGCACCATGAATGCGAAACACGACTGACCGCTGGAAACCCGGCGGCTTGTTAGCGGCGAGTGTTTGATGAAATGCTGTTAGATGGTCCAGATACTGGCCGCGCTCGATCTCCGGACGCGGCCAGTGCCAGAAAACATAAGCGAGCATCGTCTACGCTGAAGCTGCACTGCTCTGCATTGCTTTGATGTCGTTGAGCAACATGCGTTCGTGACCCTCCGGATTCACCTTGAGGTACGTCTTGCGCAGGTTGCCTTCCGGATCGATCACAAAACTGGTGCGGTCCCAGTACATCGTTCCCTTGTATTCACTCTGGCCCACACCCGCAGCTTGCAGGAACTCGTGATTCGGATCCGCGAGCAGATCGATGGTGAAACTAAACTTGTTGCAGAAGTCTTTGTGCGACTGCACGTCGTCCTCACTCACACCGACGACGGCGATGTTTGCGTCGTCAAACTCCTGCTTCGTTGCCGTGAACGATTTGCCCTGGATCGTGCAACCGGGCGTGTCGTCCTTTGGATAGACGTAGACGACGAGCCACTTGCCTTTGAAGTCGTCGAGCGAGACTGTCTCGCCGTCCTGGTTCTTCAGTTTGAAATCTACGAAACGTTTTCCTTCTTCCAGTCCCATGTTTTTGTTCCCCTGTTAAAGTGTTGTATCTGACAGATTCGACTTGTACTTCGTGTTGGTCTTGCGATCGTTCATTTCGATGTAGACCCAGCTTGGCGGTATCACGCCGGTCTCCAGCGAGAACCAGATCCCATTTAAATCGGCGGCTTTTCCAAGCGCGCAAAAGCCCTGTAAACGCTTACCGCTCTGATCGTAGAAATCAACCCATGTGCGCGCGGCCTTGGTGTTGGTCCCACACGGCGGCAGACTGGGTGATGCGGCAAAGAGATCGTCGGGATAGTCGCTCTTGTTGGCCACGTCGAAATTGTAGCGGGTGACTTGCTTACCGTTGATTGTTAGAAACTCCAGACCGAGAAAATAAAGAATCGGATTCGGCAATACCGGCGCCGAGGCTGAACTCTGAACTGCAAAGATGAGAAGGAGAGAAATAGAAACCAACAAAGTTCGTTTCTTCATGGGGGACTCCTTTGAGGTTTATCCACAGATTACACAGATCGATCTGTAAAATCTGTGGATGGATTTACCACGCAACGGCGTAACGACTGCGCCGCGGATCAGCACCGGCCGCCGCTACACCATTCTTCGGATCGTAAATGATCACTGTGGGCGCAGACAGCGTGCCCCATTCACCCTGGACCTTGACCTTGTGCCCTTTTTCCGACAATTCCTGGATCGTCTTCAAACTCACGCGTGACTCGACGTTGAGTGAACCCGGCAGAAACTCGTGATCGTCAAACGAGCTGACATAGTGTTGCGTGTCAAAGCGCGGCGCTTCGACTGCTTCCTGCGGATTCATGCCAAACTCGACGATGTTCAGCAATACCTGGAGCAATGCCTGGTCCTGATTGTCGCCACCCGGCGTGCTCAGTACCATGAACGGCTCGCCACCTTTGAGCACGAGTGTCGGCGTTAAAGTAATTCGCGGGCGTTTGCCTGGCGCTACGACGTTCGGACTGTTTGGATCAGTCAGTGACGATTGCAGACGTTGGCCCATCAATACACCGGTATCACCAGCGACAACGGCGGGCAGCCAGGCGCCGCTCGGCGTGGCACTGAACATGTTTCCGTCCTTGTCGACGACGTTGACGCACGTGGTGTCGTTGGCGCGTTCAATCTCGGGCAGGGCGGAGGCGCGACCGATGGTTTGTGCGGCACTTGCCAACACGGCCTTCATGTTCAGAGGATCGCCCGGTTGCTGTGCTAAAGATGCGTGACGCTCATCGATCAAAGGTCGTCGCAGCGCTGCATAGTCTTTCGATAACAACTGAGTCGTCGGAATTTTCACGAAATTCGGATCGCCGTAATAACGATCGCGATCGGCCATGGCGAGTTTGAGCGCTTCAGCGAGCGTGTGAATGTATGTGGGCGAGTTATGGCCCATCTTCTTCAAATCGAAACCTTCGAGCATGTTGAGGGTTTCGACAAGTGCCGGACCTTGCGTCCAGAAACCGGCTTTGTACACTTCATAACCGCGATAGCTCGTCTCGACAGGTTGACCAACTTTCGCCGCAAACTTTGCAAAATCATCCGCCGCGAGCAGGCCGCCGTTTGCTTGCATGTAAGCACCGATACGGCGTGCGATTGGACCACGATAGAAATAGTCACGCGCAGCCATTAATCCCGCGTGACGATTATTTCGGGTGCCTTTCGACGCGAGGCGTTCGGCCTTAACTATCTCGCGCAGCGTTCGCGCCAGGTCCGCCTGCACAAAGATCTCGCCCACTTTCGGCACTTCACCGCCCGGGAGGAAAATCCGTTTTGCATCGGGCCACTGCGAAAAGATCGGCGATCTCGTCCTGATATAATTCACTCTTAACTCATCGAGCGGAAAACCATCAGCAAGTTGAATCGCCGGTTCCATTACTTCGGCAAGAGTCTTCGTTCCGAACTGATCGAGCGCTACGACGCACGCATCGAGCACTGCGGGCACTGTCGCTGAGAGTGGCCCAGTTGATGGTATGAGTCCACCCTTTGTCGAGCCTGGCATGGTGGTGGAAGTTAAAGTTGGTGCACCGCTTTCGTTCCTCGCGCGATTGACGAAGAACTCGCGCGTCGCTTTCATCGGCGCCGTGCCCATGCCTTCGATCACTACCACCTTCTGACCTTTCAGCTTGATCAGAATCGGCACTTCGCCGCCAAACGAAAAGTGTGAAAACTCGATTACTGACGCGGCGAGAATCGTTGCGACGCCGGCATCGACCGCGTTACCGCCATGCTGAAGAATTCGCAAACCCGCTTCGACCGACAGCGGAGCGCCGCCGGCTACCACGCCACGTTTGCCACGAACCACTGGTCTAAACGTATCGGCGTGTGAAGGAAGACTGGTCATAATAAATGCGATTACCAGATAAAAAACGAACAGCTTTCGTTTACGGTTAGACATGGGCGGGCACCTCTTTCGAAATTGGACTCGCGAATTGTGCCACAAAGAGGCACAAAGCCAGAAATAAATTAGCCACAAAAAGGCACATAATGCACAAAATGGAATTGGTTTAACTTTTGAGCCTGAAGTGCCTTTTAGTGGCTAATGAAGTTTGTGCTTCCCGGTGGCTTTTGCTGGTAAGATGGCGAGTAGGCAAAAAGAGAGGGCACTGACCTCCCCCAAGACCAGTGCCCTTGCCTTTATCTCAGTTCTCCCATGGAGAATTAACGACGGGGGTGATACTACTCGCGTATCGCCCAATGTAGGTTGCAGATGTCTTGTAATGCCTTTGCGAGGTTGTGGCAAAAGTTTCTCAAGCCACACAAAAAACGAACAACTATCATCGTTCGGAATAAACGAAGCGAGGTTGGACCTTGTCAAATTCACCAAAGATCGCGCCGTATGGCTCGTGGAAATCCCCTATTACCTCAGATCTGATCGTTGAAGGCTCGGTCGGTTTGAGTCAGCCATCCTTTGATGGTGACAATATTTACTGGTTGGAATTGCGGCCCAAAGAAGGCGGCCGCAACGTCATAGTGAAGAGAGACGCTACGGGCGCGTGTCTCGATGTGACTCAACCTCCTTTCAATGCACGGACCAGGGTCCATGAATACGGCGGTGGCGACTACGTCATCCATGAAGGAACTGCTTACTTCTCAAACTTCCTGGACCAAAGACTCTACCGGCAGCAAGAATTGGCCACTCCTGAGCCACTGACTGCAGCGGGCGACATGCGTTACGCCGACGCACGCGTCGACCATACGCGAGGTCGCCTTATCTGTGTGCGTGAAGATCACACGAGGAGCGGCGCGGAAGCTGTCAACACGATCGTTGCCATTAATACCCAACCCGGCGGGGGCGACTACGGCGTGGTTCTTGTCGAAGGCAATGATTTTTATTCGTCGCCAAGACTCAGTCCCGACGGCAGCCAGTTAGCCTGGCTTACGTGGAACCATCCGAACATGCCCTGGGACGGTTGCGAACTGTGGGTCGGCGAGTTTGGTGAAGACGGCAAACTGGCATCGACCCGATGGGTTGCAGGCGGCGCGGCCGAATCGATCTTTCAACCGGAATGGTCACCTGACGGAGTCTTGTACTTCGCTTCCGATCGAAGTGGCTGGTGGAATCTCGAGCGGATCACTTCCGACGGCGGCATTGAAAACGTTTATCAATCGAAGGCGGAGCTCGGTATGCCGCAGTGGGTGTTCGGCATGTCGTCTTATGCTTTTGCGTCTGCCGACACGATCGTTTGTAGTCATATCGATCAGGGTGTTTCCACGCTCGCAATAGTCGATGCTCGCACGGGGAAGGTGACGCCGGTTGATTGTCTTTACACGGATATTCAGTACCTCCGCGCGGCGAATGGCATCGCGGTGTTTCGCGGTGGCTCGCCAACTGACGTCGTGTCGATCGTGAAGTTTGATCTCGGTAGCGGGCAGTTTGAGATTCTGCGGCGATCTAACGATCGTGAGGTTTATCCGCAATACTTTTCGGTGCCGCGCGCGATCGAGTTTCCGACCGAAGGTGGACTGGCTGCCCACGGTTTCTTTTACCCGCCACAGAATCCTGATTTCCGCGCGCCAGATAATGAAAAGCCACCGCTGATCGTGAAGAGTCATGGTGGACCAACGGCCGCGGCTTCGACGGCGTTGAGTTTGGCAGTTCAATATTGGACCAGCCGCGGCTTTGCAGTGTTGGATGTCAACTATGGAGGCAGTTCGGGTTACGGGCGGCAGTATCGCGAACGGCTCAACAAGAAGTGGGGCATCGTTGACGTTGACGACTGCGTTAACGGAGCCCGCTATCTCGCCGAGCGAGGTGAGGTCGATCCAAAGCGCTTGATCATTACCGGTGGCAGCGCCGGCGGTTACACGACGCTTTGCGCGCTAACGTTTCGAAAGACTTTCAAGGCCGGCGCCAGCCATTTCGGAATCAGTAATACCGAGTCGATGGCGCGCGACACTCACAAGTACGAATCGCAATATCTGACCGGTTTACTTGGTCCATATCCGGAACGAAAAGACATCTATTACGATCGTTCACCGATCAACTTTCCCGAGCGACTGTCATGCCCGGTGATCTTTTTTCAGGGACTCGAAGACAAAGTGGTCCCAGCCGATCAGGCGGAGACGATGGTTGATGCGATCCGAGCAAAGGGGATTCCGGTTGCGTACGTCGCTTTTGCGGGCGAGCAGCACGGCTTCCGGCAGGCAAACAACATCAAGCGAGCGCTCGATGCAGAGTTGTATTTTTACTCGAAGGTCTTTGGCTTTGAGTTAGCGGAACCTGTCGAACCGCTCGAGATTGAGAATCTGTAATCCGCTAGTGAATCGGTGGGTCCGAAGCAGTGGCGACAGCGCCATTGCGATCGCCGCCCCTCAAAACGCCGGTCTGGTCGATAAACAGCGACAAAGTGCCTGACTTCCCGTATTCCAACGGCACCGCCGTCGCCTCAAATTTGTCGCCACTGGGCGTGATCTCAAACTTATAATTCGTTTTCTCCATGACGTCTTTAGGCAGTAGATCCGCAGCAATCAAGTCTTCCAGCGTACCGCAAGCACCGCCGCCCTTCTTCGACTTATATTGCTGCTCGGCATAGGCGATCGTGTACATCATACCGATGGCATAGCGCTCGTTTTGGAGCGTTGGCGGAGGATTCATCTCACCCGAGATGCCGGCCACGAACATCGCGACCAGATTCTTCGGCACGTGCAACTCGTGTAACGGTCCCAGTCCTTCGTTCGAGAGCGAGTAGGTGACTGGTTGGGCCACCGTGCTGAGACGTGTCATAAAATTCCGCATCTGATCGCTCATCCTCGTGGTGGGTTGGGTAGCCCAACTTCGATAACTTTCCATGAGCGTCGAAGAGATATAAAACTGTCCGTGTACCTGTCGTGGTTGCCAGCGGGTGTAAGTCTTGAAATGAATGTCACTCGCGAGTGTCTCGTTCTTCAAATACGAGTCGACGACGTGGCGCACAGTCTCGGCGTCAGAAGAAAGCACCAGGAAGTTTCCGACAAACGCGTAGGCAAAAAGATTGACGTACGTAACAAGCTCCGTGTCTTCACGTCGTTCAGTTGCCGCAAATTGGGTCGCGCCTTTGAAGCCGAGTGCTTCGATTATCCTGGGCATGAGTGCGCGCACGCGTTCCCGGTCTTTTACTGAAATCGCCAGGATTGGTCCATATTTGACTGGCTGTTGTTTGTCGGGCGCTTTTTCTTCTGCTTTCGGTGCCGGCGGAGCTGGACCGGAAAGTCCGAACACGTTCATACCTTCCATTGGTAAACCGACAGCTATTTCGCTGCCAAGCAACGGCAGCAAGTCATCTTTGATATTGAGCTGCAACTTGCTCTCAATCGCTTTAAATGGCGGCTCGGGCTCTACCACCTTAGTCACCACTGACTCACCTTTGGAGACAGTGAATTCAGACCTTGGCGGCTTCGACATTTCCGCATAGATCTGCGGCAGGTCGAGCGACATCGTTGCGAACAGTTCGGTACCGGCCGGAAGAATATTCGCCGCCTCAGGCGCCATCACTCCACCCGTAATCACGTGCGGCCAAAACGGTATCGGTTGAATTCTTTCGCTCGCGGCGTTGATGAGCAATGCGCGTAAATCGAACGACTCCCCTTCGTAGGAGAGCGCGAGGCCGAGGTCATCAGGCATGTTTGTCTCGCCGCCGAAAAGCGACATGCCGAGCGTTGAGAAAGCGATCGACACTGGATCCGGCGTTGGCGTTTCTTCAGGTTCCCCGGCGGAGAGTACGCCTACGGGGCCGGTGACAGCTTCTCTCACGACGATTTTTCCACCTTCGGTCGTTGGATTAGGAGCAGCCTCGTCAGGATCGTGCTTCGCTTCAGCCTTCGCTTGCTTTGCCTGCGCCTCTACTTTTAATCGTTCTTGTTCATACTGTTTGCGGCGCTCTTCTTCTTCCTTCTCCATCAACTTGAAGTCGAGGAAAGCGAAGACTGGCTCTGAGTTGAACCGGTTGCGAGCAGTGCGGAAGTTGGGCTCTTCGGCCAGCGGCTTGCTGCCGGCGGGTCGCAGTTGCTTCATGGTCCAGGGTCGCGGCGTGATGACGACGAGTGAACCGAGACGCTCGATATGGAAATTGGGTTTTGGCGGTCCGGGTGGTTTCGATTCGTTTGCGGCCTTCGGTGACGGCTCCGGTTCGGCTGGAGGTAACACGGTGGGGAGAAATTCGTTCAACGGCGTCGCAAACTTGGCGGCTTCTTCGGGTGAAGCGAATTCAACGACGACGATTACGTTCGGAACGTTCTTGTTAGTGGGCCAGGCGGCGAAGAGCAGACGCGAGCCCATTACCTGTTCGGTATGCGCGTTGAGCCACTTTACTACCGACTTGAATTCCCTCGGTGGACCGGCAAGTTTCAGCACGGGCTCGAGCAGATCATTGAGCGCACTGGAACTGATCAACTGTCCCGCGTCCCTTACTTCACCGTAGACAACGTATGAGTCTGCCGGCAGGAGGTTGTCGAACGTGGGCGTTGGAGTTGGCGCCGGCGCCGTTGCGGGTTTGGGTTGTGGCTTTGCAGGCGTTTGCCGCTTTTGTTGCGCGGCGGTCGTGATAGTCAGGATAGTTAACAGTATTAGAAGGGGAGTTGAGAGGCGCTTGATAACATTCATGGGAAACCAACCTCACGAGCCAGTGATGTTAACACTATAGCTTCGATCAGCCAGTCTTTTCCAAACTTTATTTTCGCCCTCGCGGTGAATGAGTTTCTGCACAAGATGGTAAGCGGCGGCGTAAGCCGTTTTCATGTCGGCCGCAGATTTGGCAGCCGCCAGTGCCTGTTCGATGTCTGCGACGGCCGTGGGTTTTGTTGGCTTAAACAGACTTCCTTCGCCTGCCAGGTAGAGCGCCATTCCTTCCGCGAGCCAGCGTGGTGTTTGGCCGTTGCCGAGTGCGTCGATGAGTGCGTGTGCGAGCTCATGGCGGAGAGTGGTTTCCAGGATTCGTCGTTGCTTCAGGATTGCGAGGGGTTGCAGTTCGATTTTGTTTTTGCGGGTTGCAGCGGCAGCCCATGATGGCATGCCGGTACGAGCGACGAAGTCGCCGGTCGTGGTGTTGAAGATGATCTCGAGGACAGGAAGATGAACGTCTATTCCCGCGTTTGCGGTACGTTGCAGGAGTTGTGAGCGATCGTGCTCGAGCAGATCGAGTACGTATTTGGCATCGCGCGAGTCGACAGTTTGCGGGTGGACCACTCGGAAATGCGCGGTTCGCTGGCCGTGAGCGAACGCCGAAGTGAGAGCAAAGATCACGATCAGTAACAGATACTTGACCATTACGTCCTTTTCGTGCTCAGAATCGAGAGTGCACCGACCGTAGTCACCCAGCCGAGCAGGATGAGAAGCGCGCTGAGGCCGAGTCGTACCACGAACAGTGACATTTCCAGCCATGGACGCGGATTTGGCATCGTTTTTCGCAACAAGAGATATGGAACGACAGCGAAGATCAGAAACCCGCATGCGTAGACAAACACCGACTGCGGTGCGAAGGTTCGAGTCAACACGTTGCGCACGCGCATGCCGGCGTTGCTGACAGTAATCCAGAGTTGGATCACGAGTAGGGGGACGATCACCGCCAGCAAAAGGTAACGCACCGTAGTCACGATTGTGGGGTGCGTTTGGAGTTTGTTAAGACCGTAGACAGCGACGAGTGTTAACGCGATCACCGGCACACTGACGACGATCAGCTTGAAGCTGTTCTTTATTAGACCGCGTGAGACTGGTCCACTTGTGTAGCTAACTGTGGCAGCCTGTAAAACGAAGAAGAGCGCGGGAGCGACGATGACGGTAATGAACGTCAACAGCAACTGGGAGACGGTTGCTTCACGGGTGCTCACAAACAGGTAAATCGCTGCGAGCAGGCCGGTATAGACTGCCAGCATCAGCAGCAGCGAGCGGCGGTTGCTTAAAAGTGCCCGTACGGCGGAAATAATGGCGGTGATTGCGCTGGAATACATGTTAGTGCTTCTCCGTGGTCCGATCGAGAAATGTGAAATGTTGATTCGACGTGTTTGCATTAATCGCAGGCTCATACATCAACTCAACGCGTGCAGGCGCAACGATAAACTCACCCGGAATCTGCACTCGCATCGCATATTGCAACGTTGCATCACCATCGAAAGTGTCCATAAAGAAAACCGTGCGCCGGTCGCGAAACTCGCGCGCGCTATACCAATCGGTCCAACTCTTATTCTCGTAATCGAGATTCAGATTGCCGACGCTTTCTAATTGCTCGGCACCCGACGGAATCGGATCTTCCAACATCAAGTGACGCGCCTTCTTGCCGGTGACGTGCAGCTTCACCACGACGAGGTCTCCTGACTTGATCTCGCCGGTAAGCGGACTGGTAGACCACTTCAACTCATAGCCAACCTGCTCGACACGCAGCCGCAGATATTCGCGCGACACGCTCAAATCCGCGGAGCCTTGAGCTGCAACGTTCTCTTCGTTTGTGTAGTACTCGATTGAGCTCGACAGATAGAGCGCACCTTTGCCGCGCTTCACAACGCGGATGTGATTTGTCTCGCCAACTGCCGGGCCCTTGCGTGCGATTGAAAGCGTTCCCACTGCGGTTGCGTCAGTGACGTGCTGAGTCAGGACAGTCTCGCCATTCAGGTACACTTCCAGATCGTACGAAGGCGTTTTTTCACGACTCACTTTCGCGTAGTCGATGAGACCATAAATCGCAAACGCTGTGTCCTTCGTGGAATCCCAGTAATAGCCCTGGTTGCGATCGTCGGAGACGAGCCAGCGCGCAGCGAGCTGAAGCAGGGAACTGTCCGGCTTGATGCGCGCGAGTGCTTTGAGTGAAAGTGCTGTTCCTTCGGTTCGATCGTACGGCGTAAAGTCGAGCATGGGAGGGCGCTTCGATTCCCAGTGTGCGCTTATCTGGTCCATAATCGCAGTGCGTTCGATCTCTGCCGCAACTTCCGGCGCACGCGGGTCTTTTATCAACGATAAGGTCAAGGCGAGTAACGCACGGCCATATGGTTGCAGGTTGTGGCGGTCAGCAAAGAGTTCTTCGACCTGGTTGGACCCGACGCCGCCGCTTTCCGCGAGGGCGTAAATCATGAATGCGCGTGTGTCCGCGTCTTTGAATCCCCGAATTGTCAGCATGTATTGCAGCTTTTCACGACCGCGCGCCAGTCGCGCCTCGTCGACCTCGTAGCCCGCCTGCTTCGCGAGCGTCAGTCCGTCAACGACGTAGGCAGTCATGAACGGGTCGCTGGCGTCGTTTTTCCACCAACCCCAACCGCCGTCTTCATGTTGAAACGCATAGAGACGATTCCGTCCGCGCTCGACCTTCTTCTTCAAATCATCAGGGTTGCGAATCGACGCGGTTTTAAACTCCTTGAGCGTCTGCGAAACGATGATGTTCGGCAAAAAGCTCGACATCGTTTGTTCCGTGCAGCCGTAAGGGAAGGTAGTGAGATAGTCGAGCGCGCCAAAGAGCGAGCCGGCTACGGAAGGCGAGACTTCGAGCCGCAACTGCCGTGAATTCAAATCAGTATTCGCCGACAGATTGAGTGAAACCTCTTGTTCGGCATTGTCGTCAGCCGTGGTCCAGTTTTGAGCTTTGGTTTCATGCAAGCCACGCGGGACGACACCGAGCGCCAACTCAACGGCATCAGACTCTGTATTAGTCAGAGCTTTCGCGAGCAATCTGATCTCGCCGGTCTGTGGCGCCGAGATCTGCCAGTCGAGGCGATGTTCGCCCTGTTTGGGGATCGTCACTGTTTGCTGTGCGGGACTGAGCAACTGCGCACCCGTAACTGCGATCGAGATCTGAGTTGACTTGTCTTCTTTAAGATAGTTGTGAACGATTCCGGAGAGTGTCACGGTGTCGCCCTGCGTTAAGAACCGCGGCGTTTCCAGACGCAGAATCACATCCTTGCGGGAAATCACCTTCTGCCTGGCAACTCCGACTCTCGTGTCCGCGGTCACGGCGCGCGCGGTGGCGCGCCACGTGGTCAAGTTATCCGGCAAGCGAAACTTCACGGTGGCGCGTCCGTCTTTCCCGGTAACTGCGCTCGGTTCCCAGTACGCCGTGTCTTTGAAATCCTTGCGGATCACTGGTTGGACCATGTCGCTTTCGTTTTTGAAGTCGGCCAATTGATAAGAAGGTTTGGTACTGGCAAGGTCGATTGGCTTTTCGCCGGCGAACCCGGTGAACGAGTATGAGATGGAGAGATTTGTCCCGATTTCGTTGTAGAGCGAACCGTAGAACTGCTGTCGAATGTTGCCGGAGAAATCCGGAGACACGCTGTAGATTGCCTCGTCAACTACGCCGAGACTGACTTCAGCATCCGGAACGGGTGCGCCATCGGCATCGCGTGCCAGGATCGTGTATGAGGCAGTCTCGCGCGGCTTGTATTCTTCTTTGTTTGAGATGATTTCGAGATCCAACAGTTTGTCGCGAGCAGGAACGACGAGGCGTTGATCGCTCGTGTACATGTCGCCATCGCGCACGAAAGTCACACTAAGAAAAACATTAGGCGCATAGCTCGTTTCAATCGGAACGTCGATGATCGTAGTCTTGCCGGCTGCTTTGATTTGTCGTGCAGACATGACACTGCTACGTTCGGTCGTCACGAGCAGGTTGGCGTGATCGGCAGGAACAATCGCCAGCACGTGTGCGGTCTCACCCGGGCGATAAGACTTCTTATCAGGGACGAGCTTGATTGAGCCGAAGCTCTCACGATAGTAAGCAGAATCGAGCCACTGCTGATCAGAACCGGCTGCCCAGATGAAACCGCCAACTGAAGCAAACTGTTTTTCGTTGTCATGGACCACGGTCTTGATCGCGATGTTTCCCGTCGTGGTGATCGGAAAGTTGTAAAGTCCGTGGCCTTCACGATCGGTTGTAACCTCAGCCGAGCTCAACTCAACTTCACGGATTGCGTAATCAGGATCGTATTCGTTCTGTTTCTTTTCAACCTTCACCCAGTCGCGTGACATAAACTTCAGCGACAACTTCGCCGCTACAGGCCGGCCTTCGTAGTCCGTCGTAGAGATCGAGATCTTTGCAGTGTCGCCATTCTGGTAAACGTAATGATCGGGAGCGGCGTTAGCGATGATGTTCCCGCGCGTCGCAATCACGTTCGCACTGCCGTTAATGCTGCGACGCGAGGAGTCAGTAACCTGGGCTTCGAGACGATATTGAAAGTCCCAAACGTCGTTCTCCCCCGCGGCAGGAACGTCGAACTCGACTACGAGATGACCTGAAGCGTCGAGCTTGCCTTCGCCGTCGAGTGTTAGATCGCTGTAGTAGTTGTCGTACTGCGAGTACTCCGCTTCCTGGTCCGGATCTTCTGCTACTTCTTCGCCGCCGAAGTACGGGTAATAACGCGAGCGATACACGTAATACTTAACTTCAGCGCCCGCGAGTGGCGCGCCAAAGAAATACCGAGCATCGATATCAAATCTCGCCTTGCTGCCGGCCGGTGCGAAGCGTTTTGGAGCCGTGACGTTAACTTTGTATTCGGGTTTCTTGTATTCAGCGACATCGAAAGATCCGCTCGCGCCGCCTTCTTCAGTTTCAGCTTCGATGCGATAGACACCGAGCGGTGCTTCTTCGGCGAGTGTGAGTTCGCCATTGAACGTGCCGCGCTTCGAGAGGTGTATTTCCTGTTCGAACACTCTGGCGTCGTTGGCATCTTTGACCGTGACGCTGACGGTGTCGCTCTTCAGTGGCCGGTATTGTCCGCGTTCGCTGAATGCACGCAGAATTCCTTTGAAAAAGACTTTGTGCGCGGGCCGGTAAACCGGACGATCAGTGTAGACATAGCCTTGCACATTTTCATCCTCGCCAAAGTTGAAATAGAGCGACTCGAGATCGGAGATGGCGAAGTTTTCTCGCTGTGAAGCGAGAATTATCACGCCGTCGCTTCCGGTTTGGCCTTCAGCATCCGGGCCATCGCTGATCGGGAGCTTCGTGTGAAAGATGCCATCGTTGTCAGTCCTTCCACTGGCGATTGTGTGACGTGCCCTCACAACCTCGACTCGCGCATCAGCACGCGGTTCGCCGCTCTTTCGATCGACTGCATAGATCAGGAAGTCTCCACTGGGTGAAGCCTTTTCGACGAGGGCGAGATCAGTTACGACAACGACAGTGTAGGCGCGCAAATCGCCGCTGACTGCCTCCACCAGATACACACCGGCTTCGCGTTTGCCGAGTGGCACGGGGCGCCGATCGAATTCGTTTGCGAGTGGCGGCAAAGATTCGCGCCAGCTTGTTACCAGTTGGTTCGGATTTAGTAACGGGACGCGCGCATAGTCAGCGACGTTCAGCGGGATGCGCCTCGCTGTCTCCGCGCCGCGAAACTTTTGATTAAACGTGTAGCGCGTGTCCTGTTTCAACTGCTCGCGGAAATAATTTCTCATGCCGAGATAGGCCCAGAGCTTGACGGCGCGAACGCGTTCGAGCAGTGACGGATGGCTCGAAAGCTTTGCCGCAATCTGCTCTTGTTCGTTTTCACCAACTTGATGCGGATCGCTGAGTTGAGTAAAGAATCGCTCCGGATCGTTGATGCGATAGACGCGAAAGTCGATACTCTCGAGCAGTCGATGGTCCAACCAGAGACGCGGATTTTCATTCGTGCCGAACGTTCGCGTAGTTGAAAGCGAGAAGAATGGCCTCGTCGCGAGTGCTGTTTCAGTGGTGACGTACAATTCCGATGCTTCTTTCGCGCCTGCGGATTTTTGTAGTCGCGATCTGGCGATTGAAACGGCGACAGTGATGATTAAGACGTAGATCAGAACTGACGATAGGCGACTGGCTGTGAGCTTGAGGCGAGACACGTTCATTCCTCCGGTGTGGCTTGCTGGTTAAGAATCTTCAAACGATAAAAACCGAGAAAGTTCGGATTGGTCATGATCGGGCGCCAGCGTTTATCCGGATGCTGGTCCAACACCGCGAGGCGCACTTTTTTGACAGTGCCGGCATCGTGGGGCGAAGCGCCGGTGTGATAGACGACCCAATCCCCCGTGCCCTCGCTCGCGATGCGTGGTTCACCGAGAAAGATCATCACGTGGAACGGATACTTCTGGACCCACGGTTGATGGAAAAAGAGCAGATCTCCGGGCTTTGCTTGTTTACGATCGCGGCCGACGAATTCGGCGTTGTACATCTTGAGCGTTTGTGCGTCGGCGAAGTCTGAGAACTTGCCGGGAGCGATGAGAAAGAGTTTTCCGCCGAGCGACGCGGTGATGTTTGGTGTCAAATCGGGCGCGACGGGATCGTAGTTTTCACCCATCTTCTGAAACCACGGGCGATCGTGTGGGCGCAGTGCTTCGCGCCATGCGAAACGAACGAGGCCCGCGCAATCGCGTTGTTCGGGGTTCCATTGATCGCTGAGGTTGTAAAACTGCATTTCCGCCACCCACGTGAACCAGCGGCGAAAGTTTTCACGGTCGTTAAAGGTTCGTAACTCTACGTTGTCAGGGAGTCCATCGTGGTCCAAGTCGACGTTTGGACCGGGTTCAGCTCGTTTTGAAACAGGTTCGAGCCTCGCTCGCGGGAGTGATGGACCACTCGATCGCGATATCGAAACGTAAGCGAGCACCAGAACCAATGGTGGGATTAAGAGGGCCAACGCGCGCGTCGGATTTTTGGTGAGCCGAAACATACGCGCATTATTCAGTGCGGCGAGTTTGGTGAGTAGGCGATTGCTAACAGCGGGCGCTCAGGTTAGCCCCGCGTTCTGATCGGTTTCGTACGGTGCGCGCAGATGTGGGCAACCACAGTCACTATAGAAAAATTAGCCACAATAAGGCACATAAGGCACACAAATAAATTTGTTCTGTTTGCAAAAATCTTTTGTGTGCCTTATGTGCCTTTTTGTGGCTAAATTTCAATCCAGCGATTCTTTGGCTTGAGAAATACTTTCGGCATAAAAATGTAATGAAGCGTGGGCCAACAATCTGGATAAAAGAGTATTGCAAATTCCAGCGCTCGCGGGTAGATTGATTCGGTTGCTTATCAGGTAGCGATGCTCTCCCGACTCGGGGTGTATCCCTGCCTTCACCTTTGCGGGGGAGGAATAAAAAGTGCCGACCGGAACTTGCCCGGAATGCGATGCTGATGTCCACGTTGATTTGGACACGGACAAGGGCGAAATAGTGTCTTGTGAAGAATGTGGGACTGACCTGGAAGTTGTTGGACTCGATCCCGTCGAGTTGGACATCGTGGAAGAGGAGAGTTTGGACGAAGACGAGGACGAGGACGAATACTGAAATTTCCGATTTTCGATTGCCAATTGATAATAGTTGGCAATTGACAATCGGCAATTGCTTACCTGCTCGCTGCTCGATACTCAGAGCGGCTTTGCCTCAGAGTTAAGCCCCGTGGCCCCTCAACCCTGATCGTGTGTAATTGTCCATCTCGTCTCTTCTCCTCGGGCGGATAAAAGGCCAGGACGTAGGCGGAGCTGACTTCTTCAGCCAACGCACGAAAGAGCGGAGCATAGTCTTTTTCGTTAGCGTAGACATTGCGACCGCCAGTCGATTCCGCGAGCCCGCTCACGTCGAGTGGAGTCGGCAAGGGAGTTTGTTCCGCCGACGCGATCACGCGCGTGTACGACGGCAGTGTGACGACAAAGACACTGACATCGGCGGCGTTCGCGCGCTCAATCACTGTTTTAGGCGCTACTGTATCGCCGACCGGAAAACCATCCGTGACCACCAGCACCGCGCGCTTCATCAAACGCTTCTCACGCGTGCGTGGCGCGCTTCGCACGAGCATTCTGATGGCATCGTCAACTGCGTCGTAAGTGTGAGTTGATAGACCATTCGGCGAGTCTCTCGAGATGCGTTCCAGTGATTCGTCCAATTTCTCGGGATCGGAAGTAAACTTCTGGATGGTCTTCACGCGCATGCCGAAAGTCATCACCGAATAGACAACCGGATGCTCCGCCAGATGATTCGAAAACGACTGTAACGCGGCTCGCAGCCGCACGATCTCTTCGGCAGTCATACTGCCCGATACGTCGAGGGCAAAGACTATCGCGAGCGGTCGTCCTTCACCCTGCCGCTTTTCGATTTGAAAGAAAGAAATGGGTTGTTCGACGTTGTCGGAATAGACCTTGAAATCTTCCTGACGCAGGTTACGAACCGGACGGCCCTCGGCGTCGATTGCCGTTACATCGACTGACACCAGATCGGTGTCGAAGCGTAGTACGTCTTCCGATTCCTGTTCTTTGGGAAAAACCTTGCGCGGCCGTTGTTTGTTTTCAGTGTTCTGATCCTGCGGCACACATGGAATCGCAACTGCAATCAGCAGCAGGAGAGGAAGGAAAACTTGCGCTATAAAAGCCGCTGGTTGTTTAGGCATTTACTCTTTCCTGTGGCGCCGCTCAGGATTATACGGGCGCGACCTGCGGAAGCAAACGGTGATATGATCCTGAGCGTCTAAAGCCGGTATTTGCGGAACTAATACGCGAAGGAGTGACTATGAGATTCATCAAAATTCTGCCGGTGCTGGTGATCATGCTCTTTGCTGCCGGCGTCTCGGCCGCCCAGAAACAAGATAAGACGCTGGGAGCCATCAAAGGCAAAGTGCGCGTGGAAACGGGCACGCCTGGAGGTGTGACAGTGGTGGTGCGACGCGGAGAAACGGAAGTCACACGTTCCACGACCGACAGGAGTGGAGAGTTTCTCGTGTCGCGTTTAACGCCTGGAACCTACGGTTTGACGTTTCGCAAACCCGGATTGAGTATCGGTTCGATTGAGGATGTTGAAGTCAAAGCGGGCAAGACCCGCTCGCTTGGAGATCGCTTGATACTGACGATCGACGAGGGCTCGATCGCGTTTCTGAGCGGCAGCGTATTCAACGCGGATGGACGAAGCGTGCCGAATGCGAAGGTTGAGTTGTCGCTAATACTTGAAGACGGATCGACTAAAAAGATCGATGGGCGCATTACCACCGAAACCGGTTCGTTCAAGTTTCGACTCGGGCCGGAAGCGGCGAAGTATCGGGTGAGTGTGAAGACGAATGGTGAGCCGGTGACGAAGGATGTCGAGGTAGACGGTGCTGCTGTTTATCGCGTGGCGCTGTCGTTGCCGCCTAAGTCGTAAACAAGGGTTTCACGCAAAGGCGCAAAGATTAAGAAGAGGCGCAGTATTTCTTTGCGACTTTTGCGTGAAAACTTTGCGCCTTTGCGTGAAACATTTCTGAGTTATGGAAGAGCGAGAGCGTGAGGAGTTTTTAACCGCGAAACAGCTAGCAGCGATCTTGCAGGTCAGTGAATCGACTGTGCGACGCCTGGCTGCGAAGCGTCGCATTCCTTCCGTCAGATTAACTCCACGAATTATCCGTTTCCATCTTGACGCTGTGCGCGAGTCTCTCGAAGTTCCTCGCCATCGCATTCGTCACGGCGAATATACTGACCGAGTCGACGACGCTCAGTTGACCTTCGACGATCTGCTGTCACTTAGTGCGTCGTGACGGCGCGTTGAATTCAACCCACGTTCCGTTCTGTTTGACGTAGATTCGTGGTGACCGAATCTTGAAACCTTTACTGAATCCCGGATTGTCAGTGAGAAACTTTTTCACACTTGACTGGTCGCCCGTGGCCACGCGCCACTTGCCATCCTCGCGCAACAGGTACTGCTGCACGACAATCTTTCCTTCCGCCTGAATCGGAGTGACGACGCTTCCGTAAAGCACTGTATCGACCACCGCGAGATCGCCCATCACTTTGACAGCGCCGATGTCCATACGATCCAGTTGATAAAAATCCTGGGCGCGTTGGAGCGCGCTCACGAAACGATCGCGCGACATGCGTTTACGCGAAGCGCCCGGCAGAAAATCGTAAAGAGCGTCGTAGTTGCGCGACTTCAGTTGCTCGAAGACATTTTGAACGGTGGAACGAACCTCGGATTGGTCCGACGCTTTTACAGCAGTGCTGACGGAAATAAATGCCACGGCTAAAACCAGGATATTACGAACGTACTTCTTCATCTGACTCCTCATCATCTTGCAACTGTTCCTCTTCACTTGCGAGCGTCGCTCGCACTTGTTGCCGGTAACTCAGAAACCAGCACACCGCTCCGGCGGCCGCTGCGACAAATGCCTTGTCATAGTTGTCGTGCAACGCAAGGAAAACGGCAACTACGGCGCCTACCGCGGCCATGACCATCCAAAACATCTTCACTTGATGGTTACCGGGACAGTTATGTCCATCGTTCCCGGGGCGTAACAAACTGCTTCGTCACACGCCTGGACGCTTAGTTTCGCGGAAAGGTTGTGCGTTCCTGGTTTCGTAGACTTATCTGCTTTGAGTCTCGCTTTGAGAGTGGCTTCACCCTCGTAAACCGCCAACGGCTTCTCGGAGAAGGCAAACTTCCTGGTCAACGGATCGGGATAAGTCATGGATTGAATTGAAATACCCTCGGCAGGTGTGATTTCGAGTTGTGTGGCTTTGAGATACGAGAAGCTCGGCGGATTGGCATTTACGTGATAGCCATTTTTGATCTCGAGTTTAACTATCGCATCCCCCGCCTCACCGGCGGTGAGCGTGACTTCCTGTGGGCTTGCCTTCACAACGTCAACCGATTTAATCGACGGCGGCTCGGTAGAATTTTCAGCAGGCGCCTTCGCGCACGCGAACATCAGGCAACATAGAACCAGTAACCATATCGTGTTTTTCATCTGTCAAATCCGCGGCTATTCTTCTTCCTCGTCTTCCTTGCCGTCCGGTTTCTTGATGCCAAACTTTTCCAGACGATACTGAAGCGTGCGGAACGTGAGGCCGAGGAGCTTGGCGGCCTTGGTGATGTTGTAGTCGGTTTGCTCCATCGCCTGCGTGATGAGATTGCGCTCGACCTCTTCGAAATTGATCCCTTCAGCCGGGAGCTTGAAGGCGCCCTCCGCTGCTGGTCCAACTTCCTGACGCACTTCTGTCGGCAGATCTTCAGCCGTGATCAGATCGCCTTCACTCAACAAGATCGCGCGCTCGATCGCAGACTCCAACTGCCTCACATTCCCAGGCCAACTGTAATCGTTCATCAACTTCTTTGTTTCCGGAGTCAGACCACGCACCAGACGGGACGTGTTCTTCGTGTGCTTCTTGAGGAAATAGTCAATCAAGACCGGAATGTCTTCACGTCGTTCGCGCAGTGGCGGCACGTCGATCGAGAGCACGTTGATGCGGTAATAAAGATCGTCACGGAAACGGCCATCAGAAACCATCGCGCGCAGGTCGCGGTTAGTCGCAGCGATCACGCGAACGTCAACATTCATCTCGTGCGTGCCACCAACACGACGAATCTTTCGTTCCTGTAACGCGCGTAACAGCTTCGCCTGAATACCGACGTCAAGCTCCGCGATCTCGTCAAGAAACAACGTGCCGCGATCCGCAATCTCAAACAGCCCTTTCTTTTCCGCGTGCGCGCCGGTGAACGAACCTTTTTCGTGCCCAAACAACTCCGACTCGAGCAGGTTCTCGTTAATGGCAGCGCAGTTGACCGCCTGAAACATCTCCGTCGATCGCGGCGACTGATTGTGAACCGCTCTCGCAATTAACTCCTTACCGGTGCCCGACTCGCCACGCACGAGCACCGTCGAATTCGATCGCGCCACTTTCAAAATCATCTTCTTGACACTTTCCATCTTCGGAGACGCGGAGATGATCTCGCTATCGATCGCGTCAAGACGATCGAGCGCGCGGTTGATCGTTTCCAGTAGCGCCGCTTTGTCGTAAGGCTTTTCGAGATAATCAAACGCGCCGCGCCGGAGTGCTTCCTTGGCCGACTCGATCGAGCCGTGAGCAGTGAGCAGAATGACGATGATTGACGAGTCGTAGGCGAGCAGGTGTTGCAGCAACTCGATGCCGTCCATGCCGGTCATCTTCAGATCGGTCAGAGCGAGATCGAACCTGCGATCCTTCGCAAACTTGAGTGCGGCTTCGCCCGAAGCTGCGGTGGTGACGTCGTAACCTTCTTCCGCCAGGATTAGTTCGAGAATTTCTCTTTGTGCTTTCTCGTCGTCAACTACCAGAATGTTCTTTCGTGGCATGTGTGTTCTCTTTAGCCGGTAGAATTATCGTGAACGTTGTACCGCTACCTTCTTTTGATGCGACGCTAATGGTGCCGCCGTGATCGTCGATCGCCTTCTTCACAATCGCCAGACCCAGGCCTGTGCCGGTTTCCTTGGTCGAAAAATAAGGCTCGAAGATTTTTGAGATGTCATCCGCCGCGATGCCGTCTCCGCTGTCGCTGATCTCAACCTTAACAGAGTTGGCCGGAGTGTTCGAAAGCGTGATCGAAATACTGCCGCCCACGCCGTTGATCGCTTCGACTGCATTAATGACGAGATTAGTGAACACAGAACGCAACGCTTCACGATCTGCCACGATTGGCGGCAGTGGTCCATTCTGAACGATCTTCGTCTTGATCCCGCATTCTTCAGCTCTTGCTTCAACCAGTCGCAGTGCATCTTCAGCTTCAGTTCGCAGGTCTACGTCCTGTAGCTCGAGTTTTGATGGGCGCGAGTATTTGAGGAAGTCGGTGATGTGACGATTGATACGCGCGACTTCAGTCTTCAATTGATCGGTTAGCCGGATAAACGTCGTCCGCTTATTGGGATCACTCGGAGCAAAAGACGAACGCAGGTGATCCAGGGTCAGGTTGATGTAATTCAGCGGATTACGGATCTCGTGCGCGATGGCCGCAGCGAGTCGCCCGACGACCGCGCCTTTCTCGGCCTGGTGAAGCTGCATTTCGAGCTCACGCGCGCGACCGAGTTTCGCTGTCATCTCGTTGAACGCGGCGGCGAGCGTTCCCATTTCATCAGCTCGGTCCGCCGGCACCTGTACGTCGAAGTTGCCACCGGCAACCTTTCGCGCCGCGGTTGAGAGTTCCTTAATCGGACGAGTGAAGTGCCAAACGAAGATACCTGTGATCAATGTGGTCACAAACAAAACCGCGAGTGTATAGAGCGCCGAGCGTGAGGATTGTCGCTCCAAAACATTTGTCAGCGTGTGAGCCGAGTCGAGCACGACGATGATAAAGCGTCGCCCCTTGTCAGTCTGCACCGGAAAATAGAAAGCGCCTGCTTCACTGAAATCGACGTTGGTTGAAGGCGGAATCCATGCTGGGAGTTGTTCGTGCTCGTTTGTAAACTGCACCGCACTTCTGAGTGGCAGAAGCTGAATGTCCCTGAACTGAACGTAACCCGTGGTTTTGTCTTCACGTTCACGCGGATTGAACTCCGGAATAATGCTGTCGCGAACATTTCCATCATCATCGACGACGAGGATGTTCTTGACGCGAGAGTTTTTATCTTTCAGTAGCGGTTCCTGTAGTCGTCCGATTATCTCGTCCAGATACTGATCGCTTTGCAGGCTTTCCATGCCCAGGGCGATGCCGGTCATGATGGCCTGTTCCTGCTCGACAATCATGCGGGCATTGGCGCGGACTGTGCGGAGATTGAAGTAATACTGGATACCCAGTGTAAGACCGAGCATCAGCGCCAGCAGTAACAAGAGGCGAGCTCGGAAACTTTGTATCTGGGTTGCGAACTTCATGCGAAAACTAAGAGGGGTGTTTCGGCATCTGATGTTGCGTCCTGGTAAACCCGCCGCATTGCGTGTTTATCCCCATTTTAACGTCTGGCAAAAAGCCACGGCTTCGGGTCGCGAATTGGAACTGGCTTCCGAGTAAGCACGTACTGTTCCAGTGAAATATGTATAATCGATTACTTTTTGATTGCCTCCAACTGTCCGCTGATGTTATATTTGCGGCGGTCTCAAATCAATGTCCCCAGAGACCGCCCGTTAGGGAAACTCTTCCCGCCCCTCAAGTTGCAGCAGAAGGTTTGATCGAAGACACGAAAAGAGGCGTTTTTTGAAAAGCTGGGTGTTGCAGCAGGTGTTTAAATTTTCAGGAACGCAACTGGGAGGTTCGTTCCTGCTCACCGTCAGGTGAGTCAATTCCTAAAAAGAGAGGTACCAGGCCTGATGACTCTGAATTTCTATTCCCCTAAGTCACGCCGGCTCGTCTTTATTTCATTTGTACTCATTTCTTTGGTTTTTTCCGGTACAGCATTCGGGAAGAAGAAACAATCCTCGGGCAGGAGCGCCCGCACTCAAAAAAGCAGAAAAGCCTCGGCTCGGGCGACCCGCTCGTCCCGCCGTGGAGGACGACAGGTTGCTCGAGTTTCTCGCGGTCGTCGTGGTGGCAGTCGAGTTTCAGCGCGTGAGGTTCGGCGTTCGCGAGCGCAGATTGCCCGCGAACAGACGTCGGCAGTAAAAGCGCTCGAGCGAAGGTTGCGCCGGCCGCTTACCAGGCGTGAACGTGCCGCGGAGTTGCGTCGTGTTGCCGGCCGGAATCGACGTGCGTTGCTCGAAGCTCGTCGTCGTGCCGAAGCTGCACGTCGGGCTGCAATCGCGCGACAAATGGCAATCGACAAAGCGATGCGCGATGAAGTTCAGGCATTTATCGGAAAGGACGACCTGACTGGTGAAGATCCTGAAGTGCGGCGAGTTGCGGTTAATGCGTTGGGCCACCATGCGGGTACGGTGGTCGTCATGGATCCGATGACGGGCCGTGTTTATTCCGTGGTCAACCAGGAATGGGCACTGCGCCGCGGATTCAAACCATGCTCGACAATCAAGCTTGTCACCGGTGTAGCCGGACTTTCCGAGAACGCGATTCCGCAAGTCGATACAGTCGGCGATGGCTACCGAATCGATTTGACCTCTGCGTTGGCCCACTCTGACAATCCTTTCTTCCAAACTGTTGGCACCAAAATAGGCTCTGAGAAGATGGTTAACTACGCTCGCGAGCTTGGCCTCGGCGAGAAGACCGGAATTAACGTGCCGTTTGAGTTTGCCGGCAAATTACCCGAGATTAAGGTTGGCGTAACGGAAAGACGAATGTTCTCTCACGCTGACGGTTTCCAGGTGACACCGCTGCAACTGGGCACGCTCGTATCCGCAATGGCGAATGGCGGCAAGTTGCTCGTGCCGCAGATTCCGCACAGCGCGAAAGAATTGAATAAGATGAACGTGAAGGTGCGACGCCAGTTGCCCATCACGACGGATGTTTGGCAGCGCATGGTTCCCGGAATGGTCGGCGCCGTCAATTACGGCTCGGGCCGCAAAGCTTATGACCCGAGTCAGACAGTAGCCGGTAAGACTGGTACTTGCATCGGCGACGGCGGCTGGGTCGGTTTGTTTACTTCGTATGCTCCTTTAGCTAATCCGCGCCTTGCTGTAGTGGTAATCACGCAGGGAACTGACGCTCGTCGTCATCTTCCCGCGGCAGTCGCTGGTGAGATTTATCGTCAACTCAACCATCGCTTCGGAACGGCGATCAACCTCCAGGTTGCATCGACGCTCGACGATGAAGAGAAAGAAGTGGCCGATCAGGAAGCCGCTGCTGCAGAGGCAGAGGCCAACGGTGAAACCACAGAAACCAATGGTGCAGAAACAACTCAGTCAGCCACGGCAACGGCGCCTCCCGTAAATTCAACGCCCGTTGCTCCCGCGGCTGCTAAAACGAGTACATCGGAACCTACCAGTAAGGTGAAGCGTGTGCTCATGCCGCTTGAAAAGAAACCGGTTGAGGCTCCGAAGAGCTCAACCACATCATCTCAGACTCCCGCGACGACTGCGCCCGCCGAACAACAAAGACCGCGGCGCATAACCCCCAACTAAGCCCTTATCATCCCTTTGATCATCTGCGCCGGAGTTTCTAGCTCCGGCGCAATTTTTTTTTGACCGGAACAAATACGCCGAAGGCGTTGTCTAATTGAGTTTCCCCTGTCATGGGCTGAATTAACGAACGCTTTCAGTGTAATTAAAGCAGTACCAATATTTTTCTGATCTTTTTCTAACTCTAAGCACTCAGCGGCTTGACACATTTAATATAGTTGCAGGAATATTGCGGAGCTTTATTTAACCAGATTCTAATTAGCGCACCCGAGTGTGGCCCCCTTGTATCCAAAGATCGGCAACCGGTCTTTGTATCACTTGCATCCTAAAATTTCCCCGTGGCGACGGAAAAAGCGCAGAGCGCTTGGCGCGCGACTTGCTGAATGATTTTTGGAGGTTCGGAACAACCAATGAAAAAGCTGATAACATTTTTAAGTATTTCCACTGCAGTCGCGATACTTGCTCTGCCGGTCGCAGCGCACACCGCAATCGCGCAAGATCCATGCTCAGTTGACGGCAAAAACGCCCAGTACAAAATTTTCACTGACAACTTCAAGACTAAACAGGATGTAGCTTACGAGGCTGCCAAAAAGTATTTGGCATGTCCTGCCGAGAACGTCGATGAGGGCCAACAGAAGATTATTGACTACTTGAAAAAGTTCGTCAGTAAATACGAAGACGCTGACAAGAAGGGGAAATTCCGTACGCTGCTGTACAACGACAAGAAGTATCCCGAAGCGTATGCGCTCGGAAAAGAGATCCTCGCTGCTGAGCCTGACAACCTGAAAGTGCTGATAGACCTCGGTGCAAACGGATATCTCGTGGGACCGTTGAACAATGCTCCGTTGAGTGCTGAAGCGCTCGGATATGCAAAGAAAGCATTGCAACAGCTCGAAGCAGGAAAGACTATCGATGATTGGCAGCCGCTTGCGAGCAAAGACGTCGCCGTCGCTTATTTGAACTACACGGTCGGTGCGCTGTCACTGGCAACTGATCCCTCGAATGCTCTCAAGAACCTGATCAAAGCCGCACAGTTTGAGACGCCGTTGAAGAAGTCGCCTTATACCTATGCCTACATCGCCGGTGCTTACGAAACTGGTCCATATGCGAAGCTATCGGCGGATTACAAGAGAGACTTCCTGGGTAAAGACGAAACTCCGGAAAGCAAACTGGCGCTCGCCAACATCAACCAGATAGTTGATCGCATGATCGACGGTTATGCCCGCGCGGTTGCGCTCGCTGGTAGTGATGCCAACTTCAGTCAACCAAAGGCTGTTTGGAACGAGAGCCTGGCCACCTGGTACAAGTATCGTAATAACAACGCTACGACCGGGATGGACCAACTGGTAGCCGGCATTCTGTCGAAGCCGCTGCCACCGGAACCAACACCGATTATTGTGCTGCCTGCCGCTCCGGCTACGACACCGGCCACCAACTCGGGAACAACTCAAGGCAACGGCACCGCTTCAACCGCGACCACCGGAACGCCGGCCGCGAACACCAACAAGACTACGACTACTCCGGCCGGAACGAAGCCGAACGGAACTACGACTACTCCGGCCTCAACGAAGCAGAACGGAACCAAGCCAGATCGTCCACGACGCAACCATCAGTAATTCAAAGAGCATTCGACTCCATCCAGCGCCGGAAGCTTTTTAGACAGCTTCCGGCGTTTTGCTTATAATTCAGTGCGTTTTGAAAAATCCCGAAACGATTCCTGATCTTGATCTCCTCGAAACGGTCCTCGCCTACAACTTCAAAGATCGTGCTTTGCTCGAACGCGCCATAACGCACCGTTCCTGGGCACACGAGAAGGTGGCGCCCGGCGATGAGCGCCAGGCACGCAAACTTCACAATGAGTCACTGGAATTTCTCGGCGACTCGGTGCTGGGACTGGTCGTCTCAAACTATCTCTGTGGCTCTTATCCCGGGGGCACCGAAGGGGAACTGTCGCGCATGAAGCATCGTTTGGTTAGTGCGCCAACCCTGGCCAAGGCTTCGCAGGGATTAAAGCTCGGCAACTTCCTGCGCTTCGGGCGCGGTGAGGAAAAGAGTGGTGGGCGGCAGAAGAATGCTTTACTGGCCGACGTGTTTGAAGCGATAACCGGCGCGATCTTCCTCGACGGAGGTCTCGAAGCCGCAACTCGTTTTGTTTGTCACGCGCTACGGGATGAGCTGGAGGGCGCTGACCCGCTGAGCGCAGCCAAGGCCGATTACAAGACGATGCTTCAGGAGCGACTCCAGGCTTCGCGACGTCCAGCTCCTCGATACGCAGTAATCGAAACCCTGGGTCCGCCGCATCAACGTATTTTCCATGTTGAGGTTTCCTGGGATGGCGGCAGTATTCAGGGCGAAGGCCACTCTATCAAGGCCGCCGAAGCGGCCGCCGCCCGGGCGGCACTCGAGGGAATGAAGTTGGACGAATTGGAGAACGGTGACGAATCTTCTGACGATCCATGCAGTTCAACTTGACCAACTATAAGCAACGTCTCTAGGATGTTTTTGATGGCGACGAACCGTACCACTGACAAACCGAAAACCACCGAAGCGGAGACCTCAACCGAAGCGAAGCCTTTTTCTTTCTCACGGCTATTCAATCGTAACGGTCACGAAAAGAAGACGTTGCCACCCGCCAAGCCGCAGGGGCCGCCGAAGAGTGTCTGGCGCGAGTATTTTGAATCGGCAGTGGTAACGGTGATCATGGCGCTGTTTGGCATGACCTTCATCGTGCAAGCGGTGAAAGTGCCGACGGGCTCGATGCAGAACACGATCACGATCGGCGATCATCTGCTGGTCAATAAGTTCATCTTTGCCCCCGGTAAGTCGCTGCCCTTTCTGCCGCAACGTGAGATCAAACGCGGCGACATCATCGTCTTTAAGTATCCCGGCAATCCTTACGATTCAAAGCGCGACGACAGGCCCGACAATCGTCCCATCTTCACCAACTACGTGAAGCGCGTGATTGGTATACCCGGCGATCACATCAGCATCAAGGGCAACAACGTGATCGTCAACAATGAAGTCGTTCCCGAGCATCACATCGCAGCCAGAGAGATCAATCAGAAGGCGCCGCTGGAGATCGTGAACGATCCGCCGCGTAAGCCGGGCGAACTCTACGACGTCTATTACAAGCCGGGATCGGAAGACGACGATACGTCGTTTTATGACGCGTTCCAGGGCAAGGACGAGCTCGTCGTGCCGGCTGATAGTTACTTCGTGATGGGCGACAACCGCAATAACAGTGAAGACAGTCGCTACTGGGGATTCGTGCCTCGCGATCTCGTCATCGGTCGCGCGATGTTTGTTTACTGGTCCTACGATGAGAGCGCGCCCGACTCGGGGCTGACTCCCATCGGCAACTTCCTGCTAAATACGCGCTGGAGCCGCACGGGCACGCTCGTTAAGTAGAATTTTTGCCGCAGATTAACGTGAATGACGCGGATCTGATCCGCGTCATTCGCGTTAATCTGCGGCAAAAAATAATATATGAGCCTCAAACGTCTCGTACGGCGGATCAAAGAGGATAGGATCTTTGGCCGTGCTGCCCAACTCTCCTACTACTTTCTGCTCGCACTCTTTCCGCTGCTCCTTTTCCTGATCAATATTCTCGGCTACCTGGCCCAGGAAGGAACTCTCTTTCGCGACAAGTTACTCGTTTACCTGGGCGCGGTGATGCCACGGAGCGCTTTTGCGCTCGTGCGCGCGACAGTCGATGAGATCGGTGTTTCCAGCGGCAGCGGGAAGCTCTCCTTTGGACTGCTCGCAGCGCTGTGGGCTGCGTCAAACGGAATGGGCGCGATCAGCGACACGCTCAACACGGCTTACAACGTCAGAGAGACGAGGCGGTGGTGGAGGGTCCGACTCATCTCCGTTTGTTTGACCATCGCGCTCGCGATCCTGATTCTGGCGGCACTCGCGATCGTTTTGTACGGCGGCACTATCGGCGAGGCACTCGCGGCACGTTACGGATTCGGCAGTCTCTTCACCACGATTTGGACCATCATTCAGTGGCCCGTTGCACTCATCTTCGTGCTGACCACTTTTAACTTGATCTACAACTTCGCACCGAATATATCTCCCCACGCGCGCAGGTGGAGTACGCCGGGAGCGTTTGTCGGGGTGGCTTTGTGGCTGATCGTATCTTTCGCATTTCGTGTGTATCTTGGCTTCTTTGATTCTTACAGCGTAACTTATGGCTCACTTGGCGCGGTGATCGTGCTGATGCTTTGGTTCTACCTCAGTGGTGTTGCTATTCTGATTGGTGGAGAAGTGAACTGCGAATTCGGCCACAAAGAGGCACATAAGGCACACAAACAAGGATGATTGGTCGTAAGAGAATTTTCGTGGCGGTATGGTTGTTGCTGGTGGCGCTGTTTGTGGCGGGCGATGTCTCGGCGCAGCGGAAGACAAAGAAGAAGCCTGCTCCGCCGCAGCCGCAGACTGAACTGACGAAGCTGCGCGAGGAATACATAAAGGCCACTAACGACTACAAAGCAAGTCTCGAGAAGCTGCTTAAGATTTACGAAGGCAACGTTGAAAAAGCGGAAGAGAAAGTTACGATTTCGCAGAAACTGCTCGCGGAAGGTCTAATCGCAAAAGCCCAGGTTGAAGAAAGTGAACACATACTCGCGCTCGAGAAACAGAAAGTCGCTGAAACCCGTCGCCAGATGACCAACGCTGATGCACAGATCGCGGGCGTGCTCGTGGAAACTTCAGCCGACGAGGAGATCGCAAAGAACCTGCGCTTCGCCAAACAGAGCTTGATCCGAACGTCCGCTTTCACACGTTACACCGGCTCCGACGGTTGGAACCTTAGCGACGCCTGGAAGATTCAACGGTTCTTTTCCGATACGTTCAATAAGCAACTTCCCATCGCCGTCTTTGGACAGGGAGCGATTCACGAGCGCTGGCGTTTGGACCATCGCAACGCAATGGATATTCAACTTCATCCTGACGGTGCCGAAGGTCGCGCCCTGCTCAACTTTTTGCAGAAGAACGGAATTCCTTATTCGGCGTTCCGCTCCGCGATCCCCGGCACCGCCACCGGACCACACATTCATATCGGTAGACCATCTCACCGTTATTGAGTCATTGAAATTATGAAAAGCTTTTTCGTCTGCGTTAGCGTTCTGCTCTTAACCATCACCACCCAGGCGCAAATGAATCTCAGCGAGAAACAAGCATCACACTTCGCGGCACTCGCGCTCAAGTGTGTGAGTCGAGAGTTTCCAAATAAGCCCGAGCACGTTATCAACAACGCGAGCGAGGTTAAGGGGCCGAAGGCTTTGCACCCGGCTTTCTATGGTTGTTACGACTGGCATTCATCGGTGCATGGCCACTGGATGCTGATCCGTTTGTTGAAGACGTTTCCGAGTTTGCCGGAGTCCGCGCAGATACGTGAGGCACTGAATGCGAATCTCACGGCGGAGAACGTTCAGCAGGAAGTTGCTTACATGAAGCAGCCGAACCGCCAGTCGTTCGAGCGTACTTACGGTTGGGCGTGGGCGTTGAAACTCGCGGAAGAGTTGCACTCGTGGAACGACGCGGATGGAAAGCGATGGGCCGAGAATCTGCAGCCGCTTGCCGAGACGTTGAGTAAGTCTTACGCCACGTTTCTTCCGAAGCAGACTTATCCGATCAGAACTGGCGTGCATCCGAATACTGCGTTTGGTCTCGCATTCGCACTCGACTACGCGAAGACGGTTGGTGACGGCGAGTTGGAGTCGTTACTGAACGAACGAAGCCGGAGTTATTTTGCAGGTGATGCTGACTATCCGGGAGCGTGGGAACCGGGTGGTGAAGATTTCTTTTCCGCGGCGCTGATGGAGGCTGACTTGATGCGGCGCGTCATGAAGCCGCGTGAGTTTGCGACGTGGTTTCATCGCTTTCTGCCGGGAGTTGCGAAAGGTAATCCCGCGGCGCTGCTGCAACCCGCGACTGTTACTGACCGCACGGATCCGAAGCTGGTTCATCTTGATGGTCTGAATCTCAGTCGCGCGTGGTGTATGCGAAGCATTGCCCGGGCGTTGCCTGAGACTGACCCGGCGCGCAAGGTCCTTTCCGCTTCCGCCGAGAAACACGCCACCGCCGCCCTCGCTCATGTCGCCAGCGGCGACTACGCCGGCGAACACTGGCTCGCGTCGTTCGCGGTGTTTCTGCTCTCGAATGAGTAGTTTCACGCAAAGGCGCAAAGATCTCGCAAAGACGCAAAGCAATTCTTATAAGCTCTTCTTTGCGCCTTTGCGTAACCTTTGCGCCTTTGCGTGAAACTCTTTCCCTGCAAGTCTCAAAAACTTCATCGTTCCTATAAACAGGTAGGCAACTGCGCGGACCAGGAAGAGGTCTAATGGCTTGCAGTCCAACCTCGTCTCCCGATTCCAAACCTAAGGACCCGGCTATGAAAACCATCATCCTTTCCGTCGCAGCCTTTGCATTCCTGCTGTTCAACGCAGTCGCGCAACAATCCGACTATTCACAACTGCGAAGCGATGCAGAAACGCAATACGCCCAGGGCTCATACTCCCGCGCCAACGAACTCTATTCCAAAGTCGACAAGACGAAGTTAAGTGCGACCGAAGTTCGCTGGGTTGAGTTTCGCCTCGCCGACACCTCCTGGCGTGCTCAAGCCGGAACTCAAACTTCCGACACAACACGCCTCGAACAAGCTCAAAAGCAACTCGAAGAACTGATCCGTGTCGCAGAGAAAGACCACGATCTGATTTGGGCCGAAGCTCACGAATCACTGGGCGATTTTTTCTGGCGCCGGAGCCAGTTGAACTGGGGCATGGCATGGCCGCACTACCAACAAGCACTCGACTGGTGGGCCGGACAACGCGACATCGAACGCGCGCGCGATCGTTATCTGAAGATCGTCTTCAGGGCCGCGCAACCACCAAACGCGGATCACGATTACTTCTACACTTACTACGGCAACTACATCCCTCTCGACGTTCTCGAAAACGCACTCAAGATCAGCACCTCGGCGAATGAAAAGTCGCACCTCAACTTTTTACTGGCAATGACGATGCGCTATGCCGGCGGCGACTATTACATGCGCTATCGCGTGCCCGACGAATTCGAAGAAGCACTCAAAGCCGGCAAGCAGTCGGCCTGGTACGACGATGCACTCTTCTACTATGCCGAGTGGATGAACAACACCGGGACGATTCAGCAACTTGAAGATGGCCAGTGGCAGGAACACCCTGACTACGTGAAAGCGTTGGAGTTGTACCGGCGTCTCCTCAGTGAGTTCACCAAAGGTGAAACTCGTTATTACGATCAGGCCCGCGAGCAGATTAGAAGCATCACTGAACCAACACTCTCTGTAGCCGTCTCGAATATTTTTCTGCCCGATTCAGAAATCCAGTTTGCCCTGAATGCCCGCAACGTTCGCCGCGTTGACTTCAACATCTACAAATTCGACATGACTCGCGACGTGCGTTTCATCAAGGAAGAAGACGTGGAAGAAGGCGAGGGCGATGCGTCGCCGTGGGTACAACGAATTCCGACGGCAGGTCGTACTCCCATCAAGTCGTGGTCCAAAAACTTCAAAGAAGAGCCGGCCTATGCGCTATTCGGTGAACAGATGCGAATCCAGGGTAAGTTACCGGTTGGTGCTTACTTGCTCGAAGCAAAAAGTGGTTCGCTTTCTGCACGGGACATGATCCTCGTCTCCGATGCGACTCTCGTGTTCAAATCGGCAGGCAATCAGGCACTCGCCTTTTTCACTGATGCGTTGACCGGCGCTCCGATCGCGAATGCGACGGTTGCGCTTTGGGAAAGTTACTACGTGAACGACAGGTGGCGCTGGCGTCGCTTGCGTCAAACAACTGACGCCGATGGACTCGCTCGCTTTGCGTTGAGAACCAGCGCCGGAGATCACAGCCTCTTCGCTACTGCCGCGAGCAACGACAGGCAATCGTTTGTTTCCGGCTATTCCTCTCGTTACGTCGAAAACGATGGCTGGCGCATTTATGCCTTCACCGATCGACCTGCTTATCGCCCGAAGGAAACGATGCAATGGAAGTTCATCGCGAGGCAGTCGAAGAGCGGCGCTTACTCAACTCCCGCAAACGCAATTGTTGAGTATCAGATCAACGATCCGCGCGGCACTAAAGTCACTGAAGGCAAGTCAACCCTGAACCAGTTTGGCAGCGCGTGGGGCTCGCTCGAACTCGGCGAGCAGTTACCGCTCGGTGAATACACTGTTTACTTCTGGGATCAGGGACGCAAGAACAACATCGGCAACGCGAGGCTCTTCCGTCTCGAAGAGTACAAGTTGCCGGAGTTCAAAGTTCAGGTGAAGACTCCCGAAGAGGCGGGCAAAAAGAAAGCGTTTCGTCTCGGCGAGAAAGTCGAAGTTGAGATTCAGGCTGACTACTACTTTGGTGGTCCAGTCAGCAGTGCTTCAGTAGAAGCGGTTGTTTACCAGCTTCCGTTTTATCACTACTGGTTCCCACGACGCGATTACGCCTGGTATTACGATGACTTTGAGCAGCAGCGTTACAACTACTACGGCCGCGGCCAGGGAACTGTCGTTAAGCGCGAGACGATCAAAACAGACGCGACCGGAAAAGCAAAACTGACCTTCGATACGCCCCGCGAGAACTACAATCAGGACTACGAGTATCGTGTCGAAGCGCGCGTAGTCGATTCATCGCGCCGCGAGATCATCGCCAGCGATCGCGTTCGCGTAACGCGCCAGCGTTATTACGTCTATCCGCGTCCGGAACGAAATATTTACCGGCCCAAAGACAAAGTCACGATCGACATCAAGGCGCTCGATGCGAACGAGCAGCCGGTGCAAACCGAAGGCACTGTAAAAGTCACGCGCGATTACTGGTGGGAAATTTGGATCGATCCGCGCGGGCGCGAGGTGCAGGGCGAAGAGTTGCGACAACTGCGACAGCGATCGCGAGAGTTTCCGCCGCTGCCAGGAAAAGGACAGCAGCCGTGGCGCTTGAAGTTTCGCGGTTATCAACACGACGACGTGCTCACGCAGTCGGTAAAAACCGACAAGGATGGTGTGGCCCAATTCAATTTCACTCCCGAGCGCGAGGGCTATTACCGCGTCGCGTGGCAGAGCAGCCAGGGCGTAGATGTTAAGCGCGATCGTTTTCTGCCGCCGATCAAAGCCGAAACAAACGTGTTCGTTGCTACTAACGCAACGACTGATTTGCAGTATCGTTCTAACGGTCTTCAGATCGTTGTTGATAAAGACACTTTCCGCGCCGGACAGACGGCTCCGGTGATGATCACGGTTCCGACTAACGATCGTTACGTGCTCTTCAGCGTCGAAGGCGAAGACCTGTTTAGTTACAAGGTGGTCCATGTTGAGGGCAACACCAAGTTGATCGAGCTGCCGATCGAGGAGAAGTATGTTCCAAACATTTTTCTCAGTGCGGTAATGGTCAGCGATGCGAGTTGGTTTGCCGATACCAAACAAGTGGTTGTGCCGCCGGTAGAGCGATTTCTCAACGTCGCTGTCAAAGCTGATCGTGAACAATACAAGCCGCATGAGGAAGGCACGCTTGCAATCAGTGCAAAGGATGCCAATGGCCGTCCGGTGTCAGCGGAGATTGCGTTGGGACTGATTGACGAGTCGGTGCAGTACATTCAGCAGGACTATGCCGGCGATCCGCGCCAGTTTTACTACGGGCGCAAACGTGCGCACCTTGTGCAAACGCAGAGCACATTGAATCAAAAGGCTTATGCACGGCTGGTTGAGGTTGCGGGCGGAGGATTACGCGATCAAAAAGACGTTGATGATAATGAAGTTGCGGGCGTTGCAGCGATTGCTGAAAGAGGAGAGTTCCGCGTCCTTTCTACCGACAGTGCAAGTGATATCGTGAAGGTTTATGGCAATGTTGCAGTAGCAGGGCGGAGGGTAGATTCACTCCAGATGCTATCACCCGGTGCGGCTCCAGCGGAGTATGGCCGGAATGCACCGTTGACGAAGTCCAAGGCTGCTGAGGAACAGGAGCCACCGGTGCAAGTGCGCAGCGACTTTCGTTCGACAATCCTCTGGTTGCCTGACGTTAAGACCGACGCTGACGGCACTGCGATCGTGAAAGTAACGTACCCGGATTCATTGACGACCTGGTCCGCGACCGCACGCGTCGCAACTGCCGGTAATCAATTCGGTATCGGCAATTCCTCGACACGTACCAAGCAACCGCTAATCGTTCGTTTGCAGTCGCCGCGTTTCTTCGTCGTTGGCGATCAGGTCACTGTGTCAGGCGTTATCAACAACAATACTGATGAAATGATGAGTGTTATGCCGGCGCTGAACGCGGAGGGGTTGTCCGTCACCGGTCTGCTCGTTGACGGCAAACCTGTGAACGGAGCACAGACGCCAGTTGAAGTGAAGGCAAACAGCGAGACGAGAGTTGATTGGCTGGTGGCAGTGACTCATGCGAGTGAGGCAAAGCTGAAGGTTGAAGTACGCGGCGATAAATATGCCGACGCGATGGAGAAGACCTTCACCATCTTTGAGCATGGCATCGAGAAGTTCATTTCACGCTCGGGCAAGATGCGTGGCGATAGCGTCTCGATCAAACTCGACATTCCGAAAGAACGTCGCGCTGATTCAACTAAGCTGACAGTACAGATCGCGCCGAGCATGGCCACCACCATGCTCGATGCGCTGCCGTATCTGATCGACTATCCGTACGGCTGCACTGAACAGACGATGAGCCGTTTTTTGCCCGCAGTGATCACTGCAAAGACGTTGCACGATCTCGGTCTTAAGCCTGAAACGGCGATGCACAAGATCTTCGGCGGCATCGAAGAGTCAAGTGCAGCCGCAACTCATCCTGACGGTCGCACAGATCTCAAAAAGCTGGAAAGGATCACTCGCGAGGGGTTGGAGCGTCTTTACGACTTTCAACATGCCGACGGTGGTTGGGGCTGGTGGAAGCAAGGCGAGAGCGATCACTTCATGACGGCTTACGTTCTCTGGGGGATGAGTCTCGGGCGACAGGCCGGTATTGACGTGAAGCCGGACGTGATGGAACGCGCGGCCGCTTATCTCGATAAGGAGCTCGTCGAAGAAGAGACGCGCTACGACTCACAATCGTGGATGCTCCACTCGCTCTCGGTGTATCACGCGATGCGCAAGCAATCCGAAGCCGGTAAGTTTCAGCAGACGGCATTCACAAATCTCTGGAACAATCGCGACAAGGTCAACGCTTACACGCGTGCGTTGCTGGCCCTTGCGGCACACAACTACGGCTATCACGATCAGGCGAAGACGCTCATCGCCAATCTCGAAAACGGGGTGAAGACTGACTCGAAGCCTGACACTTCAATCGTGCAGCATGGGGCGCAGAGTTCGGATCCTTCAGTTATCGGCACGGCGCATTGGGGTGAGGATGGAGTTTACTGGCGCTGGTCCGATGGTGGCGTTGAAGCAACCTCGTTTGCGTTGCGCGCTTTGCTCGCTATCGATCCGCAAAACAAACTCGTCGAGCCGGTGACAAACTGGCTAGTCAAGAATCGCAGAGGCGCACAGTGGAGTAACACGCGTGACACGGCGATTGTCGTGCTAACGCTCAACGACTATCTGAAAGTCAGTGGCGAAGTCCAGCCATCTATGAGTTATCAACTGGTAGTTAACGGAACACCCGTGGCAAGCAAACAGCTCACGGCTGACGATGCGCTCAGTGCGCCGAGTAAGTTTGCGATCTCACGCGAACTACTGCGCGACGGGCAGAATGAGATCAGCATTGTGAGAAGCAGTGGCAATGGTCCAATCTACTTCTCGGCCGCGGCAGAGTTCTTCAGTCTGGAAGAGCCTTTGAAACCCGCAGGTAACGAGATCTTCGTGCGCCGCCAGTATTTCAAACTCGTGAATCACCCGACACTGTTGAAGGGAATCGTTTCGGAGCGAGTGCCGTTGAATGATGGCGAAACGGTGAAGAGCGGTGATCGAGTTGAAGTCGTGCTGACAGTCGAAGCCAAGAACAACTACGAATATTTGCTATTCGAAGATCTCAAGCCCGCGGGACTCGAGGCAGTGCAGATTCGCAGCGGCGAGAGTCTTTTCGTTCGCGAGCTCAAGGCAGACGGTGATTTCACCGGGCGCTCGCGTTGGGTATATCAGGAGTTACGAGATCGGAAAGTGGCGTTGTTCATTGATCGTTTGCCGGAAGGTGTCTGGCAGCTCAGTTACGAGATGCGAGCCGAAGCACCGGGTGCGTTTCACGCGTTGCCGGTGCTCGGTCATGCGATGTATGTGCCGGAGATCCGTACGAATGGTGCTGAGACGCGCGTGCGCGTCGTGGACTGAGTCATCTGATTTCGTCCAAACGCGTCTTTGCCTCCTGGATCATCGCGCGTACCTTCGCTAGATCGTCCAATGTCAGCGTTCCGGTGGACTGCTCGCAGATGCCTGTGCGGATGGCCACGGCCGTGCCGCTGCGTGTTTGGCGAAACACGCTGATCTCAAGATCGCCGAGGGTTCTGTATTTTGCTTCGAAGCCGACCAGCTTGGTAGCAGTCTCGTCCACGCCCGAAATCACATCGATCGCATTTAATAGCGGATCGATCTCGTTGTAGTCGATGAAAGCATCAGTCGACCGCGGACCACTTTCAGATAGATCAGATACCCTGACCACGATCCCTTTGGCGCGGCTGGCGGCATTTCCCACGTCGCGCATCTCAATAGCGAAGATGTCAACGGCGCGCACTCCGACGGTGGTGATGCGTGTGAAGCCTTTAAATATGACTGTGCCGTGCTGATCTTCGAGCGCTTCGAGTTTTGTTCGGGGCTCCAGCGGCTCGCAACTAACTCTACTCCAGAAATCCGGACTCGGGCCGCGTCGTTGAGCCATCGCCGTACCGCCGCAGACCAGTACTAATGTCGCCAAAAGAATTGTTCGGATAAACATGAGGAACTCTCCTTCAAGTAGGGTCTAAGATCGGGAGAGCCGGTTTTACTGTGCAGTGTCACTCACGACTCCGCCGTGAGTTCCAAAAAATAACACGGATTGCCGTAAAATCGGTGGCTGATGACTGAAGACTTTTACTGCGATGAAGTATTGAGCGGGCGAACCGCGGTCAGAGTGGTTCGTGAAACCGACAACGTGCTTGCTTACCATCACACACGCCCATTCTGGCCTGTGCACATCGTCGTCATTCCGAAGCGCCACATCGCTTCGCTGGTCACGCTGGAAGAGCGTGATGGTCCATTGTTGCTGGAACTGCTCGGCGTCGTTCGTGAAGTGGCCGGGGAAGTACTCGCCGAACACGGCGCCTGCCGCGTGTTGACCAACCTGGGCAAGTATCAGGATTCAAAACACCTGCACTGGCATGTGAGTGCCGGTGAACCGCGCAGATAGATTTCACACAAAGGCACAAAGGCACCAAGAAAGATTCGATGTGTCTTTGTGTCTTCCTTTGTGCCTTTGTATGAAACCTCTTTCCGTAAACACGAAGAGAGGCGAGTGGTATACTTACTCGCCTCGCTTCGATCCGACCCGCCGACAAAACTATTTCGAAGAAGCCATCTTCGTCCGTGCCTGTTCCGCCCGCGCAGCGCCGATGGCAGTCTCGACTTTTTTCACCTCTTCAGGTGGCGGCAGCACAGCTTTCATGCCGAGTGATTCGATCCAGAGTTCACGAGCCCAGCCTTTGGTGTGATAAAGGTGTTCGTCCTCTTCGTGCTCGACTTGTTCGTGTGCTTCCTTGAGAACCTTCGCTACTTCACCTTTGACGTTCTTCACCACTTCACCAATCAGATGCCAGTTCTGATGATCCTTTGTTTCAGCCAGAACGACAGCTTCGGCGGCCACCAATTGCGCGGCGCCTGGTTTACCTTCCGCCAACGCCATTTCCATCGATTGGACCAACGATTCGCCAATGGTGCGCACTACTTTGCGACCCGGGGTTTCCTCGTTTGGATCCAGGTCCAGCTTCGTCAGCACGTCTTCCATGATCGTCACATGGTTCTTAGTCTGCTCCAGGTATTTTTCCCACTCTTCTTTCAGGTCTTCGTTTTCCGCGCAACGGATAGCGGTCGTATAAACCTGAACGCCTCCGATTTCGGTTTCGAGTGCCTGGTATAAGAGTTCCCTAACTTGTTCGTCCTTCATACACCCTCCTTGTGAGTGATTTCCGCTTTGGTGCTCAGCAAGCGGTAGGCCAAACGACAAGTTGCAGGAACGAAGGTTTGTAGGTTGAGCGGCGTATTTTTATGGGACATGCGCATGCGAATTGTAATCAAATAAGGACAGGATCGCGCAGCAATGGCAGAAATTTGAACTGCGTTTCCCAGGCTGGGTTCGTCGCGACGAAGTCGTTGAGTTTGACGTTCAGGACCTCGATTGGGCCGAGCCGGCCGCTGGACCGCTTGATCCGGTACTCGCAGTTTATTTCGCAGAGCAGCGTGTCGCAGGAAGCGGCGAGTGCGTCGTCACCTGGGCGCGAGTCACCGATCACCAGCAGTTTGTAATGCGGTGGTTGGGATGGCACGCACGTAAGGAAGCGATCAGTCAGGAGTGCCGGATACATCGCGCGTAGCTCGTTGAAAACTGTGATGAGCTGTTCGCCAGTCAGCTTCTCACCCGTAAAGGAATACTCGAGTGTGCGACGTCTGACGAATCTAAGATCCGGGAGGTTGTGGATTTTTCGTTCGCACTGAAATAGATCATCGGTTCGATAACGTTTGAGGCCGTAAGCATCACTGATCACCATTTCGTAAAGCTGACCGGGCTCGAGTTGATCGGCGTCGATCAGATTTCCAGTGTCGTTTCGGAATTCATAAGCAACGCCTGGCGCGATAGGGAAGAACGCGAGGTCCTGTCCGCGAAAATACGGCAGAGTCTCGATCGTTTCTGTCGACATCGAATACATCGGAATCAACGTGTATCGAGGTGAGGGAAGATATGTGGCAAGTCGATCGAGAAATGGTTGTACGTAGCCGCCGGTCCAACAGATGTATGTTGTGACCGCGGGCGCGCACGATGCGAGCGGCATCGGATCATCACTTATAGCGATCTGTTTGAGACGTTCGTTACAGCCGCGTGATTGCAGCCGGTTGAAAATCTTGTGGACAGCGTGACTGAACGATGCGGGATTTCTGCACCAGTCTTTGATGAGTCTTGAACTGCGCGGCCAGTCGTGTGTGAGTTCATCGAGGAAGGTGGAGATAGTGGAAGGGTTGGTGCTGTAGAGTAAGCCGGGGTTTGAAACAGTCAGCAACCACAGGCGCACAGCGTTCCCACCGTATCTTGAAACGAGTGCGCGAATCGTAGGGTGACGTTGAACTCGATAGGGCGCTTGCAGCGTCGAGAAGTAATTCGGCAAGGCGCGTTCATCGAGCAGCAGGGAAGTGAGCGACGTGTCTGTTTCGAACGAACTGAACACGTAGAGCGACGTGCGTGCGATTCGAAACGAATGGCACGCTCGGGCGAACATGTCGCTGAACGCGAGCTTCAGTGCGAGCAGGCGTCGCCGCGTGTACAGGATTTTTTTTGGTTTCCCGGTCGAACCAGATGTCGTCGCGAATCTCGCGTCTGAGCCGTGCTTCTGTGCTGCTTTATTGATTGAGCATTCGACTTCCGGACCGTACGACATCAGCGGCGTGTCGAGATGGATGCCATAATTTCGCTTCAATCGCTTTTGATTTGCGCGGAAGGCGATTATCCGCAGGTGTTGCCATCCGCTACCAACGAGACCAAGGAGCTTGATGGTCCAACTAATGACGTAACGCAGGCAGTCGTTCAGGAGCGCTCTCATAACAACTCCTGTCGTGCTTGAGCGATCTGTTCTGAGTAGAGTTGAGTGAGTTGCTGTACGTCATCAGTAGTTAACTGGGCTGGATCGTAAGTAAAGGTAAGCCAAGTGTGCCCGGAGTGAGTGGCGGCGTTTATGGCGAGATTTTGCCGGGGATGCAACAGACCGACGCATTCGATGCGCTCGACGTGCTTGAATGCTTCGCCCGCGTTCGCCAGCCAACTGCCGGCGTGCGTGAACACGGCCGTGGCCATGTCGACTTGTGGAAGTCGCAGGTAATTGCGAAGCAGCGGGCCGGCGATTGATTCAGGTAAGCGTGTGAGCCACGGAAGTTCCGGCACAACCCATTCGCCGTGCTGCGTCGTCCATGAAACCTGTCGCCTCACCGCGCGACATTTTTCGACGAACGACGTGTCGTCGTAGTTCGCATAAATCCGAATCCGACTTGTCCCATTACCAAACACTTCACTCGATGCCTGCCGCACATTCATCGGCACCCATAGACCGATTTTGGATTTTTTATTATTCCAATAACGAAGGACATCGAGCGTGCAGGTGGCGAGAAGATCGTGGTATGTGAAACCGCCGGGGCGGCGACAGGCTTTTTGCAACTCGCATGACGGAAACGAGATTGTGGCCCAGCGTCGCGTGCCGGAGCGCTTCGAATGCGAGGTGCGTAAGGGATCTGAGGCGCCTTCGAATGCGAATTGGCTGCGTCGCACCGAATTTGCCGATTTACGCAACGTCAAACCGTTAAATCGGCCAGGATCGACTTGAGGCCGTTCGAACTCATACGCGACGTTGAGTTGATGGCCCAACCAGAGTGCGGCACTCAACCCATCGGCCGCCGCATGATGAAATCTAGTCGCCAGGCGAGCGCGCGAGCCATTCCTCACCAAGAGCTGCCTGACTGCTGGCTGGCGTCGCAAGTCAAACCGCTTGTCGATGAAGCCTTCGATCGCCGAGCTACTCTCAGCCAGTTCGAGGTTAAAGTATTTATTCTCTCGCCACACCCACGCCCGCCCCGCAACACTACACGCAGACCTCGGAAACCGATTCATCGCACTTCTCGCGCCGGCATCGAATCGATCCACGTCAGGCACATCACGCAGCTCAAGGATGACCGTAAAGTCCTGTGGTGAACGCGCGGTGTCCAGGAGATAGAACGCGCGATCCAACAACGACAGTTTCATTGGAGTTGAATGTCGCGTTGCGGCAGCCACCGAGACAGACCGCGCGGAACCGGAACAACAAATGGCCGCAACTCGATCCACGATAACTTCGGTTGCAGGTGGTGTACGCGATGCATTGAAAGGCCGAGGGAGAACCAGTACATGAACCGCCCGTAGTAGTTGTGCGAACGCGAAATCGCCGAACCGGTCGAAAAACCTTCGTGTGTTTGGACTGCAAACGGATACCAGAGCAGCACCGATACAAATATGAGCGGCGGCGCCATGCCCCAGAACAGTCTTGCTGGACCAACGACCGCAAGCACTGTGGCATAAACAAGAACGATTCCGAGATAGTTGAGCAGCAACTCGATCGCGTCGCTGTGCTTCAGGCGGCGGCGTTTGCGAAGCCAGAAGAACCAGTGATGCGGCATCGCGAGAGCACGCACGACCAGCTCGACAAAGTTGCGCGACTTCATGAAGTGATCCGGATCCAGATCGGGAAGATTTGTATGAGCGTGGTGCAACTGGTGCGTCTTGCGAAAGTTTGTGAACGGCACCATGCTCGGCAGCAACGCGACGCGTCCCCACCAGAAGTTCGCGCGTTTAGTGCGGCCAAGATGACCATGCACGCTCTCATGGGCCATCACTGTGCCGATAAAGATCAAATAGGTGCGCAACCCAATGTCGACAGGCATCAGCAGGGGACTCGAAAGAGGAATGAAGAGCGTGCCTATTGAGAGTAGTACGGTGAGGCATATGATGGTGCGACTGAGGTAGTAGATTTGAGGACGACGCGGCATGATTACGAGTGTAGAGCGGCGTGTTGATAAGACGATGTGCTGGTGTGGCAGTTAGATAAGTGTCACGGCAGCGCCGGATTCGTTGCGTATATGAGGTAAATGCAATCTATGAAGACTATCGCCTCAATCCTTATCGCCATCCTTTGGACCATCACCAGCCTCGCCCAGGACATACAGGCGCGTCTTGATACTTTGCGCGCCGAAGGTTATGAAGCGCTCTATAACCTCGACTACGAAACCGCACGCGCTCGTTTTCAAAAGATGATCGATCTCGCCCCGGATCATCCCGCCGGCCCGCAGTGCATGGCGTCGAGTTTATGGGTGCAGCAGTTGAACCAGTCGTGGGAACTGAAGTCGACGCTCTATAGCAGCAACGCAATCACAGATGGCAAGTCGCAAGTCGATCGCAAGCAGGCGGATGATTTTCGCAAATGGATCCGTCGCGCCAAACAGCTCTCACAGGCTCGGCTGCGCAAGAACCCACGCGACGTGGAAGTACTCTACTTTCTCGGCGCCGCCGAAGGACTTGAAGCATCGTGGGCCGGTGGAGTCGAACGAAAGTTCATGGCCGCGTTTCGCGCCGGCAAAGACTCGGTCGACCATCACCGCGAAGTGCTCAAACTCGCGCCCGATTTTCGTGACGCAGAGCTTACGATTGGTTTAATGAACTACATCATCGGCTCGTTGCCGTTACCAACGAAGATGCTGGCGGCAACGATGGGCGTGCGCGGCTCCAAGAAGCGCGGACTGGAAACACTCCAGCGTGTTGCCGCGGAAGGTAAGTGGGCGCGCGACGTTGCGCGCGTGCTGTTGGTCGATCTGTACAAGCGAGAGAAACGTTGGGATGATGCGGCTAAAGTGGCGCGTGAGTTAGTGGCGAAATATCCGCGCAATTATCTGTTCAAGCTTCAGGTTGCGGATGCGCTGACCTCACAGATCGTTACGTTGCGGATGTCGAAGAAGCTTGCCGCCGCGGAAGAAAAAGAGTTGCAGGACATCTTCGCCTCGTTGTTGCGCGAAAAAAATCTCGATTCCAACACACGTGAACTCGTGAACGTGCGTTGGAACATTGCCCGCCAGCAATTACAATAACCCCACGACATGACAGATCATCATAGTGAAGAACTGCTCGGTTTGCTCGACCGGATCAAGGATTTCGTGCGCGCTGAAGTCTATCCGCTCGAAGCTGAGTTCTTGCGTCGTCCGTTCAGCGAACTCAAACCAGCACTCGAGGCAAAACGCGCGCAGGTCAAAGCAATGGGACTTTGGGCGCCACACTTGCCGGTGGAACACGGAGGAGTGGGACTCACGCTCTCGCAGTTCGCACTCGTTAGCGAGGAACTCGGGCGCACACCGATCGGTCATTATCTCTTCAACTGCCAGGCGCCGGACATCGGGAACATGGAAATCCTGATGGACCACGGCACACCGGAACAAAAAGAAAAATACTTCGAGCCACTTGCGCGTGGCGAAGTGCGCAGTTGTTTCTCGATGACTGAGCCTGAGCATCCCGGATCGAACCCGACCTGGATGAGCACCACCGCGGTGAAAGATGGCGACGACTACGTGATCAACGGTCACAAGTGGTTCACGTCGTCTGCGGAAGGTGCGAGCTTCGCGATCGTGATGGCAATCACTGACGCTGACGCGTCGAATCGCTACAAACGCGCGAGCCAGATCATCGTGCCGATACCGACACCCGGATTCCAACTCGTGCGCAACATCAGCGTGATGGGCGACGAGGGTAGCGATTACGCCAGTCACGCGGAAGTCAGATACGAAAACTGCCGCGTTCCGCAAAGCAACCTGCTGGGCAGGGAAGGCGAGGGCTTCACGATCGCGCAGCAGCGACTTGGACCAGGAAGAATTCATCACTGCATGCGCTGGATTGGCATTTGTGAACGAGCGTTTGACTTGATGTGCAGCTACGCCGCCCATCGCGAGTTGTCGCCGGGTGTGTTGCTCGCGAGCCGGCAGAATGTGCAGGAGTGGATTGCCGAGAGCCGTGCTGAGATCAGTGCGGCGCGTTTGCTTGTGTTGCAGACTGCACGTGAGATCGATCGCAAGGGTACGAATGCAGCGAGAGAGAATATTTCCTTAATCAAGTTTTTCGTGGCGGGCATTTTGCAGAAGGTGCTGGATCGGGCGATTCAGGTACACGGCGCGCTCGGGCTCACGGACGCGACGGTTTTGTCGTACTGGTACCGGCACGAGCGCGCTGCGCGTATTTACGATGGACCGGATGAAGTACACAAGATGGTCGTCGCGCGCAGCGTGCTGCGAAAGTATGGAAAAGAGGATGTCTAACGTCGACCGCTCATCTCCGGTGCGACGGGGTGAAGAACTACCAATCGAACCACTCGTTGATTACCTCTCGAGTCATTTACCAGAACTCAGTGGACCACCTACTGTCGAACAGTTCCCGGCGGGCTTTTCCAATCTCACCTACTTGCTTCGTTTCGGCAATCGTGAATTAGTTTTACGTCGTCCGCCAATCGGCGCGAAGATCAAAACCGCCCACGACATGAGTCGCGAGTATCGCATCCTCTCGCACTTGTATCCGGTCTATAAAAAAGTGCCGCGGCCACTCTTATTTTGCGAGGACGAATCCATACTCGGTGCGCCGTTCTATGTGATGGAGCGCGTCAAGGGGATCATCCTGCGAGCTAAACCGCCCGCTGAGATGGATCTTTCACCCGCCGTGATGCGCACTCTTTCGGAAACGTTCATGGAAAATCTCGCCGAGATTCACGAGATCGACTACGAAGCGGTGGGACTGAGTGAGTTAGGATCGCCGCAAGGTTATGTGAAGCGCCAGGTTGAAGGTTGGACCAAACGGTATTACAACGCGCGCACCGATGATGTGCCGGCGATTGAGCGTCTCGCTGACTGGTTACAGGAGAGCCTGCCCGCTGACTCGGAGAAAGCAGCGCTGATTCATAACGACTACAAGTACGACAATCTGGTGCTTGCGCCTGATGAGCTCGGGCGCGTGGTGGCGGTGCTCGATTGGGAGATGGCTACGATTGGCGATCCGTTGATGGATTTCGGGACGAGCCTCGGTTACTGGGTTGAAGCGCAGGATCCGGAAGAGTGGCAGCAATATGGTTTTGGGTTGACGGCGCGTGCCGGTAGTCGTACGCGCACTGGGTTGCTGGAGGATTATTCGAGACGAACGGGGCGAGTAATTAACGAGCCGGTGTTTTATTTTGCGTACGGGTTGTTAAAGATCGCGGTGATCGTGCAGCAGATCTATTTTCGATATCAGAAGGGATTGACGCGAGATCCGAGGTTCGCGCAGCTTGGTGGGTTGGTGAAGGCGTGTGGAGAGTTGGCGCAACGCGCGATTGAGCGCAGACGAATTGATGCGCTCGGGTAGGTTTCAGCCGCAGATTTTCGCCGATGAACACGGATCTGATCCGTGTTCATCGGCGAAAATCTGCGGCTGAAACTACTTCAACAATTCCTGCGTGCCGGGCTTGAAGCGGAACAGCGCTACCGAGATCGCCAGTTTCCCATCATCAACGAAGTGCATGAACGCGGGCACTACGCGTCCCTGATATGCCGAAATACTGCTGTAGTCGCCAAAAAACGTACGCGGGTTCGCGGAGAACGCCGGCAAGTCAACCTTGTGATTCACAAACGTCCGGCCACCATCGACGCTGCGCGCTAATGTCAGTCGTGTCTGTGTGCCGCTAGTGTCGCGTCGATCGTAGAAGATGATGTTGACTGAGCCATCCGCGGGATCAATGGCCATCCAGGTGAAGAACTGCACCTTGCCATTCTTCAATGGATCATCATTCACACGCACCGGCGCGTCCCACGTGTTGCCACCATCGCGTGATGACATGACAAACACATCCGGATCGCCATTGCGCGCGTCGATCCAGTTGACGTAGAGCGTGCCTTTGTTTGGTCCATTACTCAGATCGACGCTGGTCACCGGCATCCCATTCGCTCGATCGAGACCATCGACAGAAAAGTCCCAACCACCAGGAATCTCGCCAATCACTTTATCTTTGCCAAACGTCAAACCGCCATCGACCGACTTGTCGAACACGAGTCCGAGCGGTCCCGCCCATACCACAAAAACTTCACCTTTAGGTCCAACAGCCGGCACAGCACCTTCGACCGTGTTATCACTGTCCAGACAATCACCACCCGTGTCCGAAATCCGAATCGGCATCGAGAAGGTCTGTCCGTGATCAGTTGAGCGCGTGAAGTAGATCTGCGAACGGTGTTCGGGATTGCCGCTGCCGTAAACGTCGAACCTGGTCCATGCCAGGTAGACATTTCCTTTCGAACGGGAGCTAAGCGCGTTGTCGACTACGATCCCGGGTTTGTCTTCGAAGGGAATCACTGTGTTGATGTGATTGATCGCGGCAGTGCCGTCGGTCCAGGTGTTACCGCCATCTTTCGAAACGTTCACAATCATTCCGTTTTCCGCGCGCACGGGCCGGGCTAGTCGAATGCCATCGAAGGAGAGGTGAACGTGATACGCCACACCGTCGTGACTGAACACCACTACGTCGTCGCCCTGCACGAGGTTCGCCGGATCGGGTGTGGGCACAGTCTTCCACGTCCTGCCGCCGTCAAACGTGACGTAGTGATAACTGCCCGCGCGGGGTCGCGGCGGCCGTCCGGTTTGAAACGATGCCGCGATCATGTTGTCGGGGTTTTTTGGATTGATCGCGATCGAGACTTCAGCCGGATTGATTGCGTTCGGTTCGGTGATACGCACGACCTGCTGTGCGAAAGTTAAGGGGGCGTTGAAAAGAAAGAAACATAGACCAAGCAGGAATCTCATGTGTAATGAATAGCAAGTTTTGCTTGTAATTAACAAGATTTCAGAATTGTTGACACAAAGAACGGACATAGTTCTTAAAGGATAATGGTTCAAGGGGTGAAAATATGGCTGAATCATCTGAATCAAAAGTGACGACAAATCACGACGAGATTCGTCGTTGGGTAGAGGAACGAGGCGGGCACCCGGCGCGGGTCAAGGATACGGAGAGCAAGAACAGTCCGGGGTTGTTACGGATTGACTATCCGGGTTACTCGGGGGGTGACTCGTTGGAGGCGATTAGCTGGGACGAGTTCTTCATGGGGTTCGATGAGAACAACCTCGCGTTTCTGTATCAGGAGAAAACTAAAGACGGGAAGGAAAGCCGCTTCTCGAAACTGATAGATCGAGACTCGGCTGACGAACGCGGGCATTAACCAAAAACCAGCCACGGATGACACGGACAAAATCCGGATTTTTTTCCGTGTCATCCGCGGTGAATATTACTCACTCAGCAGGCTTGTGTCTTTCTTCTTGAGTGCGGCCACCAGGCGGCTCCACTCGAAACGTCCCTGCGAGATTTTGCTGAAGTCTCCCGCCTTGTCGGTCTCCAGGCCATTCAACATCTCGTTCGCCTTGCCGGTAGTGATCGCTTTTTCCGCGGCCACGTTGAGTGCCTTAAAGGCCTCAGTGCGTCGCGAGCCTTTCACCGCCAATTTCGCGCGCTCGTATGGAAACCGATAGTCGCGTGGATACTGCTTCTCGACCTTCGCAATAGCCTGAATGATTCGCGAGTTTTCCGAGGGCTTCGCTGTCATTCGTTTTTCACGAAGCTTCTTCAACTCATCCTCAGGATTTGCCGGCGCAACCTGTTGAGTCGTTGTCTCGGCGGGCGCTGCACGCGACACCTCGGTAGTAACGGGCGGCGTCGGTTGTGTCTGGCTAGCGGGCTGTTGAACCGGTCGCGGGGTTTCGACGGTAGCCGAAGCCGTTTGCGTGCTCGAACGGAACAATCCGAATAGTCCAAGCGAGACGAGCGTCAATGCGACTGCGGCGATCGCGATCAACTTGAGCACCGATCCGCGTGACGTGGAACCGGGACGTTCCGGAGTTTGCGAAGCGGTCCACGAAAACATCGTCGAGCTCATCGGTCGTGGTTCAGTTTGCACGGTGAGCTCGTCATCGAGATCCATGGCTTGCGCAAGTAATGTCGGCGGCTTGCGCACGTTGGGGACTGACGAGTGATGTTCGTTATCCATCGCGCTGCCGCACTTCCAACAGAATGCATATTTGGCTTCGATCAAAGCACCGCAGTCGGTACACGCTCTGACACCCGGCTGTTCCTTCTTTGGCGCCGGGGCTGGCGCGGGTTCAGGTTCTTCGTGTTTGGCTACAGCTTGAACTGGAGGCTGCTGGACCACGGGCGGTTGAACTACAGGCGACACTACTGGCCGTGGCTTCGGCTGTTGCTTGATGACTTCGAGAAGTCCGGTCTCGGCGAGTGTCCAACCATTTCCGGTGTGCGCTACAAGAGCAGGTTCCACGATCTGCACATCGCCGGCGTCCGGGTTCGCGCAGTGATAATAGTCCTGATAGTACTCGTAAAAATCACGCTTCGCGGCAAACTTTGCTGTCCCTGGTAAAACGATCGGCTGCTCGAGACCTGTTACAACTACAAACTCACCATCCTCGACCGGCACGAAAGCTCCCGTCTCGAAGTCGAAGGTGACGTTGATCTTGTTAACAGCCTTCGTTCGCTTCAGGTAGTTAGCCACGGTTGAAGGAAACGCCGGTGCGATGTCGAGACGTTCGTTGCAGATCGGACAGGTGCTCAAAGCGGTGATAAACGATGTGTTTGCTTCGTCGCACGTGTGCTCGTGCAGGTCAGCGGGCGCTGCTCGCAAACAGCCGGGACAGGAAGGTTGCGGAACGCCCTCGGCGGTCAACGTGAAGTTCTTCGTCTGGAGCGGCGTGTTCGATTCGAAAGTGATGACGTAACACTTGTCGCACAAGTAAAGTTGTGAGCTTCGGCGAGTGCAGACCGAGCATCGTTGCAGACCGTGCTGATCGAAGTCTACGGGGCAGAAGTGTTCGCAATTGCAGCAGTACTGCCATTGGAGCTCGACCGGAGTGTTGGCCTGACCTTCAAAGTCGATCTCGCCGAGCAAATGGCCGCGATTTTCACACTTGATGGGACTTTGGCGAGGAGCGAAGAATCCTCTTTTGTGTTCGGGGCAAAATACTCTCATTTTCGAAGCTCCCTTCAGAGACGGGTGACCGTTCAGGTTGTACTTGGCGCGAAGCATGACATCGTTGCGTCGGGGACTACAACTAAAGATGAAAATAATCGGAGAGAGGTTTGCGCGTGTCCGCATAGATTACGGTTATCCGGTAAATTTTGCAATCCTTTAGACGGGCTGCGTGAATCCACGGCTGGTTATGATAAGCTTTCGCGGTTTTGGACTTCGGGCAATACCGGAGGACGCCGCTTATGAGCGACAAAAAGGGGTGGGGATCGACCGTCGCGGGCTGGTTTATCGAGCGCGACGAGCCTTCCATACCCGTCGAGACCAACTTTGGAGATGTTCCTGAACCAACATCTCCGGCAACAACAGAAAGCTACACCACACCATCGCCGACTCAGTCGGTCTTTCAGAAATCGCCGCCACCGCCGACCGGCGGCCAAGTCGATTTTGCGGCTGTCTTCGAGGCTGCGGGAGTCGATCAGGAAGAGCAGCAACGAGTTGCACGGACGACCGAGCTGCTGCGCAGTTTGCCTGCCGGCACGGACGCGGCGGTGAAGAAGCAGATTGTCGAAGCTTCGCTCAAGGCTTTTGGAGTGCCGATCGAGAAGATCATCGAAGCGACGGTCGAGGAGATCCAGGCGGTCGACGGCTATCTACGCAACGCGGCTGCCGACAACGAAAAGTTGATTCAGGAATCAGAGGCGCGCATCAAGCAATACGAACAAGAGATACAAAATATTCGTAGTGTTATGCAGCAGAGCGTCAATGAACAACAAACCCTAATCAAAACTTGCAACGACAAGAAGCTCGAGGTTCAGCAGGTGCTGGAGTTCTTCGGCCAGGAGACAGTTGCAAAAGTTGTTCAAACTTCACCGAAGCTCCACGATCCTTCAGCCCAGTCAACAACTCCGGCTAGTTAAGAGAAAGGAAAAGAACCTATGTTCAAACGGTTGGCTAACCTCTGGAAGGGTTTCCTATCGTTATGGATTTCGGACATCGAAAAGGAGCATCCGGAAATCGCCTACGAGAACGCGATCAATTCGATGGTGGCGAAGTATTCGAAACTGAAGACTGCCACAGCCGGAATCATTCGCCGGCGCGAAGATATCGACGAGCGCTACAAACGCGCTAACGCCGAGTTGGCCCAAACTGAAGCTGAGCTCGATACGGCTGTTTCCACCAATCAGGACGACTTGGCGCTCATCCTGATTCAGAAAAAGAATCAACTGACGACCGAAGTGACTGAGTTAAAAACAGAAATGGAACAGGCGAAGACTGACGCTGATTCCGCCAAGTCCTCGTTGTTGGGAGTGCAATCGGAGATCAGAAAACTACAGGGCGAGCGCGATTCGATGCTTGCGAAGATGCAGTCGGCGCAGGCGCGTATCAAAGTTCAGGAACAACTCGATGGATTGTCGGTTGACGCGGAAGTCAAGGCGCTCGACAACGTGCGCCAGCACATCAAGACCACCATTGCCGAAGCGAACCTCGGGAAGGAGCTTTCAGAATCCTCGCTTGACTCGCGTTTGGCTGCACTCCGCAATCAGACCGGCGACGTTCAAGCCAAACAACAATTGGCCGAGCTGAAAGCTAAGAAGGCCGCACAGCAGAGTGCGCAAACAAACAAGACGATGTAAATGATCGTTCAGTATAGGTCTTATAGTCCTATATGTACGGCATTGCCTCTAAAATCGGAAACCAGAGCGCCAACGGCGCGGAATATAAAAGCCAGGGGCAAGCGCGAAGTGAAGCGAGCGCGTCGCCCCTGGTTTGCGAAAGTGTGAAGCGCCAAGGCCTGGAGGGCCGAAATACTTATTACGCCCTTTCAGGGCTACGTCAAATAGTCTTGGATTTACCCAGGGGCGACGTCCCGACAAGTCGGGACTTGCCCCTGGCTTTCATATTCCGCGCCTTTGGCGCTGCAAGTCACATTGCGTGCCTTTTGCGCTGCAATTCACATTGCGTGCCTTTTGGCGCTGCAAGTCATTGCGTGCCGTTGGCGCTGCAATTCACATTGCGTTACATCTCTTTAACTCGAGGTGACAAATGAGACTGACTCCCTTGGCCAAGGCTTTCATTGCTGTAGTTGTATTTGCGGTTATCGGTTTTGCCACCTGGCATTACAAAGGTGATGCCATCAAAAACTGGGCCGGCGGCGATAAGGCAACCGGCGAAGACTCAAAAGGCGACTTCGACAAATTGAACAACGCTCCCGGCGATCCTGGCCGAAACGTTGGTTCAACCGGTGTTGGCAGCGCCTCGGTTGGCACAGGACGTTTGAGCCGCCCGCTCGTCGTCGGCATCAACACCTGGGCCGGTCACGCGCCCGGCATCGTCTTCAACAACGGCATGGAGCCGAACGGCGGCTCGCAGTACAAATCGAAATACGGCATGGACGTGAAGTTTGTGCTGCTCGAAGATCCAGCCGCCAAGCTCGCCGCGTTTCGCAGTGGCCAGGTTGACATCATGTGGAACACGGTCGACAACTGGGCGCGCGAAGCGTCGGTGCTCGCAGAGCAAAATCAGAAAGCCAAGTCGATCATCATGCAGGACTGGTCACGTGGCGGCGACGGCATCGTCGCGCTTTCGTCGATCACGTCAGTCGAGGAATTAAAGGGTCACAAGATCGCCTGCACGCAGTTTACCCCCTCACACTTCCTGCTGCTTTACCTGTTGGCGCAATCCGGTCTAACACCCGACGAGCGCGCGGGAGTCGAGAAGAACATCATTTTCATGACTGACGCGCCCGCCGCTGCCGCAGCGTTCAAAGCAAAACAAGTCGATGCCGCGGTCACCTGGGAACCGGATCTCTCCGGCGCGGTCACTGCGCGTGGCGCTGAAGCGCACGTGCTTGTTTCAACACAAGCCGCAACCAACATCATCGCCGATACGCTCTGTGCGCGTCAGGACGTGATCGATCAGGCACCCGAAACTGTGCGCGACTTCGTGCGCGGCTGGCTTGATGGCATAGAGATGATCAAAAACAATCCGAACGGTTCCTATGAAGTTGTTGCGCGCGCACTCAAGCTGGACACCGACACTGTGTCCGGAATGCTTTCCGGATTGAAACTCACTCCCTTTGCCGACAACGCCCAGTTCTACGGACTTACTGGAGCCAAAGCGCACTACGAGACTCTCTTCGACACTGCATTTGTGATCTGGCGCAAGAAGGGTTTGGTGACCAAATCCGTGGACGCAAAGGGCTGGGCCGACACGCGCTTCCTGCAAGCAGTTGCTTCGTATTATCCGGGACAGAAAGTTGAAGAGGCCCCGGTGGTTGCGAAAGCTCCGTCAGAGAAAGACGTGCCGATCCTTCACCAACAGATCCAGATTCAGTTCACCCCCGGCTCTGATGAGATCATGCCGGGCTCATATCTCCTGCTGGATAAACTAGGCGAGACGATGACGTCTTTCGGCAGCACGGTCCTGCGTATTGAAGGAAACACCGACGCCACCGGCTCGCAGGCCGTTAATCTGCCGCTCTCGGAGAAGCGTGCGCTGTCGGTGAAGAACTACATCGTCAAAAACTTTCCAAACATTCCGCCGACGCGGTTCCAGACGATCGGGCGCGGTTCCAGTAATCCCATCGCGGAGAACACTAGTGAAGCCGGACGCCAGCAAAACCGTCGCACGGATATCAAAGTGATCCTGGCAACTCAGTAATCCACAAATTCCACAGATTACACAGAAAAATCAATCTGTGTAATCTGTGGATACCAAGCTGATGGCCAAACAGAAAAGTAATCTCTTCTCGATCCGCTCGCCGCTCCCGAAACGGACGGCGTTCCTGCTCGGGTTCGTCGCACCCGCGCTGGTTCTCGGCGCGTGGTGTATCGGCAGTTATTCCGGGTGGGTCGACCCGGATTTTCTTCCGAAGCCGACGGAAGTTTTGCGAGGCACTTTGCAGCTCTTCATCCAATATGACCTCGGCACTGCGATCCTCGTATCAACGCGTCGCATCGCAATCGCGTTTCTGCTCGCTTCGGTGATCGCATTGCCGCTGGGTGTGTTGATGGGCGCTTTCGATCCGATCAATCGTTTCTTTGAACCTATCATGGCGCCCTTGCGTTACATGCCGATCTCAGCGTTCATTCCCCTCCTGATTCTCTGGTTCGGCATTTACGAAAAGCAGAAGATCGCGTTTCTGTTTCTCGGCGTCTTTGTTTACCTGTTGCCGGTAGTTGTTTCGTCGATTCGCCTTGTGCCGGAGGAGTTGGTCCAAACTGCCTTAACACTCGGCGCGTCGAAGTTTCAGGTGATCAGGACCGTGCTCGTGCCCGCGGCACTGCCGGAAATATTCGACAGCTTTCGGGTGATGAACGCGATTGCCTGGACCTACGTGATTCTGGCTGAGGCAGTCAACCCCGAACACGGTCTCGGCTACATGGTTGAACTCGCGCGCACGCATCAAAAAGCTTCGTGGTCGTTTGCGGGCCTCCTGGTCATCGGCGGCATCGGTCTGCTGACTGATTTTCTCATTCGTCTGATTTCCAACCTGTTGTTCCGTTGGCGTGAAGCGAGCTGAACCAATGGCCGAACAAGAGATCCCACAACCGCTTCCACAAGCCGGCGAACCGGGCACGATTGCCGTTGACGTCGGCGTACCGAAGGTACAACACGTCACTTATCATCCCGATCAAAGTGGCGCGCCACCAAAGTTGCGCGTCTCTGACTTGAGCGTGACGTATATCGATCGCGCTGGTAATCAGACGGAGGCTGTGCGGGATGTTTCTTTTGACGTTTACGACAAACCCGAGTCAGGCGAGATTGTTGTCTTTCTTGGACCATCCGGTTGCGGCAAGTCGACGATCTTGAAAGCCGTCGCGGGACTCTTGCCGCCGACTCAGGGTGAGGTTTTAGTTGATGGAAAACTGGTGACGGATGTGGGCCGTGACCGCGGCATGGTCTTTCAGGCCTACACATCTTTCGGCTGGCTGACGGTGCGTGAGAACGTCGAATACGGTCTAAGACTTCAGGGCATGAAGAAGTCTGAACGCCGTAAGATCTCAGATCAGATTTTGCAACAAGTCGGCCTCGCTGAGTTTGCTGGTCGTTATCCCAAAGATCTTTCCGGCGGCATGAAGCAGCGCGTGGCGATTGCGCGCACGCTGGTGAACAATCCGCGCGTCGTGTTGATGGATGAACCGTTCGGCGCGCTGGACCCGCAGACGCGTTGGGGAATGCAGAGTCTGTTACTCGAAGTCTCGCGCGCGGAAAACAACACGATTCTGTTTGTGACGCACGACGTTTCCGAGGCGGTTTATCTGGCGGATACGATCTACGTGTTGTCGCAACGTCCGGCGCGTATTCTTCATCAGGTCGATGTCCCGGCGTTTCCGGTGCGCGGCATTGGGTTAAAATCGGCCCCGGAGTTTCGTGCAGTCGAGAAGCAGTTGTTAGATTTAATCTACGCACCGACCAGCAAAGCCGTGTCGTAATCCAAGTGTTCCCTCTGCGGCCTCTGCGAGTCTCTGCGGCGCTCTGCGTTAGAACAACTCTTTAACGCAGAGGACGCAGAGATACGCAGAGGGACGCTGAGGTTATAATTCGTGTATGGGAACAAGCGAAAAGCGGGGCCTGCCAAATCAGCCGAAAACCGCGCTGCGCAAAGATGGTGTGCCGGTTAATGTAACGCCGCTGCGTGATGATACGCTGGCTGCGAGCCAGGCATTTATCAGGCAAAAAATTAACGAGAAGCGCTCATATCTCAAGGCTGCTTTTGCCAACCCCTACAATCTTTCGCTCCTTGCCGGTGGCCTCGCCGCTTCGGCATTAACCCTAAACCCGTTACTCGCGATCGTCACTGTCGGACTCGAGATCCTATGGGTCGTTAACGCCCCCGGTTCAAAGAAGCTTCAGGAATGGCTCTGGGATCCGGCGTTCGATCAACAGCAGGAAGCTGCGCAACAGGCTGCGCGCGCGGAACGTCTGAAGTACCTCGAGGAATCGGATCGCGAGCGTGTGGTCGAGTTGTTATCGCGCCAGCAGGAGATCAACGCCCTTGCTGCGCAGAACCCTTCCTTCACCGGTGAATTGCTGCGCACCGAACTGACCAAGACGGATCGATTGGTCGAATCGTTCATCGAAATGGCAAACACGTGCAGTCGTTATGAAGCGTATCTCGACTCCATCGATCTGAGTGAACTCGAGAAAGATCGACGACGCTGGGAAGCCATCTGCAATAAAAACGATAGTCGCGACTCTGAAACTGAGATCGCTCGAAAGAACCTCGCCATCATCAACAAACGTTTCGACAAGATGAAGGAGATTCACCATTACCTGACGATGGCGCGCGGTCAGCTCGATCTGATCGAAAACTCTTTTCAGTTGATTGCGGATCAAATCGTCACGATGCAGTCACCGCAGGAGTTGACGGGCCAGCTTGACGAATTGCTTGATGGCGTCGAGTCGATCAAACAGACGGCTGCGGACACCGAGCGGCTGTTAAATCCACTGGGCTTAAAGGATCTGAATATATGAGCGAGGCGCGATTACTTCCTGCGTGGGCCGAGGATCTGCGGCGTCGTTATCTCCGTGGCGAAGCGTCGATGTTTGTGCTGCACGGCAACGTGTATGACGTGGTGCTGTGCGATCGCAGGATGATGGGACTCACGGAATTTCTGACTGACGTTTTACTCAAGGATTCCAAAGACACAATCGCCGTCTACAACGTCGCAACTGGCGTGCGTTTCACGAAACGCGCCGACAGCGTGACCGGGCTTGAAGATCTCTTGCTGTCCACCGAGAAGGCTCGTGTGTTCGCCGCGCTTGAACGTTTGCTGGTCAGTGCGATGAAGACTGCTGTCATCATGGAATACGCGGAAGCGATCGCACCAGCGGGTGATCCAAACTTCCAGGGCGAAGCTGACCGCGCGGCGATCGTCACGCTGCATCGCTGGTCTGCGCTGCCGGAGATTGAACGTGGCGACAACGTCGTGTTGCTCATTTCAGAGAACCTCACGGAACTCGCGCCGAAGTTGATCTCGAATCCGAAAGTCGCGGTTGTTGAAGTGCCGATGCCGGATTACGAGACGCGCAGGGAAGCGGCGAGTTTGGCTGATACTCGTCTTACCGAGAAAGATGCGGAACGCTATGCAGGAGTTACCGCCGGTTTGAAGTCGATCCAGATCGCATCAATCCTGACACCGCAACCCGCCGCTGAAGAAGAGTTGGCGGATCGCGAGTCATTCATTGCCGGGCTTTTGGGTGGAGGTACCGATGCGTCGAGTCGTGCTCACAAACTCGCCGCGCTGACGAGTAATTTGAGTCGTGAAGAGGTGAAGGAACTGGTTGCGCCAACGGCTGCCCTGCCCGCACCGGAGGCATCGTTGCCGAGTCCGATCGAACGCGCACGCAAAGAGACTGATCGGCTGATCGCGAAACGAAAGCGCGAGATCCTCGAGCGTGAGTGTTTCGGCCTCGTCGAGTTTGTCGAGCCGGCGCACGGGTTTGAGGTTGTCGGCGGCATGGAAGAGGTGAAGAAAGACCTGCTCGTCATAGCCGAAAGCATTCGCGAAGGACGGACGAGTCGTGTGCCGATGGGCATTCTGTTTACTGGTCCGATGGGCACCGGCAAGACATTTGTGGCCGAGGCGTTTGCGAAAGAGTGTGGCCTCACGACGATCAAGTTGAAGAACTTCCGTTCGAAATGGGTGGGCGCGACCGAAGGCAATCTCGAAAAGATCCTGAACGTGATCCGCGCGATCGGACAGGTGGTCGTGATCATCGACGAAGGCGATCGTGCTTTCGGCAACACGGATGGTGAAGGTGACGGTGGCACTTCCTCGCGCGTCATCGCGAGAATCAAAGAGTTTATGTCTGACACGTCGAATCGCGGACGCATACTGTTTCTCGTGATGACGAATCGTCCGGACAAGCTCGACGTTGACTTGAAACGTGCCGGGCGTCTCGATCGCAAGATTCCTTTTCTTTACGTGCAGACGGCGGAGGAAGTCGAACTCGTCGCGAAGGCCTTATTGCGCAAGAACAAGATCAAGACTGATGTCGATCTCGTTTCGATTCGGGATAGTTTTTCGAGCAAGCTGATTGGCTACAGCAATGCCGATATAGAAGCGGTGATTTTGCTGGCGAATGAGGAAGCGGCACGCGAGAGTGGCGGCGATGCGCCGGTGCTTGCGAGTCATTTTCAGCGTGCGGCGATTGATTACTTTCCGAGTCGAGATGTCGAGTTGTTGGAGTACATGGAGCTGCTGGCGGTTTTTGAAAGTTCCAGCCGGCGACTTTTGCCGGCGAAGTACGCGACCCTCACGCCTGAAGATCTGGATGCGCGGCTGCGGCACCTGCGCGCGATTGTCGGCACTCGCCGTTAATCTCAGCGATCTCTGCGGCCCTCAGCGTTCTCTGCGTTTTTATTGATCTTTAACGCCGAGGACGCAGAGGGCCGCAGAGATCACCGAGGAGAAGCTATATTGCCCACCGATCAAATCGCACTTTGGATCAAGATCGTTTACACGCTCTTCATCTGCGTGCTCGTTCCCGTCTACTGGGTTCAGTATGGTCCGAGTAACTTTCTCTGGTTCTCCGACATCGCCTTATTTGTGACTGCCGCCGCACTCTGGCTCGAGAGTTCATTACTCGTGAGCATGATGGCGCTGTCTGTCCTTGTGCTCGAAACGGTTTGGATAGTCGATTTCATTACCGGCCTGTTCGCAGGCTCTTCGATAATCGGTCTGAGCGCCTACATGTTCGACTCAAAGATCTCACTGCCGATTCGCGCCTTATCTCTGTTCCACGTCATCCTGCCGCTGTTACTGGTGTGGCTGCTCTACAGGTTCCGTTACGACACACGCGCTCTCGTCGCCCAAACACTACTCGCCTGGGTCGTGCTGCCCGTGTCGTATTTCTTAACCAAATCGTCAGAAAATATTAACTGGGTTTATAGACCGGGTGGTGGACCGCAGAAGTGGATGCCGGCGCCGTTGTATCTCGTTCTGTTGATGCTCGCGTTTCCGCTCGTCCTGTACCTGCCGACGCACTTCCTGCTGAAGAAACTATTTCATTAGGCCACAAAGAGGCAAAAAATGGATGTGCCTCTTTGTGGCTAATATTATTTGGTGATTGTGCCGCACGCGATCCGGGCACCGGAGTTTCCGGACGGATCGGTCTTCATGTCATCCGCTTTCTCATGGATGACCAGCGACGTCCCGCCGTTCGCGAAAAGCGAGTTGGCGCCGTCGCCCATGTTCACACGCATGTCAGTGATGGTCGCGTTTGCCATGCCCTTGGCATTGACCGTGAAGTTCATCATGTCGCCGGCGTGTGGTCCTTTCGGATTTTTCGTGCCGTGCATCTTGCCGTCAGGATTGAAATGCGATCCCGCGGTTTCGAAGGCTGGACCTTCACACTTCGCCATCTGATGAAAATGTATCCCGTGCTGACCCGGAGGCAGGTTCTTCAGATCCAGTTTGATTCTGACTCCTTTGCCCGATGCGGATATCGTAGCGGTGCCCACCGACTCACCATTCCCGTTCTTCAACTCAACCGTGTGTCCGGTGTGCTGCGCGGCTACATAAGACAACAGCCCGCCAATGAAAACTCCAGCCACAATCCATGCAATAAATTGCTTCCTCAACATTTCTCCCTCCTAATGAAGAATGAATTAACTCTTCGCGCTTTCTGGTTTTAGTGTCTTTGCCTTGGATGCAGCATGGTTGTCAACGCGCCGCTTCCCAAGCACCAAAAGCGCAATCAATGCCGACAGCACCAGCAACCACAGCAACGGACGAATGCCGCCGAAAAGTCTGTGGCCCCATCCGTACGACTGATACGAAGCAAAATCTTCAGTGCTGGCGGTTAAAGCTGATCCACCGAGACTCGCCTGCGATTGTTCCAGAATCGTCTTCAAACCATCGAGCGCCTTTTTCTCAACCACGCCTCGTTTGAGTTTTCCAAACGGACCTTCAAGCCCATCAGCGCGCGAGCGATTTTCGGAGACCAGGTAAGCGCCCTGAGTTGCGCCGGGAATATTCACGAACGCGGTCAACGCCTGCGACGCGTTGAAATAGTGGTTGGCGTAAATCTGGTTCGAAGCGATCAGGACTTGTGGCCCGGCGTCACTATTGCGCCGGTAGATCCGCACGTGATTGATGGCGATAACGGGTTTGAGTCCAAACTTGATCTTGGACCAAACGATACTGTCCTCCGCGAGTTGCAAGTCTGACTTTGCCTGGGCCAAAAGATCGTTGATGTAACTCGAAGTCGCGTTGAGCGCCCGTTGCTCAGCGGCCAGGCTGACCTCGTTTCGCTTGTCGTTGTATTCAATCAGCGCCGCTTCGCCGCGCGTGCGATAGCCACGCACGTAATCGAGCAGCATCTGTTTGAAAAGATTGGTTACGGCGAGCGGGTAGTCTGCTGCGTTCCAGTCGATCTCTTTGCGGAAGCGTTCGATCATCGACGCTGAGAGTTTCAGTTGGCAGTCGCCGACGACGCAGTCTTTAAGATCTTCGATGTCGCCCGCTTCGAGCGTGAGACTGTCGAAGTCGTTGAGGCCGGGCTGACTGCCGAAACTACCGATCTCGAGAACGGCCGGATTGGTCTTGCGCGTCATGCTTTCGCGATATGAGCGCAGAAACTCTTCCGCGCCGGCGCGAATGTTTACCAGGCCGGAGACCGCGATCTCCCGTTTATCGGAGGTCGGTGCGAGCCGGACGACGGGTTGGTTGAGCTGTAGCGCCGCGAAGTCTCTCTCCTCGAAAGCCGCTTTTTCGTGTAAGGCTTTTTGAAACTCGGGGAGCGACGATTGGGCCCAGACCGCGTTGGCGACAACACAAACCAGCGAGGTACAAAGAAGCCAATTAATACGCGTTAACATACGGAAGTCCTATAACTAATGGACCATTTCTGCGTTCGTGAATTCTTTTGTTACGCAAAACTGCTCGACGCAAGGCTCATCGCACGAGCCGTGCCAAAGTGGGGCTAACAGGGGGAAACAACGTATAGAATATACGCCTAATTCATAGTTTTTCGAAGGGAAGGATAAAGATGGAAAGTGGAGCAACTTCTGAACTGGCCGCTCTCAAAACTAAACTGCGAGCGACCTGGATTGCCGGTGATTTTGGACAGATCGCAAGATTCTATACTGACCAGGCCGAGGACTTTATCAAGCGGCTCGATCTAAAGCCGGGAATGAAGGTTCTCGACGTAGCGTGCGGGACCGGGAATCTTGCGCTACCGGCAGCAAGGACCGGCGCGACGGTGACCGGAGTGGACATCGCGCCGAACCTCGTGGAGCAGGCACGCGAAAACGCGAGGCGCGAGGGATTGAACGCACAGTTTGACGAAGGCGACGCGGAGGCCTTGCCGTATGGCGACGCGAGTTTTGATGCAGTGGTAACGATGTTTGGGGCGATGTTTGCGCCTCGGCCGGAGCTCGTGGCAGCGGAACTGAAGCGGGTTTGTCGTCCGGGTGGTTTCATCGCGATGGCCAACTGGACGCCGACCGGCTTCATCGGAAAGATGTTCAAGACTGTGTCGACGCATCTTCCGCCTCCGCCGGGTATGGCGCCGCCAGTGTTGTGGGGCGTAGAACAAACCGTTCGCGAGCGCTTCGGTGAAGACATCTCGAAGCTGGAGACTAAGCTTCAAAACGTTCGCTGGGTGTTTCCTTTCTCTCCCGCTGATGTTGTCGAGCATTTTCGGCTTTATTACGGTCCCGCGCAGAAAGCGTTTGGCGGTCTCGATGAAAACGCCCGAGCGGCTTTGCGGAGAGACCTCGAGGAGCTTTGGGCTGCAAATAATCAAGCCACGGATGGGACGACAGCCGTCGACGCGGAGTATTTGGAAGTGGTCGCAGTAAAATAGAATCGGGAGGATTTTTGTGCGGGCAATTTTGAGTTTAACGCTCGTGCTACTCTCTCTGACGATCGGATTTGCGCAGGGTGTTACGCCACCGTCGCAGCCGTTGAGTGGTCCAGGCGGCAGTCAGTATTTGCATACAAGCGTAACCAGGAATCGCTACGGCAAGGGCGGGCAGGAGTATTGGATCTTCGAGCCTGACTCGCCCAGGCCACGCTCCGCGCCCGTGGTCGTGTTGCTGCACGGCTGGGGCGGCATGAATCCGCTCTACTACGGCGCCTGGATAGATCACCTCGTGAAGCGCGGCAACATCGTGATCTATCCGCGCTACCAGGCAACATTGTTAACTCCACTCAAAGACTTCACGCCTAACACGCTCACCGCCGTTAAAGATGCTCTGGGTCGTTTGCAAACTGAGAAAGGACACGTCAGTCCTGAGTTGAATAAGTTTGCCGCAGTGGGACATTCGATGGGTGGCTTGCTGGCGGCGAACTTAGCGGCGTTGGCTGTAGGGTCGAAACTGCCGCGCGTGCGAGCGGTGATGTCTGTCGAGCCTGGAATCACCGAGTCGCCGATAAATTTCGTCCTCGCCGATTTGAAGAAGCTCCCTGCCGATACGCTTCTGCTCGCACTCGCCGGCGATCAGGATTCACTCGTTCGCGATACGGATGCGAAGCGAATTTATTATGAATCGACGCGCGTTCCAGCAGCCAATAAAGACTTCATCACGCTCGTTTCAGACACACACGGAATACCGGCACTACTCGCAAGCCATCGCGCACCAACGGCGTTGGAAAAGAGTTATGACAGTGGTGAAGGGCTGAGTGGCGCTCCGGCCGGCACTTCGGATCCGATTGGCGATGCGCCTCAGATCAAGCGACGCGTACGTCCTGAGACGATGATGGTCAACGCCCTCGATTACTACGGCACCTGGAAACTCTTCGACGCTCTCTGCGACGCCGCCTTCACCGGCAAGAACCGCGAATACGCTCTCGGCAACACCCCCCAACAACGCTTCATGGGTCTCTGGAGCGACGGCACCCCCGTAAAAGAACTAATCGTCACCGACAAACCGTAGAGATCTTTGTGCCTTTTGTGGCGAGAGAATAGTGAGGATTAAGTCGCACTATCGTGTCAATTCGCACTTATACAAAACGCGGGGGAATGAAAAGCATGGAGCGAATTTATCGAACCGTTGGGATTTTGGTGGTTTCGGTTATAGCGGCGCTTTCAGTTAACAGTCAGGAAACTACGAAAGATCAAAGTAAGGACCTGGCGACAACAACTAATCAAACAACCAAACAGGATTACGCTTTTCCGACTTCACACGAACGATTCAAACGTTACGTCACCAGCACCATTGGACCATTCCGCCTGGCGCGCACGGCCGCGTCAGCGGGAATCGAGCAATGGCATGATTCGCCGGAGGAGTGGGGACAGGGCGCGAAAGGCTACGGCAAACGATTCGCTTCCGGGATGGGCCAGAACGCAATTCACCAGACGGTCGAATACGGTCTGGACGAAGCCATGGGCCTCGATACCGGCTTTCAGCGAAGTAAGAAAGAAGGCTTTGGTCCGCGCTTCAAAGACGCGCTCATTCAGAACGTAACCTCGCGCACGAAAAGTGGCAACCGCGTGATCTCAGTACCACGTTTCGCCGGCGTCTACACCGGCGCAATCGTCGCGAGAGAAACGTGGTACCCGGACCGCTATACTTACAAAGACGGCCTACGCAGTGGAACCACAACGCTCCTCATGGGATTTGGAATAAACCTCCTCCGCGAGTTTGTGATCAACTGGTAACAGCGAACTACCACAAAGAACAAGTCAGGAAGAGGGCTTGCCCACGCTGTTGCGAGAGCGGGGGCGAGCCCCTCTTCCTGACTTGTTCTTTCAACGGGCTACTTCGCATTAATAATTATTGCCAACCGAAAATCGTCGCGTTACGTTCGAGCATGTCTTCCATCGGCTTTGCCCCCCGAGCAGCAAGCGAGTTGGAACAACTGCGCTCGGCCTACAGATCGATTAACGATGTGACTCGCAATATCGCGAATGCGGTGAAGTGTATTAAGGCGCAGGATCTCAGGCTGGCTGAACATCACTTGCGGGCGGCGGAGTGGCATGCCTCACAGGTCCGGCAGGCCATCACCCTCATTGGACAATCGAAACGGCAGAACGGCAAAAAGTAGTTGATTTAACAATTCGGCGTTCAAATCACCTAACATCCCGCTCCTGCATCCTGCAAGCCCCTTCGTCACAAAACTGTTGGGTGCACTCTCGAACCGGCCTATCCTCGCGCGCCACATCTACTCAAAGGAGCGCAGCTACCCATGCGACACTATCGATGTCTTCCAGCATTATTTGTCATTGCCCTGGTTCTTTGCAGTTGCCAAACGGAGGCAAACAGAACCAGCGCCGCGTCGGCGGCCGACACAACCGCGAAAAACGGCAAGATTCCGGTGACGACCTCGTCCGATGAGGCGCGCAAAGAGTTTCTTGCCGGCCGCGATCTTTCTGAAAAACTACGTATCACTGACTCGCTCGCGCACTACGACAAAGCGATTTCTCTCGACCCGAACTTCGCGCTTGCCGAACTCAGTCGCGCGCAAACTTCACCGACTGGCAAAGAGTTTTTCGAACACTTGAAAAAGGCAGTGGCCCTGTCAGACAAAGCTTCGGATGGGGAACGCCTGTTGATCCAGGCAGCCGAAGCCGGCGCCAATGCGGATCCGACAAAGCAGAAAGAGATTCTCGACAAGCTCGTCGCTGCTTATCCGAATGACGAGCGGGCTCACTTCACTCTCGGCGGCTATTACTTTGGTCAGCAGGATTTCGCGCAGGCCATTACCCATTACAAAAAAGCCACCGAGCTCGCGCCCGACTATTCCACCGCGTTCAACATTCTCGGTTATGCGTATCGACAAAACGAGGCTTACAGCGACGCTGAAAACGCGTTCAAGAAATACATCGAACTGATTCCCAACGACCCGAACCCTTACGACTCTTATGCCGAGTTACTGTTGAAGATGGGAAGGTTTGATGAAGCGATCACGCAGTACAACAAAGCTCTCGCAATCGAACCAAACTTCATCAACTCTCATTTCGGGATCGCCGCTGCTTTGACTTACAAAGGGAATGCGAGCGAGGCGCAGGCGGAGTTGCAGAAGATGACTCAAAAAGCGCGCACGGATGGTGAGCGACGCACCGCGTTGTTTGGACAGATGGTGGTCGCGCTTGATTCAGGGAAATTTGATCAAGCGCTTGCTGAAGTGGCGAAGCAATATGCTGTCGCGGAAAAGAGTAGCGACGCAGCCGGGATGAATGGCGACTTACAGTTGAAAGGCAACATCCTGCTCGAGATGGGCAAGTACGACGATGCGCGTCAGGCGTTTGAACAAGCGTTGAAGATCACGACCGACTCTGGTCTTTCGCAAGCGGTGAAAGACAACACGGCGCGTTTTCAACATTACAACCTCGCGCGTGTAGCGATAGCTAAAAAAGATCTCGCTACTGCAAAGACCGAGACTGAAACGTTCCGCAAAGGTGTCGAAGCCATAAAAAACGCGAACCAACTGAAGCAAGCGCACGAACTCGCCGGTAGAATCGCGCTCGAAGAAAAGAACTACGACACCGCGATTGCGGAATTGGCCCAGGCAAACCAACAAAACCCGGATGTGCTCTATCTGCTGGGATGGGCATATCAAGGGAAGGGCGACGCTACGAAAGCGAAAGACAATTATCGACGCGCCGCCAAGTTCAATTCACTGCCGCAATTGACCTACGCACTGGTCCGCCGCAAGGCTGAGAAAGCATTGGCAACTTAATCCGCGAAATCCACGCGGCTCTGCCGCCTGATGAGGCAGGGCTTCAGCCCTGCCGTAGAGAATATTAAAGAATTGGGGCTATGCCCCCCTTTCGGCACCATCCTTCTTCAGTTTTCCTAGGTAAATTCGCAAGTTTTCAGTTTAGTGTCTACTTTGTGCCCATGTGTGCGCAAATGTAATGCAGATAATCCCAGGGGGACATTACATCCCATTAATCCACGATATTCCTAAACGACTCACGCAGGTCAAGACAGACCGTTTGACTCTGGCTCCTTATGTTGACCAAAAGTGCAGAAACACGGTTGGCGTAAACCAAAGCCGAGCGCTTGGCCCAGATAGTCGAGCGTGTGTTTAAGGACGAAGTGCAAAGGGAAGCCCCGGAGAATTGCTAACTGACCTTCCAGGCCTAACGTTCCCAAGAATTAACATTTCTATGGCCCATTCATGGTATATTGCCGGTCGTTTATCGCTTCACCTCAAAATCCCGTAAGGCTGCGCAAGAAAATGAAATATGAATACGAAGATCGACTGAAAATAATGCTTGAAGTAAGCAACAAGGAAGTGAAGAGGAAGTTTCACCCGTCCTTTTCTGCAACAAAATTTGGAAGCGGACTCACCTACCTCTCAGGACAGAAAAGAATCGTCGCTGAGGCCTTTCCGGGCATACGGTCAATTATCCATAAAGTCTTGTCAGATAAGTTCGAACTATTCGTTCAACCTCAAGACATGCCATGGTATTTAGATGTTATTGCACAGAGGATAATTGACGAACGGGGTGCTTACAAAATCAACATAAAAAGCTGTCGAGATTACACCTTTTTTGATGTCAGTTTTCGCGACCGAAAGACTAAAAGGCGCAATCTCTTACTACCACCGTTTTTCCACGAAACCCCGCTTCCTAAATCTGCTAAAGAAACAGAACGACTTCGTGGTTTGGCGGATACGCTATTATTTCTGTCGCCATTACTTCAAGATGTAATTAGAACCGCGAAAGGGAGAAAGGGTAAGAAGAAAGTTGACATAGGCGAACTAATTAGTGAGGCAGTGGATTGGGTCATGATTGAGTTAGATACAAAAAGAATTAGGCCGTTACGGGGATCGCGCGCAACTGAGAAGTTCGAACTGGAAGTACAAGCAACTGTCCGGTGGGACGACTATTCGGCTATCACACGTGGAAAGAAGAGCATCACTATTTATGACTCCTTCGATAATGAGAAACAAGTCATAGTCTCTAGTAGAAACGTTAGGAAAGCGATCGGCCGGCTTTCAGAGGCGTGGCACAATCCAGTCGCTGGCTCGATATTGCTCTCGGCATGGACAGGTTCTGGAAAGGATGTACTCCAGGATGTTTTGACTTACGCCCTAAGTGTTGGTGACGTCAAAACTATTCCTCTTCCGGCGCCTCAATTAGGATCGTTAGAGGAGCCGTTGGAAGGGATCTTCAAAGCCATCGACAAACTGGGGTTCGTTAACAAGGCGCCCGGCGTAAGTGGTAAACGTGAACTAAATATGGTACCGCTACTTTTCCTTGACGAAATCCATCATGATAGTGCGCAGAAGCTGAGAGAGCAGCTTCTGCGCCTCTTAGAAGCTAAAGAGATGACTTGTGGCGGGGAAACCATCAGCTTTGAGAAAGCACGGTATCTTTTTGCAGCAAGTGAGCTTCCCGAAAAATTGCGGAGCCGTAATCCACCAGACTTTTGGACTCGCATCGAATATACAATAGTAATGAACCATCCCTTATTGTTAGAAACTCGAGAGGAGATTAACGAAAGTCTCCAGCAGTTTTTCAGTGTATTTTGGCGAACTGCGGCCGAAAAGCGCCGAGCGAAGACAGTTGAGAAACAAACCACCGGAATCATTGATTACCTCTCTCCTCTTAAAGGAGACGAGATCGTACTTGCCGAATTGGCCACGGTGTTTGCCGAGGCCCTGGATTCTCCACTTATTCCTGCTGTTAGTCTCAGACTCCTAAGGTCAATCATTAATCGGTTGTTCAGTAGGACCATTTATTTTATTAGGACAGAGAAGATCGATGACAAAGATAAACTGCAGAGAATCAGGTCAGAAATGGATAAATGGATAATTGACATTTTCAAAAATATTGTGCCTGAGATCAAAGCCCAGGGAGTATTCTAAAGAGGGGATTTTGAGTAGCGCCCTACATTGCGGCTCACTTTATCCACACATTACAGATTTAATAAAAATTCTGTGTAATCTGTGGATAACAACTTCAATTTAGGTCGCTACCGGATTTTGACCTTGCTTTACAAGTGTTGAATTCAGGCTCAAAATTGCGCGGAGTAGCTATTTTATAGTTTGATTCCGTTAGAAAGCCATTCTTAACATTAGCCATGAATTGCCGGCCATCTACACAATTAACCAACCGGACGATCTTCTCACCAGAGTTCCAGAAAGCGTTGTGATTGACCTCGGCATAGAGCAATATGATATGGATGTTGAAAATTCTTATCTTAATGATGCTTTTGTTTTTAGCTCAAAGCGTAGAGTGTTATTTGTCAGATTGTACCAACGGATTTGCAGACACTTAGGTTTTGAGCAAATCTCTGAAGACGTCGTGGTTAGAGCGCTTGAACATATTCACGCCTCAGCCACAATCATTGACGATATGTTGGACAATGATTATCTGCGAAAAGAGATTCCTAGCTATTACGTCAGGCATGGGCACCCTGTAGCGGCGTTTGCAGCGCTGAATTTGATGATTAAGGGGATCGAGTTGGTAGGTGATAACGGAAAGGACCTCAGAAAAGCAGTAGCGATTATTCGTGGAATGATTTTGGCTGAAGAGGCCGACGTCGGGCTGCGACGACGCGACAAGAGTGCGGCGCCCTTGCAATGGTATCGAGATGTTGTGTCGACAAAGATCTCATGGGAACTACTTCTAATTCTCTTGTTGTGTTCGGATGGTCCTGCTCAGTCGGATCAGTTATGCAAGTTGGAAGCTATCACGCGGCTACTCGGTCAATTTATTCAATATTGTGATGACTGGTATGATGTTCTAATAAGAGATCCATTTGCGCAGAATAACAAAGAGAGCGGTTATGTTTTGACATACTCACTTCCGCTAGCAGTCTACTTGCAGGATACGAATGATCCAGTGGAATCGATGGTAGGGGTGAAAGTGGATCAAGTGTTGGCCGCCGAAGTTATGAAGAAGCTGACTGCGAAGCCCAACAGGCTACGGGTCGAACGGTTTATTGAAGAGGCCTATGGAGATTTGGTGCAATCTCTACAACGTTCAAAAATACCCGAGTGGGAAGAGTTGACTGAGGTTGCGGGCGCAGTGAAGACTGAAGAGTATTGGGAGAGAAAGTACTATGACGTTGCCTAAGGCAGTGAAGCGCTGGGGGTTTTACGATTTTGCAAATTCGAGTTACGTACTTATCTTTCAATCGTTCTTATTGCCGGTCTATTTCTCCAACGTATTGGCGAGCAGGGGCTTTGCCTTAAGTACTTGGGGAATAGCTAACGGACTATCGACGTTTTTGGGTGTACTGCTTTCCATTGTAATAGGACGCTACGCCGATAAACACAACCGAATAAATGTTTTCAAATGGACAGTGACAGGCTCATTCCTGGGAATGTGTCTGCTGGCTGTGGCAGTGACTTACTTTCCAGATCAAGTTCTCTATCTCTACATCGCAACCAATACGCTGTTTATCATCACGATATCTCTTTCAGATTCCATTCTTCCCTACCTGGCAAGCCAGAACGAGACGTATCGGTATAGTGGATTTGCGTGGGGATTTGGTTACGTGGGTGGTATTGCAAGCTTAATTGTTGTAATGATCCTTCAGCGTCTTACGAGTGACTATTCGCCTCCCGTCTTTCTGAGTGTCGCTATCTTTTATATTATGTTTTCCTTGTATGCGTTGTATGGACTACGCAAACTCAATCTAAATCAGCCCCGGGATGAGAAGCAGACGGAATTTAGACTGCCGAAGAGTCAAAAGGTCTTGTTGTTGATTGGCTACTGGCTGGTTAGCGAGTGCATCACCGTAGTAATCATATTTTATTCAATATACGCTGCTAACGAACTCAGACTTTCGCCTACTACAATCGCCATTACGTTGCTAGTCGTGCAGTTGATCGCCTTCCCGGCAACTTGGTACGGTGGTCGCTTAGCCGGCAGAAGCAATGTTCTTTACTGGCTTGGGCTGACCATACTTCTTTGGGGCGCCGTAATTACTTTACTAATAGTGAATCTCGGGCTATCCGGCTTGGCGGTCGTTGTTGTCCTGACAGGGCTGATCATTGGCAATAGCCAATCATACTTGCGTGCACAATATTCCACATTCACTGATAAGAGTGAGTCCGGACTACAATTCGGCATTTATTCCTTCATCTCTCAGGCTGCTGTGTTTATAGGGCCTGTACTCTACGGGGTGTTTAGCGACTACCTAGGTAGTCAGAAGGTCCCACTATTTGCACTATTCATCCTGATGCTCATCGGTTATCTGTTAGTTTACATAGTGACGAAGCAAATTAGCGTACTACGAGAAAAGGCGACGGCCGCTTAGGCTTTGCGGCCCGCTTAGGTAGTTAATTACTGTCTTTGTTGCTTCACCCCCATCAAAGCGATGTGGGTAATAGTCGCAACTAAATGGCCTGAGTTTCCAACTGGCGGCTGCCTTCTTAACGGTAGAAATCGATGAAGAACTACGAGGTTATCATTGTGGGAGCAGGACCCGCGGGTGCTTCCGCAGCGATTCAATTGGCGAATTTAGATCCTGATCTTTCAGATCACATCCTGTTGCTTGATAAAGTCAAATTCCCTCGCCCAAAACTCTGTGCAGGGGGAGTCACAAACAGCGCGAAGATGTTACTTGAGCAACTGGAACTGACCATCAACGCGCGCAGTGTGCCAGTTCATACATCGAGATTTGTGCTCCCTAATGGCACCCTTTCTCTAGAGCATGAGAGTCACTTTAGAATATTCACTCGAGAAGAGTTTGATTATGATCTCTTTCGCGCGGCAGCCGAACGAGGAATTGTCACGCAGGATGGTGAGGAGTTGGATACTGTAACAATTGAGCATAATGGAGTCACTGTTCGAACGAAAAAGAATGAGTATCGCGCTAAGTTGATTATTGGTGCCGATGGCGCCAATAGTAAAGTGCGTAGACTACTGAAACTCTCACGTACATCACGCATGATGGTGGCAATTGAAACATATTCGCCGCTGATTGAAGTAACTATTCCAAGCTTTGCGGTGCACACGGCGATCTTTGATTTCACTATACAGTCCCAAGGCCTGCCGGGATATTGTTGGGCGTTCCCAGCCATTAACAATGGCGGCTCGATGGTTAGCTTAGGAATCATTCAATCTTCGTTTAATAGAACTGAAAAGTCTTCAGTAAAATCGACCTTCGAGTCCTGGCTCCGCAGAACCGTTCCAAGCGGGTGTTGCTCAAGTTTTCTTGCGCGCCCAGCACTTCAATATGCGCCGCGAGCGGCATGTGGCGGGTATCGCGCTATCCTAGTTGGAGATGCGGCGGGTATAGATCCGTTGTTTGGCGAAGGAATTACTTCAGCGCTTGCGCAGGGAATGCTGGCTGCGGAATCGACCTGGATTGCCCTGCGAACCAATGACTTCGCGTTCTCGGACTATGAGAGGTGTATCCGATCCAGCATGGTGGGCGAGATGATGCGTCGCAGACGTATGGTAGCCCGTCGATTCTATGGTAAACGTACAACACCGCGCCAACTTCTAAAAGTGTCCAGCCTGTTAGATTGGATCACTCCTCTGAATGTGCAGAATGAGCGCGCAGAAACAACTTGGACCCCTATAAGTTAATTCGGCAAACATTGAGTTAGCCGAACGGAATAGATTGCAACCCTTGCTGTGGACGCTGTGGGCAATTACAGCGACAACTAAAGGAATTTTGGACCATTGTAATGTAACCACCCCTTAAATCTGAGCCTCTCGGTCTGCGCTATTCATGACCTTTTGCGAACACCGGCAAGAAGCATCTCGCACCGTTGGCAAGAAAGTTCTGTCTGATGGGGGCGACTTACGGAAAAGAACAGAAAGCGGAAGATGAGCGACGTGAAAACGAATATCGTTGTTGTATCGAGAAGCTTCAATGTTGGGTATTCCTGATAAAGAGTCTGAGCAATTCGAAGTTGATTCATTACGCCGCGAAAAGGTTATCTCGGGTTCCGCTAATTACTGTCCATTTAGTGCCCAAGTCTGTGGCGTGGGTTAACTCAATGACCCCATGTGAAATCAAGAGGAGAGGCACGAAATGCCCACATTTCACGATTTGCTTAGTAAAGTAGAGGAAGGGAATAAGCCCCCGGGCATAGCCCCTCAAATATATTGAGTGGCCGCTGATGGCAGGGCAAAGCCCGGCCTCACATCAGGCGGCAAGCCTTGAACTCCATCGCGTCGTCTTCAACGCGGCCGTAACGCATCATCCGCAGATCCTTCACGTAGTTCTGGTGCAGACGCCAGGGCGTCTTCGATCCCTGACGCGGCAGCGAGTCCAGGCCGCGCAGGACGTAACCCGAGTTGAAGTCGATGACCGGCTCTTCTTCGATGTAGCGATCTCTCACGCGCGGCGTGCAGACGTCGTAGCCGTGTTGGTCCATGTGATTCAGAAGCCTGCAAACATACTCGGCGGTGAGATCACATTTCAAAGTCCACGAAGCGTTTGTATAACCGATGGCGTAGGCGAAGTTCGGTACGTCGCTGAACATCATGCCTTTGTAGACGAGCGTTCTCGGCAACTCTACTGGCGTGCCGTCCACCACGAGTTGCATCCCGCTGAACAGCTTCAACACGAGACCCGTAGCGGTCACGACAATGTCGGCGTCGAGATGCGCGCCTGACTTGAGCAACACACCATCTTCAGTGAAGGTTTCGATATGGTCCGTCACAACAGACACGCGCCCCTCATTCATTGCGCGGAAGAGATCCGCGTCCGGCACGAGACACAGTCGCTGGTCCCAGGGATTGTAAGGCGGCGTGAAGTGCTTCGACTCGTATTTCTTTCCGAGTTGACGTCGCACTCCGCGCGCCACCATCCACTTAAAAACTTTGGGCCGCTTGCGCGCGAGATTGTAAAAAAACGTTCCGGCGAGAACGTTCTTCCAGCGCGTCAACGCATACGCAGCGTGATCCGGCAGAAATCGACGGAGCAAGTTCGCCAGCACGTCCTCGGCGGGCCGCGAGACAATATAGCTCGGCGAGCGCTGAAGCATCGTGACGTGCGCGGCGCGCTGGGCCATCGCGGGAACGAGCGTAACGGCCGTGGCGCCGCTACCGATTACTACAACGCGCTTGTCTGCGTAGCCGAGATCTTCGGGCCATTTCTGCGGGTGGACCATCGTCCCGCGGAATCGCGCGACACCGGGCCACTCCGGCGTGTATCCGTTTTTGTAATCGTAGTAGCCGGTGCAGAGGTACAGGAAGTTGCAAGTGAGTTGGACCACTGCGTTCCCGGTCTCAGCCTCAACTGTCCAGCGCGCATCGTGCGACGACCATGAGGCACGCCTGACGCGATGGTTGTAACGGATCGAGTTGTTAATGTCGTATTCGGCTGCTGTGTCACGTATGTAACTGAGAATCGCCGGACCATCGGCCATCGCTTTGTTGTCACGCCACGGCCGGAAGCGATAACCGAGCGTGTACATGTCGGAATCGGAGCGCACGCCCGGATAGCGGAATAAATCCCAGGTGCCGCCCAACTTTTCGCGCCCTTCGAGTATGACGAAACTCTTCGTCGGGCACTCCATCTTCAGATGGCAGGCTCCGCCAACGCCCGACAGCCCTGCGCCCACGACTATAACGTCGAAATACTCATCAATTTGCATGCATCTAAAAGTTTACTCTTGGACCGGGTCAGTACCGCAACGCGGCGTTCCAACTTGAGTGCAACAACTCTGATTAATTAAACGTACGATACTGGATCAAAATCATTCAAGCATATGGAAATCACCGAAAAAATCACGAATACCGATCACGAACAAGTTCTAATCGGGCGCGACGCCGCAAGTGGTTACCACGGCATCATCGCCATCCACAGCACCGCGCTTGGTCCAGCCGTGGGCGGAACACGCTTCTGGAACTACGACAGCGAAGAAGAAGCACTGACTGACGCCTTACGTCTATCGCAAGGCATGACTTACAAAAACGCACTGCCAGGTTTGCCACTCGGCGGCGGCAAGTCGATCATCATAAGCAACAATAAGCCAGCGAATCGCGAAGCGCTTCTACGTACGCACGGACGCTTCGTTGACACGTTGAAAGGGCGTTACATCACGGCGGAAGATGTTGGGACAAGTCCGGCAGACATGGAGATCGTACGCCTCGAAACACGATACGTTGCTGGTCTTCCTGGTCGCTCAGGCGATCCTTCACCGTTTACTGCGCGTGGTGTGTTTCGCGCGATTCAAGCGTCAAGCAGGTTTCGTTGGAACACCGACGACCTGTCCGGAGTGACGGTTGCGATCCAGGGCTGCGGACATGTTGGATACAATTTAGCGAAGTTCCTGCACGAATCAGGAGCTAAACTGATCGTCACTGATGTCAATCGCGACAGCGTTGAGCGTGTTGTTGCTGAGTTTGGTGCAAAGGATGTCGAACCAGGCGAGATTTTTAGTGTGCCGGCTGACATCTTTGCTCCGTGTGCTCTCGGTGGAGTTATCAATGATGCAACCATTCCGGAACTGAAAGTCCAGATCGTTGCCGGTGCAGCCAACAACCAACTTGGCGAGGAGCGACACGGGGTGATGCTCCGGGAAAGAAACATCCTTTACGCTCCTGATTATGTCGCTAATGTAGGCGGCATCCTGAATGGCTGTACCGAGCTTCTCGGTTGGGAAGCGGAGCACGCGTTGAAAAAGGTAGATGGCATCTACGACACGATGCTGAGCATTTTCGAAAGCGCGCAAGCACAAGGCATCACGACAAACAAAGCTGCCGATCGACTGGCGGAAGATCGGTTAAGGAGGGCTGTATGACGTTATTCGATCTTTTGATCCTGCTGTTGGTCGCCGGGATCTGTGGAGCGCTCGGGCAGGCGATTACAGGTTTTTCGCGCGGCGGCTGTCTGGTGTCGATAGCGCTCGGTTTTGTTGGCGCCGTCGTTGGCATGTGGCTGGCGCGAACGTTGGGCCTTCCGGAACTATTCGCCATACAGATCGGCACGACGAGCTTCCCGATCGTGTGGTCCATAATTGGTTCAGCGCTGTTTGTCGCGATTATTGCGTTACTGACCAGACGTTATTATTAAGCCACCTCACGAGCCAGGGCTGGATTTACTGATTTGGCGCGCGCCGTTCTCGCCGCGGTAGACGTCATAAACGGTCGTTCACAAACACGGAAGAACAGCCATGCAAACACGACGGACAATGGCGTCATTATCAATACGGCGATAGTTAGGATGTGAAATCTCGTGAAGCCGAACCAGTACCAGTGCATGATCACGAACGAATGCGTGAGATAAAGTGAGTATGAGATTAGACCGACCGATGCGAGCGCTGGGATCAGACGCGGTACAGGGGAAGATCGCAGCCGCCAACGCTGTTCCGCCGCCACCGCGTAGTTAACCAGTATGAAGAATCCGACACCCCACGCCGGGTGCATTGCGATCCAACCAATATCATGTATCCAGCCCTTGTGATCCACCAGCGGTAAGAACTGCGCGAGGGCCATCGCGCAGCCCAGAGCCACACCTGCCGCTGAAAGCTTGAAGCACCATGCGGGAAGTTTTGTTATCCCTAAAGCTGCCTCGACGCTCAACGCTCCTAACGCCCAGATAAACCAATTCGTAGCGGCCGCTTCGGTGATGGGAATGTGCATGCCGAGTGATGCGCTCAATACATGGCCCATGATTACCCAAACAATGCGAGCGGAAAAGCACAACAGCAGCGTTTTGGTCCAACCGAAACGAATACGCAGAAAGAGCAACAGGAAATAAGCGAGATACAACTGTTCTTCGATCGCGAGTGTCCAGAATGCTCCGTTGATCGTATAGGTGGTCCGCAGGTCGAGGTTGTGTAGCATGAACACGTGAAGCAGGACGTCCCACACGTAAGCGCCGGTGACGTGTACGGGTGTTTTATACGCGAAATAGCAAAGATAGAGCGCGAGCGCGGCGAAGTAAGGCGGGTACAAACGGCGAACGCGGCGTTTCCAGAACGTAAAGAAGTTAATCGTGGGTTCCTGAACACCGGCGGCGCGACCCTTGGCCCAAAACAGGTGGATACAAAAACCGGAAATGACAAAGAAGAGATAGATCCCGGCAAACGCGAAATGCACTACGTAGCTGGCAATCTGCGGCAACCACGCTTCCCACCCGCTCACTGCGGTCCGCGGCGCCACGCCGAGCGCGTGATACGTCACCACCGCCAGCGCGGCTCCGCCGCGCATGGCGTCAAGCGTCAGCATGCGACCGATGGATATCTCTCTATTCATTGACGCTCTTGAATAGTAGCGGATTGTCACCCTTTTGTGTTCGCCGCGTCACGCTTAAGCCACAAAACGAAAAAGTACGGGCGTCACGCTTGGAAGAGGTTAGTAAGCGAAAATCTGTGTGCTATAGTCCTCGCACTCCACCAAAAGAAGCGGGCCGACTTGTGCATCACCACGAAGCCAGCCCTAAACCCTCAACCTTCCCAAGAAAGGATGAAGATTATGGCGAATAATAGTAGCGCAACAGCGCGCGCAGAATCATCTCACGAAACCGAACCATCCAGGACCAACACCATCGTCAATGCTCTCAAACGAAGAGCGCTGGCAGTTCTAAACAACAAATCGATCAGTCCTCAGACTCGTGCAATTGTCCGGTACGCAATGGAGACACATGATCCGTGGCTTGCTGAACTCGTGCGTCGCGCCGATGCGGGCGAGACGATTGATTTTTCGGGAACACTCGTGAGCGATGAAGATGACGCAAGCGAAGAAAAGGTCGAAACTCTCGCGGAGATAATCTGCCGGGCCGGTGATGAGCCTGAAACAAAATCAGCCGCCTTGCTCGTGTTGATGGCGATGCTCGAAAACGCCACGCATCCAAAAGCGCTCGCGAATACGGTAAAACACTTCGCTTTTGCTTATTGCAGTGAACTGAACGTGTGCGGCATGGTTGACTCTCAGGTTGCGGTGCTTGAGCGCGAGTTGTTTGCCGGGAACGCACTTGTGTCCTGACAATGCTGCGACAACCGGTCCCACCGCCGGTTGTCGCAGTGTTGAGCTTAAAAGCCTTGACTGCGGCGGCGAAAAGAATAATATCTGTCGCCGGTTATGTGGCGCTGCACGAATTGTGGAACGGGAATCGAAGACAAATATGCCCACTGCTGGCAGTGCGGCGTAGCGAACGTGCTAAAGCAGAGAATTGAACCACCGCGAGTTTTCGAAAAACAGGCGCCGCAGTTTTCCTCGTACGAAGAGCTCGCGAAGGTGCCCAGCCGGCCGCCCTGGATACTGCGACGCGGCCCGCTTCAACGAATCACTCTTCTCGTCGGCATTCTCATAATCTTCAAGATCGCGAGCGCACCGATTGTGGGCCGCTATGGCCTTTACGTTGTGATCGGTGTCGCGGTGATTGCGCTCATCGTCATCCTCTGGCGTTTCTTTCGGCGCGACCCGGCAGAGGGCGTGGGAATCAAACTGAACTGATGGTGAAATCCGCGGACGGATTTATGGGAGCTTGAGGTTGAGTTGTGGGTTATCCGCTTGCAACTTGTTTCTGGCTATTGGTGCTCCGTCTATGGCTCGTGCGCAGGATAATTCATCACCGGCCGTCCCGCGTCCCTGCGGGGCGTTGAAATCGTAGGCAAATAACAACATATTTGGTTCCTCGTTCGAGATCAGGCCGACACTGACTGATCCCTCGAAGTCACTAATTGAAATCTCGAGCTCCCGAGACAACAGCGGAGAAAACACGTCCGCACGACTCTCTGTGATCCCTCATCGATCTCAAAGTACCAGGCAGGTGTTTCAAAAGGCTCGGTGCCGGTCAAGATCGTGATACTCCGATTAAGTCCGGCATCAATTCTCGTTACCACCTCGAAGCTCTCGGAGCCGCGTTGCACACGCTCGGGCCGCGTGTATAAGAAATAACAAATGATAAGCAGGACGACTGAAATTGCGATCCGTTTACGCATCACGGTTGTTTATTTGAAGATGTTTTGAAACGCCGTTGTTCCTAGGTGCTACTCGACGCGGGAACTCGTTTGATGCGGTCGTATTCTTTGCGTCGAGCTTGATGTAAATCCCATAAATCGACGTCTTGCTGTAGTCCCAGCCACATTTCCGGTGACGTTCCAAAGGCGCGTGCCAAGCGGTGGGCCATGTCTGTTGTTACTGGTCTGCGCTCGTGAAGTATCTCGCTGATGGTCCGTCGCGAAACGCCGAGAATGCGCGCCAGTTTGTCCTGAGTTAATCCTGCTCCTGGCAAGACATCCTCCCGCAAGATCTCACCCGGATGGGTCGGTCGCCTTTTTCGATTGTTAAGCCAATTGTTCGGCATGGTCCAAGTCTCTAGTGATAGTCCTCGAGATCAACATTCAAGGCATCTTCACCTTCAAATCTGAACGTCACCCGCCAGTTGCCATTGACTGTAACGCTCCACGTGCCAGTCGATTGCCTTTTAGTTGATGCAAACGATAACCCGGCAGATTCATATCCGTTGGTGTGCGCGCGTGGTTGAGGACGTCGAGCTGTCTTCTTAAACGGGTCGCGAGTTCGGGTCTCACTCCTCCTCGTTCACCAGTTTCAAAGAGCCGCTTCAATCCCTTATGGCGAAAGCTCTTTATCACTGGCTTGATTGTAACGTCAGGAGTTACATCTCACAAGCACAAGACTCAGGCATCGACTCGGTTGTTGGCGGGCAGCACGCTCACGGCCCGAACTGCGGCCTACGTTCGAAATTATGTCGCATTTATGAAACAGTTTCGTAACGTGAGGTCGCGACCATGAGCCAAGGTTCAAAATTCGGAGGGTTAGACAGATGAGTAAATCCAGTGCAATAGAAGAGCAGCAATCAAACATGATCAAGGATCCGGATGAGTGGATAACAGGTGACGAAGAGATGACCGGTGCGCAGCGATCGTATCTGCAGACGTTGGCCGATGAGGCAGGTGAGGAAGTTGACCTGGACCTGACAAACGCTGAAGCGTCGAAGCGAATAGAAGAGCTGCAACAAAAGACCGGTCGAGGCGCGTAAATACATACCGACTTGCGTGGCCCAGGTATACCTCTCCCCGCCTGACTGCGGCCCGAGCTTCGCTTAGTGTCATCTGTAGATCCGGATCTGTAACAAAGTCCTACGTGGATCAACTGCATGGCACGAAAGTCCGAACAAGTAACGATTGGCCGCAGGCGTATCGAACTCTCGAACCTCGATAAACTGCTGTACCCTGGCACGCGGTTCACCAAGGCGAAAGTAATCGATTACTACATTAAAGCTTCTAAATACATACTTCCACATCTAAAAAATCGGCCCATTACGCTCAAACGTTTTCCGGAGGGGATTTTCGGCGAAGCCTTTTATGAAAAGGACGCGCCCGCGTTCACGCCCAAGTGGGTGAAGACTGTGCCCGTGCCTCGTCGCGAAACGCCTGGTCCTGATATTCAATACATTCTCATCAACGACCTTTCTACACTCGTTTGGGTCGCTAATCTCGCAACCCTCGAAATACATCCGTTCCTGCACACCGCCGCACGAATCGATCGTCCAACTGCTGTCGTGTTTGATCACGATCCCGGCGCAGGAGCGAACGTTTTAGATTCCGCGCGCGTCGCTCTGATGTTGCGCGAACTGCTTCAGCGTCTCGGTCTGGAGTCTTACGTTAAGGTATCGGGATCGAAGGGACTTCAGGTGTATGTGCCGCTCAATTCCGCCGTCACTTACGAAGAGACACAACCGTTCGCAGAGGGGATTGCCAAACTATTGGCCCAACAAGAACCGGAGCTGATCGTCTGGCAAATGCCGAAGTGATTGCGAACGAAGAAGGTTTTTATTGATTGGAGTCAGAACGCTGAATACAAAACAACTGTGAGCGTCTATTCGCTGCGGGCCAAAACTCACCGTCCGTATGTATCGCTGCCTGTTACGTGGGAGGAGATTTCCGACGCACTCAAGAGCAACGATGCCGAGTCGCTTTTCTTCACGCCTGAAGAAGCAATCGAACGTGTTGAAGACGCCGGCGATCTGTTCAAGCCAGTACTCACAAAAGTGCAAAAATTTTCAGGTGAACTGCAACGCTACTTCAAGCAGCAGCGTTCGCAGCGTTGTAGTGCGGCCTTGAAGCCGTATGCGTGATCCGGTGCGTGTCTCTGAGATCTTGCATACTTCGCCAAAGTCTCTCGTAGCAGCAGCGCGGAAAGCAGGTCTCGAAGGCGTAGTCGCCAAACGTGTGGACAGCAGGTACGAAAGCGGCGAGCGCAGTGGCGCGTGGGCCAAGTACAAAACTAAAAAAGGGCAGGAGCTTGTAATTGGCGGGTATAAGCCAGGCACGAATGGATTCGAGTATTTGCTGGTTGGGTATTACGAAGGTAAAGATCTGATTTTCATCGTGAAGATCAGGAATGGCTTTACGCCGCTATTGCGACGCCAGGTGGCTGAGAAGTTCGCCGGCCTCCGAATTTCGCAATGTCCGTTCGCGAATCTCCCCGAGCGTGCGAGTGCGCGGCGTGGCGAAGCGATCACGGCCGAGGTGATGAAGAAGATCCAGTGGCTCCGCCCAAAGCTCGTCGCCCAGATCGAGTTCACTGACTGGACCGAAGGGAATCATCTGCGCCACTCGGAGTTTGTAGCGCTGCGGAATGATAAGCGAGCGAATGAAGTGGTTAAAGAGCGCTCTTTTGCTTAGCTAACTCTCTTTGAAACGCCTGCTCACGCTCAGTCACGTAATCCTTGTAGCCTTGTGGATCTATAAACGCAGTCGATTCGCCTGCTTTGAATTTCTTGTATTTCGTCTCCATGTCGAAATAACTGCCGTGAGCGCCGAGGAAGTAATCGCAAGGCAGTGATTTCAAGATTCGGAATGTCTTGTCGAAGTCTGCTGCGATGCCGGGATACAGCGTGTTGGCAACGAGTTTGTATCCGGGATTTACGTTCGGGCTGCCGACGATCACCACGTTTCGAGTCTTCGAGTCTTCTTGCACTTTCATGGTCCATGTAGTGCAGCCCTTCGTGTGTCCTGGCGTTAGATGCGCAGCGAGAACGGCATCTCCGAGTTTCACTTCATCGCCGTCGTGGAGTACGCGATCGACTTTTGTCGGCGTGTAAAGAGTAGTTGGATCGTTGGCGTATTGAAAGTCAGTCTTGCCGCCCGATTCAACGACCGAAACATCTTCTTCCATCACCATATATTTCGCGCCGGTGAGTTTTTTGATCGTGTCGCTCGCGGCGTTATGGTCCCAATGCGCATGACTGATAAGAAGAATCTTGATGTCGGTGAACTTAAATCCCAACGATTCAACGCTGGCTCGAATCAGAGGAACGTTGGCTTCGGTGTCGCTGTTGATGAGAATGTGGCCTTGCGGGGTTGTGATGAGATAGCTGGCTAATCCCTTGCTGCCGACGTAGTACAGGTTTCCAGTAATGCGGAATGCAGGAAAAGGCTCGGTCCAATCATTCTGCGCCGGTGCGTTGCCCGCACAAGCGATGACCGTCAGCATCAACGAGAATGCACAACTCAGCAAACCGCACGTATGTCGCATAACTGTGACTCCTTGGTTTAGTCAACGAGGTGTCAAGGCTGTTCCAAGTCGACATTTTACACAAGAAGCACAGATGATTTCGAAGACTTGCAGATCTACAGCGGCTGTAGTTGATATGTGATTCCGTTAATCACTGCCGGAACGCCGGGAAAGAACGTGTAGACGAATCGTTTCTCCGGGGTACCACCATTTTTCGGACTGGATGGAATACCGAAAAACTTCGCGCACGCAATCGATGCTTCGCCCAGTTTCGACTTTGGGCCAAAGTCCAGGACTCCCGCAGCGTCCAGCACCTTGCCGGTCTTGAGATCCTTAACCGTAGCCTTACAACCGAGAACCACGCCAACGGCCAGTTGCCGCCAATGAGAGGGCAGCACGATATAGGGGACGCTGGCAGCGTCAACATAGGCTAAAGGATCGATGCGAGCAAGCGTGGGCCAACGATAGCTCGTCGCACTCACAAAAGCGCCTGGAGCCGGACCCGTTGCAGTCTGTTCGACAGGATTTCCGTCGCGCTTGCCGGTATCAGTTACCACGCCAAACCAATTGCCTGGTTTACCGGCGTTGGCAAGAAAGTCGAGCGGCTCTGGGGTAAAGCCCGCCGGTGCGTATACAGGCACACCGCCGGTTTGACCGTTAGCTCCGTCGCCGTCGATGGTCATGCCTGCCGGTGCGGTGGTGTAACTACCGTCAGAGTTGCGAGAAGGGAGTGGGATGTTTGCCATTAGTCACCTCTGAAACAGAAAGATTTCGGCTCTTCAGATACAGGTGAGTAAGGCCGCATTTTTATTTCATCTCAAATCTAACGAAAATAAAGTGGGCCGACTTGAGCTCACAACACAGTACGAATCGGTTGTTGGTTGGCTATGTTAACGTCGTGAGGAAGTTATAAGGATCAATACGGTAGCCGGGAGCCTTGGGTGCCCGTCCAAGGCTCCGGACCTGGTTTTAATATCTCCGATGCCGGTGTCGCCATTGCCGCTTCTTGTGGTAGTGATAGGCCGTGCCCGAGCCTGCACCTACGCCCGCGCCGATGAGCGCGCCTTTCCGCCCACCGATCAACGCACCCGCTCCCGCACCTATCGCCGTACCAATGCCGATACGCTTCGCGGCCTTCTTTTTTCCCGCTTCAGGGTTGTGATAACGCCTGCGTTGACCGCTCGCAACCGGAACCGACAACGCAAATGAGAACATCAACAGCAGAACTAATAACGTTCGTATCACACGATTTCGATACATTATCAATGCTCCTACTCCGTTAGCTTTTTACTCGGGGGCCAACGAAGTAAGACATTGAGCAACAGTTATGCCACGCGGTCCTACTTTGGCGGCGGCTTCAACTCCCAAAGCACGTTGACGATGACCCAGCGGCCATTCGAGCGCGCCAGCTGCAAATAGTCGACCCACTCAGAAGCGATAACTTTTGCGCACGCGGCATTTTCGAAAACGTCCAGAATGGTGACGTCCTTCTGTTGCTTCTCCTTCGGCGTTTGTTTGCCGCCGCCCCGACGTGTGTACATGACGAGGGTCATTGCGCTCATCTGGTCCAGGCGGCTCTGGCCCTGCGCATTTGTCCGCACGATTCGCTTCGCCAGTTCAGGATGTAGCGCGCGCTCCATTCGCTCGGCGTCGCCTTCGTACCATCCTTCAATGTAATCGAGGGCCGTTTGCTTAATCGCAGCTCGATCAGCTTCTGAACCGCTGGTTGACTGGGCCCGAACTTCGGCGGCGCACGCAATAATGATCGCCAATAGTATCAATCCTGGTTTTCTCATTTTTCTCTCCTTGGCAGATTCAACACTTGGATCTGACTCTATTACGCGATCAGAAAAAGTCAAGCGGCGCATCCCGTACCCCATTGGTAACAAAGTGGCGCGAGTGGGAGGATCTGGGCATTTGGGAGGATCTGGGCATTTGGGAGGATCCGGGCATTTGGGAGGATCCGGGCATGCTCTGCCGCTTTGTTCCAATGGGGGGCGTTTCGCGCAGAAGCTATCGATCATGCCTGATCAGGGACAAGCAGTTTGTGATGAACGGTCAATAAACTGTGAGATGTGGATGCGCCAGTGAGAAAGACGGTTTTAGACTTTCAACAGCGCGTCAAGATTTTTGCGATATCGCCGGCTTGATTGAAGCTGTGTTCCGTCTTTCAGGACAACGCCGTATTCGCCATTGAATAGAGGTTGTAGTTCTTTGATGACATCCGTGCGAACAATCGTCGAGCGACGAATACGAATGAACTCGCGCGGATTGAGTTTGCACTCCAAATGGTCCATCGTCTCGCGTAAGAGGTGGGTCTTACCTCGGCTGTGCAGTTCGATGTAATTACCCTCCGACGACACCCACTCGATTTTGTTTGCATCCATAAAGAAGATGCGCCCATCTTTCTTGACGACAAACCGTTGGAGGTATTCGGTTTTAAGCGACTGAATGTCTCGCAATAGTGCGAAAAGTTTTTCATCGCGTTCGCCGGTTTGTGTGCTGCGGATTTGTTCACGCGCTCGTTGCAGAGTTTTTTGGAGACGTTTCGGATCGACTGGCTTGAGTAGGTAATCGAGCGCGTTGATTTCAAAGGCGCGAATCGCGTGCTCGTCGAAGGCCGTGACAAACACGATTGCCGGCGGCAGATGTTCTTCAGTTAATGTCTCAATTACTCGAAAGCCATCGAGCAACGGCATCTGTACGTCGAGGAAAACAAGGTCCGGGCGTGTCTGAACGATTGTCTCCACAGCATCGCGACCGTTTCCTGCTTCGCCGATGACTTCCACATCACCGGCCTTCTTTAACTGGTTTCGCAGTCCGCGGCGCGCGACGGGCTCGTCATCGACGATCAGGACGCGTATTGGTTCAGCTAGAGCCATTTTCATCTCGCGTGCGGAAGGGAAGTGTGATCGAAATGTGAACTCCACTTCCGGCCGTCGTTTCAAGTTTGAAGTCCTGATCAGAACCGTAAAGTTTTTCGAGACGCGCTCGCGTGTTGCTCAGACCGATCCCGTTCGTCGGAATCGCGTGGTCGATCATGCCTTCGCCATTGTCACTCACCGATAAATGCAAATGTCCGTTTTGTTTTCGGGAGCGAATTTCGATCACCGTTTCGGTTGCTCTTGGAGCAACTGCATGCCGAATCGCGTTTTCGACGAGGGGCTGTAAGAGTAGATTCGGCAGATAAGCAGCTAACGTTTCGGGAGCGGGATCGATTCTGACCTTCAGGCGATCCTGGAAACGCGCTTGCTCGATTTGCAGATACTTTTCCAGGAACTGTAGTTCTTCTTCGAGAGTGACTTCGTGTGCTTCGTTGTTCTTGAGTGCGGCGCGGAGCAGGTCACTCAGACGCAGTAACATTTCGTTTGCCGCGCCGACGTCTTCTTCCATCAAAACGGAGATCGTGTTGAGAGTGTTGAAGAGAAAATGCGGGTGGAGCTGCATCTTCAGCGCGTCGAGTTGGGCGCGTGTCAGTTGTGTCTCGAGCTGTGCTGCTTCGAGTTCGAGTTGCGCCGCGCGTTGTTCGCGTTCGCGAAAGCGGCGGTAGTAATCGGAGGTCTGATACAGGCCGACGAGAACACAATAGAGCAGCAGGTTGAAGTGAAACTGACCAACAAAGACATCCTCAAACGGTCCGAGTGGGAAGAAGGAATCGGAGGTGCGACGGACCAACGTTTGGAAAACGAAGTTATAAGCAACTAATTGCAGCAGCGATACCAGTGCGCCAAACAGAAGATGCAGTGCCACGCGCCGTACAATCACTTCTTTCTCGAGCGGGAATCGCCGCGCCAACCACAACGTGACGGGTGTCAGCGCGGCCCACAAATAGCTGCACGTGAGCCATGGGATGAGGATGCTGGTAAGCGGTTGCGACCGGCCGTGGTAAAGACTATTCAGATAAATCTGCGTCGAGAAGAAGAGTGCGAACAGCGTCCACGCGGTGACGATGCCGAGCACGATCAGACCATAACGCCGCTTTTTCATTTCTACGATCGACATTGGTGCTCAGTATAGCCAAAGGCAGAGTCTTGACGTCACCACTTTCGCTTCCACAAGAATTTGACTGAAGAAATCACTATGTATAGACTTTGCCAGCCCAGTCCTCCCGAGCATTTTAATTTCCACAACTAAGGAGACAACCCATGGCAGAGCAAACATCCGTAGACTATCTTGAGCTCATCAAGCAGGCGAATGCAATTTTCCAGAGGCAATTTCCTCTGATGTTCACATATAACGCCATCGGCGCGCCCCCAGCCGGTACCGTCGCGAAGACCGCAACCGACCTGGTCACTTGGATTTTCTGGGGAACGAACAAACGCGTGACGGCGAAACTGATATACACGAACGGCTCATTTGGCCAGCCAGTAACGGTAGAACACCCGCTGGGAGTCGCAAGCATCCCGCTTCCCCAGGGCACGATCCAGCTTCCGAAGGCGATCACGATTCTGAACAGCAAAGGATACACTAGCGGCTTCGTGAGTGCGGGGATGGGGACTCCAGTCGTACCGCAGGCGCAACCGATGTTCTGGTTCTGCGTAAACGGGATGACTCAGGGTGTGTCGGCGAGCACTGGGGAGTTCTTCCCGGATTTGTTCGAGTGCTTCCCGATCACCATGTCCACCGAGTGAACGGTCGGCATTAATCCTCAGCCAAAACAGCGTCGGTTAGTGATTTTGGAGGCGGCGATCGGAATCGAACCGATGAATAAAGGTTTTGCAGACCTCTGCCTTACCACTTGGCTACGCCGCCGTACCGGAAAGAATAAAGGATGAAGGCGGAAAAGATGAAGCAGTTCGTCCTTCATCCGCCCGCCTTCATCCTGATTTCGTGGAGCGGGAGACGAGACTTGAACTCGCGACCCTCGCCTTGGCAAGGCGATGCTCTACCACTGAGCTACTCCCGCTTTCTAAGAAAACCGCAGAAAACCGCAGATTTCAAAGTGGTGGAACGAAATGTACCCCTTTTTTTACCCCTTTGTCCAGAGGCCCTATTTTTCCACAGAGGCCCTGTTCCACCAATGGACGCTTGCCGTGAAACGCATCAAGATGTGGCATGGCCGTTCTCTCGGAGCCACGGCACCGGACGACATGACCCAAATCCTGCAGTGAGTAAGGACGATCGCCGGTCGTCGTCCTTCTCATTACTTGTTCGACAGCCAGCTCTCGCCGTTTATAGCTAATAAGACTGATGGTGCTCGCTTGGGGTAGGCCATTTGCTTTGCGATGGTTGGTATAGGCTGAGGTCGAGCCTTACCCGTGCTTCCATCCTAGGAAGCTGAGAGCCCGACGAGGCCGGTCGCATTGTCTTCCAACGATCTCTTTAGCAAGCTCGAGCGCCAGAAGCTGTTTCTTTTCTTTCGTCCAACGATGAGCCAAAGACGAGCCAATTTCCTTGTGATACCAGGCAGTACGTAAGCATGCTTTGACGGCTGAACGTCAATAAATACGGCGTAGCATCGTTTGGTGGCACTAGGTACGTGGGTGGACTGAGGATTTTAAGTCCGCAGCTGCATTGCACGGCTGTTGTCCGGTAACTCGAATTGTAACAAGCGTTTTTCATTAGTTGAGAGCGCCTACCCTCAAGCGTAGATGCGTGGAAAATGCGGGACTCTCCATCTGGCCTTTGTCCAATTCAGACGAAGCATGGATCAGGTTCAGCGATATATCGAACATTTTGTTAGTTGTTCCTTTGCGTGAATAATGTCTCAGCCTAGTAATCTGTAGTTGTTTTTCAAATGTTTATGCACTATGTTTTCGGCGGTTTCATAAGGCATAATAGAGACATGTTCCGACTTGGCAGTAACAACATTGACCCGCCTTCAATTGTTTCGTTGGCCGTAGTAGGGGGTGCGCTCGCTCTTTCCCTCACGGAAGTGATGGGTCGGAATGGGGCGGTAGGTTTCGTTGTTGGGTTCGCTGTATCGGTATTTATTTTAACGGCCGTAAAAGTAGCACAAGCAAGATCGCTAAAAAGCCGGTTAACTAAATCACCTGCTAGAGACATATCCACAATACTAACTGAAAAGGAACTGTCGGCATTTCAGGAAGCATTCTTCGCAGTGTTACTGGATCTTGCCAAACAGGCACGTCGCCCCTCACGCCGCGAAGAATGGAAGTAGATCCCAAAATAGAACCATTGAAAGTCGCAACCCGCGGCGATGTTGCCGCGGCCGCACTGGGCTATGTGGCTGGCTTCGCGATCGACAATTATTTCTTTCCTGGTGGGCTGACGGGAGGCGTTATAGCTGCGCTTGGAGCTACGGCGTCAGTAGGCCTTAAGAATTTTGTTCATGCAATTTGGAACGGTATCAGGAAGCCATCATCACCCGAGTGGGACGGAGAGTCTCAGGATTTAAGAGCGCAAGCGGAGATGGTTTTGAACTACATTCAGAAGCTCGTTGATAGATCAGACAGTCCGAAAGAGCATCCGCTTAGAAAGCCACTCGAAGAGTATGAGAGAATGTTTACCTACTGGACGAACGGGCTGATTAGCGATCAAGAATTTTACGTAAAGTATTTTCTTCCGGCTCGCGGGGTATTTAAAGAGCATTTGGACAAAACTCCGTATATTTGGGTAGGTAAGTAAACCTTAGAGTCTCTCTAGACAATCACGTAACATCCTCACCGATCAAAGTGCCTCCTTTGAGCTGTTGCGGCATTTTCGTAACGTCCCCTATTGTTGTGCTTGGTCCAAGTTTGTCCCGCAGTTCTTTACAAAACTGAGCACCTCAACGCACAAGATGCAATGTCTGACACTTCCAGAAGTTGTGTGCTATCCCAATTCTGTGAAGCCAGTGTCGAGGTGGCCGGCCGCTGTGCTGAGCCACCATCTGGAGTATATTTGCTGTCTTCTTGCTGACCAGCTTGGGTCCACGATGTGTGACTCCTGGATTTAAGTTGCGCCGTGGGGGGCCGAATCCTTACGCTGCGACTGCACTATCAGTCTCAACTTGCAGTCCAAGAAATAGATGTTCTGCGATTCTGATTTCAAATGAGGCAGTTGAGCATGTCGGAGAAAGAGTGACTTCCCTAGCCGTTGTATGCTGTTCTGGTGGTCCAGACCTGTGACGGTGTTGTGATGGGAATTCAGATAAGGGCACGCGCAGACGATATAGCTGCATATAGAAGCAAACCCGCAATAAAACCGTTATGGGTCTTGCTGAATTATTCCGTGGAGCTCGTGATGCGAGTCTTAGGAAACACTATCTAGTTCCTTCCTGTGAAGTACTGAAAGGTCGATCTGCGTGTGCCGTTGCAGACCAACAATTCTAGCTTAAGCTTGATTGTATTCGATTGTTTGTTGCCTTAAATGACTTTTAGGGTGTATAAAACTCCTGTTCTCACAATGGGGTCTGGGGCTCACGTCAAAAGACAAATTGTCGAGCGTGCATAACCTTGTTAACGAGCGGTGGCCCGCATTAAGTACGCTCTTGAGGTTGATTGTTTGATAGCAGCAAGGCGCTTCCCATTTTAAAAGCTTGGACATGATCGGCAGAGTGCCAAATGTCAGAGAAAGTAATTCTTTGGATCGACGACGACATTTACCCCCTATACCCTTACGTGTTGAAGCTCGAAGATGATGGGTATCAGGTCCATCTCGTCTCGACTACTCGAGAAGTCAAAACACTCCTTAATCAACAGCGAATATCTCTGGTCGTTATGGACGTGATGTTCAATCCTAGCGACTTATTTGATATTGGCTACAATCCTAGTGAAATCCAGACTAAAGGAGGATTTCATTCTGGGCTAGTTCTGGGGCGATGGATTAAGAGGACCTTTCCCAAGCTGCCAATTGTCGGTTTTTCAGCATCACGGGACGACGAAGTCGTTGATTGGTTCACTCAGCGCGCGGCCGGGTACATTACAAAATTCCAGCTTGGTAATATTGAAGACGTGATTCGCTATATGGAGGCAGTTGCCAACGGCGAAATAGGAGGCCAAAGGCTCAAGGTATTTATTGTTCACGGACACGACGACAAACTAAAGTATGAAACAAAGAACTTCATTCAGAACTCTCTAGGTTTGGGAGAGCCGATCATTCTTCACGAGCAGCCGTCTAGCGGACGAACGATCTTTGAAAAGCTCGAAGATCTGGCGAAAGAAGTTAATCTAGTTTTTGTGTTATTGACGCCCGACGACGTTATTCACTCGAAAAACATCTCGAAACCTCATTCTCGGGCCCGTCAAAATGTGATCCTTGAGTTGGGCTATTTCCTCGCAAAACTTCCGCGTAAAACTGGTCGAGTGATTTTGTTATACAAGGGAGAGTTGGAACTGCCAAGCGACATCAATGGTATAGTCTATATTGATGTTACGAATGGGATTGAAGCATCAGCAGAAACAATCAGACGAGAGGTCTCCGAGATCTTGAATTCAAGATTTGCGATCGGGAGTAGATAGCCCTGAATTCTTCCGCTCAACGTTTCTCCCTGCGACAGTTTGTGGTCGACCAACACGACGTTTCCGCCGGTGCTCTCGAAGATTGGTTTGGTAATAGATCTCTTCCGATTGAAATTGAAGTTGGAAGTGGGCAAGGTAAGTTCCTGTGCGAGCTAGCAAGCACACAACCATCAACCAAGTTCATAGGTATCGATTTGAATCGATGGAGATGCGAAATCGCCTCGAACAGAATTCACAATTCGGGTCTCGTCAACGTGCGCATCGTTAATATGGAGGCAGAACTATTTGTCCGTCAAAATGTCCCTTCAAGTCTCATAAAAGCCCTACACATATACTTCCCTACACCTTATCCCAATTCGCTTGGACTGACCCAAAGGCTGTTAACATTGACCTTCCTCCAAGAGGCTTATAGGGTTCTCATCTCCGGTGGCTCTCTGCGAATTGTCACGGATCACGAGCATTATTTCGGCGAGATCTGTGCCCACATCCGTCTAATGCCGTGGTGGAACATCAGCTGGTTTCCACCAATCCGCAGACTGGACAGTTCTCTCGTGGTTGGCACGCCATGGGAGTTTTTCAACCACAAAGAAGTATTTGAATTACACCTCATCAAATAAAGTTGAGCTTAGAAAATGTTCGACGAGCAGGTGCAGATCGAAAACGTGGCGACTAACAACCTGGTGGACATCGGAGTTGTGCTTCACGAACACGCAACAACTCTAGTTGCACTGTTGCAGGCTTTGAAACCAATAGCCGAATCACTTGGTCCGAATCCCTTCGCAAACAGCGGTGAGCCCAGTTCTGAAGACGTGGAGCGAGTATTAATCGAGCCCGTTTCACGCCTCGTGCAGGCATTAGACAGTTTCATCAAGCTAATCGGACCGACTTGGAGAGATAAAGGAATTGAGCAAAAAACATGGGACAGCCTCGTCGAACGATACAGCCAACTACTCTACCACCGGCAAAGAGTAAAGCTGGTCGCCTTCAGACCTCCTTTTCTAAGGCAAACCGCCCGACGATTAATTGTCTTGCTGGAGACCCTGAGCGGCCATGATCTTCCTGACGAAGAAATCATACAACTCACACGTTACGCGGAAAAAATTGAAAGGATCGTCTGCCTCTACGATCTTGGCTTGGTGAAGTCTCGGATCATTTCGATGGATCTACAGGTTCAAACACTTCGGGACTATCTAACTGCCAGCGCTAGGCCAAAGGAACCGAGGCGTGAGGTCCGGATACGAGCTCTGCTTAGTGAGGTAATGCGCAACCTTGAACCTTATTCAACAGAGAAGAGAGTAAATCTGAGGTTAGTCCCCGGGCCGGTAAACGCAGTTGTTGTTGTTGTCGAAAGTGATATTCGGCGAGCTCTAATGAATATTGTCCATAATGCAATCAAATATAGCTTTCAGATGAGAGGGAACAATATTGCGTGGATAGAGATCCGGCATTTTATCGACGGCAGTTATGGCGTCGTTGAGATTGAAAGTTGGGGAGTTCCTATTCGACCCGATGAAATTGAAACCGGCTTGATTTTCCAGATGGGTTACAGGGGCACAATGTCAGGTGACCGTGGACGATTGGGAACGGGAATCGGATTGCATGACGCAAAGCAAACCGTAACAGCGCATGATGGAGAACTTATCGTTGAGAGCAAGCCATCAAGGGAGTCTGATTCCGATCCGTACAATCGCCCTTTTATTACCACCGTAACAATGAAACTGCCGTTCTCACAGGATGTTACTGGAGATGGCTAATGTGCTTTGGATCGAGGACGGAGCCCAATTTGAATTGGCCCATTTAGCAGGTCCCGTCTACATCGACGGCAGGTTCAACGTACACGTTGCAGCAAACGTAACGGATGGACTCCAACTCCTTTATAGGAGAGAATATGATGCGATTATTCTAGACATTAGGCTACCGCCGGGGGAAGATAAAGTTTGGGACGTGCTTTACAAACAAGCGGGTCGGCATAAATCGACGGCGGCATTGGGGTTGAAGTTTTTAAAGAGCATCCTGGGAACTTCAAACGCAGAATATCAGCTTCAGCAACCAGTCAAATGGCTTACTCCAAAGCTAATTGGCGTTTTTACTGTTGAGCGTTCCCTCGATCTCCGAGCGGCACTTGAGGAACTTGGCATTACTGTATTCAGGCAGAAGACTGCTGATATGCCGGAAACAGTTTTGTTAGAGATGGTTCAACAGATCTGTGGCGTTGAATGACGCTCATAGTGGCGCGCCTATGGTCCGCTCTACCTACCCTCAGATCGCTTACGTTGCCATCAAAAATCTGGTGTCATGCATGTCGCATGAGTCGGACCAATTATACTTCTGCGATACGAATCAGCACCCCGCCTCGGCCATATTTGAGGGAAACCTTCGTACGCCAAAGGTCCAACTTGCATCCAAAGTGTCCGTCTAAACGGTGGCGTGGTCAAGATTGCGATCGCCCTGCCACTATCGATCCTCAGTTCAAAGTCAGAAGCGGCATATTTGGAGGACGCTTCGAAAAAATCCCGCGGCTCATATTTCCATTCTAGTTCTGTGCGGTCGCGATCCATGATTCTGTAAACATTATCTGTCACTTGGGCCAAGCGGTTTATGCTGCTGACAGGATAACGAATCGCTACAGATCTAAGTATACACCTTTCGTGGAGGCTTCACGCGTTCAGACAGTGCCGACAGCACGTGATTCCTAAGGCACGCCTGAGTACGTCGTTGGTCTAAAACTTGTGACGGTGTTGTGACGGGAATTCAGATAAGAGCACACGTAGGCGATATAATTGTATAAAGGATCATCAAAAAAACCCAACAAAACCGCTATGGCTGCAACCTGTTTTAGTCAATAGAGTTAAGAATTTGCGTGTTTTCGGATTATGAATCCTAGGTGCTAACATCTGAGCGTATGTGTCATTAATCGAGTTTGATTGGAGTCTTATCTTCTTTCAGCTAGGCAAGTATGCCTCACCGCCTGAACCATCGCAGCACTGATGCAGAGAACGCAGCACTGACGCTGAGGCACACGCAGCATTGAGGTATGTTAGCCCAAAGTAGTAATGTCACCTTTCTCCAAAGTTGAAATGTCACCTTTTGTGGTAGTGAAGAGTCATCTTCAACACGAAAGGTGCGGAGCAGGTGGAGCCCCTACTACCGATGAGTCAACGAGAGTTAACGCGACTGGAAGTAATCCAACGAGTAAAGCGCAAGACGCTCAAACAAGGACAAGCGGCGGAGTTGTTGTCACTCTCAGTGCGTCAGGTGAAACGGCTGTGCAAAGCTTACCAGGGCAGCGGCGCCGCGGGGCTGATTTCAAAACGACGTGGCCAGCCCTCAAACAATCGCTTACCGGAAAAGACAATCAACAAAGCGCAGCAGTTGTTGCGTTCCCGATATCATGACTTTGGGCCGACGCTGGCGACAGAAAAACTGGCCATAGAGGGTGTGTCGCTGAGTGTCGAGACCGTTCGTCAGCTGCTGATCGGTGAAGGGCTCTGGAAAGCTAAGGTCGTCCGTCGGGCGGTGATTCATCAATTGCGCGAGCGCCGGGCTCGTTGCGGCGAGCTGGTCCAGATCGACGGCTCACCACATGATTGGTTCGAAGGCCGTGCTCCCAAATGCACGTTGCTGGTGTTCGTCGATGATGCCACGTCGCGTCTGATGTATCTGCAGTTCGTGGCAGCCGAGACGACCTTCAATTACTTCGCCGGCGTGCGGTCCTACCTCACTGAGTTTGGTAAACCACTGGCTTCTACAGCGACAAGTTTGGTGTTTTCCGAGTAAATATACCCAATGCCCTCTCTGGTACGGGTCTGACGCAGTTTGGGCGTGCCCTCAAAGAGTTGGACACTGAGTTGATCTGTGCGCACTCACCACAGGCAAAAGGCCGCGTGGAACGCGCCAATCAGACGTTGCAGGACCGGCTCAGCAAAGAGCTGCGTTTGCGTGACATTTCTTCGCTGGAATCAGCCAATGCTTACTTGCCGGAGTTTATCGCCGCTTACAATGCGCGCTTCGCCGTGGCCCCACGCTCGGAGCAATCAGCACATCGGCCGCTAGGCAAAGGTGAAGATCTCGAGCGTGTGTTGACGCTTTGTGAGCGGCGCACCTTATCCAAGAATCTGACGCTCTCCTACAACAACGTGATCTATCAGATCAAAACCAAGCGTTCTGCTTACACGATGCGCAAGGCGCAACTGGAAGTGCGGGAGAAGCACACCGGAGAGATCACCATCGAATATAAGCAGCGGCCCCTGGAGTACACCATTTACCGTGAACAAGAACAGCAACAAGGAAAGGTAATCGAGGCGAAGTTGCTTCAGCCGGCGGCCGCGCGCGCGGCCGCCGGGCCGAAGCAAAAACGTGGGCCAGTGCCGATGTCGCATCCGTGGCGGCTCTTCGACTTTTCGGAGAACTCGATGTTAGCCAAGGAACGACGTGGTGAACTTTGCATCCTGCGCAAGTAGGTGACATTTCTACTTTGCGCATTTGGGTGACATTTCAACTTTGGGTTTACACCACGCAGCATTGAGGTATTGACTTCGCCCTCAACCTCAATATATCGTCTGCGCGCTCAGGACTCACCTTGACACGGATCCAGCTTTACCTCGCGCAGCGCTCGTCAAATCAAAGGAAGAAGGGTGAGCAATTTTTTCATCAGCTATAACAAAGCTGACCAGGCGTGGGCTAAGTGGATCGCCAGGGACCAAGAGGAAGCTGGATATACGACTGTGCTTCATCCCCTAAGTGAGGTGTCTTTTCCTTGGCAAATAGGCCATCTATATCTGCTGAAATCACCAGGGAAATTCTGATTGCCTCTGGGCATCGCTGCGCAGTCTGCGGTGTGGGTTGTCCTTTGGAGCGAGCACATATAATTCCTTGGCATAAATCAAAAAACCACAAAGTAGAAGATCTAATTTGCCTTTGTGCATCTTGTCATGAACGCGCTGATTTGGAGGGATGGGGCGAGAAAACTCTGCGAGAATACAAGGAAAGGCCTTGGGTACTCCGCCAATACAAGAGCGAGGAATTTATTGGCTCAAAGGGCAAGGTGGAATTGATCTTGGCCATTGAACTCTCTGATTTTGATGAAAGGAATCAGAGATTGATCCAATATGCAATAGCTGCTTTTTTGGGTATCTCTCCGAATTCTGTTCGCATTACTTCAGTTGAAGAAATTAACAGTGTGAGGGTGACCGTCGAACTTCCAACCGACAACTTGGAAGAACTGGTTACTGCCTACCATAAAGGGATTCCTGAGTTGGATGAGTACCTTAATTCATTCGCTTTGCGTGAACTTCGACGAGTAGAAGATAACAAGAAAGATGCTTACGAAAGGGGCTCTTATCTGAAGGACGAGTTAGATTCACGCCTCCCACAGTTGAATGAGGTAACGAATAAGAATTTGGCACCAACGGAAATCATGGCGAATCCAGTAAAAGTGCTGGCGGAACAGTTCTTGCGCAGGAGTCCGGTGACACTGCTCATGGTTGGCATCGCCATTTCACTTATCGATGTCACGGCACTCTATGCTGCCGCAACCAAAGAGGGCGTGCTCCACATCAGTCAAGGAGTTGGCATGCTCAATAACTACGGCCTTCTCTCGACGATAGTAGGTAACCCGGTGATGCTTTGGCTCGCAAAAGAATACTACCAGGGGACGCTTTCAATCAGGACAAGCAAGGCTATCCTAAATTTTGAACCCATTAGTAAGTCGCTGGCGTTGCTCACAGACATGATCAAGCTAAGACAAAGATACAAATTCGTCATATATCTCCTGATGACAATGGGTGGTTTCTTTTGGTTGTTAAATGTCGGCACCTATATCGTGGGTAATCCGGAGATTAAATGGGGACAGAAGGTATTCGACTCGCTCGATCATCCATTAACCTTTACCGTCACCAGGTTTCATAACTTCTTTACGTGGGTGATTGTCATGCCTCTTGTTGGATATGTAGTGTTGTGTTGTTCACTTCAGTTGAAGCGAGCAATCGCAATAGCGTCCCAAGAAGCTGCGCTGAAATATGATTTGCTTAGCCCTGACCGACGCGGAGGCTTTGGCTTTTTGCGAAAAGCGCATCTTACATTCAGCGTGATCACAGGGCTGATTTATGTCCAGATTCTTCTCCAAAGCCTTACGTTTCAAAAACCGAACGTTGAAAGTATCATCAGCTACATATTTCTAACCGTGATGGTAATTTGGATTAATGGAGGCGTCTTTCGCGACATTTATGCGCAAATAAAAACGCTCAGATTTGAGTCTCTCGATAGAATCAAAGACAAGGTTTATAAGAACGACCAACTAAGCTTTGAAATACTAAAATACTGTTACGAGAGAAGGATAAACTGGTATTCATTAGTAAGTATGATTCTGCAGGCGGCGGCGATTATCCTTACAGGCATTGGCCTCATCACCGAAAATCTTTACCGGATCGTGAGGTGAAAAGATCTATCGTTCGGTCCAATTTTTTCTGTTTTAGGCCGGTAGCGAAATTGGGAGGAGCTCACCAAACCGGAAATCTCTACTCATCAGTGGTCCTAAACTCGGGATACTTACAATCTGATCAACGCTGAGGTATCCACTAATCTTGAAGTAGCTGCGGCTGACCTTTTGATTTGTGTTGCAGGATTACGAACAAGGACTTACACTCCACATCGCTCTCTCACCTACCGAACAGGATTCTTTTCTTATGACTCACAATTCTGACGAACAACAACCAAAGGTACTTGATACTCTAGAACTCAAGACAATCGAATTAAGACTAGCAGCTGTAAAGGAAGCGACTCAAAGATCGAGATTCGTTTTTATTGTTATGACGGTCATGAGCAGCACCATTATCGCCGGGCTATGGAACGGGATGTTGGCATGGGATCGGGGTTGGGCCTTCAAGGATGTCAATGGTCCACAAAAGGTGGTCAGAGATGAATGGTTGAGAAACCTCTACGTATCAGCGAGTCTGTTGGGAGTCCGTGTAAACATTAATGACTTGGCTGTGATCGGTAGCTTGAGCCTGCTAGTGATTATGGTCTGGTATTTCTTTAGCCAAAGACGTGAGAATCGAGCGATTGTTGGTTTGTTAAGGGACTGCTATGAAGATAAACAAATTGAGACGATCGGAAAGTTTGTTTATGAGGCGATTGTACAAAGCATTGTGTTCATTAATATGTGGGGAGGTGATCGACCAATTAGAGGTCTTAAGAAGGATTCAACCACCCAACCGAACGAGCTTATTCGTTATGTGTTGAGAGCGATGACATTTCTCCCGCCCATTACGGTTGGCCTAATTATTCTATCCGATGTTTCGTCATTGCTTTCGATATCTTATCTTAGGCCAACCACTGAGATACTCATCGTTTATCTTTGGAGGGAGGCACCGTGGGAGCTCATTAAGGCGCTTGCATTTGACTTATTTGGTTTAGGTGCCGGTCTGTACTTGGTTCGTATTTGCATTTTGTGGAGTCGGTTTTCTTATGCGACTGCCGAAACAATACGCAAATTTCGAGCGGAGGTCTTTACAGTTCAGGAAGACCCAACTCTCGAAGTCAGGAAGAATAGACTCGCTAATTTAGTGAATCGCTTAATACTAAAGATCGTTCGACTAGAACGCTACCCACAAATCTAGAAGCAGATCGTAGGAAATGGAGCCAAGACGCCATTAGGTTGATTGTTGAAATGCGCCTCACCCGCTAGACGAAAGATCATCGAGAGCGGGATTCTCCATGAATTTCTATTGAGCGCGATAATAATCTTCATGTCTATTTGGCAGTATAGAGACTCCTCTCGTGACGTATCATTAGAAGCCGTGAAGAGCCGGTATTGCATTTATTGTCGAAGCCTGCTTGATCACCTGCCTGAAAGAATACAATCGCCTGATCAGGGCTATAGAGAGACAACGCTGGCCTCTTTATGTCCTGCCTGTGGTTGGTGGACTATTAGGAACGAGATTTTTGATAACTGGATCGAGGCAGAGACTACCACTGCGACGGAAGGTGCAGCTGGTAGCCTTCTGGAGTTGGACTTGAACGACATTTCCCAACCCCTCGACGAGATACGACGTTACTTATTGGCAAAATACGACGCTCGTTTTCTGATCTATCCACATATTTTTGAGGACACCGTTGCCAGTGTGTTTCGTGACGTTGGGTATGATACGGTCGTAACAGCAAGGACAGGAGACGACGGCATAGACGTCATACTGCATGGTCCAAATCGTGAGAGAATCGGCGTACAGGTTAAGAGATGGAAAAATGCTATTAAAGCAGAGCAGATTCGTGCGCTTGCAGGAGCCCTCATACTCGGACGTTATACGAAAGGTGTATTCGTCACGACTTCACGCTTCAAACCGGGTGCCGAAGATACAACTCACAGGTTCAAAATGCGTGGGATACCGATTGAGCTCTTAGATGCTCCCAAGTTCTTCGATGTACTAAAGATCGCTCAACTAAACGTGTATCGACGAACTTCGGTCGATGAAATCTATCGACAATACCAACCCCGGATGCAGGTTCTGGTTAGCGAGACGGAAAAATGGGCCTACTAGCTGAACTACAAAGACACCTTCAGGGCGACGCCACATCTTGTCTTTGCCTCTCTTGGGTTTCTAGCGCAGTAAATGCGTTCCGCCAATACTCAGATAGACTCTTGAAGAAGATCAAGGATGAGGGACTCACCTTGTGATACCAGGCAGTACGTAAGCATGCTTTGACGGCTGAACGTCAATAAATACGGCGTAGCATCGTTTGGTGGCACTAGGTACGTGGGCGGACTGAGGATTTTAAGTCCCTTGACCGCCATTTCACTACCTGCTGCTTCATGATACCAGACCAGTATTTATCGACGTTTCAGCCGTCAAAGCAACTCACGTCATACTTGGTATCACAAGATAGGTCCCTCATCTTTCCCTCACCGGCTCAGAGCTGAAGATCGACGTTGAGGAGAAACTGTGCGACCGTGAAGAGAAACTGACACGACTGATCACCAGTGCAATAAACGGTATTTCTCGAATTAGACCAAGGATCTAAACATCACTTTAACCAACCACGCTGCCACGAGATTTTCAAATCCTCACAAGACGAACTACTGGGTTCGAACTTCTATGGAATGAAGCTGTTCCCAAGATCACATAACCTTCCCACGTCCATTACTACCCTTGCTTTAGAAAAAACTGACTGATTGCGGCAATGATGCGGATTGTCGCGATGGAGACAGAGACAAACACTAAACCTGAAGAAAAGAGTGCTGCCAGCCAGAGTCCTACTGTCGTAAGGTTGTTAGCCAGATTATTCGGCTGATTAGGAAGGCTGAGATCAAGAGCTTTGAGAAGAGGTCGCAGATTGTCTCTGGTGATATCACCGGAGCGGGAAAAAAGCTGGTGGACCAACTGTGACGGCCGATTAGCTTCTTCGACAAAGTGAGGATGCCAGGAATGATCAAATATTAGAAATCGAGCTCTCCCGAGTTGCTTTGGTAATTTCGTAGGAAACTGCGATTGCAGGTGACTTCGAAAAGATTGATAGGCCCGCTCCTTTCTTTTTCTCCAACCGCGAAACTGTAAATAAAATACTATCCGGTCAGGTGGAACTAAGTTTCGCACCTGTTCTATTTCCCATCTAATACTTTTACTCTCTCCCGGCCTTATTATTACGAGTCGGGCCAGGGACATGAAATGCGTTACCTCACCCTTCCAATCGTCTTGGGCATAGACTCGTGAAGCTCCAATGGGTTGCAGCCATTCGTGTGGTTTTCCGAACGTTATAAACCTGCCGAACGATCTAAAAACCTCCTGAAAATTTTGCTCCTTGTTAACGTTAATTATCAGAGGCACGAAGGTCAATGGCCACCAGAGGCCTTTCAATAGTCCCATATAAACCACAACTCCTGTCGAGGCACCCACCATTAATTGCACAAAACTTCTCGCATCGAGTTCGAAGGGGCGAAGGTAAAGAAAGAGTCGTTCCCCCGTTTTCGTCGCCGGCAAAGATTGAGTCGGAACTGTCCCAAAGAGCATTGGTCCCAAAAAGAACAGCACGCCACCTGCAGATGCAAGGAGTCCAAAACACCACAAGGGGATGCGGGTTAAGACGAATCCGAAAGTTCCCTGTTGCGATAATTCCAACGCCACCGCTGCCGTAAGCACAGTTAGGAATGCCGTACCTTTGATTAAGCTGGTTTTAGTGACGTTCTGAAACACGTTATGCAAATCTCGATCAAAATGAGAAAGGGCAAATTTCATTACTTCCGAAGGGTAAATGACCGATAAGAGTTTGAAGATGAGGGTGGAAGAAAAACATTGACGTAACGTTTCTGGATTATCGACATAGAGCACGCGGAGGGACAAAAAGCGATGATTTTTCTGACGCAGTTCCTGCTCTAGACAAAAGTGTGTCCTCTTTAACAGTTCCCCCGACGGCGCTTCCGCATTTACTGGATGGAATGCCGTTCCTGGTCTTTGTAATAGCCCTGTTGGAGAAGTCTGGAGGAGAAATGATAACCGTAAGAGTGATTTCCAAGAGTTCAGGAAAACCGATCAAAGACAAGAAGGTCGCGCTTGGAATTGATGCATTGCTTTCCGGCGGCGTCACGCATGGGAAACGGACCGATTCTCGCGGCGAGGCGAATTTCGACGTGAAGCCGAACTACGGGAAAGTGTTTGTAAGTGGTTGCACCGAATATCAGGGCTATCTCTCGGGAACAATAACAGTATCGGTTTAGTTGTTTCCGTCGCCATCAATTAGAGGAGACTCGTATGAAATATACAGTTGTTCCATTTACGGCAAACATCGTCAGAGGCCAAGGCGCAAGCGAAGCGGCTGAGCAGTTGTCAAAGTTGATCAATGGCTACGCCAGTCAGGGACTTGAGTACGTGAGGTTGGAGAGTGTCAGCACGATTGTTACCACGCCGGCCGATGCAGGCTGTTTCGGTATTGGAGGAACTCCTGCGTCAAGCATAGAAACAGTCGTTTATATGGTCGTCTTCAAATCCCAGTAGGTTGTTCGATGAAATGGCTCTTGATCGGTGTAATCCATCTCTATAGATCGCTGCCGCATTGTTTCAAGCGAAAGTGTCTCTTCAAGGAGACTTGTTCTTTGCATGTATTGCGGATGACACGCGAATCAGGTTTCCGGATGGGTATACGCAATCTGAGGATCCGCATGGCGCAGTGCCGGACAGGCTATGTGGTTCTTTTTGATGGAGATGTAAAGCACTGGGTTGTTCGTTTCGCGAATGGCTCCATCGCGGGAAGAGCTGAAGTGGCTGATTTTGTGCTTGCGCCTTACATGAATTTTTCTGTTCGAACACTATGAACAACTCTGAAGAAACCAAGGTCGTTGATGACCTCGAAGTTGATGTGCAAACGACACCGGGCGTCGAACTTGATTTGGAAAGTTCGTCCCAGCCGGCAACGACATTGCTGAATGAGATCAACGAGAGAATTGAAATTCTTACGAAGCGTCTCGAAGAAGCAAATCGTCTTTCGCTGGATCGAGAACGTATTATCGACAGTCTCCACAACGAGAATCAGTCGTTGAGGCAAGGTGAGTTGCAGCAGGCATTACTTCCGGTATTGCGCGATTCAATCCGGCTCTTCGACGACTTGAAACAGACATCTCTCAACTATGCTGAGCGCGACAATCTTGCACCTGCAAATGTCGCCCGCGACTTCCAATGTTTTGCAGAGACGGTATCCGACATCCTCTATCGACATGGGATCGAAAGCTACAGCGCCGCTGAAGGCGATCCCTTCGACTCCAAAGATCATCGCGTACTCGGAGTCGTTCAAACTTCTATAAAGGAGAAGGACCGCACTATCGCACGAACAATTCGCGAAGGTTTCCGCAGCAATCTTACTACCGTCAGACTTTTGGAAGCAGAAGTCTATCGATACGTTCCGGACATCGATTCACAAAACAAAGACGAGGCGTCCGGTACCCGGTAGATCAATTTCAGGTTTTTATTTTTGGAGGCAAAATGGCAGCTAACCGAATCTTCGGAATCGATCTCGGCACTACTTATTCCTGCATCTCTTACGTTGATGAAAGCGGACGGCCAGTGGTAGTGCCAAACGCTGATTCGGAGATAACCACACCGTCCGTCGTTTACTTCGAAAATGCCGACAACATTGTCGTTGGCCGCCAGGCAAAAAATCAGAGCAAGCTGGAACCGGATCGAGTGGTGGAGTTTGTCAAACGCGACATGGGGAACCCGAGTTATCTATTTGAAGTGGACGACAAACAATACAAACCGGAAGAGGTTTCGTCTCTGATCCTCCGAAAGCTGGTGAATGACGCAGCTCAAACTGTTGGCGAAGACATTAAAGACGTTGTCATTACCTGTCCTGCTTACTTCGGAATTAATGAGCGTGAAGCAACAAAAAACGCCGGCGAGTTAGCAGGTCTCACGGTCCATCACATTCTTAATGAGCCTACTGCGGCAGCAATCTGCTACGGGATCGATCGAGCTCAGGACGATCAGACCGTACTCGTCTACGATCTCGGCGGCGGAACTTTCGACGTAACAGTTATCTCACTCAAGAGCGGTGACGTCCATGTGGTCGTAACTGGAGGCCACAAGACACTCGGTGGAAAAGACTGGGACGATCGCTTAACTGAATATCTCGCTTACCAGTACACCAAAGCACATCCCGAAAAAGGAAGTCCGCTCGACGACAGCTATTCCTATCAGGAACTTCTGAAATCCTCGGAAGAACTAAAAAAGGCCTTGACCACCAAAGAGAAAGCCGGCGTTCCGGTTTCTCACGCGGGCGAACGCACTACGGTGCAGTTGACGCGCGAAGAGTTTGAGAACATCACCTCGGATCTCCTTTCACAAACTATCGATCTCACCAGCGACTTGCTGCAAAAGGCGAACGAACGTGGATACAGCCGCATTGACAGAGTTCTGCTGGTTGGTGGCGCCAGCAAGATGCCGGTTGTGGCCCGTAAGATGACAGAAGCATTTGGTCTTGAAGTCCAGCTCTTTGAGCCTGACTTATCGGTTGCAAAAGGAGCAGCGCTGATGGGCGTCAAGATCGTCGCAGGAGAATTGATCAAGGAGGTAATAGCGGACGAAAAAGGCGTCGACAAAAATGAAATCGATCTCGACGACATCGACGACCGCACGCTCGAGCAGGCGGCCGCGCAAGCTTCTAAGCTCTCACCTGGAAATCTCCGTCTGCCAAGCAAGGAATTGGCCGACCTCGCCCGGCGCAAGATCGTAAACGTCTCTTCAAAGAGCTTCGGAATAGTAGTGACCGATTATGAGAGCAAAGAAGAATTTGTTGCCTTCCTGATTCACAACAACACGCCGGTACCCGCGGAAGTTACGGAAACAGGTTTTGGCACTCTCGAGCCAAATCAACAGAACGTGATGATTCGGGTGATGGAGCAAGGCGGTCATACCGAATCGCAGAACCTTTCAGACAACGTCGAAATAGGCGAGGGCCAAATCACCGGGCTTCCACCTAACCTCCCCGTGGGTTCGCCCATCCACGTAACCTTCAGACTTGAAGAAGACGGAACGTTGAAGATAACGGCGATAGAACCTTCGTCTCAAAAGGAATTGAAGTTTGACGTGCGCGTTGAAGGCTTCATGAGTCGCGAAGAGGTGCTCGAAAAGAAGGGTTTATTGCTCAAGAAAACTGTCTCATAGAGTTCCTGATGTAGCAGGGCTTTACCTCAAGAGTAGGAATCGCACTTGGATCGGGTCAGTACAGGGAGCGGTAGGGACTTGGTCAGTGATCAGCATGCGATATTTCCTAAGGATTTTGACTGCTATAGGTGACCAGGTCGCTACCGCTTCCCTGTACTGACCCGATCCAAGATGATTTCGGACTTTGATGCAAAGCCATGTGGAAGTTCGATTCTAACGATTACATGAAGCGGATTTTCAGCCCAGCTGCTGAAGCATTCGCAGCCGAGGGCGCTCTGCCCGATATGTTCGCGCGATTTGATCTGCATCTCGATTGTTCAGACGTGGGCGAAATCGAGCAAGCCGTGAAAACGGTAACCGCCTTCTGGGTAAAACAAAAAAACAATATCAAGTACAGACGGCTGGTGGAGCGGTTGCTGGAAGTCGCTGGTCCTCAGGGTAAGACAGATCTTCGCACGTTAACAGATCCGACCGCGCGTGCTGAACAACGAAAGGTAGTTGAGCAGGAACGCAGGCAGCAGCAGGAAGTACGTTTTGAGAAGCTGAAAATCTCCATTAGCGGATTTGCAGCGAAGGGCTACATAACACCGGCTGAGAAAACCGATCTGATTGCCAGGTACCTGAAAGAGGGGTTCACGGAGAAGGAAATAGTTTCGCTGATCCATGTTCCCGAGCGTGAGGGAAGAAAAAAACTGCCAACGGATTCAGGCATTGAGGCAGTTGTCAGTAATCAGATCCGGACCAACCTGGCCACGCTGAAAATGCGAGATCTCTATGAATTTCTCGGTATCGACAAAAATGCTTCACCGCAAGAGATAAAACGCCGCCATTCGGAACTCACGAGCGAGTGGAATCTCCGGTTGAACACCTTCGATAAAAGCGCCGCCAATGTCTTGTTAAGCATCGTCCAGACGCATTTCTTCGGCGGCATGGAGAAATACGAGAATTCGCGCGTCGCCACCATACTCGATCGCTTGCGACCGGAAATACGGATGATGGCAGCCGACAAGCACATCGCGCGCGAAGAGTTTGAACACTTACTCACGTTGGCCACAAAGTCAGGCCTGGAAAAGACGGTGGCAACTGAATACATCCTGTCGCTGGCTGAAGAATGTGGTGCGTCACTCGAGTGGTCGGCCGGCGAAGAGACTATTGCGTGTGCATCGTGCTCTACCCTTTGTCCGAAGAGCGCTGAGAAGTGCAAGACCTGCGGATCCGACCTGCGAACAGATTGCCCCAAATGCAAGACGCGCGTTGTCACAAGTCAGCGGGCATGTACCAACTGCGGATTTATCGTAGCTAATCTTCCAAAAGTGAAGCTGCTGGTGCGTCAGGCTCAGCTCGCGCTGGAGGATCTTTCAACCGCTGACGCACTCAGTTACGCCCGCCAGGCAGAAGAGCTTTGGGGACGCAGCGACGACATCGCCTCGATCCTTCAGAAGATCCACACCACGCGAAAAGCCTTCGACGAAATCAGATCTCGACTTGATAACGCGCTTGCCGAACGACGCTTGCATGCCGCTCGTCAGATTCTTGCCGAGTTGATGCAACGCGCGCCTCTCCATACGTGGCCCGACAACAAAACGACCAGGCAAATAAGTGATGAGGTTCAATCGGAGCTTAGCCGTGCTGAAGGTGCGTTACAGCAGGCGGCTGAGCATGAAAGAAATCGACGCTATGACGATGCTGTGTTTGCTTTTCTCAAGACACTTGCCATAGCCAGCGACACGGAAGACGCGCGCAACGGTTTGAAGCGACATCCTCCTGGACCTGCAACCAACGTGCGGGCGTCCCTGAGTAAAAACCACGTCCTGGTGCAATGGTCTGCCAGTCCTGCCGTCGGCGATCTTAAATACGTCGTCGTTCGCAGGGAGTCCCGCCCACCGTCTACTCCAAACGATGGTCAGACTGTAGCTCGCACTACTGCAATGTCATGCGAGGATCCGGCGCCGCGCACGGGCAGCACGGTTTTTTATGCCGTCTTCGTCGAACGTGGTGGCGCGGTTTCTGATGCGTCAGCCTCGCCGGGATTGTTGATTGCGCTCGAAGTTTCGGATTTTCGTCTTGAGGCCGGTGACGGAACTGTCCGCGGTAGTTGGAACTTCGATTTACCCGAAGCACGAGTCCGCGTTTTCTGTCGCGAGGGTCAGCCACCGGAGAAAAATCTTGGTCGCGAAGTCAATGTTAGTGGACACAGCTTCAAAGACACGAATTTAAACAACGGACGGATCTACTACTACCGCATACAGGTTGAGTATCGCGACGTTAAGGGTTATTCGGTTCTCTCTACCGGCATAGTCGACAGCATCAAACCGGAGCAACCACCGAAGCCGGTGGATCATATTTTAATCACCTACGATGAAGGATTAATAAATCTAACCTGGACTCCGCCGCCTCACGGAACAGTAAGCATCTATCGGAACGTCAACCAGCCGAATTGGAAAAGCGGAACTCAAATCCCTTTGGCAAACGCCACCCAACTCGGCACACGCGTTCAAACCAAATCAGAGAGTCAGGCGATTGATTCAAATCCGCCTGACGGTCCAATCTACTACACCCCCCTCACTGTTTCGGGTGATGTCGCTGTCGTCGGAGCGCCGCGCAGGTTTGTCGCGCTTCCTGACGTGTCGAACCTGAAGGCTGAGGATTTTGGTCGCTATCTCCAGTTACGTTGGGATTGGCCCAAAGACTGTAAGTCGGCGATGGTTGCATGGCGACCGGATTCCTTCCCTGAAGACTCCAACGATCCCCGGGCTACTAAACACAAGATCTCCCTGGGCCAATACGAACGCGAGGGATCTTTTCGCGTGGAAAATCCCACCGAAGATACTTACAAGTTTGTCGTTTTCGCGGCCTTGGAAATGGGTGTGGAAACGGTTTACAGCGCAGGTGTCCGCAAAGGCGCACGCGCTGAATTGCGCAAAATTGCACCCGTTGCAATCTTTTACACTTTCTCACGCGGCATATTCAGGCGGAAGCGTTTTACTCTGGTGTTGAGCGTTGAACGTGATATCGCTCGTCTGCCCGAGATGGTTGTAGTTGCCAAGCCCGGTGGATTGCAGCCGCTGCGCTCTAATGATGGCGCTGTTGTAAGTACTTTCAAAGGCACCGATCTGCGGGCCGGCAAGAAGGTAAGTTTCGAGTTTGAAGTAAACGTTTTACAACGGCCGACTTACTTCCGAGCGTTCTTCAGTGAAGCTTCGTCATACCAACGCTTCCGTCTAATAGATCCACCCACGAATCAACTTCTGGTCAGGTGAATTATGCGGCGACTTGTTTGTCCCTACTGCTTTGAGAAATTCAATCGCTCGCAAATGCTCTTCCGCTGTCTCAACCCCAATCCCGCGCAGTGCAGTCTGGAACCTGACGAGCTGCTCGCGAATTATCAGCGCCTGAACGCGCCTGTGAAACTTGGCCGCGTATTTTCCGCAGACGGTATTCGCTGGCGCAGACGGAGTGTGGCTGTGTGCAGTTGCGGGGTCAAGACTTCCAAACTCATCTGTCCGTATTGTCACAATAATTTACCAAGTCAATTCGGCTCAACCGATGTTCACACCATTGCGCTCATCGGAGCCAAAGAAGCGGGCAAGAGTCACTACATCGCAGTTCTGGTTAATGAACTGACGAATCGGATTGGAATGGCTTTCAACGCCTCACTCAATGCTCTCGACGAGCAAACGATTCGTCGCTACCGCGAGGATTTCCGGCGTTACGTCTATGTCGACAGGGTGACGATACCGACCACAGCTTCGGGGCGACAACAAGGCAGCAGCGTCCGTTATCCACTTACTTATCGCTTTAGCATCAAGCGGCGAAGTTGGTTTCCTTTCGATGGTCTCCGAGTGTCATCGCTGGTTTTTTTCGATACCGCCGGTGAAGACCTCAAGGACATTGATCTGATGGCAACAGAAACCAAGTATCTCGCTAATTCCGACGGAATCATTTTCCTGCTTGACCCGTTGCAGATTCCGGCTGTTCGTCACCAGCTCGCTCAAACAACCAGCTTGCCTCAAGAGAATACCGATCCGCACGACATAGTCGGTCGCGCCGCAATACTCATTCGCCAGATGCGTCAAATGAATCCGACGCAAAAAATAACCACGCCGGTGGCGCTGGCGTTTTCGAAAATCGACGTTGTCAGGCGGCTTTTCGAGCCGGACTCTCCCGTACATCAGGCCTCATTGCATAACGGCCACTTCGACGTGGTTGACGGGGAACAGATGAGCGACAACCTGCGCGCCTACCTGTCGCAGTGGATAGGCGCCGGATTTGATCTGTTCATGCAGCACAACTTTGAAAACTACTCTTATTTCGGAGTCTCTTCACTGGGTTCCCAGCCTGACGGTAATGGTCATCTGGCCTCCGGCGTCGCTCCATTCCGTGTAGAAGATCCGCTGCTTTGGATCCTTTACAAACTTGGGATTGTTCAAGGAAGGAGGAGGCGATAACGATGCCATTCAAGCAAACTTACTACACGTCCTGTGAAAATGGCTTACGCGGTGGTAAAGGCTTTCAAATAAATGCCGCCACTGACGGCATTGAAGCATCGGCCCTTCAGGAAATTGAGCGTCTCGGTCTTTACGTGCCGCCTGTCTCAGCTCCGAGCCGTCCGACTCCGGAGGAGATCCGGAAGTTCCCGATTTCGCTGCTCTTCCAACGCGTGAACGACGGCGCCGCGATCATAGCCCAGGCGCGTTATATCGGTTCGGATTATTCCGGCCGCTACGGCAACTACTTCACTCACTCTTTGATATCCACCGATCCCGAACGTGAGCTGAAACAATATGGAGTGTTACCCATCGAACTATGGGGCGCTCACAGTTGGACCACAACGGAAAGCGCAACGACGTCGTTACCACTTCTTAGTAATCTTCAAACAGCCGGCATTGTTCATCAGGAATCCCTCATTGACTTTCTGATGGCAAATGGACGAATGGAGATCCTTCCTGCGTTCTTAACGGCGGTAGAAGGAGCGTTATCGACAGGTCGTCGCATTGTGTTTGTCGATACGGCCGAGTCAGTGGCGATGTGGATCTCCGCCGCTTCATATATCCTGCCACATCATCTGACGCTGAGATTAACCTTCAACACTTACGTAAAGAATCCCTACCTAAACGATTTCCTGATAGTCGGCACGACGGTGGATTCTGATTTCGGGTTTGCGCCGCACGAGGTTAATCACCAGTTCTTCGTGTTCGATTTTGAAGGCAAGAGGTTTACTCCGATAACGGAGATAACACCCTTTGCGCGGATGGTGTCAGCAGCGTTCCAGTTGGGCCATGCACGCGTGGTGAATCAATTCAGTGACTTCGTGGAAAGAGTTGCGCCGGATTTGAGAGTCGAAGAGCTGGCACCGGCCTTTGCTTGTCACACTCTTAGTAACGGTATCGAGTCTACAGACGCGCTCGCGGCCGGCACTCTCGCGTGGTGCGCAACGCGATTAAGCAACTTAGATCGCGACGCTGTCACGGCAATCATCGACTCCATCGTGGAACGTGGTTCCGATCGCGTTGGCATTCTCGAGGCCTACACAAACATTTATATTTCGACCCTTCAGCCCTCCACTCGTTCAGAGCTTCGGAAAGCGGTTGAATCCCCATACCTCGAATATCTGATTCGCCGGGCGTCATTGGATGTGCCGGTGACTACGTTGGACCAGGTTGCCGAGCGACTGCGTATCGATCTGGCACTCAAGGCAGACTCAAATGCGCTGATGTTGTCCTGGGTGAACCACCTGAGACAGTGCGAAGACATTGAACGACTGCCGGCGCTCTTCATGATTGGCGACAAGATCAGGTTCCTGAATGCAACCGACGATGTGCTGCGCATTGTTGGTGAGCAACTGCTTGGACCACGCCTGGAGCAGCGCCCCGTAACTCAGATTATTTTGAGATACATCGACCGGCCTGGTATGAGGTCGATCATAACCGGCGTCGGCGCTTATCTCGAGACTAAGATCGGTGATCCAAACGCCTTTCGTGCTTACGCTCCGGCGCTTTCGCACAACGAGATATATAAGGCGCTCGCGCGTCACGCGTTCGCACAACAATCGCTGGCGCTCTTTTTCAGATTAATAAGCGCGCGGGTTTGCGATCTGGCGAGCTCTCCACAACCTCGGCTCGATGCATTTGAGGAGTGCGTCGAAGCTACTAAGGCTCTTCTTAAGACCGTTCCTGACGATCTCCTCGAAAATGCTTTCGATGCTGTTTGGCAGACCCAACCCACGCTCTCTGAAGCGATGCAGTTGCTCGATCTCCTGGAGCGAATGCACCTTGAAAACGCCAGTATTCCCAGACGACTCGTCGATCTGATTCGAACCTGTCCAATAAGTAATCCACCGGCGCCCCAACAACAGTTGCTCGAGCGACTGGGTGCGCGTGGTCCATTTTACGAGCGGTTGGCTGACAAAAAATTCTTGATCGACGCGTATCGAATTCCAGCCGAGTTGGAGATCAGCGGCGAGGCGCTGGCGGAGGAAATCGAGGCTTCGATCAACTTTCTGGTCCGAGAACGCGCGCTGGATTCCTCTTTGATCGAACAGGCCGGCTTAGTAATCGCAAGGTATCTAATTCAAGTAAAGGATCAGGAGCTTCACACGGATCTGCTGCTTCGAGGTTACCGGGAACTCGGCCGCTATTCATTCCTCGAAAGCTATCTCGCCGCTGTCAGTGCGGTTGTTAAAGACCACTCTTCAACTCGCGCAAAGATCGCGGTGCGGTTCATTTGCGTTGCGAGTTTAGCTTCCAGGCAAGGCGCGCAAATGGTTTCCAGAGGGATTTTCCAGACGCTTTTGGTTGACGGCGGAAAATCGTGGCGGTCGAAGGAACTGGAACAGATCTTACGAGAACTCGCCAACGATCCGGAGGCATTGCGTGCGTGGATGATTCGAGTTGAAGCCGCCAAAGAAGAAGCCCGATCTCAAGGCCTTTTGAGCAAATTCGGCTCGTGGTTGAAACGAGACAACTAACACATGAATAACGACGCAATAGTAGGCATCGATCTGGGAACGACGAATTCCGCGGTTGCTTGTGTGGATGGCTTTGGCCGTCCGGAAGTCCTGCCCAATAGCGACGGGAAGATGATAACTCCCTCAGTGGTCCAAATTCGCGAGGATGGCAGCATGCTCGTCGGCGAAGCAGCAAAACTCGAAATGCCGCTCGAACTCGAAAACACAGCCCACTTTTTCAAACGCGATATGGGGACTTCAATCGTCTACGAATATCGCGGCCGCAGCTATACACCAAAAGATCTCTCCGCAGCAGTTTTGCGGCAATTAAAACTTGATGCTGAAAGAGCACTGAACCATGGGATCCGGCGTGCCGTTATCACAGTGCCTGCCTACTTTCATGATGGACCACGCGTTGCGACGAGGGGAGCAGCCGAGGACGCCGGACTCGAAGTTATTCAAATCATCAACGAGCCGACTGCCGCTGCGATAGCTTACGGCTTAAGACACAGCGATCATGAGGAAACGGTGCTTGTTTATGATCTCGGTGGCGGCACATTCGACATCACTCTTGTAAAAATTTCTCCAGACGCTATCGAAGTCATCGGAACGGACGGCAATCATACCCTCGGTGGCAAAGACTGGGACGACCGCCTGCTCGAGTTCCTTTGCTCTAAATTCCAGGAACGAAACGACATTAACCCGCTCGATGATCCCTTTACTTTTCAGGAACTCTTGATCCGAGCTGAACAAGCGAAGAAAGCCCTTTCCGAACGTCTGACTACAGTTGTGCCCATTAATTGCCGCGGCAAGATGGACCGCATAGAAATAACCCGGGCGGAGTTTGAAGGCTTGACGGCTGACTTGTTGGCGCAAACTGAGATGCTGATCACAAAAGTTTTGGAGGAGACGCATCACGACTTCTCGCAAGTCAATTCAGTACTGATGGTCGGCGGTTCGACGCGTATGCCCACTTGCAAGGAATTAGTGAGCCGGCTGACAGGCAAAGCACCAAACACATCAGTGAATCCGGATGAATGTGTGGCCCTGGGTGCGGCGATTCAAGCAACGCAGTATGAAGCCAACGCTAAGGGATTGGTATACCGGCCTGCGCAAACAAGAACCGCCTCAGGCCGGGGCCTGATCATTCGACCAGTCCAGGACGTTATGAGTCATAGTATGGGAATGGTTGCGGTAAGCGCTGACGGCATTCGCTACCTCAACAGTATTCTGATCTCGAAAAACCAGAACATCCCGAGCAGTGAAGTACGTCCCTACAAAGTTTCCACACGCAAAGGGGCAAAAAACACGACCTCAGTTTATGTAACGCAAGGAGAGAGCGACGACTTAAGTAATTGTTCCTTTGTAGGCAAATACATAATCGACGATATCCCGCACGACGATGCATCCGTCGTCAACATTTGCTTCGAATACGATCGAAGTGGCGTGGTGACTGTCTCTGCAACGGACAGGAGATCAACTCAAAAGCTCCTGGTCAGGAAAGAACCCGTTCCTGACGATATGTCGTGGATTTACAAGTCTCCGAAAGAGATGGCCCAGACCGCGCACAAGACTGTCTATCTCATCATTGACATCTCGGGCAGCATGTCAGGTCAGCCTCTCGAAGAAGCAAAAAAGGCGATCCGGAAATTTATCAACAGCAGTGATCTCACACATACATCTGTCGGACTAATTGCCTTCGGCGACAGTGCCAGTGTGATAGTCGAACCCACACAGGATGCAAATAAGTTGAGTCGAGGAGCGGATAGTCTCACCGCGCACGGAGGAACATCTGAACCGCTCAGCTTTGTTCACGACAAACTAAAAGGCTGGAAAAACCCACGTTATAGCGTCGTTCTTACCGATGGTCAGTGGAGCGGGAAGGATCGGGCGATTAAAGCCGCGGAAGAAATGCATCGCGAGGGTATTGAAATTATCGCTATTGGGTTTGGTGGTGCGAACGTCGAGTTTCTTCGTCGCATCGCCACCTCGGAAGAGTCGGCATTTTTGATCTCCGGTTCGGAAATTGGTTCGGCGTTTGAAAACATCGCGCAGGAGTTAGTTGAGACTAGCGGCGAGCAGCTCAAGCTCAGTGGCCTTAGTTTCTTCCTCAGGAGGTGAGGCATGCATTGGATCATCATCATACTACTCGTAATTTGTCTCTACATTGCTTACATCTATCTGTTATTCGTTGTTTCAGCGTATCTCTTTCCAGTTGGTTGTGTGGTGCTCATTTGCGCCGTGCTTTTCAACTACCTCACTACGATGTGGAGAGAAATGATTGTGGGCCAGGGCTGGACCGATACGCCCGTGGGACCTGAACCTGCTTTCAAGCAATACTATTTCCGCAAGGCATACAAGGATTATCTTCAAGTCGTGGAACAAAGTTGGACCTCAAACAGCAAGCTGGGGCTTTGGGTAATAGATAAGGGAAAGAAGTTATTTACTAATAAAGGGGTGCTTTTTACCTGGCCACTTGGAATTGCGTTTTTCGCAGTAATGGCTGTTGGCGCGGTGGCCGGAGCGCTGGCTTATGTCGTATTCGGTCTGGTCCATTTGGTCCTGGTGCTGCTATGCGGAGCCGTAGCAATCAGCCTTGCCGGTCTGGCGAGATTGGCGGAATACGTTTCGATGACCTGGCGTCGAATTTTTCTGGTTTGTCCGCACGCAAATTGTTATCGCCCGATTGTTTTACCGACATACGTTTGTCCGAATTGTGGCGCAACCCACTTGCGTTTAGTGCCCGGTTCGTACGGCATCTTCAGACGCATCTGCAAATGCACCGCCAGATTGCCCACGCTTTTTCTCTTTGGACGAAACAATCTACCCAGCTTCTGTCCGCATAGCGATTGTGGCCGGCCGCTCAATAGTAGCTGGGGCGTGATCAGAAATCTGCACGTGCCGATCGTGGGTGGTCCGGCATCCGGTAAAACTTCCTTCATGATGGCCAGTATGTGCGAGCTTCACGACCTTTCGGCGAAAGGCGAGATCGGCCTCGAGTTTCCGGAGAAGAAACATGAGACGTTGTTCGAACGCTGTCGCCAGGATTTTCTCCAGGGGACGCTGGTCGCGAAAACTGCCGAACAGTCTCCCGATGCATTTCTGGTTAAATTAGAAACCGGCGACCGAAAGAGTCTGCTTTACATATACGACGCGGCGGGAGAGCTATATCAACAGTCTGACGTGCTTGCGCGACATGAGTACTACGGTTATACGCATGGAGTAGTCTTTCTCCTCGATCCATTTTCGTTGCCGCAGGTACAAGTTAATTATGCCGCGTTGTTGAAGAGCACTGCCGACCGGGTAAAACCTTGTGCAGAGATGGCACAGGATGTCTATGACCGGATGATCGGAACGTTGCGGAGCTTTTCCAACAGTGACGGCGCCTTCAAGTCTATTCCGTTTGCCGTCGTGGTAACGAAAGCTGATGCGTTTGGAATTGCGAAGAATATTGAAGTGACTGCGGTCAATGACATTAACTCTCGAGTCGAACCTGAATCCGGCGCGGTGCGACAGTGGCTTATCAATAATGGCGAGAGCAATCTTGTACGTTGTATCGAGAACGATTTTAAGAAGGTGCATTATTTCCACTGCAGTTCACTTGGCCGTCTTCCGGATAGCAGTTCATCACCTTTCGATCCTCAAGGCGTGTTGGACCCGCTCGGGTGGGTGCTGAAGCCATATGACGTGAGACTTGAAGATAACGCTCAGGGATTGATTGCTCCGCCCTCAAAGAATTCGCAACCGGCTTATGTGCCTAAGATTGGTGGACATCTCTACGACGGGGCTCTCATCTCGGTATTGTGGATGGTGGCTACTGTTTCACTGCTGATAACCGCGGGAATGTGGGCCACCGGGTATCCGGTATCCGGGCCGAGTCTGGAAAGGAGTTCGAGTGCTTCTTCCCCATCGAGGCAAGCGCTACCTATCGTCGGACGTATGGCCTCGACGACGACGGATGTGAATCTGAGGTCTGAAGCGAACAAGTTTTCAATTAAAGTTGGACTTGCGGAAAGAGGATCAAGAGTTCGCGTGCTTAATATTGCAAGCGACCAGATCTGGTACGAAGTCGAAGTCATTCAGCACGGACGGCCTAAAACTGCATTAAGTGCAGATCGTGGTTGGTTGCACAGCTCTTATCTCACGCTTGATTAAATGAGATCTGTGTAATCTGCGGAAGAAGACATCTCGCGCTTTAACCAGGTCCGGGCATGGGTCCACTCGCGGTCGACTGTAGTCTGCGACAAACCTAAGAGCTCTGCCACTTCTTTACGGCTTAAGCCTATGAAATGTCGACACTCGACGATTGTTGCCTGGCGTTCGTCGATACTGGCGAGTTTTGATAGCGCCCGGTCCAGCAGGATCAACTCTTCGGACTTCTCAGACGACTGCCTATCCGCTTCGGTGATATCAACTCTTCTCCCTCTGGCCTCCGATTGACTCCTCGCGTAGTCGATAAGAACCTGGCGCATTCGTCTGGCAACGAATCCATAAAAGTGCCTCCGATTCTCGTAGCCAATATCCTCGCGAATGAGTTTCATCAGCGCTTCATTGACCAACGCCGTGGTTTGCAGTATGTGCCCGGGTCTTTCCTTGCGCATGTACGCATGCGCGATCTTTTTCAGTTCCAGATCGACCAGCGGCATCAACTTTTCGAAAGCCTGCTTATCGCCGGCGCTCCAGGCCTTCAGTAAATCAGTGATTTCGTTTATCGCCTTCATCCTGTTGAGCCCCCTTATGCAAAACCTTAATCAGTAATGAAATCGCACCCTAAACATTACAGGTGCGATCGTGTTCTCTATGTGCGAAGGAGTCAGTCAAATGAAGCCGCCAAACTGGGATCGTAAAAAGGAAATCTATGCCGAGGCCCTTGCCTTACCCAGTTCCGAGCGCAGTTCCCACGTCGCAAAAGCTTGTAACGGCAATGCCGATATGGCGTGCGAGATTGGCGAATTACTCAAGGCCCACGATTCACTCGGTGATTTTCTGAGCTCTCCAATCGTCAGGTTAAATCCCACGCCCGATATGCTCGAAGGAACCACGATCGGCGAACGCTATGTGGTCGAGAGGGAGCTTGGCCATAGCACCATGAGCCAGGTCTTCTTAGCCCGCGATCTCAGACTTCAACAGCAACCGGTGGTCATAAAAATTTTGTCCAAAGCGTTGTTCGAGGATGCTGATGCGAGGCAAAGGTTTGATAGGGAGTTGAAAACTCTATTGCACCTGGATCATCCGAACGTAGTCAAGGTGCAGGATGGTGGAGAACTGCCTGATGGCCGGCCTTACCTCGTGATGCCTTACATCGACGGCGAGACGCTGCGCTCACAGATCCCGCCGAATGAAGAGATGGATCTCGAACGTGTGGCTTCGATTCTGAAGCAAGTTGGCACCGCCCTCGATCACGTTCATGAGAATGACATTTTTCATCGAGATCTGAAGCCGGAAAACATCATGCTCAAGCGCCGCACAGATTCGGTGGTACTCATCGACTTCGGCATTGCAAAAGTAAGAAGCTCAATTCTCGCTCCGCCTACAGTTAACACAACGTTAAGTGGAACGCTGCTGTACATGTCTCCCGAGCAACTGACCGGGCAGAGAATTACGGCCGCGAGTGATATTTATTCGATCGGCGTGATCGCGTATGAAATGGTCACCGGTCGACGACCGTTTAATCCAGACTCTCCACCACATCTTGTAGATATGCAGCGCGCAGGCGTGCGCGTGAGGCCCAGGCAACTTCGGGAAAACCTTTCAGCTAAGGCAGACCGAATCATAACGCGCGCCCTGTCGGTAGAGCCTAAAGCCAGATACAAAACAGCCGGTGAGTTTACAGATCGACTTGCTCAAGCCCTGCTAGAGGAGCGCAAGCCTTCTTTTAAAGTTCCACTATGGGTAAAGCTCACCGGCGGTTTAGTCATTCTCGCGCTGCTTACATTCGGCCTTGCCAAAATTATCTACGGCCCCAATGGTGCGCCTACTCGCCTCAAATACTGGCTCACAGTTCAAAAGATGTATGACGGAAAGGAATACGGGGATCCAATTCAGTCCAACGGCGAGGAGACGTTTGAGAAAGGAGACAAGTTTCGGCTGAATGTTTCCAGTTTAACTTCCGCCTATCTTTACATCTTTAATGAAGGACCATCCGACACAAGCGACACCAGCTTCGTCATGATCTATCCCCGCATGGCAACCAACAGTGGGTCGTCCACAGTTGGTGGCAATCAACCGATTCAATCCGACTGGATTACTTTCAGAGGTCCTGCTGGTAGTGAGAATGTCTGGATTGTTTGGTCGGTCAACCCTGTCAGCGAACTGGAAGCTGTCAAGGTTGAAGCGCTGAAGCATCCTCGCGGGGGATTAACTGGTGAGAGTTTAGTGGCAGTCAAAGAGTTTCTGCGAACGAAGCAGGCTGAATTCAAAACTACGGTTTTTCATTACAAAGCCAGCCAAACGGCCGACGCGCGAGGTAAGACAGACATGTTGATTACGCGGGCTCAATTCAAACATCGATAGCGACATTTTTTGACTTGCAGTTTCCTCAACCATCCTGCGAGTGACATGACAAGATCTGGTTCATTTCTGCGCCTGTCATTACAGGAGGAAGCAGATGCGAGAAAAAATCAGAATACTGGTCTTAACTTCAAACCCTTGGACGAGCAGCAGGATTCTCGGGGACGAAGAAGCAAGAGAAATCTTCGAAGGGCTCCGGGAAGGTCTCTACCGCGACCGGTTTGAATTGCACAACCACGCGGCCACAAAGGCGAGTGATCTTCAGAAATTGTTGTTGATGTATGAACCGCACATTGTTCACTTCAGCGGGCATGCAAGCCAAACAGATAGTCGAGCCACTCAACGAGGACTGGCCAACTTATTCGCCCTGTACAACACACACGTGCGTCTGGTTTTGCTGAATGCTTGCTTTACGAAGGCGCAGGCCCGGTCCATCTCGGAGGTCATTAACTATTCGATAGTCACCGGAATTGGCGACAAAGTGGGAGTGACCTTTGCCGGTGTGTTTTACCGCGCACTTGGATTCGGCAAGTCAATACGAATGGCATTTGAATCCGCTAAAGCGGAACTGGACCTCACGACGATACCGCGATCTCGTGGAATCGAACTCTTCGTTCGCAACGGTGTGAGTGAAAGAGATCGATTTCCGCGCATGGCAAGGCCGGCACGCAGGCGCGGTCCGCTGACGCAATTATATCGGCACCGGCTTAGCAGGACCGTTTCAAGACGACTGCGCCGGGCCACACGTTGAAGGTGAAGGAAAGTAGCTCGTTGGGCTACTTCCAAAATTGCCAGCTAACGGAATACACGCAAAAAATGGCCCGAAACTCGGCAATCGCATCCGAAAGCTTTGAAGAGATTCTCACCTGGCTCAATCCTGATCGCGAGGTAGCCGGGGAGATGTACGTGCAACTGCGCCAGGACCTCGCCAGAATTTTCGTCTGGCGCAAGTGTTTCGACCCGGAAGGATTAACAGATGAAGTGTTCGATCGTGTGGCCAGGAAGGTACACGTTGTAAGGCAAACCTACGAAGGCGATCCGCGACTATACTTTCGCGCCGTCGCGAACAATCTGGCGAAAGAAGCCTTTAAGAAGATCGGCACTCACATTTCATTGGAAGGCGTGGACCTTCCGCATCAACCAGAAACGAGCGCGGATGATAAAGATATTGAAGACTGTCTTCAGCGGTGTTTGCGAAAGCTTAGCACGGAGACGCGTCACTTGATCCTCGCCTATTACGCCAAAGAAAAACAGGCCAAGATCGACCATCGACAGAAACTGGCTCAGAGTCTGGACATACCTATAGAAACTTTAAGAGTAAAAGTCTACCGGATTCGCGAATCTCTCGAAGGATGTATTGAACGCTGTTTCGAGCGCAAGGCCCAGCGAAAAGGAAATGGATTGCATGAACATTCATTGTAAGCGGGTAGGAAACAGTTGGAGGGATGCCCATGAAACAAGAAACGCCAGGTGATGCGTTGTTGCGTAAGTTTCTGTTGGGCCAGGTCGATAACGAGGAGCAAGTGCAAATTGAGAGTCTGTTTTTAATTGACCCTGAAGCGAAGCAGAGAGTTCTGAATGCGGAGCAGGATTTAATAGAAGACTATTTGGAAAACAGCCTTACACCGTCAGATAGAGAGATATTCCTGTCAGTGTATGCTCGAACGGCTGCACAGCGACAGAGACTCAGGATCACAAAGTCGATCAAAGAATGGGGAATGGCCAAGTTACCTCAAACTGGCCCTGCTGTCATCGCAGGCCGGAGTGATTTTCTCGAGCGGCTACTGTTTCGACCGATATTGCTCGTCCCAATCAGTGTAACGATTGCCATTGTGGTCGTTATCGCTCATGTCTGGTTGAACAGTCGAATGCGGCAAGAACGTTTGGTTGTGCAGCAGGAACTGGCTCGACTCAACGCTCCGGCGAGCTTGCGTGAAGTCTCGCCACAGATGGTTTCGTTGGATTTATCGCCGCTTGCCCTTAGAAGCACTGAGCGCCAGGTGGAATTAAAAACAGGCGCGGGCGTTCAGATTGTTGAGTTGCGGTTGCCGTCGTTTCCGAAGGAAGACTCTTCAGCCTATGAGGTAGAGATTCGCAGGGTAGACGATGACGAATCATTTACGATTCGCAACGTTCCACGGGAAAGTGATGGTCGCTATGCCACACGAATAAGACTGCCCGCACAGATTCTGCGCCCGGGACAGTACCAAATCCGCCTCAGCGTGATTGCTGCGAATGGCGAAACCGATCTGGCGGAGGAATACCAATTCACCGTAGCGGGTTAGCGATGTAATGTTTTTGACGAGAAAGCATTTGGGTTAAAGTACAGAACTTTTGCTGGAAGGTGCCGGCGAGACGTCGTATTCAATCGCCGAATACCTCCAGAAATTTAAAGGAGAGCCTCTTATGAAAGCAAATGAACAAGACGATACCGCTACGCCTCGTGCGGGAGGCAACGTCATCTGGAAGTCAGCAAGCCAGGTTTCGCCCGCTGAATCTGCTGACGAAAACCTCAACCCACCCTCGCTTGAAGCTCCTGAAAGCGAAACACGCGCCGCCGGAGACGGCATTTTGAAGGGCGCGAGCCAAAACCAAACAGGAGAGAGCCAGTAATCCCTCCACATTCCCCAGCCAAAACCTTGCCTAGAATCTTCGAGTGCGAGATAGCCGTAGACCTATCTCGCATTTCTTTTTGCTTCAACGCTTCGACGGGGCTTGGCCCCGAAAGTGACTTTGAAACTTGTCGCGACGGCTTTGCGGTCGGATGTGAGATACCGTCTTGATTTTCAAGGCCGGGTCTAGGTTCAACGGCACAAAAAAATTGAAGTCTGGCTGCATTCGTGCTAGATAGGGCTCGTCTGCCACGAACCTCATGCTTAGTCTGAACCACCTGACCTTGTTCATCCCTCGCAACTACGCGCTGCGAGCGTGTCTCCTTTTTGGATGCGTGCTTTTCGTCACGAATCACAACCAGGCCGTAAATGCGGTTGATCAGGAGTCTTTAAGCGCGCTTTCAGAGCAGGCCAGGGTTCTCAGGTCGGAATGGCGTGAGGAGTCCTTGCGCAGTGCGATTGCGAAATATCAGGAGGCCGAGGCGAAATCACAAGCAGTGGGGAATTATGGGCTGGCAGCCGAAATGGCCCAGAACGCCGGTGACGTGTATTTCCTTCTCAGCGAATATCAAAATGCTCTTGAGCAATATCGGGCAGCGCAATCTCTTTCGCGGCGCGCGCGGAACAGTTGGGCTGAGATGCGAGCGTCGAATCTCATCGGTTACGTTCATGTCTACCTGGGTAAAAATAAAATCGCCCTCGATCTGGCTCTCGGTGCTCTGAATTACTACCACAATCATCCTTCCGACGGTCCCCGAGCCTCCCGTTTGGAAGCTGAAGCGGAAGCGGAGAACTGTGCGGGCGAGGCCAATGCTTCCCTGGGCAGACTTCATAGGTCGATTGAACACTTTCAGCGGGCACTGGAACTCTGGACAGCTGCCAATGATAAGACCGGGCAGGCACTGGCAACTCTTAATCTGGCATATGCCTATGGTGACTCAGGAGATATCCAAAGGACACAGGAGTTTTTCAACCAATCGCTCTCACTCTACCAGGGCGAAGGTGATAAGCGCGGTGAAGCTCGCGTGCTCACTGCCGTGGGAACGCTGTATTCGTTCCTAGGTAGAAAACAAACAGCATTGGATAAGCACCTTGAGGCCATGGAGCTCCTGCGCCCCATTGGTGATCGGGGCGGACAAGCCATCGTTTTCAATAGCATCGGTACGGCTTATGAAGATCTCAACAAGCTGAGCACCGCACTCGACTACTACAAGCAAGCCCTGAATCTCTATCAGCAACAAGAAAACATCGAGTTTGCGTCGGTGACCAAATTCTACATTGGCAGAACCTACAAGCTGATGAATGACGAGCGCACAGCACTTCAGTTTTTGCGTGAGAGTGCGGCGGATAGTCAGCTCGTGGGACAGCGTCGGGTTACAGCTTACGCGCTAACAGTAATCAGTGCGATTCAAAGCAAGGCCGGAAACAAAGATGAAGCACGGGCCCAATTGCAGCAGGCAGTGAGCCTTTACCAGAAAATCGGGGATCGTCGTGGGCGGGCAAACGCGCTGAACGAACTCGCAACGATCCACCATACAGATCACCAAAACGCCAGGGCGCTCGCTTATCACAAACAGGCCCTGGACCTGTACCGTACAGCGGGAGACAAACAGGGCGAGGCGGAGACTCTTTACAACATGGCCGTCGTCGAAGGAGCACTGGGCAATCCAGCCAACGCGCTCAGTCATGTGAAGGAATCTTACGATGCTATCGAAATTCTGCGCTCGCAAGTCGTTAGTCCCGATCTGCGGGCTTCTTACTATGCGTCGGTCCGCAAGTATGCTGAACTTTACATCGATCTCCAGATGAGAGTTGGACAAGCGAACGGCGACAAATCGGCGCCGGAGAGGGCGTTTGAAATCAGCGAGCACGCACACTCGCGGTCGCTTCTGGAAGTACTCGGCGAAGCCGCAGCCCAGATTCGGCAGGGCGTGAACCCGGCGCTATTGGAGCAGGAACAAGTGCTCGAGCAGAAGCTGAATGCGCAGGCTATAAATAGAATGCGGCTGCTTGAAAATCCGGATCCTCGCGAACTCGAAATAGTGAGTCGAAACATACGGGAACTAACGACTGCATACCGCGAACTCGAAACTCAAATCAAGCAGCAGAGCCCGCGTTATGCCAATCTCGTCCAACCGCAGCCGCTCAGTCTCGAGCGGATCCAAGAGGAATTATCCGAAGGCACGGTTTTGCTCGAGTATACCCTCGGAGCTGAACGCAGTTATCTTTGGGCCATAACGAACGAGTCGCTGGTTGCATATACGTTGCCGCCGCGAGATGAAATTGAAAGTCTTGTGAAGTCAGTTTGCGCGTTGCTCATCGCGCGACAAACAATGAGCGAGTCTGACATGAATTCTTATGTGACTCGAGCCGCAGAGGCAGATGCGGAATACTGGCGACAGGCTGGTCCGCTGAGCGAGATATTGCTTGGACCAGTCATTGACGCGATCAAGGGTAGAACTATTCTCGTAGTTGCTGACGGGCCACTTCACTATCTGCCGTTTCAAGCGCTCCCTGTGCCCGGAAAAACCAACAATCAGGACTCGTCGGAACCGATTCCCTTAATCGTGGACCATGAGATCGTGAGCCTGCCATCGGCGTCAATTCTCGGCACTAACCGGCAAGTATCGCGGACCGGATCCAACGAAGAAAAGCTCGTTGCGATTCTCGCGGATCCGGTTTTTTCCACTAAGGATCCAAGGGTTAAGAATTCGCATGCTCTGTCCCAACAGAGTATTCGGCTTACCGATACGATCTCGCTGTCCAGACTACCGGCTACAGAACGAGAGGCACAATCCATCATGACAATTGTTCCCGCCGGCATGGGCATGATGGCAACGGGCTTTGATGCTAATCGGACGATGGCGCTCAGCAGTGAGCTGGGGCAATACAAGATAGTTCATCTGGCGACCCATGGCATCGTCGACGTAGAGAATCCGGAAATGTCAGGAATCCTTTTGTCCCTGGTGAGCCGTGATGGACAAAGCACAGACGGACTTGTGCAGCTGCACGACGTCTACAACATGAATCTGTCGAACACTCAGCTGGTAGTTTTGAGTGCTTGTGAGACGGCTCTCGGAAAGGAAGTGCGCGGTGAAGGATTAGTCGGACTCTCTCGCGGTTTCATTTACGCGGGCGCCAGCAGTGTCGTAGCCAGTTTGTGGAAGGTGGACGATCGTGCAACGACACAACTCATGACGCAGTTTTATAAAGGCTTGTTTGAAGAAGGACTAACTGCGTCGGCAGCGTTGCGAAAGGCCAAACTCAGCATGTGGCAACAGCCTCGCTATCGGGCGCCTTTTTTCTGGGCTGCTTTTGAGTTGCAGGGTGAATATCGAGAGAAGATCGCGATTCCTCAAAGAACTCCGTTTGTGACGCGCAAGATGCTGCTGACAATTCTAATCTCAGTAAGTGTCGCAGCTCTGATACTCATCATCATGAGGAGACGAGCACGCCAATCTCACGCGTGATGTCCCGCTGGTGCAGCGCCAAGCGTCTGTTGTTCTTCCCTGACAATTTCGATTTCAACCTGATGTGCGGCCCATTCAATAGTGCCGCAGACATCCACAGCAACAGCTCGCGTCGATTGCGGAAATTCAAAAGTAGCGAGAAACGCTTCCAGGGCATTAGCGTATTGGCGCAACGAGCGAGTTCGTATCTCCGGTTTATCTAATGCAGAGAGTTCAAGTGCGCGAAAGCTGGTGGTATCAATCGTGGCAAAGACCTTGATGATGTCTGTGCCCGCTTGATAACCATCAGGTAAGGTGACGTGCAAAGGCAGAATCAACTCACGGCCGCGATCGATCGGTTCGTAACTTCCCGCACGAGCCGGATAGATCTGCGAGATGCTCCAATCGGATTGCAGATCCAGCACGGTCACATTCAAGACGTGCGGATTGTAATCATTTCGGATTCTGAGAAACGCCCAATCGCCATGCGGAACAGTGACGGAAGGGCCAATGCTCGCAAGCGGTTGAGGTCGAATCGGCAAACCAGGTTTGAAATCAGGTGGTGCCGTGACCAAATCAACGATGAATTTTTGAGAAATCGTTGAAGTTGGATCGTTATTGTCCAACTCTCGTACGTTTGTATATTTGACGAGATGAGTAACGCGATCTATTACGTGTTGCACCGCATTATTGTCGTAGATCTTAACGGCTGGTCTTAAATTCCGTATTTGATTTCCGGCGGCGTCGCAAATAATAAACTCATCCTGCTTAACAGTAATGAGGTAGTCTGGTGTTTCCGCGTTTTTTACCGCCGCGACAACGCCGGACGGCGCTTTCAACGCGTCTTCTACTGCCGTCAGTGCCGCAAGGGATGCCTCTGACTGAGCTTCGCGTGCTATGCGTACGCGGCCGGTTAGTCGTATCTTTCCCGCGTCCAGGTGCACTGCCTGATATCCCGCTTCAATCGTGGCCCAATCATTCTGGTCCACTATCCTGGCTTGGCAGGTCACTGGGTTTGTTTCGATAACCTCGACGACCGCCACCCTTCTTTCTATGTTTGTAACGTCTGCTTCATTCGTTGGGTAGATGCCGAACTGCGTTCCTTGTTCAACGCCCTGTGCCAGACCAGCATTGATTAGAATTGGTCCATTGTGCTCGGCGGCCATGACGGGAAACGAGCGCGGTTGCGGTCGTTCAGTAGCACCGAAAACGACGCGCTGGCCTTCACCCTGCAACTGAGGAGATTGGGCCGCAAATTGGCCGTGCACTTTAGCTAGTAGACGGCCGTGCAACATCGCGTAGGTAAAGTCAGGACCAATCTGTTTCAGAGAATCCACCAGCCAATAGCTCAAAGCGCCATTCTTTTCGTGGCCCTCGAACACGACTTCATTGGCAAACTCATTTGCGCGACAAGCGGCTATTAGAACGTAACCCTGGGGTTCAAGCAGCCAATCGTTTGTGATGTCAGCGTTGCGAATACCTTGTTGCACGCCGGCTTGCCAGGCTTCACTAAGTTGTTGTGCGGAAGCAACGAGGCTTTCTGTTCGTCTCTTAAACGTGTCGATTACTCCAACGCCACGAACTCCGACACCACCATGTTCTGGATCCAACAGACTGCGAGTGGCTCCACCCGCGTGGCAGCTGTCGAGCACCAGCGTAACGTAGAGCTTTTTCTTGACCATGGCCTGTATGAGAAAGTGCAGTTCCGTGTCACGCAGGTATCGCCCTTCCGAATCGCCGAGATCCATCGGAACCACTACTTCATCAACGCCTGATTCTCCTTTGATGTCCTTAAACTTATCGGTGGTGACGGCGCGACCGCCATGTCCCGAATAGTGGATAAAAACTTGATCGCCCGGCTTTGCAATATCGGCCAGGCGCTTAAAGGAGTTCACGATATTTTCATAGGTGGGCCATTGCGATCGTGGTTCCGGGGGCTCAGTTCCCGCAACTGGTTGTGAAGAGGTTAGTTTGGTGATGTTCTCGTTTGGAATATGTAGATCTCGCCGAAGAAAAGCTTCCACAAGATTCACATCCGACACACAACCAAGGAGGCTTTTGTAGTACAGGCCATTTGGCAGTTGGTTGGGTAGATAATGGTTGATGCCGATCAGAAGGGCATGAACCCCGGGTCTATTGCTTGTATTCTGCATGATTGCTCATCGTGAAATTGAAGGATCGCGTCGCCAACCTTAATGAGCAAACCAAAAAAACGTTACACAGCGATAGAACGACAACTTTTACGGGGTTTCAGCAACATTCAGAGGAAAGGTGCTTGGACTCTCAGAAGTAGCATCAGCACGCTTTTCAAAGATCTCCAATTGGTAAACCTGGGGCGTTAACATCTGTGCCGGAATTTGCAACACCAAGATCGAGTGTTGATCGATTTGACGCGCGCGTAAATCTTCAAGCGTAAATACCTCGGAACCGTCACTTCTCTTAAGAATTGCTCGAAACGAGTATGCCCCGCCAGAAGGATCCAGGCGCAACTGCACTGTCCTGGTTTGTTTCGTGAGGGATATGTTCCGGGGTTCACCAGTTCCTCTAAACGATAGAGGCGGCAGCGACACTGAGACTACTGAGCCGTCCGGTTGCAGTAGTTCACTGCCAAATTGATTGAGTCTCAGGAGAGCATCGTAATCTGCTCTCCTCTCATGAGACATCAACCAGTACACCAGGATGGAACCACCGGCAACGAGGACTAATATCAAGGCAGCCAGTGAGAGCTGGTGAAACCGATTTTTTGTACTAAACAATTCAAAAAGCGACTTGGCCCAACTTCTTTGGGCCATGGGTTGGACCACAGGTGAGTGTTCCGCTGCATAGCTGTTGAGCGCCTGCGCAATCTTTATCTTGCGCCGCTGGGCTGGCGAAGAAGAATACATCCTGGTGAATGATTCACGTTCGCGCAGGGATAGCGTCCCGTTCACGAACTCTTCCAGGAGTTCTTCTTCAGTGATCAGTACTTCTTCTTTATAATCAGGATTAGTAATCACTCTCTGTTCGAGCTGTTCCTGGTCGTGTTCGTCCAGCTCTCCGAGGAGGTACTGCCTGATTAATAACCGCTCACGTTCGATATCTTTCATGAATGCCGCACTTGGTGGGAAATTGCTTCCTCCATTCAACCATGATTTTCTTTCTGATCCATTTCATTCTCACTTCGGCTTTCCGAGGCATTTATTCACACAGGCCTGAAGCGTCGCACGAATGCGATGGACCTTTACGCGCAAGGCATTGGGCGCCAGACCGTACCTGCGTGCCAGTTCTCTTCGATAGCTAATCGTTGGTTCATCCTGTTGGTAATAAAGCAGAATCAACTCCCGATCAGCAGCGGGTAATTGCGCCAAACACTTATCCAGACATTCGTATTCTGCCTCTCGATCGTTTTGCTCGTCATCTATCTTGGGAGCACGCAGCTTCTCCGGATCTTCTATTTGTTCTTTCGCCTGCTGCCGTCTGATAACTTCGAAGGCGAGTCGTTTAGCAACGGCGTAGAAGTACAACGCGGGATCTCCTACATAGCCCTCTACGATTTCAGGCACCTTACTGAGTACGCGGGTGATCGTCTCATCGGCAAGATCTTCCGCGTCATAGCCGCCGCGCCACTCAAAGATAACGATAAGAGAGTGTCGGATCTCCTCATATTTTCGACCGGCCTTTTCGGGATCCGGATCGAGCCAGGTCAGCAGCGCGGCAAAGTTATCTTCCCACTTTTTGGTCATTTAGGGGCAGCAGAAAGCCAGTCAGGGAGTCTGAGGCTGTAACGTATACCGCTCGCCATCATAAAGAAGTCGGCCCCCATAGAAAAGCCTCGCTGTAATGTTTCGTGCTGCCCAACATGTAGCACGGAGGACGATTATGGCTGATAAGAAGATCGTGTTCATCGCTTTCGCTATTGAGGACAAAACGCAACGGGATTTCCTGGTAGGTCAATCGCTGAATACTAAAATTCCTTTTGAATTCGTCGATATGTCGGTTAAGGAACCTTATGACAGAGATTGGAAGGATAGGGTGCGGACGCGAATTCGGCGTTCAGATGGAGTAATTGCGCTGATTAGCAAAAACACACTTACGTCCTCTGGCGAGAAATGGGAGATCAGTTGTGCGATCGAGGAACGAAAGCCATTGCTTGGAATTTGGGCTTACAAGAGCGATCGCACCTACCCGGTTGAGATGACTGGTCAAAGCATAGTGGAGTGGTCCTGGGATGCCATCGAAAGTTTTATTAACAAACTATGAAAAGAAGATGAAACGCGCGTTGCTAGTCGGGATTGATCAATATCAGTCTGTGGCTCCGCTGAAAGGTTGTGAAAACGACGTGAAAGCGCTCACACCTCTCTTGTCGCGTAACGAAGACGATTCTCCCAACTTCGCATGTGTAAGCAAGACATCGGCGGAAGGAACCGTGAGCCGCGGAAAGCTGCTTGACGCCATAAATGCATTGTTAAAGCCTGGTGCAGATTTCGCTTTGTTCTATTTTGCTGGTCACGGCCACCAGGTCAAGAACGACGTGGTGCTTGTGACTCAGGATGGTCAAGGTTCTAACCTCGGCGTTTCCATGTCAGAAGTGCTTGGTCAGGTTCAGCAATCACGCGTGCCGGAAGTTTCGATAATTCTGGATTGTTGTTTTTCCGGAAATGCGGGTGGCATACCTCAACTAGGAACTGATGCTGCCACGTTGCGCCCCGGAGTCTCCATATTAACTGCTAGTCGTAGCAATGAGGTTTCCGTCGAAACGCCCGAAGGGCGTGGACTGTTTTCAACATATTTATGCGGCGCGCTGGAAGGTGGCGCTGCTGACGTGTTGGGCAAGGTAACGATCGCAGGTGTTTACGCCTATCTTTCCGAGTCGTTCGGAACCTGGGAGCAGCGTCCGATGTTCAAGGCGAATGTTGAACGGCTTCACGAAGTTAGGCTCAGCTCGCCCGCCGTGCCTTTGCCCGAGCTGCGTCAACTTCCGGACTTCTTTACAACGCAGGACAGTGAACTCCCGCTCGATCCCTCATATGAACCTACGGAGGAGCCGAACCATCCGGAACACGAAGCCACTTTTGCAATTCTTCAGCGTTGTCGCGCAGCGAAACTTGTCGAGCCTGTTGGGGAGTTGCACATGTATTTCGCGGCGATGAACTACATGTCGTGCAGGTTGACGCCTCTCGGAAAACTTTACTGGTCCATGGCCAAGCACGGACGCATATGAGAATCGGACTTACCGGTCACCAGAATATTCCGACGCAGGCGCTTGAGCATGTGAGGAGAGGTATCAATGGGGTGTTGGACAACTTGAAAGACGATCTGATCGGCGTTTCATCACTAGCCGCCGGTGCAGATCAACTCTTTGCCTCTCTTGTTCTTGAGCGTGGGGGTCGTTTGGAAATCGTCTTACCGTGCAGGCGCTACGAGAAGACTTTCTCACGTCCTGAAGATCTCGGGAACTTTCGGACCTTGCTCGGGAAAGCAGCGAGCGTTGAGACGCTGGGTTTTGACGAGCCCTCTGAAGAAGCCTACCTGGCCGCTGGATGCAGGGTCGTGGATTTGTCGGACTTACTTTTGGCTATTTGGGATGGACAACCAGCAAGGGGCAAAGGTGGCACGGGAGACATCGTGGAGTATGCACGAAGCCGAGCCACTCGTCTCGAAATAGTTTGGCCCAAAGGAATCAAGCGGTGAGAGATGGCACGACTCAGAAGCTATCGAATCTTTATCAGTCACGCATGGGAATACAGTGCGGACTATCTTCGAGTCGTTCGTTTCCTCGACGAATCTCCAAACTTCAGGTGGGAAAACTTAAGTGTGCCTGAGCACGATCCTCTTTCAATGCAGAATTTGGATTACGAGTTGAGGAACCAAATGCGATGGGCTGAGGCGTTCATCATTATCGCGGGAATGTATGTCAACCATAGTGATTCGATCGATTTTGAAATGAGTTTTGCACGGCGAATTGGTTGCCCGATCATTGCTCTCTGGCCGCGAGGCAGCATGCGAATGCCGATGAGTATTCAGCGAGCCGCTGTCGCATTTGTTGGGTGGAATGGCGCGAGCCTTGTTCGAGCCATACGCCAGCACGCGCTTCGAACTTAAAGCCTCAGTGCGAAAAACTACCTTACAACTACTTAGACCAGCACTCGTCATCGCGAGCATGTTCATTTGTGCTTGGACCACGTTGGCCCAGACAAGCGCGGCGCGGTCGATGCTGCCGCTCGGCCGGCACTTTATCGTGCTGATTGACGATTCATGCAGTGTGGCCGGTTGTGAGAATTCACGCGATAAGAGGGAGAACATTAAAGCTGATCTACCTGGCCGTTTGTTCGGCGGGACAAAAGGCGTCAAGGCTTTTGATCCTAAGAATGATCGACTCTCAGTAGTGTTCTTTACCATTAAGACTGGTTCCCAGGCATGTGACAAACGGCAACCAAACTCGGTGTTGCCGGAAAACATATTTGATTTGGTCCCCACCGGAAACATTAAGAGCAAAGATGATTTCGCTCGCGAGTTGCAAAACTGGATGTCGGGCCCATGTCGTTTCAAGGGGCATTGGTCTCCAATCGTGATCTCGTCCCTGCTTGTTTTGCCGTACTTGCAAGACCGTGTTCCCGCCGGGGAATTACATTCACAAACAATATTGATACAAGTCACGGACGGTGAGTTTAATTCCCGCACCACGCCCGGCCACGAATTAACTGGTTACCACCAGACCGGAGAAATCAACCACATAGAAAAAGCGGACGAGTTACTCAATAAAGTTTCAAGGCTATTCAGTCTCAACATCCTTCCGGGCCAACGCCCTGTCAATAACGTTTTCTATCTAACCGCAGAATACAGTTCACAGCGGGTGCCGGAATCGGTCGTTCAGTATCAACGAAACTCGTTGCTCTATCCACAGGCGCTCTCATCCGGTGAGTTGCGCTACCGGCTGAACGATCAACTCCTGGGTGATATACAACTGCTCCCTGCAAGCACGGAAGCCGGACTCGAATTCCGTCCGCTCTGGTTGCGAGTCGGTTTTCAAAATAATCAGGGCGGTGATTGGCGCATCGGCGACCAGACGTTGCCGCGGTTAACGGAAACAACTGAACGAATCAGCCTAAGTCCATGTCAACCTCCTCAATGCGAAGCTAACAACGACAGGATAGGCATTAAGCTTTTCGATGCAGCCCTGGGCCGCCCCTTAAGAGTGCCGAGTTCAGCCGCCGATCCTGGACTAGGCCAGATCAAATTCAATATCGGGTTTCACTACAATACCGATGTTTACAATCACCTCTGCGTGCAAACGCCGGAGTTGCTGATTGATGCCGACACTGCACGACCCGCGGAAATACCCAATCTACTACTGCCGTCATCCCGGCTCACCAAAGCTGACATCGCCGGCCAGTGGACAAACGACGACGATGGCATAACGACACAGGAAGAAGCGAAGAATCGGATTCTCGCCAGGAGTAACGTGCGAGTGATGCTTTCGGTAATCGCTTTGGTCATCCTGGTTGTGGCGCTAATGATCTTTCTCTTCCTGCGGTACTACGGCCGTGCCTTCGGCCCGCAACTGAAGTGGCTACCGAGGCGAAAGGTAGTCGTCGACTTCAATCAATCAGCCGGCAGCCGGATACTCGTGGGCACGCTCCAGGTTGAGAATGACCAGCCTGCTCCCTGGTTAGGTCGTTTGTTAAAAAACGAAGAGCAGCCCGCACGTCGCGCGGAGATTTCGCTCAACTACAACTATTTCGAGCAAAGCGGTCTCGAGCTGGCCGGCAAAGATCCCATCGGCTTTGTACACGGCGAGAAAGGAAACGGCCATCAGGAAGAACTCGGTCGCACTACGTTTGAGACCGTGTCAGATGGGCGAGAAGTACACGTCTTCTTCGCCGCGGAAAGGATCGATGACTACCACCCCGGTAATGAGTCTACTGATCGGAACAATTTACCGGATGCGGAATTTACTATTCCCGTTACGGCGCGAATGGAGTGGAAGGCCCTACACCTCGCTGCTGGGCGTAGTTCGAGGGTGAATCAAGCGTGGCGCTGGTTGAAAGGTCGCATCGCATCTGATCAGTCTGGCAGTACAAAGGAAGATCTCGAGTGCAACCTGATCCTAAAGCCGGAAGAACCGCGCAAGCCGGTTGTCACTTACGTACCCAGCCGGGAGCCCAAACTCTATTTCAAGAAGGACTGCCTGGTACACGTCGGTAGCTTTTGGTTTGAGAGCCAGGCCGACAAAGACTTCGCGCGTGCTTATAGCTGGGATGGCTATACGATCAAAAGCTATCAGGGAAACCGGCCGCTAACGGGTGAACCGATCCTGCTTAAGCAATCGAGTGTCGAAGTCGCGCCAAAAGCGGATGTCGAGGTACCTGTCTTCATCCATTGCGACAACGAAACGATCCCCAATCCCGATCCGGCCAGTTGTGAATACTCATTCAAACTATTCGGTGATTTTAGTGCGGATTCCGAGCCAGGGCCTTACCCCACGACCCTGTATCGTGACCCCACTCGCGCTGAGATCGAGTTGCAAATCATTTCTCCGAAACGGCGGCTCGAGGTCTATTGGACCCCTTACGGAAACACAAAGCTTCGCACCTTGCCCGACGGCTCGGAGGTAGACGAACTGTTTGGCGGGCCTGACACTGTCCTTCTAGATCCGCAGACAGTTGGTTTTGATATCAACAAGACGCTCCCGCGCGAGTTGGTTAGATTCGAGGTTGGTAACTCCGGCATAGCGGGCAGGGGAGTGGTCGGAGTTGAAGTGGCCGCTACTATCAAGTGTGATCAGCAAGCCAGAAACAGCATACAGATGCTGGACCACCGTTCGCTCGACTCACTGCTGGGAATCTACAACTTCAATACTCCGCAGCCCACAATCACTGTCAAAGAAGGTGAAGAGACTGAAATACGCACTGTGCGTCTGCACTCGGATCTGATTGCCAACATAGTCTCAGCAAGAATCCCCGCGGAGCAGTTTGCGGCGGAGATCCGGCTCGCTATTCGGGTTGTTAACGATCAAGGTGAGGAGAGCACACGCACTCTGACGCTGATCATTCCGATCAATCTCGAGCAGCGGCCAGGCCGGCAGTGGCTGGCGATAGATTTTGGTACTTCGGCAATCAGTGCTGCTCTTGGAGCGGGACGAGACGAAGACGTAATGATGGTCCCGCTACAGACCATTGCCGTGGGTAATGAGCGCAGCCTGGTTGATTATGATTCCGAGAACTCAGAACGGGACAGCGAGTTTTTGCTGCCGAGTTGGATCTGCTGCAATGCTGATCTCCGTGAGAAGGGCGGTGACAGGCATCGGCCCGGTTTCCCCGGTTACTATTCCGAACATCTCTCGATGACTCCAGGTGAGCCCGACTTTATCGGGCTCCCGGCAGTCTCACACGAATTCGAGGAACATTCCGGACGAATAATTTATTCGTTGAAGTCGTGGCTGGGTAAAACCTCGCGCGGCATTCCTATCCAGGTCAAAGAAAACGGCAAAGAAGTACAGAAAACTTTGCCGCTGGAAAAAATGGTGGAGTCGGGGTTTGCGGCACTGGCGAAGGGTTACTTGTTCGATCCCGCCTACCATGCGGATCAGATCGTTATCTCTCACCCTAATACTTTCACCCGCAGGCACCAGGATTTACTTCATAAGATCGCTTACACCGCCCTGGGTAAGCCGGATCGTTTCGGAATTCCTCTGCCTGAACGTCTGAAGCTGATCAGTGAATCTGATGCTGTTGCCTACCACTATTGCATCGAGCAGATGCGGGGACATCCACGCGCGGGAACCGAGCGCATCCTGGTCTATGACTTTGGAGCTGGAACGCTGGACCTTTCAGTGATCAAGGTGGTGTGGAAACAGGAACCACCTCGGCATCCGATCGGGTGGCGCGTAAAAAGACGCCTGGGTGTGCCAATCGCCGGTAATTACATAGACGAAATACTCGCACGACTTATTCATAGCTTGCTGAAAGATCGAACGATAGTGAATGCAAGTGGCTTCACTTATCAATATCCGATTGTGGGGCGGCCTCCGCTCGATCCGACGGACCCGGCAAGACACCGGCGGGCGATCATCCGTTTATGGAAGTGGATGCGTGAGGGCAAACACGAATGGAGCACGACCTGCAGAAAACTACTTGCTCAGGGACAGCCTTTAGCTGACCTCCCACCGCTAAGAGTCAAGGTAGGTTCAAAGGCACGCGGGGAGGTTGTCACTGCAAAGGAGACGGCGGTAGTTAATGCCGAGGTCCTGCCAGACAAACCCGGCTTGTCGATCGATCAGGTTGGCTACATCCATCTTTCAATTCCCGCTCCGCTGATTCACGGTGACAAACGCATGAGAGAGTTCATGAAGTTTGTCACCGGGGAAGTAATCGAAGAGGTGCTCACAGGCGCCGGGATGAAGGCTGAGGATATTCACACTGTAATCGTCTCCGGTCGAGGAGCGCTCTTTCCGGATTTACGCGAGAGCGTTTGGCGGAATTTCCCGAAGGCGGACCATCCCGACCTGCTTAGCGACAACACGATGAAGACCTCCGTAGTGCTGGGGGCCATTGCTCGTCAGGACTTGAGCCACCAGTTTGGCGACGCCAGTGACGAAGCGTCGTTAACGCCCGAGCTTGGCGTTCTGATCAATTACGGCGATGACCTCATTTTAGAAAGAGACTGGGACCAACCGATCGATCTAACAGCCAGCCCGACATTTCGACTGGTGCAAGTTAATCAAAAGCATCCGAACCCTCGCGTCGATATGAAGTCGTTACGAAAACATTTCTACATCGATCTGACTGACCGCGACTTTGTACGTGACGACATCCTGGGCCAGGACAAACATTTATACATTCGTAAGGAGATCAGAAATGGAGAGTTGGCAATCTACCTCGAAGGCAAAGACGGTGAGAATCGCACTCCAGTGTTCACGGACGGGCAGATCGCCAAGTTCAATACGACACCACCCTGGCCAGTCGGAAACGTTTTGTTAGATCCACATCAGTAGGGCTGGTCCAGGAGAGAAACTTATGTCGCAGTTACAATTCCAATTTGCGAAACGAGCATGTCGCAAAGTGTTTTCTGCCGTCGGACTCATCTGTGTCACCGCCACCACGATCTTTTCGCAGCAAGTGCAAACAATTAAGACCGGGCAACCAGTGAATTGCGACGCGACGAACTATCAGATCCGGTTAGTGGCCGCGGCAACCATAATGGGCGTCAAGAGTGCCAGCGCATTTGCCATCGTCTTAACGCCGGACGGCTCGCCGGATAGCAAAGTGTTTGGTGTTTACTGGATTGATAACAAGCCTACTTCTCACGATCAAATAAATGGCGATTGGAAGCCTTCCTTGTTGGGCTATGGCAAAGGTCTAACTAATACAGGTCAACCGGTTGTCGAAGCCTTCTTTTCAACAATGAAATGTTCTGCATCAGACCCGCAGGTAATCGGTCTTGAACGTGTAATGCATCCGGAAACTCTGCCGGCTGCCATCAGTTTGCGGGACGTTATCGAACAACTAACCACACTCGGAATGCAGGTAAATCCTGATGAGATCCGGGACGATTCAGTTGGCAGTCAGGATCTCTTTCACAACCTTTCAAACGACGTTGGATTTGCCAAAGCCATTCGGCAGTACGTCACTAATTTGTTGGCTGAAGAGGGCAGAGACGACTCCGTTGGGTTCAACCCTACGGCTCAAGAGGAAATCAACAGACTGGTGACTCAAAATAAGCAGCTGAACGAACAGAAGAAAAGGCTGGAGAAGGAGAAGGATGCTTTCCTTGGCGCTGCGCCCACCTGGTTAACTATCGCGTTCCCCTTCATGTCTGCCCTATCCGTGGGTGGCCTGGCTTTGATTGGGCTCACCGGTTATTACCTCATTGGTCGGAAACCACTTGATAACGGCTTTACTGGAACCACGTCATCGTATCCCAGGTCAAAAACTAAAAGTGACCCACCACCCGCCGATAGCGTGGAAGCGATAATCGCCTCCGCGCGCGAACGTCGAGAGAAGATTGAAAGAACATACGCGTCGTTGGAACTGGAAATAACCCAGAACCAGAAGGCGAAAGCGCCTGACGTATTAGCGGAAGCCATTCTTCAACGACTGCAACTCGATCTATCCAAAAAAGATCGAAAAAGTTCAAAACAAATAATAGAACAGGCTTTGACGTCGCTAACCACTGTTGCGACTGAATGTCGGAAACATGCAAAAGACTTAGATGACGCATATGGGGGCCTGCAGAGTCAACTGGAAGCGTTGCTAATAAATCCGACGCCCACCACACAAAGTGATCCCGCTACAAATGGTAAACCTGGTTCGTCCACGCCAGCAGAACAGGAGGTCAACAGGAAACTTGCCGATCTCCTTACCACCTGCAATGAAATCAAGGGCAGCGTTGAGAAATTCGATCTTAATGTGGAACAACGCTTCGAAAGTAACCGCGCATTAAGCGACATCTGGTTCCATCTTTATAGCAAGCCTTATCCCCGGCAACTGCCCAGCCACTTCGCCGACGAGGTTGGCGAAGTTATCGAACTCTACCAAATGTTGCATGCTCGATTTGGTAGAGACGGAGATTCAGTCGGCGAAACGATGAACGCCGTGCGACAGACGCTTAACATCCTCGAGTCGATCAGACAGACATACCTTGCGACCTCACTTGAGGAAAACGCACGCGCGCAGGAGATCGTCGGCAAGATCAGGCTCAGGTTGGAGCAGGATGCGGAAAACGTAAGGGATCTCAACTCTATACAACAGTCGTTGTCTTTGCATTTTGGAAGGAACGTCAAGGCAAAGGAATCCGTTGCGCACCTGCTCGAGGAGCATTCAACGGCGCAGCGGGGACTACGGAAATACCATCCGGCTGGAAATTTCCTTCAGACCGTTGACGCAGTGGTATCCAACTATGAGGCGATTTTACATGCGACCGATCACATATTACCCGGACAGACAGACTCGATATATGAGCGTGTCAACTCGTTGGTGCAGGAATATCGCAGCCTGAGGCCCAGGGCTGATCGCGCCCAAGAGTTTGAAGCTAAAAGCAAGAGTCTTCAAACGCAGTTGGACGCGGTTAGTTCTGAGGTACAAGCAGCTGAGACACTCGTCGATGAAATAACTCTCCAACTAAACTTCAAGACTGACACTCAGAAACAATCAGACCAGCGTCGAATCACAACTACGCTTAACCGCTTAAGAGTCGAGAGGAATTCGAGTCCTTATCTTCAACTGCGAATGGGACTCTCCTCCGCCATGATTGCGCTCGAGAAAGCTACCAACACAAACACTTCTGCCGAACACCAGGAGTTAATCGAGGCGCTCTTCCTGAGCAATGTGAAGAAATCACTCAAAGAGCTGCTAGGCAAAATTGAGGAATGTTCAGGAGATCAATTATGGACTGACGTGCTCTACGAAGGTTTTAACGATCAGTGGTTGCACTACCTGATAAGAGCCGACTTATTACTGCGCACATATTACTCAGGCCGCAAGGAATTTAGTTTATTACGCAAAGCAGTCTCTCTTACCTGTGCGTCGATCCTTGCCGCACTCCACGATTTTCAGGTCGAGGTTGTTGAAATCGAGTTGTTCGAAGAGCTGCCAACCAACATGGAGACGGAAGCAGTTTATCCGGGACTGCGCAACTTACCGGCGGTGAGGGATAAGGTCGGATTCATGGTTCAGAACATCAAGGCCGGGAATGTTGTTGTTGACGTCACTTCGTTCCCGGTCGTCGTCAGAGGTGTTCAGGAGAATCGAGGTTGCGCTTCGATAGCAAACCCGTCGGCCTGGTTACAACAATGAAAGGAGAGGAACCACAGTGAAACTCGCCGTCATCCTCGCTTTCCTTACAAGTTTGCTCCTGGCCCTCTTCTTGTGGTTGCGACCAGTGATCGGCTCGAGGGGAACACCCACGTTGCCCAATGTTGCAGGGCGGCCGAGCAAGCCTGTGGCAGAAGCTTCCGCGGGCGGCTCGGTAAGTCAAACGCCGCCTGATTCAACAATTGGACCAGCAGTGCCCCGGCTGGGTCCCTCGGCTGCAGCGCAGGCAGGCGTCACTCATTCCGACGAGCTTGAGGCCGCCATTCTGGATTTGGTCAATGCGGAACGTGGCAAGGCACAGTTGAATCCTTTGCAACGCGATGACACGTTGCAAACCACAGCGCGTAGTCACTGCGACGACATGTTTGTGCGTAACTATTTTTCTCACGACGATCCGGATGGCTTCTCAGTGGCCGATCGGATCGCAGAGGCGCATCGCCAATTAATCGGGTTGACCGGTGAAAACATCTGGATGGGTGTCGATATCGATCTGTCAGATCAAAAAAAAACGGCAGCATCGATCGTGACCAACTTGATGCAAAGCACCAGGCACCGGGAAAACATCCTCAACGAGCACTACACGCACATTGGTGTCGGCGTCGCAATAAAGGGACGTGACGTTAAGACTACGCAGAACTTCGCGAACATTGTCGCGCTAACCAAACAAGCCGTCCCTTTGCAGTTGCATGGCGGCGAAAGCCTGGACTTGACTGCACAGCCCGTGGGTGAGGAGGGCTCACCGGATCGTTTCGAGTTTTTTTCGTCGGATGAAGGTATGGCTGTCGGTGGTTCACAGTCCATTGCCGGCGCCAGCGTCCCCGGACCTAAAGATGTTCCGGCGGGGATCTACAAGTTGCGATTCATTTTTCCAAAGGGAAGCGCTTACTGGGGACCGCGGGTCGAAGTGAAATGAAGAATTCAAGGTCCATCGGTTTGACGGAACAGTTTGAGCGAATGATCCGCGAAGCTGAAATCATGATGCGTGGCACTAATTTGGAACAACGCGAACGGGGCCGGCAAAAACTGCGCAGTGTCATCAGCCTGGCGGAGGGAAGTGTCTTTGCCCAGCGAGCACTTGAAATCCTGGCGGAGGCCGAGGAGGAGCCGCAACCGCCGGTGTCGCTTGATCCGGAGTTGGATGAGCTGGTGAAACTCTGGCCGGGGATCCAGGGTTTCGACGATCACCGCCTCGCTGGTTTCCTCAAACGACTCGAGTCGTATCAGGGGATGGCGGTGCCGTTACGCACGGAGGTCATTCGTGATTCGCGTAGATGGATTGTCGATGTGCTATCCGAGGTTGGTATTGAAGGGAGTTCGACAAACGCGGACGCTCTTAATGACTTCGTGGCGGCGGTGCGCGGCATCGCGGCATTTGAAGAACTTCCCGAGTTTGGGCAACTGCGCGACAGGCTTTTTCAAAGACGTTTACAAGAAACTGCTGGGCGCGTCTATGCAGCGCTTGCCATGTGGGAGGTCGATGAAGCGCAGCGGACGATCAACGGACTCAAACCTTTTCCCGATGCGTTCAAGATCGATGATGAGCGCCTCCAGGCAGAGATCGACGAGATCGACTGCCTGAAACGAACTGTTGAGCGATTGCTTCGGCAGCTTCCGGATCAGGCGCCGGCGAACTGGTTCGAAGCCAGGTTACAGGTAGAGTTGCAACAGCAACTGGAGCAATGCCAGGGCAACAACCAGATACCGCCGGATTGGCGTCTGCGTCTGGATGAAGCTCTGGATGGCTTGGCGGAGTCGATTGGACAATTCACTCGTGGACAAGCACTCGCTGCCGTGACGACACCGCTGTTGCGAGATTTCTGGACGGAATTTCAGCGCCTTAAAGGCGAGAATGCTGACGGCGGCGCAGAAGTCAGCGAAGAGTGGTTCACGGGTGTTGCAGATGCTTTGCTTGCTACTACGCTCAGGGATATTGAGCGAGCAAAAAATGTCGATGAATTAATGGCTATTGCCAACCGCCTGCGTGCAGACGCCGTGGGCATTCCACTGCCTGTAGCTTCACGAATCAGCACGATCGCCGATGCTGTCAATCACACCGGAACAATCTGGAGAACTATGGAAGAAGGGCAAAGTTTTGCGCTGCCGGATGATGGTTCTATTGAGTTTTCAATCCCCAGGGCACTCGTTGCTGAATCGCAGCGCTACGCCGGTTGGATAGAACAAATCGAGGCGGCGTTGAACTCCTTAGTCAACGAGACGTCGCTACGGTTGAAACAGGATTACCAGGATTGTCTGCGGCTTGCGGAAAGTATTCTCGCGAAAGTTCCACACCATGCTTTGGCTCTCAAACTGCAACAAGAGGCCACGCGCCGTCTTACTTGTTACCAACTTGATCAAGCGTTGTTGAGCTGGAACCTGGAATCGTTCTGCAAGGTTTTCGAAACCGACAGTCCAGGCGAAATCTACAGCGCGCTGATTGCTCATAAAGACATTCTTGTCGAACTCAAAGACCTGGCACAGCAACCATCATTAAAGAACTGGCGTGGTGCTGGAGACTGGTGGGCTCGTTGGCAGGCTGCGATCAGGCGGTTGCCCTTAGCCAGACCAGACGCTTTGAGCACGGCCTTGGACCGGCAGTTTGCTCAACGTCGTTTGGAACGTTACGCCACCCTGGACCAACTTCTTCAGGACAACCTCACTCCGCGTGAATATGAAGGCGCCGCCGCTTCGCTTGATGGCGAAACCGACTCGAGCCTGAAGAGTTACCAGCAAGAGCTGCTGCGCAAAGCGGCCATCGGCCGTATCGAGAAGCACATCCGGAGCGGCCGCCTCGATGATGCTGCGAATGAATTGGGGAGTTTGCCTCCTGCCAGTTCAGACGCCATGCGCCTGCGAACACGTTTGGAGTTTGAACAGGCGCGCAGGCGAGGCAGCGTTGCCGCCGCCAATTACCTTTTTGAGGAATGGGAAAACGTACGAGCTCACATCGACCAGCCGGAGCAGCTGTTGTTGGAAACGAGCGCCGCGGTCTGGATGGAAGAACGGCAAGACGCAGTCCTCAAGACGTCACGACTGATTTCCCGTCTGCTTCGAGAAACGACCGAAAGTCAGGTAACACAAAAACTAACGGAATGGCAGACGTGGCTTGAGATTGAGGAGGGACTTCTCAGGAATTTCTCTTCCGGTGGTGTGAAACAACTCGCCGAGTATCTGAGAATCGCTGAACGCGGTGAGCTACTGGATGCCCGGCTGATAAGAATTCTGCAGCACTGGCAGAGCGAAGGCAATACCGTCATGTTGGCCTGGGCGTATCAAGCCTTTCAACGCGTAACCACAGTCGCACGCCAGTTTGATAAAGCCGCCGATGACCTTGTTAAGAAAAGCGATGAGATTGCAACGGACATAGAGACTGTTCTAACTGAGTCTGCCGCAGTTGCGTTAGCTGACCTGAAACCATTGCAGGCCTCTTTACAAGCGGAAGAGGAGCGCAGGCGATCGTTGAATGATTACCTGAGTCTCTTGCCGCATGCGGTGGAGCATGCGCAATCCTCACCGAAATTTATCCATACGAAGCAGCGGTTGAGTGAAGTACTCCAAATAGTCGAGTTATTGGACCAACTAAAAGATGCAGATCTACGACAGGAGTTGAAGGCACAGGAATATGACGATGCCTACTCGCGTGCGCTGCGTCTGCACGGCATCGCCAGCCGGGCGCACGTGTTGGAACAATTGGAACGTTTGCGGTCGCTTCGGGAAGATCTTTTTTATTTAGAGAAGCGCATCCAGGAGACCGCGGAACGTTGCCGCAGCAAAGACGTGCTCAATGTGCTGGAACCATCGCTATTCCAGCGTCTGGCCCACTACGCCAGGAAGGCGGTTGAAATCTTCAGCGAAGCCGGCGCTCGCGGCGGAGCAATGTGGATACTGGTTTCAGCCGAGTATGAGTCGAATATCTATCGCGAAGCTTGTGTGTTGCTGCCCGTATCGGGTTCTTGTCAATTAGATCAACTAGTCGACGTTCTTGAAGATCTCAATGCGGAAGAGTTGCATTTTACTGAAGCGATCAGTTTGCTCGAAGATCGAGACCGTCAACCTAAGGTTGCGTGGGCCGGGGCATTCGATCCCAAACCACATCTCGAGTACCTCGCCCTTATCCCGCCGCGCGAACCGCGGACTCTCAAGGTCTATCACCGTTTTGAACGCGCACGTAGAGATACGCTGAAACTAATTCTGGAAGCCCCCGAGAGCCGGCCGCATCTGCCTGTTTGGGTGCTCAACTATCTGGAAAAAGGAGTTCCTGTATGCGCAAACGGGCGTTGATCTTGTTGCCGCTATTGCTGATCGCTCAAGCCGGCATTGTTCGGCTTCAAGCACAAAATACAACTGCTCCGGCAGCAGGCTTCTCCGGATTGGACGTTACGATTCTCCTGGACCAATCAGACAGCATGTGGCTGAACCCGCGAAACGATCGCTACGCTCACCGCATCGGGCAAAGTAAAAACTTGATCTATCGATTAGCTGAACACGTTGAGGGAACGCCGCTCATACATCGTGTCTCAGTAATAGATTTTGGAGACACCGCTTCAGTAGTGCTTTCGAATCACGTCATGCGCTACGACCCGGCGGATCCCGGCGGTGCATTGAGCAAAACCAAAGCAGTCGTCGAGCGAGTCGTAATTGAAAGACCACTCATTAACACCAATACCGCGGATGCTATGCACCTGGCCCTGCTGGAATACGCCAAGATGGATGTCGCTCAGCCGTTGGCCGACCGGCACCGGGTTCTGCTCGTCATGACTGATGGTCGCCCCTATCTGCCTGGCCGCCTTACACCTGACCTGCAAGCGGCTATTCAAACTGAAGCACAATCATTGAAAGCCCGGAACGTTGAACTGTGGGTGGTGGCTATCAACGATGCGAGCAACTATTGGAACGAAGGTGACGGCGCTTTTTGGGAGAGTGTTACCGGAACGCCGGGTCACGCCCGCCTGGCGGAAACTGCATCCTCAAAGATCTTTACGATCATGCAGGACATCGCTGACAACTGGCTTGGCTCAAAGAGCGCCGCTCTCAAGGGTGACGAATATAACTGCCCACCTTACCTGCGCCGGATCGTTTTCAGCGTCAACATGGGCCAACCTCATTCGGCGGCCGGCGTTGCTGATCCTGATGGTCAGGACATTCCGGCTTCGTCCGGTGGGCCGTCAGCTCACCCCGATAACTTCACACGTTTTGTCGTCGACGATCCGAAGATCGGAGTCCACAAGATCAAACGTGATCCGACGCGCAGCTACAGTTGGCGCGTAGAAGAAACTGCCGCCGACATTAAACGGCTTTCGCCCGCTAAGGCCACTGGTCTCGAAGCGCCGGCCCGCATTCTCTTCCAGGCACGAGACAACAAGGGCAGTCCTTTAGAGATGCTCGATGAGTATCCGATCAATGGCGTGGTTGTGATTACGCCACCCGGAGGTTCTGCTATTGAACTCAAGGCTGACTATTTGGGCGACGGTAAGTTTGGAGTCAGTCGTTGGCAGCCGCCTGCTCTTGGCACGTATCGAGTGCGAATCAAGGGATTGGTCAAGCTGAAGGATGGTTCGGAAGTCGATGTCTTTCAGTCGAATGCTTCTTCATATGACGAAGTACTCGCGGTGAACAACCTGCGTGCCTACTTTCTGCGGCTGGAGAACCCGGCGCCCGCTTCAGGCTTTCGCGTTATGAAACCAGCCAGCGAAGGTGACTTGAGATTCGTGGTAGTCGACTCAAGGGGGAATAAGGTCACCAATCTTGCAGGTCTGGTCAAAGATCCGGCGTCATGGCTCAACCTGGATTTGGTGGACAAGTCAGGCGCAGCCCTCGGTGGTCCACCGTTGCCCTTGTCGTTAAGTGCTGATGGGACATTCAGCACGCGACTTCCGATGCAACTTAACTGGTTACACGGCGAAGGCTGGTGGTCGCCTGGCCGTCTGAATATCCGCTTGAGAGAACAGTCAGGACGCATTGCCGCCGGCAATTACCTCGATTCCATTCAATTGTCGCCAGACGAGGAGACGCAACGTATTGGCGGCGATCCGCTGGCACTGGCGCTGATGGTTCGTTTCTCCTGGATCATTTTGGGGATAGCACTATTCATCGCGACGGTGATTACCGTGGCAGCGGTGTTCCTGATGCTCAGAAGGGGATTACCGAAGGGAATGATCTGGGTTGCCGATCGTTACAAGGGCCGCACGGTCGCTGTGCAGATCTATGACGCGGACCTCGATCCCGATGGGTTTGCCGGAAAGACCTTCTCAATTACCGGAGGTGCCCAGTTTAACTACGACCGGGAATACATCATTCCTGTAGATGGTCGCGATTACATAGCTGTGAGGCTCCGTGTCAAACGCGCACCGTTGGTTGATCGTGTTGAGGCGGGAGTTCTGTATAGCTGGGACAACGATCCAAAGAAGAGCTACACGGTGAACTTACGCAAAGGCAAGATCGAACGCCTCAAAGGACTCCCTCGCAGCGACTTTGCGATCACTTTGGATGAGAACCCTTAACACGGAGACAAGTTATGGCAATGCAAGCTTTGGTCATGGGATTCGGTGGCACCGGGGCGCACGTACTGACCTCGCTAAAGGAACTCAGTCTGCTCAAGCACGGCAAGGTCCCCGAAACCATCAAATTTCTTCTTTTCGACACCATCGCCGATTGGGAACCAGGCAAGTCAGTTCAGATAGTTGGCGGGGCGGCCGAAGAGCGCACCGCGAAGAGCGAAGACGAAGCAGCTTCTCTCGATCCGCTGACCGAGTACTTCCAGTTGGCAGACTTCGCGCCCGATCTTCCCACGCACGTTTTTAACTATTTAGACGCGCGCCGCAACCCGGAAGCCTATCCACACTTGAAAGACTGGTTGCACGCGCCATGGCTCGGCGAGAACGTTCCCAAGCACCAACTTGCCATCACAATTGGTGCGGCCCAACAACGGCAAATTGGCCGTTACGCAATGTTCAAAAATGCAGAAAAAATCGTGGCCCACCTGCGACCGATCATTCGCAAACTTGCCGATCTAGCTAAAGGTTCCGATGTGAATGTTTGGCTGATCGGTTCTTCAGCAGGCGGTACAGGCGCCGGCTGTTTGATTGATGCTGCTTACCTTACGAGACTCGCCGCTTCAACGTTGAAGTCAGCGTCAAACGATAACCTCAAACTCAAGATTACCGGTGTGATCGTATTGCCCAATGTCTACATGAATGTCAGGGGCATCAGCCAGGGTCGCGCTTACAGTTTGCTACGCGAACTGGAGCGGGTGCAGGAGCAAGGCATTCCCGGAGCTGACAAGTACCTGGACATCAGCAAGGGTGAGTTAGTTTCATCACGAGTGGTTTACGACAGGAACGGTCAGCAGGCCGCGCTTGTTGAGAGTCGTCTGTTTGACGATCTCTTCTACCTGGGGAGTGCTTGTCCGACCGAAAATGATCGGATGAGGTTCTTCAGCTCGGTAGCCAGCGCCATCGATCCCTACCTCGATGATAGATCCGGACCTGCTCTGTTGGAGAAGGCCGTTAACGATAACGCAGCAGCCTCGGCTTTCGGCGGCGCCCGAATCTACGTTCCAAGCGAATTGTTAGCGGAGATATTTGCGTGGGAACAGGTTGCGGAGTACCTGCGTCGCGCCGCCGCGCCACAAGAAACAGGTGACCGGGTTGAGGGTTTGCACGCCGGCCAGGAGCAGGATCGCGAAGATACAGCAACCGAGAAGTTTCGAAATCTGCTCGCACTCTTCAAAGAGTTGCTTAACCTGGAAGACAAGACTGACCGAGCTAAAGAGGTATTTGCCCGCGATGAACTTGACGGAAGTCGCATTGTCACCATTTGGTACGAGTTGACAAGCGCCGCTCGCACACCGGAAGAGCAGACAATACTGCTGACCTACGCTGAACCCTGTTACTCGCTGACTCAACCTGAACGCCCGAAGGAGGCGAAAGAGTGGGATCTCAAGACTTATAGAGAGAATGCCCAGGCAAAGGGAGTGAAAGAAAAGCAGGAAGAGTCGCGCGAGCGCTTTGCTAACAAACTCGAAGAAATAAAGAGGCGATACCTTAATCCGAATGGCGGCGAGCGTACCTTCGAAAAAGGTCGGCGTCACGTACTGGACACAATATCAAAGCGTCTGGATAAGCAGATCGATGATCTTTTCATTGAAGAATTGAAACGCCGCCGCAAAGAATTCGCCCGGTCGACAAGAGCGCCGGAGCAGGGGACTCCGTTGACGCAATTATTCGCGGAGGTCACCTGGCTGCTTAGCGATAAGGGACCTTTGGGAAGAGTTCATACGCTGATTGGTCAATTCGTTGCCGCGGCCGCCAAAGAAGAGGTGGATCGGAGTAGTCGTTACACGCGGGCGCAGCAGGAATTGCGCGAGAGTAAGAAATCGGGCTTCCTGGATTTCGGGGCCTGGGTTGAAAGTTATCAGCAATCAGCCCGTGACGAGTGCTCCAACTATATCCGTTGGTATCAAAAATACGAACTGCTCAAAGACATGCAGCGGCTCGTACTGAACGTCGAGGCGCGGCTGCGTGAGTGGGAACATTTGCTGGGCCAACTCTTCGACGGGCTGGTGCGACGTGAATCGCGCGACACGGGTGATGCCTCGGCGCTGTTCAATGTCACCCAAATCCAACTTAAAGGAACTTTGTACGAGAGGTTACATCGAGCTGCTCACAATCGTAGTGCCCTTATCAGTTTCGGCATGGAGCCCGACCCGCAAATGCACGGCTATCGGGATGAACTGCGAAGCCGATCAGCAACAGGATTAGCCGACAAGCTGCTCAATCATTCTTATTGGGAAGCAGACCGAACGAACGACGGAGCACCCACTCTCACGTTAGTAATCGAAGCGCCTGACGGCAAAGAGCAACGTTTTTCGGTCCGGAACATTCGTGAAGTGCCGGATAAGCTGTTTAAGCTCTTTCATCCGCAAGTTGCCGAAAAGATGGATAACAACGACATCTTCAACTATATGGCCTGGGTGCGAGAACATCGAGGCATCAAGCCGGACATGATTGTTAAGCTGCTCGATTCCACGGCCACTACGCTTGTCAATGCCGGTGGTGTGCCCGAGACGCGGACGCTCGTCTTCCGGGAACCAACGGGAGACGATAAAAAGGACTTGGCCTCTTCTATCATTCTTAACTTCGGATCTCACGAAGGAATCGAACGCAACTATTCCGATCGGAACGCAATTGCGCTCGTTAAAATCAAGAAGCCGAGTCTCAGCGAGATCGTCGATATTCAGGAATGCAGAGACGACTATTTCGCATTACGCGCCGGCCAGTTGAACAACAACGAAGCGCACGACAAAGAACTACGCCGGGCCCAGGCGTTTCATCCTTTTCGACAGGAGCTCGAAGCCTGGTACATCGAGCGCTTCTACCGGAATAGAACCAACCTGAAGGACGTCCCGTTACTTCCGCCTCGTATTGTGAGATTGCTGGAAGATCCGGAGATGCTTCAAATCTTCGTGCATGCAATTGCTACCAAAGCCGTGGAATTAGTCGATGGTAATTGGATCTGGCATGGGCCAGGAAGGGATCTGGTGCTCACCACCAGGATCGATGATCCCGATGCCGATGTCGTCAAGGCCGCGGTTATCTTCGCGCTCAAACAGGGGGAGGGATTACGCGATACGTTGATCCCGATCTCGCGCGAAGATGCTCGAAGCAGTGTAGACAAAAGCGCGAAACAGAAAGAAAAGACAGCGGATGAAATGGTTGCCGCCTTTCTGCAAAGCGAGTTGGACCAGTTCCTCGACGTTCGCGCGCCGGAACACCTGCGTGTGCCTCTGAAGATGGTCTTCACTTTCTACTGTGATCCAAAAACGCGCACCGCGTTGCAACACCGCGTCAACTTGCCTTAGCCGAGTGACGCTCTCAAAGATGAGGTGAATATCATGAGTGACAGGCGAGGATTCTGGCTGGGACTGTTTGTCCTGTTGCTGGCCCCATTGTTGGTTCTCAGTGCCTTTGCGTTGTATGTGTATTTGTCCAACTCCCGGCCGCAGAACGGAGAGTTACAAACAAAGGTTTCTCCTCAGGTTGTATTGCCCTGGGATGAAGCTGTTTATTACATCGAGTACGCAGGATTTAAACCGACACCCACTCCTGTTCCGGTTTCCATCCCAACTTCAACTCCGACTCCAACTTCAACTCCGACTTCAACCCCAACTCCGACTCCGGCAGCGACTCCCACGCTCATAGACATGGTCTTCATCGTAGACGAATCGTCTTCCATGACTGACTCAATTGGTGCGATGGCAAGTGCTGCCCAAAGCGTGGTCGAGGATCTCGCCAAAGAGCGACCCGGGCGCATTCGCTACGCCGCGATTCGTTTCGACGAAGCGGCCCAGATTCAGGTGGATTGGACCGATAAACCGCAAGCACTCGTCGATGGGCTAAACACCATCGCTCAAAATCCCCGGGCCGGAGGTACCGATGGTCGTGTCGCTTTCAAAAAGTTGGAGGAGTTGTTAACCACAGCGCGACCAAATGCCGAAAAAGTGGTGATCTTCTATACGGACGGCGATATTTATTCTCTTCTTTCCGTGGCTGAGATCACAGCGACAGCACTGAGACTGCGAGTCGGACAGAACGTACAGTTTTATTCGGTTGGGCTTCCGTATAAAGGCTCGAATGCCATTATGACAGTGATAACCGGCAGTTCCGATCGTGTCTTTAATCCATTGAATCCCACGGAACTGGCGCGAATGTTTCAGGAACTAAAAGTTGATGTGGATGTCAAGAACCCCGCTCCCGCTGCCTCTCCCTCTCCCGGTAAGTTTCGCAATCCTTTCCCGAAGCCGAGTCCATCCCCGGCTCCCACTCCCGAACTCCCCACCAGCGGTCAACTGTCGCATCGCGTCGATGGTCGGCATTTCGCAACTCCACTCGAGGGAACTAATTGGATAGCTGGCGGAGAAGCTCTCAACCTGGCCATCAGACCCATACCGGAAGACGCGGTCACTTATGCTCATCCGCTCGTTCCACTCTCCGCTGGATTGTGGCATGTCGGCGTCGAACCGCCGCGTTTGACTTTCTATGACAAAACCGGACAAGAACATCAGGTCTCAGGTCAACGGCGCCCGCTCCTGCTTAGGGTCACGTATTTGACGTTGTTGTTGATGGCCTTGCCGGGGTTGGCATGGGCAACTGCCCACTTGTTGCCATGGCAAAAATTGCGAGGGCGAAAACGAAAGTCTCAACTGCCTATAGACGAGCCGAAGCCTTCAGACCTGCCGATCTTGGTCCCGCCAACCTATCCCGAACCGTTACCCTTGTTGCCACGTTTGGCAGTGCAACCACTCTCTCCGATTCCGACGGTCTTTGTAGGTTTGGGAGGAGCGGGGCGGCGTGCGCTGCATGCGATCCGCGCTGATCTCAAACAGGCGCACCTTGGCGCCGCGGGTCAGCCGTACAGCTTCCTTTGGATCGATACGGACACGCAGGAAGCCGACCGGCAGTTGCTGTTTGAGGAGTGGCCGGCCTATGAGATTCAGCCGGCTATCGCCCCGCCATCTGTCCGTCAGCTCGATACATATCTGCCGGAACCGGGCCGCGTTCAAGAGCATCTGCAGTGGTTCAATCCTCATATCTACCGTGAAGCCACTCGTTCCCAACTCAATCTTGCGAATGGCGCCAAGGGAGAAAGAGCCCTTGCGCGACTGGCTCTGTTTCGCTGGCTCTCGCAAACGAATGGTCTGCTGCCTACTCTCGTCGAACAAGTCAAACGGTTAGCTGAGTTCCACGCCGAAGACGGCACGCGGCAAATCGTCATTATCGGATCTGCTGATGGAGGAATCAGTGGCGGGTGGTTTCTTGATCTGGCGCGACTGTTTCAGCGTATCTCGCGCGAACAGGAAAGCATGGAAGCGCTGCCCGACGTGATTGGCGTGTTGTGTCAGGAACGAGACCGCCGGCACCCCGAAAACGAAAGAGCATTGTCGTTAGAACTCGAGACTGCCCAGGCGGCGCGGAAATTCCCGCAACGAGTTACGTTTGCGCCTGACGATAAACTTCTCGACCAGACAGACACCCAAAGCCCTTACCACTGGATCTTCTCGGTTAACGCCGGCGACAAAAATTCCCTTGCCGCTCAGTGTGGCGAGTTGATCTCGATAATGGTGGAGCGCCAGCCGCGGGCCCGATTTTTGGACCAGGCTCAGATGACTTCCGCGCCGGTCGTGGTTGCGACTGCCGGCTACAGTACGCACGTCTTGCCTACCTTGATCTTCGATCAGGTCAAATGTGAAATCTTTCTGTCTATTCTTGGACCAGACATCCTGCTCGACGTTGTTCCGGATGTGCAGGGTGGTCTAAAGCCTCAGCCAGTGTCGAGTGATCGAGCTCGCGATCTCTTGCAGGATTGGAGCCAACTCGAACAGATTGGCACTCCCTTGCAGCTATTATTGGCTGCCGCTCACAACCAAACTGTGCTGCCGGCCTTTCTATGCTCCATCTCACCGCCATCCAACGAACTCCAGGATTGGTTAAGTAAGGCTTTCGCTCAGTCGCTAACAAAGCGATTGCAGGGTCAGGCAGTTGGAGAGGGCGCGTGGGAGCGCGATTGCAAACCGGCCGAAGCAGTCGCAATGTTGCGACTGCTCAGTTGGCAATTGAATGAAAGCGTGAAGCCGCAACTCACGGCGCGTAATGCATCTCCGCAGGTGATTGAGATCGTCGATCACGTGATCGGCCTGGCAGAGATGGCCGCCGATGATCTGGGACGATGGTTGGCTGATTTCTGCAATGAGTGTGAACATGTTGCCGCAAAACGCGATCAACTCGAACAGTCGCGTCGCAATCTTCTTCGCCTCGAAGGACGGAGCTATCTCGACCTTGATGTTGAACCGGCACAAATAAAGTGCTGGGCTCAGGATGGGTTACAGATCTGGCTCGGAACGCCTGACACAATCTCGGCCATTCGCAAACGCCTCTTTTTTACGATCATTTCCGATGGTGCGAACGCCCGCGCCTCCGTCATGTCTTTTATTGAGAAAGATCCGCATAGCTATGCAACTGCCGGCGAAGTCGCTGCGGCGATAGACCAACTTTCGAACTCATTGGCTTTGCACGTTCCCACTGTTCGGATCAGCGGAGTGCTCGCGAACATGCCGGGTGAGCGGCGCCGCGATTTGGCGCGCGGTTTGGTTCCTATGGAGAACCGGCCGGAGCAGGTGTTGTTGGTGCTGCCGCAATTTTCGGGTTTGGGAAATGACGAGCAACAGGCTTTGGAACAGTTTGAAAGCGCGATACCCAAGCCACCAACGCATGGTCCGCGCACTACTCAGCGGGGCGACGACCATTCGGCTGTAAGGAGAATGGAGTTGACAACAGTTTCAAACCAGAGCGATTCCAACCCCAGGCTCACGTTCGTTGAGATGACCGAGAGCATGGCTGAAGCAGTGCGAAATCGTGCGGAAAGCAAGTACCAGAAGATGCTGCCAATCTTTCCGCCAAGGCTGCGCATAGCATTGGCCCACACGAACGCTTTTCGCTCTTTCGCGCGGGCATACAAAGCCGGACATATCACGTTACGAGCGGACGCAAGCGGCAGACAGCAATGGAGCATCGACGGTCGATTCCTGACTTTCGAGAACGAGTCGTCGCTTGCGCACGCAGCGGCCAATTACGTGCGAGACTTTGATGCCTATCCGGAGTCGTTTGCGGATAAAGAGCAGAAAGGCAGCTTCGCGGAAATAGAAAAATGGCTTCACAAAGGCGGGAGCCCCGACGCGGATACGGTAACGCAAATAGCGATAGACGTTTGTGAATAGGTCCATGGCCGAAACATCATCCAGACATCTATACTTTCGCCTCCTGGAGTTGTGCGGTCGTCACAACGGCCCCGGTAAGGTCGGCGCCTCGCAGATCGGTGTCTTTCAGTACTGCTCCTTCGAGATTCGCATAACGTAGATTGGCTTCTTGCAGGTTCGCGCTCTGCAAATTCGCCTGGCTGAGATTCGCGTTTTGTAAGATGGTCCGGTGGAGGTTGGCAGCACGGAGCTTGGCTTCATTCAGCACTGCCTCAGTTAAATCTGCTTCCTGAAGATTTGCCTCCTGTAAACGCGCTCGACTCAGATTACACTTTTTCAACCTGGCTTTATATAAGTTCACTTTAAAGAGCAGGGCGCCTTCCAATCGCGCCTCCTCTAAATTGATCTCGCGCAAATCCGCTTCAGGTAAATTACTCAAACTGAGATCAGCGCCTCGAAAATCCGCATTGCGCAACACAATCCTCGCACTACCCGTCAGGAGGTTCGACTTACTGAGATCTTTGAGCAATGTGCCCTTCAGCGGCTGGTTCAGCTTGGTCAAAATATAGAGCGTTTGATCTTGCAGGCGGGCTCGTGTTTCGGGATCGTCCATTCTGAGTAATTCTCCCTGCATGACGTTCAGATATGCTTGATATACATGCTTACGTTCCTGATTATTGGGATGTAAATAATTTGCTGAGATAAACCACGCAACCGACAACATCAGGGTAATCGTAATGGCAATGATGGATACTGCTACGAATAGATCCGGGATGCCAACCGGTTGACCAGTAGTTAGAACTCGACCGCTGAAGATAATGCCGAGTGCGCCAGGCAGGCTCCATAACACGCATCCGAGACTACTTAATCGCAAACATCCGACTGCCACTGTGCCGATGGGCTTTTCCGTGCGACGGTGCTGTCCAAACACTCGTTGAACTCGCCACCCCAGCAGGGTAATCATCATGGTCCAGACCGTAAATAAAGCTCCGATCATGGTACCAAACTGAGCGTTAGTCATTCCTTCAGCTTCGCGTATGTAGCTAATGTCCTGTGTGACTGCAACCAGGGTGAGGAAAACTCCGAGACAGAACACCGCACCCGCAATGGCATAACAGATAAAGGCGATTGTCCGCGCCAGGCGTCGGTAAGGATTGATTTCAATCATTTCTCCTCCTATGATGAGTTGTCTACTCCGAGGTATAAGTTCAGTCCTCGGCGAGGACAAAGTTTGGGAAATCTGCAAACACCCAGTTGTGTTTGAGTGTGCGA